>JABAOC010001461.1_pt1 | contig 193161 bp, 154 predicted proteins | sample 7062161 | NCBI WGS metagenome assembly JABAOC01 (sample SAMN14538625, study PRJNA623070) | marine sediment metagenome | biome: marine biome [ENVO:00000428]; feature: marine pelagic biome [ENVO:01000023]; material: deep marine sediment [ENVO:00002113] | place: India: Gulf of Khambhat ... | reverse complement strand
TCTTCAGCCTTCTGGCAGCCAAAAGTAAAACAAAGCAGAAAGACCAAAGGCAAAATTAAAAGTAGCTTTTTCATTCTTAGCCTCCTTTTTTGCTTTTGATGAAATCCTGAAAAATATATCTAACAAATAATCCTATCGAGAATAAATGTCAATGGCTCCAGTGTGACCATTTTGTGACCACGCTACTCCACTTTCGCGATCACTGTCTAAAATCAGATCTTTTTCCTACCCCTTATTTCTACTGTGTCCATTTTGTGACCAAAAAATTAGAGTCGAAATCGGCCCAAAGCATCTCAAACTAAGTAAAATTAAGCGAAAGCGGAATTGCTATAACACCTGTATTATCAAGGTTTTAAGTGGGTTTTAAGGGTGGGAAAGAGCGGGCAACGGGATTCGAACCCGCGACCCCGAGCTTGGGAAGCTCGTACTCTACCGCTGAGTTATGCCCGCTCACTCTCGGTTTCTTTTAACAGAAATATAGCCATAAATCCGACCTCTGTCAATGGAGAGATGCTGCCAGCTTGTCTTAGACAATGGAGTGGGCATATTCACAAATCTGCTGAGGGAACGAAATTTATGAAACCCAACCTTAAAACATTCTATTGAAATCAAGGAAAAGACGTGATAAGTTTGAACTGCCGAAAAGAAGAATATGAAGGATTTTCCTCTTAAGTCAAAATTTCAAGTATCGGATCTGCCTGAATTTAATTCATTTCTTTTTGACGAGGTCTATGATGAAATCTAAAACATTGAGTCGGCGCGCTTTTCTGCGCAGCAGCGCCGCTCTCGGGATGACAGCTTATGCCGCCAAGGCCAGCGGCCTCGAAAGCATCCTGGCCGCCTCACAGTCTATCGCGGACCAGTCACCCGAGGAAGTGGCCAAAAACGAGTTCTATTGGAGAGAAATCCAATTGGGCTTCAAGTTGGACCGTACACTGATAAACCTCAACAACGGCTTTACCTGCCCGACACCCCGGGTCGTGCTCGAATCTTGCTGGCGGTACATGGATATGATCAATATGCTTCCTGTCCACTACCAGGGCAGGGTCCAGCGGAATATCCAGACGATTCGCAGACGCATGGCAGAAGAGTTCGGATGCGAGCCCGAAGAACTGGCACTCACCCGCGGTGCCAGCGAATCCCTGCAGATCGTACAAAACGGAATCGACCTCGAACCGGGCGACGAAGTGATCACCACCGAGCAGGACTACCCCCGCATGTTGACGACATGGGACCAGCGCAGGCGGCGTGACGGAATCAAAGTGACCCGTCTCCAGTTCCCCGTGCCGACTACAGGGGACGATCTCTATCAACGGTTCGAGAAGGCCATCTCACCGCGGACAAAGGTTTTCCATTTCTGTCACATCACCAACCTAACGGCCCAGCTGTTTCCGGTCCAGCGGCTGTCCCGGCTGGCGCGCTCCAGGGGCATCGTCACCATCGTCGATGGAGCCCATGCCCTGGGGCACTTCCCGTTCAAGCTGCGGGATCTCGAATGCGACGCCTATGGTGTAAGCCTGCACAAGTGGCTGCTCGCACCTATCGGCAACGGCTGCCTCTATGTGCGCCGGGAGAGCATCCCGAAATTCTGGCCGCTGCAGGCAGCACCAGCCTTGCAGGCGAACGATATCCGCAAGTTCGAGGCAATAGGAACGCATCCTTGGGCCATCAGGGCAGCACTCGGCGAAGCACTGGCCTTTCATCAGGCAATAGGAGCCGAACGCAAGGCGGCCCGGATGCGCTATCTCACCATGCGGTACATCAACGCTCTGAAACAGTATCCGGAGTTCAAGGTCTTATCTAACATCAGCGAACCTCCTCAAACATGGGGAGTGGCGGCGGTCTATATCGATGGCATCGACGTCAGGGATCTGGCGCGGTTTTTGATGGACAAGTACAGAATCATCGTGGTTCCGCTTGTAGGAGGGGTTCCACCCAATGCAGTTTTCGATTATCAGGCAATACGGGTGTCGCCGAACGTCTACACCACCCTCGAGGAGATCGACACATTCGTGACGGCCATGGAAGATGCGATCAAGAATGGCGTTCCGGCCACACAGGCCTCTGCCCGCGGCAGCACATGGGATGGCCCATACCTCGTTTAATGGTAAACCCAAGCGAATAAGAAATCGTGCCGATTGTGGTTCAGGAGGGAGCCTTGTTCCTACAGCGCGGAGGGGCAGAACTTCCCTGATGCCGTGCTTGGATCTACAAGGATCTTCGATAATATGGAGGACTCAGATGAAGCATCTGACTCTATTTGCTGTTTTGACACTCGTGTTCATGCTCTTTATTGGGAACAGCACAGCCTACTGCCAGGCCACATTTAAAATTCCGTTCAAATTCAAGGCCGAAGGCCAGTCATTCCCTCCAGGAAATTACTGGATCGCACAGAAGGAAGAGGGAAAAATCACTCTCCGGAGGGAGACAGGAGGCGAGGAAGTCTTGATCCCTTTCATCGAGAAGCTGGCCCAGACAGACCCGCCGATCGAGGCGCCACTCCTTGTCTTCGACATGGTGGGGAACTTCGAGCCTTCTTATACGGAGTATATCACAGAATATTTGCTGGCGGAGGTTTGGCTGACTGCGGAGGACGGGTTCCTGGTACTTTCTATGGAAAGATCGGAATACAACAAAAGTGTCGAGGGAGTGAAGACGAAAAATTAGCAGGGATTTAGCATAACAGCTTTCCTTATAGTCCTTGAGTTAAATGGTCACTTCCTCTGACAGACCCACCGTCATATCGGTTTCGTCAACCGCCCTGACTCTGTAAGTGTAAAAGACATTTCCGCCAGGCAATGGATCATTGTAAGTATATGAATTGCCAATGAGCTCTGACTCATCGACTTCTACAATCACAGCATAGGCTTTCCCTTCCTCTTTGCGCTCCATAACGTATTTCGAAGCTGGTAGAGCGCCCAAGTGAGTGACATTGAAAGTCACTCTTCCATAATCACACCTGATTATCCATGCCTTATCTGTTATTTGGGAGACGTCGATATCGATCAATGTATTATCTACAGTGATATTGACTTGATCTTGTACTACAAGCCCTGAATCCTTTATATCGTATGCCTTTGCTTTTATTAAATGACTGCCGTTGGGATAAAGGGTGGTATCCCAGTTACATAAAAAGGGGGATGACACTGACTCGCAGAGGAGAACATTTCCCACGAAGAAGTCAACATAAACTGTATTAGAAGCTGCTTTGATCGAGACTGTCCCGCAAATACTCTCAGCAGCCCCGGGTGATGTTATAATCACAGAGGGTGCAAATAATTCGAATGCTCCGATGTCAGAACGAGCATCTCCCACTCCGTCGCCGTCTTTGGGTCTCAATACTCCTCTCTGATCAGTTGCTTCAAAATCAGTCGGATGTCCTGCATCTATAGCAGGACTTCCAAGAAGCAGCTTGTGAGTCATGGTAGGACCTCCGTTGTCTGCCAGAACGCCGAGCATGGGATTGAAACCATAGATATTCCCGGTTTGGTTTCCGGTTATAGTGCATCCAGATGTTGTTTTAATTAGATTGTATCCCTGTGAGATTATTGTTCCCCAGCAGTCGTCAGGATTAATCACGTCAGACCAAGGGTGACCCACAGAATTATCCGCGATAATCGTATTCTTTATCCTGAAAGTAGCAGAAGGGTCCCATGGCTCGTTATGAATTCCTCCCCCGCTCTCGTGGCCGAAATTCTTGTAAATCGTACAGTTCAGAAGAGTCGCATCACCCGAAGAATAATTATGAATACCACCCCCATTGCCTCCATAATCATGCGGCATTGTTCGATTGTTGCTCAATGTACAATTCTTTAGGATCAGCTTCCCATTATTGGAAATGCCACCTCCTCCTCCAGCAGGCATTTCCTCAGAATCTCCGGTTACATTTCCCGTTATAAGACTCTTTGATATTTCAGCCGAACCGGAATTATGAATGCCTCCTCCCCAGCCTCCGGCGCCTTCAAATCCGCCGTCACCGCAAGTGTTATCCTTTATGGTACAGTCAATGACGGTTAATGCGCCGCTGTTATATATGCCGCCCCCGTCTCCTCCATAGCCTTCTTCCATTCCAAAACCATATGTCCCAGTTAAGTTCTGAGAGATTGTACAATTGTCGAGAATGACAGTGGATTCAGGGCCGTTGTATATACCGCCCCCGTCTCCTCCACTTCCGCCGTAGAGATCACTGTCTCCTCCACGTCCGGTTCGGTTATTGCTGATATCTGAGTTTTTTATAAATATGGTTCCCTGTTTGTTGTAGATGCCTCCCCCATATCCACCGGGTGGGCCTGTACCAGTGGTGCTTTCTCCTCCTTTACCTGTCAGGTTATTCACAACTGCACAGTTTTCGATGTTTAATGTCGCAAAGCGGTTTAACATCCCTCCACCACTGCCGCCTACAGTAAGGGCGGGGGGTGAGCCTCCATCCGGAGTTTTCCCATTCTGTATGGTAAGATCGAAGAACGAAACATCAACGTTTCCCTTGATCTGGATTACGCGATCTAATTGATTGCCATCCACAACGGTCAAATTCCATCCTGCCCCCTGGATCACCACGCTTGATTGAATATCCAGGTCTCCGGTCAAACAGTTGTCTTCCTGTGCGCCTTGGATGGTGATAATAAAGAGACCCTCAGGCAGTAAAATAGTATCCTTGCCTGCCAATGCATTAGCTTCCATGATCGCTGCCCGAAGAGAACAATCTCCATTGACATCAGCCGCAATTCCATCCCCAGGATTCACATCTACCGTATCGTCCGTGGTGTTCACCGTAAATGTGTCCGCCTGGACGACACTCCAAGTAATTACTATAAATCCCAATAAAATGAGCGGCATTATTGTCTTTTTCATTTATCTACCCCCTAAATTTATTTTCTTGGCTCTATCCCCTAAAATCTTGCTTCCAAACCAATGCCAGCCTTAAGGCCCCCCAGTTTGATCTCGACCTCTTCCATCATGTCAGTGGCATTTAAGTATCCGGCGGAAATCTTGATAAATAGACTCGACCAGACTCTGTATAAGATCCCAGTCTCAAAACCGAATCCCAGGGAGCTGCCTGTCACTTCCTCACCCAAAGCTTCTTCTCTATAATTCGCATGGAACAGTCCGAGTTCTGCTTTGTATCCAAGCCTTTGTGAAACTGTCCCATCATACCCAATCCCGAAAGAAAAATGATGCTGGGTAGATTTGGCTTCCTGTTCTAGCGCTGTAGTGGTCCCTTGTTTCGAGAAAAATCCGTATCCCGCCCAGATAAAAAAACCTTTATACAAGCTATATCCTGCTTTTACTTCTGGATAAAAAACACTGCTTCCATAAACATCTTTATAGCCAGAATCCGAAGGATTAAGATAATTTCCGACAACTGAAACCATAAATTTACTCTGTGAAAAAACAGAGGTGCACAATACAAAAATCATCAATGAAACAAATATTATTTTTCTCATTTTTTTCCCCCTATTTGAATTTTTGCCTCAGCTATTCCTTGATCAGCTTTCTTCCAGAGAAACTCGACTGGCACAGACCATTGGAATTTCCATGATTTCTATGGCTCCCACAGCCTTTCGGTGAGATCATTTTGTTACCGCAATCTGCACAGAAAGTCGCGGTCTCAGGATTATTCGATCGACACTCGGGATACTCGATTCCCATTGCCGTATTCCCTATCTTAGGCGAGAAAAGTATATAAAGGAACACAAAAAGTGTCAAATAATGAGCGGCAATAAATAAGGAAGAAAAACTATTGACATCCTCTGGTCTATGATTTACACTATTAATGACCGAACGGTCAGTCATTAACGTGGAGCTCCGATGCCTAAGATCGTCGACAAAAAGGAAAAAAGAGAAAGAATCCTGGAAGCAGCCATATCGGTGTTTGCCAAAAAAGGAATGGCCAAAGCCAAAACCGCAGACATCGCTGAGGCTGCCCGGATCGGTAAAGGGACCATCTACGAGTACTTTAAAAGTAAAGACGAAATCATGGAAGCCTCATTTTATTTCGTGATACAAAAGGCCGAAGGTATCATCGCCCAGCGTCTGTCCAAACTGGAGGATCCATGGGAAAAATTTGTGACCTACCTCAAAGTCTGGAATGAAATCCTGCAGAGCGAGTTCAAAGATTACATGGAGATCATGCTCGATTTCTGGGCCGAAGGCATCCGGCAAAAGCAGGATGTCTCGACTTTTAGCCTAAAAAAAATCTATGATGTGAACCGGGATATGCTTAAAAACATCCTGGATGAATGTGTAGCCCAGGATAAAATCCATCCCGTAAACACCCATGCAGTCGCTTCCATCATCCTAGGAACCTTGGACGGATTGATGCTCCAATGGATCATCGAGCCCGAAGTACTCAGAATCGAAGAAAGCCTTGACCAGATGGAAAAATTGATCCTGCGAGGATTGAAAAAGAAAGGATAAAAGAATGAACAGGACTAATCTTTGGTTTCATTATCTCTTAGCTGGATTTCTGTGTGGGAGCCTTCTCGTGTCCCCTTCCCTGGCTCAAACGAATGCACAAGAAAACCAGGCCAAAAATATCGTTGAGAAAGTCGACGAATTATACAGGGCCTCGACCAGCGAGGCACTGGTTGAGATGGAGATCATCACTCCCCACTGGCAGCGAACGCTGAAGATGAGAATCTGGACCGAAGGAACGGAAAAAACCTTTATCCGCATTCTCGAACCGAAAAAGGAACGAGGCATTGCCACCCTCAGGATCGGGACCGAGATGTGGAATTATCTTCCCAAAACCAATAAAGTGATGAAAATTCCTCCTTCCATGATGATGAGTTCCTGGATGGGATCCGACTTCACCAATGACGATCTCGTCAAGGAATTTACTTTTCTCGAATCCTACAACTTCGAGATGGCCACCCCTGAAAATCCTGAAGAGGGTGTTCTCTATGTCAAGTGCATCCCCAAGGAAGGCCTGCCCATCGTATGGGGGCATATCGTGGTCGCAGTCAGGGAGGGAAATTACATGCCGCTCTGGCAAAAGTATTATGACGAAAAGGGAAAGCTCATGAGGAATATGATCTTCAAGGATGTCAAGAGCTTTGGGAAGCGGGAAATTCCTTCAGTCATGGAATTGATTCCTGTTACCAAAGAAGGACACAAAACCATACTGCGGTATCTCGAAGCCCGGTTCGATATCCAGCTCGACGATGACATTTTTACCTTGAGAAATTTGCGAAAGAGTCTATAAGCCATGTTGATACTCAAGATGGCATTCCGGAACATCTTCCGTCATAAACGCAGGACAGTCCTCACCGGACTCAGCATGCTGGTGGGATTTGTCCTGGCTGTGATTTTCATCGGTTGGGCAGACGGCATGTACAACAACATCATCAGGACTTTCACTTCCAACCGGCTGGGCCACATCCAGATCCATCAGAAAGACTATCTCGACCGTCCTTCTCTCTATAAGACCATAGACGACATTTCCCAAATAAGTGAAACCCTCGATCAAATCGAAAAAGTTCGATCATGGGCACCTCGAATCTTCTCAGCAGGATTGGCTTCGGTGGGCGATAAAAGTGCGGGCGTTCAAATCATAGGAATAGACCCTGAAAAGGAAACCAAAACCACCCATTTCGATAGAAAAATCATAGAGGGACGAACCTTCTCAAAGGATCCCTCACATGAGGCCATTATAGGCAAAGGTTTGGCTGAAATCCTCGAAGCACGAGTCAACGACGAGATCGTCATCATATCTCAGGGGGCAGATGGATCCATCGCCAACGACCTCTACGATATCGTGGGGATTTCCTCCAGTGGGGATGATATGAGCGACCGCATGTCCTTCTATCTCCATTTAAAAGATGCCCAGGAGCTTCTGGTGCTCGACGGACGGGTCCACGAGATCGCAGTGACTGTGGACAGCCTCAATCATGTCAGCGAGGTCAATAAGCTGATCAAAGAAAAAATCGGGAATCCTGACCTTGCAGTCGAACCTTGGCAGGTCTTCGCAAAATCTTTTTATCAGGCCATGCAGGCCGACAAACAAGGGATGTGGATCATGCTGGTCATCATCGTATTCATCGTAGCAGTGGGCGTTTTGAACACGGTTCTCATGTCCGTGCTGGAAAGACGGCGCGAATACGGAGTATTGAAGGCCGTGGGCACGAAGCCCAGACAAATCATCAAACTTGTCCTGCTGGAAGTGACTATCCTTGCCGCTATCTGCATCATCCTGGGAGTCGGGCTGGGATTCGGAGCCACCTCTTTCCTTTCCACCCATGGAATCGATTACGGCGAGGGCTTCACTTACGGAGGGATGAAGTTCGATACCATGTATGCAGAGGTCAATACCCGAAGTTTTATTATTCCAGCCGTGACCGTTCTCATATGTGCGGTTCTGGTCAGCCTCTATCCTTCTATAAAAGCCGCCCAAACTGAACCGGCGAAAACCATGAGATTGCATTAAGGAGTGTTCGATGTGGTTTGAAATGAAGCTAGCTTGGCGGAACATTTTCAGGAATAAGCGCCGGACATTTATCGCCGGGACGGCCATCGGTGTGGGACTGGCTGCGATGATCTTCACCGACGCTCTGATGATCGGCATGAAAGACAACATGATCAAATCCGCCACAAAATCATTTCTGGGGGAGGGACAAATACATCATGAGGAATTCCGCTTGACCCAGGAAGTGGAGAAAACGACCAACGACCTGGAATGGGTCACTTCGAATCTCGAGAAAGAAGACATCGTTGAGGAGTTCACTCTCCGCACAGCCACCTTCGGAATGATCACCTCTCCAGCCAATGTCAGCTCGGTCATGTTCTACGGGATTCGGCCCGAAACGGAAAAAACTCTGTCTCAAATCGACGATGTCATCAAAGAGGGAGATTATTTCAAAGGAGATGAGGAACGGGAGATCGTGATCGGAAGCGAGCTCGCAGAGGTTTTGGAAGTCGGGCTCGGTGACCGGGTTGTGATAACCGTTTCCCAGGCAGAAAGCGGAGATCTCGCCCAGGAGATGTTTCGAATCTCTGGGATTTATCACTTCAACATAAAAGAAATGGATACCGGAATGGCTTTTGTACGCCTATCCAAAGCCCAGGACATGCTCGGAATCGGAAAAGACGTCCATGAGATCGCCATAAAATTCAAGGATATTGAATTCGCCTCCACAGAGAATCATCCGTTCTGGTCAAAATACTCGACGCACAACAACGAGGCCGTGAGCTGGACCACACTCCTTCCTCAGCTCAAAGCAATCCTGGGCTTATTCTGGATATCCCTGCTGGTTATGGCGGTCATCCTTTTCGGAATAGTCGCCTTCGGCATCATCAACACCCTGTTCATGTCTCTTTACGAACGGCTGTTCGAATTCGGCGTGATAAGAGCTGTAGGCACCAGGCCAGGCGGAGTCAGGAGGCTCATCGTATTCGAAGCCGGCGCTCTGTCGGTATTGAGCATTGTCCTGGGTATCTTACTCGGATCGATCATCACTGCAATCTTTGTCAAGGTCGGAATCGACTACCGGGGAATCGAGATAGCTGGAACGACCATACACGAGATGCTTTATCCTGTGATCCACATCCAGCAGTACATCATCTATCCGCTTGCGGTATTCGCCTTCACCCTTCTTATCGGATTGTATCCAGCGTTTGTGGCTTCGAAGATGCCGATATCCGATGCCTTACGGAAAAGTCTATAGGAGATGATACAAATGGAAAGCAGAGAGAGAAATATCATCGTAACCGAGAACGTAAAAAAGAATTATAAAGATGACGAGGTCGTGGTCAGAGCAGTCAGAGGTATCGACCTAACCATCAAAACAGGAGAATTCACAGCGATCGTCGGCCCATCCGGCTCCGGGAAGACCACTTTCCTGAATGTGATATCCGGCCTCGATTCTCCGACCGAGGGAAAGGTCTGGCTCAATGATAAACTGCTGTCAGAGATGAGCAAAAAGGAACTGGCGGATTTCCGGCGGGATTATGTCGGGTTCATATTCCAGGCATACAACCTTATCCCTGTATTGACCGTCGAGGAAAATATCGAATATATTATGCTCCTTCAGGGAGTCAGCAAAGAGGAAAGGCACCGACGGGTTATCAAAATCCTCAAGGAGATAGGAATGGAGGGTGCAGAAAAACGCTTTCCCCCCAAGCTCTCGGGGGGTCAGCAGCAGAGAGTGGCGATTGCCAGAGCGATGGTCTCCCAGCCTGAGCTGATACTGGCTGACGAACCGACGGCCAATCTCGACCAAACCACGGGAGCGGAGCTTCTGGACATGATGAGGGAGTTGAACAGGAAAACAGGTATGACTTTTCTGTTCTCCACCCATGACCAGATGGTCATGGATAGAGCCGACCGAGTCATTACTCTCGAAGACGGCAAAGTTATTCAAGACGACCGGAAAAGCCAGAAGTGAAAAAAAATATTTTCAGGGAAACAGTCATCCTGATGGGAATTTTTCTGCTGCTTTTTTCCTCACAGGCACAGCCGGAGGAGCTTTTTACGATCAGCGGGTATTACAAGAACTTTTCCATTCTTTTCATGCAGCCGGCATACAAACTGCTGGACACAACGGTTGACCATCCGGATCTGGGTGCTCTCCTAAGCCGGGTCAGATTCAAACTGGATAGTCATCCAGCGAATTTCCTCTCCTTCCATTTTGCCTACGATCTCTCCCCCAAAATTCAAGATCCCGCCTTATTCGATGAAAACTCCTTTTTTGTGCAGATGAGGCCCGCAGAATACCGGTTTGACGATTTTCGGGACCGGCTCTATCCCCGGCCTGGGGAACCGGTCTCGAGTTTTGGACTCTTCCACAATCTGGACCGGTTTTACATAGCCCTTGAGACCGACTTTGCAGACATCTACGTGGGGAGGCAGCCGATCGCCTGGGGGAGCGCTCGAGTGATCAATCCTACCGATGTCATCGCTCCGTTCGCTTTCAATGAGCTGGACAAGGAGGAACGGTGGGGTGTGGATGCCATCCGGATGCGGGTTCCACTGGGCATGATGGACGAACTGGATGTAGGATATGTAGCGGGCAGGGATTTCAAAGCCGATAACAGCGCATTTTTCATCAGAGGAAAGACCTATAAATTCCAAACAGACATTTCCGCTCTTTTCCTCGCGTTCAGGAAGCATCTGCTCATCGGCTTAGATGTCGCGAGGGCTATAGGAGGAGCGGGTTTTTGGCTCGAAGCTGCCTATGTGATCCCGGATTTTTTTGGCGAAAAAGAAAATCCCAATGGAGAGAATTACTTCCGGGCGAGTATCGGATTGGATTACAACCTCAACAGCAGAACCTACGGCTTCATCGAATACCATTTCAATTCAGCCGGAGAGAACCAACCTGAAAAATACAGCAGTCTCACCATAACGCCTGCCTATCGGGACGGCTCGGTCTACCTATTCGGACAACATTATATGAATATAGGCTCTACCTACCAGCTCTCCCCTCTCATGCCTTTGACCGGTTTGCTCATCGCAAACCTCAGTGACTGGTCTCTGGTCCTCTCCCCTTCTATCGAATACAACATCTCCCAGAACATCTACTTGGCCGCAGGTGCTTATCTGGGCCTCGGAGAAAATCCTGAGCGGGTTCTCGGTCCCCTCTCCCCCAATCCTCTTATCTTGAGGTCAGAGTTCGGCTCCTATCCAGATATGCTCTTCACCTCTTTCCGTATATATTTCTGAAGGCATCAACTTTCGACTTAAATATTTTTTCCAATTCGAATAGAATGGAAAAGAAAGGGCTGGCAAGAATGGAAGAAAAGCGGCGGCCTCGAGTGAATCTGCAAAAGCATAATCCTCTTCTCAAGACCAAGCTCGCTATCCCACCCCTCCGCAATGATCTGGTCAAACGGCCCAGATTGATTCAAAAACTCAGCGACGGCGTTAAGGGCAAATTTACCCTCATCTCTGCACCAGCCGGATTTGGAAAAACGACACTCCTCAGCGAGTGGGTGCATCAGAGCAGACATCCTGTTTCCTGGCTTTCCATAGATAAAACCGACAACGATCCGGTCACTTTTCTTACCTATATCGTAGCCGCTCTTCAGACCATAAATGAAAGCATCGGTCAAACCTCCCTTCAGCTTCTCTATTCTCCCCAACTTATGCCCTATGAAACCGTTGTCGTGGCCCTGATCAACAGCCTGACTCCTTTTCCCAGGGATTTCGTTCTGGTCCTGGATGACTATCATCATATCGAGTCCAAACCCATTCATGACATACTGTTCTTCTTGCTGGAGCACATGCCTCAGAGGATGCATCTGGTTCTTTCCTCGCGTTCCGATCCACCCCTGACTCTGTCCAGACTTCGCAGTCATCAACATCTGACCGAGATCAGAGCAGCGGACCTCTGCTTCACTTCCGAAGAAACCTCTCTTTACCTGCAAAAGTATTTGGAAATAAACCTCCCTGATGAGGAGATCGCTTTACTCGAGTCTCGAACAGAGGGATGGATAACCGGATTACAATTGGCCGCTCTCTCCATGAAAGGACGAAATAACCTTTCAGATTTTATCGCTGATTTTACGGGAGACAACCGGTACATCGTGGACTATTTGATGGAAGAAGTCCTCAACCGGCTGCCTGAAAACATACAAACCTTTCTCTTGTCTACCTGTCTCCTTGATCCCTTATCCGGACCTCTCTGCGACTCAGTAACAGAAGAAAAAAACAGTCAGCAGGTGCTGATCTCGCTGGAGAAGGCAAATCTTTTTATCTTCGCCTTAGATAGCGAACGCAATTGGTTCCGTTACCACAGATTATTTGCCGATTCGCTGCGCCAGCGGCTCCTTCAATCATCCGGTGAACAGGTTCCCGAGCTGCACCGGCGTGCCTGTGATTGGTACGAGCAGAATGGATTCAAAATGGAGGCAGTCGAACACGCGCTGGAGGCTCGTGATTTCGACCGCGCTGCTTATCTTCTCGAAGGGATCGCCGAATCTGTATGGGACCGCGGCCAGCAGGTCAAATTGGTGGAATGGTTCGATTCGCTTCCCGAAAGAATCCTCTCATCCCGTCCTCTGCTCTGTGTCCTGGATGCTCGTGCATTGATTATGAGCGGGAAGCAAGAAACGGCTGTAAAATGCCTGCACGCTGCTGAACAAATCCTGAAATCTCCTTCGAATGAGATCATCGAGTTTCTGCCTGACGGCTCCCGTTATCAGCATGTATTCGACAGAGAGGAGCTTCGAGGAAAGATTTCTGCAGTTTGGGCCTTGTTATCCATGTATAGAGGGGAAGCCGCTCAAGTGATCCATCACTCGAAGGAAGCTCTTGCCATACTTCCAAAACAAGATTTGACATGGCGTGGTGTGGTCACCACCATGTTGGGCATGGCCCACGGATGGGCTGGAGATGGGGATATGAAAAAGGCTGAGCAGGCATTCTCTGAGGCCATATCCATAAGCCAGAAGGCAGGCAATATCTCATTCTATCTTTTTGCCGGGCTCGCCCTGGCTGGCATCCAAACCTATCAAGGCCGCATGAGGGAAGCAGAAGAGCTCTGCCAAAAACTCCTGCAAATCGCTGAAGAATCAGGGATGAGTCAAACTGGAAACGCTGCATCGATCCTTTCAATCCAGGGAGGAATTCTCTGTGAGAAAAATGACTTCGATCAAGGTCTGCCGCTTCTACGAAAAGGCCTTGAAATTGCCAGATTGAGCCGCGATGTGATTGCTCTTCAAGGGGTACGCTTAAACATGTTGAGGGCATGGATTTTAAAGAAAGAGTTCGCCGAGGCCTTCCGCATCGTGCGAAAAATCGAAAAAGATGCCAAAGACTTCAACCTCCCTCCCTGGATGATTCATGCTGTGTCTGCACATAAGGCGCAAATATGGCTGGAATCGGGTAAATTGAACTCAGCCATTCAGTTGATCGAAGAGCGCGGTCTCAGTCCACAGGACAAAATTGCCAGCAGGGTGGAACCCGAGTACATCATCCTGGCCCGCATCTTAATCGCTCAGAACAAACCTGAGCAGGCCGACCGGCTTCTTCAAAGACTTTTAATAAATGCACAGGCCGGAAACCGTCTTATAACAGAGATTCAGATACACCTGGTAAGGATCCCGGCTCTGCTGGCCCTGGGAAAACACGATGATGCCATGGATGAATTGAAGAAAGCCATAACCTTAGCTGAACCGGGGAGTTTTATCAATGTTTTTGTTTCCGAAGGCCGGCCTGTGGAAACACTGCTGGAAAAAATCTTATCCGAAAAGAAGAGCCCATACGTAAAGAAAATCTCGATGGCTTTTAAATCGAGGAGAGACTTGAAAAAGGATGCTGTTCTTGCAGATCCCCTGAGCGAAAGGGAACTCGATGTGCTGCAGCTCCTTTCAGCCGGGTTAACCAATAAGGAGATTGCCGACAGACTCTACATCTCCTTGAACACAGTGAGAACCCACACAAAAAACATCAACAGCAAACTCAATGTCCACAGCCGCGCAAAGGCTGTGGCTCGTGCTAAAAAGCTGGGCCTTATCTGATTTCTGCCGCACCTCCGCATCCATTGAAAATCACCCCTGTAAATCACATCTTCATGTGATGACTTCCTCTGATCTTTCGCTTATTTTTTTACAGGAGCGAAGAAAATGAGAGGAACGAAAAAGAATCCCTCTCCCGAAATATACCGGATAAATGTGGAGGGACGACTCGGCAAATCATGGGCCGACTGGCTCGAGGGGATGGTCATTTCCTACCAGAAAAATCAGACGGTGCTTACAGGCCCTTTGCCCGATCAGGCCGCCCTGTACGGGTTGCTCCATCGCATCAGGGATTTGAACCTGACACTGGTCTCTGTGAACCGGAAAAAATCCAGGGAAAAAACTGACATAACGGAGAAAATTCAGAACACAGAGGCAAAAAAACTCGGAGGGAAGAAAATGAAAAATACAATCATCTTGGTATCGACGGTCTTGCTCCTTGCTCCGATATCGTCCAGCCAGGATCTGACGGGTAAGGACATCATCGAGAAGGCCAATGACCTGTTCAACGCCGAAACCAGCTACGTCAGGTCGAAAATGACCATCATCACCACATCAGGGCAGGAACGGACGTTCATACAAGAGTCCTGGAGTAAAGACCGAGGAGAAAAAAATCTGGTGAGGTATTTAGAGCCAAGACGCGTCAAGGATCAAGCGGTCTTGATGTTGAACCACGCAGACGACATCTGGATGTTTTTTCCGAGAACCCAACGCGTCCGCAAGCTGGCCTCCCACGCCAAAAAACAAAAAATGCAGGGAAGTGATTTTTCTTATGAGGACATGGGAAGTGGAGATGCTTTTATCGAGGATTTCACCTCCCGAAGGCTCGAAGATGAACAAAAAAAAGGAAAGGACTGTTATAAACTGGAGCTCACCCGCAAACCAGACAGCGACAGTTCCTATTCCAGGTTGATTATGTTGGTCATGAAGGAAAATTTTCTGCCCATCGTTATCGATTATTATGACGAGAACGATCCCACCTATCTGCAGAAGACAATGGTTGCCAGCAACTTTCGAGTCATCGATGACATTCCCACTGCCACAAGGGTGGTGATGTTCAACAAAAATGACAACACCCAGACTGAAATGGAACTCCTTGAAGTCAAGTACGATATCGCGCTGACCGACGATTTGTTCACGGAAAGGAGCTTGAAAAAATGAAAAAAGCGATGTGTCTTCTCGTTCCCCTGCTCACGGTTTTGTGCCCGCTCTGCGCCCAGAAAAAAGTCGAACTTTTTGGATATTTTGAACCGCAAATCATGGCAACGGAAGTTAAGAACGACCTGTATCAGCTTTTTTCGAATAAATTGAGATTGGATGTGAAATCCGATTTGTCTGACAACATCGCCTTTGCGGCCAATTTCGACTTCATCACCTACCACGGTAAAAAGAAGTGGAACGTACTGGATTTTTTGTCTCCGGATATTCTCTCTCAAGTCCCCGAAGGATTGGAATCCTCCTACCTTCTTCCCTTCTCCGATCGAACCTTCCTGGACAACGCCTATGTCAGGCTGAGCTTCAAAGCTTTCGACCTGACTGCTGGCAAGCAGCAAATTTCACTGGGAACCGGGTATGTTTGGAATCCGATGGATATCTTCAACGTCAAGGAACTCGTCGACCCCACCTATGAACAGCCTGGACACAATGCCGTGCGGATCGACATCACCCTGGGGAACATCTACACCTTCACGGCCCTCTATTCCCCGGATGACACATGGCAAAATTCGGCCAAACTGATTCAGCTAAAAGGCAGGCTGTTTCACTTCGACTATGCACTGATCGCCATCGAAAAGGATTGGAGGTTTCACGACTACAGGCAATTTGACCAGGTGAACATGAATTTTTTAGAAGTGCCTGAGAAACGGCGGCTCCTTGGAGCCTGCACGGCTGGGGAACTCTTGGGGCTGGGTGTCTGGGCAGAAGGGGCCTACAATTGGATGGAATCATCCAAAGATTTTTATGAACTGGTCATAGGAACAGATTATACCTTCGATTTTCAAACCTATGTCATGGCGGAATATTATCGAAACACTCTCGGCAAAACCGACTCTCAACACTACACACTCAATGATTGGGTGCGATTTTTCACCGCCGAACAAAAGTCTATCTCCAGAGATCAAATTTACATTTTCATCCAGCATCCGATTGCAGACCTTATAGACCTGGGACTCCAGAGCGTGTACTGCATTTCCGATAACAGCCTGGCTTTCATTCCCACTCTCAATTACAGCTTTTCGGAAAATGTAGATATCGCAGCCTATCTGAATCTCAACTTTGGAGAGGAAGGAAAAGTCTTCGCCAAAACCATGGGAAACGGGGCGATGCTCCGCGCCCGTGTCTATTTCTAAGAGAGAGAAAAGGAGAAAGAAGATGAGAGAAAAATTGTTATTAAAAGTCGCGCGATGGCATGCGTCCCGCCCATGGAGGATGCTGTCCATCGTGACGCTCCTGACCGTACTCTTCGCTGTTTTCGCCGGTCAACTTGAGATATCCACACATACTTCGGACCTTCTTCCTTCAGGAGATGAAAAGGTCAAACAGTTCAACACGATTATCGATGAATTCGCCACATCCACCAGCCTGGTAGTGGTGGTCCAGGGAGAGGAGGAGAGGATCAAAGATTTTGCCGACCGACTCGCCCCTCTCATCCTCGATATAAAGAACCCCCGAGAAAACGAATCTCCAATGTTTCAGCGCGTGGACTACAAGATTCCAGTCGAGTTCCTAAAAGATCATATGCTGATGCTGGTCGAGGAGAACGATCTTGCGAACATGAAAGAAATGTTTACGGATCCCAACCTCTTCGGTTTGATCACCAACATCAACAATTCCATGGAAAAAGAATATGCAGGAAGGGAGGAGGCTCTTTCGACTCGCGAAGAGGAAGATGGAGCCGTATCTTTTCTGGATTCCATCCAAGATCTCGTTCTGACCCTTCGGAAAGCTTCGAGCGGAGAAAATCTCGAAGATGCGGAAATTCAAGCTGCCGCGGAGAAGTTTCTCTTCGGAGAGCCCTATTTTCTGTCCTACGACAAGACGGCCCTTATCCTGAATGCCATTCCATACTTTTCCCTTATGGACAGGGATATGATCATGAGCAGCACCGAGGCGGTGCAGTCGATCGTCGATGATCTCCTGAAACAATTTCCGGATATTCAAGCGGGTCTGAGTGGATCCATCGCTAAAGAGCATGACGAGCAGGTCTCATCACAGCAAAGCCTGGGCTACACCACTCTCATCGCGTTTATAGGCATTTTTATTCTCCTCATCGTTTCTTTCCGGATGTGGGTGGCTCCCCTCTTCGCCATGCTCAACCTGTTTGTGGGACTGACCTGGGCCATGGGCGCCGCCGGCCTCCTGGTCGGGCAGCTCAATCTTTTTACCCAGACAATGTCCGTGCTTATCCTCGGACTGGGCATCGATTTTTCTATCCATCTTTTTTCTGTGTTTACCGAAAAAAGGGCTTCCGGCGAAAGCATCGTCTCTGCCATGGAGCAGACATTTTTAAAGAGCGGAAAGGGAATTTTGACCGGTGGAATAACGACCGCGTTTGCCTTTTTTGCACTGGTTGTCAGCCGCGCCCGTGGAATGAAAGAAATGGGAATCGTCATGGGCTCCGGTCTGCTGTCCATTCTTCTGGCCACATTGCTCTTTCTTCCCATCCTGTTTGTCCTCAGAGAGAGATGGCTGGCAAAGAGAACACGGAATAAATCCGTCATTTACAGAGATATCTCGTTCCGATTCTTGGGGCGTACCGGAAGATGGCTGAGCCAGCGGTATGTCTATACCATCTTGGTATCCATCTCCATAAGTGCCATTCTTATCTGGTCTGCGTTTCAAATCGAATGGGATTATGACTACAAAAACATGGAACCCAGGGGTATCACATCGATGCGCCTCATGGAAGTTATCATGGAAAAGTTCGATCTGAGCATGGATTACGCTCTGGTCTTGACAGAAGATATCGCAGAATCCTCCAGACTCGCCAAAAAATATCGCGATCTGGGCACAGTGGCCCAAACAGAGGACATCAGTCTTTTCCTGCCAACCCCGGAACAGCAGCAGAAAAGGATCCCGCACATTATGGACGTCCGGGATAAGATTCGTGCTGTAGAGACAAAGACAGAATTTGGCCGAGAAGAGCTGGAAGGATTGAAGAGCGAAATCGAGAGACTCGAGATGAACATCATGGAGATGCAGGATATGGCCTTTATCGGGGGCAAAGACAAAGTAGACAACAAGTGTAAACAGATCGTGGGAGATCCGGTCGATCCTGACTCGATAAATATCATTCAGAATTTATTGGAGATATTGAAAACAGAGAATCCTACGGCTCCCAAAGGACTTTCCGCCTTCTCAGAGAGATTTGCCCCCTATTTCAAGCAGTCTGTGCTCCGGATGAGTTCGACGGATCCGGTCCATCTCGACGATCTCCCCGTATCCATTCTGGACCGCTACAGCAATAGGGCAAGGAATCTGTTCTTGATCACCGTTTATCCAGCGGGCAGCATTTACGACGGCAATTTTTTGAACCGGTTCGTTGACGACGTGGAAAGAATCAGCAACAAGGCCACGGGCACAGGACCGCTGTTCAAGGCCCTGCTCAGGATATTCGGCCAGGACGGACGCAATGCGATTCTGTTGACTCTCGGAGTGGTTCTTATCCTCCTGTGGATAGACTTCCAAAGCCTTAGGCATGCTCTCATCGCCATGATTCCTCTAGCTCTGGGTGCTTTTTGGATGGTGGGACTGATGTATCTCACCGGGATGAAGCTCTCCATGATGGCCGTTATGGGGCTTCCCCTGATTATCGGCATTGGAATCGACGACGGCGTGCACATCATGCATCGCTGGAGGCACGAAGGCCTTGGGAAGATTCGTGTCGTCTTCTCCAGCACAGGCAAAGCCATCCTTCTGACCTCGCTGACCACCATGTTCGCCTTCGGCTCCCTGGTCTTTTCCGTTTTTCCTGCCTTAGGGCAATTCGGAGCAGCTCTCTTCATCGGCGTCGGAGCTTGTTTCTTGACAACAGGGATAATTCTACCCGGGCTGCTTGGGTTGATCGAGAGAAGAATTGAGAAAAGACAAAATCAGCAGGTCAGGTCCGCCTTTCCCGATTCCGTAACAGGATAAGTCTTTATCGGAGCGTGATCTGTGCAGCTTTTTTATCATACTTTCAAGCGAGAGGCTTGAATCTTCACTTATTGTTTGATGAGTTCTTCGGTCAAATCGACCGCAGAAGCGGCATCAGGAGCATAGCCGTCGGCTTCGATTTGCTCGGCGTAGGCCTGGGTTACCGGGGCTCCTCCAATGATGACTTTGACCTTTTCTCTCAGCCCCGCATCCCTCAGTGCCTGGATGATCTCCTTCATGTATATCATGGTCGTGGTCAGCAGCGCAGACATCCCTACGATATCGACCTCTTGCCTTTGGACATTTTCTATGAACTTTTCTTTGGAGACATCCGTTCCGAGATCGATGATTTCGAACCCGGCTCCCTGGAGCATCATCCCCACAATATTTTTGCCGATATCATGGAGGTCTCCTTTGACCGTTCCCAGGACAACCGTGCCTTTAGCCTTGATATTTGCTTCAGCTAAAAGAGGTTTGAGAATATCTAATCCAGAGTTCATAGCCCTTGCCGAGACCAACACTTCAGGAATGAAAAATTCGTTGTTCTTGAATTTTTCGCTGACGACGTTCATTCCTGACACCAAACCTTTGTTGAGCAGGTCCTCAGCAGAAATTTCTTCTGAAAGAGCTTTTTGAACCAGGTCTTTGACCTTTTCAGCCTGGCCTTTCACGACTTCTTGGGCTATCTCTTCAAATAGGGCCATGGTATCCTCCTTCTTTTGAATGCTCTTCTTCTGAGCGTTCAAACAATATAATCATCCTCCTCCATCAACCGGAGTTCTTTCTGGATGGCTTTCTTCACAGGAATGGGCATGTCTTTTTCCCTCTTCAACATAGGCTTCAGTCCTTTGCCGACGCCATCATCGATGAAATAGGGCTTCACAAAATTCGAATGCCAAGTTCTTTCCTCGAATGACCGACTCTCTAATTTTTCAAAGAAACTCTTGATCCCTCTTTCCGGATCCCCCTCGATCTCACGAAAGTAAGATCCATAAATATGGAGAGAATCACTGATGTCCACATAACGGCCCAGTCGAACGGGCTTCTCAGCCTTTTCCGATATGGCCTCTGCGATCTTCCTCATAAGGGCCGTGAGAGCGATAACGTTTTCAAACCAGGCTTTAAACAGATCTCGGCTCCGCCAATGGGTGTTCATGTTAAAAATGTAACCTTCCTTTTCATCCTTGCAAAGCCTCCCCCACACTCGCTGCAGACAAGGAGGATCTTCTGTCGGAGGGTCGAGTTTTGGATTCCATGTGATGGCTTGGGCGCGTCGGGTAAAGCCTGTTTGAGAAAGTTTCTTCACCATGTTGTCAATCTGATTGATGACCTCATTCTCGATCCTGTACTCGAATAAGCGGCCGTGGTATGTGTAGGTCCAACGGGTATCCTCGCTTTCCGTTCCTTTCAGAATCTCTTCCAGAGGCTTGACCCAATAATCATGGGCACCATACACCACTTCCATCACGTATTCTGCAAGGCCTCCCAGTCCGTCGGCAAAGGACCGATGGAAACGGGGCTGGCCAAAGGGCTGATGGACCACGACCACGACCGTCGCGTCCCGGCTGGGAGGATCGCCGGGACGATCGTATTCTGTACGAACGCTTATACCGGTCTTCCAAACCTCTTTTATCGCCTGTTCATAAGCTTGAGGAATCGTATCCGCCTGGACGGTTATGACCGGAATATTACCCGCCTTCATCATCCTTCCTCAACGTGTCTGCACACCAAGACAATATCGTTCTGGTTGAATCCCATGGGATTGCAAGCTGGATCATTTCGTTTCGACCTCATCCAAAAAGGTCTTCAATTTTATTGGATTTGTCAAATTTTATCAACGAATTAAATGATTCGAGCGTGAGGATGGAAGTTCTCGACTTCAGCAGGAGACGGATCACAGCCGAGAAACCTCCTTCATCCAAGGGAAATCTAAAAGGCCGATTATTACGGAATCTTATTTATGTCGATAGTATTCAGTCGGGGTTTGGCTAACGATGTATTCCACGGCTTTCTGAATGCAGACTCTGATCGCTTTCTCGATGGGAGTTTTCGCAAAGCCACCCAGGCCTACAGGAAGATTTCCTCCGATATTGGTTGCACCGCCTACGGCGACGCTCGTGGAATCGCCCTCGACTGTGGTGGCAAGAACGATCTGGGATGTCTTTGCATCGATGATCCGGAGATCTATCGCAACATGGCCCTTCTTCACTCCTCCACCGACTGTCACACCCAGGATTTTCGTGCCTCCACCGACTCCCTTTGCGCTTCCTTCGAATTCGGTTACGGCTGCAGTAACGAGCAGCTCCGCTCCATACACTTCTCCGATCGGAGCCTCTGTTCCTTTTTTCACTCTTCCCGAAGCACCCAGATCCTGTTCCTTGAGAACTTCCCCTAGCTGTTCTCTTTCAAGGACGATATAGCGGTTGGTGTTGAATAAGGCTGTGGTCAGCATGTCCCGCATGCCTTCCCCCACCTGGGGCCAGCCCATTCCAAACATCCCCAGCCATCCACCACTCCAGCCCCCTTTGGCGGTCTTGTCCTGGAATTCGCCCACGGCTATCCTGGCTTTAGGCCCATCGTAGCGTTCGGCCTGAGCTTCGCTGATGGAAGGTCCTCCCGTCGAAGTCACCTGGGCAGTCGGAGCACACGAGAAAGTCCAGGCTAAAACGGCAGCAAAGGCCGTTAAGATAATGAGCTTTTTCATCTTCTTCCTCCTTAGGTCCAAGATTATACGCAGCCGTTTGAATTGTCAATCACCTTTTACGAGGAAATTCCCTCACCTTTCGCCCTCCTTATGAGCTGAGTTCCTTTGACGATTTTTTGCTATAATGAGGATGATGAAGGCTTTCCAGTTATATTCCGAGTATCGACCTAAAGGAGATCAGACCGGAGCTATAAAACAGCTGAGCGAAAATCTGCAAAAAAATACCTCCCATCATGTCTTGATGGGAGTAACGGGATCGGGAAAGACCTTTACCATGGCCAACCTTATCCAAAAAATCAATCGGCCAGTCCTTGTCATTTCCCACAACAAGACATTGGCTGCTCAACTCTATCAGGAATTTCGGCATTTCTTTCCCGAAAATTCTGTGGAATACTTCGTCAGCTACTATGATTACTACCAACCAGAAGCTTATATTCCAGCCACCAACACCTATATTGCCAAAGAAGCGACCATCAATGATGAAATCGACCGCCTTCGCCTCTGCGCCACCAATTCGCTTTTCCAGAGAAGGGATGTCATCATCGTTGCCTCTGTCTCCTGTATCTACGGTATCGGTTCTCCACAAACCTATTATTCCATGAGTTTTACCCTTCAGAAGAACCAAACCATTCCCAGGAAGAAAATCCTGAAAAATCTCATAGATATCCAGTATGAAAGAGAGGAGACGGATTTCAAAAGGGGGACTTTTCGTGTCAGAGGAGACGTCGTAGAGATCTTCCCCTCTTATGAGGATTTTGCTTACCGCATAGAGCTGGATGGAGAAAAAATCTCTCGACTCTCATCGATCGATCCTCTGTTGGGAACCGTGCAGACACATTTCGATCGGCTTTTGATCTATCCGCGAACCTTTTTTTCCACTCCGCGCGACATTCTGGACGATGCGGTTATCAGGATCGAAAAAGAATTGGAGCAAAGAATCCAATTTTTCAAGAAACAGGGCAAAGTGATCGAAGCCGACAGAATAGAAGAAAGGACTTTGTTCGACCTGGAATTGCTCCGGGAACTCGGATGGTGTCCCGGTATAGAAAATTATTCCCTCTATCTAAGTATGAGAAAGCCCGGTGACCCCCCTTATACACTTCTGGACTATTTTCCATCCGATTTCCTGACCATCATTGACGAATCTCATGTCACAGTTCCCCAGATCGGGGGGATGTATCACGGGGACCGATCACGGAAACTGACTCTGATCGAACACGGCTTCAGGCTGCCTTCGGCACTGGATAACCGCCCTCTCAATTTTAAAGAGTTCGAAGACAGGGTCGCCAAGGTCCTCTATGTCTCTGCAACACCCGGCCCTTACGAACTCAAGAAAAGCCGGCATGAAGTTGTGGAACAAATCATCCGGCCCACCGGTCTCATTGACCCGGTTGTCGAAGTGCGCCCGATCAAAGGACAAATCGAGGACCTTATGGAGGAAATCGAAAAAAGAAGCAGCTTGAGAGAAAGGGCCCTCATAACCACGCTGACAAAAAAAATGGCCGAAGACCTGACCCGGTATTACCATGAGCTGGGATTACGGGTCCGTTATCTTCATTCGGAAATCAACACTCTGGAAAGGGTCCATATTCTCAGAGAGCTCAGAAAGGGGAAGTTTGATGCCCTTATCGGGATAAACCTCCTCCGGGAGGGTCTGGACCTCCCAGAGGTTTCTTTGGTGGCGGTCCTGGATGCCGACAAGGAAGGATTCCTGCGGTCCTCCACATCACTCATCCAGACTTTTGGGAGAGCCGCAAGGAATGTATCGGGAAAAGTCATCCTCTATGCCGAGGCCATTACGGAATCTATGCGGAAGGCTATCGATGAGACCAACAGGAGACGGAAGATCCAGCAAGAATACAACACAAGCAACAACATCACCCCCCAATCCATCAAGAAACATATAGATGACGTTTTAACCAGTGTCTACGAAAGGGATTACTTTGACTATCTCAGGATATCAGAGGACAAAGATATTTATCTTTCTCCCGAGAAGAGAAAGGAAAGAATGGACCGGCTGGAAAAACTGATGAAGCAGGCCGTCAGGAACCTTGAATTCGAAAAAGCAGCGGCTCTAAGGGATGAACTCAAAAGGCTGAAAAAGAGGGAGTTGGAACTTGTCGGTTAAGAAAAACGTGCGCTTGCGAAAAAAAATCGACGGGTTTCCCAAAAAGCCGGGAATTTATTTCTTCAAGGACAAAGATCAAAATGTTATCTATATAGGAAAAGCCCGCTCTTTAAAAGACAGAGTCAAATCCTATCTCGCTCCCAGCCCAGATTCCAAAGTGGCCACTCTTCAGGAAGAAACCGAGGATATCGACTATATCCTCACCGATTCAGAAAAAGAAGCCGCCTTTCTCGAAAACAACTTTGTCCAACACTATCAACCCAGATTCAATTTGAGGCTGAAGGATGACAAAAGCTTCCCTTATCTCAAAGTGTCTCTACAAGACCGTTTCCCCGGAATCTATCTCACACGGAAGATCGTATCAGACGGGTCGAAATACTTCGGCCCCTTCTCGCCCGCCAGCCAGGCGAGAAAGACCATCCATCTCGTCTCGAAATATTTCGGGATCCGCACATGCCAGGAAAAAATTCCCGGGAACCGCAAACGGCCCTGTCTGGAATACGATTTAAAACTCTGTTCAGCACCTTGTACAGAATATATCGACGAGAAGAATTATCGAGAAAACGCAGGGCACGCGCTCCTCTTTCTGGAAGGCAAGGTAGACAGGTTGGCAAAAATATCGAAGAAAAAAATGGATGAGGCAGCAAACAATCAAGAATTCGAGCAGGCTGCTCTCTGGAGAGACCTGATCCACACCTTGAATCATATAAAGGAAAAGCCAAAATTGATCTCGGTGAAACTGGAAAATCTGGATATCGTAGGATTCAACCAGAAAAATGAATGTTCAGCCCTCTATGTGTTTCTCATGCGCAGGGGCAAAGTCAAAGAGTATGAGAATCTCTTGTATCTTGAAAGAAAAGAGATCTTGAAGGAAGTCGTTTTGTTCGAACACTTGAAAAAATTCTATCAGGACCGGGATGATTGGCCGGATACGATCTTGCTCCCATTCTCTCCGTCGAACCGGAAAAAATTGGAAGCGGAAATCACACATAGAGCGAAAAAGAAAGTCCAACTCCTAGTCCCTGAAAAAGGAAAAAAGAGAAAGCTGGTGGAACTGGCTGAGAGGAATGCAGAGATTGTCCTCCGGGAAAAAACCGGAGAATCATTTCCCCTCAAAGAAGCACAGCGAGTATTGGATTTGAAAACCTCTCCAATCCGCATCGAAGGCTTCGACATTTCAAACATCGGAGGGCAGGAATCTGTGGGCTCATTGGTGGTTTTTGAAAACGGACTTCCTCGAAAACGGGATTACCGAAAATACAAAATCAGAACCGTGGAAAAACCCGATGATGTTGCCAGCCTCAGGGAAGTGCTTCATAGAAGATACAGCCGGCTCCTCCAGGAAAAGAAAACCCTGCCGGACCTGATCCTGGTAGATGGAGGAAAAGGACAGCTCAATGCCGCAAAAAAAACTCTGGATAATCTGGGGCTGTCAGAGATTCCCGTGGTGTCCCTTGCGAAAAGAGAGGAGACCATCTTCACTCCTCTCAAGAAACAGGGCATTAAATTGGAAAGAACTTCTCCGGTGCTCAAACTGCTCCAGCACATCAGGGATGAAGCCCATCGTTTTGCCCTTTCCTACCACCGGTTGAGAAGAAAGAAAAAAAGCTTCGAATCTGTATTGGATGGGATTCCCGGATTGGGGAGGAAAAGGAAATCCCGGCTTTTGGCCACCTTTAAAAGCCTGCAGGATATCAAGAAGGCCCCGGCAGAAGACCTGGCAAAAATGATCGGCCCGAAGACAGCCCATGAGCTTCTCAAAGTCTTGAAGTGACTTGACTTTTTTTATACAACCTATGTGTTGTGAAACGACAAGTGAAATGGGAGTCATGACATGATTATAGGGATCGGAGCAGACATCATCGAGGTACAAAGAATCCAAAACCTGGCTGAAAAAAGCCCGCGTTTCTTACAGAGGGTGTTCACTCACGAAGAAATTGAATACAGTCATTCCAAAAAAAACAGATACCAGCATTTGGCCGCACGGTTTGCGGCCAAGGAAGCCTTCTTCAAAGCTCTGGGAAGAAAGATTCACTGGACAGAGGCCGGAGTCGTCAATCTGCCCTCTGGAAAGCCAGCGCTCGTAGTCAAAACACCAGAACCTCTTCCGTTCGACACAGCACACGTTTCTCTTTCTCATCTCAAGGATTATGCCTTCGCCTTTGTTATCCTCGAAAAATTTGAATGAACCAGACCTTTCTTGCCTTCAAATATGCGGGGGATGAAGGATAAGGCTACAGTTTGAAGAACAGCCTCACAATCAGGCTGATGATAAAAGCAACGGCTGTGTTCAACGCCATCGAGATCAGAGCTACGCCCCTTCCGATCTCCCTCCAGAGGATAGCCACGGTGGAAAGGCAGGGAATGAAAAAACTGATAAAAACAGCGAAAACGACCAACTGCTGTTGACTCACAACACTCATCAAATCTTGATAATTCACACCTAAAGCCTGGAGCATCATCACCAGAGAAAGCTCTTTTCTGAGAAAGCCGAAAATCAAAGTGACTCCCAGCTCCTGCGGCAATCCCAGGGCCTTTTCGACTAAAGGAGAAAGAATAAGGTTGACCCACCTGTCAAGATTGAAAAACTGCATGAGGGCCAGGACCACACTCCCTGCAATCAATATGGGCCAGGCAAATTTCACGAAGGCTTTTAGCTGGACGTACGTTTTCTTCGCCATATTTTTTAGAGAAGGCATCTTCAAGGTAGGAATTTCAAGGATCAATCCCGGAGAGGGATCCTTGAAAAAAAGACTGATGATACGGCCCAGGAAGCCTATAAGAAAGATGTTGAATACATAGAAACCGAGTGCCCAGAGAGGACCGAGATAAAAGGCAATAAGCGCAAGTATGATTGTGGTACGGGCTGAGCAAGGGACAAATGGTATGAGAAGGGATGTGATGATTCTGTCTCTGCGGGATTCCAGGATTCTTGTGGATATCACAGCCGGAACATTACATCCAAAACCCAGAATAAAGGGGGAAACAGAGTTTCCGTGGAGTCCGATTTTGTGCATAAACGTATCCATCAAAAAACTTGCTCTGGCTAAATATCCGATATCCTCCAGCAGAGACATCAAAAAAAGCAGCGGTATGAAATAGGGTAAGACAATAGCGACTCCTCCTCCAATCCCTTGAATCAAGCCTTCTGTCAGGTGAAACAAAAGACTCCTCCCCATAACATCAGACAGGTGTGTCCTGAGGCTATTCAACGGACCGAGGAGGAGCTCTTCCAGAGGATTCCCTACTTCAAAAATAATAAAGAAAAAGGCAAGAAAAACACCGAGGAGTATGAAATAACCCAAGACGGGGTGCATGATGATATCATCGATTCTCTCCGCCCAGCCGACTTTTCTTCTTGTAACCCGGCTGCTTTCTTCAAAAATCTTGAAAGCCAGATGGTGTCTCTCGGCAGCGATGACCTCATAAGCAGGAGCATTATGTCTTTCCTCAAGGGCTTTCCTTACGCTGTCCAGGCCATTTTTTAGCTCAGGATTTATCTCCATGAGCATCTTGTCGAAGAGGAGCTTTTCAGCCTCTATCATTTTAACTGCCGTAAATCTTTTGTTCTGCACAATCGGAAAATCGGACGGTATCATCTCCTCCAGTTCCGAAATCCTGTCTTCCACATCCCTGGACCATTTTATCGGTTTTACCGCTTCCGCCTTGGCCAGAACCTTCAGGGCAGTTTCGAGCAGCTCCTTGATTCCACGGCCATGGGAAGCTATGGTCGAGACAACGGGAATACCTAGAATCTCGGACAGTTTATCTTTATCGATATCTATCCCCTTTTTCTCTGCCAGATCCATCATATTCAAGTCCACAACCATAGGATATCCCAGCTCGATGAGTTCTAAAGTCAGTTCCAGACTTCTTCCCAGGATAGATGCATCGAGGACGTTTATGATCAAATCCGGTTTTTCGACGAATAAATGTTTCAGGGCCACATTCTCGACCTCTTCAGAGGGATTGAGGGTATAGGTTCCGGGAAGATCTATAATGTTCAGGATCTTTCCTTCCACATTAACCTTGCTGTGGGTGTGTTCGACAGTCGTTCCGGGAAAATTGGATGTTTCTGCCTTGAGCCCGGCGATCGCGTTGAAGAGCGTGCTCTTTCCGCTGTTTGGCTGACCAATGAATATGATATCGGGATAGCGATTCTTATTTGTCAACGATCTCAACCATGATATTCCGGGCGATCCCCCTTCCTAGTGCTACAGAAGTGTCCGATGTCAAATCTCTCACCAGGAGAGGTCCTCCGAAAATGCTTCTGGAATCCAGTTCGATGAGATGGTTCTTGTGAAATCCCAACGAAAGGAGCCGCCGGCGAACCCCATGCCCTCCTTGTATATTCACAATCCTTAGCTGTTTATCACAGGGTGCTTGGATCAAACTTATCATTTTTGGACGTATCTTCCTTATTTTAAAATCGAAGTCAGGGAAAAGTTTACAGACGATGATAAATAAATCCTCGAAAAAATGCAACCTCTCTCCCGATGCGAAGCATTTCCACAATAAGGAAGCATCGATCGGCTTCAATTGACATAGACAGGCGTTTCTGCTACAAATGAGGAAAATGTATAAGTGGCTGATTCAAAAAATTTTCGGAACGAAAACCGAAAGAGATCTTAAGAAACTTCAACCCTTTGTCGCTGTTATCAACGAGCAGGAATCTGCGGTCAAAAAATTGAGCAATGATCAGCTCCGAGCCAAGACGAACGAGTTCAAAGAAAAGCTCAACCAGGGAGCTTCGGTCGATGATTTGCTGATTGAGGTTTTTGCAGTCATTAGGGAAGTTGCCAGAAGAACTCTGAATATGCGGCATTTCGATGTCCAGCTCATGGGGGGCGTGAGCCTTCATCAAGGAAAAATAGCTGAAATGAAAACAGGTGAGGGAAAAACCCTGGTTGCCACTCTGACCGCTTATCTGAATGCGTTGGAAGGAAAGGGCGTTCATATCGTGACAGTCAACGATTACCTAGCGAAGAGAGACACCGAATGGATGGGTCCGATCTACAAATTCATGGGGCTCAAGGTCGGCACCATCCAGCACGACATGAGCGAGCAGGAGAGGATCGAGGCATACAAAAGCGACATTACCTATGGAACCAACAATGAATTCGGATTCGATTACCTGCGTGACAACATGAAATTCCGCCTTTCCGATCTGGTGCAGAGAGAACACCACTACGCCATAATCGACGAGGTCGACAGCATCCTGATAGACGAGGCCCGGACACCTCTGATCATTTCAGGGCCCACCGAGGAATCCACAGCTATTTACTACAAGGTCGATAACCTCGTCCGGCGCTTTCGTAAGGAGCAGCATTTCCAGGTTGATGAAAAGACGAGAACCGTGGCTCTGAACGAAGAGGGAGTGGCTCAGTCCGAACAATACTTGAAAGTCGACAACCTTTATGACCTTTCTCATATGGACCTCATCCATGCCATCAATCAGGCCCTGAAAGCCCATCAGTTGTTCAGGAAAGACGTCGATTACATGGTCAAGGAGGGGAAAGTCATCATTGTAGACGAATTTACTGGCCGACTGATGCCAGGAAGACGGTACAGCGATGGGCTTCATCAGGCACTGGAGGCAAAAGAGAAAGTCCGCATCGAAGAAGAATACCAGACGCTGGCATCCGTCACATTTCAGAATTATTTTCGTATGTACGACAAGCTTGCCGGGATGACGGGAACAGCGGCTACGGAGGCGACAGAATTCCAATCCATCTACAATCTCGATGTGGTCGAAATCCCCACCAACAAGACGCTCATCCGACACGAATATCCTGACGTGGTCTTCCGGACAGCCGGGGAAAAATGGAATTCTGTCTGCGATGAAATCACTGAATTAAACCAGAAGGGCCGTCCGGTCCTGGTTGGAACCATTTCCATAGAAAATTCAGAGCATCTCAGTTTGATTTTGAGAAAGAGAGGAATCGACCATGTGGTCCTCAACGCTAAATACCATGAGATGGAAGCGAAAATCATTGCCCAAGCAGGACGGATCGGAGCCGTGACCATAGCCACCAACATGGCCGGGAGAGGCGTGGATATTCTCCTGGGAGGCAATCCTGAATATCTCGCTCGAGAAGAAATGAAGAAAAAAGGCATCGATCCGGAGGATGACCATAATGAGCAGTGGGAACAGGCCTTTTCAGAAGCAAAAAAGATTACAGGACTCGAACATAAAACAGTGGTTGATATGGGAGGTTTGCACATCCTCGGAACAGAGAGACACGAAGCCAGAAGAATCGATAACCAGCTAAGGGGACGAGCCGGACGACAGGGAGATCCTGGCTCATCTCGTTTTTATCTGTCTCTGGAAGATGACCTCATGCGTATATTTGGCAGCGAACGGATCTCCAATTTGATGGGAAGGATCGGAATGGAAGAAGGGACTCCCATCGAGCACGGCATGGTCACCAAGGCCATAGAAAGAGCCCAGAGACAGGTAGAAGGACAAAATTTCACCATCCGCAAACATCTCCTGGAATACGACGATGTGATGAACAAACAGCGGGAAACGATTTACAGCCTCAGAAGAGACATCCTTCATGGAAAAAATCTCAAAGAACATATCTCCGGATTGATCGAAGCCATTGCAGATTGGCTGATGGAAGCCAGCACTCCCAGGGAAAAATCACCCGATGATTGGGACGTGGAGGGATTTCAAAAGGCTTTTGGCGCCCAATTCGGTGTGGATGTCAGCGAGTGGGGAATCGATTGGGATACCATAAATTTCGATGAATTAAGGGAACAGACCCTTTTGAAACTCAGGCAGATCTATCAAGAAAAGGAGGATATCCTCAGTGCCGAGAGGATGAGGGAATTCGAAAGAGTCATCATGCTGCAGATCATCGATTCCCAGTGGAAAGACCACCTTTTGGGCATGGATTATTTGAAGGAAGGAATCGGCCTCCGCGGCTACGGCCAGAGAGACCCTTTGGTAGAATACAAGAAGGAAAGCTATGATATGTTCCAGTCCATGATGGACAGGATCGAAGAGGACACCTTACGTTATCTCTTTCTTCTTCAGCCTGTCACAGAAGAAAAACTGCCTGAAAGAAAAGAACAACCGATGTACTATCAACAGCCCCAAGGAGGGCAAGCTCAAGCGTCCCGAAAGGCCAGGTCCGTGATACCCAAAAAGAGAAAGAAGAAAAAAAAGAGGAGATAGGGAGGGAAAATGCTGGATGATAAAATAAAGGAAGGTCTGACCTTCGATGATGTTCTCATCCTTCCTGCCAAATCGGATGTCATACCCGCCCAGGCAGATGTTTCGACATGGCTCACGGGCACCATCCCCCTCCGCATTCCTATCGTCAGCTCGGCCATGGATACCGTAACCGAATCAAAAATGGCGATAGCGCTGGCCCAGAAAGGCGGGATCGGCATCATTCACAAGAACATGGCCATAGAAAAACAGGCTGAAGAAGTGGACAGAGTCAAGCGTCACGAAAGCGGAATGATCGTGGATCCGATCACCATGAGGCCTGAGAACAAAATCATCGAAGCCAAAGAAGTCATGAAAAAACATGGAATTTCGGGACTTCCGATCACGGACGCAAACAACAAATTGAAGGGCATCCTTACCAATCGGGACATCCGCTTTGAAACACGCCTTCATATCCCTATCGAAAATGTTATGACAAAAGATCTGGTCACGGTCCCTCTGGGGACCTCTTTGGAAGAAGCGGAAAAGCTGTTCCACAAACACAAAATAGAAAAACTCCTGATGGTGGATGAGAGTTTTCGTCTCAAGGGCTTAATTACCTATAAAGATATCCTCAAACGAATCCAGTACCCAGATGCATCCAAGGATGAGTTCGGACGACTGCGGGTAGGGGCTGCTCTTGGAGTGGGTGAAGAAACATTGGAGAGGGCAAAAGCACTCATCCAGGCAAAAGCCGATGTTTTGGTGGTCGACACAGCCCACGGATACTCCCAGAGAGTGCTGGATACAGTCAAAATGCTGAAAAAAGAGATGCCGGATCAAGAAATCATAGCAGGAAATATCGGCACGGCTGAAGCGGCCAAAGAGCTGATCGAACTCGGAGTCAATGCAGTTAAAGTAGGAGTGGGACCTGGATCGATCTGTACCACCCGCATCGTAACTGGAGCAGGAATACCCCAGATTACAGCCATTGCCGATGTCTATCGTATAACCGAAGAAAAAAACATCCCTCTGATCGCAGATGGAGGCATTAAATACTCTGGAGACATCGCCAAAGCGCTGGCAGCTGGAGCCAGCTCGGTCATGCTGGGAAATCTCCTGGCAGGTACAGACGAATCTCCGGGCGAAGTGGTAATTTTCCAGGGACGTTCGTATAAAACATATCGAGGCATGGGATCGATCGAAGCCATGCGGGAAGGCAGCCGTGACAGGTATCTCCAGGAAGGAGCGCTGACTGAGAGCAAACTCGTTCCTGAAGGAATAGAGGGAAGAGTTCCCTACAAAGGGAGTGCGTCCCACATCATCGAAATGATGATCGGAGGCCTTAAATCTGGAATGGGTTATGCGGGGTCCAGAACCATTCCCGAGCTTCAAAAAAAGGCCAAATTCATAAAGGTGACGGCCTCAGGCACGAGAGAAAGTCATGTCCATGATGTCGTGATCACGAAAGAAGCTCCGAATTATTATCTCGACTGAATTTTGTCTGATATTTTCGTACTTCTGTGATTCAAGTGGAGGGACTCATCCTTTTGAGCCGTCCAGGTTTCCCGTGCTCGTCTCTCTGAGCAGAATGAAACACTGCAAATGAAGATTGCATCCCTGCGCGGTGGTATTAGGAGATAAAAATGAAGAAGTGGAAATGCACTGTTTGTGGATACATCTGTGACGAATCCATATGGATTCCAGAGGCACGTCCCCGCTTTTCGTAACAGAGCCTTCCAAGGCTTGACAGATCGAACGGAAACGGTTACGTTTATCCCATTGTTGCCCACAGACCGATTTATAAGGAGGCAAAGATGGCCAGAATTCCAGATACACCAGAAAATGTACAAAAATGTATCTGTGGAGGCTGCCCTTCATACGATCAATGTATGAGAGATAAAGAAGAGATTCTGTATTGTGCGCGTACAAAAAGCAGTTGCGAAATCGTCAAAAACGGATGTTTGTGCGGCGCTTGTCCCCTGACTTCGGAGTTCGACCTGGACAAGCTGTATTACTGCGAAATCGGCGCGGCAGAATAACCTGAAAAGGCCGCGGACATGTCGCAGATCTTCTGGAATATCTCAAGACCCTCTGATAGTCTTTCCTACTGAAATGAACGAAAAAATTGACAGAGATGACTCAATTTCCTAAAATGGATACAAATTCATTCCATAAAATGGAATAAAGGAGGAGTAATGAAGAGGAGAGATTTTTTTGGAAAAACCGGCTGTGGTGCCATCGGCATGATGATGGCCTATTTCGGACTGGCCTCCTGCAAGAAAGAGGAGGAAACCGAAACAGCCGAAACCGCCGCTCAAGAGCAGGAACAAGCCCCAGAACAAGCAGCTCCTATGGAAGAGATGAGCCGGAAAGATGTGGTAAAAAAATTGCTCGTCGAGAATAAGGGGATGACAGAGGCAGAAGCAGATGCCATGATCGCTGACTTCGAAGAAAAACTCCCCATGATCAAAGAAAAATGCATCTGTAAAACCTGCCCCACCTATGTCGCCGAAGAAACAGAATGGGCCTTCTGCCACGCTCTTGTAGGAAAAAGTGAGATCATTACCGAAGAAAAGGGTTGCAACTGTCCTCAGTGTCCGGTTTACCAGGAAATGGGACTGAAGAACGGATTCTACTGCACCAGGAAATCGGAACTGGAACAGGAAATAGCTAAGATGAGCTAGAGGAGGCGGCCTCTCAGAAAGATTGAATTACAGGTAATTCAAAAGCTTCGATCAAAAATTCAAGGGAAACTCTGCCGACTCAGAATTCTATCATTCACCAAACATTGACGGGCGAAGAAATGGGGGAAAATTCAGGTATCCCGTATATCTTGGGATGCCCTCAAGCGTGAAAATAGGTGGTTTAAAATATATGCTCATGAAGCTGGATAAGAGAGGGAATGGGGGTACGAACTGCCTGTAAGGAGAAAAAAACAATGAAGAAATTGATCATGTTTCATGGACGCGAGTGTCCCCATTGCAGGGTTATGATGCCTCATGTAGACAGGCTGAAAGAAGAAACAGGGATTCGCATCGAACGGCTGGAAGTCTGGCACAACGAAAAAAATGCAGATTTGATGCGATCTTACAGAAATATCATCGAACCAAAATGTGGGGGACAACTTCGAACCCCCACCTTCATGAATACAGAGACAAACGATATCATTTGTGGAGAAATGGCCTACGAAAAACTCAAGGAATGGGCGACGAGATAACTCATAGATTGGGCTCGGTCATCTTTTTCGGATTCAGTATTTCCTCGATTCTTTTCTGAGTCAACAGCCCTTTTTCCAAAACAAGTTCGGCCAAGGGCCTTCCTTCTGCCAGGGACTTTTTAGCAATTTCTGCAGCCTGGAGAAAGCCAATGTGAGGCGAGAGCGCCGCCACCAGACCAACGCTCTTCTCCGCATACTCTCTGCACCTTTCCGCATTCGCTTCGATTCCATCAATGCATCGTGTTTTAACCTGATTGAGTGCGTGGGTGAGAATCTCGATCATAAAGCACAGGTTGAATGCGATCACAGGCATCATCACATTCAACTCCAGCTGCCCGGCCTGAACAGCACCGCTTATCACATGATCACAGCCGATGACCTGACAGCATACCATATTCATCATTTCAAGCATGGAGGGATTGACTTTTCCAGGCATAATGGACGATCCAGGAGCCACAGCAGGAAGGGAAATCTCTGACAAACCGGTGTGCGGCCCGGAAGACAGCAGCCGAAGGTCATTGGCGATGCGGTTCATCTCCATTGCGACATTACGGAGGGCCGCAGAAACCTCAGCCATGGGTCTCATGCTCTGCATGGCCTCTCGGAGGTCGTCGGCGAGTTTCAAATTCTTTCCCGTCAATTCCGACAGGTTTTTCACTACGAGCTCAGCGTATCCAGGAGGTGTATTCAAACCGGTGCCAACAGCTGATCCTCCAATGCCCACTTCCAAAAGGGATGGGACGGTGTGTTCCAGATATGTCCGGGTTTTAGCCAGTGTTTTGGCGTAAGCAGCGAATTCCTGCCCCAGCCGAATTGGAGCTGCATCCTGAAGATGGGTACGCCCCGATTTCAAGACACCGTTGAACTCTTGTGCTTTTGCTTTAAAAGATCCTTCCATTTCCACTAAAGAACGGATCAATTCTTCTGAGAGAAAAAGACATGACAGGCGCATGGCTGTGGGAAACACGTCATTCGTACTCTGTCCCATGTTCACATGGTCATTCGGATGGACCAGATGGTACTGTCCTTTTCTTCCTCCCAAGATCTCCTCGGCCCGATTGGCCAAAACTTCATTGCAGTTCATATGAAAAGAGGTCCCTGCTCCCATTTGAAAAACATCCACGATGAACTGATCATGGTATTTGCCGACTAAGACTTCATCACAGGCTGTTGAAATCGCTTTTGCTTTTTTCCGGTCCAATCTGGCTAGTTGAGCATTCGCCAGCGCTGCGGCTTTTTTTATATACACCGCAGCCTGGACCATTTTGGGATGCAGCCTGAGACCGCTGATCGGAAAATTTACAGAGGCTCTAACAGTCTGAGCCCCGTAATAAGCCTCCTCAGGCACAGAGATTTCTCCCAAGGAATCCCTTTCGTCTCTTGTCTTCCCTCTCATGGGTCGGCTCCTCGACTCAGATTTTCAAAGACTCATATTCCCAGCATGACACAGTCATTCATGCGAATATATCTTGGGGACACAAACTTGAAAGGATGAGTCAGGTGAGTTTTTCTGCGTCTTTCTCATCTCCCGTTTATCTAATATTTTTCAAGTTGTTTTTCTCATCGAGAAGAATAATTTTGGGAACATAGAAACTGATTTCCTCATCATCCATAAGGGTATAGGATGCAAGGATCAGCTTATCTCCCACCGAGGCCTTGTGGACGGCAGCTCCATTTATCCCGACCACACCCGAACCTTTCTGTCCTTTTATGAGATAAGTGATAAATCTCTCCCCGTTCGATATGTTGTATACATGAACCTGTTCGAAAGGAACTAAATCCGCTGCACTCATCAATTTTTGGTCCAAAGTGAGGCTTCCCTCATAGTCTATATTCGTTTCGGTCACCGTAGCACGCTGAACTTTCGCTTTCAAAACTATCCTTTTCATTTCAACTCACTCCGTAAGGCTTACAATCGTATTATCGATCAGCCTGACCTTACCAATAAACACGGCAAGAGCAATCAGAATATCTCCTTCTATTTTATCCAAAGGATCGAGATAATCCAAATCCACGATCTCGGCATAGTCTATCCGGGCCAGAGGCTCTGATTGAATGATTCTTTTGATCTCCTGGATGATTCGGTGCGGGTCCTTCTCCCCTTCTCCGATCATCCGCTCGGCCCGTTGGAGGCTCTTGAAAAGACAACCAGCCGCCTTCCTTTCTTCCTTATTCAAGTAACTGTTACGGGAGCTCAGGGCCAGCCCATCCTCTTCCCTGACGATAGGCAGAACTTCGATGTCGATATTCAGATCGAGGTCTCGGACCATTCTTTTGATGATGATCGCCTGCTGAGCGTCTTTCTGTCCAAAATAGGCGGTGTCCGGGGCAATTATGTGGAAGAGCTTCATCACAACCGTGCACACTCCTCTAAAATGCCCGGGTCGTGAGCGGCCGCAGAGCTTGTCCTGTAGGCTATGAACCTCGACGTAGGTCCTGAAGTCCTCAGGATACATTTCCTCTTGAGCAGGCACGAACAGGACATCCACCCCCTCTTTTTCGAGCAAACCAGAATCGTGTTCGAGATCCCTGGGATATTCTTTGAAATCCTCTTGAGGCCCGAACTGGGTTGGATTGACAAATATGCTCACCGCCGTCGCTTGGGTCTTTCGAACGGATTCCCTTATCAAGCTCAAATGTCCCTCATGTAAAAATCCCATGGTCGGAACGAATCCTATGGACTGTCCTCCGGATTTCAATTGTTTAATTTCTTCTCTGACGTCCTCGATGGTGGTAAAAATTTTCATTTTTTTCCGATTTTCTCTTTTTTCAATACCTCTTCCAGAACTTCTTTTTTTTTCACATGATAGGAATGGCTGTCATCAGGAAATCTCCCTCCCCTGACATCATCGGCATATTCCCTCAGCGCGTTACTTATGCTCCCATGGAGATCAGCATATTTCTTGACAAACTTTGGAAGATAGCCGTTGGCATAGCCGACAAGGTCATGGAAGACAAGAATTTGACCGTCACAGTATGGCCCTGCTCCGATGCCGATGGTGGGAACTTTGAGCTTCTTTGTAATTTCTCTAGCTAGTTCCATCGGGATACATTCCAGCACCACAGAAAAGGCTCCCGCCTTCTCCAAGTTCAAGGCGTCCCTTATAATTGTCTTCGCTTCGGCAAATTCCTTTCCTTTGACCTTGAACTGTCCAAGATGGTGGATGGACTGGGGAGTTAAACCCACATGCCCCATGACCGGGATCTCTGCCTCGACCAGAGACTCTATGAGATCCAGTCTTTTCTCGGACGCTCCTTCGATCTTCACCGCATGAGCCCCAGCTTCTTTGAGAAAACGGGAGGCGTTACGGATCGTCTCATCCACAGACAGGTGGAAGGAAAAATAGGGCATATCTCCCACTATCATGGGCCGCTGAGCAGCTCTGGCTACGGCTTTGGTGTGATGCACCATCTCATCCATGGTCACCGGGATGGTGTTCTTATAGCCAAGCACGACCATTCCTAATGAATCCCCCACCAGAATGAGATCTATCCCTGCTTCATCCATCAACCTGGCAGTGGGGAAATCATAGGCTGTAAGGGCGACAATCTTTTCGCCTTCATCTTTTTTAGTCTGAAGATAGGGAATGGTTACTTTTGGAAGTGTGTTTCGGGGCATATCCTGTCCTTTCTCCCCATCCCGCCTTAAATATCGAGATTGAGGTAAAGTCTTCACATTTTATTTTTCTTTCTTGGAGCCTTTGGCAGAGCTGCTGAGGGGGACATAATACAAAGGACTTTTTTTCATCTGTATGATCTTATCGATGAGATCATCGATGTCCTCCTGTCTATCGAAGTCCAGCTCGTCAGCCCTTACCACAAGAAGCGGGGCGATTTGATAGTTGAAGAAGAAATAATCAAAAGCTCCAACGATGTCTTCCAGATACTTTTCAGAGATGTTTTTATCAAGCTCCGACCCCTCTTTCTCGATCCTTCGCATCAACGTGGGAAATGAAATTTGCAGATAGATGACCAGATCGGGCTTGCCGATTCTTTCCGAGAAAATGCTGAAAATCCTTTCATAAACCACTAGCTCGTCATCGGTAAGAGTCTGATAGGCGTAAATCTTATCTTTTTCAAACAGATAGTCACAGATCACCCTTTCTTCGAAGAGGTCCCTCTGGAGCAGTCTCGACTGCTGGTGATATCTGTTCACTAAAAACACGAGCTGAGCCAAAAAGGCCGCACCCTCCTTCTCGTCATAGAAATCCTTGATATAGGGATTTTCCATCCTGTCGAAGATAACTTTGCCACCGATGGCCCGAGCGAGGGTGTTCGTCAATCGTGTTTTTCCAGACTTCATGACTCCTTCGATAGCGATATGCCGGAAGGTGATGTCATGCTTGGTCGGCATCTTCCCTCGTCGTATCTTTCTGTTCTAAAGTATCTCGGTACCTGAAGACAGCTTAAAAATATCGAATATTCATGGAGAAGTCAAACAGCACGTTTTTTCGTCGATTTCGGAGTCGCGTCAGGAAGCGGAATCACGAGCCAGGCGATGAGGTAAAAAATCACCATCGGAAATATCGCGGTTACCATTGCGAGAGCCACAAAGATGAGTCGGACCAGGGAAGTATCGATGTCGAAATATTCAGCAAGTCCAGCACAGACGCCGCCTATCATTTTATTTTTTTCGGACCGGAAAAGCTTTTTCGCCATTTTTTACTCCCGTATAAAAATACGAATTATATCAGGAAAACGTTCAATTCAGTCTTTTTTCGTCAAGAACGAATTGAGATCCGCAACCAGCTGGAGCGGGTTCTCAACGCCTTCTTCTTCGAGCAATTCGCCAAGAGTGCACCAAAGGGGCTCGCCGCAACGGATGCATCTGATTCCATTCCTGGTCAGGAAACCGACAGCGGGAGGATGTTCTTTAACCAGGTCTTCGATCTGAGTATCCAGGGTGATCCGAGTACCCATCAGTCGCCGAATTTGATCCCCTGTGCCAAGGGAAGCTCCTTGGACCAATTGATGGTGTTGGTCTGCCGCCGCATGTATCCTTTCCAGGCGTCAGATCCAGATTCTCTGCCGCCGCCTGTTTCCTTCTCTCCGCCAAAGGCGCCACCGATCTCCGCACCTGATGTTCCGATATTGACGTTGGCGATCCCACAATCCGAGCCTTCATGGGAAAGAAATTTCTCGGCAGTGAGGAGATTTGTTGTGAAGATGGCACTGGATAGTCCCTGAGGAACTTCGTTATGAAGACGAATGGCCTCCTCGAGGTCCTCATAATCCAAAAGATAGAGGATGGGAGCAAAAGTCTCGATATGGACGATCTCGGTTTGGGAGGGCATTTTGACGATGGTGGGCTCTACGAACTGTTCCCCGTGATCGGGAAGACGTTTCCCCCCGTATATGATCTCGCCCCCCTGTTCCTTGACTTTCTCCAGGGCCCCCATCATGTCCTCGACTGCGCCTTTTGTAACCAGAGGACCCATCAGGATTCCCTCTTGGAGGGGATTGCCGATAGTCACCTGTCGGTAGGCCTTCACGATTCTGTCTGTCAGCTCGTTGGCGATGGACTTGTGCATGATGATGCGTCGTGTGGTCGTACACCGCTGGCCGGCTGTTCCGACTGCACCAAAAAGGATGGTTCGCACAGCCATGTCCAGGTCGGTGTCTTCGGCCACGATAATGGCATTGTTTCCTCCCAATTCCAAGATCGTACGCCCGAAACGACGTGCAACTGTTTCGGACACCCGTCGACCCATTTGGGTGGAACCGGTGAAAGAAATGAGAGGAAGCCTGCTGTCGTTTATCATGCGTTCACCGACAACCGCTCCTCGTCCGATGGAGACGTTGAAAATTCCTTTCAGCCCATGATCGGCCATCACTTTATTGGCAATATGTTGAACTGCCACAGCCGTCAGAGGAGTGTCCGAGGACGGCTTCCAGACAACAGTGTCTCCACACACAGCAGCAATGGCCGCATTCCATGACCAGACCGCTACGGGGAAATTAAAGGCTGTGATGACGCCGACAGATCCCAAAGGATGCCACTGCTCGTACATCCTGTGAGCCTGCCTCTCCGAATGCATGGTCAAACCGTAGAGCTGACGGGAAAGTCCTACGGCGAAATCGCAGATATCGATCATCTCCTGGACCTCGCCGTGCCCCTCTGCCTTGATCTTCCCCATTTCCAAGGTTACCAAATCTCCTAATGGCTCTTTGAACTCTCTCAAGGCGACTCCCAGATCCCTCACCACCAGACCTCTCTTCGGAGCAGGCATCATTCTCCAGGATTTGAACGATTCAACGGTCGTGCTGAGGACCTGTTCATAAGTTTTTTCCGTGGCCTGAAGGACCCCGGCAATGGGCTCTCCTGTTGTCGGGTTATAGGAGACAAGCTTTTCAGCACCGGAATCTTCGTACCAGTCTTCTTGTCCCGCACAGGCGCCGATATTAACATCCTCGATATGAAGCTTTTCAAGAATTTCTTTCATTTCTGACTCCTCTCTCTTATTCCTCTTCCATGTATGGATAGCGATAGTCTTTGGGCGGATTCAAATTCTCTTTGATGGCCCTTGCACTCGTCCACCGGAGCAGATTGAGATAAGACCCTGCTTTGTCATTCGTTCCCGACCCTCTCGCTCCTCCGAAAGGCTGCTGACTGACAACAGCACCCGTTGGTTTGTCGTTTATGTAGAAGTTTCCTGCAGAATGCCTCAGGACTTTATAAGCCTCGCTGACAGCCTTCCGGTCGTTGGCAAAAATAGAGCCCGTTAGAGCATAAGGGGAAGTTGAGTCGCACAGTTGGAGAGTTTTGAGATATTCGTTTCCGGGATAGACATAGAGAGTGAGCACTGGACCGAAAATCTCCTCCTCCATGAGTCTATGCCTGGGATCAGTGACCACCACTACGGTCGGCTCTATGAAATATCCCTTGGTGTCATCGTATCCACCGCCGACAATGATCTCCGATTCAGACGAATTTTTGGCATATTCGACGTACTCTACGATGCTGTCATAAGCAGCCTTATCGATCACGGCACCCATGAAATTGGAAAAATCCGTGATATCTCCCATTTTGACCGTGTTGATCTGTTCGATGAGTCTGTCCTTTAACGATGGCCACATATCCTGGGGAATGTATACCCTGCTCGCCGCAGAACACTTCTGTCCTTGATATTCATACGCTCCTCTGATCAATGCGGCTGTAACGGCATCAGGGTCGGCCGATTCATGCACGAAAACAAAGTCCTTTCCGCCGGTCTCCCCGACGATGCGCGGATAGGAACGGTAATTCATGATGCTGGAACCGATGGTCTTCCACATCGATTGAAAAACCGCCGTGCTTCCTGTGAAATGGACACCAGCCAAATCTCCCTTCTCTAAGACAGGGTCCCCGACATACCGGCCCGGGCCGGGGATGAAATTGATGACGCCCTCGGGTAATCCCGCTTCTTTCCATAACTCCATCAAGAAGAAGGCAGGGTAAACCGCAGAGGAGGCCGGCTTCCAGAGAACCACATTTCCCATCATGGCAGGAGAAGTGGGGAGGTTCCCCGCGATAGATGTAAAATTAAAAGGCGTTACAGCAAAAACAAATCCTTCCAGCGACCTGTACTCTAAATAATTCCAAATTCCTGACGAACTATCTGGCTGCTCTGTATATATCATGTTCATGTAATAAGGATTGAACCGGTAAAAGTCTATAAGTTCGCACGCGGAATCAATCTCTGCCTGATGGGGTGTTTTGGATTGATCCAGCATGGTGGCGGCATTCAAAATGGGGCGGTATTTAGTGGCCAATAGTTCTGCAGCCCGGAGGAATATGGAAGCGCGCGAGATCCAATCCATCTCGGACCATTCACCCCAAGCTTTATTCGCCTCTTGCACCGCCATTTCGATCTCTTCAGGCCCGGCCTTGTGGTAGCGAGCCAGAAGATGATTGTGATCGTGGGGACATCGGCAGTCCGCCAGATTCCCAGTCTTCACTTCCTTCCCCCCGATGATGAGGGGAATTTCCAAAGTCTCGCTCATCATTTTTTTCAGTCGAGCCTTAAGAGCAGCCCTTTCCGTACTTCCAGGCGCATAGCTGCAGACTAGCTCATTTCGAGGTCTAGGAACCTTTACAATCGCATTCATATATGATTTCTCCTTTTTTTGGAATCAAGCTCACGATATTCAGGCTCACATATTTTACCAGCTCCTCGTTAAGCTTGACGCCCGATTTGATATTGAAGATCGCGAAGCAATCATTATACATCAAGCATCCCAATACTTCACTAATGATTTTGAGCCCAGGCAGTCTTTCTCGCAATGTGCGAATCATTGATATCATCAATGAAAAAAAGAGGCTTCATTTGAGAGGCCTGTGATCGCTGACTAAAGGCCCAAATCTTTATCGATCCCCTGCATGGCTTCCAGGCAAATGGAAATAAACTCATCCAAATCCATACCGATATTTTGAATCTGTTCGATATCCTCTCTTCTGGCTCCCCTGGCAAAGCTCTTCTCTTTGTATCTGCGTTTCACGAAATCCAGATCGACGTTCCGGAGCTTTCTGCTGGGATGCATCAAAGTGGCAGCGATGATCAATCCTGTAAGCGGATCGATGGAAAATATCGACCACTCCATTTCGTTCCTGCACTCGACTTGTCCTGCATGGGCCTGGACAGTCCGGATAATCTCCTGAGGAATGCCCTTTTCCTCCAAAATCTTTATGGTTTCCGTCGTGTGCAGCTCGGGACTTTTTTCTGTTATTTCATAGTCCAGATCATGCAAGATTCCGGCAAGTCCCCATTGTTCTTCATCCTGGCCCAGCCTGCGGGCCATCGCCCTCATACAGGCTTCAACGGCTAGGGAGTGTTTAACCAAGTTCTTGTTCTTGAGATGTTCCTTTACCAACTCCAAAGCTTGGTTCCTATCCATGTTCATTCTCCTTTCTTAAGCTCGTCTTTTTTCATTGTGATCGCAAAAGTCATCTCTGAATCCACTCTTTGTTCTGTACCCACTGCGATGACTCTCACCACATAGGTTCCCTCGTTTTCTGGCTTCCAGGTCCAGGAATCCTCTTCCGATAGCTCCTGGACGACATTTTCTTTTTTATAGAGAAAGAAAAAATCGGAAAGTACAGCCATCTTTATCCAGGTGCCGAGTCGGAATTCGAATTGAGGATTGTTTATTCCTTCAGATCTCGCGCTAAAAACGACTTCATTGCCCAATTCCTGAGGCGACTCCAGGGAAGAAGATAGAGACACTTTTGGTTCTCTCTTTGCGATGACAAAAGGGATCTCTGTTTCTGCTCTCTCTCTTTCATCCACGACTTCGACTCCGATGAAAAAGTATCCCTCCCTCTCTGGAAACCAATTCCATGTGTTATCTTCTGAGCTCTTCTGGACCACGCTTTTCTCGTCTGCTCGGAAAAAGACAGAAATATCAGGATAGAATCTGAATTTTTCAAATCGAGTCAGGAAAAATTCATAATTCGGCATATGGAATCCTGTAGCACGAGCTGTAATGACAATCTCTTCGTTTACTTTCTGGGGTGAGCTCTTGGATGGAAGGAGTGTCGCTTTCACTTCTTTTTTTAAAAAAACCAGTTTTCCCGTATCGGTGTCCCGATCGTAAAGGTTGACCAAGAGAAAGGGCTCGAACCAGACTGGATTGGATTTTATCTGCTGGGAGGCATCGAAAGCCCCCAGTTTCTCGCCTCTACGAAGGCCGAAACAGACGACCGTCGATGACAGCGAAGAAGCCACAATCTTGTCATTGATCACTTCCAGTCTGTAATAACTCCGGGAAGGCACAGAATTCCACCACAATATGGTACCGGAGTTCTTGTTCAAACAATAGAGAACGCAATTCCAACAGAGGAAGAATATTTTATTATTGTCGACAGCAGGGGGAATAAAGGTCTCGGCGCCTGTTCGAATCTTCCATCTCGTTCTGCTGTGGTTCAAGTCGACGCAGTGTAAATGGCGGTCTTCTGTCCCAAAGTACAGTGAATCCCCATCCACGAGAAGCGAGGCTCTCAGCTTGCCTCCTGTATCAAACTTTCTGACCAGCCGTCCTTCCTGATCTAAGAAATAAAGGTGATGGTCATCGCATCCGAACAAAACTAGATTCTTCCAAATAACCGGGTTGGTCCGGATCGCATCATCCGCCTGATACTGCCAAAGCTCCTTCCCGTCTTCAGAACTCAAGCAAATGAATGCTCCGTTATCTGTTCCGATGTAGACCTTCCCGTCGCTGGCTTTGATTTCACTCGTTATCTTGTTTGGAAACGGCTTTTTCCACTGGAGCTGGCCCTCTGTGCCGAGACAATACAGGGAGTCTTTTTCATCCACCACATAGAGGACATCTTTCCACAGATAGGGAGCACTGGCCAAAGAGTCTGGTGCATGGTAGCTCCAGAGGATCACCCGTTTCCGACCGTCGATACAATAAACCTTTCCTCCTCGTGTGGACAGGTATAGACGATTTTCGGATTTTCGAATACGGGTGACGATTTCCCCTTCATAGGTCAGCTCGGCATCCTTTTCCAGAGGAAAAACGATTCCTGAAGGATAAGGTGGAACTCCAGTTCTGAATAAAGAACAACGGCCCAAAAAAGCGAGAATCAAGAGAACGATGGCCGTTTTTCTCATTGGTATTGAGAAACCGTATGATAGCATTTTTTTCAGGGGGACCTCAATCTTTACATCAGAAAAGGAAGCTGATATCATTCGATTGAAAGTTGGCTATGATCAATTACATCTTGCTTTACAAAATGAGGAAGAGGGTCAAACACATCCTGAAGGAAAAGATCGCTGATGAGGAAATTGCCACAACCGACAAGTCATGTATCGGCTGTTTAGCCGATGAAGTGAGCTGGGAGATTTATTACCTCCTCAAGGAGAGCAAGGAGAAAAAATAATTCAGTCCACCTGCGGATTCGTTTTTTTCTGACTCTTACGGTTTCTCATCCTCTTCTTGAGATCATCCCACCAATCGATTCTTTTTTTGATTTCCTTCTCATAACCAAGGGCTCCGGGCTTGTAGTATTTTCTTCCTCTGAATTTTTCAGGAACGGTCTCCATATCTGTGGTCATCTGCTCAAAATCATGGGCATACAAATATCCTTTACCATAGCCCATGTTTTTCATCAGGGACGTGACAGGATTTCTCAAATGGAGAGGGACCGGCTCAAAGGGACTGGCTTCCACATCCTTCATGGCTTGAGCGAAAGCTGTATACGTTCGGTTGCTTTTGGGAGCCGACGCCAGATAGATGACCGCTTCAGCCAAAGCAAGCTCTCCTTCGGGCGAACCGATGAATGCATATGCCTCCTTGGCATGGATAGCAATGGTCAGGGCTTGAGGATCTGCCAGCCCGATGTCTTCGGAGGCGAAACGGACCAGTCTTCTGGCAATATAGAGAGGGTCTTCGCCAGCAGAAATCATCCTCGCCATCCAGTATAAGGAGGCATTTACGTCACTGTTTCGCAGACTCTTGTGAAGGGCGGATATGAGATTGAAATGTTCTTCTCCTTTTTTGTCATATAAAAGGATTCTCTTTTGAAGAGCTTCTTTCACCTCTCCTGTGGCGATTCTTCCCTCTTTTGAGAGATTGGCCGAGATTTCCAATGTATTCAGCGCTCGACGGGCGTCGCCATTCGCGTAATCTACGATCATTTGAAAGGCCTGGTTCTGGACCTTAAGCTTCATGTGTCCCAAGCCGTTTTCTTCATCCGTCAAGGCTTCCTGCAGAATTTTGACCAGGGTTTTTTCGGAAAGCGGGTGGAGAACAAGAACCTTCATCCTGGAAAGCAAAGGTGCGATGACCTCGAAAGATGGATTTTCGGTCGTGGATCCAAAGAGAATGATATCCCCCCTCTCTACATAGGGGAGGAAGGCTCCTTGCTGGGCTTTGTTGAAGCGGTGCAGCTCATCGATGAAGATAATGGTGGGTTGGGCATAAAGCTTTCTGTGGTTTTCCGACTCAGCCATGACTTCCTTGACCTCTTTTATTCCTGAGAGGACGGCACTGAAAAACAAACAGGGCAGGTCGAACTGCTGAGCAAGGATATAACCTAGAGTGGTTTTTCCGGATCCAGGGGGTCCCCAGAAAACAATGGAAACCAAATGATCGGCCTTTATGAGCTGAGAAAGGATTTTTCCTTCTCCGATCAAATGCTCCTGACCATAGAAGCGTTCCAGAGTCTTGGGCCGCACTCTTTCTGCCAAAGGGACGTGCCTGTGGCCTTTTTTCTCCGTCATCCCGTGTCTCGCTTTCTCATAAGATTATAGCAGATTGAAAGATGCTGTTTAAGGCACAAATTCGAGCAGGCTGGACTGCAAAGTCACTCAGCCCGATCACATCAGATGAATTCAGGGATGGGTCATCTTGACGTTTTCTGGAATCCATGCTATTTTACTGGCTGAAGTCAGAAGAAAAAAGATCGTATCCGGATGAAAAACAATAAAGCGGAAAAGCTGGTGTATAGGCTGGATGAGATCAGCCGGATAGCTAACTTGAGTCCCAAGGTCATCGCTACCTGGGAAAGAGAATTTTATTTTATCCATGCAGGTCAAACAGCGACGGGAGAAAAGATTTTTCGAAAACGGGATCTGGCCATCATTGTCCGTTTGAAGGAACTCATCGAAAACGAAGGACTCACGCTGGCAGGAGCAAAAAGACGTATCGAAGAAGAATTCGGGCTGAAAACTCCCACACCAGTTCATTCCGATCATCTGAAAAAAGTCCTTTACGACGTTCGAGAAACGCTCAAAGACATCGCCACGACATTAGAAAAGAAATAGTATCGTTCTCTCTTACTCCTGGGTCGGGACGTGGCGCAGCCTGGTAGCGCACACGCTTGGGGTGCGTGGGGTCGGCGGTTCAAATCCGCCCGTCCCGACCATTCTTCACATATTCTCAAACTCGTGTTAAAATGCCCTCTCATTCATGAATCCACTGTGATCATTCATAAGGACGCAAATGAGTTCGAATCAACCTTTGATTTTACTCACAAATGATGACGGCTTCGATTCACAGGGAATATCAGCGTTGTTCCGCCAATTGCAGGACTGGGGACAAACCTACATCGTCGCTCCTGCTCAAGAAAAAAGCGCTTCTTCGCTGTCTTTAACGCTCCACCATCCTCTGCGTGTGAAATCCGTCCAGAAAAATATCTTTGCCGTAGATGGTACGCCAGCAGACTGCGTGTATTTAGCCGTGCAAAAATTGCTGCCTCGCTATCCAGATCTGCTCATTTCCGGCCTCAACCATGGACCGAATCTCGGACAGCAGGACATTTCTTATTCAGGGACTGTGGCAGGAGCTTTACAAGGAGCTTTCCTTTCTATCCCGTCCATGGCTGTCTCGGTTCTCTCCGATAAAAAAGGAAGATATCCTTTTGATTTTGCAGCAAAGACTGTTTATGCGTTGGCCCGAAAGCTCGTGGAAAATTCTCTCCCTGCGAGAACCGCTCTAAATATAAATATCCCGACCCCTCCGATAAGAGGGGTGAGACTCGCTTCGCTCGGAGAGAAAAGATACAATCCTCGCGTGATCGAAAAAACGGATCCAAGGGGAAGACACTATTACTGGATAGGCACCGGAAATCCCCAAGATATCGGAGACAACAGCAGCGATGTTGTGCTTGCCAAACAAGGCTATATCGCTATCACGCCTCTTCAAAAGGATTTGACTGATTCGGCATCGGTACGCTCCCAAAACCTCAACAACATATTAGCTTCCCTACAGGATGAAATCCTGGGGACTAAAAAATAGAGACAAAGGAAGAGACCACGATTCCAGCGATCGTCACGCCCAGAATAATGGCGGGGAAAGCATAGCGGGGTTTGATATTGAATAAGATGGCCATAACCGAGCCTGTCCACGCCCCTGTCACAGGAAGGGGGACTGCGACAAATAATGTCAGTCCGATCGCTCCCAGCCTCATGACTTTTTCGCCCCTTCTGTAAGTTCGGGCATAGAACCAAGTGAAAAATCTGTCTATGATCCTGATATGTGAAAGAGCTCTTCTTATGGGTTCTAAAAAATATATGATGGGCAAAATCGGAAGCAAATTTCCCACCCATGAAATCATATATGCGGTCAAGACCGGCATTTTGAAATGTAACACAGCTAAGGGAATGGCTCCTCGGAGCTCGAAGATAGGCATCATGCTCGTGATCAGGACGATCAACTCCCGATTCAGGTGAAAATTTTTCAGAAGCTCAACGAAGTCATTCAACATCAGAACCTAATATATCTGATAAAAAAAGATTGTCAATGTCAATTCGGAATCGAATGAGCCTCTTTACCATTCTGAAGGAAAAGATTATAGTGAAGAGGATACGAAATTGATGGAAGATTTTCTCACATGCATATCCAGAAACTCAAAAAAATCCAAACAGCCCTCGAAAACCTTCTCCCACATGAGACGGAGTGCCGCCTTTGTCCCCGCGAGTGCAGGGTAAACAGAAACGCAGGTGAACTGGGATTCTGCCAAAAGGGAGACCGGGCTTCTCTCTCACACGCTGTCCTCCACTATGGTGAAGAGCCCATTCTCAGCGGACATCATGATTGCACAAAGGCAGGAAAAATGGAAAATCAACTCCAACAGGGCTCAGGAGCCCTTTTCTTTTCCGGCTGCAACTTGAAATGTCTGTTCTGCCAAAATTACCAGATAAGCTGGTTCAACACGGGAACCGAGTTCCGTTCAGAAGAATTGGCAATGTCTATGCTCAATCTCCAAGAAAAGGGAGCTTTGAATATCAACCTTGTTTCTCCCACGCACCTTATTGTTGCGATTTTAAAGGCCTTAGAAAAGGCGTATAAACAGGGCCTCCGACTTCCTCTGGTATTCAATTCCAGTGGCTATGAAAAGGCGGCCGTCATCCGAGAATTGGATGGAATCGTGGATATCTACCTTCCCGACCTCAAATATTTTTCATCCCGTTTGAGTGAAAAATTCTCTGGTGCCTTAGATTACTTTGATCATGCCTCCAGGTCCATCCAGGAGATGTTTCGCCAACAACCGGAGCTGATCTGTAATGACTCGGATGTGGCTGAGAAGGGGTTCATAATCAGACATCTCATCCTTCCCGGACAGAGTGACGATTCGCTCCGCATCCTGGAATGGATAGTGCGCAAACTTTCTTGTCGGGTCGGGATCAGCCTGATGAGCCAGTACTATCCTCGTTTTAAAGCCCCCTCCTGCCTGCAGAAGACCTTGGATCCAGGAGAATATTTCAAAGTTTTGAATCGAGCTTTTGAGTTGGGGTTTGAAAATCTTTTCTACCAGTCGGAACCCTTCCACCCCAGGGAGCATCTCCTGCCTGATTTTGACCGCGTCGATCCTTTTGAATGGACCTGAGTTTTGATTGGTGCGACTCTCAGAGGAATGGCCCAATCGATCTTTCAAGGAGGAAAAGCACATGATGCACAAATCACCGATGAATCAAAGGGAAAGGGAGGAAAGATGAAGGTCACCATGGTCATTCCCAGCTACTGGGGAAGAAAGAAGGGAGAAAAAAGGAAAGCAACGGATTCGATCTATGACCATCCAACCGCTTTGAACGAAGAAGGAACCCTTGGAAGACTCCTGAAAAGCCTATCCATACTCACTCATAGAGAGTTCAACGTTGCGGTCCTTGTAGTCTCCACTGCCGAAGACATTCAGAACGAGGTGGAGGAAAAGGTTGCCCGTATTGTTAGGAAAAATTACAGGGACTCTGAGCCAATCATTTTTTCCTCATCCCATCTCAGGAAAATTCACCAGTTCCTGACAGATAAGAAGAAAGAAGAACTGATCCCTCTTCTCCGGCTGGATGGCTACTCCAATGTACGGAATCTCTGCACTTTCCTTCCACATCTCATGGGTTCTGACGTTGCTGTCCTGATCGACGATGATGAAATATTCGAAGATCCCTTATTCATGGATAAAGCGATTGAGTTTATCGGGAAGGAAAAACATGGGGACAAAATGCTGGCTGTAGCCGGATATTACATCAATCCGGACGATGATTTTCTTCTCAACAGGGAGATCTCTCCTTGGATGACCTATTGGAACAAGATCGATTGCATGAACCGAGCCTTTAAAGAGGTGATAGCAAAAGATCCACGGCTTAAGGCCACTCCCTTTGCCTTCGGGGGAAATCTGGTGATTCATCGCGATCTGTTCACAAGAATTCCGTTCGATCCGTCTGTCCCGAGGGGAGAAGATATCGATTTTTTAATCAACGCCCGGATGTTCGGGCATAAAGTTTATCTGGATAATCAACTTTCGATCAAACATGCAGCCCCACCTAAGACCTCCCCTGCATGGGAGCGCGTAAGAGAAGATATCTTCCGTTTTGTTTTTGAGAAAAAGAAATTGGAAGGTCAAAAAGGATATCCAGGTATCCACCCTCTGCAAGCTTCTGATCTGGATCCCTATCCAGGAGAATTTCTTAAGGATGATCTGGAAGAGAAAATCTACCGTTCCAACCAGATGCTGGCCATCGATTATATTGCCAAGGGAGATACGAAAAGTGCAGCAGAATGCATGATGAATATTTATCTGGCGAATACCCACGCTATCCCGAACGACAATCCTTATTACGAACTTCTTCGTTTTCAGGCGGATTGGGAAAAGCTAATGGACTTCTTTTCCTCCGAAAAAATCGCCGAAGAGGCCGCCGCCCTCTCTGGACTTGAACCTTGACCCGGCTCAAAGGGGAGTTTTTTCTTGAAAGCCTAAAGCCTGGGCAATATCCCTCAGTTTAGCCTGGATTTTTCGTACATTTTCAGGGCCCATCCTAAGCAGGTGTTTTTGAGCCTGACTCAGGCTCTCCAACTCAGAATCAACCATCTTGTAGGTGATCACATCTTTTTCCACCTGAATACTCTCCTCTAAGACGGGTGTCTTAAGGAGCTCTTCAATGGCTTTTTTCAACGTAATGTGGAAATCTCTCTCCGGATAGCCCAGATCCTTATAGGCTTCTTGAATGGCCGGCTCGAGCTGTTTATAGAGAGTGACACAGCCTTTTGTGTCCAACGATTGAAAAACCTCTGCAACAACATCGTAGCGTTGGTAGCTTTCCGGATCTATAAAAATATCTCCTCCCTCCTCCGTTACAAGAAAGTTTCCCTCGGGTTTAAAAAAATCGATTTGCGGTTTTGGACTCTGCCCATTGGCAATGTTATCCACGGCTGCGACAAAATTACGGATCAACTCATCGGTCATCAGCCAGACAGCCAGCCTGGGATGCGAAGAGAGCTCTCCGGCTAATTTTCTGACGAGCTCATCGCTCTCGTCCAGATCGACTGGAAGAGGTTCGACCTCCGCTTCTTCTGGCTCGACTTTTTCCTGTGCGGGGATCTGTTCTTGGATCACCTCTTTTAGGTCTTCGGGCTGCTCGGGTTTTTGGTAAATGAAAAAATAATAGATAGCGGCTCCCAGAACGATTACCACTACAAAAATGATCCCAGCCAGCAGGACTTTCTTTTGTTCTTCCATTTACTTTTCTCCTCCTTGAATCATTTCACCTGTTTTGATTCGCTTGATCGTCACATCACCATTCATGGCAGTAAGAGAGAGAAAGGCCCCATTTTCTCCGATCTTGAGATTGATTTTTCCTGTTTCGGATGGCTCTTCAGTTTCAAAATCACAAAAAACTTCACCTTGAGGAACCGAAGCCTCAATATGAGCTTGAATATCTTCTTCGAGAAAAACGGTCACATCCCCCTCTTTCGCCGTAATGATGATTTCGTCTTCTTCTCGCAGGTCATACAAACTGGCGCTAACAGAACCATACATCACTGAAGTCGTCAAAGACCCGGAGAAATTTTCAATCACAATTTCTCCACTCATCAAATCCATATAGACATCTCCATACAAATCCGATACATATATATTCCCTCTCTGAGCGGTGATGTCTCTCAGATTGATGGAATGGGGTACATCTATATAAAAATCAACGAAAGTTTCCTGATTTTCTGGTGAAACATCCATTGTTCTGAGCTTCAAGAAATTTTCAAATCTGTCTAGTTCGATTCGAGGATCAAAATCTCTCTTCGGAAAAATATGGAATTTCGGCTGATCCGGAAGACGAAACTTTTTCTCTGCATAAACTTCGACCGCCTCCTTTTCCCATCCTCGGATTTCGATATTTCCGTTGATATTTTCCAGCGACAAGGTCCCACCGGGCATAAAAGGAACGACTTCATGGAAATCTCCCATAGGTGCCATCCCACCCAGAGCCTCATAATCGACCCTTATGTAGAAACATGAACAAAGCGAGAGTATCGTTGCTATGAGCATGATTATGAATAGCTTCCTCATTGTTCCTCCTTTTCTGCTCTTACTATTATACGACTTTCCTCCAACAATTCCTAAAAAAAATCATAAGCACTGCCAAAACGGCAGCAATAATGATTTTTTCTTGAATCCCATTCCATTTTTTGTCATATTTAGTTCTCTTCGATGAGTATACCTGCAAGATATCGTCTTCTCCAACACCTAAGGGAAAGTGATGCTGTGCCTGGATTATTCACGACTCCAGATCATCCTGGGACTAAGAGAGATCTGGGACTGAAGTGAACCATAGAGGAGCAAATTGGAGAGGCGAATTTCGTTCCGGTGATTCTTTCAGAGCTGCTTAGGAGGTAGAGATGGGCGGTCTGTTTGGAGTTATTTCTGAGATAGACTGTGTGAATGATCTCTTTTTCGGTACAGACTATCATTCCCATCTAGGAACCAAACGCGGCGGCCTCGCCGTGAAAAATGCTGAAGGTTTTATCCGATTCATCCACAACATCGAGAATGCCCAATTTCGGTCTAAATTCGAGACCGACCTGGACAAACTGTACGGAAACATGGGGATAGGAGTGATAAGTGATTACGACGATCAACCGCTGCTGATCCGTTCCCATCTTGGAAATTATGCGATTGTCACGGTAGGACTCATCCAGAATGCAGACGAATTGGTTAAAAGAGCATTTATACAGAAAAGAATCCATTTCTCCGATATGAGCGGTGGTGCGATCAATCCCACGGAGCTGGTTGCAACGCTGATCAATCAAGAATCGACTTTTGCAGATGGAATCCAATATGCCCAGAGCGTCATCGAGGGCTCCTGCTCCCTTCTTATTCTCACAGAGAGCGGAATCTATGCAGCGAGAGACAAGCTGGGAAGAACACCGGTTGTCATCGGAGAGAAAAAAGGGAGCTTCGCAGCTACTCTTGAAACATGTGCCTTTCCTAATCTTGAATATCATATAAATAAATACCTGGGTCCGGGAGAGATTGTTTTTTTAACGAAAGATGGGATGGAACAAGTAAAGCCCCCTGAAGATAAACTGCAAATTTGCGGTTTTCTCTGGGTTTATTACGGTTATCCAGCTTCCAGTTATGAAGGCATCAATGTCGAAAGTGTGAGGAACTGCTGCGGTGAAAAGCTGGCCAAACGCGACACCATAAAGGTGGACTTTGTGGCTGGAATTCCTGACTCTGGCATCGGACACGGCTTGGGATATGCCAGTGAATCCGGAATCCCGTTCAAAAGGCCTTTTGTCAAATATACACCGACATGGCCCAGGAGCTTCATGCCTCAGGACCAAAGTGTAAGGGATTTGGTCGCAAAAATGAAACTCCTACCGGTCAAAGAATTTATTGAAGGAAAAAAACTGCTCTTTTGCGAAGATTCTATCGTCAGGGGAACCCAGCTCAAGGACACCATCCAAAGGCTCTATGAAGCAGGAGCTCTGGAGGTCCATATGAGACCGGCCTGTCCTCCTCTTGTTTATGCCTGTAAATTTCTAAATTTCTCCAGGTCTAAATCAGAATTAGACCTCGCTGCCAGAAAATCTATCAGCGAACTGGAGGGAGATCATATTGAAGACCTCAGCGAATATGCCAGAGAAGACACGGAAAAATACCGAGCTATGGTAGAAAGGATCAGACTTCGTCTGGATTTGACAAGCTTGAGCTACCAGAGGCTGGAGCACCTCGTTGAAGCTATCGGATTGCCAAAGGAGAGAGTCTGCACGTACTGCTGGGACGGAACAGAAATTTAGAGAGTGGATAAAATGAAGAAGCGTAATTACCAGATATCGTGAAGGCTTTCCGCTTGAGCCTTTCTGGCAAGCTCCGTATATTCGAGCCCAGAGTAATCGACAACCAGGGATAATCGCTTGTTTCCTCCTGATAAATGGAGGAGGATTTCTGTCTCTGTGTCTCTCCATTTGGAGTTCATTTCAAGATGACCTTCGCTTACAGCGGCTTCCCATCTCGAACGATCATTTTGATACTGGGGATCGTGCCAAACCGACCATTCGTTTACAGGTTTTCCGTATATTCTTGTCAATATTTCCTTTATTTTCCCGAATTCCTGGATGTAGTTGTTTTTATCCCCCAGTCTTCCCAAGAAGCTATACTTTGCTTTGGCCAACTTATTCTCCGCGAACACATACCCTATCAAGCAGTCCATGTTCAGGACTCTCTGTGGATATTGAAAAAAATCTAATCCTTTGGAATTTTCCAGATGATCTGGTCTCCCTTCGATCCTTACAACCTGCTCCTTACTCATTCCCCACCGGGTGTTCCTGAAATGATTTTTAATATGCTCTGGATTTTGCGACTTCACTCCCTCCCCCTGGATCGTCAACACTTTTGTCTTATGATAGAGCTTCTCGACACAGTCATCGAGAATATAGCCTGATTTTATTCGACCGGTTTTTTCTGAATGAAAATAGACATAATTCCAATACTTCCGGTATTTCCGTTCATTGCGTAAGGTCAGAATGGTTCCCTGGTTTAGAGTGGCTACAACGGGGCTTTTTCTGGCAGGGTCCAAATGGACGGATGCTTTATCCACACTCACTCTGAGTTTCTTGTCATTGGCGAAAAGGAAATCCGAAGGTAAGGACACTATAATCAAAAGCATCAAACAGAGGCCCCATACGTTTTGAGTTTTATTCCTCATTCATTTCCCCTTTGTTCGTTCATTTAATCGGTCTTTTTTTGATTCAAGCATCATTCCTCAAAGAAATGCCTGCTGTGCAGTAAATATTATGGGAAATAAATGATGAAGGAAACAATCCTCTTTAGGGGTGATTTTTCTTTAAAAAAATTCACCCCCACTCGACTGTTCAAATTCCTCTGCCATCTGGAGCCGTTCACCTATCGGAGGATGGGAGTAAAACAGAAGCTTCATCCACCATTCCGGATAAGCATTAGAAAGGTTGCGGTCTGCCAAACCTGCCAGTGCCGTCTTGAAGGATTTTTTTTCCTCGATGTTCTTCAAAGCATACCTATCGGCCTGAGCTTCGAAACGCCGGGAGAGGGCATTATTCAAGGGTCCGATGAAGAGACCAGAGAGCAAACCAAGAGATAGGACAAAAACAGGGAAGAGGCTGAGATTCCATCGAGTTGACGTGAGAAATTGGGGGAAGATCTCCTTGATGGATATGTTCAGGATAAAAAACACCACTAACTGTTGAGCGACTCCGACCAGCATATTCTTCCACAAATGTCGATGTTTGTAATGACCGACCTCATGAGCAATGATCGATACGATCTCATCGGTGGTCATATTTTCCAGGAGATTATCGCCTAGCACAACTCTTCGTGTTTTTCCCAGTCCTGCCAGGAAAGCGTTTTCTTTCTTGGTTTGACGGCTCATATCTTCCTTGAAAAAACCGCTGCTCTTCAGCCCGCCACGAGAGAGGATCCTGCGCAAAGCTTGGGTGAGTTCCTTGTTCTTGATTGATTTGTACTTGTTGAAAATGGGGGCTATGACCACAGGAAAGAGTGCCGCAAAGACAACGCTCACCAGTGCCATGGCCAGCGCTGCCAACAGCCACCACCATTCGGGAGTCTGTGCCATAATCCAGAAAAGCAGGCCGAGAACGATGTTAACAATGACCAGACCGACTATAAAAGATTTGCACTGCTCCCACAGCCAGCTTTTGATGGTATGGTTGGAAAAATTCCATTTGTGCTCATGGACATATCCGATGACAAAACTCAAAGGCAATCCGAGCAAAGCCATGAATGCGTAAAAGACAAATACATAGATCAAAAAAGTCCATACAATGGAATCATCGAGGGCGAGGTTAGCCAGTCGTGAACTCAAGCCGCTGAAATAGAATCCCAAGAGGGCCGCGAGGGAAACTCCTAAACTGGCCAGGCCAAGAAGCCTCTTCTCCTTTTCGTATTGTCTGGCAAGCCTCTGTTTATCTTCATCTAAGAGCGGATGCATCTCCATCCTTAATATGGCGCTATTTCAGTTTTTTCCCAAATCAAAACTCTAAAAATAATAAATACCGTTCAGAAGAAGATTGTAGCGAACGAATCTGATCGTTTCCCGGATTTCATTCAGATAGCTATCGCCAGCCTCACAAAGGTCAATGGCATATGCGAGGCCTTCATCTACCTTGAGGAAGATCTCATTATAAGATGGCAGGTTAAAGTGTCTTTGCAGATACTCCGGGGCGATATCGGCCATCTGCTGGGCGAGCAACCTTCTGGCTGTTTCCTTGTCCTGCATCAAGGCCGTTCCATAAAGAACCATCGTCCTTCTAAATTCCTTCTCCGCCTCCCTTATGACCTGAGCAGCGGTTTCGAAGGTCATGTCATATTGAAAGGCAAAATCATCGGCATAAGCTTCCACCAAAAGCTCGTGAAAGCTGGAATCTCTGAGAAGTGCCGACGAAGACAATTTCATACCCAGCAGCGGATCTTTCTCTTTCACGACTATATCTCCTGCAGTTTCCATGATATGGTGACAGATTTCAATGGCGAAAGAGAAAACGGCATTGTCCGGGACTCCCTCTTTCTTGATAGACCACAGATATTCGGCCAGTCCCCAAATGGCGTTCAGATCGAAGGCTTGAACGGTCACCCAGCCAGGATCGTATTCTTCTGGAAGGACGCCGGGATCAGGGAGGGTTCGAGCCTCATGATGAGCTGTGAAATCGGCTGCCCAGACATCATTATGGGAAACGAATCCATAGGCCAGCGGTTTTTGGAAGCCTCTTTCCTTTGCCGCCCACCACAGCTTTAAAAAAGATTCGTCGCCGGGAACGCCATGGGTCTGGTTGTGCAAATATCCTCGATACACAGCGCCAAACAGGTAATTGAATACATCGGAGGACAGAGCTCCATAGATCTCATTGATGTTTCCCAGGTCAAATGTCTTCCCGATCTGTTCAACGACGTACACATGAGTTGCCGAGCCCCAAGGATAAAGGAAAGTCGATACCATTCCTATTAGGATAAGGACCAAAGCCGGAACCAAAATTGTCTTTTTCATGCTCTTCCCCTTTAAAAAACAACCGGAGACAAAGGATCACCTGAGCTAATAATATATCATTTTTTTCTCGTTTCTTCTATGCATAGAGTCGTGCAAGGCGTAAAAATATGGAGGCTTATTCGTTGCGTTTTTTTTCGACAATGGGTATGATTCTGTAGAAATTCACCTGAACAAGGACATCGGATGGATTATTGGAATCTGGTACTGCTCTTCGGTGTCGGAGCCATCGCTGGATTTATAAACGTGAACGCGGGAGGCGGCTCGAGCCTCACTCTGCCCACATTGATTTTCATGGGACTCGAGGGAGCCCTGGCAAACGGTACAAATCGAGTCGCTATCTTCATCCAAAACATTTTTGCTGTTGTCTCTTTTCGGAAGAACAAGATGTTTCAGCTTAAAACGAGCTCTGAGCTTTCTTTATTCACTCTTCCCGGAGCGGTACTGGGTGCAGTTCTCGCCGTGAGGGTCAGTAGCGCCTTGTTCGAGCGGATATTAGGCGGGGTTTTGATCTTCATTGTGATTTCCCTTTTTTTTTCTCGTTCTTATAGAGATAGAAGTTCCCGCCAAAAAGAACAAAAAAATTGGCTGATCTACCCAGCGCTTTTTGGAATTGGTTTTTATGGAGGTTTTCTCCAAGTCGGAGTGGGATTTCTCTTCATGGCTGCCCTGTATCATCTCCTCAAGGTTGATTTGGTTACCGTCAACATGCATAAAGTTTTTATCATACTCATCTACACCCTCCCCGCTCTTATCATCTTCATGCTTTCGGGAAATGTGAACTGGAAGTTCGGTTTGGTTCTGGCAGCTGGAAATGCCTTCGGAGGCTGGTGGGGCGCTCATGTTGCGGTAAAAGGAGGCGAAAGGATTATCCGGATCATCCTCGCTGCTGCGATCACCATCATGGCCTTCAAACTCTTCGGTCTTTTTTAAGACGATGAATATTCACTCTCTTGGTGAAAAACCACAATTAGGTCAGCCTTTGGCAAGTTTTTGAGAAAAATATCCATGGGAAAGGAGGATATCCTTGATTCATGAATTCGAGGCTGTGATTGTTGGCGCAGGGGGTGCGGGATTGTACTCAGCGCTTGAAGCAAGCAAAAAAGCCAAAACAGCAGTGATCTCTAAACTCTATCCCATCCGTTCCCATACCGGAGCAGCCCAGGGGGGAATCGGAGCTGCCTTGGGGAATGTGGAGGAAGATAAACCTGAGTGGCATGCCTATGATACTGTGAAAGGCGGAGACTATCTCACCGACCAGAAAGCAGCGTGTCTGCTGGCAGAGGAAGCCGTCCGGGCTGTGTATGATCTGGAAAACAGAGGACTGCCTTTCAACCGCACCCCTGAGGGCCGCATCGATCAAAGGCGCTTCGGAGGGCACACCCGGAATTTCGGAGAAGCACCTGTGCGGAGAGCGTGTTATGCGGCAGATCGCACAGGACATATGATTCTCCAGACTCTCTATCAACAATGCATCAAGAACGATGTATCTTTTTTCAACGAACTCCAGGTCGTGGATGTTCTTATCGAAAAGCGAACCTGTGTCGGCATCTGTGCCATAGAACTGGCAACAGGTGAACTCCACATCTTCAAGGCTAAAGCGGTTCTATTCGCAACCGGAGGATTTGGCAGAATGTTCCGCACCACATCAAACGCTTTCGCCAATACTGGCGATGGACCTGCTCTTGCCGCCCGAAGGGGTATTCCTCTGGAAGATATGGAATTTTTTCAATTTCATCCCACTGGAATCCGGGGCCTTGGAATCTTGATCACCGAAGGAGTCAGAGGTGAAGGAGGAATTCTCCGCAACAGAAGCGGTGAACGCTTTATGAAGCATTACGCGCCCAAGCTTTTAGATCTTGCACCCCGTGACATGATTGCAAGGGCCATTCTGACAGAAATCCGAGAGGGCCGGGGGATAAAGGGGGATGTCTCGATCGACGACTATGTCCTGCTGGATGCCACACACTTAGGAAAAGATGCTATCGAAGCCAAATTGCCGGAAATCGCTGATTTCTCACGCACCTATCTGGGGATCGACCCGGCAGAAAAACCTATGCCTGTCCATCCTACCGCTCATTATGCTATGGGCGGTATTCCAACGGATGAGCACGGCAGGATTCTTTCGGACGGCGAAGGGAACTTCTATGAAGGATTCTATGCTGCTGGAGAGTGCGCCTGTGTATCCGTGCACGGGGCGAACCGGTTGGGAACGAACAGCCTCGTGGACTTGGTGGTCTTTGGGCGCCGGGCCGGCCTCCATATGGCAGATTATGTGAAAAGCGTTGACTCCTCCCCTCTTCCAGCAGATGCTGTCGACAATACTCAGGCGCTCTTATCTAGACTCGTAGATGGGAAAAAAGGACCACCGCCCGAAGAGCTCCGCCAAAACATGCAGGATCTCATGATGAAAAATGTGGGCATCTACAGGAAGAGGGAGGAAATGTTGGAGACCGTCAACCGAATCCAGGAGCTGCGGAGATTGTATTCAGAGGTAAGACTCCGAGACAGGAACAAGTCTTTCAACACAAATCTGCTCGAAATACTGGAATTGGGCAACCTTCTCGACCTGTCCTATATCACATCTTCTTGCGCGCTCAACCGGCAGGAAAGCAGAGGGGCTCATGCCAGGGAGGATTATCCCGAGAGAGATGACAAGAATTGGTTGAAACACACTCTCGCCTGGCTTAAGGAAGAAAAAATCGAATTCGGGTGTAGACCGGTGGACGTATCCGTATGGGAGCCGAAGCCTCGAAAATATTAGCAGCGGGATAAGATGAAAATTTTTCTCGAGATTCAACGCTACAATCCTAACAGGGATAAAGAGCCGCATTTTCAGAAGTTCGAAGTAGAGGCGGAACCCACCGACCGTCTTCTCGATGCCCTGATGAAAATACAGCGTTTGAATGATCCTTCGCTGGGAATGCGTAAAAGCTGTGCTCACGGTGTCTGCGGCTCGGATGCCATGGTGGTAAACGGAAAGGAACGTCTGGCCTGCAAAACTCTGATTAAAGATGTGGCCGAGGAAGACGGCTCCATCTTAAGGATCGAACCTCTGCGTAACCTTTCCGTTCAGAAGGATCTTATGGTCGATCAAGAACCATTTTTTCAGAACTACCGCCGAGTCAAACCTTATCTAATCACTCCGGATCCTGTCAGCGAAAAAGAGAACATTCAGAGCCCGGAGGAAAGAAAAAAATTCGATGATGCAACAAGGTGTATTCTTTGTGCATCGTGCTTTTCGGCCTGCCCTGTCAAGCAGGAAAAAAACCCCGATTTCCTAGGACCGGCATCCATCGTTCAAGCCTCTCGTTTCATCGATGACAACAGGGATAAGGGATTTGAGGAAAGACTTCCTGAGCTGGATGATCCGGATGGAATTTGGCCCTGCGAAAATCACTTCGAATGCACCAGGGTCTGCCCTAGAGGGATAAAAGTCACAAAATTGATCAATTTGACGAAAAGAAAAATTACCGAGTTCAGAAAAAAACAAGAAGAAACTGTGAAAAAAAAGATGTCAAAATAAGGAAAAAAAAGGAAAGATTGAATGCAGCAGCAGCCGGCCCTCGTGGAATCACGGGAAGGCCGGCTGCAGTCCGATAAATTCTAGGTTAAAATCCCGGCATGATGGTGAACTGGAAGACCAAATCCTTATTCGGCCTGTCAAAAGGCTTGACCAGGTTGAATCCCAGGACCAGGTATCCGAACATATTCATTCGTACTCCAATCCCTGCGCTGGTCAAGGGCTTGAGATCGCCGCCCAGGAAAAAAGGCTTCGCTTCATCACCATCGTCTTCACCCAGGCCCCAGGCGATTCCTGCATCATAGAAGGCTACAAAATCCATTGGCAGAATCCCATAGAATCCTCTTCCTATCCCCAACACACCGAATAACGGAAATCTCAGCTCAGCATTGGCCACGAGCATCTTGGAGCCGAAGAGCCGGCTGTATACATCCAGTTCATCCACACTAAAAGAGGATGAATTGTATCCGCGGATGAGGGTTTCATATCCCAGGAAGAGAGGGTAAAAACGATTGTCTTCTGCGTTCTTTCCATAGCGGCCGTAGTGAAGAAAACGAAATGCCAGGGTGAAGGGTCTCGCCGGCATAAAATAGCGGCGGTAATCAGCCAGAAGCGAGTAGAAGTTGAGAGAACCTATGTAGGGAGTGGCCTCTATCCGGTAACTTTGTCCGAGTACAGGGGCTGTTGCACCGAAGAAAGAGCTGTCATACACGAGAGCTGCTGTGACGAATCCGAACTGGAGGCTGTCCGGGGCGTCCAGCTCCTGTTTGAGCCGATCCACCAGGAATCCTCTATCCGGCGTGTAAACATTGGTTCGGACTTCCTGCTGATAGTCGATCAGCCTGTAACCTCCAGAAATCTCGAACCTCTGCACCTGGCTGAAAGGATAAGAAGCGAAAAGGGAGGCCTGATAGTTCACCTGCCTGAAAATATATTCCTCCTCAAGCCAAGCCACTTGACCAAAATAATCTCCGTATCCTATGGAATATCCTCCATAGACATAGGGAATCCTCTGAATAGCCCCACCCCAGTTCAGTCTTCGACGCGCATTTTGATAACCCAACAGGAAAGCCGAGTCTTCAACGCGGCTGCTGACCTGAGCCACGGTAAACAAATTGTGATAGCCGAGCATGTCGCTAAAAAGAAGCGTTATTCCACCGCCAGAGTAGGTACCAAAGCGATCCATGCCGATCGCTATCTGAGCAGGGCTGACATAATCCAATGCGAGTTTGGGTTTGTAGTCTTGGACCTCAAATTCCGCCTCTTCAGGAAGACCGTACAGGGGATTATTGAGAAGAGCGAGGACTTCTCCCTCCCTCTGTTTTCTCGGAGGCAGTACAGATGGTGAGATGCCTCCGAACTCATCTGTTGGCTTTTCGCCCAACCAGTTTTCCGGAGAATCGATGGCATAGATGCTGTAATAATCCTCCAGGAAGATACTGTAAGCTATCTGACCCGTTTTCAGAGCCACAGAAAGGGCAGGGCTTTCTGCCATGATGCCGCTCACTCCCGTATAGACGTTGGAAACTTGATAGATCTCGTTGTCAGTGAGGTCTATTTTATATACATTGGGAATCCCGTTCTGATCCGACAGGAAAAACAGACTTTTCGAATCAGGAGCCCACTGAGGATTGATATTTTTAGATCCTCTGAATCCTGGGAGCTGTTCAATTTCTTTTGTCTCTGGATCAAGCAGTGCCAGCTGCAGATTGCCGATATCGAGTAGAGAGAGATCAGACGAAAAACGATCTGTGACAAAGGCAAGCGTCCTTCCATCCGGTGACCAGGCGGGATAGAGATCAGAGTAAAAATCATCGGTAAGCTTCGTCAGTTCTCCAGTTCCCAGGTCGTACATGAAAAGATCAGTCAGGCCGCCCTCCAGTGCAGAAAAAGCGATATAACGTCCGTCAGGAGACCAACTGGGATTCAAGATCTCCCCTAAGTGTTCGAAAACGACTTCCCTTTCTCTTTTCCCATCCTCTGTGTTGACCACAACGAGCACTGGTTCTCCTTTTGTAATCCCTCCAAAAACGAAACGATTTCCTTCAGCATTCCATGAACCTGCAGACTTGATAAACTGGATGCTTTCGAAATGAGGATCCACGGCTGTTTTGACGAGCTTGCGCAAAATCTTTCCGGTCCGAGCATCGGCTAAGTACATATCCACGGAAAAAAGATCACGGCTGGAAAGAAAAACCACCTTGCTTCCGTCAGGACTGAGGACCGGTGACAGATTATATCTGGCTTCTTCTGTCCCCTCGAACAGAGGACGGCTGCCTTCTTCGTTCAGTCGAGTCACCTGCGCGATAGGATCGTATGTTTCTGTCATCGATTCGTGCCATTCTTTGGTCAGAGTTTTGAAATCGACATTCAAAACCCTTTTCAGGACAGGCTCCAGTTCTCCAGTCCTGCTCACCTGCTTGAGGATAGCAGAGACAGAATCATCTCCCCATTTCCCTGTGATGTAAGCCCAGACTGAGTGACCGTATCTATAGGGAAAATATTTGTATGGATTCTCGAGCTTTTTTATCGTGGGAAGCTCTTTCCTCTGGGTTACATCCCGCATCCACATGGATGTTTCTGGATCGACAGCACCGATGGATAGATACTCTGCCAATCCTTCAATAAACCATAACGGAAGCCGTTGGATTCCTGGACTCGGTCCAGCATAGCTGGTCTTTCCCTGTGAGGTGAAATCATACTGGAAGGCATGGACAAGCTCATGGCCGATCACGTGATCGGTGGCTTCAAGAGAGCCACCCACAGGCAGTATGATCCGGCGTTTGAACGATTCAGTCACCCCGCCGGTTCCCTCGCCTATGGTCCCTGATATCGTGTTCGTCTGCTGAAAATCAGCGGAACTTGCATACAGAATCAAAGGCTGCCGCCCTTTGAGTTTATGGTTGAGGACACGGGAAAGGCGGGCATACCAGCGTTCGGCCATGCGGGCAGCTTGTCTGGCTGCCTGCTCCATTTCTGGGTAGAAATAAACGTCGAAATGCTTCGTTTTCAGAATTTTGAAATCGAATGTATCGTACTGCACCTTATTCCGCCCAAAGTATTGTGCATGCACGAAAGAAGCAGTCGAGGCCATTCCCACCAGGAAAAGGGTGAATATCACCAAAGGTTTTGAAAGAAGTCTGAGAGACATCGTATTACTCCTCATTTTTTTGTTTTCTCTTTTGCTCTATTCTTATAATTCCTATAGACATTATAACATTTATTGGATGCAAAAAGTTGCAAAATTGCGGGATCTTTCAAAACTTTTTCCTGCACGCAAACTTCTCGACTGATGGATGTTTTCTTTCCGCTCTACTAATTGGACACATATTCATCTTAATTTATTCCATCTTGACATTCAATATTTCCATCAAAACTTTACAACAAGTGCAAAAATCATGCCAAAATGACTCTAGAATTATGCGTGAAAATCTTGTTTCTGGTTGTTATAAAAAAAGGGCAGCTGTCCTCTCTTTTACAATTTCATTGGAAAAAACCATGGGTTGGTGTAAAATTTGCCAAAATCGTGAATGAAAGCCATCTCAAATTCAATTCAAAACACCAGGATGAATGATATAAAAGGAGGCACCAGCTGATGGATGTTTTTGCCACAAATTTTCGCACCATCGATTGGATAATCGTCTGTGTCTATATCTGTATCCCTGTTGTGATCGGAATCATTGTCAAGAAATATATTCGGCAATTGAGCGATTTTATCGTAGCCGGACGTTCTCTGAAACTTTTTATCGCAATCGCGACATTGACAGGAACCGAACTGGGCTTAGTGACAGTCATGTATAACGCCGAACTCGGCTTCAAACACGGAATGTCGGCTTTCCATGTGGGAATCATCGAAACCCTCTGTATATTGGCGATCGGACTGACTGGATTTATCGTTTATAAGCTGCGGCAGCTCAGGGTCATGACTATCCCCGAATTCTATGAAAAAAGATTCGGAAGAAATGTGCGCATCGTAGGCGGAATCATTCTCGCCCTGGGAGGGATCCTGAACATGGGTCTATTCCTCCAGGCAGGAGCTCGTTTCATGATGGGAGTGACAGGTTACAGCAATCCTTCAGGATTGAAGCTTTTCATGTCTGTGATGTTGATCATGGTGTTGATTTATACCGTCATGGGAGGGATGGTCTCCGTCGTACTGAATGATTTCATGCAGTTTGTGGTTCTATCGACTGGCATGCTCATAGGGTCTGCATTCGCCATATCAAAAATAGGATGGGAAAATCTTTTCAAAGCGCCGAGCACAGTTGACAGCGCTTCTTGGTTCAACCCTATCAGTGAAGGATCGGGTTTCGGCTCGATCTATGTTATCTTTATGGTGGTTTTGACTTTCTCTGCCGGTGCCCTCTGGCAATCGGGAACACTCAGGGCACTTTCTGCAAAAACGCCCAAGATCGCCAAACAGCTCTACACTTGGAGCTCTCTCTCCTACTTGGCCCGCCGGGTTATCCCCATGCTATGGGGAATCTGCGCATTTGTCTTTGTATCTCAGACCCCAAAGCTTCTGGCAGCCTTCCAGGGACCTGATGCGCTGAACAGCCAGTACGGCATGCCCCTGTTCATAGCCAAAGTCTTGCCGAGTGGGTTTCTGGGACTGATTGCTGCAGGGATGTTCGCAGCCTTTATGTCCACCCATGACAGCTATTTACTGAGCTGGAGTTCGGTGATCACTCAGGACATCGTCGCTCCTTTAAAGGGAGAGAGGCTCTCGGATAAAAGCCGCCTCCTCATCACAAGAATCTGCATCGTCAGCATCGGGCTTTTTCTGCTTATCTGGGGGCTCTGGTTCGAGGCGCCGGTCTCTCTCTGGAATTATATGGCAGTAACTGGCACCATTTACTTAGCAGGGGCTTTCACCGTTGTAACCGCAGGTTTGTACTGGAAGAGAGCCAGTAAAACCGGGGCTAAAATCGCCCTTTATGCCGGGCTCTTGGCCATCCTTGGAATCGGCCCCTGGACCACCTGGGAAAACGTTCCTTTTTATCTAACGGATAAGTTCATAGGAGTCATGACTTTCATGGTTGCATTTCTGGGAATGATCATTGGCTCGCTCTTGTTTCCTGACCGCATCAAAACAGAGGAGGGGGAAAGATGAACTGGACGCTGCTCTGGAAAACCGTGCTGATTTTTACGCTTTGCGGATATGGACTTCTGGTCGTCATTGTCATATTTGGGGGAGTGAAAAACATCGTGGATATGTTGAAAGACCTTACAAATCCAGTCGATCGGGACTGAAAATCAGCCTTTCGCTCCATAAATTTCTAAAAGCATGAAAATGAAACAGCCCATCGAATTAAGTAATTGCGTACGCTGTTCCCAAATTATTGGTCGGTCTTTTGAATCCAGATAAAATCGATCCCAATATCTGGATTTTCAATCTCGCTGGATGCTCCTTCAAATCTCATGATCAATGTATGCCACCCTGGCTCCAATTCCATTGAAGGAAGGGTAAAATTGCGAAGAAGATTCCGGTGGGGTTCTTGCAGATCGAGTGTTTCCTGACCGTTGGCCAAAGGCATAAACCGGTCATCCAGGGCATAAGAGATCCTTCCGGAATTCGGGATGAGAGCCACGGCAAAATGGACACGGTACATACCTTTCTCCTGGATCCGGAAAGAAAACGCTTTGCTCTCTCCAACACTTCGGGGACGCCAAACAAGCAGCCTTGCCTCCGACCATAATCTTCCCTCGATCCTGCGCGTATGGATGCGATCGCTGATGATTTGTTCGGCCTCATAAAAAACAGAATCTCGGGCGCCCATCCTCGCAGCAGGTCGCCAACCTTCAGGAAGCTCGAGAGGACGCAGATCCTCCGGCATGATCGCCATATGGTCATCGCTCACTCCTGGCCGGGCATAATGATAGCCCATTCGTGCATAGCTCAAACCCGGTGTTCGTTCATGGCTTTTGAGCTCCATATAAAATTGGATCCGGCTCTTGAAGGGAAGCGGGTCCAGGATATGCCATCGGAAATTGGTGACAAAACCTCGGTTCCCAGGCCCGTCATTCCGGGGCTGCCCACAGTAAGGAAAATAGAAGATATCAGGAGATGACCAAGAATAATTATAATAGTCTTCGGAGCCGGTTCCGAAGATGGAAGGAACAGGATCATCGTCTATAAAGACTTTTTCATCTCCTTCCCCCCACCAGCTTCCATATGGAGTGGGCACATCATTGGGGTTTAAAAGATAAGAAGCCGTTCCCACATAAACTCCCTTACCATGTGCTAGGATAAAGGGAAGGTCCTGCACCGCTTTGTTGGATGCTATGAGGCCGTGATCCACCCTCCATAGAGCACGAAAATGCATCGACCTTTCATCGTCCCATGAATAATCCATCAACTGGGCAGAACCAGCAACCTCAATGTTTTGTTCCCCCTGGTTTTCCACCATGACCCTCGCATTCCATTTAAAGGGCATCACAAAGCGGCAGATCATCAGTCCGTCGGGTTGTACGGCAAATGGAAGGGACTGATAGGGATTGATTCCAGGAGCTGTACCGAAAAAATCCCCTACTGGAGACTGTACCTGGCCCCAGGGATAACCATCACACAGGATATGCAAAACCGTCTGCCTCAGCGCCCGGTCCATATCTGGGGCTGCAATTTGAATTTCGAGTCTCTCGATGGCCTTGGGTCCTTCGAGCGAAAAAAGTTCCTTTTTTTCGAAAGAACCGAGTTCGACTGAAAAGCTCAACCGCTTGTCTTTTGAACGAGGCTCCAGGTATTTATCCGGATCAGACAAGGAAGAAAGGACATTGTTTATTGTTTCTCTGTAATCGTTTAAATCGGCTGGCGAGAAAGACTGAATGCGTGTTCCATTCTCATACACTCTCACCCCCATCTGATAAAAGTGAATTTCTTTCACATCTCCTATCCATACCAGACGGATGCCCTTGGCAAAGGGAATCGGAGCATAGGAGGCATCTCTCTGGTAGACGGTTCTTTCCAGCAACTCCCTATCCAAGTTTTCAACTTCAGGAAAACTGTCATAGGGCTTTTGAAAAAAGTCTTGGGCAGGGCCCTCGTACAACGGTGTCGTATGATCATCGATAAAAAACTTGATCTGTCCCGTGATAGCAGCCGTCCACAGACGGACGACTGCTCCCGGACCCTGAACATCGGCGATTAAATATTCTCCGATGCCATCTTCGTCCGGCTCTTGGAGGACATCTTCAAAATTAGGGATGGGTTCCCCACCGAAGCCATCGGAATTTGCGAACCAGTCAGGCCCACCCGGAAGGTTGCTGCGGCGGTCAAAAGAGGAAAATTGGACAGTTTTATAAGCTGGCTCAGGATGATAAGTAAGGTTCACCAGGTCGACCATATCCAAGAAAAGAGTCTCGGTCGTTATCATCTCCTTATCGGGATCAACTGGGGCGCAAGAAAACAAAACGAGGGATAGAAGAACAACAAAAGCCAAAAATCTCATTTTATCCATATATTGCCTCCAAAAAAATGGTCAGGCACTCTTTACAATTCCTTCATCTATTCGAATCCTGCCCCAACTCTAAAAGCTCTCCACTGACGTGAAATCCTGTACCTCTGTTTATTTTTAATATATATGTGGTGACGATAAAGATGTCAATTCTCGCTTTTGTATTTAGATCCATTATGAAGTAACATGGTCATGGTCAAAAAATGAACGGTATCATCATCATATTGGGATCGCCGAACGATGAGCGTGGGAATTTATCCAATATCGCCATCAGCCGGCTCAGGCGGGGATTACAGGAGTATCGGCAGCGCAAAGGATACAAAATATTGTGCACAGGAGGATTTGGAGAACATTTCAATACTACGGACAAACCCCATGCTGAGTACGCAATAAATTACCTGTTTCAGAGCGGATTGGCAGAAACCGATATTCTGGAAATCGCGGAAAGCCGAAATACAGCCGAGGATGCCTTGTTCGCTAAGCCGACTGTCGAAAAACACGGAGTGAAATCCTTGATCATCGTGTCCTCAGATTTTCACATGAAGCGGGTGAAACATATCTTCAAAAGAGTCTTTAGAGGATTCGATTTGAAATTTTACGGAGCCCAAACGGATTTCACCGACCAGCAGTATAGGATTCTTAAAATCCACGAAGAAAGAGAATTAAAAAAAATAAAAAAATCCGGCATGCCAGTTTTATGAACCCCGACAACCCCGTCATTTTCCTTATTCGTTCTGACACATTCTGAGTAATTGATCCACCCTTACGAATACATATCCTCTGAGTTTCAGAGTATCGATCAGTTCCTCCAACCGAGAGTAGAATTTGTCCTTCCGGTCTGGATGGGTGCCGATATGCAGCAACAATAAAAATCCCTTCAATCCTTCCGGACTGGATCTTTCGTAGTTCACGATGCTTCTAAATATCGAATCCGAAGATTTAAAATTGGACATGGAAGGCGTTGTGTAGTCCGCATTCGAATAGGTACCCGGACTGTAATTGATCAGAGTCACGCCGAGCTCCTTGGCCCAGGCCGCGATTTGTCTGTTGTACCACTCATAGGGCGGGATGAAATAGGCAGCCCTCCCCCTCTTTATCTCGAAACTCTCCATTGTTTTGTAGTTGTCGAGAAGATCAGAAACAAACTGTTCTTTGGTTACAAGCAGGGTGTCCCTGTTCTCCCAGGAACAGTACAGCAGATGTTTATCCGAATGAGGGCCTAAATAATGTCCAGAATCGACCAACCGAGAGATGAGTCGAGAATGAGAAGGGTTCCGGTAGAATTTTCCGGTGAAAAAAAAGCTTGCTTTAACGGACTTGCTCTTCAACACACTCTGGATGAAATCTCCGCCATCCGAGAATTCATCCCCGGTGAAAATCAAGGCCATCTTTTTCTGGAATGTCGGACCACGTATGATTCCTCCCTGATCATAAAGACACATATGAGAATCATATCTAAAGGTCCTGGATGCAATACTCAGATCAGAGGTCCCCGAGAAACAAAAAACACATGTTACAAGAACAAAAGAAAGGCTTAGTGAAATCGCGGAATAAAAATCACGTAAAATCCTGAATGTCATATGATTTCTGGACAGCTACAATCGGACTTAATCGACAGATTTGATAGATGCTCTTTTAGGCGCGACAGCCATCGTTGTAACCGGGCCGCATCCAGGACAAATTCCGACTGGCAAACAAAGGTGATAGAGCACCTTTTATTTTCTCCATCTCGTCTGGATTCATAGGGCTGAAATTCATAAGCAATTCCCTGTTTTTCTTCACCACTTCAAGACTGTCCATACCGATAACAGCGACATGAGGTTTCTCAAGGCTGAGGGCGTAGCGAATCAGGTCGTCTGGAGACAAACTCTCGACTGTCTCTCTGGGACGGATCACTTTCATCACCATGATCCCCATATTTTTCCTGGCGGCTTCTGGGATCACGTGATTTTCCATGTCTCCTTTTCGTTCCTGGTAGTGGTTCAAAGCGATGAGCATGGTATCGAACTCATGACGATTGACCATTGCCGCCATGGCTTCCGCATCGCTGTGGCCGGAAAAGCTGATGAATCTTGCGACTTTCTCATCTTTCATTTTCTGGATGGCCTGGAGCACTCCATCCTTGGCGCTTATTTTCTCCACATCTTCCAGGGATTGGATGCTGTGTATGCGTAATATCTCCAGATGATCGGTCTTCAGCCGCTGCAGGCTCTCCTCTATATGCCGCATGGCACCATCATAGGTGCGCTCTCCGACCTTTGTGGCCAGGAAGACCTCCTTTCGTCTGTGCTTCAGTACGAGCCCCAATCGCTCTTCACTGACCACATCATTAAAAACATAATCATGGGCAGTGTCCCAATAATAGAATCCATGATCCAGAGCGAGGTTGAGCAACTCCACACTTTTTTCCGGATCCTTGACGTTGCAGAACCGGCTTCCGCAGCCTACGGCCATTCGGGGAACGGTTGCTCCGGTCCTCCCGTAGACAACTGTGGGCAGCCCCTTTGCATCGTAATTTGTCACAGGTCTAGCTGGAACCCTCCCCTTGAATGACAGGGCACCGAGTGCAGCCGCTGATGTCATGCAGGTCTTTAGAAAATCACGTCTTTGTATGGGTTTGTCTTTCACGGGAATCTCCTTTTTTGTTATTTGTGTATTGTACCCCATAACTCGATATCATCAAAACTTCCGGTATCATCGAATGAACCTACCCCCACTAATCCATGTCCAAATGTCCTGTCAGTTGCGGTCATAATCGGTGTCGTCATATCGTCTAGATAAGCTTTGATCTCCCCGGTTTCTGCATGGTAAGACACCTTGAAGTCATGGAATCCCATGTCCGTCAATCGGGCATCCGATCCTCCGGGCGGCTCGTGATTGATCTTTACCCGATCTTTCCCGTTCACCAATCCGATAATGTTGTGATTTTCATCGCTCGATGCAGAGAAATGCACATAATAAAAATGAGTGGGATCCTGATAGTGGAAGACGATGACCATGTCGCGGTGAGGATTGTCCATGGACGATTTGCACCGTAATCGTCCGGTGAAAATAAAACTGGAAACATCAAAATCCTTTAAAAGCGACCACGAGGTGGGCGCCCTCACCTCCCCCGGTTCCCCCGGAGATGTAAGCTGATAGCACAACGAGCCCTGCTCCTCCTCTATCCGCCAATTCTCCGGGATGTTCGGTTCCCATTCTTGGGCTTCGCCATCCTCGAAATCATCGCTGAACAGCGGCTTTCTTGCAGCCTCGACCAGGTTCCGGACAGCCGGCAGAATCCTGACGAGCATTTCATATTCCGGTTTTTGGGGAGGACGTAAAAGGGGCAGCACACCCTCCATCCAGGACATCGGCGCTTCCAGATCCGTTTCCATAGCATCCACGGCCTGAAGCCCAGCCTCTGCCAGAGCAGCCACTCTTTCAGAAAGAGGGATGATTTCGGTCAAGAGGGCAGATTCATCGAGGATGGGTTTCAAAACCTGATGGTTGTCTTTCCATTCTCTCAACCATTCCCTCATCGATTCTCTCCTGGAGCTGTAATCTGGGGCATCAGCCAGATATCCGTCCACCATTTTACGAAATTTTCGGGATGTTTGGCTCTCTGGACGGGCTGCGTCTACCAACCGGTTCAACGGAGTCATCTGTGTGTACTCGCGCGTTGCAGGGCGCGTATAATATTTCACGGGCTCCACGATGTCTGCGAGTACCTCAAGCGGTTCGTATGAGTTCGCCCCTGTCAGGCGCTGCAGCATCAGGGGATAGTGAGAATTATGGGTCAACCCGAGCCAATCCAGATTGATATCCAGTATTTCGAGCCTTCGGTACATTTCTGCCACATCATTCACATTTTGGGGAGACCAAAACCTCTCGGCTACAGCAGCGGCCCTCGGCCAAATCCTGGAGTCGATGGTCTCAGGTATCACAAATTCGCCCCACATGCAGGCTTCCCCCCCCAAGATCCGTGTTTTTTCCTCTGGGCCAAGGTCAGCCGCTTCGCCGCTTAGGGGCTCTACTTGATAGTGCTGTGCCGCCGATAACATATGATCCAAATAATACCCGTTGGAAAGAATTCCCATATAGCCATCCCGTGCCGCTTGAGCCAGAGATTTGGGTCCCCGCCAGCTGTGTACAACCACATCCTTGGGGAGATCAGGATGAAAAATCTCATCCCAACCGATCATTTTCTTTCCGTGCTTCTGGACAATAGCCAGAATTCTCTGGTTAAAATATGCCTGAAGGTCATGATTGTCTTTCATGCCTTTCTCTTTTTTAAACGCGACGATATCAGGATTGCTGTTCCAGTGAACTCCGTTCACCTCGTCCCCACCGATGTGGAAGTACTCATCCGGGAAAAGCCGAGCCATCTCACCTATGAAGGAATCCAGAAAGGCATAGGTTTCTTCTCGAGTCGGGTCCATAGAGGGATCGTGCACGCCCCAGTGGCGTTCGATAGTGTAGGGGCCTGGAGCGCTTGCCAGCTCTGGATAACCCACAAACCAGGATGTGGTGTGCCCGGGCATATCGAACTCAGGAATGACCCGAATGCCCCGGTCTTTGGCATATTCTATAATTTCCCGGATCTGATCTTGGGTGAAATAGTTTCCATCCGATCCCATTTCGTGGAGTTTGGGAAAGCTCATACATTCAACCCGGAAACCCTGATCTTCGGAAAGATGCCAGTGAAGGACATTCAATTTAACGGCAGCCATCCCGTCGAGATTGCGCTTGATCACTTCCATGGGCATCCAGTGGCGGCAAACGTCGATCAGCAATCCTCTCCAGGGGAAGCGCGGCTCATCCTGGATTTGAACAGCAGGCATATAAAATCCTTCGCTATCCAATCCGAGAAGCTGCAGCAGGGTTTGGAATCCGCGCAAAATCCCGACTGTAGTGGGAGCTTTCAGTACGACTCGTGAAGTATTCACGTTGAGAGTATAGGATTCGTCTTCCCTCACGGATTGCACCTTTTCGCCAGGACCTTCGCAGTGGATCTCTAGAGGGATCTTACCAAAAGCTGCTTCTTCTATCGAAGTGAGGGGAATTCCGGTCTGATCGCTCAAGCGTAGGTTGAACCTTTCTACGGCTCTTGACAACCGGGAACCTGGATGTCCCTTTAGAAACACCTGGAAACCCGTCTCTATTCTCAATTTTCCAGACTTAAGAGAAACCTTTGCTGGCCAGGGCATCAAATTGAGCATGGAATACTCCTCAGCAGAACTGGGTGTGGTCTGACAATAGGGCAGTAAAAATATGGTAAAGTATGTAAGAAATAAAGAAAGACGTAATCTCTTGCTTGGGATCATCCTGCCATCCTTTCCACTTTTTTTCACAAAACGTACTTCCAAGCAAAACAAAAGTCAAGTAAAAGCATCTGCATAAAGGGATTTGAGTGTGCCCAATTCCTACATTCACTCACGCTTGAGTGATGCGATCAATTTTTCAATCTCTGGCTGATCCGGATTGACTTGGAGGGATCTCTCCCACACCTTCAGGGCTTCTGATTTATCTCCCAGTTGATAGTAACAGGTTCCGGTCAAATTCAATATCTCCAGATTCATACCGAAGCGGGAGAGATATTTCTGGTATAAGGAGAGCGCCTGCTGGAAATCTCCTAGAGAATGAACAGACTTCCCGAGAAAATACAGCACACCTTCGCTTTCCTCCGGGCTATCCAAGAAGGGTGTCAAAACATCTATCACCTGCTGATGATTCTGGCTTACAAAAAGCGCCTGGGCATAGCCCAAAGCATAATTCTCCTGTCGAGGATTTTTATGGTAGGCTTTTTGCAAAAGTATCCTTGCATTCTGAATGTCCCCGGTGTTGAAATATTGGATACCCAGACTGTAATCGTATTCTTCCATCCGGGAAAAGGGCGTGATCTTGGAGATAATTAACGGCCTCGGGACATCCGGCACAAAGGTTATCTCGAAGTTATCGGTTTCATAAAGGAATTCCTTCCCCTCTCCATCCAGAACAGAAACCTTGATGCTGTAATAGCCAGGGGAGAATTTTTCCATGGTGATTTTTTCGATAAAATCCGTGCCGGAAGAATACCCATTGATTTTCTTGGTGTGTGAAGAAAAATCCTGATCTTCTTTAGAGATCGTGTAGCGAATTTCTCCTCTTGATTTCATCTCTTCACTCAGACCGTAAAGCTGGAAGAACACGAACAAGGGCTCCTTCCTGGTGAACGTTTTTTGAGACTGGCATATTATCTGGGTATCTCCCACTTTAAAAGGCACGATATCTCTGGATTCCTGATCGCTTTTTTCCACGCGAAATCCCAGTATCAGAGAACTCATCTGCGGCATCGACAGATTCTGTGGAATCGTGATGTCGCTATCAAAAGAGGTGAACTCCTTGGAGACCGTATTTTTCAACAGAAGGTCAAACGTGTAATGGCCGGGTATGAGCGGAAAAACGTCTTGGATAGCAAAGGTCTTCCCTCCCAAATCCCGGAGCTGTTCCTGGCTGAAATTCATAGGTATCTGTTTGGAGTATTGAAAGACGGTTTTTCCCTGAGCATCGGTCACTCTTCCATCCAGCTCGAAGTTGACGCCGTATGTATCCTCAAATCGGTCGACTGACAGCTTTTTCGGCTCTACCGAATAATGGACCAGAGAGAATCCTGCTTCGTGCTTAAGGACGTTGACCATTGCCTCGTTATCGATGTAATTCGCCGTATACTCCACTTCCACGAAGTCTTTATATTTGAGGATTGCTTCAGCATAATTGTCTTCGACTTTTTTGTGAGGATAGGAAAAAATGGAGCCGAACAAAGAATCAGATGCCAAAGAGAGAAGACCCGGCATAGATCTCTCTCCTGGAATGAGAGAGAGGGTGTGATTGGCGAGGCCAGGCGCCAGTTCAGACAGCCGGCGGTAAGCAGCCAAGGTATCGGGGGCATCTTGCATGTAATCGGCGATCAGGCTCTGGGGGCCATGTTCGGAGGGAGAGTAGATAATGTATTCTCCTGTCCCCTGTTTTTTGAAAAATACGATATTGAACACTGGAGGAAGACCGTAGGCTGGATCACCCAGGTAGGACCAAACCTGGGCGGGATACACATTCATGATATTTTCGTGCATCTCAATGCTCTGGGGGGGGCCTAACACGATATACACCCGGCCCTGGTCTGTTTTCCATCCAGGTCTGGGAGTTCCCCTTCCAAAGTGTTGGTCGGCATAGCTCAACCGGCGGTAATGTTTTTCTTTGAACTCGTTACGGGGCGTCCCTTGGGTGGGATCTCTCTGCTTCCAGAAAGCCTCGATGAACAGATCTCTCTCCCGGTCTGTCTCCAGCTTTTGGAAGACATCTTTTTCTTTGGGCGTGATGATATAGACCACTTCCTCCTCCAGCCATTTTTGGTAGCGATCCGGAAGTCCTGTCTTTTGTCCCTCTAGTTCAACATATGAAGGGATGAAAAAGAACAATACAAGAAAGACCCAGTTTTTTCTTCTCATGATCCTCATACTATAGTTTAATCTTTTCTGTATTTTCTTTCAAAGCCTGTTTAAGCCAGCGGATTCCAAAACACCCTGATTTTCCCTATTGGCCTTCACAAGAGTCTTAAACCGGTTCTTAATTTTAGGCTTAATTTTAAAACATCAGCTTAATCGCTGAATATATTTCAAGATTTTTTGGAGAAGTGTCTGTAGAGAAGGATGGTCAGGACAAGGGAAGTCATGAGTATAATGAGCGGAATCCATATCCCAATCATGGCTAATCCTTCCTGTTTTTATGCTTTTTCCGGTAGGAAATGTATGCCAGAAGAAGGCCCAGAAACGATGCGAAATAGGCAATAGACATCCCTATGACCACAGCAAATCCTTGACTCATTCACTCCTCCCATCTCTCGATTCTTTCCAGCTCTTCGAGATATTTCTTTTGTTTCGCTTCATAGTCCCGGGAAATGGCTTTAAGCTTGGGATCGATAATCCTGATCATGGCCACCAACAGGATGATGCTCACTCCGAGGATGACCCATCCATACCAAAGCAGCAAAAGACTCAGTGCCACTCCCAGGGCCAGTAAAAAGTAGATCAATGGAGAGAGGATAAAACTCAGATAATCCTCTTTGGTCCAATTGTCCGCCTGCTCCGCTGTCCATTTTGTCTGGATCCAACCCATTTTAAGTGCCTCCTTTTTCGAACTGTTCCTCATAGCGAAGCAGCCCTCGCTGTTCGGCTTCCTGCCGGACCGGCTTCCACCAGCCAAGAGGTCTGGACATCACATAATATTTCACCAGGCGGTCCATATCCTCTGGGGGGGTCAGGAATGTAACTGGTATATAGATCAGCCCGCCCAAGACCATCATGATCCAAAACTGGAGGTAATCGGGCAGGGGGGGAATGACTTTGAACTCAGGCAGGATCCAAACGATCAGCCAGCTCAGGCCTAAATTGGCGATCCAGGAGGAGAGGTAGCCCCAGGAATTGAAGCGCCACCAGACGACTTGAAGGATGGACGGAAGCCAGATCCCGGCAGCCATGATCCAAAGGGCAAAGATGAGCCACTGGGTGATCTCCTGCATCATCAGTCCATAAACGAAGGACCCCAGAAGCAAGATCAGGGTGGAAATTCTTCCCACCCACACCAGTTCTTTTTCGCTGGCCTTGGGCTTGAAATAATGGTGATAGAGGTCCCGGGTGGCATAAGAAGCACCCAGATTGAGGTGTGTCGAAATGGTCGACAAGTGGATGGCCACAACAGCCGCAAAGAAAAAACCCACCAATCCCACCGGGAGGAATTCGAATCCCAGCCGGTACCAGGCCATCTCATAATCGGCCGTAGATTTTATGGCTGGATAGAGAGAAAAAAAGGCCAGGATGGCTACAGCCCAGAGGGAGTTCCGGACAACGATTAAAGCCGAGCCGGCCCATATGCTGTAGCTGGCATCGCGAACGGTTTTGGCAGATTGGATCCTTTGAGCTTCAGGATACCAGTCGATGGCTGTGCCCATCCCGAAGCCTCCGATCACCGCAATGACCAGCATGGTTAAAAACCAAACCAGAGGAAATTCACCAGAAGTCAATCCGGTGAAGGCAAAGGGATTGAGCCGCCAGCTCTGACCCAGAGAGTCCAGCTTGGATATGATCTGCTGAGGACCGCCTGCAGCCACGATCCCCCAGATGGATACGATAACGATCACCGAAAAAGCGATCACGCCCTGCTGGAAATCCGCCATGATCACACCCCAGTATCCCGCTGTCAAGACATAGATAGCGCAGATGGAGGAAAAGACGATCAATCCTACCCAATCCGGCCAGCCGAAAAGATAATGGCAGAGTTTTCCCATGGCTATTCCCACCCAGCCCAGGACAAACATGTTCATGAACACCTGCCAGCCCGCAATCCAGCCTCTGAGGAGCTCGGCGCCCAAACCCGAGAAACGCAGTGTCTGCCATTCCGCCTGAGTATAAGCCAGGGAGCGGCGGAAAATCCGGGTGGAGGCAAAGGCTGAAATCGCGCACCAGGCAGAAAAAAATGTGTACCAGATTCCTCTGAGACCGTACCTGTAGATCACACCGCTGATCCACATCGGAGTGTCGGTGGCGGAATGGGTGGCATAGACAGAAGCGGCTGGAAGCCACCAGGGCAGACCCCGTCCGGCCAGAAAAAAATCGGCCATGGACCTCTTACCTAATCTGTAGAACAGGGCTCCGCAAACGATCATGAGAACGATGAAAACGACCAGCCAGAACCAATCCAAAAAGGCGAAATTAACCATAGGTAGCCTCTTTTTTTACAGAGGATCCGAATATGTCATTCACCAATATATCATTCAACTCAGAACACCAGAAAAAGCATGGGCTTTTGATTGAATTGGCATGAGTGATTGAAATTTATAGAGGTATGGATGAAAGCCGAATCCTTTTTTCTATGTAGAGCTATAGCCCTGTCCTTTTTGACTTAAGACTTTTTACACAGGAAGCGCCTGGAGGGCAGTGCCCCCCAGGCGCAGAATTCAACTTTCTCTGCTAGAACTGAAAACTGAGGCTCAGCCTGATTTTTCGGGAGGGATAGGTGACACCCGAGACACGGCCGATTTGCGGCTCATGAGCCCCGCCGTATCCCGCATTGGTTACGGCATCTTCATTGAGCGCGTTCAACAGATCGAGTGCGATCCGCACAGTGCCAAAATCACTCAGAGCAAAGCCCTTGTCGATGCGAAGATCCAGAACCTTCTGTGAGGGAAGATACCAGGGGTCGTTGGGATCGATGCTGACGATATAATTGTCACCTAGATTGATAACGCTTCCCTCCGGCTTTCCACCCCATTGAGTGGCTGCTGGTATCGTTTCGAGAGGCCATAAGGGCCGCCCGCTGTTGAACCGGAAGCGGACACCGAGATCAGCTTCGACGTAGGGAATTCTGTAGGATCCCGAGAGCTTGAACTCCCACTTGGGAGTATGGGGCAGAGGTCCTTCCATGGTGTTGATGGTCTGATTCAAACCAGCCAGCCAGTTGGTGTCGAACACCATAGGGCCTTCGACATTGAAATCCTGACGGATCGATCTGGCTGCCATTCCGTCGGATGTGGAATAGAGCAGAGAGCCGAGCATCTGCCAGCGGTTGGAGAAACGCTTCTTCAATGTCAGCTGCATCCCTTGATAGACCCGGCGGGCTTTTTTCCCGTCGATATCCGGCATATTCCTCACTTCCCGGTCCGTATTGGTGCCGACCCAGCCGATATCCGCATTGTTGACCACGCCGTCGCCGTTGTAGTCCAGCCATTGAATCCCCCACAGGTCGACCTGTTCTCCGTATTGAGTGGTGTAAGGCACTCTCTCGTACTGCCATTCCTGACCACCAGTCCCCCGGATGATGGGCCATTGGACGAGGATGTTATTGGTGTGCTTGTAGATATAGGTGAGGCTGGCTGAAAAATCGGCGAAAAGCTCCCGTTCCAGGTTCACTGTGATCTGGTCTGTGTACTGGGCATCCAATTTATCGGCGACGTTCAGCTGCCAGGAATAATCCACGGGTTCGACGGCTGGGAGCCATGAAGGCCTGAGGCTGTCGTCCCGATACTGATCACCGTAAAGCAATCTGGCGGCTTCGGTGGTCTCCTCTGGATCCACATAGTTGTTGCCGTTCAAATCCACGAGGTCGAAAGGAAGATTATAGTAAATCCAATGGTATTCAGCCTCCGGCATGTCGGGACCGAACCGCCTCAAATATTCTGTATTAAGCGGCATGAAGTATCGGCCGTAATTGGCCCTGAAGACCGTCTTCAAGTCGCTGGTCAAGGCAAAGGTGACTCCGATACGGGGTGCCAAGGTTTCAAAATCGAAGATGTTATCGGTCCCTTCACGATCGCGGATCACAGGAGGTGGATCATTGATTCCTTCCGGAGTGGAAGGCTGTTCGTAGACCTTTCCTTCGCCGTATTTGGCAGTCATTCGATCGTAACGCAGCCCGAAGTTGAAGGTCAGGCGTCTGGTGGGAGTCCACTGATCATCGATGAACAGACCCAGGGAGTCGCTGGTCCGTACGGTCAGGAAAGGATTGAGATGGGTTTGCCGGTTGTAAAAAATCAATCCCGTAGCGCCGTACCAGGACTTCATGTAGTTGATGTTCTGCGTCCAGGGAGCAGGATAGGCAAAGTTGGCATAACCCTGAAAATATCCGCCCTGCCAGTTTCCCCGTCCTGTGGTGTACTGGACTCCGAACTTGATGTCATGCTCTCCCAGAAAATCTTCGGCGTAATGGGAGACATCTGCCTGAATGGTGTTTCGGCTGGATTTTTGAGCCTCGACATAGGGAAAGGCGCCGTTGACACCGAAGACATTCCACTTCCACCAGTTGATGTATCCAGGATTGTCCGGAGCATCATCCGGAATATGAGGCTGGTCATCCCTCCAGAAGCCCAAATACTTCGCAGTCAGAATCGTCTTTCCGCTGGCCATCCACTGCCACTGTGAGGAAACGGAATGGGTTATGGCGGCCTGGCCATAGGTCATGGTATTATCCCAGTGGGGATTCCAGGTCCAGCCATCGCCGTCATTGTTCTCATAGTGATAGGCCACCCAGGCTCTGTGGTTGGTCAACGGCTCGCCCGTGATCTTGATATCGCCGAAACGACCCTTGTAATTATTCAATACATCCCAGAAAGGGCCCTTTGATTGCGACTGGACGTAATCAAAACCGCCGTAAAACCAGATCCTATCCTTGATGATCGGGCCTCCCAGGGTAAAGTTGCCTTCGTACTCCTGTTTGGTATAACTCAGAATATCGTCGCCGGCTCCTATGAACAGCTGTTCTTCACCCAGACTGCCGAGAATGAGTTTCTCAGAGGGGAGGGTATCATAATCCTCTCTTCCCGGCTGGTTGACCGCCGCATCGCCCAAATTGGTGTACAGGGCGGCATTTCCGTGAAACTCATTGCTTCCGGACTTGGTCAAGACATCGATGGCCACCCCGGTGAAGTTTCCATATTCGGCCTTGGAACCCAGGGCGATCACCCGGACTTCCTCGATAGAATTGTAATTGACCTGGACCAGAGACCCTGACGCGGCCAGGCGGGGATTGGTGGTGTTGACTCCGTTGACCAAGAAGACATTTTCATTGGATGTGCTGCCGTAAGCCGTGGGGCTGGGAAGCCAACTGGCGTCCTTACCCTGGGGAGCCATCCCGGGAGTGGTCAAAGAAAGGTCATAGAAGGCATCCCGGCCGGTGGGCAATTTTTCCAGCATTTCGTCCATGATGTTGGTGGCAATCGTGGACGATTTAGAATCCACCACTGGACTGGCTCCTATTACGAGCACCTGTTCTTCGATGGCACCAGGCTCCATGGTGAGGTCGATCGTTATGGATCTCCCGGCCGAAATGACAATATCTTCCTGAATGACTGCTTTAAAACCTGTCAGCGTCGCCTGAAGGGTGTATCTTCCTACCGGCAAATTGAGGAAGACGTACGTTCCTCTCATAGAGGTGACGGTGGCACGGGAACCCGTAATCAGGGACTCTCCCGTAACTTCTACCGTGACTCCTGGCAGGGGCACTCCTGTATCATCGGTGATTGCACCGGTCAGCTTCCCCTCGAAAACTGTTTGGCTGTAGGCAAAAGGATTGGACAGGACACCCAGGACAAGCACAAAAAGACTGAGGGCTATCACACTTTTTTTTATGGTGTGCATCTGGTTCCTCCATTTGGTTTAAGTTTCTTAAACTGATTCCGGCTTCTCCCCATGAAAAGGGAGAAACCGCCCGAACTTTTTTTAAAATTTACCTTAATTACCACCTCCTTCTTTTGCTTGATTTTCCGGTATCTCAATAAACATTTAAAATCACTTGCTTTTCTTTGTCAAGTATTATTCCGTACCAGGAAAGCAGCATTATTTCTGTGATCATTTCTCCGGTACATCCCGAAGATTCTGAAGAAGGCTGCCGGAAGGGATTTATTTTTTGATCTGCTCTCTCAGTTTGGAGATCAAATCGTCTAAAAATTCGATCTTGGTCGGATCAGAGGAATTCATTTTGGCCTTTTCCAAATACTCTATCGCTTTTTTAAATTCGGATCGATGGATGTAACAGCGGCCGGCCATCTCGAGAAATTCAGGATCACCCGGCTTCAGCTCCAGAGCCTTCTCGAATTCCACCAAAGATTCCTCCACTCTATTCTGCTCGAACAGAATGAGTCCCCTGTTGTAGAAGCTTTCCACGCTTTCGGGATCGCGTTCGACCGCCTTTGCATAAAAATCGAGTGCTTTGGCCCATTCCTCCTGCTGCTGATAGATCAATCCCAGTTGATGGTAGGCGCCTGCAAAAGAGGGGCTCAGTTCCGCTGTTTTTTCAAACTCCGAGATCGCTTCCGGAAACATCTCTCTTCTTTGATAACTGATTCCGAGAAGATAAAGGGCGTTTGGGTCATCGGGATTATCCCGAACCATCTTTTTCAGAATCTGGATGGCCCCTTCGAAATCTCCCTGGCTGATCTTCTCTCTGGCTTGATTGAATTCTTCCTGGGCCTGTTTGGCTCTTTCAACCTGCTGGATCACCTCTTCTGAAACCATCACGATGTTCTGCATCTCGATTTTTTGCATTCTCTGCTGAGTAGCCGAGAAATCCCACTCCAGGGTCTGAGTTCTGTATCCCTCCTTCGATACAGTGACTTCATATATCCCGTGGGGAATTCCGATCAGCTTGTACTCCCCTTTTTCATCCGTTTCAATTCTGTACCGCCGGCTGGTCAATGTGTCTCGAAAATCCAGTTCCACATTTTCCAGTGGGTTGTTTTCTGAATCCACCACCTTTCCATAAATATAATATTCCCGGTATTGACCCAGACCTGGATTTGCCAAGAAAAACCAAAGGAAACACAAGAGGACCAACCCGATAGAATTCCTGTCATGCATATTCCATCTCCTACTTATTCTTATAATAATTGGCCTTATCTAAAGCCTCTCTAACCCGAGCTGGCATATTTTTCCTGTTGTATACATCGGCCAGCAAGAAATATCCAAGAGCCTTGAGTTCGGAATCCTCGGCCAAATCGAGTCCTTTTTGGACCAAATCCAGAATCTCATCCAGATCGACAGATTCGAACAGGAGCCCTCGAGCCAGGAACAGGTATCCTTCCGGAGCCTCTGGTTCGATCCGGATCACCTCCCGCATCTGCTCCAGATATCCCTTTCGGTCTCCGAATTGTAGCAAAAGCTTTCCCAGGTTGAAGCGGGCACGGAACGAGTTGGGATAGAGTTCCACTTCTTTTTGATAGGCTTCCCGGGCCTTCTGGAGCTCTCCCTGTCCCTCATAGAGGAGTGCCAGATGGTAGTGTGCTAACGGGAACTTGGGGTACTCTCTGAGAATATCCTTCAGAATGATCTCTGCTTCCGCATACCGATTCAGGCCTACATAACAAGCAGCCAGGTTCAGGCGATTTCTGGTCATCTTCGGCTGGATTTCGACGGCCTTCTCCAGGTGGGGAAGGGCTCGTGAATGATCATCTTCACCCATGTAAACTGTCCCCAGGAGGGTGTATGCCTGGGTGTTCCGGTCATCAACCGACAGAATCTGTTGACAGAGAGCGATCACGTCTTCTTTATTGCCTTCCTCTAACAGCAAATTCGCCATTCCGATCAAGCCTTGAATGCTGTTGGGATCATCTTTCAGAATACGGTCATACTGGGCCTTAGCTTCTTCTCTGCGGTCCAGTTCCTCGTAACTCGTTGCCAACAGCAGCATGGCCTGTGGAATTCCTGATTCCTGTTCGAGGACGGATTCTAAAATTTGGACTCCCTCTTGGTATTTTTCCTGGTTGATCAATTCCCCAGCACGCTGTACGGATTCATAGATGGCGTGTTTATCTTTCGGATCGGGCAGCATTTCACCCTCTTCCTGGAAGGTTCTTCTGGATACAGGAGACCCGATATAACCAAGCGCGGCAAGGCGTCTCAGAGTATCCTGGTCCAGGTTAGCGGCTTCAGGCTGAGGTGCGGATTGGCTGGTCTCTCGGATGATCCGGTCCAATGCCTCTTTGAATTCTCGCGTCATGTCAGGAAGTCTATCCCGGAGATTATTCAGCTCTTCTGGATCTTCGACCATATCATACAGCTCAGGACGAGGCGCATCGATGTATTTGAACCGGGTGGTCCGCAGACTGTGAAGCGGACTCCATCCGTAATGGATATTCGGAGTTAACGATTCACAATAAGCGTAAGCCTCCTTCCCGCTTTTAGGGAAAAAAATCGTACTCAAAAGGGATTGTCCCTGATTTTCGTCTGGAATCTGAGCCCCGGCCATTTCGAGAAGGGTGGGATAAACGTCTACGGTTCTCACCTGGGCATGGACTCGAATTCCCTGTAAGTCTTCAAAAGGTGTGATAAGGAGAAAGGGAACTTGGACGGCATATTCGTAGATGTAGTAGCCGTGGGCCATCTCTCCATGGTCGCCCAGTCCTTCGCCATGGTCACCCATTATGGCGATGATCGTGTTCTCCTTTAACCCGTTTTGATTCAGCCAGGATATGAACCTCCCGATCTGTTCATCGCTGAATGCGATCTCTCCGTCATACAATCCTGTGATACCGGTGTTGTATTCAGAAAAATAGGGCTCTGGAGGCTCATAAGGAGCATGTGGATCGTACAGGTGTATCCAGGCAAAAAAGGGATTGTCCTTTCGTTCCTCCAGCCAAGCTATGGAGGCATCCATCAATTCATTGGCCGGACGCTGAACCATTGCCAGATCAAGGCGTTTATATTTCTTCATATCGAACTGATCGTCATAGTGATGGAAACCCTGGTTGAGCCCCCAGCGGCCGTCCAGGACAAAGGCTCCGATAAATGCTCCGCACTGATATCCTTGTTCTGACAGCACTTCGGCCAAAGTGAGATGCTCCTGGGAGACCGCCGTGTTACCGTTCACCCTGACTCTGTGGAAAGTGGGATAAAGACCCGTCATCATCGAGGCATGGGAAGGAAGAGTCAACGGAGAAGAAGATGTGCACTGTTCAAAGACGATGCCTTTCACCGCCAGTTCATCGAGATGAGGAGTCTTTACTCCTGTATATCCGTAACAGGGCAGATGATCGGCTCTGGTAGTATCGAGGGTGATGAGAACGATATTAGGCTTTTCAATTCTTTTCTCGTTCATGAGTGAGGCATACTGCTTTTTAGGGTCTTTTTTTAGAGGAAACATCAAATAGAGAACAACGGCAATTATTCCAACAGCCACAATCAATAAGAGGGGAATTATGATTTTGGCTTTTTCCTTTTTTTTACGAGATTGCTTCGTCACTTCATTCCTCGCAACGCCAGTAAGCTTTCTTCTTCATCAAGCTTTGTTTTTGACTTTACCTTTCGTATTTACACTAATATTCCATATATATTATATATGTTACCAAAATTGGCACCATTCCAAAGCAATAAAAACTGCCGTTCGTCTTACCTTTTTTGTTCCCTGCTCCTATTCTTTCATCAGAGCCTCATAGACGGCCCAGATTGCGCCGGGCCTCATGTATTTCATAGCACGGAAGAGATTTTCACCGTATTTTTTCTCTGGGTTGTTATAGACGAATTCATCCGGGTGTCTGTAGGCTTCGGGAGTCTTGAAAAAATAGCCCTGTCCATGGGGACTATAGACGACATGATAGGCTCCGTAGGCTGCATGCATCCCTTCCTCCTTTAAACCATGGAGGATGCAGTTGGAAGCAAAAGCGAAGGTCGTTCCAACCCAGACTTCATCCCCCTGCTGGCTGAAGTGCTGCGACCCATCCGCCTTCCTTCCGTTTACGGCTCCCATCAATCCTTTGCCGTAGTCCAAAACATTTATTTGGTAGATCGTCTCTAGGGTTCTCCTGGCATTTTCTGGAGGGATGATCCGTTCACTCTCTTTATCTTCCAAGCCCATCCACTTGGTGTACCAGATTCCGAAAAGCTGGTCGGACATGATATCGTCGGTGTCACTATCGATGTTGTAGTATCCTCCTCCTTCATTCCACAACTTCTGCAGTGATTGTCTACCTCTTTCGTACCAAGACATATATCTTTTGATGACCTTGTTTACAGCGTTTCCATCCACTTCAGAAATTCCCAGCTCGATCAAGATCCGTCCCATAGTATAGGTCGTTTTCAAGGCCGCAAGCCACAGGATGCCCACATATGCGCTTTCTCCTTTCATCTTCCAGGTGTCATAGGTCTGGTCGGGGATCCCTTCATTCAGAGGAATATGGCTTTCAGGGTCCCCGAATCTCTTTTCCAGGGTGTCCAGAGCAATCACTGACGTTCGGAACACTCTCCGGAGAAAATCGCTGTCTTTCGAACCGGTATATAGAAAATCCCTGAATCCGCGAAGAGGGAATTTGGGATTCAAGTCTTTCCAGGCGTTTCCATTCTGCCAGTCAAAGGCATTGAGCACCACCCAAGGGCGGTTTCGGGGTGAGCCGATATCATGAGGGATCATGCCATAGACTTTATTGGTGCTCCAGTAGTAGTGCAACTTATCTTTCGGAACCTCGTCGGGAAAAACGAGTGGATAAGTGTACATCTTGTATGCAGGATCCTCCCGATCGATCGTCTGGGCGAAAAATTTCATGTTGTTCAATTCCAGCTCTGGCCACAGCTTCAAAAAGTGCCAGGACGAATAGGCATCCACATCAAAGGTGCCGTACATCAGGTAATCCACACTCTCCAGATAAGTATGGAGATTGGTAGAGGCATCCCAGATACTCGTTTCGGCAAGGACGTAGAGTTCATTGAGAAGATTTTGCTTGAACCAGTCGGGCAGATTCTCATTTGCGGTGAACTCCTTCTGCCAACTATCTATCTGGGATTCCCACTCTTGGTATTTAGCCAAGGCTCCAGCAGCGAGATCAAACGCGTTGTTCCCTTCCGACCCGAAGAACTGGGTGTATTTTTTCCTGTATTTCACTCCTCTTCCAAACTCGTAATAAGGGAAATCCCAGGCCACCACCATCGGAAACTCCAGATGCTCCTGAGGGCCTAAAGTAAGCTTCACAGCAATGGCAGCAGCTAAAGAATCTTCTTTCTCTGCGGTTCGGGAATCTGTGGAGTTGGAAAGAGTTCCGTCTCTGGAAAAGGATTCCCACACCTCGCTTCCCGACCCTTGAGGATCGAAATCGGTGTGATAATAAACCTCGGTTTTTCCAGGGATCTCCTGCGCTGCAATGCACATGGAGCCCGCTAATGCATTTCCCTGCCTGATATCCATGTTCCTTCTGCTGAACACAATGCCTCTCGTATCCCCTTCCTGGATGAATCGATTGAAATTTCCATTACTTTTCCGATCCCAGATGAAATCTGTTGGATGAATCCGGGGATTTTGAACAATCGGCTCCCATCCGATCATGTTCTGCCAAGTGAGCATGACGCTGACCTCAACAGGCTGTTTTCCAGGATTCTCCACGATCCATTTGTAGAGAGCTACCGGATAGCTCGTCTCTTTGTAGTTGTGCGGGATGATAGGGGAAAACTGCGTTACAGCGATTTTGGCCGGAAATTCTTCATTCGCCTCATAGGAAAATCCCGATTTGGGAAACAGGGCGTAATAACTCCCTTTCCCCTCAGGATAGTTCCATTTCCAGCTCTGGAGTCCAGACTCAGAAGGAGGGATATCGGTCGAAAGGGTCTGGATAATGACTCTATCGCCGCCTTTCATGTACACATGAAACTGATCTGCCCAGATAGTGTCATCCACCATCCAACCGGGTTTCAAAAACCAGTAACGAAAATTCCCGCTTATGGTCCACTCAAAAGAACCCGCTCCAATGCCTCCGACGGGACAGGCGCTCCCCTCGGCCTGGTTGTCGATGTTATCCGGAGCGACCGTATGACCGAATTCCCTCAATTTGTAGCCTATCGGGCGGTCAAAGGCACAAGGAGGGAAATTTCCGAGGTTTGTTTTCGAATAATTGAGCTTACCGAGTATATAGTTCAACACTTGCGGACCGGATTTCAACCCCTTTTTATTCGCTTCCTGAATGAGCTTCTCGATCCGCCCTTCGATCTCCTCTCCTCGATCATCACAGACCCCTTTTTCCATCAGGAGCTGCGTGTAATCACTCCGGAGTCGATTCTTTATACTTTCCTGGCTGGCATGAAGCCGGCATCTGCCACAAATGATCAGGATCATTTGTACAGAAAGAAAAACGATCAACCATGGGATCAGACTTTTTTTCTCGGTTACACTCATGATTTTCTCCTTATTAATCTATGGAGGTTGTCCCAAAGTGACGGGAAATAAAATCGGAATAAAGGAGCAGGAAATGTCAGAGCGGCATTGAAGATTTAGCCTTCCCGAACCGTCCTTCGGGGGAATCCGACCTTGTCGGACGCCGAGGATGTATTGAGCACGACGATTCCAAAGGTTTAAGAACCGGATTAACAGAAGATAAAGTCCAAAGTTTGGATGGATCATGCGCAGTTCCGCAGGCGCCGAGAAGGACGGTGAATGAATGGCGTTAAAAATCTGAACTAGAGCGGAGACATTTCCTTGCTTCTTAAGACGATACCTCATTCCCGTCACTTTGAGACAAAGCCAATCTATGACTTTTTGGTAAACACAGGTCTGCCGTGAAGGATTGTTTCGATGACTTCGAAATCCTGATCGAGTACGGCCAAATTCGCTGTTTTTCCCGATTGTATGCTTCCGATTTCCCCTCCCAGACCCAGAACCTCTGCAGGATTGAGAGAGGCCATGTTTACCGCCTGGTTGATAGTGACTCCGGTCCAGCCGACCATGTTTTTCACGGCTCGATTCAAGGTCAATACACTTCCGGCTAAAACATCGCTGTCTTTGATTATCGCCCTGAGGCCTCTGACATCGATCTCCCTGTTCCCCCACTGGAAGACGCCGTCCCCTGCTCCGGCAGCTTTCAGGGAATCCGTGATCAAACAGAGTTTTTCCGTACCTTTTCTGGCGACAGCCAGCCGCAAGGCCGCAGGGTGCACATGGATGCCGTCGGCGATCAGCTCAGCCGAGGTTCCATCGGAATCCAAAACAGCGCCCACAACACCCGGCTCTCTGTGGTTGAACTCTCTCATAGCATTGAAAAGATGGGTGGCATGACTGATTCCCTCCCTGAAGCTTTGCAGTGCCTGTTCATAGGAGGCATTGGAATGTCCTATGGCTACAACCAGGCCAGCCTCCTTCAACTTCAAGATAAAACGTCTGTTATCGCCAACCTCAGGAGCCAGCGAAATGATCCCTTTTATTCCCTGAACAGCATTTATCAGGCGACTCACTTCGGGCTCTTCCATTGCCCTGATAGCAGAAGGATCCTGAGCCCCCTTTTTCTGTTCACTCAAGAACGGACCTTCGATATGAACTCCTAACAACTCGGAAGGCACCCCAATTCGGGCCTGAGTCTGAGAGGCCCTTTTGATGACTTCCACTGCCTCTAGGACCTCCTCTATGGGGGCCGACATGGTCGATCCCAAAAATCCGGTCACTCCGCATCGGGACTGGTGGAGAGCTATCTGTTCCAGACTCTCTGCCCGACAATCCATAACATCTTTTTTCAAAGCTCCATGGAGATGAAGATCGATAAAGCCCGGTGCGATGAACGCCTCACCATAATCGGTGCATCCGTCTTCTGCCGCATTCCTTTTCTGTTGATGGGGAAAGACATCGGCGATCTTATCTCCTTCGATCCTCACCATGCCGCCTTCGACAATCCTGTCCGCAAGGACGACGTTTCCCTTCAGAATTTTATTCATTGCATCAAATCCCGGATCAGGAATCGTTTCGGGATTCTTTTTGAACAAACAGTTTCCTGTAATCTGTCAATCGAATGTTGCGCCGCCTGACGATCTTTTTGATTTTTTTACTCGTGAGAGCCTCGGTAACGGCGGCCCTGTGAAGAGCAATGTTTTTCAAACCCTCTGGATTTGCATCCTCCAGAGCTCTTTCTTCAGGTGTATCCAGCCCAGGATGAACGATCAACAGCCATAATCCCGGTCCTAACTGCTTGAGCATCTCGGCAAGAGCCTTTTCCTTCTGATGATAAGGAACTTCATAAATGCTCAATCGGTCACCTTCATATCCCTGCGAGATGGGAACTCCATAATCCAATGACATTCTTTTGACTATGGCGTGGAGTTCAGGAGTCGCCCTGGCAGTGCCCATATGCGTGTCTATGTACTGCACATTTATCTGCCGTTTGAGCGCCAGGTCCACCTGAGCTCTCAGCTCCTCCTCCACTTCTTCGAGAGAGGGTTTCGCAGCCAGAAAAGCCTCGGTCGTCTGATAGAAATAGCCCTCTTCATCCACCAGACTCGGAACCTCAGTCACAGGCAGCACAGGCTTCCATCTGTAATCCCGCCATTCTCCGTTCAGTGTTAAATGCACTCCGATGCACCAATCCGGATTTTCCCGGCACATACGGGCAGCCATCTCGAACCAGGGAGCCGGGACAATGATGGATGAACAGGTTAAAATGCCCTCCTCGAAAGCTTTTTTCACAGCCATATTTGTGGCATGGGTCATCCCAAGGTCATCTCCCCGGACGATGAGCCGGATAGGTTCCTCCTCCTTTATTTCAGGGGGAGGTGCGCACATGGTCCCGAGGAAACACAATATGAAGAAAATCACAGAAAAAAGAGAATGCTTTTTCATATATCCCGTCCTTTCGTCCAGGAAAGATGCCTGCGCCGCTGCAATCTGATCAGAAACATCTGGAGAAGAATTATCATACTACAATTGACCACAGGAATGAACATCCCCTGTTTCAGGCTGTAGGCATACGCAATCTTCCCGACAAGCCAAGGAGACGTCATTCCGCCCAAAAGGGCCACCACGAAAACAACACTGAAGGCAGTGCCTGAAAAACGAGGGAAGGATTCGCCCACCACAGCGAGAGTCGTGGGAAAGATGGCTGCAAAACCCAAGCCGATGATAACAGTGCTCAGGCCGGCAACAAATCTGGATGGTGCGATAATCATCAAAACAGCAGAGCATAAAGAAACCAGTGCACTGAGAAGAATGAGATACTCGTTCCTCAAGACCTTCAGCACCCTGCTGGATGCCAAACGACCCCCCATGATCGCTGCCCAATAGCCTGCTAGCAGAAAGGAAGCTGTCTTCGCTGTTAATCCAAAGGATTCATGGAGATAGGTCGAGATCCAACCACCGACCGTAAATTCATTACCTGATTGAAAAAACAGGAGAAATCCACAAAGCCAGAGAAGAGGATTTTTGACCACATGAGCAGCATGCGAAAGCGGGAAGCCCTGTTCATGTTTCGGCTTGGGAAAAGAGAAGATCAGAAATAAAAAAAACGGCACGAGACAGAGCATGGTCGCCAGAAGCAAAATGTATTTGAGGCCGATGTTTTCAAGCCACACTCCGATGAGGAATGGGATAGTCAAGGCTCCGAATCCAAAGAAAATTCCGAGAAGATTCAGAGCCGAGCTCCTCTTTTCTGGATGGATATCGCTGGTCAGGGCATTTGTCCCTCCGTTCAATCCCCCTCCTCCGAAACCAAGGAAAATCGCAGCTGCAAGGATCACAGCATACGAGGATGCAGCCGTAAACAGCAGGAGCGAAAAGGCAACCAGAGCAGAACAAACGATCAAAAACGACTTGAACCCGAATCGATCGACGATGGGTCCAAAAAACAGGGACATGACCAACATAGCCAGGTTCATGGTGAAAAAAAGATTCCCGGCCTCACTCTTGTTGAACTGAATCTTCTCGAACAGAGAAGGCATTATGGCACCCAGAATGGCCATGACGATTCCGAAGACAAACATGCCCGCACAGGCCGACAACATCAACTGTGCTGTTTTAACTTGAGAATTCATTCCTTTCATATTCATTTTTCCTTTCCACAATCTTGAGTTTCTATTCTTATTAATCGGCCTTTTCCCAAAGTCACGGGAAATAAAATCGGAATAAAGGAGCACCTCGTTTCCATCACTTTGGGACAATCATCTGCCTTTTGTAATAAAACTCAGTGAAGGCCTGATAGACCTTGTGCAAGTGGTCTTTGGGCACTCCTTCCACATTGGGTGAAACAAACGTAGGGGGGACTATTCCCTTTTTTGCGAGTATGGAAGCTGTCTCCGCAACCAGTGACATGGCTACAGATACTGCCGCCACCGTGGAACCCGCTGCGACCTTTTCCAACTGTCCTACATCCACCAGTGCATCCTCCGGGGGGACACAGTTGTCGATGGCGATATCCGCGATATCCGGGAGCATCTTACCCGACGGATGGCTGCGTTTCGCTGTCTTGGCATTTTCCAGCGACGACACACAGATAACCCTCAATCCCTTTTTCTTGGCTTCCAAAGCGATCTCGATAGGAACCGTATTCAAACCGCCGTGGGAAAAAACCAGTATGCAATCCCGGAGCTCCAGCGGGAAGCTTTGCAGGAAAACCTCTGCATACCCTTGCTGTCTTTCTAACCAAAGAAGCTCTCTAGCTCCGCCAGGGCCGATCACGTTGAACCACATCAGCCTCGGATCATAAAGGGGGAAAAATCCTACAAAACTTCCGTATCTGGGAAAGATATCGAGAACAGGGATGACCGAGTGTCCGCTTCCAAACATATAGACACGGCCGTCACTCCGTATGCTCTCAGCCATAATCTTCGCAGCGGCCTTTATCTTATCCATCTCATGGGTTCTGATATGTTCCAGGATTTCTTGAATCTTGGCTAAATAATCCGGTGCAGACATCTGAAATCTCCTTTCCTTGGCATCTAGAAATATCAAATCTTGTTCCAGGCCAATTTTCCGGCACCGTAAAGTCCGGCATCTTCTCCCAGATGGGACAGCTCCAGGCGAACCTTTTGTGCGGCCAGAGGCTGGGCCCATTTTTTAAAATCCCTTCTCACCGGATCCAAAAGGATCTCCCCAGCCTGGAAGAGACCGCCTCCGAGTACGATCACCTCAGGATTCAGGATACTCACAATATTGGCAATCCCCATGGCTAAATACTGGACGGTGGTGTCGAGGGCCTTCTGGGCGACAGAGTCTCCCTTTTGCGCTGCCTGCACCACTTTTTCCGCCGTGATCTTATCCATCTGCCCTTCGGCCATCTCTTCGAGGACCGAGGATTCGCCTGATTCTATCAGGCTTGCCGCCCGCCTGGCCACAGAAGGACCAGAGGCTTCGGTCTCGAAACAGCCCCTTGCAGCATATTCATCTCGAAACTCTGCATTGAGGGCAAACCAGCCGACTGCGCCCGCGATGTCATCGCAACCCCGACAGAGCCTTCCATCCATGAGTATGCCTGCACCGATTCCTGTGCCCACCGCAAGATAGACGGCGTCTTTTTTTCCTCTGGCTGCGCCACACCACTGCTCGCCCAGGACATAAGCGCTGCGGTCGCTGTCGAGCACTAAGGGCAACTGGATATTTTCCTCTAACCTGGATTTTAGAGGTAAATGATCCCATCCCGGAATATTGGGAGCCCAGACCAATCCTTTTTCGTGAAAAACCACACCAGGGACGGCAATCCCGACCGCACCGATTTCCCCATTTTCTGCATGTGCATATCGCTCCAGATTTTTAACGATATCAATGATCTGGATTGCCGATTTTTCAGGACCATCTCCAGCTATTGCCGCTTTATTCCTGTGCAGCATATACCCATCTCTTGTAAACAAGGAAGATGAGATCTTTGTCCCTCCGATATCTACGGCCCCGCAAAAACTCTTCTTGTGTTTTGTGAGTGATACAGCCATCCCTGATCGCTTTTTTCTATTTTTCCTCTATCATCATTCCATTTTTTCTATCATAACCACCCAAACCTGTTGGGGCGACAACTCTTTTTCCACAATAACGCTGCTTTTTTGAACAGCAAGAGGCACATTTTCTCCAGTCTCCAAATCTCTTGCCCTAAAATCTTGCCCTTGTACTGATAAAGTAAACTGCGCTCTTGCGCTCTTTTCTCCCCGGTTAAACCCGAACAGGATGGAATAGGTGTCCCCCTCGAGCAGTCTGGCTTCGACAAAAACCTCTTCGTCCGATACAGCCACATCGACAGGACTGGCCAGCTCGAGCCACTCGGCCAGCCCAGAAAAAAAATCGGCATTATTCGGATTTTTAAAATGATGGTAAGCCATTCCGATGAATGATCCCACAAGGATGGCTTCCCCTTTTCCATAAGTCGAAGAGACAATCGCGGGTTCTCCGCTTTGGAATTCAGCCAGAATCTGACTCCGGTCATCGATCAGCTCAAATCCTTCTTCGAAAAATAGGGCGTCGAGTCTATCTCCCTCTTTCAAAAGCGGAATCGACTCATGAGACGATTTGATAATGATCTCGGAAGTGGTTTGAAGAGGGAGGACATCGGTTTCCCGGCAGCCGAAGACTTCATGCAGTCCCCCTCCTGGAATGATATCACTGGAAAAACCCCGTTCGTCATTCCAGCCTGCCCGGGCTTCTGCAACTAATCGGCCTCCTTCTCTGACATATTCGATAAGGCTTTTGACATGCCGTTTGGACATCATAACAGGATAAGGGGCAATCAGCAGCTTATATTGTTGCACCTTTTCTGACGCAAGATCCGCCACATGGAGAAAATCCACCCTGATGTTTTTCTGGTAAAACGCCCGATGAATGCCCTGAAGAGATTCACTCAAACTGTTGGCACCAATAGGCTGGCCCTCTCCGGTGTACTGCTGCTGACCTCCCACCATGTGGGATAGTGGATTATAGAGAATGGCAATCTCCGCCTTAGGAGGCTTACCCCCGAGGAAAAGATCCATGTTATCCGTGATGACATCAGCGACTTTTCCTGCAGCAACTGCCCTGTCAGTCACTTTTCCATCCAGCTCGACCAGACCATAGCCTCCTGACTCGTAGCCCGAACTCATGGGATAATAGGCATAGATGTTGACAGCTCTGGCACCGTAGGCCACCGCGGTCCACATCCAATCACGAAGATCCTTGTCGATGACTGGAAGGCTCAGTTTCATCCCGAAAACACCGTATCCAGCTTGAAGCTCTCCGATATAAAAACCTCCGTTTCGCCAATTCATCGAGCGGGCGAAATCGTGTCCGGATGCCCTGAAAAAGACCGGCCAGGGTGTGATGGTCCATGCGTGCTTGGGGTAGATCGAAACTCCGTAGAAATCCACACTGTCAGCCATTTTTCTGTCATCCGGGGTTCCGTTCCAATTGGGCCTCGAGAATATACCCGGTATCGCTGAATGGCTGGTGACGACTGCTTCCGGGATGATCTTTTTGACCGCATCTGCTTTTAGAAACAAGTCCTCTGCCAGCTTGTCCGAGATAAAATTCTTCCAGTCGATGTAATCCGTATAGGTAAGGATCGTGCCAAATCGTGGAGGCTCTACCTCTTTCCAGTTTTTGAAAGTTCTGTACCATGCCTCATTCAGATTATCCAAAGTCTGATATTTTTTCTTGAGCCAGCTACGGAACCGTGCCATAGTGTTGGGACAGTAACAAAACTGCAGATACTCCGGATTCCCCAAGTAATAAATCTCGGCCCAGTTGATGATATGAGGTTCGCTCCACAGATCCCATCCATAAAAAGTCGGTTTATCCTTCAGGACATCAGCAGCCGCTGAAAAGAAACTCAAGATTTTTTCCTGCACCTTTGGGTGGTCGAAACAATAGCCGGGGGCAGCCTGGGGCTCTACAGGAAGACCATTGCTGGCTACGAATTTCGACTCCGGATATTTCCGGCCAACCCATTCCGGGGCAGAATCGATATAAACCTGAACCATGAGCTTCAACCCCACCTCACCGGCCAGGTCTGCAACCGCCTCCAGGGTCCTGAAATCATACTCCCCCTCTTCTTCTTCATTGCTGGTCCACTCCACCCAGCAGCGAACCGTGTTGAATCCCAAGTCTTTTATCTGCTGGAGATCCTTTCGCCAGATATCCTTTTTCTCAGGACTGAATTCTTCGAGCATCGGAGCTCGCGCCTTTCCTCCTGCATACCACACCGAAACAGGGAAGAAGTCTTTCCCTTTTCTTGTATCCTCGCCAGCCAAATGAGAAAATCCGGCAGACATAACGATGATTGAAATGACAGCCAGATGAAAAAAGCCTTTCACTGAGTTTTTCAATCCTGTTTTTTCCATTTTTATTCCCTCAAAATTCTCGTTTGAATGCTTTCCCGACCACATCCAGAAGAACCGAGTTCCCCTGGGCATAATCCTCGCTCAAATCCCATATGATGATGCCGGCTACCTGCTTGTCCTTGACGTATTTGCATTTCAGGGAAATGGAATGTTCGTCATCATAACAAATGATTTCTGTTCCTTCGGGATTTCTGAGATACGGGACTTTTGCACACTCATCCCAAACGCGCTCCCATCCTGACTCGAAAAATTTCATGATTTCTCGATACCCATAAAATTGGCTGTTCTGGAATCTCTGGTACAGACCTTCACAGTCGAAGGATCGTCCATAAAAGGGAATGCCCAGGAGCAGCTTCTGTTTCGGAACCTTTCGTATCTGGGAATAGGTGTACGTGTCGTTCATCGAGCCGCACAAGTCACTGTTACAGGTATAAAGGGGCGCATTGTGTCCGGAATGATCGCTCCACTGCCCGTGATAATCATAGGTCATGAAGCTGATGTAGTCGAATTCGTCGATCAGCGCCTCATAGTCGATCCATCTTCCCCAGAAATGTCCCGAAGGGACAGCCATGCTCAACTGAAGGGGAGGATTCAACGCCTTCAAAGCCCTGGAGAGCTCCCCGATGAAACGAACAAAATTTTCCAGCTCCTCCTTATTGGAAACATATTCCCAGTCGATATCCACTCCATCATAATGATGTTTCTTGCAAAAGCCAATTACCTGGGTGATGAATCTCTCTCTGTTTTCAGCCGAAGAAGCCATGCCCGGGAATCCTTCACTCCTTTCCCATCCTCCTGTACTCATGATGATTTTGATCCCGTGCTTATGGGCTTCACGCACCAGTTCAGGATAGATGTAACCTTCATCGATAATCAAATTGCCATCAGAATCTGGTTTGGTGAAGGCATGGGCGATATGGGTCAAATGCCGGTAGTCAATTTTGCTGTGGTCAAAGGAATCCTTTTCCCAGGAGGGATAATAGCCCATCACCACCTTAGAGAGTCTATCTTCCCCTGTATACTTGAGGCCAGATGAGCAACTCCAATTCCACAGAAATAAAATGAGCGAAAAGAAAACAGGAATAAAGGAACGGCCGGTATTCCTCGCTCCTGATTCGTTCACGTCCATTCTCGGCAATGCAACAAAATTATACAGAAAGTCCTGTCAGAAGAAAAGAAGGAGTGCCGCTCCATAAGAAATCAAGGTAAATATGAAAACATGTAAAAAGATAAGGTATAATGGATGATCCTTTTGATCGAATTGGAGGCCATATGTTTAGAAACAAAAATAACTTCTCCTCTTTCATATGGAATATTTCATTCATGATCATTTTGGCTCTTCTTTTACAGGAAAATTCCAAAGCGCAGGAACAGATTGAAAAACCTCTCTATTTGGATATGGCTGAAAAAATCTTAAAAAAGGGGCTGAAGGAAGAGGGAGCCTACGCTGTTCTAAAAAAAATCACCGGCGTCGGTCCTCGTCTCACCGCCTCCCCCCAGGCAGCCGCTGCCGTCGAGATCGTATACCAACAAATGAAGGATTTGGGCTTCGACGAGGTTCATCGTGAGCCTACTCGGGTGGGACGATGGGTTCGGGGCAGTAAGGAACAAGCAAGACTGGTGTCTTCTCAGTTCGGCACGATCCCGCTCTCGATATGTGCAATCGGAGGGAGCATCGCAACTCCAGAAACTGGGATTTCAGCCCAGGTCGTTGAGGTCCATTCGTTCCGAGAACTCCAATACATGAAGAATAAGATCGAGGGAAAGATCGTCTTTTTCAACCGCCTCATGGATCCGACCATTCTTGAAACCTTCAGAGCCTACGGAGAGGCCGCCGAACAAAGAGTCTCAGGAGCCGCAGAGGCAGCGAAAGTCGGAGCTGGAGCCGTTTTGGTTCGTTCTCTCACTCAGCGCATCGACGATTTCCCTCATACTGGGCTGATGCGCTATGGACGGAATGCTCCCAAGATCCCAGCCGCCTGCATCAGCACAAAGGATGCCGAGCTTTTGAGCAGCCTCCTGAAAATGGATCCCGATTTAAATGTCCATATGATCCTCAGCAGCGAAAATCTAGATCCGGTGACATCCTACAATGTGGTGGGTCAGCTTACCGGAACGGAGAAGCCCAATGAGATCATTTTGCTGGGTGGCCATCTTGACAGCTGGGATTTAGGAACAGGGGCTCATGATGATGGGGCAGGCTGCGCCCATGCCGTGGAAGCCCTTCGGTTGATCGATGAATTGGGGCTTCATCCCAAACGGACCATAAGAGCCGTGATGTTCATGGATGAGGAATTCGGCGGTACCGGCGGCAGGGACTATGCCCGATCTGACAACAGGAAAGGGGAAATCCATCTGGCTGCCATCGAATCCGACCGGGGAGGCTTTGCCCCCCTTGGATTTGGAATAGGTGCCGAGTCCAACCAGGTGGAGAGCCTCCAGCGCTGGCAATATCTTTTTGAACCCCTGGGGACGCTGTGGATTCGTCAAGGAGGAGGCGGCGTGGACATCGCTCCCTTAGCGAAACAGGGTACCATCACTATGGGCCTGGTCCCTGCCTTCCACAGCTACTTTGATTATCACCACAGCGGCAAAGATGTTTTGGAGGCTGTCAATCCAAGAGAGCTCGAACTGGGTGCCATTGCCATGGCTATCTTTGCCTATGTCCTGGCCCAGGAAGGATTGGATTAATGGTCAAATTGTCTCATTCACCCCTCTTTTTGTACAGAAGATGTGGCTTCTCGACTTGCCTTTTGTGTTCCCACACCCACATATAATAGTCTTTCCGCTTGAGTGACTGAGCTGCGGCTGTGTCAATGATAACTTTGGCCACAGGATGAAGCTGAAGAGCAGAAGCAGGGCAAGAAGCTGTTACAGGCCCTTCCACTGTACGAGATACGGCATCGGCCTTTTCAGCCCCCAGAGCAACAAGAATAATCTCTCTGGCTTCCATGATCGTTCCGATGCCCATGGTGATGGCGAATCTCGGCCCATCTGTGTTTCCAAAATTGTCTATGAGGGTTTCATTGGTGAGGGTCTTCACTCTGGTTCTCGCTCGAAGAGACGAAGAGGGCTCATTGAATCCGATGTGCCCGTCTTTACCGATTCCGAGAAGCTGGAGGTCTATCCCCCCTCTTTTTTTAATGGCATCTTCATATTCCTCACATTCCCTATCCACATCTTCGGGCAAAGGATCAGGAATGAGTCTATTTTCCTGTTTGATATTGACATGATCGAAGAAATGTTCATGCATATAGTGATGGAAGCTCAGAGGATCATCCGGAGAGAGTCCCAGGTACTCATCGAGATTGAAAGAGACCACAGAAGAAAAATCCACTCTTTCTTTCCGGTAAGCATCTGAGAGAGCTTTATAGACCCCCAACATGGTCCTTCCGGTGGCAAGTCCCAATACCGCGTTATGCCTCCTGTTGACTAAGGCGACGACCCTCTCTGCGGCTTCTTTGCAGACCTCCTTTTTGGAGGAAAGGATGATAACTTCCACTCAGATGACCTCCATAATCTTTTTAAACTGCTCTTTTGCCAATTCTGCGCTCTTTCCTTCAACCTGAACTCTGACCACGGGTTCAGTGTTGGAAGGACGGACGTGAAACCAAAAGTCAGGATAATCCACTCTCACTCCATCCAGGTCCTGTAACTTTCCACCCCTGTATTTTTGCGAAAGTCTGCTCAAAATCTTTCTCCAATCCTTGTAGGAAGCTTTGACTTTATGTTTGATCATAAAATAATCAGGGAGACCTGCTCTTATCTCCGAGAGTTTTTTCCCGGACCAGGCAATGTACTCCAACAAAAGGGCCATACCAGAGAAGCTGTCCCTACAGGTATGGATATCGGCCACCATGATCCCTCCGTTTCCTTCTCCCCCTATTCTCGCATCCACCTCGGCCATCTTCCGGGCGACGTTTATCTCACCTACCTTTGACATGAATAGGTCGACCCCTGCCATTCGAGCCACGTCCTCCAATACCTTCGATGTAGAGACATTCACCACAACCGGGCTCTTTTCCTTTCGCTTCAAATAAGAATCCACAGCAAGTGCCAGAGTGTATTCTTCGCCTATGGGAACTCCGTCCTCATCCACTGCGGCCAGCCTATCTGCATCCGCATCCTGAGCAAAACCGATATCGGCATTATGCTCCCTTACAGCACGGCACAAATCATTGAGATTTTCGGCGACGGGCTCCGGATTCCGAGGAAAGCCTTCTTTGAGATCACAGTTCACACAAACCACCTCTGCTCCGAGCGCTTGCAGAAACTTCTCCACATAAGCAGAGGCCGCACCTCCGCAGGGGTCTACCACGACTTTTATTTTTTTTGCCTTTATGAGGTCTCTATCCACGAAGCGGTGGACTTTCTGTTCATGTACGGCAAATGGCTCAGGCTCTCTTTCGATTTTCTCAGGCTTTTCTACACGCCTGAATTTCCCCTGGTAGTAAACATCCAGAAGCTCTTCGGCTTCGAGTGGATACAGGAAATGTCCGCCTCTTTTGATCAATTTCAGAGCATTCCATTCAACCGGATTGTGAGAGGCTGTGATAGAGATGGCTCCGCCCAATTTTTTTTCTCTAGTATAAATCTGGAGCGAGGGTATGGGAAGGATGCCTAGATCTATGGGAGAAATTCCGCAGGAAAGGATACCCGCAAAAACAGCATTTTTGACCATTTCAGCAGAAGGCCGGGTATCGGAGGCTACAGCGACACTGCCGCCGCCGATGTAAGTGGCGAAGGCCTCAGAAAACTTCAAGATCAATTTGGGTGTCAGGCTTTCACCGACGATCCCCCGGATGCCTGAGATACTGATTTTAAGGTCTGAGATCCTCACTGTCCTATCCTATCCATCAATTCGTCTTCGACCGATTCGACTTCTTTTTCCTTTTTCCCTTCGATGGTCACCCGCAGTACGAATTCCGTGAGCGATGGCCTTATATTGAACCAAACCCCCTTCCGCTCCACCCGGATCCCGTCTGTGCAGTCAGGATTCTCCCTGGAATAGATCTCTTCCAACCTGTCCATAACTCTGTATGTTCTTTCCGGAGGCACATCCACCTTGATTTTTTTCATATGAAGAGGGGGAAATGGCTGGGTGAGTTCAGACAGCGCCTTTTCCTTCCTGGACATACAGTCCAAAACCAACACGAGCGTCAAGAGGGAATCATAGCCAGAGGAAAACGTCAGAAGAGAAAAGCTTCCGCTTCCCTCTCCTCCCCCTTCTGCCCCTTCCGATTCCATGGTATGCACAACTGAAGACTGACCGACTTTGGTCCGTGAAAGGGTGATTCCGATGTTTTCTGCAGCCCAATCGGCCCATGAAGTGGTCACAGTCGTGGTTACGGCTTTCTTGATCCTGTCCTTCAGGGAGAGGAGGCAAAGAGGAAAGGTCATTTCCTCGCTGAGAGCTTCTCCCTTTTCATCCACAAACGAGAGGCGGCTGCTGTCCGAATTCAATAAAAAGCCGAGATCAGCTCCGGTAGATTTCACCACAGCTTCAACCTGTGCGGCGTTCTCAACAGATGGTTCAGGAGGATGGGGAAAGGGTTTCTCTGGATGATCGTTTATGGGGATGAGATCGATCCCGAAAAAATCAGCAAAATCCTTGATGAAGGCAGAGGCCGATCCGTTACAAGGGTCAGCAACAATTTTATAGCCCCTCTTGCGTATCGAAACGGTTTCGACCATTTTGGATAACGATTCAAGGTAAAGTTCCAGCGGAAATATGGTGGGCTGAGTTCGTCCGAGCTCCTTCCATCGAACCTTTTTGAAATCCCCAGCTTCATAGATGTTGAAGACCTCAGAACCCTCCGAAACATCCAGATAATCTCCTCCAGTGTCCAGGAGGATGATCGCATTCCATGAAAGTGGATTGTGACCTCCGGTTATGGAGATCCCTCCTGCGAACGGATCACTCCGCATTAAAAACTGAAGAAAGGGCGTGGGAAGCATCCCAAAATCCGAACAATCCAAGCCTGCAGCCATGATGGAAGAAATAACAGCCATCTCGAGCATAGGGCTGGTACAGCGGGAATCCCTGCAGACGGCTATTTTTCCTTCTTCCAAATATGAGGAGAATGCGGAGGAAAATTTCGAGGCGACTTCTACGTTGAGCGCTCCAGGGACCTCTCCTCTTATTCCAGAAACGCTGATCCTGAGCCTATCTTTCATTTCCTCACTCTTCCACCTGTGATGCTCCTTTGACACTCTCTCTTTTTTTATATAACAAACATGAACCCAAACACAACTCAGATTTCAATCTGAGCACAGCAAGGAAACATACCCAGCAAAATAAGGATGCTTACCCCGGCAAATTTTGTCTGGAAGAAAATTTTAAGATAGTGTACCCTTTCCCCGATGAGCCTCCATACCTATGACCTCATCCTGATTTCGGGATATCTTGCCCTTGTCGCTGTGATCGGTTTCTGGATCAAGAAAAAGGCCACCAAGAAATTGGATGCCTACTACTTAGCGGGCCGGAACGTGCCCTGGTGGATGCTCGGGCTGTCTGGATGCTCCAGCTACATCGACATCGGAGGCACGATGGCCATGGTGGGAGCGCTCTATTATTTAGGCCTAAAAGCCATTTGGGTCACCCACATCTACTGGGGATGGTTCATTATCTGTTTTTACATGGCCTTTCAGGCTAAATGGATTCGTCGTTCCGGAGTCATGACCTTTGCCGAATGGAACAAGACACGCTTCGGGGATAACCGAGACGCAGAGATGGCCAGGATCGCTGCGGCCGTGTTTTTGTTGATTCTGATGGTTTTCAATCTGATGTACATCGCTGTGGGCATCGGAAAATTCGCTGAAGAATTCCTGCCTTTACCCCGCTGGGGTGCCACTCTTCTGGTGTTCGCCGCTGTTGGAATTTATGTCACCCTTGCCGGCTTTTTTGGCGTGATCCTTACCGACATGCTTCAAACCCTTTTGATCGCCGTGGGGGCAGTCATCCTCTCTGTGATGGTTTTTGCGAATACCACTTCTGTCAGTCTAATCTCCAAGCAGAATCCAGGATGGAGTTCTTTGGGATTGTCATGGAAGCTTTGGCCCGGGTATCTGCAATCCACTCCAGAGAGCTACCACCACTTTTATCTTTTCGGGCCTATTCTTCTGGCAGGATTTTCCTGGGTCATCTTTCGCATCCTGGCCGGTCCGCACGTCTGGGATTTTCAATTCTTCCTGACTGCCCGAAGCTCACGTGATGCGGCTCTGGCTGGAGGGATGTGGACAGTGGGCTACACGCTGCGGTGGATCATCGGATGTGCATTTCTTATGCTCGGCATCTCTTTTCTCGGCTCCCAAGCAGGATTTGATGCAGAAAAGATCATGCCTCTTGTCCTGACCCATCTTCCCGTCGGCATCCGAGGCCTTTTTTTAGCCGTTCTTCTCGCCGCCTTGATGTCCACCCTGGACGCCATGATCAATGTGACGAGTTCTGTGGTGGTCAACGATTTTCTCAAGCGCTACTTCATGAAAAATCTGACTGAAAAAAGACTGGTGCGCCTCGGACAAACAGCCTCGGTTGTCGCCCTTTTGTTTGGATTTGTTTTCAGTCTTCTGTTTCAGGATATTATCTCTGCCTGGGAAACCATGATCTTCGTGGTCGTGACCATGATCCTGGTACCGGCTACCTTCCGGTGGCACTGGTGGCGGTTCAGCGGGAGAGCTTTTGTCTGGAGCATGATGGCTTCTGCCTCATTCATCATCTGCCAGAAAATTATCCTCAGAGGCTGGTCTGCATCTACATCCCTTCTAGTCGATACGCTTGCCTGTCTTGTTCTGAGCCTTCTGATGGGGTTCTTAACCAAGCCCACGGATCGTGAAATTTTGATCCGATTTTATTCGCGCATCCGACCATTTGGAGTTTGGGGGCCTATCCGTCGCATGGCCGAACAAAGGAGCCTTGTCCCTGAGAAAGACAGGATGCCTGCCATCGACGCCCTGAATGGCTTCCTGACCGCAGGTTTCCAGCTTTCCCTGGCATTGGTCCCGTTCTACTGCCTGCTTCGGGTTTGGGATCAGGCCCTCGTTTGGTCTGTGTCCGCGCTTCTCCTAGGAATCATCCTGTACTTCAGCTGGTACAAACACCTCCCCTCTTTTGACGAAGGGTAAAAAAGTCGAAAAAATGGGACGAGGGGCTCAAAGAGTCTTTCAATCCTCCTCGATAACTGGGATGCGCTGTACGCGAGGATCGGTGAAAACATCCGCCTCATCCACACTGGCAGAGGAAAATTCCGAGACAATACAGCCCTCATTACCCGCTTGAAACCAGTGCTTGGTGCTGGGAAGAAGAGTGTATTGGTCTCCTGGCATCAGGGAAATTTCTTTCCAGACGGTGAGATATCTTCTGTATTCATCAGGGATTTGGGCCTTCGGATATCTCGAGGGTTCCCCTTCCACATACAGGTTGGCTTTCCCCCATCTGCATCTGAATGTCTCCTGTTTGCCTTCGTTCCATTCATCTATCCTGGGATGAGAGTGTTCAGGAAAAAATTGATTCGGGAAAAGCACCAATTCCTTGGCACAGTATCTCTGATTGTTCTCATACACAACGATTTGAAGGCCGAGGTTTTCTATATCGTTGAACCCGCAATCCGCTATCTCCATATTCTGCTTCTCCTCAGCGGTAATCGCTATGTGAGCTTTTTGAAGCATCTTCCAGGCCTTCTCACGACATCTGATCACATCCCTTCGTTTCATCTTTTTCTCCTTTCAGGAAGACCTATCTAAATTCATCTTCACTCACTAACTGAATGCCTTCATCAAAATCACGGTTCTTCTTTCCTTGCGATGCCTATAAGATGGGCGCTTATGCCAATGAGCGAAGGTTCATTCTCAACTCGCCTGAGAAATCTCATCAGGAGATCCCGCCGATTCGGGTCCTGCCAATCAGCTTGAAGATGGGGCAGGAGGCCGCCGAGGCTTTCGACCGGCAGCAGTTTCTCCAGCATCAATCCCGATGCTTTGATCTCAGCAGCTATGTCTCTGGGATGGTGAAAAAACGCAGAAGTGAAATAATCCGGATTTTTGGTCGGGTTTCTGTGCTGGCCATCCAGCAAATCCTGTTCCACTATGGAAACAAAGACAGGGTCTTCCAAAAAACCACGAAAAAAACCATCCAGAAGAGAGGCAAATCTGGAAATAAAAGCCGTAAAGATCAGCCCACCACCTTTGGTCACACGTCGGGCTTCTTTCAATGCAGAGACTCGGTCTTTTTTCTCCGTCAGGTGGTAGAGAGGGCCTAAAAGAAGCACTGCATCCGCGCTGCCATCAGGGCGGTCGAGTTTTCGCGCATCCCCCAGACCAATGCTGGCCAGAGGATGGCCAGGGTGAGTTCGAGAGGCATTTCTTACCTGCTCTACATGCTTTTTGACCGGATCAGAAAAATGCACCTGGTATCCTTTCTCAGACAGCCAAAAGGAATAGATACCCGATCCACCACCCACATCAAGGATCACGGCTGGAGGCTGAGGCAGATAACGCTCCAGGATCTCCTGGGTCCGGGCCAACTCCAGAGGACCGGACCCGGCGAGAAGCCGGTCTTTCTCATCGAAATTTTCGTAATAATCAGAAAGCTCTCGGGAACTTGATTGGGCATTTTTTTTCGATCTGGACATGAAAAGAACTCTTATCTTTTTATGACCGAGCTGGCAACGATGTTCGCCACACGGCTTCGCACGGAAACGATTTCTCCTCTATCGTACGGATGGACTCTGTTAGTCAGGAAGATGACAAATGTTTCCGTTTCTGGATCAATGATGAGAGAGGTTCCCGTATATCCGGTATGGCCAAAAGTCCTCGCTCCGAAAAAATCGCCTTGATTGGTCGAGAAGGATGAATCCAGGTCCCATCCCAATCCCCGCCCGGAAAAATCTACCATGCGGTAAATTTCGCTCATCCTCTCCACCGCCAACGGGCTCAGAATACGTACCCCATTGAACTCTCCTCCATTCAGCAGCATTTGAGCAAAGACCGCCAGATCATCTGCCGTGGAGAAGAGACCGGCATTTCCGGACACTCCTCCCTGCAACCTTGCCAAAGGATCATGGACTACCCCGATCAACGGTCTTCCATCGATGACCTCTGTGGGAACGCAGCGGTGGTGGAATTTCGACGGGGGTGTAAAAAAAGTGTTCCGCATATTCAAAGGGCTGAAAATATTTTCATGGGCGAACTCCGCAATGCTCTTCCCCGATACCTTTTTTACTATGAAGGACAGGGTGATAAAATCCAGGCAACTGTATAAGAAGTCTCCGCCGGGAGGATAGAGTTTTTCCAATTGTGCGATGTATCCCATCAGAAGCTCTAGTGCTATCGGATTTCCATATTCTTCCAGAACCTCTAATTCCCGAATGTAATCCGGCAGGCCTGCGGTATGGGTGAGCAAATGCCATATGCGCGCATCTTCCTCAGCTTCTCCCTCCTCGTCGACATAAGGAAGGAATTCAGGGATGTAATCCACGACCCTGTCCGACAAGCTCAGATGTCCGTTCTCGGCTAAAATCATGAGAGAAGTCGCTGTGGCCACAGGTTTGGTGATAGAGGCCATATCAAAAATCATCGAGGCTTTCATCGGAGCGAATTCGGGAACCCATTGACTGTATCCATAGATCTTGTGCCACACGACCTTTCCCCTTCTCGCTACCAGGATATCGGCACCGGGAAAATCCATACGATCGATGCCTCCCTGGATGACCTTATCCAGGATTTTCAGCCTGGTCGATGACATCCCCACTGATTCGGGCTTTGCAGAGGGGAGGAGTCCTGTTCGGCTCTGGCAGGCAAAAAAGGCGAACAAAATGAGGCAGGTCAAAATTTTAAAAATATTCCTCATCCGGATTTCCTCAACATGGATGGACAAATCACGTAGCAAAGAAACGCTCCGGTGTCAAAGTGTGTGCGATTGGGATAAACATTTCCTAAATTGTGATGGCATAGAGAATTTGGGAAATGCTTCCTAAATCTCATTTCTGACCTGAAGATAACGTTTCTATCAATCACTCTAATAAAGACGGCTAAACAAATTCTCCTTTGGCAACCATAACAGCTTTACCCCCCACAAAAACATCGATTTCCGCATCTTTCTCCACAGCTTTCAGGTAAAGGAGCGAAGGCCTTCCGATCTCATAACCCTGTTCTGCGCGAATTTCGATCCGATTCTGGTTATAGTACCGATGCTTCACCAAATACCCAGCTAAGCATCCGTTGGCGCTCCCAGTGGCTGGATCCTCAGGGATACCGTAATAGTCCACAAAGACACGCACACTCAAATCATTGTCCCCATGGTGCGATTCAGGACAGAAAAGGAGAGGAGATTTTCCTTTTGAGCTCTCCACCAGGGCGAAAAAATTTTCAAGGTTGACTTTTGCCTTCTTCAGATGATCCAAGGTCCTGAGAGGAACGATGAAGAAAGGAATCCCGGTAGAGACCTCCTGGACTGGGAATCTGTCATCCAGTGCATCTGCATCGAGGCTCAAGCATCGTGCCATGACTTCTCTCTCGATAATCTGTCCAAATACAGGTGGTTTCTGCTTCATCCATAAGATATCTGGAACACCTTCCCTATAATGAAAAGTCACCGGGATTTGACCGACCTGGAGGTTTAACTTGAGTTCCTGTACAGGCTCTTTCAAGATTTCCTGCTGAACGATGAATGCCGTTCCCAAGGTGGGATGTCCTGCAAACGGAAGCTCTTCCTCAGGTGTGAAGATGCGGACATCGAATCCTCCCTCTCTCTCTTCATCGGCAAGAATAAATGTCGTTTCCGAGTAGTTCATTTCCTTGGCTATCTTTTGCATTTGAGAGTCGGTAAGGCCTTGTGCATTCCTGAAAACCCCCAGCTGATTTCCTGCGTACTTTTCTTCGGCAAAAACATCCACGATAAAAAAAGTCCAACTCATGTCAGCTTCCTCCATTTGTTCACCTTACTACTGATCTTTTAAGTATATCTGAAGCTCAACATAAAGGCTATAGAGTTATTATGCTGAAAGTCTTCCCGAGAATTGAGAATTGACTTGGAAACCCGGATTTCTCGGATGGATTAGATTTATTTTTTCCTTCCGGCCATCAACTTCTCGATTTCATCGATCTCCTTCGGGACATCTTTGGTCAAAACTTCACACCCATCCTCAGTGATCAGAACAGTGTCTTCAATCCGGATTCCTATGTTTTTCTCTGGATAATACAGACCGGGTTCGATCGCAAAAACCATCCCTTCTCTCAAAGGTCCACGCGGGCCCACATCGTGAACACACATTCCCACATAGTGACCGATCCCGCCCCTCTGGCCCCGGGAATCCAATCCCTTCTTCTCCATCACCTCAGAGACATGTTTTTGGACCTCCTTGGATGTCACACCAGGCTTATAAGCCTCTATACAGGCCTTCTGTACTTCTAACACGATTTGATAAATTTCCCTTTGTTCAGGAGTAAATTTCCCGGACACTGGCCAAGTCCGAGTGATATCCATGCAGAGGTAGTCTAGGTCAGCGCCGAAATCCATCAGGACGAGTTCACCAGCTTCGGCCCGTCTTCCACTCTCTTCGTAGTGAAGAATACAAGTGTTGGGACCGGATCCGACGATAGGAGGATAGGCTGGCCCCTTGGCTCCATGTTTGCGTATGACATACATCGCAGCAGCTTCGATCTCATATTCAAAAACTCCGGGGTGGGTAGCCAGCATCGCCTGTTTCACACCCTCTGCGGAAATTTTACCGTTCCTCCTCATGATCTCTATTTCCTCTTGAGACTTGATCACCCTCATCTCATCGATCAGAGGAGTCACATCCTTGAAGGCGATAACGGGATATCTTTCTTTGAGCTTCTTGATGCGGTAATTATCGAGAGTCATCTGGTCGTTGTAATGAACCCGGTTTTTTCTGGCCACAAAAATGCGGCTTTCCCAGCGGGCATTGTCCACCGTGTCACGAGGGCTCAAGCGCACATGGAGAATCGATCCATATCTTCTAACACTCCGCGCCAGGAATTCATCAAAATAGGATACCGGGTAGATCTGGGTAAATCCCGTGTCTTCTTTTGCCTCTTCATCATCCAGGAGATTCGCGCCTCCGAACATGATTTCCCTCTGTGTCTGTCTGGGCAAGAAAAGAAATGACTGTTTGGTTCGAGGTGCCATAACCAGAATCGCACCCGCATCTTCGACTCCTGTAAAATAATAAAAGTCATTGTCCTGTCTGAAGTGCGCGGCCGGCTGAGGCATACATTCTCCGAACAGAATCACCAATCCGTCCTCCAGTTGATCCATCAACACGGCTCTCCTTCGAGTCATCTCTTCTTTGGAATACCCCACTCTTTGAGAATAAAGAGAAATCTGACAGAGAAGGATGGTCAGCAGGAATAAAAAGGATAATTTCGTGATATTCCTTTTTCTCATCGCCATCTCCTTGTTTAAATCCTAATCGTTTTTTTCGTTCATGATCTCGACAATCCTTCCTTCTATATCATAATCAAGAACCCTGTGTTTCTTGATCCACTCAATCAACACCTGATTGATCAATATGCCTGTATTTCGGGGCTCTTCGACAGCAAAACCAAAATATTTATCTTCAGCCTGACCCACCAGGTAGTTGTTGCTTACGACTGTGTAGACCTTATTCGGATGGAGCACTTTGCCTCCCTCCACCAGTATCTCACCGCTTATTTGGACAAAAGCGACTCTCTCTCCTAACGGCTTTACGTGTTTCGGATGATATTTATAGCTCAGGCCTGACACTTGGAGTCTGTCCCAGTCTTTATCGACATCGTGCTCGAGTATATCTTTGATCTGTTGCCCTGTGAGTCTGAACACAACCAGGTTATTGCGGAAGGGAGAGACCTTGAATATATCGTTTTTGGTAATCGCACCTGCCCGGATGTCAGCCCTGATCCCGCCAGTGTTTTGAAACCCGATATCCGCTTTGGTCTTCCACCTCATGGCATCTGTTATCCAGTTCCCCAATACATTTTCAACTGTCTCATCCAGGTAAAAGTGGTCTTTAGCCGCCTTGCCGATGATTTTTGCATAGTCCGAACCGATCGACTCATCCACCTCTTTAACCAAGTAGGAAATTTCCGGGGAAGCCATGAGCTCATGGTCAGCCCAAAGCCAGATGTGCTTGTTCTCGTAGTCCACGACCCGATCATCCTCCACTTCGACTTTGAGATAGCCAAGAGTCCTTAGGTGGCCGAAGGTGGACTGCACCAGAACTCCATCCACGACCTCAAATCTTCCATCTTCTGCAGCAACCAGAATAATGTCGATGCCCTCCACATTCCTTGCTATATCGAGCGCCTCATGGAATTTTCCATGATAAAGCACAACGATCAGGTCTGAAGCTTTCTCGAGCTCTGGCATTCTGGATTGTAGGGTAGAGACGACCGGAAGAACGTCGAGACCATTGATACTCTCCCTCTGGACTTCGACCAGAAAATTTTCCTCCATTAGACCAATGAAGCCGATTCTTGTTTCTTGAATTTCGAGGACATAGTAAGGATTCTCCAAGAAAGGCTTCCTATCTTCTTTATAAACGAGATTGGCCATGACTGTAGGGAATTGGGCCAATCCTACAAGGCCTGAGGCATTCCTTTTCCCTAAATCGAAATCGTGATTGCCGATACACCACATATCACACTTCAGTCGGTTCAAGAACTCTATCATCATTCCCCCTGTCACACCTTTGTATTCCATCTCAGCGGCCATCGTTCCTGTCATCAAATCCCCGCAGTCAATCAGAACAACGTTTTCTTCTTTTTCACGCAGAGAGTTGATATAGTGGGAGGCTGCTTCCATGCCGCCGACGAGTCGATCTGAGCCATCCGTCTTCAGTTGATAGGGTTTATAGATCCCATGGATGTCGTTGGAATGAAGCAAGATGATGGTCTCTGCAGACAGAGGAATCGCTAATACAATGAAAAGAAGAAGAAGAAGAATCGAACGGAAAGATAAGGCTTTATTCACAATGAGGCTTATAGCATAGACGAAAAAATAATGTCAAATATCATGCAAAACTGTCGCGCTTTTGGAAAAGCTTTCGTGAAATCCTGGCAATTCTTATTTTGCGATGATTCTGTAAGATGATTTCTCCAAATAAAGGTTACCATCCTGATCGCTTCTGTCGAAATACATATATTTGTCCGAAAGGAATATCGGCTTGCCCTCGATCTGAGTAGATCCTAAAAACTTACCCCGGATGGAAAATACATCCACAGGAATCAGCTCTGTCCCTGCCGTGATATCTTCCTTGATTCGGAAAACGAAGACATGCTTTCCCGTCAACAAAATCCGATCGAAATAGACCTTTATTTCAGGCACCTTTCCGATGATATCCCGAATGACGGATTTCGGCCATCCCATTTGATTTGCATGATTCTCCAGATCATCTCTTATAAACTCTCTTTCTCGCCTGGTGAGACTCTCTGGCTGAGCCTCTCTCTGAATCTTTCTGAACGTTTTTCCTTCTTCATCCAAAATCAGGATGCTGTACTGATCCCCTACTGCTACTGCAGAATATGGGCCAGAATGAGCAAAGACCAAAGAAGGAGAGTATTCGTCCCGTGCGAAATTGAACATGACCGATCTTCCGCTCCTGTCGGGTGCGGAGACCGAAAATGAATCTTTGGAAACATGAAAAAAACTCTGCAAGATGTTGTTTTCGCTGTCAACCAGGACTTGTTTTCGGTTCTCTGGCTGCCAGGTCCAGGCATAGTAGCGGTCTTTTCCGATAAAACCCATCCCCAGACGGCCATCAAGATGGACACGGTCAATAAAAGTCCCATCTGGATTCAAAAAGGAGATATTATAGAGCTCATCTGCAACAACGATGCGTTTATCGAGGGAATAGGCGATCCGGTGAGGATTCTGGAAATCTCCGGGGCCCTGCCCTTTCTGTCCAAAAGTCAGAATCAACTTTCCATCTGGTGAAAATTTAAGGACCTTATGTTCCAGTCGGTCAAGAACATAGAAGTTGCCGTTTTCATCTTCACAAGCCGAAGCGATCGAACCGAACAGGAAATCTTCCTTTCCCAATTCCAGTATACTGACGATTTCGCACTCGATCCTGTTCTGGCCAGAAAAAAGACCGAGATTCAAACACATAAGTATAAAGAGGAAGCCCGCAGTGGCTGTTTTGATCATGATGGGGTGGTATTCCCTGCTCAATTTTCTCTTCTCATTCAATACTGCTGTAAATATTAAAGATTATTCCAAAGGGACGGGAATGGAATGAAATAATGAAATTAAAATAAGGAAGCAGGGAAGTGTCGAAACCAACGGGCTCTTATTTCTCCTTTTCCAGATTTACTGCACCTTGGCTGCCATCGTCTGTCTCCCAATAGCCGGTCATCTTGTCGTCTTCGACGTCCAGATTCATCCACACAGTCATCGAGTCATATCCCTGATAAATCGTGAAGTTGAAGGTCAAGGTTCCTTCCTTGAATTCGATCTCCTCACACTCTGTCTCGACAAGCATCCCTAACGTGTCTGAAATCGTCGCTGTGTATTCACCGGATTCCTTTTTGATAACCAGAGTCAGCTCATCGACCCCCTGGTCAGGAACTTCCGTGGAACCTTTCCATGTTCCGGTCAAGTCGACATCTGCAGCATAGGATAGAACAAAAAATAAGGACATGAAAAATGCAAACAGGGTAAAAGATAACAAAGTTTTTTTCATGGGGATCTCCTTTCTTTAGACTTCTCCTCTCATGATATCATTAAATTATACGTGTTTCGGATTGAAAAAGTTTCGGAGCTGCTGGAACTTTTTAAGAGCGTGGATTCAAGATCAACTTCATTTTGTCTATGAGATGCCGGTGCCGGAGCGGAGGTCGGCTTTCATATTCCTTTTTTCCGGAATGATCTCTCCGTCGATGCCGATGACAATCTTTTCGATGTTGATTCGTGCCCCAGACATTTCTGCAGCTCTCTCGACGATATGCACCAAACCGGAACAGCAGGGAACCACCATGGTAGCCACGGTCAAGGAACAGATGGTATTGTTCTTGAGAATTTCAGCAATTTTTTCGATGTATCCAGACGTATCGTCTAGTTTCGGACAAGCAATAATCAATTTTTTGCCTTTCAAAAGGTCCTGATGAAAGCTGCCCAAGGTGAAGGCTGTACAATCCGCAGCTATCAAAAGATCACTGTGATCGAAGTATGGGGCATGGGGAGATACCAGATGAAGCTGGATAGGCCATTGACTCAGCTCTGAGGTGCCAGAAATGCCTTTCTCCTTTGGTGATGGCGGGGATTTCTTGATCTCTCTTGCCATGCTTCCTGGACAGCCACAGGCTAAGGGGGAAACCGCGTTCTCTTTGGCGCCTTTCTCCTGCCCTTCGCCGGATTCTGCCTCGGGGTGGATTCCATGCACGCGGCCTGCTGCTTCCTCACCGCGGATCTCCATCACATGTTTAAAGGTAGCCTCTGGATCATAGGCTTCGCTTTCCCTCTCTATGATCTTCAAGGCATCTGTCGGACAGACGTCCAGGCAGGCACCCATACCATCACAATAGATTTCCTTGGCCAGAACAGCTTTGTTTTCATCATCTAAAACCAGTGCCCCCTCAGCGCAAGCTTCGGTGCAGAGCCCACAGCCATTACATTTATCCCTATCGATCTCGATGATTTGTCTCTTTGCCATTTTGTCTCTCCTTTTTTTCCTGAATCAATCAGGATTGTTAATGCTCAAGACAATCATAACGATTGAGGAGAGATATTTCCTTGACTTAAGTCAAAAATGAAAATATTCAGCACATGAGTTCTGATCTCAGTGCCGGACAGTCTTTGATAAAGATTGATGTTCCTTTCACTTCGATCAGGCCTTCTTCCTGCATCTGCTTCAGGTTTCGGGACAGTGTCTCGCTGATAGTCCCTAAAATCTTGGCCAGCTCTCCTTTTTTAATTTTCAAATCTATTGTACACCTCTGTTCTCCTGAACAATTGGAAAGGAGGTACTGGATCAGCCGCTGCCGCACCGTGCGGAGGCCCAGCGACTCGATTCTGTCACTCAACACCACACACTTCCTGGCCAGCAGATCTACGAAAAAGCGAGAAATATCTGGATCTCTTTCCATCTTTTTATTGATCCTTTTCTTGTCGAAAAAAAGAACAGAGGAATTTTCTACGGCTTGTGCAAAGGTAGGGAACACTGGAGACACAAATACTATGGCTTCGCCCAAGAATTCCCCTGGACCCAGGCGAACCACTTCCACTTCCCTTCCCTGCTCATCCATCTTGTACACCCGGATTTTCCCTGACTGGACATAAAAAAATCCATTCGCCACATCCTTCGGGTTGAACAGAATTTCCCCTTGCTGAAAGTTTTTGAGCCGACCTATATCTTTCAGTTTTTTTGGTATTGCCTCTGGCCTGTTTTCCTTTTGTTTCTCTTTCATCATTTTCCTCTTTTTCCCTGAATCTGATCTGCTGTCTCGTCTGTCAAGCGGACTATCGACGATTTGTGAGAAATCCTCCGAGTCAGGCTTCAGTACCTCCAGCTTGTTAAATCTGCTCCCGTCGGTGCGGTCTTGAGCATCCGATCCACGAATCTCGGGATAAACATCTGATGATAGCGAAGACGGGAAAGAGCATTTGGCCGGGTGTGGTCGCCGTTCCAGCAGTGTTCGGCTCGGTCGCCATAATCCACTTCTCCGCTATAAAAGGGATCCTCGGTGTTTTCTAGGAATTCTTCTGTAAGATAGACCGCGTTGTTCAGGTAATAGTTGTCCATATCTCCACAGTAAATATGTATTTTACCTACGAGTTTCGGCCCAAGAGTCTTCCAGTCTCTTTTCATTATATAGCTCAGATCATAATTTTCCCGCCAATGCTCGGCCACCTCATGATCGATCTTTCCTGTCAATTTATCCCATATCGGTTTGGGATAACCATCCTCCCCTACAGGAGAATACACAGCTTGCCAGATATCCCATTGGTCACCGGATCTCCCTTTGGTGGCCAGGGCAAGCTCTTTGTGGTTCGTTTCCTCCAGAGTGCAGCTGACTTCTCCCAGCCAGTTTCTTCGTCCTGGTCGAGGCGTTTTCTTGAAAACACTCTTCAGATAGTAGGCATTCTCATGTTCATAGATATTGACCAAACAGTATTGGCGGAAATCGATCGGGTCAGGACAGGCCGCATAACAACCGTTGAATTCATCGGGATAGAAGACTTGGACAGCGAGGGCTTCCCAGCCGCCGGTTGATCCTCCATAAGTCGTCCTTGCCCAGCCTTCACCGATGCCTCGAAATCTCTCTTCGATATAAGGCACGAGCTCATACATTATCGCATCACCATAAGGTCCTAGATTGGCGGAATTGACCGCGTAGGAATCGTCGTAATAGGGATTGGCGTGTTGAACCTCGATGACGATAACCCGGGGAGTATTCGGTGCCGTCCACCATTGATAGAATTTGAAAGCGTATTCCTGCATCGTTTTGTTGTAGCCTTCCCAATCGAAGCGAGCGCTGTAAGTCGGTTCCAGATCAGGGTCTGGAGGTTCTTCACGAAAGCCGCCAAAGGTGTAAGGAAAATGCCCATGATTGATGACCAGAGGGTATCGCGCTTCGGGATGTTCCTCATATCCTTCGGGCAGGAGAATGCAGGCACCCAGATACATGGGTCGCCCCCAAAACTCTGTCAACAGATCGCTCTGGATCTTGATATGCTTGATGTACTTGGTGTCTTGTGGCGCTGGAATGGCCGGAATTTCCTGATCAAGAACGATCTCGATATCCATATCTTTATGAGGATCGATGGCCACTTTTTTGGGAGTACTATAAAAATTTCCGGGCTTCCGGTTCCAACGTTGACCTTCTCCCTTATCCGGAGGAAGCTTCACTGTATGGCCGTCTGCTCTGTGAAATGTCTCATAGCGGTTGAGTAGGCCCTGAACCCAATATTCTCCTGCTGGAATCTCGCCGACGCTCTTGAGGGGATAACCAAAAACAGTCGCGTCAAAAACTGCAGGTTCTTCAGGTTTCAATCCCTCTACATCCCTTCCGAAGACGATCTGGGTATCCGGACCATCGCTGATTTGAAATCTCGGCTCTTGGCTATCATCATTGGAAACCAGCAAGAGCATGCGGCCATCCAATGATTCTGCACTCCGCTCAACTGGAAAAGAAAGTTCAAACCTCAGTTGGCTTTTTTGTGCATCCTGTTCCTGTTGACAGCTCATCAGGATAAAACCCATGAAAAGGAAAAGAATCGAAACAAATATTTGATTTTTGAAGGTTGCGGACTTCATACCACCTCACTTCTTTGATAGGATTGCCAAATCATATTATTTAGGAAACAGGGAGATGTCAAATATAAAGGCAAAGGTCTCTCCTTACTTGATTTGATCAAGGTTTCCACATATATTAAACAGCGTGAACGTACTCAAAACCATCCATGCTATAGCCCCTATACGGATCAATGATATCGGAGGCTGGACGGATACATGGATTTCAAAAGAAGGCAAGGTTCTCAATATGGCTGTTTTTCCTCTGGTCGAGGTGCGCGTAAAAGTTCTGGAAAACAGGGAAAAGATTGATCAGCGAGTTTTGGTGCGACTGGAAAATTATGGAGAGGCATTATGGATAAATCCAGAAAAACCCGCTTATGACCACCATCCATTGATCCAGGGAGCTTTTAATTCTATACTCATTCCAAAAGATATCTCGCTTCATGTCACCCTCTATTCTCACGTCCCTGCTGGCAGTTCAACAGGAACATCAGCCTCGGTTTGTGTGGCTCTGTTAGGAGCGCTGGACTATCTGACCGACAGGAACCACAGTATCTATGAGATCGCCTATCTTGCCCATCGAGTGGAAACAGAAAAACTCAAACTGCAAAGCGGCATACAGGATCAACTCGCTGCAGCCTACGGAGGCATCTGCTATCTAGATATGTATGCCTATCCTGAGGCAAAGGTCACGAGACTCGAGCTGGATGAAGAATTCCGGAAAAGACTGGACCGTCGGCTTTCATTGATCTATCTGGGACAATCTCATAGCTCATCTGCAATTCACGAAGCGGTCATCTCATTTCTGGAGGAAAAAGGATCTCAGTATTCGGTCATCAAGCAGTTGAGAGCCCTAGCAGAGCAGGCCAAAGGATGTTTACTCGAAAAAGATCTCGAATCGTTCGGTGACGCCATGACCCGTAACAATGAATGTCAGAGAGCTCTGTATGAAGGCCTGATATCAGAAGAAGCCGATTCGGTCATCCATTTCGCAAAAAAATACAAAGCTTCGGGCTGGAAGGTCAATGGAGCAGGAGGAAAAGGCGGATCTATGACCATACTTGGAAGCGAGGATGAAGCTTTCAGGAATCAGATGATGGGAGAGATAAACTCTATGGGAAGAGGAATAAGATCCATTCCTATCTCTCTCGCCTCATCAGGCGTCACGGTCAAGGAAGAAACATCACAGATCCTCCCTTGATTCCATCATGCACAGACACTTATTCTCTTTATCTGTTCTTGTTCTGAATCTGATTCTTGTGATCTCTTGCGGAGGGGACAGCAAAAGGAACAGCATCGAGCGTGTTTTAAAAATCGCGACAACCAAGGATGGCCTGAAATCGGCAAGCATACTGGGAGACTCTTATCTTGCGGGCTTTGCCCAGATTTCCAACCCGCCCTTGATGACAATGAACCAAGAAGGAAAAATCGAAGGGATCGTCGCCGAATCATACGAAATATCTGAAGACAGCACCGTATGGACGTTCCATCTGGACACAGATCTTTACTGGAGCGACGGCGTTCAGGTTTCGAGCAAAGATGTGGTTTTCTCTATCGAGCTTTTTGCAGCGGAAGTTCCTTACGCAAGGTGGATGAGAGAGATACTGAAGGAGGTTTATAGGAAAGGGGACGACGTGGTCGTTTTTGAGCTTTACAAGCCCTATACCAGACTCGATTTTGACTTTTTGACTTACAATCTCCTTCCTCGACATACTTGGAGAAAAATCGAAGATCCTCTGAGACATATTGAAACAGGAATGACCTTGGGTTGTGGTCCATTTTATATCGAGAGAATCGATCTGAACGCCGGGCTCATTCTTTTTCAGAAGAATCCATTCTGGAAAGGCCTAAAACCGGAAATTGACCGTATCGAACTGCACGTTTACAACAACAAAGATGTTCTGGCTTTAGCTTTGGAAAAGGGTGAAGTAGATACCTATTACAGATACAATTCCTCTTATCCTTATCCCAACCTGGAGAGGTTAGCGGCCACCGGGAACTTCAACTTCATCGAAGAGCCTCATCTCGGCATAAAGTTTTTAGGATTCAATCTGAGGAAGGAACCTATGTCGGATTTTGCTTTCCGGGAAGCCATCTCCTATGCAATAAACTATGAAGAGCTCATTAAGCTGGACCTTTTTGGATATGGTGAATTACCCGAGAGGGGTTTTCTTCCGAGGATCATGCCGAACTTCGTAGAAACGACACCTCTGAGATTCGATCCAAATAAAGCAGAAATTATGATGACCAAAGCCGGCTACATCGACAGCAATGGGAATGGAATCCGAGAGGATCTCAACGGCGATGACTTGAAACTTTCCTTATTGATTCAGAACGATTTTTTGCGTTTGGCTGAGCTCGTTAGGGATTATCTGCGCAATTTAAACATCGAAGTAGGCTTAAAGGTCGTAGATGCAAACACGTGGACAAACATGAAGGATGCCTACAAGTATGATCTGGTCATCTCGAGGACCTCACCTTGGGGTATGCTCATGCATGCGAGTTGGGCAACCGGATATTTCGATTCGCGGAGGACAGGAGAAGGAGTCCTCCATACCGTCGATGACCCGGTTTTTTTGAAGCTGTGCGATCAAATCCTGGCAACAAAGGATGAAAGAGAACTCAAGAATTATGCCAAAAGAATCCAAGACTACTACGCCCAAAATTTGCCAGCTATCGCACTATCTTGGAGCCGTATCCTCATCCCCTATCAAAAAAAATTTTGCGGATGGTCTCCCAACCCTTTGTATGGAATATACAACATCAAAAACTTCCTTAGCCTTAGAATCATCCAGGACGAAGATTCACGGGAATGAAGATTCAGGAGACTGGCTAATGCCTGGGTTTTTGGGATATATTATGCTGTTGTGGCCATCTCTGAAAAGAAAATCCTGAGGTATTTTCTCGCACTCTTCATCATTTTCTCCCTCAACTTTATCCTGCCTAGAATCATGCCCGGAGATCCGCTCACAAATCTTGTCGGGGAGGAATTCAGTCTCAGTGAGGCTGCCGTTCAAGAACTGAGGATAGAACTCGGCCTGGATAACTCTCTCATGGTGCAGTACATCCAATACTGGGAGAATTTATTCCTCCTTGATCTTGGTTACTCCTATCATTTCAATCAAAAGGTCATCTCCCTGATATTGTCCCGGATGAAATGGACCCTGGCTCTTCTGCTGCCTTCGATCATTCTCGGAGCAATCATGGGGACTCTCCTAGGGGCACTTTCCGGATGGAATAAAAACACCTTTTCCAACAAGACCATGACATGGATTTTTTTGGCCGTCTACAGCAGTCCTCCATATTTCCTTGGAATCATTTTGCTTTACGTATTTTCTTTTAAATGGGGCCTGTTTCCTTTCAAAGGATTTTATGAAACAGGAACACTGAGCGACATCATCCAGCATTTATTCCTTCCTGTTTTGATCATGAGCGCATTTTCGGCATCCCGAAACTACATGATCATGAGAGGGAGCGTTCTTATCGAAAAAGAGAAGCTGTATGTGGTGTACGCCCGGGTCAAGGGACTCTATAAGCATGCGATCCTTTTCAGGCACATATTGAAGAATGCGGTTCTGCCAGTGATGACATTGGTCGCTCTGGATTTCGGCTTTCTTTTCAGTGGAGCCCTTTTTGTTGAGATTATTTTTTCGATGAATGGAATGGGGTCTCTGATCTATGAGGCTCTGCTCTCTCGGGATTATCCCGTCCTACAAGGTTGTTTTCTCATCATAACCCTAATGGTTGTCGGAGCCAATCTCGCCGCAGATTTCCTGAATGGTGTCATTGATCCCAGAGTGAGGGAGAGACAGTGAAGCTTCAAACCACCTGGAATCGATTCGGGCTTATTCTGATTGTGGTTTTCGTTTCGGTGGCAGCTTTTGCCGATATCATTGCTCCCTACAGTCCATGGGAGAGGTTCGAACCCTACACCAAGCCGAGTATGAAACACTGGCTGGGAACAAACGACATAGGAAATGACATCTTATCTGAGCTGATCCATGGATCCAGGGCTTCCTTGATCGTGGGAGTTGGAGCAGGAGCAATCGCCACCCTTCTGGGCCTCCTCATCGGATTGCTCTCAGGTTATTTTAAAGGCCTTGCCGATGAACTCCTCATGGGTGTCACGGATATCTTTCTGATGATCCCGCGCATTCCCCTCCTCATTATTCTAGCTGCATTTTTAAAATCGAGCTTCTGGATCATCATGCTCGCTTTGGGATTTCTCTGGTGGACCTCCACCGCTCGAGTCGTCCGGTCCCGGACCCTTCAGGTCAGGGAAATGGATTTTGTGACCAGCTCGAAATGCCTGGGATTCAAAAACAGTCATATTATTCTCTCGGATATTCTGCCCAACATCTTACCCGTGGCGCTTCCCAAGTTCATGCTCACCGTGGCCACTGCCATGATTTCTGAGGCGTCCCTTTCGTTCCTAGGTTTAGGTGACCCGTCGATGAAAAGCTGGGGATTGATGATCAACTTTGCCTTTATCAAAGGAGGATTGATCAACGAAATGTGGTGGTGGTATGTGCCTCCGGGAATCTGCATTGTTTTGTTCGTATTTTCTGTTGTTCTTCTGGGATTTTCTTTCGAGGAGAGAAAAAAGCTGCTATAAATGGAACAGGAAAGATGATTTCACTGGAAGTCAAGAATTTAAAACTCTCTTTCCACACTCCCATGGGGAAAGTCAAAGCTGTTCAGGATATCTCATTTCATTTGACTGCAGGCGAAACTCTGGCTCTCGTGGGTGAGACAGGCAGCGGCAAATCCGCAGTCGCTCACTCGATCCTGAACGTTCTCCCCCCTAACGCAGCGGTCAAGGGACAGATCCTGTTCAACAATCAAGACCTCTTAAAAATGGCTGAAAAAGAATTATCCCAGATCAGAGGAAAGGAAATCTCGCTGATCATGCAAAACCCGTCACTCGCTTTAAATCCTGTTTATTCGATCGGTCACCAGATGACAGAGCCTCTTGTCGTTCACCAAAGAATGAAAAAATCAAGGGCCATCAGTCAGGCGAAAGATTTGCTCAAGAAGCTTCGCTTCAAAGGACCTGAGGTCGCTATCAAAGCCTATCCATTTGAAATGTCTGGAGGGATGAAACAAAGGATCCTTATCGGAATATCCGTCATTTTGAATCCTAAAATCATTATAGCCGACGAGCCCACCAAGGGATTGGATTCCCGCCTGATGAACATGGTTTTGGAAGAGTTGCGGATCGTTAGAGAGATGAATCATTCCTCGATGATCTTCATTTCTCATGACCTTCGTCCAATCAGAGAGATTTCGGACACCATTATCGTCCTGTATGCGGGAGAAATTCTAGAATGGTCTCCAACCAGCGAATTCTTCAGGGAGCCGTTGCATCCCTACTCACAAGGACTGCTTGAAAGCCTGCCTCACCGGAGATTCAAGCCTATACCCGGGGCATTCCCTTCGTTGATTCATCCTCCCGATGGATGTAAATTCCATCCAAGATGCCCCTGCAAAAAAGAAATATGTGCCAGGAAAAAACCGAATCTGGTTAAGGCAAATGGAAGGAAAGTCAAGTGCGTGCTGTACAGCTAGAGGTTCGCAATATCTCGAAAACCTACGAGAGAGGTTTGTTTTCAAGAAAGCGCACATCCATCCTGAAAGACATTTCGTTCAGAGTCGAAAGAGGTCAGACTTTTGGCATATTCGGAGATTCCGGGACAGGGAAAACAACCTTGGGAAAAATCATCGCCGCAATCGAAAAACCCACAAGCGGTGAGATTTTTTTTCGAGGGAATTCTTTGGAAAAGAAGATGAAAGAGGAGTTTACCATATTCCGGAGAAGAATCCAGATGATGTTTCAGGATCCCGAAGGATCTCTCAATCCGAAAAAGACAATCCAGAAATCCTTGGATGAGGTGTTGAACTTGATTGAAATTCCACAAGGTGAAAGGATGTTAGCTATACGGAACATTCTTCAAACCGTGGGATTATCCCAAGAGATTTTGGTGAGATATCCCAACCAGATCTCAGGGGGCCAGAATCAAAGAGTGACGCTGGCAAGAATTCTTCTCCTCAAACCTGAGGTCATCATCCTTGATGAACCGACCTCAGCTCTCGACACATCTGTGAGAGCACAGATATTGAGTCTGCTCAAAAAACTCCAGCAGGAGAAAGACCTTACCTATGTCTTTATCTCTCACGATACAGACGTCGTCCGATTCATGTGTCATCACATTGGATTCATGGAAAACGGAAGGTTATCAATGGTCAAAGAATAACCTCTGCCTGGACCTCGCAGCCTGCCCTTCCGGGATGAAGAGCACCAACCCTCTCGTGATGAGTGAAATCCGAAGTCTCCTCTTCTTCCTGCTCCAAGTATCCTAGCACAGATCATGCAGTACAGAAAGTCAAATGATCTTTGTCGTTTTGCCTGATACCTGGAGAAAGAGGAGTTTGTTTTCATTGAAGAGAGGTGGTAAAATTTAAATGAGAACTGGAGGAAAAATGATAAAAAATGAAATAAAAATTGTTCTCTGGATTATTTGTTTTCTCATTCTTCTTCCCGTTTCCGGAGCATCGAAGGATCAAAGGATCCAAAGCACTTGGGCGGCAGTCCCTATCCGGGTGGATGGCTATCCCATGGATTGGTCTGATGCAGCACCGACAAAAATCGAAAAGCACCACATCGAATTGAGTTTCCGTAACGATGCCGAGAACATCTATGTGCTCTTCGTCTTCAAGGACCCCGAGGTCATGAGTTCAATTGCAGCTACAGGGATGACCATCTGGTTCCATCCAGAAGGGAAGAAGAAAAGCGACTACGGGATATTGTTCATCCAGAAAAATATTCCACCCGACCAAATGATCGCCAGGCTGGAAAAACAAAGAGGAGCTCTCTCAGAGGAAGACAAGAAGCGAATAGAAGCGAATCCATCATATCTTGTCTACGATACAGAAATCGTGGGAAAAAAGAGCAAGCCGCAGGACCAACTCCCTCAAGAAAATTCTGGCAGCTCGGCTGTTTTCAGGTACATGCGGCTGCAGAATGATCATGTATTCGAATTCGGGATCCCCATGAAAAGAATGAACGAGCAACTTCAAACCAGGAGAATCGATCCCGGAAATAGCTTCAAGATAGGATTCCAGTGGGGCGGAGCGACCAAGGAAATGAGGGAGGAAATCATGCGGAGGAGCCGAGCCCTCGAACGCACAAGGGCCAACGTGAGTGAAGATGTGGGATCACGAGAAGGGATGTCAGGGACAGAAGGAGCCTCCAGAGGCTTGCTCCAAGCTCCCAAGGAATACAAGATCTGGGTAGATCTGGATCTATCCAATAAGTTCTGAAAAGAAAGACACTCGCTCTCCGAATATTCCGCTTTTTTATGGAAGAAATTGCCTCCATGCTGCTCTATCCTTACTCTCTATCGAGGATCAGAAGCCTTAGAAATTGACCTGCCTGGAAAAGACATCTGTTTGACTGGTGATTTTATCGACGACTTGAATGATGATAAAGTAGCTTCCCCGTTTGAGCTGATTGAATGGTATGGAGATATGGGTTTCTTCTTTGATCATGCTCAGTGTATTGGCCTCTTCGTACACCATGTTTGAATTTTCATCAAAGAGGGTTATTTTCACATCCACGATGCCTGTCAGTTTATTTTCTATGTTTGTTCTTTGATAATCGATCAAAGAAAATTTTATGGTTTTTCGTTGGGTTTTAAAATTGGATATGGCTATGGGCGAGAAGGCGGTTTTATTGAATCGTTCAAGGTGAATGACATCTGCATTTTTTTCGTCGACTTTAACCTCGATATTTACTCTCTTATTCAACTTGGATTCCTTTGTGTTATATACCAGAAGATAATAGGAATCCTCTTTATTGGAAGCTTCCTTTACTGCCTCGACAACCTTATTCGAAAATGTCTTAAAGCCTCCGGTCGACACGCTGATTTGCTTGAAGCAATCCTCGTAATCCTGTGCAACTTCCCTCAACTCGAAATCGTTGGAGAGAAGGGTCCTTGAGGATTTCATGAGGATGAGGTGAAAGGTGATGTTGGCCTCTAAAAATAGATTTTTCAATGCTTCTGAGGGAAAATTCTCGGCAATGTTGAAGAGGCGTGCCAGTTCCATCTGTTTGAATCGAACCACGTTTGCTCTGACCTGCTGCTGAGGATCGACTTGGCTATCGAGCTGGCTCCTGATTGCCGTTTCCACACGCCCTGAATTGGTGAGCCGGGGAAACATGTCCCTTTGCTGGAAGCAGAGAGCCCATTTTTCTCCTTCCATCTGTTTGATTCTGGCAATCAGGCCTCCAAACATTTCCAGATTGGGCAAAAGATATTGTTTTCTGTAGTCGATAAAAATCCTCAAATAGCTTTCATAAAACCTTAAAATAGCCTTATCCCACGCGAAGCCTGCGTAATCCGCTCCCCAATCCCCTCTGAGTCTGGAAAGGAGTTTATCTGCCTCCCGTCTCAGTTCCCTGTAGTCTCTTAGGGTTATTTGACTGGAAATCAGTTTGAATTTCTTGAGAGATTTTTTCAGGTCCAGAATAAGATCAGATAATTTTTTTTCCCGTTCTATGTCGAGCAGCGTATTCTCTGTGACGATGATGAGCCTGTCTCCCTCTGTGAAATAATTCATCAAAAAATAATCAATGGCCGCGTCCACATTGTCGTTGTAATCGAACGTGTTGAAAATCAGCAGGAAAAGCCTTTTTTTCTTGATTCGAAGATGCTCTTGGTCGATATTTGATGGGAGGCTGATTTTTCTGGAATGGACTTCAAAGTCTGTAATTTCCTGCTTGACCCCATCTTCATAGACCTCAAAGTCCTCCCTGGTCAGACCTCGGACAACCTGACCTTTTTGGAAAACCCTTACTGGAACTTCCACAGCGATGACGGTTACCTTTTCCTGGGGTGTTATCTTTTTTTGGGGAAGACGCGTGGCTGAAAGCACGAGCACAACCGCGACCAGAAAAAGGATTATGAAAGAAGATCGAGCAACCTTTTTTCTCATTAAATTTTCAATCATATTCCTTTTTCTTATTCAATTGTACAACCTCTGACTCCATGATAACAGATTAGCATTGCATTGGATAGGCAGACTGTATCTTATCGTTCTTCTCCGAGATGAAGAGCCGATGTTGGGTAAGACAGGTCCGGGCAGAACCGTTGTTGTCACAGTATTCTCTGAAATGCGTTACTTTTTTCGCTTTAGAGTTTGATCAACCCGGAATAGACATCGATCTCGTTGGTGATTCTATCGACAGCCTGAATGACGATGAAGTAGCCTCCCGATTTGAGCTGATTGAAGGGAATGGATATAGTCGTCTCATCTTTGATAAGGCTCAGGGTATTGCCTTCATCATAGACTTTATTCGAATTTTCATCAAAAAGAGTGACTTTGACATCGGCCACTCCTCTCGTCTTTCCTTCTATCTCGGTCTTCTGATAATTGACGATTGAAAATTTGATGCTTTTTCTCCCGGATTTGAAGTTTACGATAGATATGGGAAGAGCTTTTTCCTTGACAAATTGTTTCAAGTGAATGACATTCGCGCCTCGGAGGTTGACATTGACATCGATTTCGATCTCCTTATCCACTGCATCAGCCTTCGGATTGTAAACGAGAAGGTAGTAGTAATCCTCGGTCTGAGAGGCTTCTTCCATGGCCTCCACGACTCTATTAGAAAACACAGAATACCCTCCTGTCGAAGTACTAATTTCTCTGAAGCAATTTTCATAGTCCTTGGCGACCTCTCTCAGTTCGAAATCCTTTTCAACAAGACTTCGTTGGGATTTCATCAGTATAAGATGAAAGGTGATGTTAGCTTCTAAGAAAAGATCACTCAGAGTCTGCGCTGGAAAATTTTGAGAAAAATCAAACATCCTGGCTAATTCACCCTGCTTGGCCTGGACCATACGTGCCCTGACCTGTTCCGTAGCGTCTACTGCAGCGCCGAGCTGATTGCGGATCTCTATCTCTAGCGGGCCTTCGTTCTTCAGCCTGGGAAAAAGATCCCTTTGTTGGAAACAGAAGGCCCACTTTTCTCCCTGCAATTGTTTTATTCTCTTGATGAGGCTTCTGTAGAGTTCAACATCGGGAGTGAGGTACCGTCTTCTGTAGTCGTTCCAAACCCTCTGATAGTTTTCATAGAATTGGAGAATGGCTCTATCCCACGGGACGCTCAGATTTCTTGCATCCCCACGAAGCGCACTCAAAAGCCTATCAGCTTCTATCCTCAGATCTCTGTAGGCATTATAAGTGCTTTGGTTGGAGATAAGCTTGAACCGTTTTAAGGTATCTTTCAGATCGGAGGCGACCTCAGACGCTTTCTTTCCTCTTTCGATGTCGAATATTTTGTTTTCGGTCAGGATGATAAGCTGATCCCCTGGACCGAAAAATTGCTCGAAGAAGTGATCGATGGCTTCGCCGACGGTTTCATTGTAATCAAATATATTGAATATCAGGAGAAAAAGCCTTTTTTCCCGCTTGGCTTTCATATCTTCTCGAGAGATCTCTTTCGAGATGGTACGGGATCTGATCTCGAAGCCGGTGATCTCCTGTTTGAGACCATCGGCAAAGATTTCAAAATCTTCCATGGTCAAGTTCTTAACGACTTGACCTTTTTGCAACACTCTGACCGGGACTTCCACCGCGATGACTGTCACCTTTTCTTCAGGTCTTTGCTGTCCAAGAACAGGATTGAAGTTCAAAGGAAAAAGCAATGTAAAACAGAAAATAATCGTATAGACAGAAACACTATTATGCTTAATTTTTTTCATCACGCTCTCCCCTGAAATGAGCATAATATCATGGTATTAACTCCACATAAAATCTTAACAGAATTAAGGTATGATTTTAAGTTTTTATTGCATTCCTGCATGGAAACTCATCTGAACGAACACAGGTTTTAAACGGCGCTGCTGGCTCTGCTGATATGCCGTGCTCACCGTAGAGCTGGTTATGGCAATCATGGACGACGAGGCAGAAGATTTGTAACAGATCCATCTCGGCTTATCTCAAGGGAATGAGTCCTTTCAAAACGTCCTTCAAAACATCGGGGACATCGGTAATCAGGCCGTCGATCCCCAGACCGATCAATTTTTTCATCTCCGCAGGATCGTTTACGGTCCAGACAAAGAGTTTTTTTCCGTTGTCTTTTGCTTTTCTTATCAGCTCCTCATCCAGAATCTGCCGATCGCAGCTCAAGACATCCCAGTTTCCATCGAAGACACTCCCTTGATAATCCTCATCGAAAATCAACCCAGTAGTCAATTCAGGGGCAACGTTTTTTACTTCTTCTATGACTTCTCTGTTGAAGGAAGTCACCATGCATTCATCCTCGAAATTTTCCGCCCGGATGATATCCACCACTTTCTGGGAGATACCGGGTTCATGGTCGAAAACCTTGATCTCGATATTCAGCTTCATGGTTCCTCTGACTAAACGAATCACCTCTCGGAGAGTGGGGATAGGCTCGCCCCGAAATTCTTCGCTAAACCATGAACCCGCTTCGAATTCCTTCAACTCCACAAGAGTATATTCCCAAATCAAGCCTTTTTGTTCTGTGGTCCTCTCTAACTCTTCATCGTGCATCAGGACGATTGCACCATCCTTTGTTTGACAGGCATCGATTTCTGCGTAGTCTGCTCCCAATTCCATGGCCTTTTTCATGGCCGCTAGCGTATTCTCAGGCGCAGCGCGGGAGGCACCTCTGTGAGCGACGATGAGGACAGACTCGGTTTCTTGGCGTTTTTCTTTTTGGCAGGACATGACTGGTACAATTATGGATGACGTTATAAAAATAATGATAGAACAGAAAATTCCTGTTTTCAACGACTCAGGAAGCTTGAAATGATTCATCATATTCTCCCATGCTAAATATTATTTACGTGCATTGGTATCCCTAGATTATCTTTTCTATGCGATGTTTGCGCTGGAGGAGCAGATTTCCTCTTTTGATCAAAGATGGCGAGACGAAAACCACTCGTGCATCTTTATCATGAAAAGCAGACAATTTAGCATGGGTGGAGGGCAGCCCTCCCAGCCAAGTCCGAGCATCGCTGATATAGACCAAGTCTCCTTTATTCGCTGCCATTTGATGAGCCACTTGAGGGCTGGTGCTGAGTTCTCCCACGTGAGGATCCGCAACCATAATTCGGGGACCATAATTCGGGAACAGTATACACGATTACCAAACTCATTTCGAATTAAGTGATTGCGTATACTGTCCCCAATTCAGACTAGTCCGTTTTCATATGTTTCTCGAACCAAGCCATCAAGTAAAGCTGTTGGAGAAGCCTGTGGGAGGGCCGACGCCAGCCATGATACTCACCGGGCATACGAACCAACAGTGTGTCTTTCTTCAAAATCTTCAAAGCCCGATAATATTCTTCGCTTTGGCCCATTGGTGTTCGCAGATCTTCTTCCCCGGTCATGACCATGGTGGGAGTCTTTACATTGGCGACATAATGAAGCGGAGACCGTAGGGCATACTCTTCTGGATCCTCCCAGGGGTATTTTTTGAATTGTCTGTACCAGCTCGCTCCGTCTGTGGTTCCCACAAAGGAATGCCAGTTGATCACCGGTCTCATGGACACGGCTGCTCTGAACTTGTCTGGAGCCGTGTGCCCCACGAGCCATGCAGTCAGGACGCCTCCACCGCTTCCTCCGCAGACAAAAAGGTTCTCTTCATCGATGAAGCCTTTGTCAATCGCCGCATCGACTCCTGCTATCAGGTCGTCTCCGTCCTTACCCGGATAAGAGAACTGGATGCCGTTGACAAAGTCCTGACCGTAGCCCGTGCTTCCCCGCGGGTTCATATACAGCACGGCATAGCCGTTTGCCGCAAAATTCTGCCAGGGCCAGCTGAATCTCACCGAGTACATGGCCCAAGGTCCGCCATGGATATAGAGAATCATCGGATATTTTTTGCCGGATTCAAACTCTGCTGGTTTGATCAGCCATCCCTGAAGATCCAGGCCATCAGGTGATTTGAACCACAATTCTTCCACCTCTCCGAGCTTCACGTCGGACAATATGTCCTCATTCACATCCACGAGCTTGACGATTTTTTCGGGCTCATCGAGGCTAAATGTGATCAGGTAATCGGGTGAATAAAAGGTCGACCGAGTAGCTGCCACCCGGCCATCGTTAGAAATGCTTATGCCGGAAAGATAGTGTACGCCGTCAGTGACCCGGGTTATCTCTCCGTCTAAGGAGACAAAATACATGTTTGACACACCCTTTTCACGCATCAGGTAATACACACCGCTGCTATCAGAAGCCCAAGTGGCATTGGAAGGAGAACTGGGGAAATTCCCAGCAAGCATTCGTTTCATTCCGCCTTCTGTATCCATGAGATAAAGATGGGAAAAATGGCTGGTGTAATTCTTATCATCATAACCGGTGTAGGCAATCCAACTACCCTCAGGCGAAACAATGGGTCCCCTATCAGGACCTTTTCGATCGGTTAAGACATTGATTTCCATTGTTTCGAGATCTGCTGAATAGATTTCTGAATCACCGTGCAGATATTCAGCGTCTGGCTTGCGTATTGCACTGAAATAGATCCGCCTTCCGTCCGCAGACCACTGCGGATCGTTGTGAGAATAATCGCCTGATGTGACCTGCTTTGGTGTGCCCCCCAATTCAGCATCGATGACGAAAATATGGGAATAACCTTTCGGTACGGGCCCTCGCCCATCCCTTCTCCAGCTCAATCTGTCGATGATGATGGCCGGCTCAGCCCAGTGAGCTCCTTTAGGCCTTTTGGGAAGCGTCACGGACAAAAGGGGATCCGTATCCTCCAGGAATTGGGTGAACGCGAGCTGTTTTCCATCCGGAGACCATCTCAGATTGCTGGGAGTGCGTTCGAGATGGGAGAGCTGTGCGACCTCTCTGGTATCCAGCCACATCACATGAATCTGGGTTGTTCCATCTCTGTCGGAGAAAAAGGCAATCTTCTTCCCGCTGGGAGACCAAACAGGCGAAGAATCTCTCCAGTTTCCGTGAGTCAGTTCTCGAATCCGCTCGCCTTTGACGTCCACGAGCCACAGATTGCTCCGGTATCGGTCGCTCATCTTATCCACCCAACTGCGGGTAAACAATATCAATTGTCCATCGGGTGATATTTCCGGACTTCCGATCGACTCCATTTCCATGAAGGTCTCTTTGTCCAACAACATGTAGTCCTTCTGTCCTCCCAAGGTCTGGTCCAGGCCGATAAACAGTATAATAGCCATGAGAGGAATCATCAGATAAATTCGTTTCATCGGTCACCTCCTTTTAAAATATATGAATGAGTCTTTGATCTCATCTAGCCAGATTTGTCACGATTCTAATCTCTTCCCGGCCCTTTTGTCTAGAGGAGGCTTTGCTACCAAGCGATTCCATAGTCTTCGCCATAATTGCTCGATCCTCCCCAAAAGGTTCCATGTTTCCAATCAAAGAAAACGGCATTCATAGGCTGCTCCTGGCATCCCCGGACAAATTCTCTGGCGATATCCCCCTTATGAAATCGGCCATACGCTTCATAGATCGCCTGTTTTCGATTCTTCCCCTCGGCCAATGCTTTTTGTTCAGTTTCGACCAATTTCTTGAGCGTATTCAAAAGATCGGGCTGGCGGAAGATTTCTCCCGTAAAGGGTGCCTCTTTCTCTTCACCTAAATAGGGAAGCAATACTTTTTTTGAATAGGGCCACTTTTTTATCCATTCTTTGCTTTGTTCGATTCGGTCGGATAGATCTTTCTCCACCGGAAATCCATCAGCCATCTGTATGGAAGGCTCAAGAACTTCCTTGAGACTCATGCTCCCGAACTCAGCCAACATAACCATCAAGCCTCCTGGTGTTCCGGGTGTCACAGCAGCTAATGGTCCGTATCTGGGCGGAAATTCTAGTCCCTTGTCCTTGAAAAATTCAGGAGTTGCTCCTGTTGGTGCAACTCCAAGAGCACTAATGCCTATCACCTTTTTTGTATGGGGATTATAGATGAGTGCTTGCGTCTCCCCTCCCCAACTGAGAACATCATCCATGGTGCAAGTTGCTCCCAGCATTGCACAGGCGGCGTCCACCGCGTTACCTCCTTTGGCGAAAATCGACGCGCCAGCCGTAGCTCCCAAAAGTTTTCCGGTAATGGCTACCCAGTGCCTTCCGTGCAGAACAGGCTTCTCTGTTCTTAGGGCTTCGATATCAGGACCGGTAGAAAGAAAAACTGCGAGCATCAGGAATCCTATGTGTTTCTTCAAACGAGATATGATGAGCAAAGACATTCTTACTCCTTTATTCATAATCTATGGATTTCCAATCCATCTGGTCGGCGAGAGTTGCCTAGAAAGAAGGAAACATATCATTTCAGATCAGGATCATTCAATTTCCGCCTGAGCCCCTCCATCCGAGTACGAAGCTGATCGACGACATCCTGAAAAGCTGGATTACCATAGAGGTTATTCACTTCATGGGGATCGTTTTGAATATCATACAGCTCAAATTCCTGGGGATCCTCAAAATAATGGATATACTTCCAGCGTTTGGTGCGGATTCCACGGTTTTTGCGAACCATATGGACAGCCGGGTACTCATAATATTCGTATAGGAATTCCGACCTCCAGGGAACGCTTTTACCCATCAGGAGCGGTTTTATGCTTTCTCCGTCCACATCATCCGGGAAGGGAACGCCTGCAAGATCAAGAATAGTAGGGGCGATATCCACGTTCAACACCATCTCCTGATTCGCGGTGCCCGGACGGACCATCTTCGGATATTTCACGAGCAAGGGAATGCGAATGGACGGCTCGTACATCAATCGTTTGTCAAAGAAATGGTGTTCACCCAAGAAGAACCCGTTATCGCCACTATAAATAACAACTGTGTCTTTATCAAATCTCAGCCTTTCCAGAGCATCCAGCACCCGCCCCACATTTTCATCGACGCCCACAAGGGTCCGGTAATAATTCTTAAGAAACATGTCCAGGTCCGGGACATCATCAAAATCGCCAATTTTCATGTCTGCATTCTTGATCGCATCGGGCCTTCCCTCATAATCGTCATCGAATGTCAGGGGCTTGGGCATCTTCGTATCCCGGTAGAGATTCTCGAACCGCTTAGCTGGAAGCCAGCTTCTGTGCGGGGCTTTGTACCAAAGAAGCAGACAGAAGGGTCTTTCATGGTCCTGCTCTAAGAACTTTATAGCATGATCGGTCAGCACATCTGTCACGTGCCCTTGGTACTCCTTAAAGGGCCCGAAATTTTCGCTGATGATTGGATTATGGTATCTTCCCTGTCCCTTGAATCCAAAGGTGTAGTCAAAACCTCTTCCCCGGCCAAGATCTGTGTTGTGCCATTTTCCGATAAAAGCTGTCTCGTATCCGGCCTCCTTAAGAATTTCAGGAAAGGTCTTTTGTTCCATCGAAAGGGCTTCACCGTTGCGCCGAACGCCGTGATTGTGAACATATTTCCCAGTCAGAAAAGAAGCTCGACTCGGACCGCATAGGGATGTGGTGACAAACATGTTTTCGAACCGGACTCCCTGTTCGGCGATCCTATCCATGTTCGGAGTCTGGAGAATCTCGTTCCCTGCACAGCTCATGGCATCCCATCTCTGGTCATCCGTCAAGAAGAAAACGAAATTGGGACTCTTGCCAGTTCTTCGAGCGCAAGATTGCAGGCCAGAGGAAAAGGCTGTCCCCAGCAATCCCGCTGAGGAATACTTAAGAAAATCTCTTCGAGAGATACGTCCCATTAAAAACCTCCTTTACTCGCACCGGCTGCTGGCGACTACTTTCTTGGACCCCGCAAGATCCTGGCCGGCAGGGTGATGAGGGCCTTCAATAACTGAAAAACCGCATCCAGAGTGATTCCGATGAGTCGGAAGGGAATCAGAAGAAGCCATACCAAAGGATAAAGAAGTAAAGCAATAAGAGCAATCGGCCAGCAGAGCACCAAGAGAATCAGCCAAAGTAGAAATTTCGTCATGCTTTCAATCCCTCTGCTCTTTATTTATCACAAGGCGGAAGCAAATTTCCATCCTAATTTTCGCTTTCTTCTTGACTTAGAGGAAATGCCAAATGTAAAATTGCCATTACACCATGCAGTTGCAGATCGGGATCATCCTCATCATTATGGTCACAGCTTACGCTTTGACCAAGGCAAACAAGCTATCCGTCGAGCTCAGCATGCTCGCTGCTGCTTTGGCTGGAGGCATAGCAGGCGCTCTTATCCACACCCCTCCTGTTGGGCAGTTGGCCCGTCATCTTATCGAGGGCTCCTTTACCTATTTGGACGTCATCCTTGTCTTTTCCACAGCGACAATTTTCATGGCTTTGGTCAATGAATCTGGCGGAGTGAACTATGTCGTCAGAGCCACGATCAAATATTTCTACAACGTGCGCATTCTAGCCCTGCTTTTTCTGATGGTCATCATCCTCATCCCAGGAGCCTTGACCGGGGCTGGAAGCGTTTCCCTGCTGGTAGTGGGAGCACCGACGGCGCTCGCGCTCAGCTATCTGGGTATTCCAAAACGGAGAGTTGCCGCCATCGTGTTTATTGTAGCGGGTCTGAGTGCGGCCGCTCCACCAGTCAACATTTGGGCCATGATCACCTGTGCCGGAACCGCCATCCCTTACGTTGGCTTCGAGCTTCCTCTGGGTATCCCTGTGCTTATTTTGGGAACCTTCACCATCCTCACCTTGGGCTGGAAAAAAGAAGGCACCATGGATCGGAAGGCTGTGCTGAAAGAGCTCCCAGTAGTACCCGCAAAGATGAGCTGGTGGCGGGTGCTTCTCCCTTTCTTTGTTTTCTTTGGATTGGTCCTCGCCTACAGAATTTGGCCCTTTGATGTGCCTGTACTGGGATTGCCCTTACAATTTTCTGCAGCTGCTCTGACAGCTTGGCTTCTCAGCCCCAAGAAGATCAACATCCTCATCATCTCCAGGGATACAATGAAACGTCTTCTCCCCTTATTGGCTACCATGGTGGTTGTGGGCATGCTGCAACAGATCATGACAGTAACGGGCGTACGGGGAATGCTCTCCTTTGCTGTCATCAGCACACCGCTGATACTCCTATTCATTTCTTTGGCCATCGTGATCCCGGTTTCTGAAGGCGTCTTAACTTATGGGGCAGCAGCTATCCTAGGTATTCCTTTGATCTGGTATCTCGACTCGATCGGGCTTCATGCTACGGTTGCCCTCGCTGGTTTGAGTCTGCTTTGGCCCTTAGGCGATGGGCTCCCGCCTACCGCACTGATAGGAAGACTCAGCGTGATGGTTTCCGATTTTAAGGGAAGCTACTGGTCCTTTCTGAGGAGCACATGGCTTCCATGGATCGTGATTACGGTAGTGGGAATTCTGATGGTCGTCTACAGTGCAAAACTTGAGTTTTTAGTCAAATGGAGCATGTGATATGGAGTTAGCCAGATGCCTTTAATTATGATCCTTTACTATGCCATCTCTGCTTACCTGATCGTTCTCCTTCTCTGGAATTTTTTCAAAGAAAAAAAGAGTATCAACGATCTAGTCCTTTATCTTCTCGTTTTGATTCCCCTTATCTTAAGAATATTACGTGTTAAATGAATCAAGGAAAAAAATGCGCCGCATTTCAACAATAAAAATACTGTTAGTTGCTGTTTTTGCAGCAATAATGATTAATGGAGGCGTGGAGCTTTACAGACATAGGCACTTCCAGCTGCCCATGGTCGCCGGACCAGGAATCACAAATGTCAAAAAATTGAGCGATTACTGCAGCAGCATCAGAGGCACGATGGCCGATACCTATGTGTTTTTTCTGGAAGGGAAAGAACAAGGTGGAAAAATGCTGATCATGTCCAACACCCATGCAAATGAGCCCGCTGCACTCCTAGCCAACCTTATTTTTTTCGAGAATGCAGTAGTCGAGAAAGGAACTCTGATCCTGATTCCTCAGTTCAACCACAGCGCCAGCCGCAACACGCGGCCTGGGGATGGCTATCCTCTATATTTTGAGATCCCTACAGACTGGGGCAGCAAGAAGTTCAGGATGGGGAATCGGGACGCCTCCTGGCTGGATCAGTGGCCAGATCCCGATGTCTATGTCCACTATCCAGACAAACAGCTCCTCTCCTTTATCGATATCCGTAATACGAACCGCACATGGCCAGGCAGGCCAGATGGCCCGCTGATGGAGAGAGTGACCTATGCTGCAATGCAGATCATAAGAGAGGAAAAGGTCGACGTCGCTGTGGACGTGCATGGGGCTGAGACCATGTTTCCGGTCACAAACTGTATCGTGGCCCCAGAAAAATCCATGAGAATTGCAACCATGACTACTTTGACGGTGAAAGCGAGAGAAAAGTTCGATAACCATGTCGAGCCTTCTCCCTCTGGATTCAGAGGCCTTTCCCACAGGGAGATAGGAGATTTTTCGGAGGCCATGCCATTTCTATTGGAAGCTCCGATTCCTTTTCTCGATCAGCCCACTGGGCCAAAAACCACAGATCTGCTTCTGAATGGAAAAGATCCCTTTTTATTGAGTCTTTCCAAGAAGGGGAAATTGTTTGTTCCCTATGATGAAACAGGATGGCCCATGGACAAGCGGGTCGGCCAACACACCTCGGTCATCCTGGAATTGATGCAGCAATTCACAAAAAAGTTTCCAGAGAAGCCGATAGAAGTCCAAAATGTGCCCCAGTACGCGGAAGTGGTCAAGAACGGCGTAGGGAGCTATTATCATGACCCGAATAAAGCAGAAAAATCGAACATCTACCTGAATTAAACACAAAATCCAGAATGTCGGGATTTAAAAATGAAGAGAAGAAAAGAGGCGATGGCAAAAAACAGATCTCTCTTGATATAAATCATAATCAATAGGAGGAGGACTATGAAGAATAAGAAGCTTTTACTCATAACCGGTATCCTGTTTGTCGGACTCGCTGCATTGAGTTTCCTCACTTTAGCCCCTGCAAAGGGAAAGACAAACTCGTTCGAACTCTCAGATTATTTACTGGATGGATGCACTGTCATCATGGTGGGAAAGGATGCCTCGGTCGACGGATCGGTGATAACCACCCACACATGTGACTGTGGAGTATGTGATTGGACATGGAGACATGTTCCAGCAGCCGATCATGAGCCAGGCTCAACCCGAAAAATCTATCACATCAATCAATTCCGAACATGGCCTCCAGAGGAGGGCCTGAAGTGGGAGCTCTATAAAAAAGATTTTACAGGAGTGGAAATTCCCCAGGTGCCCCATACCTATGCCTATCTCCACGGCGCGTTCGGATACATGAATGACCAACAGCTCGCCTTAGGAGAATCCACGATCGGATGCCGGAGGGAGATGCGAAATCCCACCCCTTCAGCCACGCTTGACATCACTATGCTGACTCTCCTGGCCATGGAGCGATGTAAGACGGCCCGTGAAGCTGTCAAGCTCATGGGATCTCTAGGAGAAAAGTACGGATACGGCTTCACCGATACAGGGGAGATGCTGGCACTGGCTGATCCCGAAGAATTGTGGATTTTCGAGATTATGCCGGTAGGCCCTCTGTGGACACCTGAGAGCGGAAAGCCTGGGGCCATTTGGTGCGCCCAGAGAGTTCCGGACGACCATGTCAGCGTTTGCCCGAATGAATCCCGCATCGGAGAGATCGACCTGGATAATCCCGACTATTTCATGGCCTCGCCCAACGTAATTTCCTACGCAGTCGACAAAGGCTATTACGACCCAGAGAGTGGAGATCCGTTCAACTGGAAAAAAGCCTACTCTCCAATAGAGGCGAGTGCTGCGAGTTCCAAAGGTTCTCGGGCGCGTCTGTGGCGTTTTTTCGATCTCGTGGCTCCCTCTCAGGAATACAGCCCTGAAACTCCCAATATGGAGCTTCCCTTTTCTGTCAAACCGGATAAAAAGCTCTCAGTAAAAGATGTGATGGATATGACGAGGGACAAATTCGAGGGAACGCCCTTCGATCCTGCCCACGGCCTCCAGGGAGGAGCCTTTGCCAATCCGAACCGCCTCCCCTATGGGTTTACACTGGATAAGAAAAGGTACAACACTCCCCGGGTGATAGGTGTCAATCGAGCAGAATACGTGACCGTAACCCAGTGTCGAGGATGGCTGCCCCCCACCATCGGAGGCTTGGTGTGGCTGTGCTTCGGAGCCCAGGATACCTCCTGCTACATGCCTCTGTATGCAGGGGTCACCCGAATCCCTCACTCTTTTGAAATCGGTGATCACTGGGAGTTCAATAGAGAATCGGCACGATGGGCGTTCGATTATGTGGACTTCCATACCCAAGTCGTCTACTCCCATGCTATCCAGGATGTGCGGAAAGCACAGGAGAAGTGGGAGGGCGATGCCTTGGTAAGGGTTGAGACCATAGATAAAGTTGCCCTGGAGCTGCATAAGAAAAACCCAGCTCAAGCCATGTCGTTCTTGACGGAATACAGCAACACCCATGCCAACGCGGTGATAGAGGCTTGGTGGAAGCTGGGAAATGACCTCCTGGTAAAATACAACAAACTGTGGATTTATGATGCCGAAACTCGGGAGCGTAACAGATTGGATTTTCCCGACTGGTATCTGAGAGAACTGATAAAATACAACCACCTCGAGCCAGAGGAGCCGAGAGAGCAGAGGTGAAACGGTCACTTCAAAATATAAATAAAAATTAGAGTAAAAGGAGTAGGTCTTAAATGAAAATTATTAAGCCCAAAAGAGCGGTTTTCCTGTTTTGGAGTCTGTTCTTTATTGCATCAGTTCCTGGCCTGGCTGAAGCAGACATTCCAAAGGCAGATTTGCCTGTTCTCAACACCTCGGCTGGACAAAGCGCAGATGTGGAAACTCTGAATGTCATCTGCGAAGAGGCTGGCGTGAAATACGATTATTGTGATGTTCCCACTGTAGAACTGATCGATGCAGGAGTCGGATTGGCTGATAAGGAATCAGGTCCGGGATTTCATGTCGAAGTGAATACAGATCTTTCCGAATATCCTAAAGGCACCCCTTATGAGACTATCATCTTCGCCATAGGAGCCAGCCTGAAAGGAATGGGTGCTTCGGGGTTGACTGTGGATGCTGAAGTCAACCGGTTGAAAAAGATCATCGACTATTGCAAAGAGAATAATATTTTCCTCATCGCGGTCCATGCAGCGGGCTCATCCGGAAGAGGAGCTCCGGGCAGCGACAATGAGCGCATGATCGATGCAGTCGCTCCCTATGCTGACTATATCATCGTGGTGGCCGACAGCAATAAAGACGGAAGGTTCACGACCATCGCTCAAGATAAAGGAATCCCTCTGACAGAAGTAGAATATGCCCTTGAGATAGTGGATATCATCAAGCAAGTCTTCGAATAAGCTCTCTTTTCTTTCCTTAGTATTTTCTTATTTTCAAGAATTAGATTCCAACATGCGGGCAGTCGCTCTGATCACCTCGAATGCATTTTTAACCTCTCGCTCGTGGGTGCGGAAGCCAAGGATACAAATCCGAATGGCGAATTTCCCGCTCAAAAGGGTGGACGAGAGATAGAGCTTTTTTGTCGCAACCAGAGCTTTCAGCAACCGCCGATTGAACCTGTTGACATTTCCCTTTTTTGGATGGTAACGAAGAGCAAAAGCAGAAAGTTCAGGAACAGATAAACATTCAAAACCCGGTTCCTCCAGGAAGCGGTGATAGATCCATTGGGTCAATCGGAGTTTCTCGGCAAGGTTTTCTCGGAATGCCTGGACACCGAAAAATTTGAGCGGAAGCCACACCCGCAATCCTCTGAATGAACGGGAGAGTTCAGGAGAATGGTCTGCGGCATCCAGCTCTCCCTCGGGAACGGGATGATCCTGTATGTAATCTGCGGCCATGACGTGTGCGCGTTTGAGAAGCTCCCCTTGTTTTACCAGAAGGCTGCCTGTACCGTAGGGAACAAAAAGACCCTTGTGAGGATCGAGAACAACTGAATCCGAGCTCTCGATACCCCTGAGAACTTTTTTTCCTTCCTCACAGAGATTGAAGAAGCCGCCATAGGCCCCGTCGATGTGATACCAGAGTGAATGTCTTTTTGCGATTCCACCCAGTTCAACCAGAGGATCCACGGCTCCTGTGTTGGTTGTCCCTGCATTCCCAACCAGCATGAAAGGCTTCAGTCCCCTTTCCAGGTCTTTCGTAATCGCTCTTTCAAACTCTTCAGGAACAGCACGGAAATTCGCATCAACCCTCAACATTCTCAAATTTTTTTTCGGGATTCCGGCTAATTCTGCAACTTTCATCACACAATGATGGGTTTGATTCGACATATAGATTGTCCCCGAGCCGAAATCATCGCCGAGAAGGTGTTTTCTTGCTGTCACCACGGCGCTGAAATTCGCAAGCGACCCGCCAGATGTCAAGATGCCTCGGGTAGAATCTGGATATCGCATCCACTGGGAAAACCAGTTCAAACAAGTATGTTCCAAACGGGCGCAGGCCGGTGCAGCAAACCAAACGCCCACATAGCGGTTCGTCGCTGCAGCGATGAAATCAGCAATCGCAGACGGATACAGACCTCCTCCTGGTATGTACCCCATAAAAGAAGGATGGGGATGGGTGATTGATGCGGGGATAATTCTCTTCATCAAAAAATCGAGAAGGAACTCGAAATCACATCCCTCCTCCGGCGGAGGATCCAACAAGGAATCGGCGACTTCAGGATATTTATCCAGGTTAGAACAAGGTGCATCCGGCAAGCTTTTGATGTGGTCAATGATGGCTTCCAATACCGTCTCCCCCATTTGGCGCATTTTTTCAGGAGATAGCTCCAAATTCGTCACTTTCATAGCCGGCTTCTCCTCTCTCTTTAAACGGCAGTCCTCTTATGATATATCAAAAACGCTCATAAAAGGAAAAACAAGATTTGGATTGGATTAATTCCCTGCACTTGTAATAGAATACCAATGATATGGAGGGAAATGATGCTATTGGCTGAGATAAAATCGAGAGCATTTTTTTGTATTTCTCTCATCTTGATATCCTTCTGTTCCTTTCCTTCCCATGGATTTGCTCTTGAGATTGTTACCCGAGCCCAATATCTGGATTATGCCCGAAAGGCAGCGGATTGGACTTGGCAAAACTACGAGGAAGTGATTGCGCGATGGAAAGAAGGGTTCGATCCTGATAACGTCTTTGGCTACCGCCCACCAGGCGGACTTTTAGAGATGGCCGTCATCTTTTCCTACCTGAATGAAGAAGAAAAGAAGCCAGAGTATGCCGTGCGAGCGAAAAAGATTCTCCTTACTTATGCCGATTTTCGATCCGCTTATCCTGAATGGGCCAGAGAAAAACGTCCTGACTATGAGGAAAACGTCCCCGTGCTGCCTGACTTTTTTACCGTGATGCGATATATCAGGGCTTACGATATGTTGAAAAAAATTGGCGTTCTCAACGCCAAGGAAGACCATAAAATCCAGAAGGACATCGCTGAAAGCATGGACTATCTGCTTAGAACTCAAGAATGGGGGCCGATGAACCGCACAGCACTTCGAGCAGAATCTTTAGCCTGGGCCGTAAGGGCTCTCCCCCATCACCCCAATGTTAAAAAATGGGAGATGCAAAAAAGAGCCCTTGGAGATGATAACTGGGGGAACTGGCAGATCGAGGATGCCACCATTTACCACGGAGTCTGGCTCTATGCACTCCTAGGATACGCTGACGCAATGGGAAAATTAGGAAAATTGCTGGATACTCCCGAGATGTACTATTATGCTCATTATTTTCTCAATCTGATGTGTCCGGCAGGAATGATTCCAGATTTTGGAGATGCCAACTGGCTGGCAAATTGGCCTCGATTCCTCGTATTTTTCGAAGCGGCTGCTAATCACTATAAGGATCCTGGAATGAAATGGGCGGCGGCCACCATTGCACGGAAATTCATCGATTTCAATGACCCAAAAAATATTGGACTCGCATATAATTTGCTGGATTGTTATCTCTGGGGAAGTGACGAGATTGACGCGCATCCCCCTAAATATCTATCCCAAGAAGTCATGGAGGATGTTCAGGGAAAAAAGATTGTTTTCCGGAACGGATGGGACTCTCGCTCCACGTACCTTCTTCTCAACTACAGGGACGAAGGGGACGGAGGATTGAACTTCAGGGATTACCTGAGGGACACCATTCCTGTGGAAGAAGAAAAGATGACCCACGGTCATGCAGACGAGAACAGTATTGTCCTCCTGATGACGGACGGTTCGGTTCTCCTCCATGATGGGGGTTACCGTGATTACATGCCCAGCGGACCATTTGGCGCTTACAGACAAGATTACTTTCACAATCGTCTTTGTGTAAGGCCCGAGAAGATCTGGATGGGGCAGAAAGAGGGAGAACATCGTTACAGTATCCGGGATGCGGTCCCCGGACAGAATATCCTCGATTTTTTGCATAATGCTGGTTCTTATCGAAAAGTCCGCACACAAAAAGTGGATTTTCTGAGTGTGGATGACTTCGACTACAGCCGCACGCGGCTTATTGACCAGGCCATGGACTATGAATGGGACAGGGTGGTCGTTTCTGTCAAAGATCCAGAATTTTTCGCTGTATTTGATATTTTTAAATCTCTCAGGGAGGGGTATTACACACTGTCCAATCTGTGGCACACACGAAAAATCGTTTCTTGCGGCGAACACTGGTATGATACCGTTTACGATCAAATTCAGAGACATATTCTTCCCATCAACAAGCATTTATTGATTCTCTTTCCCATGACTCATTTCAGGCTGGAGGGAACAGAGCCAGAAAAACGTCATTACCAGGACGAGATCATGATCCATCAAACCGCGGCTCAACATTTCGAACTCGGCGAAACAGTGGGGTTGATAACCTTATTGATTCCTCATTTTCCGGATGAGCCTCCTCAAAAATGGCTGGACGAAATCAACCTCCTCAACACGCAACCGAGCCGGGCTGGGATGGGCATAGAGATGAGGATAGGAGAGAGGCTCATTGTAGTGGGAGTGAAAAACGATCTACGTATGGATATTGCCCGGGACTGGAGGCGTCCCCGCTATACTTATGAGGCGGGCAAAATCAATTTTGGAGGAATTGAAACCAATGGAGATTTTCTTTTCGCTTCCATCAAGGATGAAAGACTCTCTTACACCATTGTCAATCTGACAAAAGCCTTCTATAAAAATCAACTGCTCTTCGAAACCAAACCTTCTTTCTACGGGTTAGCCTTCGACGGCAGCCCAGACAAAGGCGGACTCGGAAAACTTCGCTACTGGCGTGATGAAGTGGAGCTAAAATGAGCTTGATCAGAAATCGAAGAGCTTGTTACTCATCTTCCTCTGGTCCTCATTCCATCGTCTGATTAAATAAGGCTTTTCCTGCTCGAATACCCGGACAACACTCTCGAAATACTCCTCGCATTCTTTGATATTCATATGAACGGTCTTGTTCACAAATGAAAGGATGCGGGAGTGGTAAAAAGGAATCATGGATTCAATGATGAGTTCTTTCGGAATCTCGTTATTCCTGTAAGCAATGGCATAATTGAAGAGGATTCGGGCCCATATGTCGCTTCGATAATAAAATTTCTCTCTCGGGATTTGTTTGGTCTTATTGATCTCCTTCCACTCTGATTTGGGAAGTATTTTTTCCCAAATGTTCCCATACCTGTCAAAGCCGGAGACGAAACTTTCATACAAAGAATCAAGGTCTACGGAGACAGGAGGCGGATTATCCACACTGCCAAGACCAAAACCAAAAATACTGCTCGGCCAACTTTCTGCTGTGTCTTTCCAGAAATACTCAAAATCTATCATCAGTTCAAAAAAAGTCATCATAACTTGCTTAAACATCGGTCCCAGGTGTTTTGCGGGATCTTTGGTCCGATGAGATTTGGGCGAACCCAAATAGGTTTGGCACACCTTGAATCTTCGAGCGATGGCAATCGTTGTCATCCAGATATCGATCCCGAAATGAGCCACATTTTCACTCCAAGTTTTTTCCGACAAAAAAGCCTGGGCCATGCGTCTGGAGAATCCAAAATCCCCGCCTATAGGCTGCCTTACCCTGAGCCCATAGAGAGTTCTCAGCAAAGGATAGGCGATGTGATTGGTGATCGAACCATCGTATTTATGACGAACATATATCGGAGTAACATAATTGAATCCGCCAAACAAGGGTTCTCCCAGATACTGAATCCACTGCGGAGAGATGCTTTTGAGATCGGCGTCCACGACAATAGCTGCTTTAGCTTTCAGCTCGACAACCGCTTCAAACAAATTTTTCAGATTGTTTCCTTTGCCCTTCACGCCCTCTGGAGTCGAAATATAAATCTTGGGTACCTCTGTGGATGCATTCAGGAATGCTTCCTTGGTTCCATCCGGAGAATTGTTATCCACGTTGATGATCACCGAGTCTTTATCCTGGAAATATCTTTTCAATCCAGCACCAGCCATTTCTGTGGGATAGGCGATGGAGTCAGCCTCGTTGTAAGAAGGAATCCCAACCACCAGTTCTGCCTGTTTCACACGTTGCGGGTTTTCAATCCAACCGCTCATTCAATCCACCTTTTCCTTTCGAATCAGAGATTTTCCTGCCGCTTTTGTATGACCTTTCTGTTCAATTCACGGGCCTCTGCGAGGAGATCATTGAGATAATCCAATATTATCCTGACCTTAATATTCGACAGTTTTCTTTTGCCTGATTGCTGTGCGTGGAAATGTTTCATCAGAAAAACAGCTATCTCTTCCTCGGTCATCCAGCCTCTAAGATATTCGTCCTTTTGAAGCTCCAACCGCAAATCTTCTAACTCTTGGCTTGCAGCCAATATTCGAAACTCATCCAGTAACTGATCTCTCCATTTCAAGTATTCATCGGAAACATTAGAAGAAGAAGAGCCGAGAAGCTTTTGTGCACTCTTGAGTGTTTCTGTATAGTGGCCATTCGCTTCATGAAGGATATTTTCTGCTCGTTCATATTCTTCTGCATTGAAGGGAACATCCTCCTTCAATAATTCCTTAAATAAGTAGATCGACTTGAGAACACTTTCCCTGCATTCAGTCGCGTTCTTGCAGAGGACATTCTGTATTATATATGGCATGGTTTTTTCTTCTTCGTTTTTTAACCACTGATCTTCTCAGCCGCCTTTCCTTAAGGCATGATTGCTTGAAGTGAGATGCCATTATATAAAATTATTCCCACTGTCTCAACTCAGTGTGCGCACCAGTGTAAACATCTCCATTTTCGCATCTGTCCCAACAGTGGTAAGCTGAGGAAGAAGTTGTCCTGGAGGAAAGGGGACATCGGGTTCAGCACCAATCTTTTGACTTCTTATTTTATCCTGTTATATGATTTCTGGCTGAAAGCTGAGCATTCTTGGAGGAGCTTATGTTCATAAAAAAATCCCTTCTATCAGTCGTTCTACTTTTAATCTTCACATCATCCGCGGTCTATTCACAAAATAAAATCACCAATCCTAAGGATGAGTTGGGATTCCACATCGGAGATGACTACGTTTTAGCGAATTACACTCAGTTATCCACATACTGGAAGAAACTCGCTGAAGAAAGTGATCGCATGATCCTTGAAAAAATCGGGGTCACCGCGGAAGGCCGCCCGATGATCATGGCGATCATCACTTCCCCCGATAACCACCGTCAGCTCGATCGCTTCAAAATCATATCCAAGAAATTAGCATTGGCAGAAGGTCTGAACGATCATCAAGCGAGCGAACTCGCTGAGCAAGGTCGCGCCATTGTCTGGGTCGACGGCGGCTTACACGGCACCGAAGTTCTGGGAGCTCAACAACTGATCGAACTTGTCTATCAGATGGTCAGTCGAAGTGACTCTGAAACTGTTCGAATCCTTAGAGACGTTATTCTTCTCGCAGTTTGTTCCAATCCGGATGGAATGGAATTGGTATCCGACTGGTATATGAGGGAGCCGGAAAAAGCCAAGCGGACAACGAAAGGCCTTCCCAGACTTTATCATAAATATATTGGGCACGACAACAATCGAGATTTTTACATGTCCACTCAGCCTGAAACCGAAGCCATCAATCGGGTCCTTTACCAGGAGTGGTTTCCCCAAATTGTTTACAATCACCACCAGACCGGGCCCTCTGGCTGTGTCCTCTTCGCTCCGCCCTTTCGGGATCCCTTCAACTATTGTTACGATCCTCTCATCCCTGTAGAGATTCAGCTCATAGGAGCGGCCATGCACACCCGATTTGTGGCAGAAGGAAAGCCTGGCGCCACCATGCGGTCAGGTGCGGGATATTCGATCTGGTGGAATGGCGGCCTCCGGACAACGGTCTATTTTCACAATATGATTGGCGTCCTTACAGAAACCATAGGGAATCCAACTCCAGTGGAAATTCCTTTCCTTCCTCAGAGGCAACTCCCTAAAAACGATCTTCCTTATCCTGTAGCTCCTCAAAAATGGCACTTCCGTAAATCCGTTGAATATTCCATTACGGCGGACAAAGCCATTCTTGACTTCGCATCAAAACATCGAAAAGAGTTTCTGTTCAACATCTACCGTATGGGCAAAAATTCCATCAAGCGTGGCTCCCGTGATCACTGGACAATTCATCCGAAACGCATCCAAGCTGTAGAAGAAAAAATCAAACTCGATAAGGCTGAGAGGACTGGTTCGGGCCGATCCAGAGGCTATCCTCCCGAGTATTATGAATGGCTTCTGGATCCTGCCCATCGGGATCCCAGGGGATACATCCTTCCATCAAACCAGCCAGATTTTCTAACCGTCCAAAAATTTGTGAATACCTTGATTAAAAACGGGATCACTGTTCTCAAAGCGGTCCGCGATTTCGATGCAGGAGAAAAATCTTATCCTGCTGGTTCCTATGTGGTAAAGACCTCCCAGGCCTTTCGGCCCCATATTCTATCCATGTTTGAACCTCAGAACTATCCAGATAATATTCCCTGCCCCGGGGAACCGCCGGTTCCCACCTATGATATGGCTGGCTGGACCCTCGCCTATCAGATGGGTATCCATTTCGATAGGATTCTCGACGGTTTCGACGGTCCCTTCGAAAAGGTAGAAGGTTTTGCAGAAAGAATACCTGGAAAGATAACGAAAAGTGAGGGAGCGGTGGGATATCTCTTGGATCATCGGATCAATGATGCTTTTACTGCCACCAACAGACTTTTAAGAAATAAAGAAGAGGTCTATTGGCTCAAGCAGCCACTCAGGCTGGACCATAAGATCGTCTCCCCTGGTACAATATATATTCCAAAAAAGCCTTCGACCGAAGAAAAATTGAAGAGGATGTGCAAAGAACTAGGATTGCACTTTGAGGGAATCCCTTCCAATCCTTCAGGAGAAGTCTTTAAGCTCTGCCCCCTTCGCATTGGACTCTGGGACCGCTACGGAGGTTCCATGGATTCGGGGTGGGTCAGATGGCTGTTCGGACAGTTCGAGTTCCCGTTCGAAGTTGTGTATCCTCCAGATCTGGACAGGGGTGACCTTGCCAAGAAGTATGATGTCCTTGTTTTTGTTGATGGAGCCATCCCTGAGGAAAGTGCGCCGGATAACCGGCGTTCGCGATGGTTTTCCCAGCCGAAGCCAGAGGAAGTCCCAGCAGAATTTCGCAGCCATTTGGGTGAAGTTACCATTGAAAAAACGGTGCCTCAATTACTCGAATTTTTAAAAGACGGCGGAACCATACTTGCCATCGGAAGCTCGACGAACATCGCCTATCATGCAGGACTTCCTATAAGGAATGCCCTCACCCAAAGACTCCCAGATGGAACAGACGAACCGCTTTCCAGGGCTCAGATCTTTATACCTGGTTCTCTCCTCTGGGTTCGAGTAGATACCGATAATCCACTCGGATACGGAATACCAGGGAAAGCGGATATTGTCTTCAATCGAAGCCCGGTTTTCGACCTAGAGCCACAAGCAGGACTCAGCGGAATCCGTCCTGTAGCTTGGTTCGACTGCAAATCGCCCTTAAGAAGCGGTTGGGCCTGGGGACAGCATTATCTGGAAGGAGGAATAGCGATCATTGAGGCTGACTTCGGGAAGGGAAAACTCTTGCTTTACGGCCCGGAAGTGACATTTCGAGGGCAGCCCCACGGTTCTTTTAAATTCTTCTTCAACGGACTCTACTACGGGCCTTCAAAAGTGGTAACACTAAAATGAAACATCCATTTCTTTCAAGAGATCATCGACTTTGCCATACTTCTGCATGATCCAAAGTACATAACGGATATCCACAGCAATGGATCGACTGTAATCTTTGTTCCATCTGTAATCGTTGATCGTTGCCTCATAGGCTCTGTCAAAATTCACCCCCACCAGCTCTCCCCTTGCATTGAGAACCGGACTGCCTGAATTCCCACCAGTGGTGTCCGCATCGTACAAGATGCATACCGGCACACTCTTGAGCTGAGGATGCAGAAATTGTCCAAAATCTTTTTCCCTATGCAGTGCTATGAGCTCAGCAGGAGTGTCAAAGGGCTCTTCAGAGGTGGTTTTTTCCACCACTCCATCCAATGTCGTAATGGGCTCATAATAAACTGCATCTCTTGGATGGTATCCTCTGATTCGTCCGAATGTGAGACGAAGCGTGCGGTTGGCATCAGGGATAAAGTCCTTCTGCAAAAACTCTTTTTTGACGTCGATCAAATGTGCATAAAGCTCTGTTAGGGCTCCTGTACGAGCATCTCGGGTCTTTTTGAGGTTTTGATAACTGGGATACAGGGCTTCGGCCAATTGGATGAAGGGATCGTTCATTTCTTTCAGCTCTGAAGTGGACTTTTGAAGCGCGTCCATCAAAACACTACTCTGACTGAGTGTTGATCGGCTGTAGGTTTGAGCAACAAACTCGTCAATGTTCCCTTCCAGATCTGCTCCTTCGAATATTGTCTCCAATGCAGGAATGCGAAATTCTGGGGGAAGCTTTGCAGCTCGCATGAGCAGTTCTTTAAAGACCATTTTATCTGTGGGTTGGTGATAATTTCTTAACGAGAGTTCCAACCTTTGCCTCGTGCGGGCAAAATTGCGGTCCATATATGATGATTCTCTTTCTAAATCTTCCTTCTGCCTCTCTATCGAAGCCTCATAGACTGTGTACCCGAAAGAAATCATATTGACGCTTCTCCGGAGATAATCCAATAGGAGCTCATACTCTGCTCTTTCGCGAATATCATCATAGATCTTTCCAATCTTTTTCAGGATGTCTCCGTACTTTGCCTTTCGCTCTTGGTCGGCCTGGATGAATCGCCTGAGCTCTTTTTCTTCTTCACGCTTTATATCTACCAAACCAATCCTCTTCATTCCCGAAAGCTTTCCCCGGTAATTTTTCATGGTGTTGGAAAGTCCTCTCATTCGAGAGAGATGTTTCAGGGCGATTTCCCGGTCTTTCTCCCCCGTCATCTCCATGACAGAAATCTGCCAGGCATACCAATCTGCCACCCATGGCATTCGGACTTCTTCCTCATAAGCTAAAAAATGAGATGTTCGATGACGGTAGGTTCTGCCCGGATAACCTAGAAGGAAAATGAAATTTCCTTCTTCCACTCCTTTTGGATTTATCTGTAAATATTTTTTGGGGTGATAAGGAATATTTTCTTTCGAATATTCAGCAGGCGTGCCATCGGGCGCCACATAAGCTCTCAAAAAAGAAAAATCGCCCGTATGGCGTGGCCACATCCAGTTATCAATCTCCCCTCCAAAATTTCCTATTGAACGGGGAGGAACATAAACCAATCGAATGTCTTTTAAATAGGTGTATAGAAAAAGGACATATGTCTTGCCGCTGAACATCTCAGCCACCTCTGCCCGCTTTCCTGGATTTTCTCTCTCCGCTTCAGCTACCATCTCTTTCATCTTTCGCTCCACAGCCTTGGTCTGTTCGGCGAATTCCATTTGTTCCTTGATAACACTCAGAATCTCGGTGGAAACATCCCTGTAAGACTCCGTGATGCGCGCCGTTAAGCCTCTGGCCGGAATCTCGTCCGATCGCCTCGAAGCTTTAAATCCCTGTTGGATGTAATCCTTTTCCTTTGTGCTCACAGCTTGTACAGATCCGTAAGCCACATGATGATTGGTAATGATCAGGCCATCCTCAGAAACAAAAGATCCAGTAGCCCCCACTTGGACCACGGCCTGAATAAGGCTGAGCTTCCCCGGGCTGAAGATATCTTCGGCCGCGATCTCTAAGCCCTTCTGCTGAAGGCCAATTTTATGTATTTCACTAATGGGCCACATTCCTTCATCTGCAAAAACCTGAATCCAGAGAAAAATGAGAATGGTTGCCAGGACAGCTGCTAGATACATATATTTCTTCATGTTTTTCTCCTTATCATCCTTGGATTTCCCGGGCCTAGTTGGCGAAGTATCCCTGCCGGTGGGAGACCTTATACTGTTTTCTCTTTATTCTGACGGAGATCTCTCTGAATTTTCCGTTTTTTTCGTACTCCTGGGGAGAATAATAGAGAAGATAATAGTTTTCTGAGGCATCAATAGCTTTTTTGAATGAAGCCAAGACATTGGCTGAACTGTCTACAAATCCTCCGGTTGCCTCAGCCATCTCCCTGAAAGCACCGTATATATCTTCGGATCTTTCTTGAAAATACACTCCATGTATATGCTTAATCGGAGGCGTCAGAAACAAAAAATGGATAGAAATTGATGAATCCGCAAATGCCTGTTTGACAAGATCCACATCGAATGAAATCTCTCTTTGTGACGCCTCAAAAAGGCGATTGAGCCCAAGGAGAATGTGAGGTTGATCCTGATACTGAGCAATATATTTATCCATAATGGATGGCTCTATTTGAGGAATGAACTCTCTCTGATAGATGAGAAAGACATATTTTTGTCCATCTTCGTTCCTCAAAATTTCTGCAAAATCCAAGAGCTTCTGCTGATCCACTCGCCTGAGCATCTCCACCCTATCCAGAATAGTCTGATATTTCATGAGCTGCTTTTCGAGCGGCATCCAATTATATGCGCCTGATACAAACTCATCCATTTGCTGCGAACTGGTGCTCAACCGGTCCAGGTCTGCGGCGGATAAAGATTTGGCAAGACCGATAAGCTCTTGGATCGCTCCCCTGTATTCTGCATTTCCTATCATCGCTTCCCTGCGCAAAAGCTCTTTAAGCTGACCGGACATTTCCTGCCTGGTTTGATACTCTATGACCCTGTTGCGCATCCTGTAAGTTTCCATGGGAGTGACAACCATAAGATTATCCCCTGGCATTAAAACATATTCATGGAAGTAATCTATCGCCTCCCCTATTTTTGGCGTATATTCAGATATCTCGAAGAAAAGAAAAAATGTTCTGGATGTAGCAGGAGCAAATCTTGTCTTTTCTTCACTTCGCTCCACCGTTTTTTTCTTGACCAGATACACGGCCTCGATTTTTTGGGGAATTCCATCCTCGAAGATTTCAAAATCATCAATGGTCAGGTTCTCCACGAAACTTCCGTCCCGAAAAACTCTGACTGGAACTTCGATATTGATGACGGTAGATTCTTCCACTATCTGTTGGGGAAAGATGGTAACTGTCAAAAGACTGCAGTACAGCACCAGGATCAAGCGGATCATTCCAACCTCTCTCTTGAATCAATAGCACAGATTCAAGATGAAGTCAAAGAACGATTAAATGATAATTCGCTTTTATGCTTTTCTCGTCTTCTCTTTCCAGCGTACTTTTTTACCTGATAGACAAAGGCTTCCAATTTAGTATTTACCGAAGGAATATCTGCTCCACTAAAGACCAGAGTAGGTATGGGGATGTTGCCGAAATCCTTTTTTATTTGAGTCGAGATCGCTTCCGAGATAGTACCTAGCATACAGTTCATACAGATGACATTGACGATGCCATGGGCGCCCCGTTTGGCATAATCCACCATTTTGGCGATATTTAAAAGCAAAATCCTGTTGTTCTCTGGATTGATGTAAGGCCGGGAAAATTCCAGAATACTTCTGTAGCTGGGTTCAGAGAGCCTGGCCAGGGCCTTTTTGACTCCTTTTTTTATCTTCCAGGTTTCAATATCCTTCCTGATGTTCAGAATTTCCATGGCAGCGCATTCATGGTATTTTTTCTGCCTCAATTTGCGAGCGATGGATCTTCTCATCGTGAAATCGACATCATCCACGAGGAAAGGCGCAGGCCACACTTCACACCCCAGTTTCTCCAGTCTATGAAAGAGATCACGGTTGGCCACTGGATGCTGTCTTGTATAAATATCCCCGGCAATTCCTACTATCGGTCTCCAATGTCTTTTCACTTCGATCGCATTCAGCCTCTCCACACAGCTTTTCCACGCCGTTTCGAAGGATCCGTTGACAAGACTTTTCTCGATATCCCTAAGGTTCGTCTCGTGGACTCCATCTGTTTGTCCTTGCTGGACTTCATAGGGCCTCTTCTCACAAGCTGCCTTGACGAGCAAATCCACGGCTACGAGCCCTCTCCACAACAATTTGAGTCCCGAAATACCCAGTATCTTGGAAAGGGAATCAGCAGGAGAAGCTGAGACTTCAAGAGAATCGATCCCTATATCTTCCAAGAGATAATTCATCCCTTCCCCGTATTGGGCTAAGAGACAGGTACTCTTTGTGCCAGGAAAATAATAGACCTCGTTTCCTTTTCGCTCTGCCCGGGCAAACTTGACCAAGTCGCCAGCAAGGATGGAATAAGCATGACATTCCTTACCAGAGCTGTAATGCTCGCCCAAACTGAGTGATCGAGCATCGGGCTTCGGAAGAACCTCGGCCTCGATCCCGATTCCTTTCATGGCTCCGGAAAAAGCGAAGACGTGATCGGCAAAATAAGGAAGGACAAATTTGCGTTTCCTGTATCCCTCGAGTTCGATATCCTTTTGACTCCAATTCCTGGCCGCGGAGATATGGCTTTTTTTCAGCGGGGTCTGCATCACACTTATCTCATCGCAGAACGCCTCGAGCCGAGTGATCAATCCAGCCTCACCTCTATGTTCATCGAATTCAAGAACCAGATGAGGCTTATCTCCCAGTATTTTTGAAAGATGCTTCAGAGTGAAAGCGTCGGGGCCACACCCAAAATTGGATACAATAATGGGAAAGATGTTCTCCTTTTTCCTGCACCATACAGAGGTTTTGATAATCTGCTGATTATAGCGCCACGGAGGCATGCCGGGCCAATGGGAACAGTCAGGTCCTTCAGGATGAATGAAATCCATCGGGAGAGAGACGACTTTGAGCTTTTGAAGATGTCTGCCCAGGTTGAGATTCAAAAAAGCATCGTGAATGTTGTAGGGTTTTCCAAGAATGATCCACATATTCCGCGGATCACTTTCGTATGCTTCGAAAATTTCCTTTCCTCTGCATTTCAACTTCCTCGAAAATTCTTTTTGGGCGGATAGCGCCTGATAGAAAGCCTCACTGAATGCATCCTTTTTTATCCCCAAAATCTTCTTCACCGAAGACATGCTCTCGTTAAAACCATCAGCTCCGGAATTCAAACTCACACACGAGAGCAACAGTTTTGAATCGAATGCCGATTTAAGCATGTATGGGACATGTTCACAATAAGGACAGAGATAATGACATACCTCAGGATTCTTAGGAGTGTCTATTACCGAAGGGAAAAAATGGCATCCACCTCTTTTTTTTCGAACCATTGGACATGTCCAAAAGCAACTTTTATGGGAAGGCATGTCTCCGCAGGAAGCTTTTTTAGCCCCATTTCAAGGATTTCCATGTTGGTGTTGGGAGAGAGACAGACCTCACATCCTAATAGATTGAAAAAGGTGGACCAGAAAGGCAGGTATTCGTAAAGAAACGATGTCTTGGGCAGAGCTATCCGAAGGATTGAAGAGGAGGGATTTTTCATGTACGTTGCCAATAAAGCTTCTCTTTCCTTGAATAGATCCGGAACCGGTTGATCCTCCACCTTTGAATTGTCGGCAGCCTCTCTGGGAGATGACAATTCCTGCTGGGATGAATACCTTTCGCAGGTGTCTCCAAAGTAGATATTTTTTCCGTCCAAATTTATCCGATTGACCTGACAACGATTGGCACACTGGCTGCACTGAAAACTTTTAACCGAATAGGATTGCCTGATTCTCTTCTCGATCCATCCCGTCAGGGATATGACTCTTTCCCGTTTTTCAACCACACCTTTCGCAATCAAGGCAGCTCCGATAGCACCCGATATTCGATTATGAGGATGAACACGAACCGGTCTATTCAACAGAATCGAAAAGGCCCTGACCACAGAAGAATTAGAGGCCACACCTCCTTGAAAAACGATGTTTTTTCCTATGGATCGATTTGCGACCACTTTTTCCAGATAGTTTTGAGCGATCGAGTAAGCTAATCCTGAACTTATATCTGGGACGGATACGCCTTGACTGAGAGCGTTCATCAATTCCGTATCCATGAACACAGTGCATTGACTGCCTAGATCACGAGGACTTTGGGAGCATGCCGCAAGAGAAGAAAATTCATTCTCGATGTCGATGCCTAGATGGGCAGCCTGCTCCTCAAGAAAAGACCCAGTACCAGCCGCACAGATTTTATTCATGGCGAAATCATGAATCCGCCCGTTCTTCACCCTGATAAATTTTGAATCTTGGCCCCCTATTTCGAAGATCGTATCGACATCAGGAAAATAATGTTTTGTTCCCACAAGCTGACAGGTAATTTCATTGCGGATTGCATCTGCTTCGAGAAACTTCCCAGACAGATATCTTCCACTCCCCGTTGCCCCGACTCCGAGTATATCTATCTTCCCTTTGCATCTTTTTAAAATCAGATCATAAGCTTCCTTGAGCACATCTAAAGGCCGCCTCTTGTCGGCAAATAAATTCCGGCAACGGGCTTTCCTTCAGGATTCACAAACGCCAGGTTCGTGCTTACAGATCCTACGTCCACACCAAGATAGCCCTTGAACACCTCTCTTTCAGATGGAGAAGGTTCGCCTTTGCCGGTTTCCTTGAGGAAACCAAGGGGAAGGAGTGTGCTCTTTTTGCCCAATCTTTTGAGCCTCAGAATTTTTAGCAGAGCTTCAGCGTCGGAGATAAAGAACTCCTTGCCATGTCTCAGAGCGTATTCCACAGCTCCCAATGCACCGGTGAAAAAAGGCTCTCCAGAAACGATAAAATTCTTATCGGCAATCTTCAGGACTTCTTTAAAGGCTCGGATAAGCCCCTCGTTTTGAGCACCTCCTCCGGCAAAGAATATCGGCGGGAGGCATTCTCTGCCTCTAAGAATGGTGGCCGCAAAATTTCGTGCCAGAGCAAGGCAAACTCCATAAGCGATCTCTTCGATTGGAGTCCCCTTCTGCTGGAGGTGAATCATATCCGTTTTGGCAAAGACACTGCAGCGTCCGGCAACCGCCGCTCCATGAGCAGCCCTTACGGCAAGATCTGAGAATTCCTTTATACCGACCTTCAGTCTAATGGCTTGTTGTTCCAAAAAGGCTCCAGAACCCGCCGCACATCTTTCGTTCAGGGAAAAATCGATGATTTCAGAACCAATTTCTGATAAGGAGTGATTGCCGAGACGAAGCCACTTCGATGACTGAGCTCCTACCTCGATGACAGATTTCGTCTCCGGATGCTCAAGGGAGCTTCCTAAAGCAAGACAGACAACCTCGTTGAATGAGGAAATCTCCTCAGGGAAATCAAATATATCTCTGCCGCAGCCAGTTACACCCATTTTGAGAGTGACGGCTCTTCTGTCTCTAAATAACTTTCTGATCAGATATCTGACGACGCCAGCCGGGTTCCCCTTATTTTTAAAAATTGCAGTACCGAACAGGCGGAAAGAGTCATCCAGAAGAACTGCTTTGCTATTGACCGACCCAATATCAAGTCCTAAAACCATGGCCAATCCTGCAGGATAACTTCATCTCGTTCTTGTGACAAGAGCATAAATCCCCTCCATGAATCAAATTATTTCAACGGTGGTGCAAAAGTCAAGGACCGTAACGAAAATCCATTTCTTTTTCGAAAGTGGAGTAAATCCGGCCTCTTTTCACTTGACGGAATCGTGATTGACGTTATATCTTACCCTTTCGACATCTATTTTGAATCTTAAAGCTCTAGGGAAAAATGCAAGAGTATTGAGGTGTTACATGAATGAAGCACTTACTCAGAAAAAGCTGCAAGAGTATGTAGGAAAAGAGATCGGGCTATCAGATTGGATGGAAATCACACAGGAAAGGGTCAATGCCTTTGCCGAATGCACCGAGGATAGACAGTGGATCCACATCGATACACTCAAGGCCAAACATGGCCCTTACGGATCGACGATCGCCCATGGATTCTTGATCCTCTCTCTTCTGGTCCATCTTACATCTCGAATCAAGCTTTTTCAGAAAGGTATCCGAATGATGACAAACATCGGATTGAATCGTGTCAGGTTTTCGAATCCGGTGCTGGTCGGGTCTCGCATAAGGAATCGGGCTGTTCTCAAAGATGCAATTGATAAAGGAAACGGAAAAATCCTCATAACGGTGGAGAATACCATCGAGACAGAAGGAAGTGAAAAACCGGCTATGGTTGCGGAAGTCTTGGCCCTCCTCTTGATTTGAAAACAATTAGGGAGCTATTCCATTGAACTTCGCTTCGATCTTCGGTCAGGACATATTCATATGGGTGATTCTTCCCCTTCTCATCTTTTCTGCCAGGATCCTGGATGTCTCGCTCGGTACCCTGCGCATCGTTTTCGTCTCAAGGGGGCTGAAATATCTGGCACCTGTGGTGGGATTTTTCGAAGTCATCATATGGTTGGTCGCCATCAGGGCCGTGATGCAGAATTTGAATAATGTCGTCTGCACGATCGCTTATGGAGGGGGATTTGCTGCGGGGACATACATAGGGCTTATCATCGAAAGAAAATTGGCCATCGGCAAGGCATTGATCCGGATCATCACCCAAAAGGATGCGACAGAATTGATAAGCCTTCTCAGGTCAAAGGGATTCGGCGTCACAAATATGGATGCCGAGGGAAAGGACGGAAAAGTCCATGTTATTTATTCCATTATCAGGCGACAAGATTTTAAAAATATTACAGATATTATCCAGAAGTTAAATCCGAGGGCATTTTATACACTGGAAGACGTGCAGTATGTCAGCGAAGGCGTTTTCCCTTTTAACGAACCACACCATTGGAGAAAGCCACTTCTCGGCCCTTTTAGATTCTGGAGGAAGGGAAAATAGCTTGGTGGGCCTTATCTCGACTCACAATTCCTTATAGACAAGGCACCAAAGAGATATCCTTCAAGGATGATTTAATCCGAGTTATTGGTAAACATGAGCATTCTGGATCTATCACACGACAAATAAAGACAGAGTATGTGAAATCGGGGGACATGGGATGTATGATTGATTCAGGAATGCCTGGATTATTTGAGAATAATCAAACACAATAACTGTTGACCGTGAAAAAGAAACTGAAAAAAGCTCTCATCATCCTCGGCAGTATCATTCTTATTCTCATCTTGGTACTGATTACTGCGGTCCTTCTTTTTTTCTATCAGAAACCACTTATCAAAGGACTCCTGGAAAAACAGCTCATAAAAAGGACAGGAATCCAAGTGACGATCGGGGCGTTGGATTATGAATTGTTTCCCTTAAGGATCGAAGCAGACTCGATAAAATTTATAATAAATACCGGGGAATCGCAAGTCGATGTTTCAATGGAAAAGCTCATATTAAGAGGAGACATCCACCGGATCTTAAAAAAACAGACTCCTTATTTCGATTCTGCCGAAGGTTTCAGTGCCCGGATTCGCGCCGCTGTCCAAAAAGCGAGAAAAAAAGTTGCGATCGAGGACTTGATGAAAGATTTTACTTCCAGCTTGACTTACGTCCGCCGGATAAGTCTAAAAAATTCTTTCCTCCACATCGCGTTTGCCAATCGAAAAATAATCCTTCAAAATATGGACTTTGCTCTCGCTCCTTCTACAGGAAATGAATCCTTAGACTATGAACTCATTAGCAGCAATACAGAATTCTTCATCCCAACTTCCAAAATTGGATTTCGAACCATGGTCCGAGGAACTGGAACTTTATCTCTCGGAGAATCACCCCGTGTAAAAGGACGATTTTTCTTTAAAGACAATCTTCTTGCATACCCTGGAAAGGAGGCCTCATTCGAGGAGGTCGATCTGTTTTTCAGCGGTGAATTTCGAGGTGAAGAAAATTCTCTCGTCTTTCCCGATTTAGATATCGACGTTCCTTCTTCTGTGCACCTTGCCTGTCCTCTAACTGTCACCCTCCAAGATGATACAGCATTCTATTATTATCCAAGAATCCAAATCGATGACTTGAAATATGTTTTTTCTTTTATCAAGGAATATATCCCTTCCCCTTTCGACGGCGTCGAAATGCAGGGCAGTGCTTCATTTGAGGGAGAGGGCTGCATCCTTCCAAAACAGGCAGAGGAAAGGGTGAGCATCAGCGGCACAGTTCACATACATCCGACCCGTGTCAGGTACAAAACGTCTCGATTTTCTCTCGGCAGCACCCTATCAGGAAGCGTTAAAGTCAAGAATTTTCCAAAAAACAGAGACTTGACTGGCAAATTGACAAGTTATGATGGTTCGTATTCAAATGGTCATCTCCAGCTGAGTGGATTCAGTCTCAAACTGCCGATAGACTTTTCTAGCAAAACTCACACATTCGACCTTTCCCCCTTGAATGCCCGATTCAAGGCTCTAACCTTTTGCTTCAAGGACAGCCCGATCGAGATTAATGAAGGCGTTTTTCAGGGAAGCGGTTTGCTCGATCTTCAAAAAAATCGCTTTACTCTCATGCGGGCAAGAATACAATTCCCGTCGTTCCCCACTTTTCATATCTCCGCCCGTGCAGACCTCGATGCTCAGGGTTCGAAATCTCTATCTCTGCAAGCTTCAGACATAAGTCTGCCAACTCTTCTGGCATTCCTATCTCCTCTAATCCCGAGAAAAGTCGAGGATTGGGAACCTGAGGGGAGGTTGAACTTTCAAATCGAAGCCCGAAACTCATTTCCAAAAAAAGATGAAGTCTGGGATGTCGAGGCTAGACTGGAGACCTTTGGAATTCGATTCCATGATCCCTCTTTCTCAATAGCCGGAGAGTCTCTCCGACCGAAACTGACCTTCAAAGGGGTGCTCAGTCACCCTCTGACAAACATCCCGTTTTCTGCAGCATTCGAACTTACTCATGGAGATTCTCTTTGGAGAGATTATTATATCGACTGGAACAAAATGCCTCTCCGAGGCAAGATCAGCGGACGGCTTCAAATTCCCGAGAGGAAGCTGATGGAACTTTCCGCCGAGGCATCCATTCCTAGTTTTGGCAAGTTGACTGCAAAAGGCTGTCTTGAGACTGAAGAATCACATGGGATGGATTTTTCCATCACTGCGTCAGAGTTGCAGCTCGCTTCCCTGTACTCCTTTTATCGACATAGAGACACCAACGAACAGGCTCCCGTGGATATCACAGGCGAAGCAAGGGGTTCGATCGACGTCAAAACCAGCGAAAATGATTTCTCAGTCAGCGGTTCGCTTAAGATAAGCAACGCATCGATTACCACAAAAGACAGAAATTTTTCCATAAAACAGATAGAGGCCGCTCTCCCTTTGAACTTCAGAAGAGACAGAAATCTTAAAGAGACCGGTGCTGTCCTTCCTGAAATTGGATTCCTATCGCTCGAAGACATCCATACGCCCTTTCTAGATGTTTTCTCTTTGAGACTCGATGTCTCATCTCATCAAAACAGATACACCATTGAACCATTTGAAATGGAGATATTTGGAAAAAAAGCATCTATCGGAAAGACTTCCATCGATCTGAGCCCTGAGGAGGTAAGCATTGAGAGTCGGACCTCTTTGTTTTGGAAGGATGTGGAACTTACGGAACTTCCCTTTGAATCAAATCAGTTCCAACTGAAGGGAAGATTCTCTGTCAATCTTCCTGAGATCAGTATTCTGGCCAACCGCATTACAACGGCCGGACAGAGTGAAATGGAAGTTTTTGGTGGGGAGATTTCTATCTTGAACCTGCAGATAGAAAAGCCTTTCTCCAAAAATCGAGCCTTTTCCTTTGATGCACGATTCAGGGATATAAACCTTGAGAAGGTAACCGATTTGATTCCTTTCGGACGGGTGACAGGAATCATAGATGGAGAAATCGATGATTTGATTTTCGCACACGGACAGCCTGAGCATTTTAATCTCGCTTTAGAATCAAAGAAGAGAAAAGGAGTTCCTCAAAAAATCAGTCTTACGGCCGCAAACGACCTCGCCGTTCTGGGTACGGGAGAGAAAACATCCTTTTCTCCGAACTCGGGCTGGACGCGGATCATAAACAGTTTCAATTATAAAAAAATCGGTATATCCTGTGCACTCAAGAACGATATCTTCACGCTGAGAGGCACCATCCATGAAGGAGGATTCGAGTACCTGGTTAAAGGGTCGTGGCTCTTTGGCATCAATGTGGTGAATAAGCACCCACAAAATAAGATCCGGTTCAAGGACCTGATGAACAGGCTGAAAAGAATTGGCCAATCGAGACAACCTCAGTGACAGCGGATAAAATTTGAGGTTTCCCCAAAGTGGCGCCCTGTCACTTGGGGACAAAGCCAAAATTTTGTTATAATAATGGCCGAAAGGAGTTTCGAGAAGGGGAAAGCTATGAGAAAGCCAATCATTCACTTCATGATGTTCTTCTATTTTTTTCTGTTCTTTACATCTTGTTTGACCATCAATATCTATTTCCCGGAGGCCGCTGTCCAAAAGACAGCCGAGGAAATAGTCGATGACGTCAGAAAATCAAAGGAGGAAGGCGAAAAAGAACAAAAAAAGGATGTTTCACAATCCGTCTTTTCCTTGGTACCAGCGGCTTATGCCCAACAGGAAGAAACTGTCTCCACTCCTAGAATAAGAGCCTTGAAGCAATCGCTCAGGGATAAAGAATCTCTTCTTCTTCCCTTTTTTCAGAAAGGGAATATTGGAGAAGCCAATGACGGTTTTATTCAGATCCGCAACGAAAACAGCCTCTCTTTAAAGGAAAAGGCAGAGTTGCGCCGTGTGGTCAAGGATGTGAACGGCGATCGTGAAGACCTTTATCGAGAAGTTGCCAAAGCCTTAAATATTGACCAAAACCAAATCCCGAGGATACAGAAAATATTTGCTAAGCGGTGGATCGAAAACAGCCGCACCGGTTGGTGGATTCAAAAAGAAGACGGGCAATGGGAAAGAAAAAAATAACTGTCCTTCACCACTTTTTTCACAGCATTATGGATAGTTCCGTCCCTTCTTTGTTTTGTGTGTCATCTTGGCCACAAGAAAGCCAAGGCTGAATCCCACGACCAAAAGACCGACTATAAAGATGATTCTTGACATCATGATTTTCCAGAAAAAAAGCTGCAGAGTGACCATCTGCGAGTTTTGAATGACGATCACGACGGCCAACACCATCAAAACCAAAATAATGATCGTTTTGGGTTTCATGATTTTTTTCTCCTTTACAGCCACTTCTTCTTTCTGAAGAAGATCACCATGAGAACTGCAATGATCAAAATAACTCCCCAGACCGCAAAGTATGCCCAGCGCCACCCGAGCTCGGGCATAAACTCAAAGTTCATTCCATAGATACCTGCAATGAAAGTCAGCGGTATGAATATCGTTGCGACAATGGTGAGGATTTTCATCACCTCATTCATCCGGTTGCTGACACTCGAGAGATAAGTGTCGTGCATTCCGGATAGCATGTCCCGATATGTCTCCAGAGTATCGATTACCTGGATGGTATGGTCATAAACATCTCGGAGGTAAATACGAGTCGACTTATCGATAAGTGATGATTCCCCTTTTTCTAATCCATTTATCAGCTCTCTCAGCGGCCAAACCGAGCGTCTTAAAAAAATCATCTCTCTTTTCAGCTTGTGAATTTCCTGCAGCGTATCCGGTTTTGGATCTGTCACTACCTTTTCTTCCAGTGCCTCTATCTTTTCTCCGTCCTTCTCAAGGATGATGAAATAATGGTCCACCACTGCGTCCAGTAGAGCATACGCCAGATAATCAGATCCCATTTTTCGTATCCGGCCTTTTCCGCTTCTAATCCTCTCTCTTAACGAATTGAAAATATCCCCTTCTCTCTCTTGGAATGAAATGACATAATTCTCTCCAAGGATCAAGCTGACCTGCTCAACTTGTGTTTCGTTTTTCTCCTCGTCGTAGGAGAGCATTTTGATTACGATGAATATCTGGTGTCCGATTTCTTCCATTTTCGGACGCTGCTGGGTGTTCACAATATCCTCTAAAACAAGAGGATGTATATCAAAGTTCTCTCCCAACCTTTCGATAACTTCCACATCATGCAGGCCATCGATATTGATCCATGTCACGGTAGAAGTTTCTTTAAAAGGGAAACATTCTTCGACTTCCCTGACATCTTTCTGCTGAAATCGAATATCGTCATAGTCAAGGAGGGTGATTTTGGTCTCTACTGCCTTTTTTTCCCCTATAAAAATAGGCGTTCCAGGCGGAAGGCCGGTCTTTTTCTCCCTTTTCCATACCAGTTTTTTCAAAGATACCATTTATTCCTCCTAAAAATACCTATCAAAAACCGGCGAAAATTTCAATTTCATTCTGAATACGAATCCTATCGATTCTTTTGAGTGTCAGCTCTGTTGGGCTAAGTAAATCAAAAGAATAAGCAGAGCAAGAAGACCGCTCCACAGGACGATGGCGGTCTGCGTCGCTTTTTTCGCCCGATTGGTATCCCACCAGGAAAGCGGACGGACACCTTGAACGAGGAAAGTCACCACGCCGGCTAAATTGACACAGATCAAATTCACTAGGAACAACAGCAAGGAACCAAGAGCCAAATCCCAATGACCGGATCCCACCAGCATGCCCAGAGTGACAAGGGGAGGAAGAAGCGCAACAGCCACCATCACTCCGATGAGAGCGCTCAACAAACCGGAAGTCAGGGAGAGCGTTGCAGCGCTTCCTGCTGCCAATGCGAGCGCGATATCGCCGAAATTAACGACTGTCCTGGTTGTCAACTCAGGAATCCGGGTGTCGACTTCAAAAACCATGCCTATTAAAGTCGAAAAAATGAATACGACCGAAGTCCCGACAGCAATCGTCTTGAGCGCTCTCTGTGATAAAGCTCCATCTCCGAGGGTTGTCCCGAGAGAAAGCGCCACATTGGGGCCTAATGCAGGCGCGATGACCATCGCTCCGATGATGAATACGACGTTATTGCGCAATATCCCCACAGAGGCAACTACAGAAGCGAGTATGAGCAGAACAACGAAAATCCAGGAGAGTTTGGTCATCTGATTGATATCGGAATACAGTTCTTCTCGGGATATTCTTTTTCTTTTTATTTCCGGGTCTTTTCCAGCTTCTTTTTCCTTCGAATCTGGCGTCTTTTTTTCTTGGCTCTCAGGCCTCGGAATCGAGGCTTCGGCTGCTAACAGAATCATCCGAAATCCTTCGATCTTGTTGAGCCTTTCCTCCAGTGAGTCCATCAACGGCTCTGTTCTCTCTGTCGGAACAAGAACTTTCAGGTGCATCTGTCCTTCTGTGATCACTTCTTTCCAGAAATCCAACGGATCATGTTCCTGAATCAATCCTTCCGCCACATCCAAGTACCGCTCTGGAAGGATGATTTCAATCAGCCGGAGAGGCATCTTTTCCTCCTATTTCGCTATTGGATATCATACTAGGAAGCCGCGCCTTCTTTCAATATATCTTTCAGGACATCCAGAGGACCATACACCACCAACCTATCGCCTGCCTTGATCACTTCATTCGCTTTGGGTACAGGCACCCAAGATTTTTCCCTCTCTATCCCTAAAACAATAGCCCCTTTTTCACGCAGATGGGACCTTGCCAAGGTTCTTCCCACTAGAACGGATTCCTTCCTGATAATCTTCTTTACCATACCGTAACCCTCTAAGAAATGAAGCAGGTCCTCCGTAGTAGCCTCTTCAAAGACCGGAGATTTGATGAGCCTGTTCTCGATGAACCTCTCCCACTTTCTGGTGAATTTTTTATAAGTCGCGATTTTGTAAATGAGGAAAATCCCCACGATGAGAACGATAAGATTCACTGGAAGTTGATAACCCCTGCTCGTTGCTATCGAAGATGTCGCTGTAACGATTACGGTCACTATTCCCGCATTTCCAAAAATGATCAACCACGTGACAATCTTTCTCCGCTGAGGATGATTCACCACAAACTCGGCTTCTTTGGTAGTGAATCCTGTCCCTGAAAACGCAGACAAGGCCTGAAATCTCGCCTTCTTTTTCTCCATGCCGGTCATCATTAAAGCAACGGACGCGCCTCTGACAACCAGGAAAGAAAACAGGATAGCCAGCAATGTTGGAAAGAGAAAATATATTCCTGACATTTTCGCCTCCTCCACTTACAGAGTCTTCTCACTCCCATTCGGATAATCTAAGAATAACCGCATAAATGGCTTAGCTGTATTCTAACTCTATTTCATGAAAAACTGAAAGGTTTAACCTCTGACAAAAAAGACAGGAATGAAAATATTAGAATCTTTTATTTTGACAGGCTTGATATTTTCGATTATTATGAGAACAAACCCTCTATTTTCCAAGAATAACCAGAGGGAATTCCCTTGGAAACACACGGAACAAACGAGAACTCTTCAATGAAAGAGCGATTTGCCCTTCTGGTGTTTACCGACCTGGATGGAACACTTTTGGACCATGACTCCTATTCTTTCGAGCCCGCTCTCCCGGCTCTCACTGTCTTGAAAAAAAGAAATATCCCTTTGATCATCTGTACGAGCAAGACCAGAGCCGAGATAGAGAGAATTCGGATACAACTTCATAACAACCATCCCTTTGTTTCTGAAAACGGCGGAGCCATATTCATTCCCAAAGACTATTTCTCACACCCATTCGAATATACTAGAGAAGACTCAGCATACCGCATCATCGAATACGGAATATCCTATTCCAGGATTAGGGAAGTGTTAAAAAAAATGGAAGCCCACTTTCCTGGAAAAATAAAAGGATTTGGTGACTTTCCAACAGAGGAAGTGGCCCATCTCTGTGATTTTCCTCGAGAACAAGCAAGACTCGCAAAAATGAGAGAGTATGACGAGCCTTTTCTGATAAAAGACATCCAAATCCTCGATAAAATCCAGCAGATCGCAAAAAATGCCGATCTGCATATATCCAAGGGTGGACGCTTTTATCATCTGCTCGGGCAAAATGACAAGGGAAAAGCTGTCTTGAGGCTCAGGGAAATGTACGAGAAGACATTTAAACCCATCAAAACGATCGCATTGGGAGACAGTCCCAATGACCTGCAGATGCTGGAGGCTGTTGATTATCCCGTCCTGATCCAAAAGGCCGATGGGACTCATGATCCTTCGGTTAAACGCGAAAATCTCATCCAGGCCCCAGGGATCGGTCCATCAGGGTGGAACGCTGCCGTTTTAAAACTATTGGATCACCTATCAAATACAATCAAACTTGCCTCTGAAGGAGGGACATGATGTCTGATTTTTATCAAACCGGAGTTGTCTCTACGTTCCATCGGCTGGGGAAAGTCGACCTGAAACGGATGGATCAGGAATTGATAGAGTTCAACCAGCAGCGCCCGATCGCGCTCGTTCTTCCTTCCATCTATACGGAGCTGGAAAGGCCTGCTCTGAAGCGCATCCTCGGAGAGATAAAACAGGTCCCCTATCTCAATGAGGTGGTTGTGACGATGGGGAGAACCGACCGCCAACAGTTCCAAAAAGCAAAACAATTCTTTTCCAGTCTGCCGCAAAGAACCAGGGTTATTTGGAATACAGGTCCTGGGATAGGAAAGCTCTATAAACTTTTAGATAACAACGGACTTTTCGTTGGGGACGATGGAAAAGGGCGATCCTGTTGGACAGCCTACGGATACATTCTGTCGAGGAACGAAAGCAAAGCGATTGCCCTTCACGACTGCGATATTGTCAACTACACCCGCGAGTTATTGGGAAGACTCTGTTATCCAGTCGCATCACCGAATATAGATTACGCTTTCGCGAAAGGCTATTATGCAAGGGTTACAGATCGCATGCACGGACGCGTGACCCGGCTGTTTGTTTCACCTATCATAAAAAGCCTGGAAAAACTCCTCGGACCTTTACCCTTACTGGTCTATCTCGATAGTTTTCGGTATCCTCTGGCCGGCGAATTTTCTATGAGTACAGACCTTGCGCGAATCAACCGAATCCCGAGTGACTGGGGAATCGAGGTGGAAACCCTGGCCGAAATTTACCGCAACTGCTCCCTCAAAAGAATCTGTCAGGTCGATCTGTGTGAATCCTATGAACACAAGCACCAGCCTGTGTCAGCCGACAATCCAGAAACAGGCTTGATGAAGATGACCATCGATATTTCCAAGGCCATCTTCCGAAACTTGGCTATCGAGGGGGTAGCGATGAGCGCAAGTCTGTTCAATACTCTCGTCGTGACCTATCTCCGGACTGCTCAGGATACCATCAAACGTTACCATGACGATGCCGCCATTAACGGACTTTATTTTGACCGACATGGCGAGACAATGATGGTCGAAGCCTTCACCAATGCTATCCGGATCGCAGGAAGAGAATTCATGGAAGATCCTCTGTATTCTCCTCTCATCCCTAATTGGAACCGCGTCACTTCGGCTATCCCTGATTTTCTTGAGAGGCTGCAGAAAGTGGTTGAGGAGGAAAACAGCTGATTCTGTTCCCATTTAATAAGGTCTTCTTTCTGATCTAAGCATTTCCAATTTTTTATTTGATTAAAAAACGATTCTCTGCTAAGTTATGCTTTAAATATTGCCATGGCTAAAGTGGTCACCATCATTCTCGCAGGTGGTCAAGGGAAGCGGCTTTACCCACTGACCAAAAAACGAAGCAAGCCTGCGGTTCCGATCGCCGGTCGATTTCGGCTGATCGACATTCCCATCAGCAACTGCATTCACTCAGATCTGAGAAGAATTTTTATCCTGACCCAATTCAGCAGTGAGTCTCTCCACCGTCATATCTTTCTCACCTATCGCTTCGACAGCTTCACCAAGGATTTTATAACCATTCTCTCAGCCCAGCAGACCTTGGAAAGTCCTGACTGGTACCAAGGAACAGCCGACGCAGTTCGACAAAATCTGCGTTTTGTTCGGACCGAGGGAGACTTGGTCCTGATCCTTTCTGGGGACCACCTCTACCGGATGGATTATCGAAAATTCATCCAATTCCACCTGGAGAAAAACGCGGATATTAGCATCGGCGTCTATCCTGTCCATTCCAGCCAAACGCCTGAATTCGGAGTGATGAAGGTCGACGGCCAAAGCCGAATCATTTCTTTCCTCGAAAAGCCAAAGGACTTCGATCAAATTGAAAGCATGAAAGTCCCGGAGGATGTCTTCCACCAATTTCATATGGACGCAGAGGGAAGGACACATCTCGCTTCCATGGGAGTGTATTTATTCAATTGGGAAGTTCTGAAGGAACTGCTGCAAGATACAGATTTTGAAGATTTTGGAAAAGAAGTCATTCCCTATTCCATCACAAAAAAGAAAGTATACGGATACCTTTTCGACGGATTCTGGGAAGACATCGGGACCATCCGCAGCTTCTTCGAAGTCCATATGAACCTGACACAGCCGCTCCCTAGATTCAACTTCTATGATGAACAAAAACCGATTTTCAGCCATGCACGCTTTTTACCCGGCTCTAAAATCCTTTCTGCAGAAGTTCAAAACTCCATCCTCTGCGAAGGAAGTATCATCAACAGATCTAGAATAAATCATTCCATCATCGGAATCCGATCCCGCATCGGAAACGCTTCCGTCATCGAACGCTCTGTTTTGATGGGAGCAGACTATTTTGAATCGAAAGAAGAGATGGATGCAAATCTCGCAAAAAACCTTCCACGGATAGGAATCGGAGATAACTGCGAGATTCGCAACACGATCGTCGATAAAAACGCCCGCATTGGCAACGGCGTCAAACTCGTGAACGCAAAGGAGCTGAACGAGGAAATTCACGAAGAGTACATGATCAGAGACGGAATCATTGTCGTTCCGAAAAATTCAATCCTTCCAGATGGGACAGTGATCTGATACAGAAAGGAGACAGAAATGCCAGAACTCCGGTATGATCCTTTGGAACACCGGTGGGTGATTATAGCAACCGAGAGAGCCGCAAGACCTTCGGATCTGGCTGACAAAACCAAATACAACCATGTGAAGGTGTGCCCCTTCTGTGAAGGGCATGAAGCGTCTACACCTCCTGAGATATGGGCCTACAGAGATCCAAAAACACCTCCCAATACACCGGGATGGAAGGTAAGAGTCGTTTCCAACAAATATCCTGCTTTGAAAATAGAAGCGGAAGGAAAACGGATCGGTGTGGGATACTACGATATGATTGAAGGAGCCGGAGCCCATGAGGTGATCATCGAAACTCCTGAACATGACGTGAGCCTTCCAGACCTTCCGCCCGTACATGTCAAATGGGTCCTCCTCGCTTACCGGGAACGGTTAAAAGACCTTTACAAAGATCCAAGGTTCAGGTATGCACTGATCTTCAAGAATCATGGGAAAAGAGCAGGTGCCTCGTTGGCGCATCCTCATTCACAGCTCATCGCTACACCGATCGTGCCGCGCAACGTCTTTATAAAGCTCGATGCAGCTCGAAAGCATTATGAAAATAAAGAAAGGTGCTTGATCTGCGATCTAATCCAACAGGAAATCAGTACAGGATCGAGAATAATCTGCCAGGAAAACGGGTTCGTTGCCATTTCTCCCTATGCTTCCCGTTTTCCTTTTGAAGTCTTTATTGCTCCTATCGAACACAACCACAGCTATGGGGATATAAGTGACCATGATCTGGAAAGATTATCTCATTTTCTGAAAGATATCTTATCGAGGCTCAAAAGAGTCCTCAATGATCCCCCATACAATTTTGTTCTGAACACCTCTCCAAACACCGAAGCGAAGCCAAAACTTTCCGATCAATGGGCGACTCTCAAGTACGATTACCACTGGCATATTGATATTATACCAAGAGTTGTCAGGATAGCCGGATTCGAGTGGGGAAGCGGTTTTTACATCAATCCGAGCGTTCCCGAAGAAGCGGCCAAATACTTGAGAGAAAAAAGCTGACAATTTTCAAGCTCTGCTGCAGGTCTCTGTCATCACCGCCAATTTTTCAGCCAAAGATAGGTTCATCTGTTCTGTCAGAAGCCGCCAGCGCCAGTTGCCTCTTTTCGTAGCTGGCTTGTTCATCCTCGCTTCCTCCCCCAGACCTAAAAGGTCCTGCATAGGGACGATGAATGTATTGGCAGCGGATTCGGCACCCAATTTGATAAATTCCCAATGTATTTCTCTTTCAGGGACAATCCGGCCGATGTACCGAAACAATCTTTTCTTATCTTTGGGCTTTGCTTCTCTCCTGAACCACCCTCTCACTGTGTTGTTGTCATGTGTTCCTGTGTAAACCAGACAATTCTCTTGGTAAGTATGAGGCAAATACGGATGTTCAGGATTATCCTCTCCGAATGCAAAAAGAAGTATCTTCATCCCAGGAAAGCCAAAATGGTCCATTATTTCTTTCACGTCTGTGGTGATTGTTCCGAGATCCTCGGCAATAACTGGCAGGGAAGGGAATCTTCTTTTGAGCTCTGTGAAGAAATCCCATGCAGGGGCTTTGACCCACCTTCCATTTTTGGCCGTGGTATCTTCGGCCGGGATCTCCCAATAACCTACAAAGCCTCTGAAATGGTCGATCCTTACCCAGTCGAACAATTGGAGATTGCGCTCCAGCCTTCTGCTCCACCACTCGAACTTTCTTTCCCTCATTGCATCCCATCGATAAAGAGGATTCCCCCAAAGCTGCCCGGTTTCGCTGAAATAATCAGGAGGAACCCCAGCCACGACACTGGGCCTTCTGTTTGAATCGAGCTTGAACAACTCTGGCTGTGCCCAGAGATCCACACTGTCGTAGACCACATAGATAGGAATATCTCCGATGATTCGAATGCCCCTATGGTTACAATAGTCTTTGAGCCTTTTCCACTGCTGGTCGAATATATATTGGAGAAATTTTTCCTTTCCTATCTCCTCCTGCAGTTCTTTTTTCATTGTTTTCATGGCCGCCGGCTGTCGATCCCTTATATCGGGAGGCCATTTGCTCCAGCTTTGTCCTCGAAATCGGGTTTTCAAAGCCATAAACAGGGAGTAATCGTCGAGCCACGACGCATTTTCTGAACAAAACTTCTCAAAACCTTCCTTGCGGATTTTCTTTTTAAAGCGTTCATACGCTGAACAAAAAATAAGTTCCTTCAGTAGAAGCGCATGTCTGTAATCGACCCGGTCTGGTGGAAAATTTAGCGGAGACGGCACATCCGTCGGAGTGATCAGACCTTCCTCCATCATCGAATTCGGGCTGATAAGAAAAGGATTGAGGGCAAAGGCGGAAAAACTGTGGTAAGGGGAATTGTCATGGGCAAGATCCGTTGGATTCAAAGGAAGGATCTGCCAGTATTTTTGCTTCGAAGCGGCCAGGAAATCCGCAAATTCAAAGGACTGGAGACCCAGATCTCCAATTCCATATTCTGATGGCAAGGAGGTTAGGTGAAGGAGGACTCCGCTTCCTCTTTGGTCCATCTAACTTGCGTCTCTCAACGATAGTTCTTTTCTACAGGCATGTCACTTTCAGATGTTGCCCGATCCTTTTCATCAACGCCATCCAGTCTTCTGCATGCCGATCTTCTGATTCTCTTTTTGCCTCTATTTCGCTTTTTCGCTGTTGACAGAGTTTAAAATAAATATTTTGGCTCTTCCATAAATTAAGATTTATCGGAAAACCACTCAAAGCTTTCAACAGATTCTCCACTCTTTCCAAAAGTGGCAGATCTTCAGGATTGCCTTGGAGTTCCATCATTGTCTTATTGACCCTGGAGGTGGCGACAAATCCCAGCAGAGTCTTGTCGGGGTGGAGATCCCATTTTTTGAATTCATCGATAATCTTTATCAATTGGTCAAGTTCAAAATCATCAGCCTCCATCAATTTCCTGAAATCCGCATTCAGGATAAATTCTACGGAAGTTGAGAAGGCTTTTGGAAGAGGAATATTATTTTCTTTCAAGGCCGACATAATAGAATAATGGTTCTCGAAGATTTGGCGCAAGGAAGTTTCTGCGTTTTCTAAAGCGGATTCCAAGATCTGATTCAATATCTGCCTCTTCTTATCTTTCAAGAGGTGCCAGAGGGAATAATTGTGATCGCCAAAATATCGATCCATCAACCTGACGAGTTGAGGAATATCCCCTTGCCGGAACGCTTCCTGAATTTCCCGTTCCATAAGCGAGAAGGCTTGCTCATCCGTAAAGCGTCTCACTCCTCCGATCAGATTATGATCGCCGAGATGCAAAACGGAATAACTCATCTCTTCTTCATCCCAGGTGATATCGGAATAAATTTTTGCCCTCCCCAGTGCAAGCTTTTGAGATGCGGATCCCATGATATCGCGAGATTGACTGTATGCGGTGTATTCTCCAATCGATATGGTCTCTGGATAATCTTCGAACAGCGAGGATACCGCATAATGAACACCGATTCTGAGCAGATCGAGCACAGCCGGGCTGACAAACCGTTCATAGACCTCGGCTCCGTTTTTAAATGCAGAGTCGTTGCTGGGAGCCGCCGCAATCCTCTTGAGATAGCCGGGCTCGAGATTTCTGTCGTTGATCTCCCTGGCAAGCTGAATAACGCGCCTTGCATATTTCATTACTTGAACCGTTTCAATCCCCGATATTTCATCGAAAAACCATCCGCAGCTCGTGTACATGAGCATGGCATTTCTCTGCAATTCCAAAAGTTTGAGAATTTTTGTCTTATCGCTACGGCTCAGATTCCGGATCTGGTGCCGGGAAAAATAAGACTCCACATTCTTTTCTGACCTGTCCAGTAAAACCCGAATGTATTCATCTCTTGCTTCCCAGCAATCCCGGAAAAAGTCGGCAAGCTGTTCTTCGAAAAGGACCGCAGCCTGATCTCGAAGCCAATCCATGGCTTCACGGAGAGGAGCCCGCCAAGCCTGAGTCCAGCCGGGATGCTGACCGGTGTTGCAGCCGCAATCGCCGCGCCATCTCTCCACCCCATGGACACAGCTCCAGGAGCTCTTCTCTACAATCTCCACTTCGTATTCAGGAGGATATTTTTTTAAAAATTCTCCATAGACAGTGAGGGATATTTTTCTCCCGGATTCGATTTTGTCCAAACAATAGGCCAAAGCCATATCTCCAAACCGGTGGTGATGGCCGTAGGACTCTCCATCTGTCGCCACATGGACAATTTGGGCTTTATCCTGTTTCTGAGAAAATGACTCCAGCAACCTTTGAGCGAAGAGTTCTCCATTCTCGAGAACATCCCCGAAAGCTATATCATGAGAAATGGGCCCGTCGTAGAAAAAAACGGCAATATTTTTCCCAGAAGGAAGCTGAACCGAGTAAGGTCTTTTAGGATCAATTTTTCCCTCACTCACATCCATCCAATCTTTCTCTCTGATTTTTCTGATACGATGGGCTTGATTCGGGGAAAGGATTGTGAATTTAATATCTTTCTGGGCTAAAATTTCCAGAGTATCAAGGTCTACGGCGGTCTCTGGAAGCCACATTCCTTCCGGTTCCCTATTGAAGCGAGATCTGAAATCCTGGATACCCCAAAAGACCTGAGTATGCCTGTCACGGGAATGAGCAAGGGGCATAATCATGTGATTGTAGACCTGAGCGATGGCCGAACCATGCCCAGAAAATCGCTTCCTGCTTTGCTGGTCCGCCTGCAGGATGGCAGAATAGACCTCCGGTTCGTGCTTTTCCATCCAGAACAGCAGGGTAGGCCCAAAGTTGAAGCTCAATTTAGCATAATTGTTTACGATATTGATGATGCTTTTCTCATCATCCAGAATGCGGGCTGCCGAGTTCGGAGCATAGCACTCGGCTGAAATCCGCTCATTCCAATCATGAAAAGGATAGGCAGAATCCTGGATTTCGACCTCTCCAAACCACGGATTCTCTCTCGGAGGCTGATAGAAATGGCCGTGGATACAGATGTATGGCTTCATCAATAAGAAAGGCTTTTTCTTTTACTTCCCTCGTTCCGTTTCTGAAAGGGAGACAAATGTCTTCGCTGCTTTGGCTCGGTATTCAATTTTATCCTCACGGGCTAGCCATCCGAGCCCCTGATAGACGAGAGCTGACTTTTCTTCCAGGAGTTTAGGAAGCTGAGACACGCTCACCTCTTCTTGTTTTTTGAGAATTTTCCAGATCTCTCCTGCTGTTTCTCCGATCTTATCTTTCATGCGTCTCTCCTCTCTTTATTCTCAAATCTCATTCTACCCGCTGACATGATCTATGAAGGATTTTAAATCCCGCATCGTTGATTTTATCACACCTTCAATATTTCTAGAAAGAAAATATTCTCCAGATCGAACATTTAAATGCATATGATAGCCTTGGCAGAATCCAGTTGAGCTGAGAAGAAAGTCTTTCGGAGGCGGGGAGGCATAGTGAGCCGTGCAGGGCGGTGAATCAACTTTTCTGGCTGCTCGCTGTGTCCCGTTTAAAAACAAGAACACCCAGTGGAGGCAGGGTCAGAGAAAGGGAGTATTCTCTTCCATGAAGCGGTTTCGGTCTGGCAGTAACCCCCCCCATATTGCCCTGACCGCTCCCTCCATATTCCTTCCCATCGCTATTCAATGCTTCCTTCCAGAATCCACCTAATGGGACTCCAATCTGATAACCCGAACGAACCTCGGGGGTAAAATTACAGACAACGAGGACAGAGTCCTCTTCTGCCTTCGCTTTTCTTATATAACTGATGATGCTCTTTTCCCAATCACTGGAATCAATCCACTCAAACCCATCCTGTTCAAAATCAAGTTTATAAAGAGCCGACGTTTCCCTGTAGAATTTGTTGAGATCCTCGACCCACTTCTGGATACCTCGATGAGGAAAATATTCCAAGAGATGCCAATCGAGACTTTCTTCATGAGTCCACTCCCTCCTCTGCCCGAACTCACCCCCCATAAACAGCAATTTTTTTCCTGGGTGAGTATACATGTATCCCAAAAGGAGACGCAGATTGGCAAATTTCTGCCAGTCATCACCTGGCATCTTTGCCAAAAGAGAACCCTTCCCATACACCACTTCATCATGAGAGAGAGGGAGGATAAAATTTTCGAAAAAAGCATACCATATGCTGAATGTCAATTGATTATGATGATGCTTTCGGTGCACAGGATCTCTTGAAATATACTCGAGGGTATCATACATCCAACCCATGTTCCATTTCATACCGAAGCCAAGACCGCCGAGATAAACGGGGCGAGTCACCATAGGCCAGACCGTGGATTCCTCAGCCGTTGTCTGAGTATCAGGGAAGAACTCATATACTGCTTCATTCAATCTTTTCAAGAATGCGATGGCTTCGATGTTCTCGCGTCCACCATACTCATTCGGGATCCACTCGCCATCCTTTCTCGAATAGTCCAAATACAGCATCGAAGCGACTGCATCCAAGCGTATTCCATCGATATGATATTTATCCAGCCAGAAGAGCGCATTGCTTATCAGAAAATTCCGCACCTCACTCCTGCCATAGTTGAATATGTAGCTCTTCCAATCCGGATGGAATCCCTTTCTCGGGTCTTCATGTTCGTAGAGGTGGGTTCCGTCGAAATAGACCAGGCCATGTTCGTCTGAAGGAAAATGAGAGGGCACCCAATCCAGGATGATCCCTATTCCGTTCTGATGTAGCTGATCAATCAGATACATGAAATCTTGAGGAGTCCCGTAGCGGCTGGTCGGAGCAAAGTACCCCACGATCTGGTATCCCCAAGAGCCATAAAAAGGGTGCTCCATCACAGGTAAAAATTCCACGTGTGTGAAATTCATCTTTTTAACATATTCTATGAGATAAGGGGCAATTTCCCTGTAATTCAGAAATCCTTCTCTCTCTTTCGAGGATCTTCGCCATGATCCCAGATGGACCTCATACACTGAGAGAGGGGCATGGAGACCATTGCATCTCTGCCGCTCTTTCATCCACTCTCTATCCCCCCAATCATAATCGAGGTCCCAGATGACTGTCGCTGTACGGGGGGAAATTTCCCATAAATATCCCAAGGGGTCTCCTTTATCTACCTTATATTTGCGATGCTTCGATACGATATTAAATTTATAGAGAGAACCTTTCTCTAATCCGGGGATAAATCCTTCCCATATTCCGGAGCCGTCCCATCTGACAGCTAATGGATGCTCCCCAGGTTTCCAATCGTTGAAATCGCCGATCACGGATACAGTCTTGGCGTTAGGAGCCCACAATGCGAAATGTGTTCCTTTACGGCCTTCTATGGTCAGGATGTGCGCCCCAAGCTTTTCATACAGCTTGAAAAAATTCCCTTCCTTAAATAGATGAATATCGTATTCACCGATGAGGGAGGGCCCATGGATGATATTTCCGGATTTCAATTCGGACATCGGCTTTGACCAATCATTGTTTTTGGAGGATGCACCGCATTCCCGATAACCTTTAAGTCCGTGCGAGCGCTTTCTTGTAGATCTCCTCATATTTCTGTGCGGATTTCCCCCATGAAAAGTCTTCATTCATAGCATTTGCCATTAGCTTTTTCCAGAGCAGTTTGTTTTTGTAGATGTATATGGCTCTCTTGACCGCTTTTATCAGCTCAGAAGAAGAGTAGGCCTTAAACTTGAAGCCGTTTCCTTTTTGACCTTCTGGATCGAATTCCTTAATGGTATCTTCCAACCCGCCTGTGGCCCTGACTACAGGAATGGTTCCGTATTTGAGGCTGTACATCTGATTCAGACCACAGGGCTCATATTTCGATGGCATGAGAAACATATCCGAACCTGCTTCGATTTTATGAGCGAGCACATTATCAAAGGCGATCTTCACCCCCAGTCGGTCCGGATATTTTTTCCCGAGAACTGTAAATTGTTTCTCGTACCTCGCATCCCCAGTTCCTAAGATGACCAAATAGAGACCTAATTTCATGAGATGATCCAGGGCTTCGGCCAGAATGTCGAAACCCTTCTGGTCTGCCAGCCGCGAAATCACTCCGATTATCGGACGTTCGTCAGGTCCATTCAGCTTAAAAATCTCTATCAACTCCTCCTTGCATTTTTTCTTTCCCGAAAGATCTCTCACGTCGTAATTGGAGGCGATGTGAGGATCTGTCCTGGGATTCCAAGATGTGTAGTCAACACCGTTCAAGATCCCATAGATATCCACACTTCTCTCACCCAGCACTCCTTCCATTCCGTATCCATATTCTGGAGTTTGGATTTCTTTCGCATATTTCCCGCTCACGGTGGTAATTACATCGGAAAACACAATACCGCCTTTCATGAAGTTCATTTTTCCATAGTACTCGAGGCCCCTCATGGAAAACAGTTCCGAGGGCAAGTCGCTGAACGCCATGATTTCCCGCGGAAAAACGCCTTGGTAGGCCAGATTATGGATGGTGAAAACAGTACGAGCTTTTTGGAGAGAGGGATTTTGTGCGTACAAGCTCTTGAAATATGCAGGTATAAGACCAGTTTGCCAGTCATGGCAGTGGATAATATCTGGCTGGAATCCGAGCGAATGAACGAGTTCTAAAACGCTTCTGCTGAAAAAGATAAATCTTTCAGGATTATCAAAATAATCGCCTTGTGACGTTCCATAGAGGCCGCTCCTGTCAAAAAACTCCTCCCTTTGGATGAAATAAATAGGGATATTCTCTCCTGTCTTTGCAGCGAAGACTTGTGTTTCCAGACTTTGCCCTCGAAAAGGAACAGATAAGGATTTTTCTTGTTTCCTCAGATCATGTTTTCCTTCTTTGACCGACCTGTACAGGGGCATAACGAGGACCATCTCATGTCCCAAAGCTTCCAAGGCTTGAGGTAACGAGCAGGACACATCAGCTAATCCCCCTGTCTTAGCGAAAGGAGTCACTTCAGAGGAAGCGAACAGTATTTTTAAGTTCTTCATAAATTTCATTCCTCCGGAATCCGGCTACTTCTTATCCCAGATTTTCAAAAGATAGGATTTCGAATCCTCAAATACTTGAGCCTGGTCGTCGATGATGCTCTCGGCTTCCTTTGTCGTCATGTCCTTTGTCCTGTTGATAAAAGAAGCGACCCGGGCATAATACAGAGGTCGCATAATCTCCACCAGCTTCCCTCTATCCCTTTTCCATCTGTGGAAGGTCGAGGCAAAATCATAGACTATCTTGGCCCAGTCTTCGGTTGGCATCAAAAAATTTTCAATCTTTCTTCTCTTGGTCAAGGATTGAAGGACCGAATAACTCAGGGGATTGATAATCTTCTCCCAAAGGGCAGATAAATTTTTAAAGCCTTCTTTGAAATTTTCGATCATTCCGGGTAGATCCACGGCGAAGGGTTTGGGTTCTTCTTGACTGGGAACCCCATATATAGGAATGGGTGCACTTCCCCGGATATTTCTCCATACAGCCGCATTGTTTTCCATCAGATCGAATATTGGATAGACAACCTGCCTGAACATCGGTCCCAGGTTTTCCAACGGATCCTTGACATCATGGACTTTGGTCCCCAGATAAGCCTGGCAGATGGATTGGTTCGCGACAATAGCGGTGGTTGTCATCCAGATGTCGATCCCGAATCGAGCGATATCGGTCATCCAAATATCTCGCGCACAGTTGAAATAGAAATCGATCATTTTATTGGAAAGTCCGAAATCGCCGCCAATCGGTTGACGGACCCTTTTTCCATACAGAGCTCTGGTCAGGTTATAAGCGATGTTATTGGTAATGGTCGCATCATATTTGTACCGGAAATAAACAGGTGCGACAAAATCATGGCCGTGGGTCAAAACAGGATCAGCCAGAGATTTCATCCATTCTGGCTTGATGCTCCGGAGGTCAGAGTCGAACAGCAGACAGGCTTTTGCCTCCAAAAAAGAAGCTGCTTCAAAAATCATGCGCAGAGCGCTGCCCTTCCCCGGTATTCCCCGATAGATGGTAACGATCTTTTCGATGAAAGGATAGACCATCTTTTCTTTGGCTATCTCTCTGGTGTCATCGGTTGACCCTCCATCGGATATGATGATGAGAGCCCTGAGGTCAGGGTAGTGCTGGGCAATTCCTTCACTCACCATATCGATCACATGTTCGATGGTAGAGTCGTTATTGAAACAGGGTATACCGACGACCAAATCGATCCGATCGATCTTTTCCAAGCGCCTATTGGCCCAAGATCGCAATGCTGTGTGAAATTTCATTCTCGCTCCTGAAACATATTTTATTATTCTAGTCCGAAATTTGCTTTATTGCAAAGAACAGAGTATATATGGCCATATTGAAGAGGAGGAAATACCGATGGTCATAGAAAAATTTTTCAAGATCTTGAGAAGACACTTCATCACAGGCATGATTGTAATCATCCCTCTATGGGTAACGATCCTACTCATCAGGGCGGTGGTCAATCTTATCGACGATACTTTTGCATTGGTTCCATCCACACTGCATCCTAAGACTTACATCTCCTTCTTTGGCATAGAGATTATCATCGCGTTTGCCCTCATCATCCTGATTGGATTAACCGCCAACAACTATTTCGGAAAAAAATTCCTTACACTCGGAGAACGGCTGCTCGCGAGGATCCCTGTTATCAAGACAGTATATCAGGGAATAAAACATCTCACCATAGGTATTTTTGGAGAGAAGAGGATGTTTTCAAAAGTGGTCCTGCTGGAATTTCCGATAAAGGGTCTGTCTTTCATTGGATTTGTCACTGGAGAGGATTCACAACTGATTCAGACCAGCGAAGGCAAGAAGATGCTGAAGGTTTTCATCCCGACGACGCCTAATCCCACATCTGGATTCTTCTGTATAGCGGCCGAAGATGAAGTGACATATCTCAAAATTACCGTGGATGAGGCGTTCAAATTGATTATTTCTGCTGGATATTCCAATCTTCAGATGGATTGACTGTGGCAAGAATCCATGAAGACGATTGATTCCCCTTTTTAAGGATACGGGTCGTTGGCTAGCCGGAACATATAATCCGGGTCGATATATGGCTCATCGCTTCGATGCCTATCCATCAGAGCAATTTTTCTCTTCAGAAGCCGGGGAAAATTTTCTCCGTGGATGAAAGCGGTCTCCACAGAGCCCGAAACGATCAACCATTCTAGCCTTGCCTTCTCCCATATTTCGATAAGCTCCCGGCAGTTTTGAATTTCTCTCTCTATCATATCAGCCAGCAGTCCTCTGCACTCTCTCCTCTTCTCTGGATCTCGATCATCTAGATATTCATGTACCGCGTATATCCATACAGCCGTATTGCGCAGCGTCATATAGAGACACTTCAGGGCTTTCATTCGGTAATACTGATCCTCGAAGACTTTCGCCGCCCCTTTATCCCCAGCGTTCACCGCCTGATTCCTTTTCATCTTGAACAACCCGATCGCGGATTTCAAAGGATCCCAGACATTTTCGTCTATGCGGGCAAAAGCTTCCTGGGCGTATTCCTTCGAGATGAGGTTAAAAAGCACATCTTTCGCCAAATCCACTTTGTTAGGATTATGGACGGAGGTGCACATGAACCGCTCATAGTACGCCCTCTCTTTTTCGGCAATTCGACCGATATCCGGAACCAATGGGCGAACGAAGAGCCTTTGCCAGACAACTCCATAATGGGAATAGATGGAGAGGGGAACGAAGCCGCGAATCGCCTGCTCTACAAACTTCCAACCCTTCACCAAGTCGTCGGCATATTTTTCTCCAGCATAACCTAGGGCAATATCAAACACCGTTTTATCGATATCCAAAGACGAGTCCAACTGGAAGCGCCGGAAGATTTCTTGATTCACTGCAAAGGGAACCTTATCGGATGGTTGGACCCCACCAACATGAGCTAACGTGAGGATTCCAAGCCTCGATGCTGCTCCCAGCTTTTCGTAAGTCAGCCAAGGGAAAGGGATTCCCAGCAGAGGTTCATGATTGGTATGGGACCCGAAGGAATGATAGAAATAGCTCCGGCTATTTCTCGAGACGAGCTCTTCCATCGGAACTTTTTCCTTATCGTGTAGCGTGTTGTGAAAGGCAGACCCAAGAACTTTGATATCTGGATATTTCGGATGGGGATAGTTGGTTTCCCAGCCCTTGGCCATCAATGAATTCACTTCCACATCGATTCGATCCCCGAGCTGGGGCCAGAGATAGGAATTTTCTCCATAAAAAGATTCCAAACGCGTGATCACGCGAAAGTCGGGATTTAAACGGGATCCAGCATCACGGAGAAGCCTGAAGAAATGAATGATATTCGTTGCCGCAGCTTTGGCAATTTGCTCATCGTCTTTCCACTCCCGAATCAGATAGGCACCTCCATTTCTCCCCCCATAAAGAGACCTGGTGTGTTCGAAACCGGCACCGCTGTCATTGCTCCATATTGTCAGAAAGCCCAATTCCGGAACCTCGCTCATAAGATTCGTTAAAAGCTCGGCGTAATGCTTCTGAACAACAGGATGAACGATAGAAAGATTGTAACGAGGCTTAAAGCTTCGGAAGGGATGATCTACCCTTGCACCCCGGATCGTGGGGTATTTTACGAACAAAGATTCTGGGACAGAGCGGGGCTCAAAACAAAGAAGACCGGGTACAAGACCGAATCTCAAAGCCAGCCGCGAATTTTCTTTGAGCCTATCGAGATTCGCCCGGAGATACTCCTGAGGGTAGATCCCCTGGTTCAATCGGCTGGAGACAAACTGGTCGAGGGCAGGACAGTAGGTATAAAAATCTGGATAGAATTCTCCCCTGATTCCCTTTTCAAAAGCAAAGGGAAACGCGAGAGAATTAACTTCTATATGGGAAAACCCCAGGCGCGCATATTCTCGGATGTATTTTTCAGGGTCTAAATCCCGTAAGAGACGGGCATACTGAGTGAGGAAGAGATCAAAGGTCGATTTTTCGATAGAAAAACTGATAGACCTGACCCATGGCTGTAGATCAGCTATCTCATGTTCAGCCAGGTTCTCAACGAGGAAGGTAAAGGCAGTGTACAGAAAACAAGGTTTCGAACTCAAAAGCCAAAGGCATTGATTCTCATCTACATCGATCCATACCCAATCTCCTTCAGAAGGCGTTTGGATCTTGGGGAGAGGCAATGGTTTTCCAATTTGATTGGATGCTACAGCTACATACATCACACCTTTCTCAGATTTGATCTCTGAGTTGTCAACCCTTTTGTAACCGGTCGCGAGACCACTCCGCCTTCCTATTTCCTCGGCAATTGTCTGCTCAACCGGATATCCGGTTTTCGGCACTCTCACCTGTTTCACTTGCTTCAAAATTTCACAGACTTTCATTCTTTCCTCCTGACCGTGATTCATCCCTTCCTACTCAGCCGATCCCGATCTTGAAGACCTGAAATCATTCCTGAGATTCCAACAATTCATGATAGACTCCACAGATTCTCGGACAACATGGTTCAGAGATCGGATCAGAAATCCATAAATCCTCGTTCCCGGAGAGCAAGATAAGCCGCACCGAACACCCCGGCAGAATCTCCTAATTGTGCTTTGATAATGGGGACGTTTCTTCTCGGGACTCCAAAAAAACATCTCTCCATGTAGGGAGGCACTTTCTCATACCATAAGGGAATATTCGAAACTCCTCCCCCTAGAATAATGGCTTCCAGATCGAGCGCATTGATGGTATTGGCAAAAAAGACACCCATAATCCTGCAGCTCTCGTCGAAAAGCCTCTGGGCTTGAGAATCTCCATCGTTATAAAGGCAATAGATTTCTTCAAGATCCAGTCTTTTTCCGGTCAAGTCAAAAAATCTACGGCTCTGACTCGGTCCGGAAAGATAGGCTTCGACGCATCCCCTTGATCCGCACTCACACGGTCTTCCATTCATATCGATGGAAGTATGGCCGATCTCCCCTGCCCCTCCTTTAGATCCTCTATACAGTTTGCTGTCCAGTATCAAGCCACATCCAACACCCGTCCCCAGGATGACTGCCATGACATACCGATATTTTCCAACGCAACTGGCATAGAATTCGGCTAAAGCCAGGCAATTGGCATCATTTTCTACGATAAGGGGTACATCTAATCGATTCCTCAGTCTCTGGATCAGACCCGGAGCTTCATATACAGGAGTATGAGGCGCGCCATACAGTCTGTCTTCGGACGAAAAATAAGTTCCTGGTGTCCCCATTCCAACCGCTGTATAAGACCTTCCCCTGCAGACTTTTTCGATAACGGCCTGGATATTCTGGACCACACGATCATGGCCTTTGTGTGCCTCTGAAAGGATCCTGTGGCGGGCTAGAAGGGTCCTTTCAGAATCCAGAAGACAGGCCTCCACTTTTGTTCCTCCAAGATCAAGCCCGACGACATATTCTTCCGCCATCAGGCTTTCCTTTTTGTGGGACTCAAGGAATTCCAAGTTTCGAAAACTGTGAAAATGTTCTCTGGTTTTGCCTCGAGGCCGAATTCACATTGAGCAATGACGCCGCCGTCTGCACAAAGGTGATGCCAGACTTCATGAACGGCCTGTTGGATTTCCTTACGCGTGCCCCGGGGAAGAAGTGTTTGTCTGTCGATTTCCCCCCAGAAGGTGATTTCCCCACGAAAGCACTCACCGAGTTCCTTGACCCCCATACAAAATATTTGTGCATTTATGGCAGTCACACCTGCTCCGATTAGGTCAGGAATGATTTCTGTGATGTATCCATCTGAATGCATGAAGACGTACTTTCCATAATGCCGGGCGATCTCCGTATATTCTCTGTACATGGGCAGAAATACCCTGCGGAATATACCGGGCGAGGCGATCAAGCCCTTTTGGGTACCCCAGTCATCCATCAAGGCTATGGCATCCACGTCTGTTCGGGCCCAGATCTCCACTTCCTTAATATAGTGTTGATGGATCCTATCCAGAAGCTCGAAGATCTCGGGAGGCTGTTCCAAAAGATCAATAAAAGCTTGCTCCATAGTCCGAATGAATTGGAATCTCTCGAACGGCCGCACCACTGATCCCATAAGAACAAATTGATCGGTTTCCCTACAAAAAGCGTTGACTGATTCCCTGTCGAGACTAAGTGTGGCATCGGGGGATTTGAACCGATACAGATCCTTCCACTCTTTCACAAGGGGAGTCTGAACAATACCTATAACACCATCAAGAGGATTAGTAAAAATACATCCCCATTCATCGATGTAAAGACCTCTCCGATACCTCTCTCCTTTTGTTCCCAGAGATTTGGAATATATGGTTGGGGCCATGACTATGTCGTCGGGAAAAATTTCGTGAAGACGCTGAACCTCGTCTGGATAATTTTCTTCAGCCCAGGGAAGGATACTTTTATGGCGGGGAATCCTCTCCGGCGAGTCGAAGTTCAAAGTTTTCTCGACGAGTCGGCGTGAGTCCATTTTATTCCTTTTCTTTATCAACAGCAGTCTGTATGATGGATGGTTCTTTGTCTGGGAAATAGCGGTAATTTTCGAGGTTGACATGTCTGCCGGCACAGGCCCATGAAAGTCTGGCTTCGCTCGGGAGAAGCCCCTTCACATAACAATCATACAATTCTCGATCGAGCCCTTTTGCAAACCTTCTTTTTTCGCCGGGATCCCGATAGATCAATGATTCTGGCAACGTCCGGATCTCTGGCACTGATTCCTGCATCCCGTTCATACACAGTGTCTGAGCCAGGGCCGCTTCAGGTCCACACACGATCGGCTTCGGATCTCGCACAGCGGCGACAGCCTCAAAAAGCTTGTAGAGAGGGTGCTCTGATTCAGGATCTCCGTAGAAGCTTTTATTCCCCTTCCGATCTTGAGCGACAATTTCGTCGATGGGTTCCCCATAGGTTACGGTGGCTTCTTCGAACTCGAATGAAAACATCGGTCCTCTGTTCATGGAGACTGCATGAGAAGCGTAATAAAGAAGCTCAAAGCCCTCCTTCGTATAGGCCCGACAGGCTGCAGTATCATAATTTTCTATGGGATAAACTCTGTAAAGCTCGGCTTGAACCCTATGAGGCATTGCACTCCTGCCTATCCCCTCTCCCAGAATGTAGAAAAGATTGTGAAGGAAATGGGCCATCGCATTGTTTGCTGGACTATCCAAAACCCATCGGCCCCCCACCTTCATTTTACCGGCCCAATCATTCCGCTCATAGTAGGCCTCATGTCTCGGCCAAAAACAAAGTGTTTTGAGACGGACGGGCTTGCCAAACCTTCCGCTGAGGACATGCGTTTTAAGAGATTGTATAGCTCGGGAGTAGGACCATTGGTAGCCAATCATCACCCAATGTTTAGCGCTATTCTTCATTTGAATCAAATTCTGTGCCTCCTGTATAGTGGCTCCAATGGGCTTTTCACAAAGCACGCAGCTCGCGTTTTCGAGCGCCTCGCAAGCTTGAGGCACATGGTAGTGAATCGGAGAACAGATGACCACCAAGTCAGGGGGCCGTCCGGATTCATAGAATGTGTGAAGTTGTGAGAGAAGCGGAATGCCCCGGTTTTTTAAATCAGCGGTAACCTGTGAATTTTTCGGGAAGGGCTCGATGACAGCGGAAATTTTAACCTCTTTTGTGGAAAACTCATTAAACAGAACGTTCAAATAAGATTGTCCCATGCCTCCGATTCCAACCAGAACCACAGATACTGGCCTTTTCACCTCATTTTCTTGCTCTTTATACGTTTTCATAGACTAAAAAATAATTGCTGTCCTGAACGATCCTGAATGATTTTCATTCCCATTCAAACAACATGTCCTGCGCTCTGAGCCTTCTCTCTATCAAATCGACTTCGAAGACCTTCTTTGACCGGGGATCCACGGCCAATGATTTCAGTTCAAAGCCTTCGAGGGAAACGTCAAAATTTAGGGATAGAGCCGGGATTGAAATCCGAGTCTCCCTTTTTTTGCCGGAAGGTTCGAACAGTCGAAGTATGACCCACTTTTTCTGTTCACCCATTTTTGCTGCTGTCACCTGAATCATCTTATCGCTCAAAACAAGAGCCGGAACTGGCTCTGTCCCCTCTCCTGAGGGAAAACAACAAAGGGCTATGGGCATTTCGTTCTTGATGGAAGATTCCCTGTCGGCGACGCCCAGACGCTCAGACGTTCTGCCTCCGTTTATCCAGAAGTGAAAGACTCTTTCCCCTTGGTCCATGCGAGGGATGAATCGGTCTTGGGTATCGAGAGACCAGGATTTTCCCGTGTCTGCGGCATAGGCCGGCGAGCGCAGAAGTGAGAGGCGTATTTCTCCGTTCTTGAAATCGAATCCATAAGTCCTGTCATTGATAACGGTCAAAGCGTGTTTCTGATCTGAAGAAGTCACTCCTATCCACCTCTGAGCTGCCATTTCGTCATTCGTTTTCTTGAAATCTGCGACACCATAAGCAACCTGCCCCTTACAAAAACCATCGCGAAATTTTGTCGGGATGGCCAATTTCAGCATACGGTCTTTTTCATTCCAATACACGCGGACCTCGACTTCGAGCTCACTCCCTTTTTTTGGAAATTTGTATCTCTGACATATAAAGGATTGATTATAAATGAATAAGGCCTCGATCACAGTACGGACAGGCCCATCCTCAACGATCCGCACGGGCGCAAGCCTTGGAGCAGAGACTCCTGCGAATCGGGCACTCTCAGCTTCTGTCATCAAGGAAAATTTTCCTTCATAGTCTCTGAACGATCTCACCTTCATACCCCAAGAATCGGGATAATCCTCTAAAACCAGCATCTGAAAGGCCCGGGGTTGGAGAACGCCCACGCCACTGACTTTGTAGTATTCAATCAATCCCGTTGTGGTTCGGACGGCAATCTCTGCTTTGCTCGATCGCAGCACCAGTAAAGGCTTTTCGCGTTTGGGTTTATCTGGTTTACCGGTCATTTTTTTCAGCCGACAGATAAAGCGGTTCATTTGTGCGGGTCTTAAATTGGCCTCGAACACCAGCCTTTTTCTCCACTCCACGGAGAGGTTACTGCTTTCCTTTTCGAATTGAGAAGGAACCTTACGCCCCTGACTGTTTCTCAATTCAGGGCCCAAGATGCATTTTGTTTGAGAATTCGGTTCAGGGGGTTGCAACTCACAGATTACAGTCTGTTTTACTGGATAGGGATGGGGATTATACACAAATATTGGATACTCTCCCTCTGAAGCACTTGGCTGTAGCTGGAGTGAAGCAAAAAAAATCTTTGCCTGCAGCCTGGAAAGAACCTCCAATCCATGGCTCATCCTTTGCTGGGCATATTCTTCGACTTCGGGAATGGCAGATCCTGGCAGGATATCGTGGAACTGGCAAAACAGGAGATCTTCCAAAGCTTCTTTCAATTTTGCCTGAGGATAGGAAAGCAGCCCTTGCAAAGCCGCATACACAGCCATTTTCTCTGTCATGTAGTACATATTTTCGAGGATCCGATGTTTTTTCTTCACCTCGGCCATAGAAGTATAACATCCTACGGCCCAGGGATTGAGGTCTCCTGTATGTCGCGGCAGACTCTTTTGGATTTCATTCAGCTTCGCAAAATAATCTTCCGGAATGCCATGCTCTATGGTCCAATCCTTTTTACTGTTTATCATCCTTCGCAATTGTCTGAGATCCTCCCGGGATGGACCACCCCCATGATTCCCGACGCCCCAAAGCAGTATCCCTGCTGAGCGCTCAGGATTATCTGCTATCCAGTTATGAACTCTCTGAGCTGCTTGCCCTTTTTGGGAGTTATAATGTTCGCTGGCCCTGTGAGTGAGAATTCGAGAACCATCATATCCCTCCCATAGAAAATCATCCGAAGGAAGGGACAGCCAATCAGGGTCTGGCCGGCAGAAGAGATAGGATGTGTATCCAGCTTTCTTGAGAATCTGCACCAGGCCCCGTGTGTGACCGAAAGGATCGAAATTGATGGCTGTTTCAGGCTCCACCCCAAACTTCGTTTTGAAATAAATCTTTCCCAATAAAATCTGCCGGACGAAAGACTCCCCCGAAGGCATATTACAATCCGGCTGAACATACCATCCACCCATGATGTGCCATTTTTTCTTCTTGACTAGTTCTTGGATCTTCATAAACAACTCTGGTTCATACTCCTCGATCCACTGATACAGGAGGGCTTCATTGTGGCAGAAAACGAATTCATCGAATTCTTCACAGAGCCGGGCAGCGGTCCGAAAAGAGGACAGCGCTTCTGCAGCTCCCTCTTCCCATTTCCATAGCCACACAGGATCCAAATGTGCGTTACAGATTAGATAGAGATTTTTTTCTTGCACGGCACCCTCCTCAAATTATTGCTCCGCCCATGTCTATGTGGATTCATTATAACACAGTCATAAAAGTGCTTGTGTTCATTATATTGAGATAACAGAGCCCTTTCGGATTCATGTTTTGAACGACCCGCTCCTGTATCTTTTCATCATTGCCACCAGCCATCTGTGAAGCGGATAGGCGGTCTGAAATTTTTCGAAGCAGTAGGCCACGAACTTTTTGGAATAGAGCTCTTCGGGAATAGAAGACTCGTATCCGACGTGCAGGCCGTTATGGAGCAGAAGCTCGGCATTGGGATGGGCAGAGTCATAGCCTGAAGGAACGCGCTTGTAATGCCTGCCTCCGAATTTATAACCTTCCTGCTTTGAAACTCGAGCGATAATTTCTCCAAGTTCTCTGCCATATTTGGGGTGTACAACAGAGTTTCTGTAGGTGTCGAGCAGAAATTTGGGGATCCTATAGATTCCCACTCCTAAAAGGATAGTGGGAGGCTCTAGATGGAAATAAAATCCCGGACAATCCATACGGGAGGGACCTCCTTCCCAGAAAAAAATTCCCAGGTTGGTCTTGTACGGAGATTTATCCGGACTGAATCGGGTATCTCTGTTAATCCGAAAAAGGGATTTGTTAACTTTGGGGATAGCAACGATGCCCGGAGAAAGCGTTCGCAGTCTCCGCCCCATTGCCACCACAAAGGACTTTGCTGGATTTGTGACAAAGGCTTCATATTTTTTCCTGTGAGCCTTGAACCACATCGTGTTGTTGTTCCTTTTAAGCTCGGTGAAAAAATTGACCGTTTCTTTGGAAAACCCCTGAAATTCAAGGTGCTCTTGCATAACTCGGCCCTCCCAAATTGAAATCTCGAATCAGGCTTTTCAATCTATTTCCTATCGGATGACAGGCCTACGACTCTCTGGTAGACGATGCTGCTTAATCCTGCAATCAGCCTCTCTGCCTCCTCGCGATTTTCGATTCCTCGGGTTAAAACCACAAGGACATAGGGCTTGTGCCCCTCAGGAAACACGATGGCCGCATCATGATCGATCCGGGCGATCGAACCGGTCTTGTTGGCGACTCTGATTCCGTCTGGAATTCCCGCAGGAATCTTGTCCCTGAATTTTTGTCGGGAGAGGATTTCGATCATCTTTTCACAGGCTCTCTCTGAACATGCCGAACCTTCTACTATGGACAGCATCACCTGAATCATGCTCAGAGCATCGGTTTGATTATTCAAACCCTTTTCATACGCTTTGATATCTTCCACCCCACGCAAGACCTTCATGTTATGTATACCTAACGCATCAAGAGTCCTCATGACATTTTCTGCACCGATAAGCTCTATCAGTACATTCGTCGCTAGATTACTGCTCACTGTTATCATCCGATGAACGAGATCCCGAATGGAAAGTTCCTTTTCGATATATCGATAGATATCGTCGTCAGAATCATCGGTGACCGTGAGAGAGTATAGACTTCCATCCACAATACTTTTAAATTCATTTTTTACCAGAACTTTATCGTCCAGCTGAAACTTGCCCTGCTCCGCTTGTCTGAAAACTTCTATCATCACCGGAACCTTCATCAGGCTCGCCGCATGCATCATCACCTCTGCTTTGATCAGCAGGCTTTTCCCAGATTCCAAATCCTTGAACGCAAGTCCCGCTTCTGCCCCAGACTCCTTGACCTTGCTCTCGAGCCTCTTCCTTAAATCTGGGATGTCCAAAGTCATTCCATCGCTTGAGACCGATGAAACTCCAGGCAGAAGCATGTATCCGATACACAGCAGAGCCGAGATAAAGATCAAAATGAACAGCTTCTTGTTCACCATTATGTTCATCTCTCAGCGTTGGACTCGTCCGGATATTTCACCCGAGGCCAGCCGCTCTACCTCCTCGACACCAGCGATGTTGAAGTCTCCCCAAATGGAGTGTTTCAAGGAGGCAGCAGCCACTCCGAATGCCAGGGCATCGGCATTGTTCTTTCCTTTGATCAGGCTGTATATGAGACCGCCAGCAAAGGCATCTCCTGTCCCTATACGGTCAAGAATCCACACATGGTACTTCGGACCTCTTATGAAATCTTTCCCGTCATAAAGACAGGCTGACCAATAATTCTCCGAAGCAGACACGCTCTCTCGAAGGGTGATTACGACTTTTTTTAGATCAAATTTATGGTGCAGGGTTCTGGTGAGCTCCTTATACCCCTCGATGTCGAGCTTACCGGATGTTATATCTGACCCAGTTGGACGGATGCCAAAGACTCTGATAGGATCCTCTTCATTTCCGATCAGAACATCCACAAAGGGCATGAGGTCTGTTATGATTTCTTGAGCCTTTTCCTCGCTCCAGAGTTTTTTCCGGTAGTTGAGATCCATGCTGACCTCAATACCTCTTTTCTTTGCCTGTTCAAGTCCCTCTCGAAGCGCGGCCCGCAGAGAATCACTCAAAGCGGGTGTAATTCCTGTCCAGTGAAACCATCGTGTATCAGCAAGAACCTTGCCCCAATCCAAATCGCCTGGCCCTAATTCAGAAAAGGCTGAACGAGCCCTATCATAGATGACTCTGGAGGGTCTTGGGCCATGGCCGTGTTCCAAATAATACACGCCTATGCGCTCTCCTCCTCGCACGATGAAGCTTGTATCGACTCCGAACCTTCTTAACGTACTGCATGCATTGTCTCCCACCGCATTTTCCGGAAAAGCACTCACAAAACAGGCCCTCATTCCAAACTGGGCGAGCGAAACCGCCACGTTGGCCTCGGCTCCCCCGAAATGCACATCGAAATCCTGTGCCTGCTGCAGGCGCACCCCCTCAGACGGAGACAAACGGATCATCAACTCTCCAAAAGTCACGATCTTTGGAACCTTCGTACCCGCTGTAATCGTCTTCTCAATGCGAATCCTCTTTTTGACAGGTTTCTGCTTGAGCGCATCCTTCCAGCGCTCGATCTCCCTTCCCATTTCCCTTGGCTTATCAAGATGTCTTGTCAGTGCAGAGGCACAAAAAATTCCCTGTGGGTCCTTTTGGACGGAACGGTTGAGCGTCTCCAGCGTAATCCCTCCTGTGTAGATAACTGTCAGGTCCTTGTAGGGACCCTTCCAAGCTTGTACTAAATCTATATTCGATACTTGGCCAGAGAAGGCCGGGAAAAGTTTATACACCCATTGATAGGGATGGTCGAGCCGAAGTTCCTCCAGAGTGCAGTTGTAAGCCTCTGCCTTCTGGCTGAGCTGTTTCCCTACATCGGACAGTCCTCCCGGGATACACATGATGTTTTTCTTCACGCAGACATCTACGACCGTGGGGATGTGGTCGGCCGATACCACTCCTGCAACACCAGCCTCTATCGCCTGTTCGGCCTGTTGCCCTGTCATCACAGTGCCAGCAAAGAGGAGGGCATCAGGGTGTTTTTTCACTATCATTTTTATTCCTTTGAGGGCATGCTCTGAACGAAAGGCGATCTCGAGGACAACCCCATGAGTTTCGCATATTTCATAGGCACGAACACAATCTTCTACGCTCTTCGGACTGAGCAGTGCGACCAATCGATTTTTTTTCAGCTTTTTGAAAATCTCTTCCGATTTTTTCATTCCCCAACTCCTATTCCTGTGATTGCTGAAGGCGAAAATAGGCATCAGCCTTGGATTCCCATCCTGAAACCGGAAAGGCTGTGCCCATTACACGAAACATAACCGCCATACAGCCTCATTCCTGAATGGACAATTTCAGAGATGCCTGATATTCATTCCCCCACTGACCTCTACCACGAGTCCAGTGGAGTAAATAAAATCTCCCCTCGCCAAGGAAACTACAGCTTTTGCTACATCCTCAGGAAAGCCCCAACGCTTCTGAGGGACCAAACCTTCGGCGATAAGCTTGTCATATTTCTCCTTAACAGGAGCGGTCATCTCGGTCTGGATGATGCCGGGACGCACCTCATATACATTGATTCCATATTCAGCCAACCGGTCTGCGAATATTTTAGCGGTCATGCTCAGCGCAGCCTTTGAAATGCAATATTCAGCGCGCGATGGAGAAGAAACATAAGACGAAATGGAAGAGATAAAGATGATACAAGAGTTCCTCTCGGTATTTTGCTCAGCCAGTCTGATCATGTACCTGGCTACCTTCTGGGTTAGGAAAAACGCACCTCTCGTATTGATGGAGAGGACCCTATCATAGCTTTCTGGAGTGGTCTCCAGAATATCCAACCTCTTTTCCGGGGACACCCCCGCATTGTTCACCAGTATATCGATTCTCTCGAATCTTTCGAGCACCTTTTTGATGATCTCATCATGAGTTTCCAGGTCGGAAACATCTCCTTTTAAGGGAAAAAAATCGCTCTCGAATTCCTTTACGCCTCCTTTGATTTGAGAAAAGCCCTTTTTTTTATTTGAGGGATCAAAGAGAATATCGACACCAGCTGTATCATATCCGTTATTCACGAATTCCAAGACTATGGAGCGTCCGATACCTCTAGCCGCTCCTGTGACCAAAGCTACTTTCTTGTTACTCACTTTTCCCTCTCCCATGACAAGCCAAGAGATGAATCACTTGATACATAGTATCCGCATTTTATCAAAAAAAGAAGAATTTCTCATCGCAAAGTTGTCTTTTTCAAATTATGTGTTTGGCCCTTCACTGATGACAGAAGGTCTGGATCTTCGGATTGACACATGTAGTCAAAATTGATAATAAAAATCTAGAGTCGATCTTCAAACATGCCTCATAAAAAGGAAAGAACAATGACCAACTCGATTATGTTTCGATTTCTTACTATCTGTTCTCTTTTTTGTTTTATCCATTGTCCATCCACCGGATATGCAGTAAGTGAAGAACATGCCTCAAACAAGGCTGTTTCTGTAAAAATTATTAAGAGCACGACTGCAAAAGAAGTATCTGGAGAAAGAGCCGGCAAAGGACGAATATTCATTATCCTGGAGACTGAATGGGAGAACATCCACCCCAAACAAAAAGTCGAAAAAGACAAGCTAGAAGGGAAATCTGACAGGACAATGGGAGTGTCCACATTGGCAGGAAAGAAAAAGAAGAAAACGGAATATGTAGAGGTTGACGTTGCCTATATGGTCAAAAAGCTTTTTGATCATGCCTACCTTGTAGCCGATGGATTAGCCTATCCGCTTCATGAAATCACGGAAGATATCCCTGAAGGCATAGGGCTAAGAGTGCCCTTTACGATCGCCAAGCAGGGAGAAAAACGGAAAGCTGTGTTCGTCTATTCAATTCCAGAGAATGCGGAGAACCTCGGATTTCAATTTTTCGATTACCAGTATGGAAATGTTCTCCTCCCTGTTCAGGGAGATCTAGAAGCGGCTCGCGGCTCTGGAAAGCTTTTGGGAAAAGTTCTTGACCAGATTCAGACCAAGCTGGTCGAAATCGCAGCCCACTCTGTCAATTTTCAAAATTCTTTTGCTGATGACGATGCACCTGAGGACTGGCAGTACGCTGTGGTTCAGCTCAGCGGAAAAAGCCTCTCCGGCGAAAATGTCAAAGACATCGTCCAAATCGAGCCGACCGAATACACCTGGGTGACTACAGGAGGTGGCTATCTGTATTATGCATCCGGCGGTACAACCACTGAGGAAGGAATGATCCGATTTACCCCCGAGATATTCCAGTATCAGGAACTGGCCTTTCTCGTTCCCTCTTCTGCTCGGGTGGCTCAACTGGGCATTCGTTTGATAAACGATGTGTTCCAGTTCAATTTAACAGACGCCAAACCAAAAGAAAGTCCCAAAGCCCTAGCCACTCATCGTGATGGAGACGTCATGGAAGTCATGGTATTCGGAATGCGCAAAGAAGATGGAAGGATCATCATGGATCTAGGAATCCAATCCCTTGCAGCAAGCGGAGTTGAAATCCAGAGAAGTGCACAATTTATGCTGGTTGTGAATGAAGAGAAAATATCCCTCGATGATTCCCTGACAGATGAGCTCCCTCACCGTCCACCTACACCATTCATCATCCCGCCAAAAACCTTTGTTCGCTTCGAGCTGGCATTTGCAAACGATGCTTTCCCCAATTCCTTATATTATCGTGGATATGCAAGCGAAAACTACTTCGAACTCAACCAAGAAATATTCAGAGGCACATTCGATCCCTAGTAAGTTCGTAAAGATCGAAGTCAATTGGACCGAATCAAATCATCTAAAATCTAACCCTA
>JABAOC010000171.1_pt1 | contig 210783 bp, 176 predicted proteins | sample 7062161 | NCBI WGS metagenome assembly JABAOC01 (sample SAMN14538625, study PRJNA623070) | marine sediment metagenome | biome: marine biome [ENVO:00000428]; feature: marine pelagic biome [ENVO:01000023]; material: deep marine sediment [ENVO:00002113] | place: India: Gulf of Khambhat ... | reverse complement strand
TTGATCAATGGGAGTCCGAGCGTTACCAGAATCAAGGAAACAGCAAGCGCTAGAGCAGACATAAGGAATGATTCGCCCAGGAACTGCTGGATAAGTTCAGATCGCTTGGCTCCCATGACTTTCCGCATTCCCACTTCTCTGGCCCGATTGGCCGAACAAGCTGTCGCCAGATTCATGTAATTGATACATGCGATGAGCAGGATAAATACGGCAATCACAGAGAAAATATAAACATAGGTTCTGCGTCCAAAATCCAGATGAACATCGGTTATAGGCAACAAATCGACCCTAAAATTGTCTGCATTCGGATAGGGACTGTACTTGCTCAAAGATCCAGCAATTTTTTCTTTTAACTCAGAGACAGAAACATTCTTATCCAAAAGAACATAAGAGGGATCTGCCCAGTTCCAATTGTCCTCCCATCTGTCCGGCAGAGAGACAATAAAATCCATCTGAAGGTGGGAATTTGAGGGGATATGAATCACACCTGATACGACAAGGTCTTCCCTTTGGTTGAACGTCAAGATTTTGCCCAGGGGATTGACGCGTCCGAAATATTTTGTGGCTATTTTGTCAGTGATAACGATGGAGTTGGGGCTCTGCAACGCTGTCTCAGAACTGCCGTATCGAAAGGAGAAGGAGAACATAGAAAAGAATGAGGAGTCGACAAGATTCACATTGTTTTCATAGAACATGCCCGGCGGCCCTTCATCAGACTGGGATTTGAACGTGCACGTCCTCACATTGCCCAGCTCGTAGATTCGGGTGTAATGAAGGACCTCAGGAAATTCGTCCGCCAAGCGGGGTGCCAAAGCATAGGGAACATTAGGATCCACCACATCGTCAGGATGGATGATGGTCATCAAATAGAGATTGCCTTTATTGACATGGAATGTGTCATAGCTCAGCTCATCCCGGATCCAGAGCGCGATCAGGATGAAACAGGCCATTCCAACAGCCAGCCCGAAGATGTTGATAACAGCGAAAAGCCTGTTTCTGCCGATATTTCTGAATGCAATCTTAAAGTAGTTTCTGATCATTGCGGTTCTCCTGTATGTCCTATTCTTTACAAACCCAGGAAGGGATTTCACAACTTCCATCCAGAACCAGCGGTGGGCTTTCTTTGAGCCTTGGGTTTCAGCGATATATTTATATGTTTCAACCAAATCGCCAATGGCACAGTCATAATCTTGTCCATTTGCCAAAAACTTCAGCAACCTTGAGGCAGAAGCTGGAGGCATAATATCTTTATGGGGCATGAAAATCACTTTTTCTCGTAGGCATACTCGGAGATATCGAGCCAAGCCTTTTTCTGAAGCTCTCTTATTTCTTCGAGTGCTTTTAGCCCTGTTTTGGTAATTCTGTAATACCTCTTGCTTTTTCCCCCTCTCACCTTGGATGGTTTCCCTGTGACAGTAGAAACCAGTCCTTTCCGAGTCAGCCTGTCGAGCACATCATATATGGCCCCGATGGACCAGTATTTGCCAGTTAACTTGGTCACGTGCCGACGAATAGGAACGCCGTAGGCCTTATCGCCAAGTTTCAGGATCGAGAGGAGAAGAAGTTCTTCCTGCCGGGATAAAAATTTCATAGCCAACTCCTTGATATTTCTTCGGCAATATAGAAGATATTCATCAGAATGTCAAGGATTTTTTCTGGAGCTGTCGTTTCTGAGAACATTGACCTGGATGTTTTGGGTATGATAAGCTCATTTCAGGATCTCAACGGGTGGACATCGCAGGGAAATGCTGAAGATTCGGTGCCATTCCTAAAGTCTAATCCAAATAAGGAGAGTCGAAAGATGAAAATTCTTGCCAAAGCTGCTCCTTTCCTCTTCCTTGCAGCAGTATCGATCTCGTGTGCCCCGAGTGAGGAGGCCCCAACGATGGAATATTTCAAAAGCGATGAAGGTGCTGTCAAAACAGGCGGCATCAAGATGATTCCGATCGACACACCTGAGGGAATGTTTAAAGTATGGACAAAACAGTTCGGTAACAACAAGAGAATGAGACTCCTGCTGCTCCACGGAGGACCAGGAGCGACACACGAATACTTCGAGTGTTTCGAAAGCTTCCTTCCCCAAGAAAGGATCGAATTCATCTACTATGACCAACTGGGATCTGCTTATTCTGATCAACCAGAAGACAGAGACCTGTGGACGACCAGCCGGTTCGTCGAAGAAGTGGAGCAAGTGCGTCAGGCTCTCGGACTGAACAAGGACAATTTCTACCTGCTGGGACATTCATGGGGCGGAATCCTCGCCATGGAATATGCCCTGAAATACCAGGAATTTCTGAAAGGTCTTATCATCTCCAACATGATGGCCAGCTGTCCCGAGTACGATGCCTATGCCGAAAAGGTACTGGCCAAACAGATGGATCCGGCAGTGCTCGAGGAGATCAGGGAACTCGAAGCGAAGGGCGAATTCCAAAATCCCCGTTACATGGAACTTTTGATGCCGAATTACTACCTGAAACACATTTGCAGGCTCGAGGAGTGGCCCGATCCCGTCAACCGGACCTTCGCCAGGTTGAACCAGCAGATCTACGTTACCATGCAGGGCCCGAGTGAGTTCGGAATCTCGGGAAGGCTCGAAAACTGGGACAGGAAAGCGGAACTGAAAAGCATTACTGTTCCGACCCTGGTAATTGGAGCAAAGTATGACACTATGGACCCGGAACATATGGAGTGGATGTCCGAACAGGTGCAGAATGGAAGCTATCTTTACTGTCCGAACGGAAGCCACATGTGCATGTATGATGATCAGGATACCTACATGAGTGGGCTGATCAAGTTCATCAGGGCCGTCGATAAGGGTAAAAAACAGATCGATTTATCCCAGGCTGATGAATAGGAGACTCTCCAGGAACTTCTTGGAGAAGTCATGCACACTGGCTTTAGGTTCGAATATGGCCCGGCCTTTCCTTATATGATTGTATCTGACTGCATACGGAAAAGACTGCCTGGAACTAAAAAGAAAGGGGCAGCCTTCTATCTGAAGAAAGCTGCCCCTTAGAGTTTCTGCTCTCAGTTACCTGTGGGTCGGACACTTTCCAGCAGGCTGCATTTTTCTACGAGCTGGATGAATTCAGAACGGTAGCCGAAGGCATCTTTGCCTTTTCCGTTCCGGGCCAGGTTCAGGACATTCTTGTACGTGGTATCTCCTTTGAACTCGGAATCACGAAGAAGCATCCCGAAAGCTGCCACGGCTGCAGAAAACTTGAAATTGTCCGAAGTCTTCGCTAAAGAGACGTCTTTATCCTTCAATGGGTGGACAATCAGTTTGCTTTTTTCGCCATCAGGTTTTTTGTAGCGCAGTTTAAGGGTCATGATCTCTTTGCTCCTGAACGCCGCTCGACTGATTCTGTTTTCCTGATACCTGAGGTCGTCTACTCCGGGGATCTCTTCCTGGGCACCATATGGGATAATCTCATACAGTGCAGTCACAGTATGGCCAGCTCCGAGTTCACCTGCATCCTTGGTGTCGTCGGCAAAATCTTCTTTTTTCAGAAGGCGGTTTTCATAGCCGATGAGCCTGTAGGCTTTGACTTTGGCCGGATTGAATTCGATCTGCAGCTTGACATCCTTGGCAATGGTGAAGAGAGTGCCGCGCATGTCGTTGACAAACACTTTCTTGGCTTCCATCAGATTATCGATGTAGTAATAGTTACCGTTTCCTTTGTCTGCCAACTGCTCCATCCGGCCGTCTTTGTAATTTCCCATGCCAAAACCGAGAATGGTCAGGAAGATGCCTTTTTTACGGTATTCCTCGATCATGCGCACCAGCTCTGAAGTGCTGGAAACGCCCACATTGAAGTCGCCGTCTGTGGCCAGGATGATACGGTTATTGCCTTCCTGAATGAAATTTTCCTCGGCCACTTTATAGGCCAATTTGATTCCAGCACCTCCCGCGGTTGATCCGCCGGCATGCAGCCGATCGATGGCTGCGATGATGGCCTCCCTCTGTGTGGCTTCAGTGGACGGCAATACAAGCCCGGCTGCTCCTGCATAGACGACTATCGAGACACGGTCTTTCACACCCAATTCATCTACTAATAGCTTGAAGGCCTGCTGCAGGAGAGGCAGCTTGTTGGCTGGACTCATGGAACCCGATACATCCAACAGAAAAACGAGATTACTCGGAGGAAGTTCTTTGGATCCGAGCTTCTTTCCCTGGAGGCCGATGTGGATTAACCGATGAGCATCGTTCCAGGGGCAGGTGGAGATTTCCGTGTAGATGGAAAAAGGATGATTGTCTTTGGGAAGAGGATAATCATAGGAAAAATAATTGACCATCTCTTCGATACGGACAGCATCCTTGTAGGGAAATTGGTTGCTGTTGATGAATCTCCGGACATTGGAATAAGAAGCCGTGTCGACATCGATAGAAAATGTCGAGAGGGGATTGTCCAGCGCCAAAAGAAAACTGTTCTCATAGACTCGGTCGTACTCTTCGGTGTTCCAGTACGGAGGGTACTGTTGAAGAGAAGGAGCGGTCTGGGGTTTATGCCGATAGAGTGCCTCTGTGCGGGATTCATTCAGCACTCCGCCGACAACATTCCCTGAAAAGCGTTTGTCCGCCTTCTTTTCTGCAAACTCTTCCTCGATTGGCGGTACAGGAACAATCGTGTTTCCTCCCAGATGGAGAATAAAGTCTGCTGTGGCCGTCTTACCTGATCGGACATGAATGCCCCTCTGCTTGACAGCCTGGAAACCCGGCATATCCACCCAGACGTCATACATTCCTGCAGGCAAATTGCGGAAAGTGAAATGGCCTTTGCTGTCGGATTTTGAATGGTGAAGAATTTGGGTGGATGTGTTCTGGGCAACGACCTTGACTCCAGAAACGGCCGTTCCATGACTGTCTTTGATGATGCCTTCCAGGGAGGCGGGATTTTCCGCTGAGCTCAATCCTAGAAGGAGCATCAAACTTGTGAGAATCCCAATCACTGTGATTCTAAACCTTTGTGTCTTCATGTTTTCCTCCTGTTCAATTTTTTCTGCCCTTAACTTCCATTTTCATCTTCACTGCCTAATACAATTGAGCATAAAAAAAGTTTCTTTTTAATTCGGTAACACTAAACGCGATTCCTTAATTCTGAGGTTAGGAAGTCAAATATACAGCCCGATAAGCTTAGGATCGGATTAAACCATAATAGAATTCAGAATTAGGTAATTGCGTATACTGTCACTAAATTTAAGTGGATTGCATATTCGGGGGAGAGATTTATAGGCTATGGATTTTTGAATTCTTTTACTTTTTCTCGTTCATCCCCGCCTGTTCTGTTTTTTACCGTCAAATACATCCAGGTTTGAGTTTTCTGAAACATCTCTATATTCGAATCAATCAGGAATGGAATCTTGATTTCCAGCGCTTCCTCCTTACTGCTTAGAAGGGCCTCCTCTTTTGTTTCTGCCTCATAAGAATCATAGAATTCCCACCAGATTTTGCCCTCCCCGTCTTTCAACTCCAAGCTCACATCGAGGGTCGTCACCAGCTTTTTTCCTTTTTCGCTAAACCAGATCCGAGTATAGGGAACATCTATGGATACGACACCCTGGATCCTATCGCGATCATCTTTTATCTTTTCTATTTTCCAATCGAAATCAAAGAATCTTTTCGGTTCCTTGATAGTCTGTTGTGCCTGTGCCTGAGCCAGGGAAAGATCATGCATATAGGCGAGATTGAGCGTCCGGATGTTGCTCAGATCGTAGGTAACAAGATGATAGATTCCTAAACAATTTCTGTCCACAAAAACGACAGGAAAATTTCCATACTGCCACACTTCTCTGCAGAGACCATATTGGTCGGTCCTCAAAGGACTCGTATCCCTGTACGTAGGTGGCCCGAACAGGATGTATATCCGTCCTCTATCTGTCAGCCATCCCGGTTTTCCCTCGCTTCTAAAAAGTTCATTGGCTCTTTCGATACGGTTGAAATATTCGATCCTGAACTCATTCTCTTCAGTATAAGGATCCGGGTCGCGCCTTTCCCAGAATTCTTGTTTGAATTTTTCTTTTTCCGAATCTGAAGTTTCAAGGAAAAGATGTTCCTCTTCTTTTGTAATGATGTACCGAACTTTAGACAGAAAATCAGCATCCTCAGGGAGCAGATTTTTCCTCAACCTTTGATACCGGCAGGAGGGGAAGATGAACAGGACCGAGATAAAAAAGAGTACAGTCAATTTGACACCTAGAGGAAAATTGTATCTCCTTCCCTTTTTCTCTGCGATCGTTGAGACTGTCATCACATTATAATTTAGAACGTCAAGGGTAAGAATGCAAGCTTGAGTAGAGTTCAGAATATGACTTCTTCTGGAATTTCTCTGAGGTTGAAATGAGAGGCCATGCTCCTGCAGTAGGCGCCCGCACACAGCAGAGCAAGAACGTCTCCTCGTCTGGGCAGTGACATCGGAACTTCCCTTCCGAAAATGTCCCCGGTTTCACAAAGGTTACCAGCAACCGTGACTTTTACTTTCTTTTCAGGATGAACCTTCGAACAATTGATGATCTGATGCTGTGCCTGGGTATAGATGGCAGGCCGAGGCACAGTATTGAATGTCCCGGCATTGACACATGCAAAAAGATTTCCATAGCTTTCCTTCAAGTATTCGACTTTCAAAAGCAAAATCCCCGCATCCCCGACCAGGTATTTTCCAGGCTCGACGGCAATGGCCTTTATGTTAAGACCGGACTTTTCGATCTTCTGACAGAGCGATTTTACATATTCTTGGACAGGGAAAACCTCCTGTTCTTCGGAATACCGGGGACCAAAGCCCCCACCAAAATCCAGAAACTCAACAGAAAATCCTGCTTTTTGCAGCTCTAAGGCCTTCTCGATCATCCTGTCCACTGCACACATCACACCCTCAAAATCCTGCCTGGTCCACCCAGAGCCTAAATGTTGATGCAGTCCCACTGGATTGAAACCATAATCGACAGCCTTTGCGAAGGTGGGAACAACCCTGTCTGCTTCAACACCGAATTTTATAGGTGTTCCATCCGAAGAGGTCCTTCCTGCTGTAATGACTCTGGGATGAAATCCTCTTCCCAACCCAGGATTCCACCGAATCGCGACGCTCATCGTACGCGAAGATGCCCAAAGCTCCCGGGATTCTTTCATAAGCTCCAGTTGTTCGTAAGCATCCACAGTCACGAGCACGTCTTGCCATTTGAAAACGTGTATGAGGTCCTGGGTGCTCACGCTTGTCCCGGTGAAAAGAATTCTCTTGCCTGGAAATCCAACATCTAAGGCAGCTCTGACCTCTCCCGGCGAGACGGCATCGATCCACGCTCCCTCGTTTTTGAGAGCGACCAGCAATCCTGGATGCGCATTGGCCTTCATCGCATAGTAAATTCTGGGTTCCAGGGATGTGTGTTTGACGAAGCTTTCCTGAAGCAATCGGTAATTGGATAGGAGCTGCCTCGTGCTGTACACATAGAGGGGCGTACCATACTCCTCAGCAATCTGGATGGCTTCTCTATCCTCTATGTAGAGTCTCCCCTCTTTGGCTTTCAAAAAGCTGTTTTCCCACCAGTACATCAGATTCTTCCTCCCTGGATTTTATCTCTGTTTGCACTTCTGAATAAGCGCTGTAATTTTTTTCCTCTCCTCTTGAGAAAGATTTTCTTTCTCCAGGTCAAGATATCTGCTTAAATACTCTATCGCTTTTACTTTCTGACCTTTTTTGAAATAAGCCATCCCCAAGTTGTAGATTGAAAATCCATAAGCCGGATTCAAAGCCACTGACTTTTCCCACAAAGAAATGGCCTCACCGATTTTGCCGACGATATTGTAGGCTCCCCCTAAACCATTGTAAGCGGCAGCCAGTTGGGGATCAAAATGAATGGCATTTTTGAAATGCCCGATTGATTGGGAATGATCTTCGGGATTTTTATTCCTGATGAAACGGGAAAGATACAGGGAACCCAGATTGTTATGAACGAGTGCATCTGTGCTGTCTAAAGAGAGAGCTTTTCTGTAGTGTTCAAGAGCTTCTCGATCATCGCCTTTCTTCCAATAGGCCACCCCCAAATAATTCCATATCTCTGGATCGAACTCCAGGATGGCAACAGCCTTTTGGAGAACCTCAATTCCTTTATCAAGATCTCCCTGTTCGGTGAGGAAAATACCGTACGTGGATAGGATTTCATAGCTGTCCGGAAGGTTCTGGAATCCCTGCTCAAGCACGAAAAGGGATTCTTCTCTTTTGCCCTGCGATTTATAGATGTCGGCCAGAAGCGTGTAGGCAGAGGAAAAATCTTTTCTCTGTTCGAGAAGTTCCTCCAAAGTTTTGGCGCTCTGCTCGATCTGATTTTCGTTGTAAAGCATAAGCGCCTTGTTCAGCTTAACCTGGAAAGGGAGAAGCGTTTTCAAATCGAATTCTGCTCGAAATTCTTTTTTTGGCGGAGTGGAGGAAGAGACGATGTATCCAAGGCTTCTCAGTCTTCTTTGAGCCTGTCGGTCGATTTTCATCCTGCTCTCTGGTTTTGATGGCAAAGCCAGTTTCTCTTCTAATTGATCTAATTTTTTCTCAAGATATTCTAAATCCACGGTGTCAACGATGTTTTGTCTCTCGCCGAAGTCGTCCTCCAATCTATAGAATTCGGCTATAGGGGAGTCTATGAATTTGTGTTTTTTCTCGATGAATCCCCGGATCGGAGCCCAGCCTCTGTTATAAAAGGCATGAAAGGATTCGAAATAAATCGGTCTGTCTGTTAAGTTCTGTACACTCCTCGTAGGAAATAAAGGAACACCCTGGAGGAATGCGGGTTTATCGATTCCCAGGAATTGACATACGGTTGGATAGATATCGATATGACAGACATAGTCCTCGCTCCAGCCGGGTTCAATGCCCGGACCGGATATGATCAGAGGAATCCAAAGCGTGCTGTTGTAAGCAAAATATCCGTGCGTCATCTCTCCATGCTCACCAAGGGACTCTCCATGATCTCCAGTGATCACGACCAGCGTGTTCTCTGTAAGTTTGTCACTATCCAGATAATCGAACAGCTTTCCCAGTGAATGATCGACGTATGCGACTTCGCCGGAGTAAGGATTGCTTCTGAACTTACTTTTGAACGGGTCAGGGGCAGAATAAGGAGCATGAGGGTCCCAGAGATGAACCCAACAAAACCACTTGGATTCCTGTCTTTTCAGCCAGTGAATAGCACTTTGGATTACCTCTTCTGCTCTTCTTTCCGCAAAACCGAAGGCCGATCTGGCTTTAGAGGGATAAGCATCATCATATACGTCGAATCCTTGGGCAAGGCCAAATCGAGAATCCAGTGGAAAGGCACCGACAAACGCACCCGTTGAATACCCTTCTTCTTTGAGATGTTCAGCTAGAGAGGTGAATCCATCGGCGAATACAAATTTGGAGTTGTCGTGAACGCCATGATAAAGAGGCGTTGTGCCGGCAAGAATATTAACGTGGGAAGGCAAGGTAGTCGGATTGTGGGCAAAAGCTCTAGTAAACACCATACCTCTGTCTGAAAGTTTCTTAATTTGAGGCGTCTCCAGGTACTTCTGACTGTAGCAGCCGAGCCTGTCAGGACGAATGGTATCGATGGTAACCAGAAGAACATTGAGATTGGACTGCGGATTCTTGGCTGCAAAAACGAAACAAAAAAAGACAGCTGCTCCTGAGATAATAAAAAACAGAAATCCTTTCTTCAATTTTTTTTCAAATAGTCGAGCAACTGTCTCGCAACGCTGGCTTTTTCGTGCTCTGGTGCAAGCTCCAGGAATTTCTCAAGACTTTCCACAGCCTCTTCGACTTTGTTTTGCCCGATGTAAAGCGTCCCGATCTGGTAGTATGCGTCTGCATAATCGGCTTTGAGTTCTATAGTTCTTAGAAATGCATCGACAGCACCATCGGATTCTCCCAGGTTTGTCAAGCAAACGCCAAGATTATAAAAAGCATCCGGATCATCGGGATCGAGCTCGGTAGCTTTCAGATAGTAGGCCTTAGCCTCTTCGAATTTTCCTTCTTTGGCCAGCACTTCTCCGAGTTCTTTATTGCTGCTGAAACTATCTGGATTGAGTTCAACAGCTTTTTGAAAAGCGGCAGCGGCCTTTTCCCTCTCGTTCAGCTTTTTATATGCCAGACCTAGGTTGAGATAATATCCCCACTGATCGGGATTGAGCTGAATGGCCTCTTCATAAGCCTCGGCAGCTTCCGCGTAATTTTGTTCCTCATACAGCTTAATTCCTTTGAGAAACAGCTTGTCTGTCTTTGATAGGATGCGCTCCTGAGCCTCTTGGACTTTTTCCATCTGGACTTCCAATCGTGTGGTCGATGCAATCGATACCTTGACTTCTTTGGATGAGGTCAAATACCCGGATTTCCGAAAGCTGACTTGATAATATCCTGGTTGGAGCCCAATTTGAGAAAATTTCCCTTCTTTATCCGAATGGATCTCGAATCGTCTCGTAGCAGCCCTGGTGGAAACGATGGAGACATCCACATTCTCCAACGGGTTTCCTTGGGTATCGGTGACGATTCCAGCTATCTTGCCATGGACCTGAGGCCACATATTCAGGAAAAGAATTCCCATCACAAACAACAAGATCATAATTTTTTTCATGATCGTCTCCTTGGCCTTACCCAGCCGTCTCATCCTTTGGCTCTTCCCATCTTTGTCTCGAATATTATGTTATCTTTGGTCTTTTTTCGTTTTTTTCATCAGATTTCGAATTTTTTCCTGATGGGGTTCCAACTCCAAGGATTTTTCAAGAAGCGTGATAGCTCTCTCCGGCTGGTTGAGGTTCAGGTAACACTCGGCAGCAAGGTTGAGCACGCTCACTTCTACTGCATACTCCATCAATTCCTCAAGATAAATCAGTGCCGAAGTCCAGTCTTCAAGTCCAGCGTAGTTGACAGCGATGACCTTTGCGGCTTCCCTATCTTTTGTATTTTGGTAAACGGGGAAAACGGCAGCGAGGGATTCTTTGTATCGACCGAGGCCGTAGAGAGCCTTTGCGAGGAGGAGCCTCATTCTTGGTTCATCTTTGATTTCGAGCGCCTGTTCAAGAGTACTTTCGGCCATTCCATAATTTTTTGTCAAGAAGTACTGAGACGCCAGCAAAAAAAGATGATCTGGATTAGGGAAACGGGGGTGTTGCTTTGAATAGACCCAGGGCACTAGGGAGTGCTGCTGTGACAGAATGACGAAATTTTCTTTTCCATTCAAGATTTCTTTTTTTGAGGGATCCAAAAGAGCAACATTTACGGTGTAGTAGCCGGGCTTAAAAGCTGAGAGGGGGAGAGGGGGGATATCGATTCCTCTGTTATCAGAAGTGCGCACTTCTTCCAGTGATTTTGTGGTTTGAAAGACTGGATTGGAGGAAGTCATGGACCTTATGGCGACCTGAACAGATCCTGCACCTAAATCTTCAAGATTACTAACCTGAAAGTAGACCCCCAAAGACCTTTGCGGGCTGAAATGGCTCTGTGCATTGAAGATATACTGGTTATCCCCGAAAGCAAATGCCTTGAGAGTTCCCTCTTGGGTTTCCGCAACTTTTTCACGCCCGATATACAAAAGGAGAGGGCTGAGATAGAAGCTTCCTCCAGGCTCCGGGACAACGATATCCGACTGGAAGGAAGTGAAATCCTTGGCGGTCTTATTCTTGAGCAAAAAGAAAACTTTAAACCGGCCGGGGATAATGGGAAGGATGTCCTGAAAGGCAAATATCTGGCGTTCATGTTCTTCATACTGTTCGGGAGTGATATTCAAGGGAATCTCCTCCTCCTTTTCTAAAACCAGATTACCCAGAAAGTCCTCGATCCTGATGATAAGTTGGAACGAGGCATAATATTTGCCTTGATAGTAGGAAAAATTTAATTGGCTCGGTTCCCATGACCAGTGAATGAAATCTCGGCCGCTGTTTTTAAAGACTCCGATCTTATATTGGCTATCGAAGAATTTGTGAGAGTAATCCGTTTCCACATAGTCTTTGTAGTTTAGAAATTCGCGTGCATATTCATCCGAAAATTTCTTCTCTGCCAAAGACCGGGCATTAGAGACGAGGATGTCAGAGGAAAGGGAGGCTGTTCCCAGAGTATTTTCTCCCGGGATATAAGTCAATGTTGCATTGGCCAGCTCACCCGAAATATTTTTCACGATGCCAAAGGCCGTCGATCGATTCAGCACCTGTCCAGCCATGGAAGGGATGACCAGCTTCTCCGGCCCCTCGCCGGCAGGAGAATACAGACGATATTCACCTATTCCTCTCGGCTGATAAAAGAGAAGATAAAAATAGGGGGGAAGCCCATATTTTTGTTCCCCTTTATAGTACCACAATTCTAGAGGCCAGATCTGCGAGTGAGTGGTATATGTATGCCTCTCTAAGGGTGGGCCGAGAAGAAGATAAAAGAATCCTCTTTCTGTCCTGCTTCCCCGCTTCACGGTCCCCCTCCCGAAATTGAGATCTGCAAACCGAACCCGTTTCATGTATTCCTTGTAAAATTCATTTTCCTCGGTGTCTGGAAGAGGGTCCCGCCTCTTCCAGAAAAGCTGAATGAATTTGTCTCTATCCTGATGAGTCTTCAGCTTGGAAAAAACTTCTCTTTCTGTTTTCGTTATGATGGGGGAAACAAGATCTAACCATTCCTTATGCGTTTCGGATAATTTTTCTTCACAAGTAAGCTCCGAAACAAAGAGGAGGATGATCGAAAGGATAATAAGCTTCGCTTTCATTGTGAGTTCATTCACTTTTAAAAATAACAAAAGGCCGAATAAGTTGCAATTCGATTTATGATATCTTCGTATTCCTGCCGATTTCATAAAGACATTCTTGATTTATTAAAATTCGGGATTATTGCCTAAGCCGGCTTCATGATTCTGGCTTAAGGCAGGCTTAATCGTTCATACCCGGTACATTTTTTTGGAGAGATCCAAAATATTGGATAATTTGTCCCATCCTTCGCTCACACAATAATTCTCAAAGTGTTGAAAAAACACAATTTATACAGAATCCACAGTTGAATATCATATGGCATAAAAATTGCTCATACTCACATAAAGGGGAAAAGAAGTTGTGGATTATTACCGTTGCCGATATATCTGCGATATGAAAAATCGAAAAGAGGAGGAGGTGATAATAAGGAAAGCGAAAAGAATTGCTAAAGGGAATTATGGTGAGAAATTTGAAAAGGAGGTAAAATGAAGAGCAAATCAATTGTTTCGTTGCTCGTTCTGCTTTTATTTGCCTCGTCATTGGCGATAGCTCAATCCAAAGAGACTGGAGCTATCGTTGGCAGTGTTATGGACGAAGAAAACACGCCTCTTCCAGGAGTAACCGTCACACTATCGGGCCCAAAACTCATGGGCACTAGAACAGCCATCACTGATGCTCAAGGGGAATTCCGGTTTCCTGCTCTGCCACCCGGAGTGTATTCTGTCGAGGCAAAGCTTGCAGGTTTTACAACGGTCGTTCGTGAAAATATCCGCTTGACCACCACCGTAAGGCTGACCGTCGATTTCACTCTGAAATTAGCCGCAGTTGAAGAAGAGATCACCGTTATCGCGGTATCGCCCACTGTAGATGTGAAATCAACTGAGACAGCTTCTATCACATTGACCGACGAAGTTTTGAGAAACATCCCCTACAGCCAGTTTACGGCCGATCTTGTGAATTTGGCTCCCGGAGTCATAGATGATGTGGCCTATGGGGCATCCTCGGGAACTGGAGTTTCTTATCAGTTGGATGGTGTGGATGTCTCTGACCCGTATTACGGCACACCTTGGGTTTTTCTCGACCACAACATCCTCGAGGAAGCCAAAGTCATGGGCATCGGTCTTCCCCCCGAATACGGTGCTTTTACGGGCGTCATTTTCAACACAGTGACAAAATCAGGTGGAAATGTATTTTCAGGCCACTTCGAGACACTCTTCCAGGGCAAAAAAGACGACTGGCCGAAAAATTTTTGGCAAGGATCGAACAACGACAAATACAAAGATGATTTTCCGGAAGTTACCCCACCTCAATTTGCATTGTATGATTTTAATGCTCATGTCGGGGGTCCGATCGTCAAGGATAAGCTCTGGTTCTACACCGGGGCACAGTTTTATCGTGAGTTCGACAGACCGACCGGCTTTCCCGAAGATCGGGATTACAAACAACCCCGGGGCTTCCTGAAACTCACTGCGCAAGTTTCCCCGTCCACATCTTTCAATACATTCTTCGAGTACGACGCCTACAATGGAACAAATCGAGGAGCAAGCGCCACCACTTCTCCAGAAGCAGTCGTGGATCAGGATTCGCCTGACTATGTTGGGAATTTTTCCCTGACCCATATTTTCAGCCCAACCACGTTTATGGAATTGAAAGGATCCTTCTTTCTCGGTGCTTTTTATCTGGAACCTGAATCCGGCAGAGATGTCAGTGCACACTTCGATTTGAACGATAACATGCTTTACCACAGCAGTGGTTATTATTACCTGACAGACCGTGACAGATTCCAGGCGAATGCCAGTGTGACCCATTATGCTGAAGATTTTATCCAGGGAGATCATGACTTCAAGTTCGGCGTTGAGGTGGAACACGGCCGCGTTTCCGTAGAGTCAGGATACACTGGACCTAATGCCTGGTACTATGTCGATTATGTGGGATATGGACCTTTTGGCTACTATTACACCGGCAACTACCTGGCCTATGAATATGTAGGCAGAACCGAGAAAACCAACTACGTCAGATTCGAAGGTTTCGCTCAGGATCAATGGAAAGTCTCAGACCGCCTGAATATCAGTATCGGGGCCCGGTTTACTCAGAACTGGGGAACCATTCCTGAAGTCGGCACGGTTTATAAAAACTTCCGGATCGCCCCCCGCGTGGGCTTCACCTTTGATATCCTCGGCGACAAAACCACGATCTTCAAGGCCCATTACGGCCAGTTCACGGAAGCGATGTATGCCTATATTCACAGACGATTGAATCCCGACAAAAATTACAGTGACTATGTGGGCTACTATTGGGACGTTCCCTCAGGGTCATGGGTTGAAATGTTCAGGAGTGTCCATGAACAGCAATATGAATTAGCGGATGATATCAAACATCCCTACATGAACCAGATCACGCTGAGCATCGAAAGGGAACTGTTCAAGGATGCTTCATTCTCCATGAGCTATATCTGGCGGAAGTGGCGCAACATCATCGGCCGTGTGGATACAGGCACAATCTATGAAACGACAACCCTCTATGATCCAGAAGACAACACCCCATATACCCTCTATTATCAAGCCAATCCTGGCAACTACCACTACATCATCAAGAATATCGAAAAGGGAGATGAAAGCCAGATTCTGCTGGATCCCTACCGGAAATACTGGGGTTTGGAATTCATGTTCAACAAGAGATTCTCCAACAAATGGCAGTTGATCGCATCCTATGTGTACAGCAAAGCTACCGGTACGATTAATAACGCAGGAGCGTCTGACATCGGTGGCTACAACACTTCAGATCCCAATTTCTGGATCTTTGGCGAAGGCAATTTGACCTATGACCCGACCCATATGCTCAAGATCCAGGGGACGTACGTCCTCCCCTTCGGGATCTATGCCTCGGCTTACTTTCGGGCAGTAACAGGACGAGCCTGGGCTCGAGAAGTGAGAGACCGCCTTCCTTCTCCGGATCGAAGAAGAGTCTACTACCGGACAGAAGCACGTGGATCACAACATTACCCTCTTCAGAAAATCGCGGACGTGCGATTGGAAAAGACCTTCATGATATCCGAAAAATACCGCCTCGGATTTATGCTGGATATTTTCAACCTGCTGAACGACGATACCATTCGCTCCTGGGGTGAAACATGGGGTTATGATTGGTTTCCAGGTGATTGGCCTTCAACAGAGGGACACGAGCTCTACAGTATTGTGAGGCCGAGAACAGCGAGAGTCGGACTGAGGTTCATGTGGTAATCTGAACTCGGGGTGGCATAAAGGGTGGCGAGTTTCATCTCGCCACCCTTTTTTTATCTTTCCATCTGGCTTTCTCTATTTATTCATGTTGAAAAGCAGAGTTAGTCTCTGATGCATAAGGCTTCCTGTTCGCCTTTAGACAGAGATACACTTCAGCTCCTGATAACAGCCATCCGGTGCCCAGTAGCTTCTTTTGTGCTAAAATAATGTTTTAAGACTATGATCAAAAACAAAGCATTGCTGATGGGCGGCATTTCGGTGTTGGTCCTTCTTACTGCAGCCTTATTCTATCTTACCAGAAGGAAAACAGATTTTCACAAGCTTAAAGGCAAGAAAGACTACAATTATATCTTAGTCACAGTAGATACCCTCAGAGCCGATCGCATCGGTTGTTATGGATTCTCCCAGATCGAAACTCCTTACATGAACCTTTTCGCCGCCAGAGGAATCAAATTCGAGAGATGCATAGCCCAGACGCCCCTGACTCTTCCATCTCATACCTCGATTATGACCGGGACTTATCCTGTCTTTCATGGAGTCCGGGATAACGGGGGCTTTATTGTCCCCCCGCAGTTGGATACCATTGCCGAACTCTTCAAGAAAAAAGGCTATCAGACTTCTGGATTCGTTGCAGCTTATGTTCTCGACTCCAAATGGGGAATCAACCAGGGCTTCGACCACTACTTTGACCAATTCGACCTGAGTCGCTACAAGGCAATTTCCTTAGGCAATGTCCAGCGCCCGGCAGATGAGGTCATCGATGAGGTCCTAACCTGGCTAGAAAAACATAAATCAGAAAAATTCTTCACGTGGATTCACCTGTATGATCCTCATACTCCTTATGAGCCCCCTTCCCCTTATCTGGAGAAATATCCTGGTCATCCCTATTTGGGAGAAATCGCATTTACAGATTATCAACTCGGTCACCTCTGGCGCTACTTAGAAGAAAACGACTTGGTCGATAATACGATTTTCGTTTTCGCCTCTGATCATGGTGAAAGCCTCGGTGAGCATCAAGAAAGCACCCACGGCTTCTTTGTGTATCAGGAGGCTGTACATGTCCCTTTGATTTTTGTTACTCCTATCGCACAGCTTCAAGGATTGTCTCGATCCCAGGTTGTGAACCTGGTAGATATCATGCCCACTGTCCTCGAGATTGCTGAAATTCCGGTCCCCGATCGAGTTCAAGGTAAAAGCCTTGTCCCATTCTTCTTACAAGACAAAAACCAAGAAGAGGTATTTGCCTACTGCGAGACATACTATCCCCGATTTCACTTCGGATGGAGCGATCTGAAAAGCATCCAGGATGATCGATTCAAGCTGATCCTAGCGCCGAAACTCGAGCTCTATGACCTTTCTGAAGACCCTGAGGAGAGAGAAAATTTGATCGATAAACAACCCGATGAGGGCCGGCGTTTAAAAGGAATCATCGATGCCTTCCTCGAAAGAACCAGCCAGAATGCCTTTGAAATGGATTACAGAAACCTGGATGAGGAAACCCGTGAGAAGTTAGCTGCCCTTGGATACATCGGATCTTTTACCGATTCCTCTCAACTGCAAGGGAAGACTTTGGCCAATCCCAAAGATAAAATCGGCGTCTTCAATCGTTTATCAAAAGCACGGGAACTAGGCCTCCAGGGAGAGTTTCTGAGAGCCGAGAAGATGATCCAAGGAATCATTCAGGAAGATCCCGATATCATCGATGCATACTTTGCCCTGGGAAATCTCTATTTCAAGAATGAGCAGTTCGAGAAGGCTATCCAATATTTCTCCCAGGCTTTGGACAGAAAACCCGATGATGCCTTCACCATCATCAATATCGCTAACTCCTACATGAGATTAGGAAAATTAGATGAGGCGGAAAAGATCATTCTGGACTCTATGGAGGCTGTTCCACCCGATTCTCAACTTTATCTTATGCTCGGCAACATCTATAAACTGAAATCAGATCATGATAAAGCCGTCACCTACTACCAAAAATGCCTGGCGGCGAATCCCTATTCCGCCTCAGCCTACAACAATTTGGGCGCTGTGTATATCATTCAGGAAAAATTGGATGATGCAGAGAAAAACATCAAAAAAGCGATGGGTCTCAACCCACAATTGAGAAATGTCCACTTCAATTTCGCCCAACTCCTGGAGGAACGCAAAGAGTTTTCCCAGGCAGTTGAGGAATACAGACTTGAATTGGAAAACATTCCTCACAATTTCAGAGCGAGCTTCAATCTCTCTAGGGTTTACCGTCTTTTAGGTCAAGAGGATAAGGAAGAAGAATATCTCGAACACACGATCGATATTAACCCGAATTTTCCTATGAGTTATTTTTACCTGGCGAGAATTTATTTAAACCGCGGCGAGAAATTCGAGGAGGCGATATCTCTCGTGAAAAAAGGGATAGAACTCAAGCCCGGGAAGGAAAACCTTCCTTTAGGCTACTTTCTCCTCGCCGATTTGTACAACCGGCTTGGAGACAGCAGGAAATCCGATGAATATGCCAGGATGGGGAAATCTCTTACTCAATCCAGTTCCGAAAAAAGATAAAAACTCCTTCACAAAGAATTTTAATTTGGTGACAGTATACGAAATTACTTAACTCTCAAATGTCGGATCATCCCTTCCATAAAAAAGCCCGAAATTGGAGGGAGTCGGATACACCCTCGATGCGGTAAACCGAATCCGGTCAACGCAAGAGCTCAATGATGCAGTTTGGATAAGAGTTTTTCCCACTTCCTGTCTACTTCCTCCTGCATGAAGGCTATTTCTTTATCTGTCAAATGGCGGAATCTTCCCTGAAGCTTGAGGTAATCATCAATGGGTTTACGCGTCTTTGGCCTAATGTTCAGAGTGTATGTCTCTCCCCATTCAACTTCAAAGAGCGGAAAAATGCGGTTCTGGACCACCATGCGTGCCAGTTTGACGGTGTCCTCTGGCCTGCTCCTCCAGCCTGCCGGGCAGGGCGCATAGATATGAATGAACCGAGTGCCCTCGATATCCTTGGCTTTTTTCACTTTCTTGAACAAATCTTCAGGATAGCCCACGCTCGCCGTCGCAACATAGGGAATGCCATGGGCAGCCATGATGGCCTCCATATCTTTTTTTGGCCTATCCTTATAGTGCTTGACCGGGGTTGTTGTCGTCCAGGCACCCCAGGGAGTGGCCGAACTTCTCTGGATCCCTGTATTCATGTAGGCCTCGTTGTCGTAACAAACATAGATGATATCATCATTTCGCTCCGCTACTCCAGAGAGGGCCTGAATACCGATATCGAATGTTCCTCCATCTCCTCCCCAGGCGACCACGGTCGTTTCTGAATCGCCGACCATCTCCAAGCCAGCTTTGACGCCGGAGGCAGATACGGCCGCCGTCTCGAAAGCACAGTGAAAGATGGGAACATCGAGACACGAATAGGGAAAGGGACCATCAATAACCGACCAACAGCAGGCCGGAATGCAGAGTGCAGTTTTTTGTCCCAGGGCTTTCAGGGCGTATCTCATGGCTAATGCGGCACCACATCCCTGACATCCCCGATGGCCGGAATGCATCCATTCCTCTATGGGAAGAGAAAGCTTCATTTTCTTTTTTCTCTTCATCGGTTTACCCCTATCCAGATAATCTCTTCTGCCGGTTTTTCTTTCTCGAGGGTGCGGCGTGCAATATCTTTAAAAGTTGAGGGCGTGATATCCCTCCCCCCCAAACCGGCAATAAAACCGAAGAGCGGCATCCCGTGGTCGTGAGCGTACATAGCTGATTTGACTTCCTGATAAAATATTCCATGATGACCGTAGGAAATGTTCCGGTCCACTACAGCGACTTTCCGCGCACTTTTAATAATTTTCCGAACTTTCTCGAATGGAAAAGGCCTGAATACTCTGATCCTTAGATTCCCAGCTTTTATTCCCTCGCCTCGGAGCCTGTCAACAGCCACCTTCGCCGTCGAACCCATGGTTCCTGAAGTGATGAAGACGAGCTCGGCATCGCCGCACTGGTATTCATCCACTTGTCCAAGAGTGCGGCCGAACAATTTTTGATATTCTTCTCCTGTCTCCTCAATCAGAGCAGGAGCTTTCTCCATTTCCTTCTGAAGCTTGTATCTCAGCTCTAAATAGTGTTCGGGGCCTGTAAGCCCGCCAAAAGCGTGCGGCTCATCTGGAGTAATTCTGATGGTAGGATTAAAAGGAGGGAGATACTCATCCACCCTTTCCTGGTCAGGTATCTCCACAACCTCATAAGTATGGGAAAGGGTGAAGGCGTCAAGGATCACCATACTGGGAATGAGGAGTTTCTCAGAAACCTTGAATGCCTGGATGACCGTATCCAATACTTCCTGGTTGCTGGCACAATAAAACTGCATCCATCCCGTGTCTCTCTGGGAAAGGCTGTCATTCTGATCCGACCAGATGCTCCAGCCAGGGGCCATAGCCCGGTTTATGTTTCCCATGACAACGGGCAGCCGTCCTCCTGAAGCCCAATGGAGCAGCTCATGCATCAGGGCCAATCCTTGTGCAGAAGTGGCAGTAAATGTCCGCGCCCCGGCTAACGAAGCCCCCAGACAGGCTGCCATGGCTGAATGCTCGGATTCAACCTTGATAAACTTGGCATCCAAAGTCCCGTCGGCACACATCTCAGAGAGAAGCTCGACGACCTGAGTTTGGGGAGTAATAGGATAGGCTGCGATGACTTGAGCGCGGCCCAGCTTTGCCCCGAAGGAGAGGGCATGGTTTCCCATGATGACTTTTCTCATCTTTCCTCCTCAACCATGGTTATGCATTTCGAGGGACATTCTTCCGCACAAAGACCGCATCCTTTACAGTATTCATAATCGACCACAGGATATTCTTCTTGGATGTGGAGGGCCACATCGGGGCAAAATTTCCAGCATATGCCGCACTGGAGGCAGTTTTCAGGGTCGATGACCGGCCTGATGTTTCTCCAACCCCCGGTCTTATTCCAGAGCATAGAACCGAGAGACATGGGCATAAAAGGCACATCTTTTTCTGATTCAAAAATGATCATTTTGTCTTGCTTGTTTTTCATGATTAAAATTCCTCTCTTAAGCCTTTTCAAAAGCTTCCCGAGCGGCTTTTACATTTTCTTCAGGTTTTACAGGAACTCCTTCACGTACAGCTTCCAAAACGGATTCGATCCTTGCCAATCCTAGGATTTTGACCACAGCTCCCACCATCGCGGTGTTGACTATGGGAGCTGATCTCGTTCCCAGCTTATGTTTTAAGGCGATATTCATGGCGTCTATGGTCGCAACCTTATAATTAACTTGAAAATCTAAATCTTCAGGTCTTTTATCGCTGTTCACAATTATCCAACCCCCCTCTTTCAAACCTTCCGTGACGTCGATGGCTTCAACAAGAGTGGGCTCCACGACAACGACATGGTCAGGATCATATATTCTACTCTTATCATAGATCGGCTTATCACCTATGCGGATGAATGCATAGACAGGCGCGCCTCTTCTCTCCACTCCGAATTCCGGATATGCCTGAACATAATTCCCTTCTTTAGTTATCGCATCGGCCAGAATTTTCGAAGCGACCACCGTTCCCTGGCCTCCTCTTCCATGAAACCGAATCTCTATCATTGACATCTCCTTCCACACATTCGGGAACCTTTTTTATGAATTGAGTTCGAAGGAATATTCTGAAAACTTCTCATTCCTTTCTGAACGCTTCGCATTCATCATAATATAGTTCTCCATAAACAGATGCAAACCTGATCTGTCCGGATTTTTTTCATTGCGGGATGGTGAACTTCAAATCTAACCGGCATTTATTATTTATCTGCTCGCCAGTCCCCCAGCCAGCTCTCCCCCATCGATCATATAGCAGTGTCCTGTCATATAGCTTGCTTCCTCCGAGGCCAAAAAGGCAAACAGGGCAGCCACCTCTTCGGGCTGAGCATGCCGAAGAAGAGGAACTTTCTTATTCGCGTCCTCCAACATTTCAGGCGTGTATTCCGCCTTCTGCATCGGAGTCAGAACATACCCCGGACAGACAGCGAGCACCCGCACTGCTGGCGCCAGCTCCAGGGCCATGGATTTCGTCAAGGCAATCACACCTGCTTTTGAGGCATTGTAGCCTGCATAGTATGGATACCCGGTCATCCCGTTTGTGGAGGCCATGTTTATAATAACCCCTGATCCTTGAGCCTTCATCCGTCTCGCAGCCGCCTGAGCTACGTAAAATGCACCATTCAAATTGACTGCCATTATTCGAAGCCATTCTTCAGGCCTGATATCCAAGAAATTGTGACGGATACTGATCCCGGCATTGTTAATCAGGATATCCAGACCCTCACAGAGAATATCCAGTTCGCTAAAAGCTCCATTAACTTCCTCTAATTTTGAAACGTCTGCGGTCAGCGTGCCTTCCATTGAAGGCAGTTCCCTTTGCAGGAGATCACAGGCCTCCGCATCGTGGTCCAATATGAATACACGCGAACCTTCTTCCAGAAAACGCTTGGCTGTGGCTGCACCGATTCCACCGGCGCCCCCTGTAATAAGCACTCTTTTGTTTTCCAATCCTCTCATGGATTTCTCCCTTTCTCAGTTAAAATATTCGTTATTACTTTAATGTGTTACTCTGTAGACGATTCTCTCTTTATAGCCAGAAACAACCTTGATGTATCCGCTGATCAGCCGATCAATGCTTTTCTCTCCAGTATCGACCAGAAGGGGACGGCCTAGATAAGAATTGATCTTATCAGCAGTCGCTGCAACGATGATATTGATGACGCCGGTTCTTTTGATGACTTCGGCGCTTATTTGTTGATTGCCTCTCCCAAACAGATATCCTTGCCCTCCGATAGGCGTGACAATGATCTTCACATTTTTTTTATCTTCAATGTGCTCCAGCAATTGTTTCTCATTCAGGTCCTTGCCGAGCAGTTTTTTTTCTTTGACCAGGTCGACTCCTAAAAGAGTACCCTCCAATCCCAATCTCTCTAAAATTGCCCTGGTGGTTGTACCAGGGCCTAGGATGTAAAGACAGTCATCATCCATGTGTTCGATAATATCCTGGGCAATGGCATCCTGGGCTGCATGCTCTAGGGGCATGCTTCCTGCCTTCAACCCTTGAATGTGCCTCCGTTCATAGGGAATCTTCAGGTATCCAAAAAGTTTGGCTGCAACAATCCCCCTTCTTACGGATTCCTCATCGATATCCATGACCTCGGCTTCCCTGATTCGTTTAATCCTGTTCTGTAAAAATAAAGAAGAAAGTTCACCGGCTCTCAGTGGATTACAGGCAAAGACTGCTGAATGCATCTTCACACCCGTGGGAATACCTAAAACGACCACCGTATCTCTGATAGCAGCATAAATATCCCGCGCTGTCCCATCACCACCCGCAAAAAGCAGAAGATCCACACCATGAGCTCTGAGGTCTTTACAGGCTCTTTGGGTGTCAACCGCATCTGTCCGGCCAACATCTATTGTGCCGATAACATGAGGCCTGAAGCCGCACTCCACCGCAGCGTATTCGCCCATCTCTGCAGGATAGGTGATCAATTCCATCTCATTTCTAAGAGGGTGAAGCATTTGGAGAGCTTCGACTGTCCGCCGCGGTGATTCGGGCTTAGCCCCGAGACCTTTAGCTCTGTTAAGAATATCGATGCCGTCTGTTCCTTTCAGTCCGACTTTTCCCCCCATTCCAGCAATCGGATTCACGATCAATCCTAATTTTTTCAATGCTTCTTAATCTTTTTTACTCATTTTATGTTTTTTCAGATACGATCTCCAGGTAATCGCCCATTTCTCCGGGTCATCGAGCGTGCTGTGGTCGATCTTATGGACAACGCTGTTATAGGGGGCATTTTTCACAAATTCAGGATTTTCATAGGCTTCCTCAACCACCTGTCTCAGCCCTTCCAGGTATTCATCCAGCTCATCTTTGGAGTAGGACTCAGTCGGCTCGATGGTGAATGGCTGGGGCACGACAAAAGGATGATGGCTGGACCAAAGATGAAAACCGAAATCAGCCATGCGGCAGGTGACATCTTCGGTCGTTACCCCGGTTTCCTGGGTGAGCGGCTCCCAGGTGTAACGTACCTGTTCGATGCGGTGTTTGCCTGCCGCAAATGGAGACGCGGCTCCTCTGATTTTCTTGATATTTTCGAGAAGATAATTGTTGTTGAGCACCGCCACCTGGGCTGCCTCTTTGAGCCCTGCTCCCCCGAGACTCATGATCCAGGAATAGGCCTTGAGGATGACTGGAAAAACTCCATAGAAACCTCTGGTTTTGCCTATGGTGTGAGGGATGTCATAATTCAGATAATATCTTTCGCTCTCCTGTTCAACTAACGGAACAGGAAGAAAATCGATGAGATTGTCCGTGACTCCCAGAGCTCCTGCCGCGGGACCCCCACAACCATGGGGGGCTGAAAAAGTCTTGTGCAGGTTGAAGAAACACAGATCAAAACCGGCCTCCTTGGCTCGGGTGATGCCCAATATTCCGTTGGCATTGGCCTGATCATAGCCGCACAATCCCCCCGCCTCATGGACGAGACGGGTGAACTCTGCGATATCCGGATTGAATATCCCTGTATCCTCAGGATTGGTGATAAATAGTGCAGCCGTACGGTCAGATACGGCTTCCTTCAAAGCGTCCACGCTGACCAATCCATCTTCGTCGTGGTACAGCGTTATGATTTTATATCCCTTGACAGCCGCAGCTGCTGCATCCGAGGGATGGGAGAATATGGTGGTGATGATCTCATCCCTTTTTTCCGCCTCGCCATTGAAGGCTTGAAAAGCACGAACCATAGAGGCCATGATAAAAATCGCGGCAGAACCGGAGCTGGGCTGCAAACTGAAACGGCTCATTCCAGATATCTCGCGAAGAAAAATATCGAGTTTATGCATGATCTCTAAGGCACCCTGAACTGTGCTGTTATCCTGCCAGGGATGAATTTCCGTCGTCTTGGGAGACGCAGCCAGCATTTTGTTGATCTTCGGGCTGTATTTCATAGTGCAGGTACCCTGGCCGATGTCGATATTAAAATCTGCTCCCAGGCATTGCTGTGAGAGACGTAAATAATGCTTCAGGACACGCATCTGCGAAACCTCTGGAAGGGCAGGCTCCTGCTCCCGAATCATGCTTCGGGGCAATGCCGAAATTCCATCACCCACAGCATCAACCACTTCGGATTCTGCTTCTGGCACCAGGATTCCTCTTTCGCCAGGCGTGTGGAGTTCGAAGATTATCGGCTCGTCCCATTTGGCTTGATGAAAATTTTCCCTTAATCTGTATTTTCTTTTATTTTCCTTGGTCATTTTCCCCTCCGCTTCTCATTCTTCCTCAGATGATAGACAATCCGCCAAGGCATCCACGAGGCTATCGATATCGTCCTGGGAATGGACTTCTGTCACACAATACAAGGCACACTGAGCCAGGTCAGGAAATTCGCGGCTGAGATCCTTCCCCCCAAATATGCCGCGGGTCAATAAAGACTTGTTGATCTGGCTGACAGATTTCTCGGTGTCGTTGAAATCCACCACGAACTCTTTAAAGTGTGCCGATGCGAACCGAGGTGCTTTCACCCTTTCTATTCCTGAAAGCCTTCTCATGACATACTGCGATTTCTGCAAGATACGCTGCCCCAGATCTTTCATGCCCTTAGGACCCATCAAAGACAGGTAGACAGCAGCGGTGATGCCCCATAGTGCGGCAGCTGTTCCTACAAATTCCTTGCCTCTCTCCCGGACTCCGAATGATGTCCTGTCATAGGCCACATCGCCGAATCCGTATTCACCATCCACAGAGGTTTTTGTGACCCCGAAGAGCCGGGAAGGATATTCCATCACGAATCTCTCTTCATCAGGCGCGGCGATGAATCCTCCCAATGCACCGCCGTAGTTCATGCGGACACCCAGAGGCTGAACGTCTCCGCAGACAATATCCGCTCCATAATGGCTGGGTGGTGTCAGCACGCCTAATGAGATGGGATCCACTCCCACTACACACAGCGCTCCGTTTCCATGCACAATATCGGAAATGAGCTGACCCTGGCTTTCGATAAAGCCTAGGAAAGAGGGATTTTCAAAATACATGCCGGCAATATTTTTGGATATCTTATCCTTCAGATCGGCCAAATCCACCCATCCTGTTTCAGGCATGTGCTTAACCAACGTGACCTTGACCACAGGCTCGCAATAGTTCCTTATCGCCGAAAGCCGGTCTGGCGCAACGGTATCTGCAACCAGCACTTCCCCGCGCTGGGTGATGCGCTCGGCCATCCGGAGTGAAGTGCTGGCTGCCTGGCACCAGTCATAGGTCGGGACGTTGACCACATCCATATCCAGAAGCTCAGCCATCAGGCTCTGGTATTCGAAAAGAGCCTGAAACCGGCCGTGGTCCTCATAGGGCTCGCCTGCATATGCGGTCAAAAACTCTGACCGCTGGTTGATTTCATCACAAATCGCCGGAACATAATGCGGCCAGCATCCTCCCCCTAAAAAACTGATGGACTCCTGGCAGGTCTCATTCTTGGAAAGGATCTTTTCCACATGCTGCTTCAAAGCGTGTTCCGAGGGCAGCCCTTCTGGCAAATTCAAATCCCGCTTGAACCGTAAATGTTCTGGAATATCCGCATACAGGTCTTCGATATCCCCGACTCCGATCGCCTCCATCATCTTAGCTTTCACCTGGGGCACTGAGTTGGGAATATAGGGATGGACAAAGGCATCTTTCTTTTTCATGGGCACCTCCTAAAAATGGTCACAACAAAACGACTAAGATTTTGAAACACTTGTGACAAAAGGTTTTTTGTCTCTTCTTGCGATGAGCTGGATGACATTCCGGCCCGAAAGGGCGACAAAGGGAATGCCACCTCCAGGCTCCACCCATTGGCCGGCCATCCAGAAATTTTCAAGGCCGGGGAGAGTCTTAGGCAAAGGCCTGAAAACAGTTTTGGTGGTCAGATCCCAACCGATGATGCTCCCTTTCCAGTTGCCCGTGTAGCGCTCGAAGGTGAGCGGGGTGGCCACATCCTGCATCTCTACATCGGAAGAAATCCCTGGAAACCGCTGTTCCAACAGGCGGATGACAGTCTCTGCCACTTTGACTTTTTCTTCATCGTATCTGCCATGGTGGTTCCGCAGCCCCCTCCAGTAATCATAGTCCGCAGGGAGCACAATCCTTATAAGTGTCTTGCCAATTGGTGCAAGGGTAGGGTCGAAATTGTAAATCATCGGCCGAAGCCTTTCTATTTTCAATCCTCCAATGTCTACCGGTTCTTTAAGGGGATAGATGATTCCGGCCGCTGAATGAGGGAGATTCTCGAATCGCCTGGAAACGCCCAAGGCTACGATGATGACGGGATTACAGAGAGGAAAGCTGTCATAACAGCCACGAATCTTATCATCGACGTATTTCCCATCCAGCATATGAAAGATGGTTGTTCTTCCATCAGCAGCAGAGATCACAGAATCGGCATAATGCTTGCTTCCATTTTCCAGGCGGATACCCACAGCCTTGTTGTTTTCGACCAGGATCTTATCCACACATGATTGGTATTCGACGGTGCCGCCCAGATCACGAAACCTTTTTTCGATGGCCTGTGAGAATACGAGCCCACCCCCTTCGGGATATCCGGCGGATTTCAGGTGGCCTCCTGCGACAATCAGGTGGATCAGCATCACGGGAAGATCGTCGGAGAACAGAGCTTTGCTCTGGAACAAAGCCTCCCTCAGAAAGGGATTTTTGAAGCGGTCGGCGAAGTCCCTAATGGACACGTTCTTCCATTTTCCCAGGGTTCGGATCAAGGGAAAGCGGTTCAACAACAGCTTCATTTTGTCAAAAGCCGTTTGCAGCTCCGGGGCTTTACCGATGGGCAACGGATACCTGGAAAAAATGCGAACGGCCTGAATGAATTCATCGATAGCCTTTTCGTCTTCTGGAGCAAGCTCTCTCATGTGCCTCTCCAGGCAGTCCACATCGGAGTACATCAAGAATTTTTCGCCCTTCTTCCCTTCAACGATCACGAAATATTCGCTGTCGATCATCCGGATCTTTGGGACGACTCCGAGCTCTTTCCAGACGCGGAAAAAATTCGTGCCTGGACCTGAACCGATCAAAAAGGCCAGCCCTGCGTTAATGGTGAATCCCTTCCTCTCCCAGGAGGTGCACAATCCACCTGGCCTTGCATCCTGCTCGAAGATACGGACGCCGTAGCCGTTCATCTGTCCATAACACGCTGCCGCTAATCCCGCAACCCCGGCTCCGATGACGATGATGGATTTTTCACTCATAACGTTTCTAGATTTATTTGATATTGATTTTTTTCTGAAGGGCCACGAACCGGGGATGGGCTTTAATGTCTTCGGCCCAGGGAAAATCGAAACGGTCCATCACCAGGATCAATGCAGGGAAAAAATAGTCGCGCTCCTGTGCCGATTTTTCGAGCCATTCCAGTGCCTCATCCTGCATATTCATTGCCAGATACAGTAAGTATCTCGTCATAGGGGTGACATATTTTTTCTTCATGAAACGGAAGTGTTTGAGTCCCGGTTTCAGGTAGACTCCAAGTTTTTTGAAGGGGGGAATGTACCGTTCTTTCTCTTTCCTGTCCAATTCTTCCAGGATGTTCAACGCCTCATCCCTCTGCCCAGCCAAGACATAGGCGGCACCCAGCCAGCCGTAAGCAAGGATCATCCCAGCTTCGACGGGCTTCTCCAGATGCTCTATGGCTTTTTCAGGCAAAGAAGGCTTTATAAGATACATCATGCCCTGGAAGAGATAGGGCATCGGCTGATCCGGATTCATGGAGATCGCCTTATCGATCTGTTCCCTTCCCGCCTCCACTTCCCCTCCTATAGCAAGGACAACACCAAGGAGAGAGTGAATCAGAGAAAATAAAGGGTCGCACTCGATTGCCTTTTTTGCCTCGGCTATGGCCTCCTCGCTTCTTCCCGCAGTTGCTAACATTTCAGCATGCCAAGCGTGGGCAATGGCATTCTGTGGATTCAGCTCGATGCTGCGGAGGAGATAATTCCTTGCAGCAGGGAAATCCCATTCAAATCCCATGGTCATAAAACCCAAAGAAGAATAGGCTTCGCTGAGCAAGCTGTCGATCTCCATGGCCTTCTGGAGCATGGCTTTCGACGTGTCGTATGCATCTTTGGGATGGATATATGCCCACTGGCCCAGGATGTTGAAGACATCCGCGATTCCCACGTAAGGAAGGGCGTAATGGGAGTCTTTAGCGATGGCTCTCTGGTAAAAGTCGACGGCTTTGATCATATCCCCCTGATAACGCCGGTTGAAAAAGTAACGGCCCTTGAGATACAGGTTGTAGGCGTCTTTGCTGACCGTATGTCGTTTGGTGACTTTCTCCCTGTCCGCTTCCTGAAGTTCTCCTTTGAGCTTGTCTACAACGGCCATGGAGATTTCATCCTGGATGGCAAAGATATCATCCATGGTTTGGTCGAAGCGCTCGGACCAGAGGTGGTATCCGTCAGAAACATTGATGAGCTGGGCCGTGATCCGGAGTCGGTTTCCTGCCTTCTGGACACTTCCTTCAAGGACAGTCCCGACATTCAGGATCCTTCCGATCTCACGGATATCTTCATCCTTTTCCTTGAACGAAAAAGAAGAGGTCCGGGCAGCAACTTTCAAGTCCTGCACCTGGGTCAGTGCATTGATCAGTTCTTCAGCCAGGCCTTCGCAGAAATAATCCTGATCTTTCTGGGGGCTCATATCCTTGAAGGGCAGAACTGCGATCGACTGCTGGAATTCAGGTTCATCTGATATCTGGACGCCTGTCTTTCTTTCACCGGTGATCTCTGTCTCCCCCGTGATTTCTTTCTCAATGTCGGCCAAGCCTAATAAAACTTCCTCAGCACTCCGATACCTTTTGTCTTTATCCTTTTCCATACATTTGAAGACCAACCGGCTGAGGCTCTCTGGAACATGCATATTGAATTCCCTCAGGCTTGTGGGCGTTTCGGTCTTGTGCTTCAAGGCCACACTCACCGCACTGTCGCCTTCAAAAGGCACCCGGCCTGTGACCATTTCATAGATGATCACGCCCAGGGAATAAAGGTCTGAACGCTGATCTACTTCTTTTCCATCTACCTGCTCCGGTGACATATAATGGGGCGTTCCAATGATCGCTCCATCCTCTGTCATCTCTGGGGTGTACATCGTACGCGCGATCCCAAAGTCCATGATATGGGCATTTCCTTCACGGTCTATCATGATATTTTGAGGCTTAAGGTCCCGGTGAACCACACCTAATCGATGTGCCTCAGCCAATCCTTCGCAGACCTGCCTGGCGAGAGAAACAGCCGTAAGAACGGAGAGCTGTTTCGAACGTTTCATGAAGCTCCTGAGATCCTCCCCAGGGACATATTCCATAGTGATATAGTGAGTCCCTTTCTCTTCCCCTAAATCGTACATGCCGCAGACATTTTTGTGGCGAATCTTACGCGCTGTTTTCAGCTCACTCTGGAAGCGCTCGATGGTCTTTTTATCAGCGGCAATCTCAGGCTTTATGAGCTTCAGAGCGATTTCTTCTCTGATTTTTGTGTCTTCGACACGATAAACATGTCCCATTCCACCTTTGCCCAGCTTCTCGATGATCTCGTATCTTTCTGCAAAAAGACTTCCTCTTTTGAGCTCCAGGGGGGGAATTTCCAGAGTTTTTGTGTAAGAGAGGTCAGCATCCTTCACATCACGAAGAGGCGACGCACACGCTTTGCAGAATCGTGAGTCAGAAGGATTTTCGGTATCACATTCAGGACATCTAAGGGTCACAGTCATCCCCACTCATAACGAAAAAAAAGGATAGCAGCGAATGCGGACAGAGTCAACAGTGCAAACAGGCGGCTCATTTTTTTACTTTGTATACGCGTTTACTCCGCGAAGGCATGGTATAAGAAGAGATCAGGCTCTCATTCCCGGCTTTATCGATTGCACTGACACCAAAGACATGCTCATCAATAGTGACATCTCGGAAGGTATACTCCTGTACTCTCCCTACATGAATCTCTTTTTCCCAATAGGGCGATATGGTCCTGCGCCAATGGATGATGTACCCTGCCAGATCATCGCATATCACGGGATTCCACTCGAGTGCGGCGTCATAACCACTCTCTCCTCGTCCCAGCATGGGTCGTCCCCGCTCATCATTCACTCTGGGTGCCGGAGGTGCTGCTGCCAACGACGCCAGAACCGATCCAACGATCCGAATGTTGCGGGTGCAGTAGTCGAGAGAGACATTATCGAGCGTATCATGGATGGTATGCTGGCGCGAATAGTTTTCGTTGGCTTCCATCATGCGGATACCGGCCCACCCTTCCTGCACAAAAGGCGTGTGGTCTCCACCGCGGCCGAAACGGTCCGCACGATAGATTAAATCTATCTCAACCGATGGGAAATAACGTTCCCCCACCTGCTTTACATAGCGGGCAAGCTGGCGTGAAGCCGAATCCATGGGGCCTTCTGAGAAAACCCGGATCCGGCTGTTGTCAATCCGCCCGTTTCCTCCTTCGATGTTCCCGATCATGTCGAGACCTATTACGCCGCAGATATTCTTACCTTCCTCTTTAAGGCGCGCGGCCATCAGCGTGCTGCCAACGAGACCGATCTCTTCTCCTGAGAATGCGGCAAAATAAATGGTCGCATCGAACTCATGCTGGCTGAACACTCGAGCCAGCTCGAGCAGAGCAGCCACTCCGGATGCATCGTCATTGACTCCGGGTGCGTAGTTGTCGAAGTCGTCCCGGGGCCAACTTCCATCGGCTTTCCGTGCCACCGTATCGTAATGGGCATTGAGTATGAAGATCCGTTCCTCTGCACCGCTTTGACGGCCGGGTAAAACCGCAACCACATTACGGATGGTCATGGGACGGCTTATCCTGCCTCCCTGTGAAGGAAGCTCATATGTATCCAGAGCGACTTGGAGCCTTGGACTCAGGCTCTCGAATGCGGCATGAAGCCACTCAGCAGCTGCCTTGTTCCCAAAGGCTTCCCGGTCAGACGAAAGGGTATGTCTAGTTTGAAAAGACTCTAGTTTTTTTAGAATCGATTCCACCTTTTCCTTGGAGATATTTTGTACGAGCGATGCGATTTCTGGATTTACGGCAGCAAACGTAGGCATACTGACCAGGCAGAAAGCCGCCAAAATAGAGAGGAATAACATTCTCGAATATTTCATAAGTAGAAAGCCTCCTTTGCACATCGTTTATAAACCGCTCCTTATTATCTCTGATACAGCTGGTTTTCTCAAGCAACTCTTGTCACGCACAAGCCTCTCTTCTCTGTGATGGTTTCTCCATCAGTCAGGTAAACGGATTAGGAAGCTGTTCTGCGAGGGGCGGTTTACAGCCCCGTTAAAAAATTGAACTGGAATATTGTCTTTAAAGACTGCATAATAAATAAGAATGAAGCAGAGCAGTATGCCTTCCAAGACTTCGGTACTCGTCAGATCTGTAACCACAGTCTTCTTCATGCTGGCCGTGCTGTTTATCCCGGCGGGCACTCTCGATTGGCCGGAAGCCTGGGCTTTCCTCATTCTCTATCTGGCAATGGTTACAGCTGCCCTGATTTGGATGAAAAAAAAAGCTCCTGGTTTGTTGAAGGAGCGGATGTCCCGAAAGAAAGATGTGAAAAGCTGGGATAAGAAATTCATGATTGCTTATTCCCTCTGTTTGATCTTCCTTCTGGCCGTTCCTGGGCTAGATGCCGTGCGCTTCCATTGGTCCGATGTTCCGTTGATCGGAAAAATTCTGGGCTTTATCGGCTTTCTTCCCGGAATGGGGCTGGCTTTCTGGGCCGTTAAGGAAAACGCCTATGCTTCTGATGTGGTTCGGGTTCAGCAGGACCGAGGACACACGGTCTGTACATCCGGGCCCTATCGATATGTCCGCCACCCCATGTATTCGGGTGTCATCCTCATAATGCTCTGCTATCCTCTCTCGTTAGGCTCTCTATTCACGTTCATCCCCGCGTCCATCATCATCGCTCTTTTTGTACTCCGAACCACACTCGAAGACAAAACGTTAGAAGTTGAACTTTCTGGCTACAAAGACTATATACAGAAAGTTCGATATAGACTTATCCCTGGGATATGGTGAGCCCAATGCTTGTCTCGCAGCCGATTTCTAACGGATGACATCTTGTCTTTCCTTGTCCGTTTTACCGTTTGATTACCGACCGTAGCCATCCAAAGATCTCCGCCCATTTATCGTAGTCTGTATGATAGGCATCTTTGACTTCGATATACTTATGGTTTATGCCCAGTTCTTTCAATTTTTGAACAGCTCGTCTTGCATTCTCCACAGAAACCGCATTGTCTTTGGCTCCATGGACGATGAGGAAATTCAGTCCCTTTACCTTATCCAGAAGGTCGAGAATATTTTCTCCTTGAACATAAGGAGGCGGAGCGATAGCTCCTGAGCGTACGATGACAGCTTTGAACAGGTCCGGGTGCACAAGCGACAGACGCCATGCGCCATAACCTCCCATGGAGAATCCATCCAGAATGATATTCTCCTCATCGATGTTGTACAAGGCTTTGATGTGATCGGTGCACTCGATAACGTCTTTCCCTGAATTTCCGGTGTACCAGTCGGAAAGCCCTCTCGCCTGCGGGGCGATCATGATCATCTTCGGTATCCCGCCTCTGAACCGGCCCGCACCCAATACCATCGCTATGCTGTAAGCATACCGCACCTCATTCACACCGCTTCCATGGAGTGTGACAAAAAGAGGGGTGGGATACTTTTCGTTGTAATCCTGGGGGATATAGACAGTGTAAGGCTGGAGTGTCCCGTCGATCTCGGACCTGTGGGCATATCTTCCTATGGATCCCAGAGGAAAAAGGGCTGGCTTCTCCTCATCGACTCTTTCGAATAAGGTTTTTATCTCATCGTACCACTCTTCGATGGGATCGATCCCAATGAATGGAGGAGCCTCCTCCATATATTCTTTGATCCAGTCGAACCTGATTTCCAGGTTGGAAAGGCTTTTGCGAAATTTCTCATTTTCCGTATACAATTCGCTCTTTTTGACGTCTTCGAATTTTTTTTGGAACTGTTCGAATTCTGCACGGTTCAGAACATAAAACCTGTTATCCTCCTTGAATCGAAGAGAGCCTTTCTCATTGATCACGCCGATACTGAGATCATAGGGACCTGTGGCATAATCTCGCTCTTCCAGGTCGAAGCGTAAAATATTCATCCCCTCTTTTAAAGTGATCTCTTCTTTCTGAGGCACATTTCTTGCGCTCGGTCCCAGGAGAAAGGATCTGATTTGCCATCCGGTCCTCTCATCGGGTGAAAGGACAGCAAGGATTATGCTTATCTCATCATCGTCATAAAAGTGAGTGGCGCTGAGGGACATCTGGATTTCAGGCTCTTCGGGAACATGATGGACGAACTGAAAAATCGCTCCCTTCCTTTTATCGGACAGCTCTGTGTCATAGCCAGGATCTGGATAAAGGAAGGCCAACGTCCTTTCTCCCTGATCGCGGTCAGCATAGATGAGATTGATCCCCCATCTCTCCTGGATGAATGGTTTGAAGGGGACAAGATATTTGAAAGGAATGGCTATCTCATAGACGATTTCACCGTTTTCTTCATCCGGAACGATTTTCAATTTCATATCTCTGATATCTATTCCAGGAAAATAAATTCCATCCTTGTTGACGATGAGACCGGCCGTTTCCTCCTCTTCGCGAGAAATTCCGAAGGAGCAAAATCGATCGCTTTCGTTTCCCTGGTAAGGATCGAGAAAGGTCAGCATAAATCCGTCACCGTATCTCCAGCTCCTGTTGGGAAATTCGAAACGATCATCCAGGACCTTTACTGCGGCATAGAAGTTATTAGAATCATAGGTAAACATTGCAGTGACCGACAGGTCCGAAGAGGAGGAGATCTGTTCTCCCTTGAGGGTCAGATCAATGGCTCTCTCGTCAATCCTTTCCCAATCACCGAGATTCCCATCCACTAGAATCGTTTTTTCGGTCTGGTAAATTTTCATATCTGCTGATTCCTGGGCAGACAGAGTAGAAAAGGAAAAACACCATACAGTAAATATCGCAGCAGATCCCAGAGCTTTCAGCCTTTCCTTGTTCTCCTTTATTCTTTGCATATTCCTCCCTCCTTGATAGCATCTCTGCTTTATAGTGTAGCCATTCGTCCTTTCGAATACAACTTAAGGAAAATCCAATAGCATCCTCTTTTCCATGGGTGTCTCAACAACAGTCAGGCAGTCAGAACAGGAAGCCAGCCAGATGCAAGCAGATGCGGAGAGAGGGCCATAGTGCTCTTGCGGCAGCAAACGAAATGAAGTCTTTTTGCGGGCACAACAACACAAACTGATTCAACGAGATTTTTTCACTTTTCAATGTTTAGAGAAATTGTTTTTAGACATTTCCCTCTTTTTATAGTATAGAAAAAGACTGCTCGGAATGGAGATCCACCGGAGAAAACGAATGAAAAAAACCGTTATCACAACTCTCTTGATCGCTGCTCTCATTTCTTCTTTTCTCGTATTGTTTGCGCAAAAGGAGGACATTTACACCAGGCCGCGGCAGTTCGAGAGAAGCCGTAACTATGATGTACAGCACTATCGCATCGATTTGACCTTTGATTTGGATAAGAAAAAGTTCTGGGGAACGAACACCATAACTTTGACTCCTCTAAACGATGGCTTCAAGGAGTGTGTGTTGGATGCCGAGGAACTTTCTGTTATCTCTGTTATCAACTCGGCCGAAACTGCTCTCGAGTTCAAACAAACAAAAAAGCACCTCATCATTCAATTCTCCAAAGTTTACAACTACGGCGATGAAATCACATTCTGTGTGGAATATCGTGCCACCGATCCCCAACACGGCCTGTTCTTTGATGATCAGAGTGCCGACCATCCTCAAATGGTATCCACCGTATCCTGGCCGGAATATGCCCGTCACTGGATTCCCTGTTACGACTATCCCAATGATAAAGCCACCCATGATACCATTGTGACGGTCAGTGATGCATTCAAAGTGCTCGCAAACGGAAGGCTGATAAGTGTGAATGAAAACAGGGTAAAGGGAACCAGAACTTATCATTGGCTGCAGGATCTCCCCCATTCCACTTATCTTTATATGCTGGCTATCGGTCCTTTCGCCGTTATCGAGGATTCGCTCGGCTCTCTGCCGGTGAATTACTGGGTTTATGAAAATGATGTCGAAGATGCCGAATGGATATTTAGTAAGACTCCTCGGATGATCGATTTTTACAACAGCATTTATGGCTATGCCTATCCCTGGGCAAAATACGATCAGGTGATATCACCGCGTATGGGAGGAGGGGCTGAAAACACCACGGCGACTCTTCTCGGGGAGGGAGTCATCCACGATAAAAGGGCAGAGCAGGATTTCTCCTGGGATAGAATCATTGCCCACGAAATTGCTCATCAGTGGTGGGGCGACCTCATCACACTCAGAAGCTGGGAACACACCTGGATGAACGAAAGCTTCGCCACCTATTCGGATTATCTGTATACAAACCATGACAGGGGAGAGGATGAGGGGGCCTACGATCTCCTCAGGAAAAAGAATCAATATTTGCAAGAAGCGCACACACGGTACATGCGTCCGATCGTTTTTGACCGTTACGACCGCCCTCAACAGAATTTTGACAGCCACACCTATCCCAAAGGAGCAGCGGTTCTGCACATGCTGCGCTTTATATTGGGAGACAAACCCTTCTTCCGGACGCTGAAACATTTTCTGCACAAACATGAATTTCAGGTTGTGGATACCCATGATTTCATGGTCGCCGTAAAGGAAGCTACGGGACAGAATATAGGCTGGTTTTTTGAACAGTACATTTTCAAGCCCGGCCATCCCGTGTTAGAGATCAGTTACCGATGGAATGAGACGATCCGAAAAGTCAAAATGAAGGTCTGTCAAGTTCAGGACACTTCGAGAGGTATTCCCATCTACAAAATTCCGGTTATTGTCGGCATACATACCAAGAGAGGGAGCACTTCTCACAAAGTATGGATCGAAAAGCAGGAAGATATCTTTGAGTTCGCTGTCGAAGAAAAGCCACTCATGGTGAGATTCGATGAGGGAAATAACCTCTTGAAAGAATGGACCTTTAAAAAAAGTTTGGGAGAACTTCTGTATCAGCTCAACAACGATGACGTGATTGGAAGAGAATGGGCGGCATCAGAGATTAAAGAATACGCACATGATCCCCGAGCTCTTGAAGGTCTTATCAAGTCTGCCCGGAGCGATGATTTCTGGGCTGTGAGGAAGAGCGCCGTCATAACATTGGGACATATGAAAAGGGAAGAGGACATCGATCTTTTCAAAGAAAAATGCGAAGACGCAAACTCAAAAGTCAGGTCTTCTGCGTTGCAGTGTCTCGGGGACTATGGATATCCAGAATTCGTTCCGTTTTTCAGGGAGCGCTTCGAGAACGATGACAGTTATCTTGTCCAGGCTGAGGCATTGAGATCTATAGGCAGGTGCGGGAATCGTTCGCAGCTTCCCTTCCTTGAAAAGGCGGCAAAATTGAATTCTCCCAGAAATGTCATAAAAGTCGCTGCTGAAATTGCGATAAAAACAATCGGTGAAAAGGACTCGGCAGCAAGTTCTACAGCTGTTTTTTGATTTCCTCGACCAGGTAGTCAACTATCTTTTCCAAATAGATTGCTCCCCTCTCGGCTGAGGCTTTAGTTGGATCTCCCAAAATTCCATTCTCTGTTAAAGCGGGCATTCCTTTCTCCATGATGAGATTGACCTCTTTCTCGCCCAATGGTCCGAGATAGCCAGGGGAAAATCTGTCTTTCCTCACCAATTTTTCTGCAAAGGCCAGAATAAAGGATGTCTCATTCTCGCCAGCATGGGCCCCCGCTTCTTCCTTACTGATACCAAATTCAGCAGAGATATCCAACAAACAGTTCATGAAAGCCATAAGATCCGTGTAACCAATGATCTTCTGTTCTGGGAATCTTTTCCGTTGCTCTTCAACAGCCTCGTTCACAGTAGCAAAATTTCCTCCATGACTTGGTAAATAAATGATCTTCTCAAATCCTTGTTTTATGAGGCTTTTCGTGTAATCACTGATAATGGCTTTTAAGGTTGTCGCGTCGAGCGATATGGTTCCTGGAAAGGCCATATGATGCTCTGAACAACCCACGCATATTGTTTTCGCTTGCAGAGCTTTGTCCATCTTCTGCGCCACTCTATGAGCAATTAAATCTCCAATCACAGTATCGGTTTTGGTCGGCAGATGGGGACCATGCTGTTCGGTTGACCCAACACCCACAACTGCCGTTGTGAATCCTTCCTTCAACGCCTCTTTTATGTCGGGCCAATTCATGTCTTCCATGCGGATGGTTCTCATGGGCTCTCTCCTGAGTCAATTGGCCGCATCCTGCGTAGGATGAGCGGCTCCTTTACCATCATAATTCCTATTTGACTAAAAATCAAAGCACCTTAAATCCATATGCATTGACAGGGTAAGAAGGCTGTGCTACGTTCATTCCGAGACTCTTAAAAGATGCGGATATAAGGGTAGATTGAGGAGGAAAGCATGAATTCTTTATGGCCAAAAATTGTCTGTCTTTTGTTTTTAAGCATATTCATTCTAGGGGAAAGCGCAGAGAGTCCACAGGTTGTCCTTCAGACCGAATTCGGAGACATCCAGATCGAAATTTATGAGAGGGATGTTCCGATTACAGCCTCCAATTTTTTAAGCTATGTAGATCGGAATCTTTTTAAAAATGCCTGTTTCTACAGAGTTGTCCGGATGGATAACCAACCCAATGATAAAATCAAAATCCGAGTCATTCAAGGTGGCCTGAGGTTTAGACAAACAAAGAATCTATTACCCTCTATCGAGCATGAAACCACGGAAAAAACCGGAATACTCCACAAAGATGGCGTGATTTCCATGGCAAGATTGGATCCTGGAACAGCTTCCTCGGAATTTTTCATCTGTGTGGGGGACCAGCCAGAATTGGATTATGGAGGCAGGAGGAATCCAGACGGACAAGGTTTTGCGGCCTTCGGAAAAGTGGTCTCGGGCATGGAAGTGGTCAGAAAAATCCATCAACAGCCTTTAGAAGGACAGATGCTGGTCTCTAGAGTGAAGATCTTCAATATTGTCAGAGTCGAGTGAGCTCTGCCTCTATATAAGTGCTTGCTGACAAAACCCCATAATCGAATCCTCCAAAAAAGAAAAATTTTCCTTGACATACACAAATGAAGGGAATAGGATAACACTCCTATAGGAGTGTTATATGAGTGTTACCAAAAAAAGGGCGGCTGACAGTAAAGTGACCATCAAAATCCCAGGGCCGCTGTACAACCGCATCGCGAAGATCGTGGCGGGAAGCGGATTCAACTCGGTCACAGACTTTGTTGTTTATGTCCTGCGTGATTTGGTCTCTACAAAAAGTGAGGCTGAATTTTTGAAAAAAATCGAAGATGCCAGCCTGAGCAAAGAAGAAATCGAGGCCATTAGGAAGCGCTTGAGGTCTTTAGGCTATCTATAAATTTTATATTAGGAGGACCATATGTCGTCGGAACTTGTGCCACCCCATGGCGGAAAACTCGAACCCCTGCTCCTCAAGGAAGATGAACTAGAGCAGGAGGAGGAAAAAGCACGCACATTCCCATCCGTCCAACTCACTTCACGGGAAACATCAGACTTGATCATGATGGCTATTGGCGCCTTCAGTCCGATCAGAGGCTTCATGGGAAGAGAGGATTATCAGAGTGTTGTCGAAAATATGCACATGGCGGACGGAACGCTCTGGCCGATCCCGATCACCCTTTCTGTTTCAAAGGATCTGGTCGATTCTCTGACAACCAACTCAGAAGTCGCGCTTGTGGATGAAGAGAGCGGTGAACTGATGGGCAGCATGAAGGTTGAAGACAAATTCACTTATGACAAAGTTATTGAGGCTAAGAATGTTTTCCGGACCGATGATGAAGCCCATCCAGGAGTGGCAAAGGTCTATGCCCAGAAGGAGGTTCTGCTGGCAGGCCCGGTCAAGGCTTTCAGTGAAGGACCTTATCCTGAGCAATTCGGCGATTATTACGGCCGCCCAGAGGATACACGGAGCATTTTCACAGAGCTCGGCTGGCGCACGGTGGCCGGCTTCCAGACCAGAAATCCCATCCACCGCAGCCACGAATACTGCACGAAGATCGCCTTGGAAGTGAGTGATGGCATCCTGATTCACCCTCTGGTGGGCAAACTCAAAGCCGATGACATACCTGCCGACATACGGATGAAATGCTACGAAGTCTTGATGGACAACTATTATCCCAAGGACCGGGTGGTCCTTAAAGTCTATCCAATGGAGATGCGCTACGGCGGCCCTCGAGAAGCTATCCTGCATGCCATATTCCGCCAGAACTACGGCTGCAGCCATCTGATCGTGGGGCGTGACCACGCCGGCGTGGGCAATTATTATGGACCCTTTGATGCCCAAGACATCTTTGATGAGATTGGAGAGGGAGAGCTGCACCTGGAGCCTCTGAAGATCGATTGGACCTTTTGGTGCCACAAATGCGACGGCATGGCTTCTATGAAGACATGCCCTCACAGTAAAGAAGACCGGGTGCTGATTAGCGGAACCGAGCTTCGAAAAATGCTGGCTGAAGGAAAGATGCCCCCCAAGGAATTCAGCCGGCCAGAAGTGGCTCAGATTCTGATGAATTATTACAAGAACCTTAACTCAGGCTGATTTTGAAATTTTTTACAGAGAAAGACAAATGACAATCCAAAAAGCGACCAATATAACATGGCACAAAGGAGCCTTGAGCAAAACGGACAGGGAAAAGCTCCTCAACCAGAAAGGCGTAGTCATCTGGTTTACCGGGCTTCCGAGTTCTGGCAAATCCACCATCGCCCACGCCGTTGAAGAGGAATTGTACAGGCGCAGCCATCCCTGTTTTGTTTTGGACGGCGACAACATCCGGCATGGCTTGAACAGAAATTTAGGTTTCTCTCCGGAAGACCGGGAGGAAAATATTCGCCGGATCGGAGAAGTCGCCAAGCTGTTTGCTGACGCCGGCCTCATAACGATGACGGCTTTTATCTCTCCTTACAACAAGGACCGTGAGAGAAACCGGCACCTTCTTGAGGATGGCGAATTTATCGAAGTTTTCGTGAAGGTCTCACTGGATGAGGCAGAGAAAAGAGATCCAAAGGGACTTTACAAAAAGGCCCGCGCAGGCGAGATCAAGGAATTCACTGGAATCGACGCGCCCTATGAAGAGCCTCTCAGTCCCGAAATCATTATCGACACGGACAAGCTCAACTTAGAAGAGAGCGCAAACATGGTCATCCGTTATCTGGAGGAGAAAAATATCATCAAGAAAAAGCAGAAAAAAGTCACATAAATCTTGGTTCCAGCGATTTGGGGAGTGCGCGCCTGGTTCCGCAGCCACCCAGAAGGGCGCCGGGGGAATGATGTTAAAGGACCAGGCGAGAGCAAAGGATATACCGGACTGAAAGAGGCTTTGCTTCTGAAGAACAGGCTGTAAACCTGATTGACAAGACAGATCCCTTTCAGTACCTTTAGCTCTCGATGAAAAGAGCCCCGAGTAAAATTCATCTCAATTTTTCTGCATTCCCAAAAAAAGTCTTGCTCATTCAGAAGCCCATGCTGAGGGTCTGTTATGGCCTCATACCTCTTTTGATAAGCTCAGTCTATCTTTTTGGCTGGAGATCCCTGGCACTCACTGGATTAGTGTTGATCTGCGGGATCACTACCGAAGCCCTTTTTACCTTTTTTCGAGGAAAACCGATAACTTCGGCCGTTTTTGTCACCTGTTTGATTTTTTCTCTTTCACTCCCCCCTGCCCTTCCCTTCTGGATGGCCGTTGTGGGGATTGTGGTGGGGGTTGGCCTTGGAAAGATGGCTTTTGGAGGATTTGGGCAGAACGTTTTCAATCCCGCTATGGTGGGGCGTTGCTTTATCTACGTCACATTTCCTATCCACATGACCAATAGATGGGTAGAGCCCTTCTGGGGAGCCGTTGGAGGAGCGGCGCACTGGTCCAGTCCAATGGATACTCTAACCAGAGCAACTCCACTGGTCACCCTTCATCAAGGAGATCCTTTCTCCTGGCAGGACCTCCTTCTGGGCCGCACATCCGGCTCTTTAGGAGAGACATCGGCGCTTTTGATCCTGGTCGGAGGTTTGTTTATCGTGTATAAAAAAGCGGCCTCATGGAGACTGGTTGTATCCTGTCTCCTGGGGGGAAGCCTCTTTAGCGGGATCCTCAGGCTTTCCGGATTTGACCAAATCCCTAATCCTCTCTCCACACTGGTGGCTGGGTCCTTCCTGTTCGGTGCTTTTTTCGTGGTTACCGAACCGGTCAGCGGATCAAAAACCAAAATTGGCCAGTGGATCTATGGGGGAACGATCGGAGCTCTAGTCGTGGTGCTCCGTGCTTTCTCCAATTTCTCCGAGGGCGTGATGTTTTCCGTGCTTGTCATGAATGCTTTTGTTCCACTGCTGGATCAAACCATACGTCAAATTCAGGAAAAAAAGAAGGCCAAAATATGAAAAAACTGGCGCTATCTGTTTTTTATATGTTTCTGGTCACGCTGTTTTTCGCATCTTTGGTCAGTGCGGTCAAAGCTCTGAGCGAAAGAAAAATCGCTCTCAACCGGGCCATAAAGCTTCAGCGGATCATCCTTAGGGTTCTGGATATTCCGATCGGCAAGCGAATCCCAGATAAAGAACTTCTTCAGTTTTACAGGAGGCGCGTAAAAAATATTGAAGTTCACGAAACCACATTGTATATCGGGTATGAAGAGGATGGACGAGCCATTGCTGGATATGCTTTTCCTGTAGGAGGTCCCGGTTTCTGGGGACCGATTCAAGGCATGGTGGGCGTCAATCCTGAAGGCACGAGAGTCCTCGGAATCGCCTTCTATCAACACAGCGAAACTCCTGGTCTGGGCGGACGGATCACAGAGGACTGGTTTGTTGATCAATTCAAGGATTTGCCATTACATCCCATACAGGGAGATCGAAATATTTTCTATTTGAAACCTGCTGGTACTGGAAAGGCCCCCAACGAACTGGATGCCATCACAGGAGCGACGAACACAAGTTCTGCAGTGGAGGCCTTTTTGAACCAGGAACTGGAATATTTTCTGAAGGAGCTTTGGGTCTCGGTCAAAGGAAAGGGATAGATGCCGAATCTTCCGCCTAAAAAGGAAATTTTTCTGACGGGATTGTGGAAGGACAATCCCGTGCTCAGACAGATCCTCGGCATCTGCTCCACCCTGGCCGTGACAAACTTGATGGTGAACACTCTGGTGATGGACGCAGGCTTGATCTTTACGGTTTGTATGTCCTCCTTAACGGTCTCTCTTTTGAGGAAATACACCCCCATCCGCATCCGAATGATGGTACAAACATTGATCATTGCCTCCTACGTTATCGTGGTGGACATCCTGATCAAGGCATACCTTCCTGATATCAGCGAAGCCCTGGGGCCTTATGTCGCGTTGATTATCACGAACTGCATCATCATGGGGCGCACTGAGGCTTTCGCCAGACACCATCCTCCTTTGGCTTCGTTCTTGGACGGGCTGGGGATGAGCCTGGGCTATTCGCTGGTCCTGATAGCTATCGCGTTTGTCAGGGAACCTCTTGGATTTGGAACCCTCTTGGGATTTACGGTCATGCCGGAGGGTTTTGTGCAATGGACGATCATGATTACAGCGCCAGGAGCTTTTTTCACCTTGGGCATCATGGTCTGGATCATGAAATATTTCCGTCCTCAGCCAAGCGAGGAGAAAAAGTAAAAGATGACGATGAGTCAGGTAGACCCGTCGGCTCTGTTTTTTGCTGCGATTTTCACAAACAATATTCTTCTGACTAACTTTCTCGGACTGTGTCCTTTTTTGTCTATTTCAAGAGAGAAAAAATCGGCATTGGGGATGGGCGCTGCGGTTGTGTTCGTCATGACATCCACGACTGCCCTTAACAACCTCGTCTTTTACAAGATTTTAATTCCATTGGGGCTCGAACATTTCCGCTTCATTGTATTTATCATGGTGATCGCTGCCTTCGTTCAACTGGTCGAAATGACAGTGGAGCGGTTTTTTCCCTCCCTCTATTATGTATTGGGAATCTTCCTTCCTTTGATTACCGTGAACTGTGCTATTTTCGGCGCTTCACTTTTTATGGTGATCCGGAAATACGATTTTGTTCAATCGCTTGCTTATGGGGCTGGAAGCGGGATCGGGTGGATGATGGCTATCATTTCCATAAGCGCCATCCGGGAAAAGCTGCAAAAAACATCCAAACTTCCCAGGGGACTGGAAGGACCAGCTATTACCCTGATCATTACCGGTCTGCTGGCGCTGGCCTTTCTGGCCTTCAGCGGAATGATCCGGGTACAGTGAAATGAATACAAACAGAGGAGAGCCGTGTCACCGTTGATCATCACCGTACTCGTCATCAGCGGAATGGGTGCACTTCTTGCCCTTCTCCTCGAACTCGCGGATATCTTTATCGCCAACTATGGTGAATGCCAGATAACCATCAATCGAGAAAAAAGCATAACTGTTAAAGGCGGAAGTCCTCTTCTTTTCAGCTTACAGGAGAAAGGGATATTCATTCCGTCCGCCTGCGGGGGAAAAGGGACCTGTGCCTACTGCAAGGTGAAAGTACTTGCGGGCGGTGGCTCTGTACTCCCTACGGAAACTCCCTACCTTTCCGCCCGGGAGGTCGAAGATCATGTACGCCTCTCCTGTCAGGTCAAGGTAAGGAATGACCTTCTCATCGAGATTCCAGAGGATCTCTTTTCGATAAAAGAATTCAGCGCCAGAGTGGAACGCATCTTCGGCTTTACTCCATATATCAAAGGACTCATCCTCGAGATCATCTCTCCGGATGGAGGCATCGCGTTCAAACCGGGACAATATATTCAGCTCGAAGTTCCCAAGTACAAGTTTTCGGAGACTCCCGAATACAGGGCTTTTTCGATCGCGTCTTCACCCCATGAGCGTGACAGGATCGAGCTGTATGTCGGTCTTATCGAAAAAGGAGTCGTTTCGACCTATGTTCACAAATTTCTCAAGCGGGGAGACGAGATCATCCTACGCGGCCCTTTCGGAAATTTTTACTACCGCGACTCGGAAAAGGATATTTTAATGATTGCCACAGGAACAGGTCTTGCACCCATCATGTCAATCCTCCGGTACATGCGCAGAGAAAAAATCCAGAGGAAAACCACCCTCCTTTTCGGAACCCGAACCGCAGATGACTTGTACTGCGTGGAGGAGCTTGGAGATCTGGAAAAACAGCTGCCTGGATTCAAATTTATTCCCACATTATCCAGGGCAGAGGAGGATTCTGCATGGGGAGGAGAAAGAGGCCGGGTCACGGCATTGATAAAAAAATATGTTCCAGAAGGAGCCAATCTGGATGTCTATATCTGCGGGAATCCCGGGATGGTGGACTCCTGCCTCAGGTTGCTGAAAGAAAAAGGAGTCCCCGAGGGACAGATATATTTTGACAAATTTGCCTAAATATCACAAAAAGCATGTTTCAGCAGCAGTCAGGTCAGAAAGCAAGGAAGCCATCCGGGAGCGAGCGGCATGAGATCGAGCTTCACTGACAGGAAGGGAGAGTGTGCCTAGGGGTAAGCGGATTTAGCCCATTATTTCATAGCGTCATTCGGAAGCCTATACCAGCAAGAAACCGCCATCCTCCCAAATCCACGGGAATCTCGAAGGGCTGCACTTTGAGAGGGATGTACTTGGCTTCCGCTGTTAAGAACAATCCCTTGTACATATTGAAGCGGATCCCGCCTCCCACGATAGTTGCCCATTTGTGATGGTCCACTTTAAGCCGAGTGAATTCGCTCTGGATGTCCTGTCTATAAGAGAAATAACCGACTCCGGCTTTAAGAAAGGAGATGATATTCCAAACGGGATAGCGGAGCACGCCGCACAACTGAAAACCAGAGATACTCAGGGTGCTGTCTTCCTGAAAGAGACCGATAGGGGCTTCTTTATTGTATCCTCCCTCATAGGAAAACTCCAAACCATAATTTGATGAAGGAAAATAATTCACGTAAGGATTGATGACCAGTCCACCCCCATAGATGGCCTTCAGCTCAGGGTCTTTGAGCTGACGGTAGCCGAGCTGAATACCAAGGACGATGTCGTCTGCAAAATTGAGTTGTGGTAAAAGCGCAACCAAAAAAATGAGAATGCTTGCTTTTTTCAACTCAATTTTTCCTTGGGTCTTTCCCCTGCTCTCTCTCCAGATTACAGTCGGGCATAGTCAGGATCGCTTTCCTCCCCAGAATGGCTGAGAGTTGTGATCTTGTAAAGGAATGTTTCATCACCCAGCAATCCTCGCCGCAAAAGGACAAAAGTCTGGCTGTCCACCTCATTTATCAGTTCAAACGGCTGATCTGGTCCATCTAAATCCTTTGCGAATATCCGATAGGATTTCACAGCGCTCCCGTTTCTGGGATTGGGAATCCATGAAAGCTGGTCCACATACTGGATAAAGAATCCATAGCTGTTTTCCAGCCTCTTAACGGCGAATTCTCTGGGTGGATGCAGGTTTTTTACAGGATAAAAAGCGGCTTTATAGGCATCGAGGATACCCCAGCCATAACGATTATCGGGAGAATCATACCTGCTGGATGTCAATTTCAGCGCTTCCATCACGTCTTCATTGGTCCAGGTGGGATTGATCTCAAGAATCAAAGCAGCCACACCTGCTGTCAAGGGGCAGGAAAAGGATGTCCCGTCGACAAGATCGTACTCATAAGGGTTCTCGGGATTCGCCGAATAGACAGCCGAACCCCTGGCCATGACATCAGGTTTGATCCTCCCATCTGCTGTGGGACCTGTGGAAGAAAACGCCACCCTGTGCCCTTGTGCGTTTACGGCTCCTGCGGCCAGGACTCGAGGGCTGTCAGCGGGGGAAACCAGGGTATTTTCTGGGGGTGAAGATGATCCTTCATTTCCTGCGCTGTTGACGATCAGGATGCCTCGGCCTGCAGCGATGTTCGCTCCCTCAGCCACAATCGTGCTCTTCCCATCCAGATGCTGCCAATTGTAATCAATATCTCCATGGCTGAATTGATCTCTGTAACCCAAAGAACTGCTGATGATGTCCGCGCCCAGAGAATCGGCCCATTCGGCTCCTGCAATCCAGTGATCTTCCTCGATGTGACGTTCCCAATCGGTGTTCTCCGTTTTACCCAAAATGAAGCTGGCGCCGTAGGCAGGCCCAATCAACTCGCCCGGTTCATACCCCGCAATCACGCTCAATGTATGGGTGCCGTGATTCCCGCTTCCCATCTGCTCCTCTTGATCGAAAACATCGGGATCTCCGTTGACAAAGTCCCAGGTCACCATTACATCCAGATGATCCAAAGCTTGATGAGAAAGATTGTTGAAACCAGAATCGAGCATACAGATGAGGATCCCCTTTCCGCTGTAGCCCAAGTCATGTAAAAGGGGGACGTTGAGCTGGCTGTTTTGATCGAAGGAGAGGCCATAATTCAATAAATGAGCTTCAGCCTTTGAAGGAATCTTTTCTGGTTCTATTTGAACTTCTGGAGCAGGTTCACGGTACGTAAAGGCCAAGACTTTATCCACCTTCAGAACAAAATGATGTTTCGCGATTCTTTCCAGTCCGGGACTTTGGGCTTCAACCGAAACAGCGTTCAGCCAGCGGGAAGCGTGCCGGATTTTTATGACAGATTGTTTTACGATTTCGACATACGGCTCATAGACAGGTAAATCATGCTCATCCACCAAAGCCTCAAAGCCGTGGCGGAGCCGCCTCTCTAAAGACTTCAGGTTCAAAGATGACCTTGCCTTTTCCAGACCCTCGAGTATCCCGGGGCCTTTATCTCGGAAATAAATCCATGCTGTGAAGACACCTTCGCTGCCACTCTCTTCAATTTCATTCAAGAGCCTGATTGTGAGCTTATCCTGCTTCTGAGGAGTCGCTGTGGTTATCAGAATCGCCAGCAACAAGAACAGAAAAAATAGTCGATGGAAAGACCTTATGTGAACCATGGTTATCACTCTCACCAGACAGACGAATTATTCAGAGAAGAGGCTATTATAACAAATTCTGAGATTATTTTGACAAAAGAGTCTGCAGCAGGGGATATTCCTAAATTCGAGATCAAAAAAAAAGCATTGGGGATAAGATAAAAATTTTCTACTTATTTAATACATAATATATTTAAATATATTTTATTTTATATAATTGTACTTATATTTTTTAATATTTACATCCCTTCGCTCATCTTAATTCTTGGCATTTATCCCGAAGTGACGGGGAATAAAATCGGGATAAAGGAGCAGGCAAATGTCGGAGGGTCATTGAAGACCCCGAACCAACCTAACCCAGCCAGGACGGCCGCTCTTCGAGGGGATCTGAGACAGTCAGACGGCTATGTTGTATTGAGCACGACTTTTAATTCTTGTTCTTGACCCGCTCAGATGGACCGTAATAAATCGCATTGAAAAGATAACGAAAAGTGCCATGAGATTGTCCCCTGTAGAGTACGGGAAAACCTATCAGGAGGACCTTTCCTTTCCCATAAGACACATCGACGATGGCGCTTTTGTCCACCAGATGTTCATCTCCGGTCGTCCACCCACTGAGGAGGGTGTGAGTCGGATATCTGGCCACGCTCGTACCCTGGTGCACGATAAAAGCCGGACTTCTCCTGAAAAAGAGCGCCGTATCCCTTTCATAACCATATGCGATCGGATGAGAGGTCTCATTCAAGACACTGAGAATCGAACCCGGAATGAAAAATTCCTTCCTGCTCAATCCACTCACGCCGTTTTCAACGGCAAGACGGAAACGCTTTATCGCAAAATCCGCCGACCCGTTCAATGTGATCACAGTCCCTCCATTGGTCACAAATTCGACGAGGTTTTTCACGCCAACTTCCCCGATACCTCCTGCATATTCAGGAGGAACAGAGGTTTCGGACATGCCGTTTAAGATAAGAGACTCCCTCAGGTCGGGAAAGACGATGACATCAAACTTTTCATTCAGATTCCCCTGCCTGATATCCTTATTAAAGACACTTCTGTAAGGAACCTCATGCTGTTCGAGAACCCATCTTGTCCATCCCTCGTCCATCGAAGCAGACCAGCTCTTATACAGGCCGAGTCGAGGGGCATTCAAGGTGTATACCTCTACGATGGGCTTTGCCCAAAGCCCCTCAAAGTGGACCCAAAGCTCTTCCACAATTGATTCAAGATCCTCCATCAACCCCTCTCGATTCTTCACAATCATGGTTCCTTCAGGATAGTTTCTTCCATTCGCTTCAAACTCCTCAGCACTCCAGAAGACCGAGTAGCCCTTTCCCATCAATCTGTTCAGAGCAACCATATCATCATTGGTTGTATGGCCCCAAGCATAGCCATAGGCACTGTCAACGGGGGAAATCTCACCTTCCGGTTTTTCGATCTTATCCAGAAGCTCGGTATCCACCACAAAGGATTTCTCGACCTGAAACACATCCACTCCCATCAGAAACGGAAGAGTATGGGCCACCACATCATAAGGAGTCTTTAAGGGTCCCCCTGGAGTTTCTCGAATTTCAGGATAATGCTGACTCTCGAGTAAGGCCTTGGCAAAACCTCCGTAAGGCTGTGCCGTATAGATGATATAAGAGCCGGCCTGATATTCATGCTCATCTGCCACAAAAGGTGTATTTGCCCTGAAAACCTCCACTCCTCCCAGCCTCAACACATTCAACATTTTGATCGTTGTGGATAAATCTCTTTTCCTTGCAGGTATGATGAAAGCATACGGAGCTGCTGTCCGGGTGACAGCATTCTTGTGGATTCTGTAAAAATTCTGAAGCCAGTTCCTCCTGAGCCTGGCAGCATTCGTCAGTGCTGCTTTCGCCGCGGCATAGTCATAATCCACGATATCCTTGAGCGTCCATTGACCGCCTTTCCAAGGGAGGGGCATACTCACCGATGGTTCCCTTACCGATGGCGACAAATTTTCAAATTTGACTTTAATCGGAGTGGCAACACGCACGCTCGCTGCTTCAGTCAGTATTCGGATCCCGCCGTGATAATGATGATAGGCCCTGGCGGGAGTCCATGCATCGAAGATGATGCTGTGAGCAACGCCCGCTTTGCCTTGAGCGGTTAGCTCGGCAGCGATGAAGGTTCCCATCATGGCGACCTGCTGCCGGAGTATTGGATCGACATTGGGCTCGTAGGGATCGACATAGGGAGGTACAAAGAGCCTGGCTCCATTGCTCCCCATCTGATGCATGTCCACGATGACCTGGGGATGCCATGCATTGTGAACCTCCAGAGTGAGGCGTGACTCGACTTGAGTGAACATGTACCAATCCCGGTTGTTATCGTGGCCGACATATTTATGATAAAGCCAGGGCATGGGGCCTCCTTCATATTTGGTACCCAGGTGTTCCTTGTACCAATCGGCTACCATCTGTATTCCGTCCGGGTTGTGCATAGGAGTCAAAAGAAGGATGACATTATCTAAAATTTCTTCAGTAAGAGAATCATCTGCTGTGACCAAATCATAGGCCAATTCCATGGACATCTGGCTGGCTCCGATCTCAGAGGCATGGATCGAGCAGTTGACCATCACCACGGCTTTTCCCTGGGATATGATTTCTTCGGCCTCCTGATCCGATATCTTTCGCGGATCAGCCAAAAGCTGTTGATACTCTTGGAACTTCTCCAGGTCTCTATGGTTGTCCACTGAGGTGATGATGGCCACGATAAAGGGGTTTCCCATGGTGGTCTTTCCCACTTCTTGAACCAGAATCCTTTCGCTTTCCCGATCCAGGATTCTGAAGTACTCGATGATCTGGTGCATATCAGCGAGATTTCTGTCTTCTCCGACCTTGAATCCCAGAAACTCTCCGGGGCTGGTCACTTCGGCAGAAACTAACTGACAGAATAAAAGAAAAAAAAGTGGCGCTAACAAGAGGATTCGCTTTCTCATATGACTCTCCTTTTATTTATATATTTTCTAACTACTTCCCGCGATAAGGAACACCGTTTTTAATCCATTCTGGAGCCGGCATTCCTTTGAGATAATGATCGAAATACTGCTTCATTTTTATGGAATAATCCAACTTGTTGGCATACTTTTGAAGATGATGCGGCTCGCCCCGGTATTGGAGGAAAATGCAGTCCTTTCCAAGGCGGCGCATGGCCAGATAGAGTTCAATGCCCTGATACCAGGGGACAGCACCATCCTCGTCTCCGAACTGGATGAGGAGGGGCGTCTGGATGCGGTCTGCAAAAAACACCGGCGAATTTTCGATGTATCGCTCAGGATACTCCCAGAGACTTCCACCGATCCGGCTCTGTGACTTTTCGTACTGAAACTGCCGTGCAAGTCCTGATCCCCAGCGAATACCGCTATAGGCGCTGGTCATGTTAGAGACCGGGGCTCCTGCCACGGCCGCAGCAAAAATATCGGTCTGGGTAATCATAAAAGCTGTCTGGTATCCACTCCATGAATGGCCGTGAAGTCCTATGGCATCCAGGTCAGCAATTCCCAGTTCGACAAGTTTTTGCACTCCTGGACCCAGACATTTCGTCGCCGCGTATCCGGGCTGGCCCACATCGAATCGAATATCTGGAAGAAAAAGGGCATAGCCATTGCTGGTATAAAATGGAAAGTTCGGACGATGGTTCACCACCATCTGATTGAATTCGTAGAGCCGTTGAGAGAAAAAACGGTAAAAATAGACGATGACTGGATAGCGTTTGCCTCGCTCGTAATTCGCCGGCTTGACCAGAACGCCCTGGAGGGGGATGCCGTCCAGGCTGTTCCACACCACCAGTTCTGCACTTCCCCATGCAAACTCACTGATCTGGGGATTGACATTGGAGATCCTTTTCGGGGATGAGAATTCTCCATCCGCTCTCCATATATCCGGGAACTCTTCAAAGCTCTCTCTGGTGTACAGGAGCACATCCGCTTCTTTGGCTTTAGCTAAGAATCGAAATTTCTTTTTCTCCTCTAACAGTTTGATGACTCCAGGTTTTCCGACCTGCGTGGAATAAAAGCCGAAGTTTTTTTCTTTGTTATGGTAGGCTGAAAGGAGGAGCTTCTCGTCGTACCCAAAATCTCTCTTTTCTGGATCGAGTCTGAGTACCCGAAACGTTATTCCTTCTTCCCGGCCCTTTCCGCCGGTGATACTTGTCGGCTCATCATTTCCGGTCGGAAAATGCCAGATATCATATTTATCATTAATCAGAATCCCGCTGTTATCCTCGAGCCATCCAGCCGCTCCATAGCTCGGCACTTTGCTCGGGTAGTCATGATCTTCGTTGAAAAAAGGATTCTCTATTATCTCTGTAAGGTTCTTCGTATCCCCGGTTTCTCCGTCGAATAAATGCCAGTTTTTGTCTTTATAAAAGACAACATACCGCCCGTCCGGAGACAGGGAGGAGTCATCTTCAAGCCGTGAGGCAATCCTCTTCCGGCTGCCGTTTTCAAGATTCACCCGATAGATATCCTCGAGACGGCCGTACCAGGTGACTTCCTTCCTGTAAGGAACATCGGATCGTCCAAGAGCATAACCGTCACTGTCATTCAGATCAACAACAGGCATTTCCTGGTCGGCAAGCTGGACGAACCGACGAGAATTCACATGATAGACCGCCAGATACGTCTGGTCCTTCACTCTGGGCCATCTGTTCTTCTCATGTGTTTTGATGAAGGGATCGTTCCAGTGCCAGACATCCACTTCCTTTTTTTCCAGAATTTCTTCCGTATCGAAAAGATCGGTTTTCCCTTCTCGTTCCTCTTCTTCTTTTTTGTCCGCGTTTACCAGGGCTTGGTGGATCTTTTCGGGCTTGAGTCCGAAAAAAAGACGTTTGCCGTCGTCACTCCAAAAAACGGAATTCTTCTCTGGAATCATCCACTCATGGGGAACTCCGTCGGCCGCCACAGCGAGCGTTTTTTCGCCTTTTTGTCCATCCCAAATCCATAGCGAAAAGCAGCCTTCCCCTTGACCCGTATCCTCCTGAGACCTGGCTAAAAAAGCTAAGCGGCTTCTCTCCTTTGTCCAGGCGAGACCGCAAATCCGCACGTCTTCACCTTTTTGAATGGAATTTCGGGGCAGGGATTCTTGAGTGAGGTCAACAGAATAAAGCCCGTCATCTTCATCCCCAGGAGTTGCAACCACATAAGCCAGAAACTTCGAGGATTCATCAAAGGCATAGGACAGGACATTCGGTATTTTAACCTGGCTCCCTGATCCGAGATCGTTCAAGACCAGAAGACTTCCTGTTTCTTTCTTTATCTTCTGCCCCTCACCTGGCCCTTCTTCTTGAGCTTTCCCCTCCCCTTTTACCTTTGATTTCTCTTCCTCTTTTTGAGCGTTTTCCTCTTCCTTGTGATGGAGAAAGGCCAGCCATTTTGAATCCTCAGAGAAGGCGAAGCTTTGGACCTTTTCATAACGGACAACCTTTCCCGTTGCAGTCTCCAGCAGAGCCATCCCCTCTTTGGGTTTGTCCTTGTCGGCTTTTTCAAGCTCCGCAGCTTCTGGTCTCACCGACATGGCGATCCATTCAGAGTCTTTGGAAATTTGTGGATGGACTCCCCGCTCGACAACAATTCTTTGTCCGTTCCCCAGCCCGTGAACAACGACCTCCCCATCTCCCCTATCTGGTTGGGCATTATAGGCCAGCCACAAGCCGTCCTCTGAAATCACCGGACCGTGAATCTCTTTGAACTTCATGATATCTTGGAAGGTCAGTACTTTTTTTTCTCCAGACTGAAACGAAAAACCGGAAAGAAAGAAACACCAAAAGAAAATTACGAATAAAGATAGCCTTAACGATGATTTTTGTCCCATCTTCTTCCTCCGTTCATTTTTTTCTAAAATAGTGAATATTTGAGGGAACTCATGAGGTATATGTAAAGAAAGTGTATAACAAAAAATTCATGTACTGGCAAGCCACGTTCCGGTATCAAGAGCATTTTCGAGACCCTTTTTTCACTGCTCTTTGGGTGTTGCGGAGAGGGTAAGAATTGTATAGTATAAGCACAAAACTTATGGGATGAGCGACAGAATGGAAACAGTGGTATGCCTGTAAAAAGAGCGAAATTTTCAAAAGATTTCTACGAAACGCAAAAACAGCAGTGGAGCAAGAGCCTTTTTGTGTTCTTTGTCCTGATCCTGTTCTACTTGTTTGCTGTGAGCTTCTTGATCTTCGTCTTCGCAGCGATCGTCGGCCTCTTCCTTCGGGAAAAGCCTTTGTCCTCCCAGGAAACTCTGCTGGCTCTTGCTTATGCAAGCACAGTCATTGCCTTGACCATTGCCACCTTTCACTACTTCGACGCAAAAAAATATGGTGCCGCGTTCATCCGCAAACGACTTCTGGCCAGAGCGCCTGATCGTTCCGACCGCTACCACAAACAGTTCGTAAACACTCTAGACGAGATGCGGATAGCAGGAGGACTGCCGCGGGTTCACCCCTACATCCTTCCCACCTTTGCCATCAACTCTATGGCTCTCATCGAATCCGACGGGACTCCCAGTGTTTGTGTCACCGAGGGGCTCATCGCCGAATTCACCCGCGATGAACTCCAGGCCGTGATTTCTCATGAGCTGGCTCATGTCGTGCGGGGCGATACCTGTTACATCACTCTGGTTTGTTCTTTGGTGAATTTTTTCGAGCGGTTGAGGGAGGCCGTTGAGCCGGAAAAATATTCATTCCCCGCATCTTATCACGGACAAATGAGAGGCGGCGGCGCTCCTTTGGTCTATCTGGCCCTTACCATATCCACGCTGATCATGCATCTGTTGAGCACGCTGGTGAGCCGCCAAAGGGAAATCCTGGCTGACGCTGCAGCCGTAGAGTTCAGCCGCAATCCTCAAGCATTGGGCCGGGCCATTTATAAAGCCCACCTCAAGAATTCTTTTATAGGGGATTTCAACATCGCCTACAGTCCTCTGCTCATCGTACCTCCACGATCAACAGGCATCACAGGTGGATTTTTTTCACGCCTCTTCAACTCCCATCCTCCTTTGATGAGAAGGATCCGACTTCTGGCAGGCATGGCATCCATAAGACCGGCAAAAATCATCCAGGAGGTCTGGGATATCCATAAGAGCAGAGAAAAGGCCCGCCTGGTCCTCCCTGCTCAGGAAGAGACCCAAGCACAGCGGGGAAGCGAACTCAAGCCTGAGGCTGGCTTCGAGGATGAAGGAATGATTTGGATGATCCAGAACCAGGAGGGAAAGTGGGAGGGCCCCAAAGGCCTCGAAGAACTCATTGGTCTCCAGTTTTTCGCTCCGAACCTTCGGATCAGAAATATTCAGGAAGATGTCGAAGCTCCAGCAGGAGAATTTCCGCAAATCCGAGCAGCTCTCCAGAATCCGAATAGAACTAAGCCTTCCAGAGAAAATCACTGCCCCCGCTGTGGTATCTCTTTACAGGATAATTTCTACGAGGGAGTACCTGTAAAGATATGCCCGGACTGCGGAGGGAAGCTCATCGATTCTGCGGTTATGGAGAGAGTCATTGCCCGAAAAGAGGTTGATTTCTCCGAGCCTCTGATGAAAAAAGCCAGAGAATTCGAAGAAAATTTTCTTCTCGACCCTATTCTGCGAAAAAAAATCCATGCGGATAAATCATCGAAGATTTCCTGCCCCAACTGTGGATTACGGATGCTGCCTAGACCTTACAACTATCAGTACGTGATTCCGGTAGATAAATGCCTTGCCTGCCACAAAATCTGGTTCGACTCCGATGAGCTGGAAATCCTGCAAATTTTGATCGAACACTGAAAGACCGTCATCTCCCTCGCTTGCCTGACAGGCCTTCCCGAATCTATTGCTGACCTGGCCGATGGCCTGTTACGATTCCATATAGGCCCTGGACAGGATTTCCATATAATCTTCTATAGAGGCTTCTCTGGGATTGGATGGATTGGAGTTGTTGGCAAAAGACTTCTGTGCAATTTCGGGAAAATGCACCTTTTCCAAGCCGATGTTTTTGACAGAAGGAATGCCCATTTTCCTGGACAGGCTTTTGATCTTCTGGATGAGCATGTTGGCTGCCTCGTAATCATCCACTTCGTGGATTCCTGCCAGCCTTGAGATCTCCGCATAGCGTCTTGCCGAAACTGGAAGATTGAAGTCCATCACGTAGGGAAGAAAAACCGCGTTGGCCACACCATGTGGGGTATCGTAAAGGGAGCCTACAGCCTCTGATATGCAGTGGACAGCACCCACATCGCTGTTGCCAAAGGCCATCCCGGCCAGCATGCTGCCTAGCATGATTTTTTCCCTGGCTTTGAAATTGCCCTGGATATCTTCATATGCATCTTCCAAGGATTGAAAAATATATTTTAAAGAGGCCCGGGCAAATATATCGGTGATAAAGGCAGCCGGTTTCACGGTATAGGCTTCGATGGCATGGGTCAGGGCATCCAAACCAGTGGATGCAATCAAAGAAGGCGGCAAAGTTGTTAACAGCTCAGGGTCCACTAGGGCAACCGCCGGAAAGAGAAGCGGGCCTTTGACGCTCATCTTGAATTTTCTATCGGTGTGCGTGATCACACTCACCCACGTCACTTCGCTGGCCGTGCCGCAGGTCGTCGGGATGGCCAAAACGGGGAGGGGAGGAGTTTTGTACATCTCTCTGCCTTCGTAATCTTCGATATTTCCTGGATTCGTGGCCAGCAGGGCTAAGGCCTTGGCAGCATCCAATGAACTCCCGCCGCCCAGACCGATGATCAGGTCAGGTTTGAGACTTCGCACCAGATCCCCGGCTTTGTTTACTGTTATGTGCTTAGGATTTTGTTCGACCTCATCGAAAACAGGAATATCGGGAAACTGAGAAGTCACCTTTTCGGCTATACCGCAATCCTGGATTCCTTTATCCGTGACCAGAAAAAGATGAACGGCCTTCAATTCTTTTTCAACGATATCTTTGAGCTGAGCGATCGTTCCCGGCCCGAAAAAAATCTTTGTCGGCACTTGGAACTTCATCTCGGATACCTCTTATTCCCTAAAATCCAGGGAATCCTGGTTGGCCATATCCGATACGGCTAAAAATATCAACTGAGCCAGATCTTGGAGAATCTCAGGCGTTATGGTATCTATGGTGTCCAGAGGGACATGATAATAGGAAGGAGACCCAAAGGCACCGAAGGAAATTGTCGGAACATCCTTCCACATAAACCGGGCTGCGTCCAGCCTGGGTCTGGCAATATTGGCAAAATAACTCTTTCTGATGATGCGGTGGATGTATTTCTGGTTAGCCATATCGAGGAATTTCCAGAATTCCGGATAATTTCGAGCAGCCAGCGCGCTCAGCTTGTCCCCGCAGCCAACACTATCCATGTTGATGAACCCTATGGTTTTCTCAAGAGGAAATACGGGATGCTCCGTGTAATATTCGGAGCCTACAACTCCCTGTTCTTCCGCACCGAAGCCTATGAACAGTATGGAGCGCCTCAATTCTGCCGCACTCTGAGCAAGGGCTTTTGCGACACCCAAGAGAACGCTGATGGCAGAAGCATTGTCATTGGCACCGGGCATGATTTCATAGCAGCGACCAAGGTGGTCCAAATGGCCTCCGATGATGATCATCTCATCCTTGAGTTCAGGATCCGATCCTTCAAGCAGTCCGATAACATTGTGACCGATTCCTTCGGGATGATGTTCTGTGGTATTTCTAATGGTAACGACTTTACCGGTGTGAAAGGAATGAGGTTCGAGTGTCACTCTGGTTTCTTCCATCACTTTATCATGCTCATATCCGGTTCCTGTAAAGATATCCGCGACCACGGCATCTCCCACATGAGAATAGATGAGATCCTTGTTATACGAATTGTTGGGATTGCCGATCGGTCCATAATTATAGAGCATTCCTCTGGCACCGTGGGCAACGGCATTTTCCAGTTTGTACTGATGGAAGGAATAAGGCCGCCATTTTTTAAACAGCTCAGGATTCTCGCGGGGAGAAACTGGGACTTCTCTTTCCATCAAAACGATCTTCCCTTTTACATCCATTCCTTTATACTCGTCATATCCGAGTTCGGGGGCTGTAATCCCATAGCCTACATAAGTCACTTCTGCTGTCACCTCGCCTGAGCCTGAAGTGCTGCCGGGGATAAATTCATCGAAATAACGATAACATTTTTTAATGGTACTATCCTGGTAAGGAATAAGAAGAGAAACCTCGCAATCCTCAAAGACCAATGTGTAGGGATTGGGGAAGCTTTGGAGGAATGTTCCCTTGTCCCCCGCAGGAGCAATGCCCCATCCTTCCAAATGAGACGCTACCCACTCTGCGCTCGCATTATATGCCTCAGTTCCAGTGAGACGGCCTTCGTATTTATCCGAAGCCAGCTCCTTGACATAATCGAAGAGTTCATGGCTAGAGATGGAATGCATGACTTGTAAAAGCTTTTGTTCATGAGTGAGCTCTTCACGGGCCTGCTGACGAGCAGAAACAGATAATGTACCGAGACAGGTAAATAGAAGTGCAGTGATCAACCAAACTATTTTTTTCTCTCTCAATGAGACCTCCTCTTCATTCTACTCCTCTTATGGTATGATAAATTTGAGAAATACAAAAGGTATTTATCGATGAAAAGGCAGAGTCTTTTCATGCTCATCATGCTGTGTTCTGTTTATTATTTGCCTTTTTTTACTGACTTATATCAAGACAGGAAACCTCTCTTAAAACGGCCAGAAGCGTTTGAAATTGAGAGGAAACTCTTGGAGCATGCTAACAGGGAAAGGAGGAGGAGAAATCTTGTTCCCTTGAAGCCCTCCACTGATCTGCGGTCCCTTGCCCTCCGCCACAGCCAGGATATGGCCTCTCATAAGAAACTTGCTCATCTCTCCTCTTCAGGCCAAACCTATCTCGATCGCCTAGTCGAGGCTGGCCTTTATTTTATCAAAATTGGCGAGAATGTGGCTGTCAGTGATACCTTCCGGGATGACATCATCCACCAGAAGCTGATGGAAAGCCCTGCACATAGAGAAAACATTCTGGATCCTGATTTCGACAGGATTGGAATCGGAATTTCCTATAAAGAAAAAAAATATTACATCACTCAAGATTATCTTCAGTCTCTAGATATTTTAGGAATCGAAGAGGCCGAGAAAAAAATGCAGAACGAAATCAACAGAATTCGGCTGAAAAGTTCCCTGCCGCCGCTGATGTTTTCAGAAGATGCCAACTCCGCCGCTCAATCTTTCGCGACCAAAAGAGCCAAAGGCCATCCCCTTCCCAATATCGGAGATATGTTCGGAGAAACTCATATTCGATTTATAACGTTCCCTTCCCTTGACGCGGTCGAAAATATCTCTGAAGAATTGACTAACGCAACCTACAGGAGGGCAGGCGTCGGAACCTGGTTTGGCCGGCTCAAAGAATATCCGGGAGGAACATATGTGATCGCACTCTTCCTTTTTCCCGATAGTAAGTACAAAAATATGAATGAACAGGATTTGGCAAAGTTCGCATTGGAAGCTTTGAACGCCAAAAGAAAGGAACAGGATTTTCCCCCCCTGAAATTGGATAAAGAACTCTCCAAACAGGCTTCTTATATTTCGGATCAGCTCATGCGGCAATTCCGGCAGTCCAACATTTTGCCGGATAATGGAATGACAAGAAGACGGGAGATTCTATCCTACGTCACAGAGGATTTGTCTGTTTGGCCATCCGAACTGGGAAAGAAAATCGTCAGAAAGACACTCAAAAGCATCGGATTGGGAATCAGCTATAGGAAAAAGGAAAAAAGCCAAAAAATCACATTCTGGGTTACGTTGATCCTCTAACCTCTTCAATTCGGGAACAGTATACGCAATTACTTAACCTGTATTATTCATGAAAATGATTTGTTTTAACAGGGATTTAATGCTAAATGTCTGGAAACACCTGCACATGAATAATTCAGGGTGACCTGGATAATTTATGAATTATTCAGGTTAATTGTCTGTGCAAAACTAGCTGAATGAACACATCCCAATCTTGTCATCGAATTGTCTCCTTTAATATAAATAAGATACCTGCAAAATTCGGTGATTACGTATACTGTCACCAAATTCTCTTAAATTCTGATCTTCTCATTCTTTCGGAATTTTCAACTTTCTTGCCCTTTTAACACAAGCCAGAAGTTATTTCTCTATTCTTTGACTCTAGGATCAAAGCGTGAATTTATTGATTTGAAGTTTTAATTTTGATATGTTGGTTTATCACATTAATAGAGATAGAGGAGGAATCCATGCTAAAAACTATTTTTGTCGGATTATCGCTTTTTGGGTTGTTCTTAGCGCTCGCTTTTCTTGCAGACGCCGGACAGTCCAATCCCAAGATATTGATGAAAACCACCATGGGAGATATGACGATCGAGCTGTACCCGGATAAAGCTCCCATAACAGTAAAAAATTTTCTTTCTTACGTTGATGAAAAATTCTACGACAATACCATTTTCCACAGGGTTATAAAGGACTTCATGATCCAGGGAGGGGGTCTGACCGAGGACTTCATAGAAAAATCCGCGAAACCTCCCATCAAAAATGAGGCCGCCAATGGCCTCAAAAACAAAAGGGGCACCATTGCTATGGCACGCATGAACGAACCCCACAGCGCCACGTGCCAGTTTTTCATCAACCATGTAGACAACTCATTTTTGGATAATGGAGTAGCGGCTGACGGCTGGGGCTACTGTGTGTTCGGGAAAGTCATCGATGGTATGAACGTTGTGGATGCCATCGCCAAGACACCCACCATGACCAAACATGGCATGGCCGATGTGCCTCGTGAAACCATCAAAATCATTTCGGTGACCCGAATAGAGTAAGTCCCGGAAAGAATAGCAGGATCCATGAGAATTTGAGAATGGATTCTATTTTTTGGGATGTTTGACTACATTTTTGCCTTTTTTCATCTCGCCTTACTTCTCGGCGTTTTCGGTTACGCCGTGTACTCACTGCTCGAAGGCAATGTGCTGAGGTTCGCTCTCATCGGTGTCTGCTTGGTGGGATATTACTTCCTCGCCCTGCACAGAAATGTAAAAAAAGAGATCGAGCGGAAAAGAAAAAAGAAATAATTCAGCTTAAATGGACATTTTCGAGCGGATGATTCGCTTCCTTGCCGCCCTTGTATGGGGCCCTCAAACAGTGGTTCTGCTCCTAGGAGTCGGACTTCTTTTGACAATATGGCTTCGTTTCATCCAGTTACGGCGGATGAGACTGAGCTTCCGGTTCATTTTGGGACCCGAAGATTTTGGTGAAAGCCGCAAAGAACGCAAGGGAGACATATCCCCCTTCCAAGCTCTTGCAACCTCTCTGGCATCTGTAATCGGAAATGGCAATATCGCGGGCGTCTGTACAGCTATTGCCATGGGAGGACCTGGTTCTGTCTTCTGGATGTGGCTGGGAGCTCTTCTCGGGATGGCAACCAAACTCATCGAAGCCGTGCTGGGCCAGAAGTTCAAAAGGATCTTGCCGGATGGATCCGTAGCCGGAGGCCCGATGTACTACATAAGAGAAGGATTGGGTCTTCCCTGGCTGGCAAGTATTTTCGCTTTCTTTATGGGATGCAAACCTCTTTTTTCCACCTCAACCATCCAGTCCAACTCTGTAGCACTCGCCCTCAAGACACAGCTGGGACTCGAGAACTGGATTTCCGGTCTGGGATTAGCTTTCCTCACTTGTCTGGTTATTATCGGCGGGATCAAGTCCATCGCCAGAGTCACCGAGTTCCTGAGTCCCTTCATGGTTATCCTCTACATCCTGGGCGCCCTGGCCACCATCGTGCTCTTTGCTCCGGAACTTCCTCATGCATTTTCTCTGATATTTGTCGGTGCTTTTAAACCTTCGGCCATTACAGGCGGAGTGGCGGGCATGACTGTAGCCAGAGCCATCCGTTACGGACTCGCCAGGGGAGCATACTCCAATGAAGCGGGATCCGGAACTGCAGCCGTATTTCACGCAACCGCTCAGACCAGCGAGCCCGTGCGTCAAGGGTTGATCGCCTCGCTGGACGTATTTATCGACACCATCATTATCTGCACCCTTACCGCCTTGACTGTACTCGTTACGGGAGTTTGGACAGAAGGCACCAGTACAGGAATGACTGCGGCCGCCTTCAATGCTGCCATCCCTAAAGTGGGAGGACTTATCGTTGCGGCCAGCTCCCTCCTTTTCGGTTACTCCAGCCTCATCGCCGTGACTTATTATGGAGAAATTTCTTTCAGTTATCTGTTGGGATTATGGATCAAAAAGCCTTATCGCTGGATCTTATGTATCGGTATCTTTATCGGTGCTGTCTTGGAGGTCGAAGTTGCTTGGTCTATCGGAGATTTCATCAACGGAATGATGGTCTTCACCAATCTGTTCGGAATATTGGGTTTATCTGCCCTTGCCGTGGCTGCCGTGAAAACTTATTTAAAAGAAATGGAAAAATCCTCAGGGGAGTTTTCATGAACAGTCTGAACAATGAGATCGGCATCATAAATCATTCAGGCTGGTTATTTCAGAACTTTGCCTGTGAGAATAAGGATCAAGGCTTCATCTCCCCCGTTCAGCTTGGAGACTCCGACCACGCTCCGTTCACCGCTTTTCAAGGATATGGTCGTGTCGATCAATGTTAAAGAGATAAGGCTTCCGTCGTTTTTATAGCTATCCTTTGTAAGCCTCAATTCCACTCTCATCGATTCGCTGTTTTCTTCTTTGATATACCTCGGCTGCAGGTCGAGCCTGAACGTCAATCCTTCGCCTCCCATTCTCTGAGTGGACCGGCTGTTATCCTGAACCTTGATGAGGGTCGAATCCAACTTCTCGAAAAATTGGAAAGCCAAGACACGGTTCAGCTCCTTTATCAACGGATCGGATTTAAGGCTTTCCGAGGATTTTGCGCCGGACCTCTCTTCACTCCCCTCACTCGACATGGATCCCATTATCAAGTCAACAGTAAACTGCAAATCGAGAGGTTTGATGTCTATCTCCTTCAAGATAGAAAGAATCTTCTCGACCATCTCCGGAATGTCTTCAATGATCAGCCTATTGCTTTCGCGAACCAGCTGAATTTTCCCGTAGCCGCTGGTATAGGGGTTGAGAATGGTTGCAGCAGAGCGTGCATCGATGTAGTTAACCTTGACGACCTCCTTTCTGAGTTCAGGATGTTCCGCTTTCTGTATGGCACCGAAACTTGCAGCGAATCCTAACAAAAGAAAAAAAGATAAAAAAACTATGGTCATTTTTTTCATTGTCTCTCCTCCAGATCAAAATTTTTGTTGAAGAACCAGACGATTTTGAGCCCGGTCTCCTTGGAAACCATGGTCATCGAAACCACTTCTTGTTGTTCGACTTCTTCTGCGGCTCTCAAGGCCTCTATTTTCATCCCATCCACATGCTTTGGTTTGAGTCCGATTTTTTCAACAATCGGAGGCCGAACCACAAGCACAATGATAAGAAGCACAGCTCCTGCCATGAGCGCAAAAGCCCATCTTTTCAAAAAAGGCCAAGGAACCAAGGAAGGTTTTTTAGATCCTCCCACAGCGATCTCCCTTAAGGTCTGCTGCCATTTTTTCTCTTCCCAATCCAACCTGTCCTCAGTAAGCCACTCCCTGGTCTTTTGGACCAAAAGGACATATTTCTCGTACTCCCTGCGGCACAGAGGGCACTTACTCAGGTGAGTTCTCACTCTCGAGGCTTTTGGTCCGGAGATTTCATCTCCAGCCATAAGAGGAAGCAGACGCTGAATTTTTTTACATCTCATGTTTCAATCCCTCTGGATCCAAAAGATTTTTTTTATCGAAATGACCTCTGATTTTCTGCCTCGCACGGGACAAGTGGGTCCGGATGCTCATTTGGGAACATCCAAGAACCCTGGACGCTTCCCAAACCGAAAGCCCCTCACCGTCCCGAAGCAGAAACACGGCTTTTTCCTTGGGAGTCAAAATATGAAGCACGTTTTGGATTTTTTCCCTTATTTCCCTGTTCAATAATCTCTTTTCTGCCTCGTCATTTTCAAAGAGCTCTGTTTTTTTTTGTGTTTCCAGAACCTTTTCGAATTTCTTTTTTTCTCTTAAGAAATCGAATGATGTGTTCATCACGATCCTGTATGCCCAAGTCTTGAAAGACCGGCCTTTCTTAAAAGATTTTAAATATTTAAAAATCTTGAGGAGCGCATCCTGGCATATCTCTTTTGCCTCTTCCACATTTCCAGTTACTCGATAAGCCATAGTCAAAAATCCTTGACGGTAAGGCTGAAGCAAAAGCTCAAAGGAAGAGTGTTTCCCTTGCAGCACTTCATCAATGAGTTCGTCTTCATCTCTCATCCACATTAATATACCTTGCTTCCCCCTCAAATGTTAAGCCAGGATGGGAACATGCCTGCCCGCCTCCGGATGACTTCCTGACCAGCGGCCATGCTCCTAAAGAGATCATCAAGGAAATAAGGATGCTTACATAGAGCTTCGAGATGTTGACTAAATGTTTGAAATCATTTATTTTAAAGACTCAGGGTTTGAAAAGGCTACCAAGCTTATGATCGTCGCGATAAAGATCTCCAGATCTCGGAAGAGAGAAATCGGCAGACTTCCTTTGCTTCTTTTCATCATCTTGGCTTTTGCGCTCTTTCTCTTCTTGAGTTTCCTCCCAAAGGATAAAGCTCAGTCAGAATTAAAAACAGAGGAAAAAAAAGAAGAACCGATTCCACAAAAAGTACCGGATTCCCCCCATTCGCTAATGAAAACCAGAGAAATCGTTCGAAGAGGAGAAACTCTCTCGGATATCCTGTCCAGACACAGATTCTCTCCGGCTGAAATACATAAATTAAGGCAGGAGGTCCAACCGGTGTACGATCTGGCAAGAATAAAAGCCGGAAAGGAAATGAGGATCTGGACAAATCTAGATGGAACAATTGCTGCTCTAGAGTATGACATCGATAAGGAAAACTATCTCCACATCCAGAAAAAAGACGGCGCATACGAGGCTTCGACCAGAAATCTGCCCATTGAAACAGAACTCCATATGATCTGGGGAATCATCGAAGACAATCTTCCCAATGCGATCCAACAGCAGGGAGAAAAGGCCGTACTGTCCTATGAACTGGCAGAGATCTTCGCCTGGGATATCGACTTTTTCATCGACCTCCGTAAAGGTGATTCATTCAAGATACTTTTCGAGAAAAAATATTTGAGGAATGAATGGATAGGCTACGGCGATATCCATGCTGCCGAATTCATAAACCGGGGTAAAAAATTCCAGGCTTTCCGTTTCACTTATCCAGATACAAAAGAAACGGACTATTTCAGCTCTGAGGGAGAATCGCTCCAAAGGCAATTCCTCAAGTCCCCGTTCAAATATACTCCTCGGATAAGCTCTCGCTTCAGCTACAGCCGCCTCCATCCGGTGAGAAAGGTCTATCGCCCCCACTATGGCGTGGACTACGCGGCCAAACCTGGTACCCCTGTTCAGGCTACTGCTGACGGCACCGTGTTATTTGCGGGTTGGAACGGATTGTCGGGACGAATGATCAGGATTCGCCATATGAATCATTATGAGACCATGTATCTTCATCTGCGAAAGTGCTACGTCAAAAAGGGAGATAGAGTCAAAGGGGGGCAACACATAGGAGAAGTGGGTCAATCGGGCGAAGCCACCGGTCCTCACCTCGATTACAGAATCAAATATGGAGGGAAATATATCAATCCTCTAGCTCACAGATTCAAACCCGTTAAACCTTTAAGGCCGGAATTTCTGGAGGCATTCCAGCAAATAGCCCAAAATTATTCTCTGTGTCTCGATGCGCCTCTCGTCATCTTCTCGTCCTTCTGAAATTCATCCTGCCCAGAGAGCCATCTGCTCACTTCTTTTCTTTACCGCCCGAACTTTTTTTTGCGCTCCTTGTGGAACTTCTTGAAACAGAACGACTCGAAGAGGAGGTGGCCGAAGAGCTCTCTCCCGAAGAACTGGTTGAACTTATCGATCCACTTGAACCGGAGTTGACAACAGATCCACGGGAAGTGAGTCTGATCCGGGGACCGATGTAGCCTTTGGATCCGGTCACCTGCCGCGATGTTATGTTGAGTTCAGGACATCTCACTTCATTTGACCTGCTCGAATATTTTATAGAAACACCTGCCCTCCTGGCTACCTTCATATCAGGATTCCAATCACGGAAGCGCAGGGAAGGCCTTTTTGGCTCAAAGGTCATTGATCGAATGCTCGGTGACCGAGAAACAGCATCTTTTTTGGGTGCGGCGGTTTTCGCCGTTTCTCTCTGTCCCTGAAGTGAGGGATTGCGCTTAATTTCTGGGGATTGGATTGCTTTAGACTCTTGCCCTTCCACATCTCGAATCAATCCTTTGAATTTATCGAGCAAGGAAGCGACCCGTTCATTTCGGGTATAGGTGTCTACAGCTGTACGATAAGAGTTCTTCACGGAGCTTTGGCTGATAAAGGTTTTCTGTACTGCGGCCGATAGATCGGTCAGCCTGATTACCCTTTCATGGATTCTCGAGGCATTAAGGTCTTCTTTATTTACCAACATCACGTGTTCTGGTACCTTTACTAGACGAGAGAGAATCCGTTCATCGCCGTTCTCCAGGCCCGCCAGAACTTTTTGATATGCCTTTTTCAGCTCTTTTGGAATGGGATAAGGAGAGGATTCTTTTTTCCTCAATTGATCTTTCCGAATCACACGAAGAACCTTCCTGTTCCGATCACTCCGTTCCGCTGCGTTACCGGTTTGTCCATAATCCAGATAGGCGTAAAAGGGAACGTACGATCCATCGAATCCGGAATAACTGTACCAGAGCCAATCTTCGACCATCCAGGGACGCCATCCGAAGCGTCCAAAATAAAACGCCCAATCGACCCAGGCAGGAGCGAAAAAGGAACCTGGAATCCAGAGCCATCCTTTTTTTGCATCCCACGTCCAGATGCCCAGGTGATAGGGCACCCATCCCCACGGCTCAGTAGGAACCCAGAAGAGCTGCTTGTCGACGCTGGTCCATCTTCCTGAATAATAAGGCTTCCAATTTCCCCAAGGATAGCGCTGATCGTTCAGAAAAGGCCTCCAGACATATCCGAAGAAACTGTCCCACAGCCATTCCCCATGGATGTTAGAGAATTTTTGTGCGAAATGAAAGATAGCCAAAGGCATCTTTTGGATAGGCAGAGGAATGACAGCCTTTCCCTTATGGAGTTCAAGGAATTCTCGGTTTACCTTTTCGTTCCATGCTTCAAAATCATCGATCTCAAGAAAAGGAGCGGCAAGAAACCTGTCGTCTGCCGTTACCGTTATTGTCTGCCTCTTCTTTATCTTTTCCTTCATTACATGATCTTCGTCCGGCCCAAAAAGGGCATAGGCTTTACCAGCATTTACATGGATGTCTGTGCTTCCATCGGGCTTGGCTTCGACCATGGCCACTGATTCGTGATTCATCTTGACGGCAGCATTCGGAGTTATTATCTGAAAGATCTCCTTCCTGATATACCGTTTGTACATGACATAAATCTGCCCCTTGGAAAGGACAAAATTGGTGAGTCTGTTTTTGGAGCTGAGGCTCTGGGCCAGAATGGTTTCGATCTTGAGCTCTGTATTTCGGTCGAGTCGGACGATTGTTCCCGTATCGAACTGAATTTCACACCTTCGTTCAGTCGTCCGAATGGAGTCACCAGGAGCAATAGGAAGATTCAAATCGGCAACTTCGGATCGTGCTTGTCCTTCCCTTAGGACAACCGCATCCTTTCCATCATGCCTGGCTTCTGGATAAATCACATGCCCGAAATAGATCTCGGTGTCCCAATAGATGTATTGGTAATGAGAATCCGTCCACCCTGCCGCGCATAAAAGCAGACTCACGGTGATGAATGAAATTGCTTTTTTCATGACCCCCCTCCTCATTTTTACCCAATTTATCTTGGCCATTTTCATTCTGGCCGAGATAAAGGGATTGTTACTTCTTCTTTCTTACAGATACAGATGTCCTGGAAGAGGACTTCCTGGTGCGGATTCCCGAAGACCTGGTGGAGGTAACACCGGATCGAGATCTTATGCCTGTCGTGGAGCCCCTTCTCACCGAGGTGCCTTTACGAATGACGGGAGAGGATCTGTAAGTGCTTCTGCCTCTCAGCTGTCTCTTTGTAATGTATGTTTTGTAATATCTGCTTGAAGGATAATATTGGTTTCCCCAATATGTGCGGTAGTATCTCCAATAGTAAGGAGAATAGTAGCCATAATAGTAGGGAGAATAGTAGCCATAGTACCAGCTGCTAAGATATCCATAATGCCAGAAGGGATTCCAAAAGCTGAAGCCGACCCAAAGGAACGGATCATAGTGCGAAGAGTAGTAAGGGCCATAGTAGCCATAGTAATCATATGGATCCATGTAATAATCGCCGGGATGTTCCGCAGGTTCTGTCTGGATTCGCTTTCCTGTGTATCGTTTGTCAATGGTGGTACAACCCAAGAAAAACACTGTTATGATGATGGCCAGAGAAAGTATCAATAGAAGCTTTTTCATAGCTTTTTCTCCTTTCTTCATTATTCATTATACCTAAGTGCAATCTTTATGCCAACAAACACAGGGAAGAAATTATCATTTTCCCGAAAATATTGTCCTCTTATGCGGACAACTATCCTTTCTAGTTGACAGGAGGCTGATAAAACAATTAGAATGATTTACTCATTTCATTTAGGGAGGTTTCAATGAAGATTACACTCAGTGTTTTAAAAGCGGACATCGGTAGTATCGGTGGTCATATCACACCCAGCCAGGCTGTGGTGAAAGAAGTCAAAAGTCATGTTCAAGAAGGCGGCAAAGATTTTATCATCGATTCCTATATTAGTTATACGGGTGATGATATCGCGATATTGTGCACTCACGAGCGAGGCACAAACGATGAAAAGATTCATGAATTAGCCTGGAATGCTTTCACCGCCGGAACAGAAGTAGCCAAGAAACAAGGTCTTTACGGCGCAGGTCAGGACCTGCTGAAGGATGCCTTCAGCGGAAACATAAAAGGCCTGGGCCCAGCGGTAGCGGAGATAGAATTCGAAGAACGCCCCAATGAGCCTTTTATCTTTTTCGCTGCAGATAAGACCGATCCCGGTGCTTATAATCTGCCTTTCTATCTGGCTTTCTGTGATCCCATGTATTGCGCTGGCCTCATTTTGAGTCCTAAGATGAGCGACGGATTCACATTCCGCATCATCGATGTGGAGTACACGGAGCAGGATAAGATCATTGAGCTCAATTCGCCAGAAGAACTCTATGATATCGCAGCCCTTCTTCGAGACAACGAGAGATACGTTATCGAGAGTGTCTATTCCCGAAGCACGGGCAACCAGGCCCTTTCCATATCCACAACCCGTCTTCACAACATCGCTGGAAAATACACAGGGAAAGATGACCCTGTGGCTTTAGTGAGAGTTCAGGGTGAGTTTCCGGCAACTGGCGAAGTGCTCGCTCCCTTCCAGATCGGTCATCTTGTTGCAGGATTCATGCGCGGCAGCCACAACGGTCCTCTCATGCCCTGCACTTTGAATTCCACGATTTCTTACTTTGACGGGCCCCCGGTCGTGACCGGCGCCGCCTTCTGTGTGAATAACGGCAAATTGACCGAACCTGCTGATGTTTTTGATCATCCCTACTGGGATTATGTGAGGATGGAAATTTCTGAGAGAGCTACAGCCATTCGGCGCCAAGGTTTCTCTGGTGCGGCCATGCTGCCTTACAGCGAATTGGAGTATGGAGGTATCGTCGAAAAGTTGAACAAATTGGAGAAAAAATTCAAACTCGTTTAGAAAAAATCCTCTGTCATCCGATCCCGAAGGGAGGACGAGTCTCGAGAGAAAAGATTCGTAAATAGCAGGCGGATTATTATGAGAAAAGGCAGAAATCCTGTCCCTACGGTCGATATCATCATCGAAGTGCCGAGGGAAGATGGCAGCCACGGGATTGTCCTTATCAAACGCAAAAATCCTCCTTATGGATGGGCTCTTCCGGGGGGGTTCGTGGATTACGGTGAAACCTTGGAAGAGGCGGCTATTCGGGAAGCCAAGGAAGAGACCTCGCTGGATATCCAGATAAAATGCCAAATGCACACCTATTCGGATCCCAATCGGGATCCCAGACAGCACACCATTTCAACAGTCTTTATCGCTCATGCCGAAGGTGAGCCTCAAGCGAGAGACGATGCGCAAGACATTGCTGTGTATTCGAGAGAGGAACTGGACTTCTCGTTGGCCTTTGATCACAAAAAAATTCTGGAGGATTACTTCGATAGAAAATCGAAAAAAAGAAATATCTAAACCGAAAAGGAGGAAAACATGGGTGGTGGTACTTACCATGAACCTTTAGACAAACTCTCCGACAAAACAAGGGAGTTGCATCGGGCATTGAATTCTCTCATCGAAGAGCTCGAAGCGGTGGATTGGTACCAGCAGCGAGTCGATGCGACAGAAAATGATGAGCTGAGAGATATTCTGGCTCATAACAGAGACGAGGAAAAAGAACACGCAGCCATGATCCTCGAGTGGCTGAGGCGCAACGACGAAGCCATGGCCGAAGAGTTGAAAACATATTTATTCACAGAGGGAAAAATCACAGAGATCGAAGAAGAACACGAGGAATAGTCACCTATCACAGCCCCATGGAAGGCAAAAAAGGCAAGAAACCCGCTCAAGACAGAGAGTCTGCGTTCAAGGAATTATACAAAGCCTGGGGCCCTGCTGAGGCTGAGGTTGTTAAAAGCTTCCTCCAAAGTCATGGAATTTCTAGTCTCCTCAAGGGGCTGGTAGTCCAATCTGTCCATCCCTTCTCCATGGATGGTCTGGGAGAGATCAAAATCTTTGTCCATGAAAAAGACTTCCGTCTAGCGAAGAAGCTTCTTGAATCCCACAGGCCGGAAAAAAGCGATGTAAACAAACAGAAGAGTTAGCCTAAGTTCTGACTCATCCACTCTATTTAGTATCCTACCGCAGTCTTTCTACAACATATAGAAAATAAAAAAAATAAGGGGAGATTTTTATTTTTTTTCCTTGACATAGGATTATATAATACATATATTTTAAAAAATGGGACAAAACGGGACATAATGGGAAATTTATTAATAGGCAGTTATGCAGCACGATTCGACAAGAGCGGTCGGATCAAGATACCGGAAAAATTCCGTACGGCCATCGAAGAGGAACACGGGAAGGAGCTCTTCATCACTTCCTTGACAGACGAAGCTGTCCAGATTTATCCCCTCCCTGTCTGGAACAGCTTGACAGGAATTGCAGGAGAAGGGGCTTACCATTTCAAACCTTCCATCAGGAGATTGTTGATCCGCGTCAATTCCAAAGGAACCAAATACCAAATTGATTCCAAAGGACGGGTCCTCATCAACCAAACGCTGAGAGAAAAAGCAAGGCTCGAGGAAGAGGTGGAAGTTATAGGCCTTTCCAATCATTTGGAAATATGGAACAAGGCTCAGCTCGATGAAATGCTAGGAGAAAAGCCTCTGACCGATGACGATTTTGAAAGCATTGCGGAGCTTATGTCCCAAAATAGAAACAAATGATCGAATGCTCCCATGTTCCTGTCCTTTTGGAAGAGGTAATGTACTATCTGGATGTGGAAAGAAAAGGACTATATGTCGATTGCACCATAGGACTGGCAGGACACTCTTTAGAAATCCTGAAGAGAAATCCCCAAGCTAAGGTCATCGGCCTCGACATCGATGAATATTCTCTTTTGAAGGCACGAGATGTACTCATTCCCTTTAGAGAGAGAGTGGAGCTTTACCACTCTGATTTCAGGTATCTTCCAAAGCTACAGATCGATTTTTCAGAAGTGAGGGGGCTCCTGTTCGACCTTGGCATCTCCTCTTTTCAATTGGATACGCCGGAAAGGGGATTCAGCTTCAATCAAGAAGGCCCATTGGACATGCGCATGGATCAGCGAAAAAAATTAACAGCTTCAAAAATTATCGATGACTATTCAGAGCGTAAGCTTGCCGAGATGTTCCACCGATATGGGGAGCTGCGGCAGGCAAGGCGGCTTGCTCGAGAAATCGTATCCAGAAGAAAGATCAATAAGATCCAAAAGACGACCGAACTCAGACGGCTGGTGGAGGAGGTCTGCCGATGGAGGCCACAAAAGGGAAAGATCCACCCAGCAGCGAAGGTGTTCCAAGCGCTCCGAATCGAAGTCAATCAGGAACTCAACGGACTCGCAGATTTTATTGAAAAAATCACCGCTAAAATATCCAAAGGCGCCCGGATAACCGCCATCTCCTTTCATTCTCTCGAGGATAGAATCATAAAACGGACATTCGCTGGCCTTGCTCCGGGAAGGGAGAACAAAGCCCTGCTCAAAATTTTGACAAAAAAACCCATCACTCCCTCAGAGAAAGAAATCCAGATGAATTCGAGAGCACGGTCGGCAAAATTGAGAGCAGCCGAGAGGATCTGATGGTAAGAAAAAAATTCAACAAAAAAGAAGTCCTCCTGGGCATAGTTTGCACTCTGCTTGTTCTTTTCATCCTCAGTCTCTATGTCTGGCATCAAACTGAATCGGTCAGTCTGGGATACGATACAGCAGAACTTGAACACCAAGTCCTCCTGCTTCAAAAGGAAGTGGAAAAACTCGAGACTATAAAATCGAGCCTCCTGTCACTAGATCGAGTGGAAAAGATGGCCAAAGAGAAATTGGAGCTGTCCGAGCCCGAGGAACATCAGATTTTTTATGAGGATATTGATCCGAAACGCTGAGATATAAACCGATGAGAAGCTATTATCAAAAAAAAGTCAAAAACCGGACAGTCTTTCTATGTTTTTTCTCGCTGCTCTGGTCTGGTATTTTGGTGTTCCGTCTCGTTCAACTTCAGGTGATCGATCATACTCGGCTCAAAAAAGAAGCGAGCCAACAGAACCAAAACAAAAGCACAATCGAACCCAAACGGGGGACCATTTATGATCGCAACGGGACAATTCTCGCCCGCAGCATTCCCAGGTATTCGGTTTTTTATCAGCCGGCTGATGGAGAATCACGGTCTCAGCAGTGGGCGACGATCGAAAGACTGAGAAAAACATTGGACCTGAGCCAGATGAAAATAAAATCCATAAAAACGCACCTAAAAAAAGACGCTTCTTTCATCTGGATCATCAGAAAGATCGACGAGACAAAGGCAAACCGGATCAAAGAGATGGATCTCGATGGGATCTATTTGATGGAGGAAAATAAAAGATCTTATCCCCATGGAAAACGGGCGGCTCATGTCCTGGGCAGAGTGGATATCGACGAAAAAGGTGTCAGTGGAATCGAGTACGAGTACAATGCGATCCTCCAAGGAGAGAAAGGTGAAGGGCTGATTCTAAGAGACGCAAAAAGACGCAGATACAGGTTCGAAACTTTGAAAGCCCCCGTGGATGGAAAGGACCTGGTTCTCACTATCGATGAGATCATACAGTACATATGCGAAAGTGAGTTAGAAAAAGCTGTGGAACACCATCAGGCAAAATGGGGAACGGTCATCGTTTCCGTGCCCTCGACCGGCGAGATTCTTGCTCTCGCCAACCATCCGACCTATGACCTCAATAATCTTCCAAGATCTTTTTCCAAAGTCGACCGGAACAAAGCGATCCATCACATTTACGATCCTGGCTCGACATTCAAGATCGTCACGCTTTCTGCCGCCGTCGAAAACCACAGTGTCGGTCTTGACGAAGTCTTTGACTGCAGCAAAGGCTATGTCGTGTGGGCAGGAAACGTCTTTCGGGACCACCAAAAATTGGGGGTTCTATCTTTCCCTCAGGTCTTTATCCATTCATCCAATATCGGTACGATCAGTATCGGCCAGAGAATCGGCGAGGAAAATCTCTTCAATGCCATAAAAAATTTCGGTTTTGGCCAGAAAACAGGCATCGATCTTCCAGCCGAGGAAAAAGGCCTGCTCAATCCGCTCGGGAATTGGACGAAAATTTCAGTGGCCTCCCATTCCATAGGATACGAAATCTCTGTCACTCCGTTACAGATGCTTCAGACTCTCAATATCATCGCCAACAACGGAATAAGCATTCCTCCAAGAATCGTAAAAAAAATCCATGGTATGGACGAAGACCCACCGGCAATTCCCCAATCCAACAAAAAGATCATTTCCGAAGAAACAGCAGAAAGGGTCAATAAGATTCTGCACAACGTGATCCTGGAAGGGACAGGGATTCTGGCACAGATTCCAGGCTATACCGTCATCGGAAAGACAGGGACAGCCCAGAAATTCGATCCTATCGAGAAAAGATATCTTTCTTCCTCCCATATCGCTTCCTTTATCGGATTTGTAGCCAAGGAAAGACCTCTTTTTTCGATCATAGCAGTCATCGACGATCCCGAAGGGCCTTATTATGGAGGACAGGTGGCTGCGCCTCTTTTTAAATCCATTGCAAAAAAAATACTTTTTTACCTCGGCGTTCCGCCTGGTGGACAGACACCAGCGACCTTGATCGCATCCAAATCCTGGAAGAAGAGGAGAGAATGAAGATCCGGGATCTATTGGATGGGGTTCCCTACGTGAAACTCAGCGGAAGTGAAGAAGCCGAGGTGCAGGGAATTGCCTACTCCTCTCGTACCGTCAGTCAAAATTGTCTCTTTGCTGCTTTGAAAGGTGAAAAAAAGGATGGAAACGATTTTGTACCGGACGCTATCGCAAAGGGAGCTGTAGCCTTTCTTTCTGAAAGATCCGTTCCTGCTGGATTCGATCTCAATTGGATCGAAGTCAAAGAGGCACGGAAAGCCCTGGCCATGTGCTCAGCTAATTTTTACTCTCATCCCTCCCGCCAGATGTCAGTTGTGGGAGTCACTGGAACCAAAGGAAAAACCACCATTACCTACATCTTAGAAAGCATTCTTAAGAGATCCGGTCTGCCAACAGGAGTTATTGGGACCATTTCTTACCGTGGTCCTGGCCTGAACATGACAGCGGGAAGAACGACTCCCGAGGCTCCCGATCTGCAAAGAATGATGAAAACAATGGTCCAGCAGAATGCCTCTCACTGCCTTATGGAGGTTTCCTCTCACTCCATAGACCTGGATAGGATAATCGGGATCGATTTCGACGTTGTCGTCTTCACAAATCTGAGCGGTGAACATCTTGACTATCACCTCACCATCGAGAGATATTTCGAAGCCAAAAAAAAGCTTTTTCTATTGAACCAGAAAAAGCGAATGGCCGTAGTCAACACAGATGATCAATGGGGAAATAAGCTGACCGAAGAGCTGGATAGGAACATCCTCACCTATGGTCTCAATCCCAAAGCCATGATAAGGGCCGAAGAATTCACTTTATCCGAGAATGGAATAGAGTTGATCCTTAACTATCCGGCAGGAAAAATGAAAATCTCCTCTCCCCTCTTGGGACGGCCTAATCTATACAATATATTGGCAGCCGTTGCAGTAGCTTTGACCCTCAAAGTTCCTGAATCTGGCATTGCCGAAGGAATTTCTTCACTCCGAGTAGTCCCAGGCCGGTTTGAAAGAATCAAAAATTCCCTTGGTCTCCGTATCTTCGTCGATTATGCCCACAACGACGATGCGCTGCGTAATCTTCTAGAAACCGCCAAAGAGCTTGCTCCTCAAAAAGTCATTCTCGTTTTCGGAGCGGGAGGAGACCGGGACAAAACAAAGAGACCCAGGATGGGAGAAGTGGCCGCAAGACTCGCTGACTATACCATCGTCACCTCCGATAACCCGCGTTCTGAAGACCCCCTGAGCATCGTTTCTGATATCGAGAAAGGCATGAAAAAGTCAGGACACAGCTCCTACGAGGTTGAGGTCGATAGAAGAAAAGCCATCGAACGAGCACTTGCCATTGCCGAACCAGGGGATTATGTTCTGGTGGCAGGCAAGGGGCACGAGAATTATCAAATCGTGGGTGATAGGATTATTCCTTTCAATGACATCGAGATCATCCAGCAATTGCTGAAGAAACAAATAAGGATGAATCCAATTGGTTGAACTCTATTTGAATGAGGTCGCAGAGAAAACAGGAGGAAAAATTCTCCAGGGCTCCTCGTCCACTTTGTTTCACACATTCAATATCGACTCGCGTCTGACTCGACAGGGAGGACTTTTTTTTGCGCTCATCGCCCAGAGAAACGGCCATACTTATGTATCCGATGCCGTCCAAAAGGGTGCAGTTGGAGCAGTTATTTCTCAAGAAATCATGCCGCCCAATTCCGATATGGCTCTGATCATGGTCGACGATACTCTATTGGCCCTTCAAAATCTTGCTCAGAAGGTCCTTTCCGGCCACAAGGCTCGTGTCGTTGGCATTACGGGGAGTATAGGAAAGACAACCACCAAAGAGTTTGCGGCGTCTCTTCTTTCCAAGAGTTTCAAAGTTCTCAAATCAGAAGGAAACTTCAACAACCATATCGGTGTCCCCCTCACCCTTCTCAGGCTCAAGGATTCCCACCAAATCTTGGCATTAGAGATGGGGATGAGCGCTCCTGGTGAGATTTCTCGACTCACCCAAATCGCTCCTCCTGATATCGCTGTCATCACGAACATCCATCCCGTCCACCTGGAATTTTTTGAAGATATCGAGCAGATCGCAAGGGCAAAAAAAGAAATCCTTGACGGGATGAAGCCTTGGGGAACGGCCATCCTCAACGGAGACGATCCGTTGGTTGAAAAAATCAGTGGGGACTGGAAAGGAGCGAGGATCGGTTTTGGCCTTTCCAAGCATTGTGACATTCGGGCCACGAACATCCGGAGAATGGGCATCCAAGGACTTGCTTTTGATCTTATTTACAACAATAAAAAAGAAAGAATTCATTTCCCTTATTTTCATACCAGCTTTCTGTACAACTTTCTCGCAGCTGTCGGCGTGGCACAAGCATTCTCTACTCCTTCGGAGGATCTCCTCCAACAGATACAAACTCTCAAACCCATTGCGATGCGAGGGAAAATATACCATCTCGAGAATGACATCATTCTGATCGATGACAGCTATAATTCGAACCCGGTTGCCCTGGAGTCTTCTCTGAGAGACTTATCTGAAATCCCCGCAAAAAGAAAAGTGGCTGTATTGGGGGACATGTTGGAGTTGGGGAATCAGAAAGTCAAATATCACATCCAGGCCGGAGAACAGGTGAAAGCATACAACTGCGACATCCTTGTTACGGTTGGACCTCTCAGCCAGTACATAGCAGAGGGGGCAGCTAAATCCAGAATGAGAGAAGACCATATTTTTTCTTTCTCCGACTCAGAAGACACCGCTGATCATATCGAGCCTCTCCTGAAGAGAGGAGACCTGGTTCTGGTTAAAGGATCAAGAGGTGTGAGGACAGATAAAATCGTCAAAAGGTTGAGGAAAAAAGGAATCTGATATGCTGTATTGGCTTCTGGAACCGCTTAAAGAATATTCCATCCTATTCAATCCAGTGGGATACATCACGGTCAGAACGGCTCTGGCTGGAATTACTGCTTTGCTCATTTCCTTTCTCCTCGGGCCCTTGATTATCAAGATGCTCAAGAAATTTCAACTGGGGGAAGAAATCAGCCCATACGGCCCAGAAAGCCATTTGAATAAGAAAGGCACGCCTTCGATGGGAGGAATTTTGATCATCGGAGCGACTCTCGTTCCCAGCCTTCTATGGGCAGACTTGAGCAACACCTATGTCCTGATGGCGATGACCACAATGACTCTTTTCGGCGCACTCGGCTTCTGGGATGACTACCTCAAGATAAAAAAACACAAATCGAGAGGATTGATCATACGCCATAAATTCGCCTACCAGATCCTTCTGGCTGGCCTGATTGGACTGGTACTCGTTTATCTCGGATTTCTTGGAGAGTTTGATCTCCACCTGAGCTTTCCGTTCTTCAAAAAATGGGTTCCTTATCTGGGATGGTTTTATCTACCGTGGATCATGCTCATTCTTATCAGCTCCTCCAATTCTGTCAACCTGGCCGATGGTCTGGATGGGTTAGCGATCGGATTAACACTCATCAGTGCCAGCGCTTTTTCAGCGCTGTGTTATTTTGCTGGACGAGCGGACTGGTCTGAATATTTGAACATATTCAGGGTTCCCCAAGCAGCCGAACTCACCATATTTGCAGGAGCCATGTCAGGAGCCTGTCTCGGTTTTCTCTGGTTCAACTGCCATCCTGCTCAAGTTTTTATGGGTGACGTTGGAGCGCTCTCTTTAGGAGGCACGATTGGAGCTATAGCCATTATGATCAAACAGGAATTTCTTCTTTTCATGGTTGCTGGAGTGTTTATTTTGGAAGCACTGTCTGTCCTGATTCAAATATTTTACTTCCGGCTGAGCGGAGGAAAAAGGATATTCAAAATGGCTCCTCTTCATCACCACTTCGAGCTCATGGGTTGGTCGGAACAGAAAATCGTGGTTCGGTTCTGGATCTTGGGAATCATATTTGCCCTTTTCAGTTTGACGACTTTGAAGTTGAGATAATATGGACTTAAAAGAGCAGAAAGTACTGATCGTCGGTTTGGGTAGAACAGGCGAAGCCGTAAGCACATTCCTCCTTCAAAAGGGAGCCCGAGTTAAAATCAGTGAACAGAAGAATGCCGAGGAATTGGATAAGCCCATTCCATTTTGGCAAAAAAAAGGAGTGGAGATCGAGGCCGGAGGGCACAAGCTCCATTCATTCCTAGAGGCCAGCATAATTATTCCAAGTCCAGGTGTCGCCTATCTTCCGGAGCTCGAAGAGGCAAAAAAAAAGGGGGTGCCTATCTTATCGGAAATAGAACTGGCCTTCAGGTTTTTAAATGGTAAAATCATAGGAATAACAGGAACAAATGGAAAATCAACCACGGCAACACTCACTCATAAAATATTGAAAGAAGGGGGATGCCGAAGCCATCTTGCAGGCAACATCGGCATTCCTCTGATTCAGTTTGTGAATCAGAGCCGTCCCGAGGATATCTACGTAACAGAGCTTTCCAGTTTCCAGTTGAAATATATTGATCAGTTCCGGGCAGCAGTCTCTGTATTTTTAAACATTTTTCCTGACCACCTCGACTGGCATATCGATTTTGATGACTATTATGAATCCAAGAAGAATCTCTTGCTCAAACAAAAAAGAGGAGACACGGCTATTTTGAACAGAGATGACTCGGGCGTATGGGCTTTGAGAAATCTAGGGGAATTTCGAGTGTATGCCTTCAGCCAAAAAAGCAAACTCTCCAGCGGCTGTTGGATCGAGAATGAGTGGATTATCCTCGCTGACGATAAGCAGGAAAGACTGATGAAGACGGATGAAGTCCCTCTTTTAGGTGCACATAACAGAGAAAATATCATGGCATCTGCACTGGTGGGGCATGTTTTTGGAATTCCATGCTCCTCCATCAAGGAATCCATCAAAAGCTTTAGCGGATTGGAGCACCGGTTGGAAAAAGTCCTGGCTCTCGATAACGTGGAATTTTTCAACGATTCGAAAGCTACGAATGTGGACGCTGCTCTCAAATCCATCCAGAGCTTCGATGAGCCCATCATCTTGATTTTAGGAGGAAGAGATAAAGGAGGAAATTTTTCCCTATTGAGAGAGCCCATCAAAAAGCGGGTGAAATCGATCATCCTTCTGGGTGAGGCCAGGGAAAAAATCGAAGAATCTCTGAACGGTACGGCTCCGATAATGAAAGCTTCCGATCTCAGAGAGGCGGTGCATTTGGCTTATTCGGCTGCCCGGCCTCAGGGAGTCGTGCTTCTGGCGCCGGGATGTTCGAGTTTCGACATGTTTCGTGATTTTGAAGAGCGAGGGAAAGCCTTCAAAACAGAGGTCATGGCATTAAAGGACGAGATGATTCAAAAGAAGGGATGAAGAATGGAAATCTTCAGAAGATATGGTTTTGATAAGCCTCTTCTCATCGCTACCCTTGCCCTTATTTCTCTGGGATTGATAATGGTCTTCAGTTCTTCGGGCGTGCTCTCCAGTGATAGGTATGGCCAACCCTTCCACTTCTTTATCCAACAGATCGTCGGAGCCGGCATCGGCCTTATGATGGTGATCGGCATAATCAGCGTGAGAAAACCATTTTACCAGAACACTTCCTTTGTTTACGGACTGGTGATTTTGACCCTGTCTCTGCTGGCCCTGAGCCTCGTTATGCCTGCGGTGGTCAAAACCAACCGGTGGATTCAGTTCTTGGGATTACGGTTTCAGCCCTCAGAACTGGCGAAAATCAGTCTCGTTCTCTTCTTTGCTTCCTACCTGGACCGGAAAAAAGAGAAACTGCATGAACTCCGGGCTCTAGTCTTCCCCTCAGCCACTCTCCTCCTGTTCATCCTGCTGATCATCAAAGAACCTGACTATGGAACAGCCCTTTTAATATTTTTGATCGCCATGATAATGCTGTTCATAGCCGGTGTGAAGCTGAGATATTTTTTCCTCTTGGGGGTGTGTTCTGTGGGTCTTTTTGCCTTTTATCTGCTCAGAGCCAGTTACAGAATCGACAGGATTGCCGCCTTTCTATCTCCCACCCAGGACCCTCAAGGCAGCGGATTCCAGATTATTCAATCCAAGTTGGCAGTCGGATCCGGGGGGCTTTTCGGGGTCAGCATAGGACAGAGCTCTCAAAAACTCTTCTTCCTCCCCTGCGCTCACACAGATTACATTTATGCAATCCTCGGAGAGGAACTCGGCCTTGTGGGAACCCTCACCATTCTTCTCCTGTTTCTTGTCATCCTATGGAGAGGTTTAGTGATCTCCTGGAGAGCCCCCAATCTGTTCACCCAAATAGCTGCCGCTGGTCTCACTTTTGCCATCTTCTTTCAGGCCTTGTTGAATATGACCATCGTGCTCGGTTTGGGTCCCCCTACGGGCTTTCCCCTTCCTTTGATGAGCTATGGAAGATCATCCTTAATCTGCACACTTTTTGGTATCGGGATTCTGCTTCATATCTCCCAACGGAAAGGAGCTTGGAACAGAAAAAAATGAGAGAGAAAAAGATCATCATCAGCGGAGGCGGAACCGCAGGACACATCCACCCTGCGATCGCTGTGGGCCAAAAATTGAAAGAGAGAGAGCCTGATTGTGCGCTTACCTTCGTGGGAACCACCCGCAGCTTGGAAAAACGCATTATGACACACTATGGGGTAAAATTTATTTCTCTTAACATTGAAGGAATCAAGGGGAAAGGGATCAAAATGATCAAATCCTTCTTCCTCCTTCCATTCTCCTTTCTCAAATCACTGGTCATTCTGATTCGCATCAAACCGCGCCTTGTCATAGGAGTCGGAGGTTACAGCTCTGGGCCGATCGTACTGCTTGCCTCCTGGCTAAAAATTCCCACTCTGATCATGGAACAGAACTTAAAGCCGGGCCTCACCAATAGGATTCTCCGGCGCTGGGTGCAAAAAGCCGTAGTGTCATTCCCGCAGTCGCTTCCTTATTTCGGGAAAAATGGCATCTTTATCGGAAACCCGGTAAGAGAAGAATTCTACACACTTGGGCCAAAGGAAAGAAATGACATGCTCACCCTGTTGCTCTTCGGCGGAAGTCAAGGATCACATTTTCTCAACATGTGCATGATGAAGACTCTTCCTCTATTAAGAAGAGAGAATGACCGCCTCAAAATTTTTCATCAGACAGGAGAGAAAGATTTCGTATGGGCCAAAGAAAAGTATGCCCAACAAGGTTTCGAGAAGGCAATCGTTGCTCCTTACTTCGATGATATTGCCAATTACTTCCAAAAATCGGATTTAATCATAAGCCGTGCCGGAGCTTCCACCATCGCAGAGCTCATTGCTTCACAAAAGGCCTCTGTGCTGATCCCTTTTTCTCAAGCGGCCGACGATCACCAGGTCTTGAATGCCAGGGAATTGGAACGGGTCGGCGGGGCTGAAGTCATCACCGAAAGTGAATTCAGCCCGGAAGTTTTTTCGCAAAAAATCCTGGGTTTTTTGCAGGATAAGGAAAAAATCAACAGAATGGAAAAAAATCTTACACCTCTTAAAACAGATAAGGTGGCAGATAAAATTGCAGACCTTTGTATTGAACTGATGGCAAAAGGATGTTAGGAGGATTCTCTGTGGCCAAGCCAGCATACATCAAGCTGAAAAACATCCATCTGATCGGAATCGGTGGTACAGGGATGAATGGCATCGCCGAAGTTCTTATAAATCTCGGATACGCAGTCTCGGGGACAGATATACAAAAGAATGAATCTACAGAACGGCTTTCCCGTCTCGGCGCAAATATCTCCATCGGTCATTCTGCAGAAAAAGTCAGAGGTGCCGATGTGGTTGTCACTTCTTCGGCTATTCAGAAAGATAATGTGGAAGTCAGAGAAGCGAGACGCCTCAAAATACCTGTCATCCCAAGGGCTGAGATGCTCGCCGAACTGATGCGAATGAAAAACGGCGTGGCTGTGGCAGGTTCCCATGGAAAGACATCGACGACCTCGATGATCGCTCAAGTTCTGGAGCAGGCAGGGCTTGATCCGACGATCATCGTGGGAGGAAGGCTCAACACCGTTGGAGCCCATGCCAAGCTGGGCGAGGGGGATTTTATCGTAGCAGAGGCGGATGAAAGTGATCGGTCCTTCCTTTACCTTTCACCCTTTATTGCAGTACTGACCAACTTGGACGCGGAACATCTCGATCAGTACAAGACCGTGGACGAGATCAAAAAGACTTTCGTTCATTTTGCGAACAAGGTTCCTTTCTACTGCCCGGTCATTCTTTGTCTGGACGACCCGAATCTCAGAAGCCTGATTCCCCTGCTGGAACGGAGGATCATTACCTATGGTTTTTCCAAGCAGGCAGATGTTTCTTCGCGGGACAACCAGCTTGAAAAATTTACCAGCCATTCAGTTCTTTATTGGAAGGGAGAAAAGCTGGGAGAAATGAAACTCAACGTGCCTGGATTTCACAGCATACAAAATGCCATGGCATCCGTTGCAGTAGGCCTCGACTTAGGTGTCCCCATACCCACTATCCTCCAGGCCCTGGAGAATTATTCAGGAATCGGCCGCAGATTCGAGCTGAAAAAAAGAGTGGACAGCATTTTGATTATCGAAGACTACGCCCACCATCCGACGGAAATCAAAGTGACCCTTGAAGCCGCCAAAAAAGGCTGGGGCTGTCGGACGATCGTCGTATTCCAGCCGCACCGCTATTCACGTCTTTCAGATCTGATGGAAGAGTTCGCTACAGCTTTCGATCAAGCAGACATTCTGATTCTCACCGAAATCTATCCTGCTGGAGAACAGCCTATCAAGGGAATCACAGGAAATGTCCTTTATAAGAAAATCCAGGCATTCGGACACAGGAAGGTCCATTATGTCAAAGATATGCGAAAAATACCTGCTCTGATTGCTAAGGTCGCCCTTCCTGATGACATGATAATGGTTCTGGGTGCGGGGAATATCAATGGGATTATTCCTGAAATCATCGACAACATGGAAAGGAGAATGTAATCTTGGCTGTCAACGTTCATGCATCGACAAAATACAAAAGTCGATCTCTCCTTTCTCGACAAACCTCATTCCAGCGAAAAAAGGGAAAGATAAAGACGAAAAAAATACAAAGGAAATGGAAGCTGAAGATCAAACACATTGGCTGCGTCTTTATCCTTTTCGCAGGTTTCTTCTATGGATTCAGCCGCCTCTATCTTTTCCTGATATCATGGGAACGACTCAACATCAAAGAAGTTGAAATCGCTTGTGCAAAGAGAGAAATTCAAAGGGACATCGCACGCTATTTTCACGGCAAATACTTGGGGAACATCCTCCTTCTGAACATCGGGCAACTCCAGGAGCGATTGGCTTCTCACCGATGGATTAAAAGCATCCACATCAGAAAAATCTTCCCTTCATCCATAAAAATCGAGGTTAAAGAAAGGATTCCATCAGCCCTTCTTCAAAAGGATTCCATTTATATGATCGATAAAGAAGGGATTCTCCTTGAACAGGTCCGCGCCGGGGCAGAACCCGACCTTCCTCTATTGATTGATGAGGGCGGCTTCCGAAAAGATATTGACCGAAAACTTGCTTTGGCATGGGAGTGTTTGGAGTCTCTTGACCCGGAAGATCGGGATAACGTTGCAGATATCGATCTTACCGATTACGAGAATGTATCTCTCAGATTGAAAGGCTCCGCCACCTGGCTGAGGCTCGGAAATGATAGGTTTCATGAAAAAATGAACTTATTCCACAAAAATGAGTCCCTATTCAGAAAATATGGGCCAATAGAATATATAGATTTCCGCTGCCAGGATCGCCTTGTTCTGCGGCCTCTGACCAATCAGTTTGCAGAAAACTTTAGCGACTCAGTGAAGGAGGTCTTCTGATGCCAAAAAACAGCTATATCGTCGGATTGGATATTGGAACGAAAAAAATCGCTGTTATCATCGGTGAAGTCACTGAAGAAAAGAAAGTCGAGATCATTGGAATTGGCACAGCCGAATCCAGAGGCCTGAGAAAGGGAGTGGTGGTCAACCTGGATACGACCGTTGACGCGATTAAAAAAGCACAAGAAGAGGCGGAGTTGATGGCTGGGGTGGAAATCGATGCTGCATTTATCGGAATCTCAGGAGCTCACATAAAAAGTTTCAACAGCAGAGGAGTCATAGCGGTGTCGGGCAAAAACAGAGAGATCGGAAGGGAAGACATCAAGAGGGTCATCGACCAGTCCAAGGCAGTCTCCATTCCGCCTGACAGAGAAATCATCCACATCATTCCACAGGAATTCGTTGTCGATGAGCAGGATGGGATCAAGGATCCCCTTGGCATGAACGGCATCAAGCTCGAAGTCAACGTCCACATCGTCACTGGCGCCACCACATCGGTACAAAATCTGAGAACCTGTGTCACTCGCGCCGGGATCGAGATCGAGCAAGTCGCGCTCAACCAGATCGCGACGAGCTCTTCTGTCCTCACTCACGATGAAAAAGAGCTCGGTGTGGGACTGATTGACATCGGCGGCGGAACGACCGAGGTCGCGATCTTCGAACGGGGAAGTCTCTGGTACACTTCCGTTATTCCGATTGGAGGTGATAATTTCACCAACGATATTGCTGTCGGCTTGCGCACACCCATTCCTGATGCTGAAAAGATCAAGAAAAAGTATGGCTGTGTATCCCATCCTCTGGTAGAGGAACAAGAAACCATCGAAGTTCCTACTGTGGGCAGGGGAAAAAAACCCCGTGTTCTTTCCAGACAGTTGTTGGCTGATATCATCTATCCGCGGGCAGAGGAAATTTTTCGCCTTGTGGATAACGACATCAAAAGAATGGGTTACGAAAAATCTCTCAATTCTGGAATCGTTCTCACCGGAGGAACGGCTCTGTTGGACGGGTTGGAAGAAGTGGCCGAGGAAATATTCGACCTTCCTGTCCGCAGAGGAGATCCCAGCGGAGTTGGAGGACTCGTGGATCGGGTCAGCACCCCGGATTACGCGACCACTGTGGGTCTGATTCAATATGGATACAGGCTTTATAAAGAAAAAGGTCTGCCGAGAGACCGAAAAAAGGGCTTCTGGTCAAAATTTAAAGATTGGCTAAAAGAGGCGTAGGAGGAAAAATGAGCGATCTTATGAAGGGCAAACTTAAGTTTCACTTGGTGGAGGAGCGCTTCGGTGCAAACATCAAGGTCATAGGCATCGGCGGAGGAGGAGGAAACGCCATCAACCGGATGATCGAGGCCGGGATCGAAGGCGTCGAATTCATCGCTGTCAACACAGACCTCCAGGCGCTCAGCAATAACGCCGCGGGAATGAAAATACAGATAGGAAATCAGCTTACCAAGGGACTGGGATCAGGAGGAAGACCGGATATTGGCAAGGAAGCAGCCATGGAAGATACAGAAAAGCTTCTCGAGATCATCGAAGGCGCGGACATGGTTTTTTTAACCACCGGACTTGGAGGAGGAACTGGAACAGGAGCAACACCGATCCTGGCCAACCTTGCCTCGGAGATGGATATTTTGGCAATCGCCATCGTGACTCTTCCTTTTGAATTTGAAGGTAGAATCCGCGCGAAGCAGGCGCATGAAGGACTGGGTGAGCTCAAGGGAGCCGTGGATACAGTCATTTCTATCCCCAACGAGAGGCTTTTGGAAACTGTAAACCTCGATACGTCTATCCAGGATGCATTCAAGATGGCAGACGACATTCTGCGCCAAGCGGTCCAAGGCATTTCCGACCTCATCACAAAGCCGGGACTGATCAACCTGGATTTTGCCGATGTCAAATCCGTTATGAAAGGAATGGGGATGGCTTTCATGGGAACCGGTATCGCTTCAGGAGAAAACCGAGCTGTCGACGCTGCCCACAAGGCAATATCCAGCCCGCTCCTTGTTGATACATCCATAGAAGGCGCCCATGGTGTGCTCATCAACATCACAGGGGGCGCGGACATCACCCTCCTGGAAGTATCCAAGGCTTCTGAACTGATCCACAGCCTGGCACATCCAGATGCCAATATCATATTCGGTACAGTCATAGACGAGGGTATGAAAGAAATGGTAAAGGTGACTGTGATCGCGACAGGATTCGACCAAACACAGGAGGAAAGCGTCTCCCCTGCCGATTTTGCGCAGCCGCGTCCTAAGACTCCGCCTCCTTTTGAAATTCCCCAGCAGACACCGCCTTACATCTTCGAGCCCAAAGGAAGCGAAACCCTCTGGCAAAGACCTGCCTGGGAAAAACAGTGGGAACCCTTTGAGACCCCTTCTTTCATCCGGCGCAACAAACAGACCTCCCTGAAAAAACACCCTCATGAGTCAAGCTGATCTGGCCGTCCTCAACTGCAGCCAGCTACTGACCTGCAGAAGCTCGACCCCGAAGAGAAGAGATGCACTTCAGGATGTCGGGCTGCTGGAAGACGTTTCTATCGCCTCCTTGAAGGGAAAGATTGTTTACATTGGAAATGAAGAGTCATTCCAGCATGAAATTCAGATGACTGACATGGCCGTTTGCCTCGATGGAAAAGGCCTGGTCGGGCTTCCTGGTTTCGTGGATTCTCACACCCATCTTCCCTTTGCAGGAACCAGAGAAGAAGAGTTCGTTCTTAGATTGAAGGGATACACCTACCAGCAGCTGGCCCAACAGGGTTTGGGCATCCAAACAACTGTTGACGCCACTCGGAAAGCCTCTGAACCGGAGCTCCTGGACCTCTGCCTTTCACGTCTCGACAGCATGCTGCTCCACGGGACGACGACCGCAGAAGCCAAGAGTGGATATGGACTGAATCTGGAGGATGAATTGAAACAGCTTCGTATCCTGAAAAAAGCGGATAAGATCCATCCCATCGATATCGTTCCGACATTTATGGGCGCCCATGAGGTTCCTGCGGAATACAAAGGCCGAAAAAGCGAATACATAAACCTCATCATGCAGAAAATCTTGCCAGAAGTGAAGAAAAACAATCTGGCAGAATTTTTCGATGTTTTCTGCGAGGAGGGTGTCTATTCGGTAGAAGAGACCAGAGATCTCGTACGAGCAGCCAAAGATCATGGATTGAAAATCAAAATACACGCCGATGAATTCGAACCTCTCGGAGGCACCCAGCTCGCTGTGGAGGAAAAAGCCACGTCTGTTGACCATCTGGCCGCTATAACAGAGGATGGGATAAAAAGAATCGCCCAGAGCGAAACAGTCGCAACCCTGCTTCCGGGGGTATCGTTTTTCTTGATGCAAGAGAGAAAGGCGCCGGCCCGAAAACTCATCCAGGAAGGAGCCATAGTGGCCGTGGCCACAGATTTCAATCCAGGAAGTTCAATGACCGAGTCCATGTACTTTATCCTGCAGCTCGCCGTGTTTACCCTAAAAATGGAGATCGAAGAGGCCATAAACGCGGCAACTGTTAATGCCTCCTATGCCCTAGGGAAATTTGAGCAGTTAGGAAACTTGGAACTCGGAAAAAACATGGATCTGATTCTCCTTGACACTCCAAATTATCAATCTTTGATCTATCATTTGGGTGTCAATCCGATAAAGCACGTTATCAAGAACGGCAAAGTCGTTGTCCGAGAAGGAAAAATTCTGGCAAGGCCAGAAGGTTCTCATTAAGTCGTCTTTTTAACCGGTTTTATTAAATCCTCGATCTTTGCTGCAGACAACAAACCCTGATTCAAACAAACTCGGGAAGTTGTTTCTCGTGTTCTGATCTCATAGCAATGAAGCGGTGCACGTGATTTCCACCATTCCCAATACTTTTTGACAGATTCACCGCAGAGTTCTCTGGCTTCCCTTCTGGGTTTCTTCAACAGACCAGAGGCAAAACCGATACTCATTATCCCGCCAGTAAGAAATCCACAAAGATCCTTGTGGTACAGCCCTCCTCCGAAACCAGCAGCCGCCCAGACCAACTCTTCTGGTCTATCCAGGTATCGGAGTGAGACCAAAACAAAAGATTCCGCACAACTGTATCCTTGGCCGAAATATTTATTCAATTCTTTGGCCATAGGCGATTTTTCAATTCGCTCCATATCTTCAGCCGAAAGTTCCGTCTTGACTTCCTGCGGGTGCATGGGACCTGAGCTCAAAGGTGAGGATAAAGAATATAAAGCGTTTCCAACCATCAGACTTGAAGCTGCCGCCACAAATTTTCTCCTCGATATATTCGACTTCAATTCTTGCATATTTATCTCCTTATGTGATTTTGCAGTCATGATTGAAGAGGGAACAAAGGTTCGAGACTTTTGGCAAGCGTCATAAGCTGCCGCTTTTCTTTGTCATTGATCGGAGTGAAAGAATGGGCAATTTCCAATGCTCTTTTGAAGAGTCTGATGTCCCCGGGTGGGACTGCAGCAGTAATCGGCTGTGAAAGAGCGAAGCGAAAAGCCAGATAGGCCTCTTCCGGGTCAGTAATAGGCTGATACCAGGCCTTGGGCCAATTTTCTCTCTGGACATTGTCAGGCCATGGCTGGCGAGCCAATCCTTTGATAGCCAATATTCCCATTCTCTTCTCTCTTGCCTTTTCGATGACCTCCGCTCCAAAATTTTCTTTATAGTAGGAGACGTAATTTATGGGAAAGAGTACGGTATCGAAATCAAATTGATCCATGGCCCTCAAAGCAGCCTCAGATGAATGGGCAGAAAATCCGATATACCTGATCTTTCCCTCCTCCTTAGCTTTCAGGAAAGAATCCATGGCTCCCCTCCATCCTAATGCCCGATCCACCTCCCGGATCTCCTCCAAGGCATGGAGTTGATAAAGATCGATATGATCTGTCTTCAGCCTCAGAAGCGATTGATTGAGTTCCTCTTCGGCTCCTGCGCTGTCTCTTTTCTGTGTTTTACAGGCCAGAAAAACGTCCTCCCTGAAAGGTTTCAAGGCAGGTCCAAGGAGTTCTTCTGCATTGCCGTATGTCGGAGCAACATCAAAATAGTTCACTCCATGGTCGATTGCATTTTGAATAATCTGGTTCACTCTTTCCTGTTTCTCGTTCATATAAACCACTCCACCCAGCCCAACGATGGAAAGGTGTTCTCCAGTTTTTCCCAAAATCCTCCTGGGAAGAGGTTTCCTTCTGATCTTTTCGATTTGGTCAGCTCCGCTGTTTCTCCCATTATGAGAATTGAGAAATCCCCAGAGTCCAATCACGCTCGTTTTCAAAAAATTCCTTCTTCTCATCCGTATACCTCGATTTTTAATCATTCTATCAAATAACCTGGATCATTCACAAATAATCCAGACAATATGGAAGCATCACCAGACAATCCCACATTGCTGTATTATTCAAACATGATAGGAAACCTCTCCACTTTCTTTCGATGATTCAGATGGCATGGGGAATGGCTTTTATGCGGGACCGTACTCAGTCGAAGTAACCGATAAGCTCATCTCGGTTCAAACCCTGGTCGAGGGCAACACGAACGACTGTCCGGGCAACCTTGTGGTGCACTTCTCTCTCCAAGGGACTGGGAACCAGCTCACCGGGGCTGGCTGATTCGGCAATCGTGTGGGCTGCTGCCAACAGCATTTCACAGGTTATTCGCGGCACATCGGCATCCACAGCTCCCCGGAATATGCCAGGGAAACCGAGAATATTGTTCACTGACTTTCCATCCGCAGCGAAAGCGGCTCCAGAGGCCTTGGCTGTCTCAGGATCGATCTCCGGATGGGGGTTGGAAAGCGCCAGGATAATCTGTCCCTGCCGAACCATCTCTGGCCTGATCAATCCGGGAACTCCAGTTGTGGCGATCACCACATCACAGGAAGACATGATCTCACCCAACTGAGAAGGCTGTCCTCCTTCTTTCTCCAGCCTTTCCAAGGCATCCTCTGAAACATCGGCTCCCAAGACGGGCTTTTTTAAATAATGCATCAGCATCTTGGAAACAGCCAGCCCCGCCGCGCCGAGACCCACCTGCCCGATACGGCACTCATTCAATTTGACATGGGCCATCTTGGCCGCATTCAAAAGCGCCGCTGTCACTACGACGGCTGTCCCATGCTGGTCATCGTGCAGGACCGGTATGTGTCGAGACGTCCTTTCAACCGCGCTTCGATTTCAAAACAGCGCGGAGCGGATATATCTTCAAGCTGGATGGCGCTGAAGGTCGGAGCAATATTCGCAATGGACTCGACTATCTTATCTGTATCCTTTGTATCGAGGAGGATCGGAACTCCGGATAATCCAACAAGGGTTTCCATCAGTGTGGCTTTCCCTTCCATCACCGGCATGGCTGCTTGAGGCCCGATGTCCCCCAATCCTAGCACAGCCGATCCATCGGTGACTATAGCCACAAAGTGACGGATGGATGTGAATCGCCGAACCAGCGAGGGATCTTTTTTGACCTTCAAGCAAACCTCAGCCACGCCAGGCGTGTAGACTCTGCGCAGTTGTTCCAAAGTATCGATCTTATAGCGGCTGCGGATGGCGATTTTTCCACCCTGATGCAATTCGAGCACTTCATCTCGGACTTCGATCAACTCCACATCCGGAGTTTCCTGTGTTATCTGGATCAATCTATTCATGTGGGATTGGTCATCGGCGAATACGACGATATCCCGGACGATGGTTGCACTTCCCATATGGACAGTCCGGATTTCCCCTAAAAAACCGCCCGCGTCTCCAATCGTCGCGAGGAGATTTCCCAAAGCTCCTGGTTTTTGTTTGAGACGACAACGCAGAGTCCGTAAAAGTTTGTTTTCCCACCACATTCTCTTATCCCCAGGTAAAATTAACGGGTTTTGATCTCTTTAGCAATCAAAAATGCTCAAGATAGAGGAGCCGATCTGTCGTTCCTTTCTTTCGAGAACTCGGTTATTGCATGATAGGGACAGAAATCGGAACAAGCTCCACATTCAACACACTTCTTCCCGTCGATTTCGGGAGTTTCGTAATCCTTTTGATTTACGGCCCCAACTGGACAGATTCGGACACATGGACAAGTATGATCTTCCGGACATCTCTGTTTGATAACGAAGGGCATTTTTCTCCTATGAGAAAGAGAGGATGCTCTTCAGATGATCTTCCAGCTGGTTCTGAGGCTTGAATCCGACTATCCGTTCTACAACCTCTCCTTCCTTGAAAACCAAAAGCGAAGGAATGGCCAAAATCTGATATCTCTGGGCGGTCAGGGCATTCTCATCTGTGTTGAGTTTGACGACCTTCAGGTTATTCCCCATTTTCTTCGCGACAGCGTCCAAAATGGGTGTCATTATCTGGCAAGGGCCGCACCACGGTGCCCAAAAATCTACCAGAACCGGAGTGTCAGATTCTAATACCTCTGACTGAAATGTATTTTCGCTGACTTCTTTGATTTCTGCCATTTTATTTTACTCCTCACTCAAATATTTTCATGATATTTATGACTCTTTGATCAGAAATTCTGTAACAAATTTTGTTTTTATCTCGCCTCCCCTCTATAATACCAGCCGATCTCAACACTCCCAGATGTTGGGAAACGTTTGGCTGAGGGAGGGCCAAGCATTTTTGAATTTCTCCGACACAACATTCCTTCTCCAGTAGATTCGCCAATAGATTCAGGCGCGCAGGATGAGCGAGTGCCTTGAACATCCAAACCATCTCTTTATGAGACTGCCTTTTAGTCTTCATAGCTCTCATCTCAATGTCAAAAGCAGTCCCAACAGCATTCCGTACACGATACTGGTCCAAGGATTCCTGGTTATGGGACAGTACCCTGTTTTACATCCTATAAACCTGTACAAGAGAAAACCGAAAAATCCTCCCGCAACGACACCGATAGCAATCTTCAATTTATCCTTCTTCATCTTGATAATTTAATATTCGAATATTATTATATATAACATTTTTTATATGTCAAGTAAAATTTTTTTAAAAATATTTATCCATCATCCTGTACTGAATGGCTTCTGAAAGGTGCACCGGACGAATTTGCTCTTCCCCGCTCAGATCTGCGATGGTCCGTGCCACCTTCAAAGCACGATTGTAAGCCCTCGCACTGAATCCGAGACGGTCAACCGCCATTTCCAGAAGCTCCCTTCCTTGTTCATCGATCGGGCAGTACTTCTTGATATCTTTCGCCTCCATTTGTGCGTTGCAAAAAATCCTCCTCTCTCCATATCTTCGAAGTTGCCTTTCTCTAGCCCTTGAAACTCTCTCCCTTATCTCCGAGGACGTCTCGCCTTCTTCTTTTGCGATGATTTCTTGAAATTCGACCTTGGGAACTTCGATCTGGATATCGACCCGATCGAGGAGAGGCTTGGAGATCTTTGAATAGTACCGCGTACACTGACTTTCCGTTATTTCCGTCTTCATCGGACCCGTCCCAAAAAAAGCATCTCCAAAGGAATTCATGGCAGCTACCAACATAAAAGAAGATGGAAACGTGACACTCATCAAAGCCCGAGATATGGTGACCATTCTGTCCTCCAAGGGCTGCCTCAAATCCTCGAGGACTCTCTTACGGAACTCGGGAAGTTCATCTAAAAACAAAACGCCATTGTGTGCTAAGCTAACCTCTCCTGGACGAGGGACAGCGCCTCCTCCAATCAATCCCGCATCCGAGATGGTATGATGGGGAGCACGGAAAGGCCGTTCTGCGATGGCCCCCTTTTCCTTCAGCAATCCAGCGGCGCTGTAAATCTGGGTTGTCCCGATGATTTCCTCAAAACTCATCGGGGGAAGTATGGTGGGAAGCCTTCTTGCCATCATGGTCTTCCCAGCGCCTGGGGGCCCGATCATGAGAACATTATGAGAACCAGCAGCAGCCACCTCCAAAGCCCTTTTGACATGTTGCTGGCCTTTGATCTCTCGAAAATCCAAATCATACGCACTCTCTGGGAGAAGTTGTTGGTGAGAAAATTTTCGGGGAGGTGTGGCCTCTGGACAGTTCAACAAATCCACCACCTGCACCAAATTCTCCATACTGAAAATTCCGATCTCCTGCACAAGACCCGCTTCCTTTTCATTTTCCCTGGGGAGGACGATCCCTTTAAATCCCAATTCCTTGGCCATAACCGTGGAAGAAAGAATCCCCTTAACAGGCTTCAGTCTTCCATCCAAAGCCAGTTCTCCTAAAAAAAGATATTTTTCCAAACTCTCCTTCGGAAAGAGTTCCATATGGGCGAGGATGCCAAGAGAAATCGGGAGGTCAAATGCCGAGCCTTCTTTTTTTCTGTCGGCAGGAGCAAGGTTTATGATGATTTTTCGGGAGGGAAATCCATAGCCACAGTTTTTGAGTGCTGCTCTCACCCTTTCCTTGCTTTCCCGAACAGCTGGATCCGGCAGTCCCACAGTGGTGAAACCAGGCAGACCAAATGATATGTCGACTTCCACATCCACGAGATAGGCTTCGATACCGACAAGAGATGAACTCGAGACTTTGAACAGCATTGTGCCTCAGATATACAGACGAGGAATGTATCGGAATTATGTCACTCGGGAGAAGACTTGGGGAATGGTTATTCTTTTCCGCGGCTCGTAAACTCTTTGGCGAGATTTTCCAGCTCTTTTTCGATATCTTCTTGGCTCTTGAACTTGACCTTTGTCATTCGGATGGGAGCGGACTCCTCCTTGGCGGCGAATGCGATCTCTTCTTTTAACACCGGTTCTGCGGCCTCTTCTTCTTCCCTTTCTCTAACCCTATCTCTCTTCACGAATCTTCTCTGCTTTACCGTAATTTTTTCCTTGACCCTGGGGATAGCCTGTTTTGTGATTTGCTTGAGAGTCTCAAAAACTCCTGTTCCTTCGATTGCACAAGATTCTACAAAGGGAAAACCATGAGGATTCAAAAGGCTGTTAAACGTTTCCACTGGGACGAGATTCTCGAGATCCCGTTTGTTGTATTGAAACACTAAAGGTATGGCATTTAAATCCATATCGTGTTCTAAAAGATGACTCCGGAGATTATCAAAGCTTTCAAGATTGGCATCGAGAAGAGGGATTTGAGAATCGGCCACAAAGACAATGCCATCCACCCCTTTCAGCACGCTTCTTCTCGATGACTCATAAAACACCTGACCCGGGACAGTCATGAGCTGCAAATGAATCTTGAAATCGTCGATGACTCCGGCCTTTATAGGCAAAAGATCAAAAAAAAGAGTCCTTTCTGTATCGGTTTCCAGGCAGATAAGCTCGCCGCGAAAATCTGCATCCATATTCGTATAGATATACCTGAGATTTGTGGTTTTGCCGCTCAGACCTGGTCCGTAGTAGACAATTTTGATGGCGAGATTACCCGTTGTATAATTGATGAATGCCATCAGCTTTTTTTGCCTGACTTGTTTCTTAACATAATCAATCTGTCCAGTCAAATCCGATCTCGGCGTTTCTCTCTATAGAAACCGACCTCGATTCAAAGAATTCTTCATTTATTTAGTCAATCAAGTTCCAAATAAGATGAACATTATATCAGAGTTTTTTTCTGAGATCAGCCTCCGAGGAAATCAAAGAGTTTGATATATTTTTCCGTGACCTTTGGCCAGGAATAATTGGCCCTCACATACTTCAGCCCGTTTTTTCCCATCGTCTCGTTGAGTTTTTCATCATTCAGAAATAGGTCCAATACCGCTTCGAATTCCTCGTAACTTGTATAATACAGCCCACTTTTCCCTTTGACGCAATGCTGCCGGAGAGGCTCGGTTTTTCCCTGCACAATTATGGGAGTTTGGACAGCCAGGGACTCGAGTGCAGCCATACAGAGGCTTTCGAAATAGGAGGGATGGACGGTCGCTGATGCGGCGTGCATCGCTGCATTTTTATCTTGGGGTGAAACAAAACCCAGATATTTTATACCAGGATGAGAAGGCAGCTGCATCAGCAATTTGCCGATCAAAACCAGCCGAAGTTCAGGATGCCTTCGATGAAATCTCATGAAATATCCGATGAGTTCCTCACATCCTTTCCCTGCCTCGATCCGGCCTGCATAAAGGATATAAGGGGGGACAATCCCGTGTCTGCTCAATAATTCAGTTGAGATCATCTCATGGGGAATGTCGACACCGACTCCTACAATTTCCTGATATTTGTTCTCGAAGGAAAACAGCCGGCTGAGCATCTCTCTCTCAGACTCTGTGTTGAACATGAATGCCTCGGGAATAGCGAAAACCTCTTTCATGATTTCAAGGTGTAGAGCCGGCTCATCATGAGCCGTGGGCACCAGAACCTTTTTTCCCTGCACCTTTTTTAGGCCCCAATATGTGCTGTAATACAGGTAAGTGAAGAAAATGAAAAGATCATGCTCGCTCTCCTTCTCCAGGGCTGACAGGAGTGCTGGGCTGAAAGGTCCTTGGTCCTGCATCCATTTCCATTCATCCTCTTGGGTGTGCTCGTTGAAGAATATCCAATCAGAGTAAGCGTTGAACGATTCGATGTCTCTCTCCTCTTTTACAGGGAACCGTCTGATGACCACTCCATTCAGGAGAGTTTCTCCACTGGGATATTCATTCCTCCAGGTGACGTAATCTTTTGCTGTCGTGGTATAAACGGTGCAGTCGTATCCTGCCTCGACCAGTTTTTCGGCGATCTGACGGCAGTGCAATTCAGAACCCCCCATGACCTCTTTGCCGTATCGCTGGACTACAAAAGCAATCTTCATTTTTTCAAATCACTGATTATTCGGCCAAGAAAATCTCGAACGTTCTTTTCCTTGAATTTTCTCAAACGCTGCCGCTGTCCTTGTATGACTTTCTGTCTCACCTCCTGATCGTGAGAAATATAATTGATGAGTTCAGAGACATACTCCACTCGTTTTTCTTTTATCAGAACCCCTGCGCCATCTAATGTGTACGGAACAGCTGTGCAGTCGTATGCGATAATAGGCAGGTCAAAAACCATGCTCTCGATAAAGGGAAGGCCAAAGCCCTCATGCTCGCTCAAGGAAAGAAAAACATCTGCAACCTTGTAAAGGGCGAACATTTCCTCATCCGGAATATGTCCGGTGAAGCAGATCTCTTCAGGCCGAAGATAAAACTCATCGGCAAAACGAATCAAGCTCTGGAAATATACGGGAAGCGAGGAGGTTTTCCCCACTACAATCAGGCGCACTAGGGGTGAAACATATTTTTTATAGGTAAAAAGGACCCGGATGAGATCTTCAATTTTTTTGTTAGGGACAATCCGGCCCACAAAAAGGATATTTGTTCTCTCGTCATCGAATAATGTGTAAAAAAACCGGCTCATTGGCTGGTCATACTTTTCGAAATCGATGAAAAGGGGGAAAACTTCGGTTCTCTGAAATCCGAGAGAGACCAGCTCCTTCCGGTTAAATTCCGAATCAGCCAGCGCCACCGTCACGTGGGGAACGAGAGATTCGAGCTCTTCCCGGCCGGTCCTGGAGATTCGCTCCATCTCGTGACTGAAGTCCGTGAAGAACTCTTTGGGAGTCAGGTTGTGATAGATGATGGCTTTCCGGGAAGGCGAATCCACAAAAGCCTTGGACAATGGAGAGGGCAAAGCAAAATGCAAGATGGTGATATCTGTAGGCCTGGGGATTTGATATTCAGAGAACAATCTCGAGCTCTTTTCGAGTCCTTTATCACGGCTCAAACAGTATATCTCCGATTGAAATCCCCGGGAGAGGAAATATTTTTTCATGTGGAGGGCTGTATCCCCGATGGCATCTCCGCGATGGAAGGCTGGAACGAGCTGGTCGATTCTCATTTCTTCATGACTGTTTTTATGTGGTCGAGAAGAATTCGGCCCACATTATCCGTGCTGTATTTTTCGAGTGCTTTCTTTTGGGAATTGAGGACTGCCCTCCGAAAAGAATCTCCCCTCTGTAACTGATCTAAAAGCGCCGCTGTCCTCAAAAAATCTTTTTCGCGAAGGAGGATTCCCCCGCCGTTCAAGGTTTCCTCTACAGCACCGGCCGCATAGGCCACCACAGGGAGTCCCACATAGAAAGATTCGACCAGAGGGACTCCAAATCCTTCATGTTCGCTCATGCTCAGGTAAACATCTGCGAGGCGAAAATAAGAGAGGAGCTCTGCGAAGTCTACATTCCCTGTAAAATGGACATCTTCCATGTCCAATTTGAGCACCAATTCCTGGAGAGCGTAAAGATAGCGCTCCATTCCTCTAAAATCACCGATTAAAAGCAGCTGCGAGTCGGAATTAAAATATTTTTTATAAAAATAAAAAATCCTGATAACATCTTCGAACTTTTTGTTCGGAATGACTCTCCCTACAAACAAAATAGTCCATTTCCTTCCAGAATAGGTTTCTCGAATAACAGGGTCATCATCTCGATCAAATTTGGAGAAATCAATCAGTAAGGGGAGGACGCCGGTTTTTGAGTATCCAAAAGATTTCAGCTCCTTCTGGTTGAATTCGGAGTCGCCGAGTGCCAGGTCCACCTTATCCACAAAACGCCTGATTTCGAGTCGACCCTTATAGCATTCTCGGCTCAAGACCCGGTGGTAGTCCAAGAAATACTGGTAAGGCGTGATATTGTGGTAGATCATGATCCTTTTATCTGGTATCCGGAAAAACAACTTGCTGACAGGAGAACCGATAGAGAAATGAAAAATGACCACGTTGGAAGAAGAGCTGAACTTACCGTATTCTCTAAAATCATGGGCAAGGCTGGCCATTCGAGGTTCATAGAACCTGGTGAATATTTCAGATTCATAGCCCTTCGACCTCAAGGTTTTCTGTATCTCCAGCATTTCATCCGAAATTGCATCTCCATAGGTCAGAGACGTTGCGAACTGATGGATGGCCATTAACTGTCCTTTTCCAGTCTGTCAAGGAGGGAAAGATATTTTCCTTCTATGACTTCCCATGTGTAGTTATCCTGGAAATACTGCTTTCCATTTCTCCCCATCGCTTCGCGCAGGCGTTGCAATCGGAGAAGAAGCTTAAAGGCTTCATGGAATTCTGCATAATTCTGGTAAAACAGCCCAGCTTTGCTTCTCAGACATTGGCCTTTTAAAACATTGCACTGCGCGTTGGCGAGGACGGGCTTCCCGAGGGCCCATGCTTCGAGCGTAACCATGGAGAGGCTCTCGTAAAAAGAGGGCATCATCAGGGCCAGAGAACCATCCAATCCAGAGAATTTGTCCTCCTCGGACAAGAATCCTAGATAGACAATATCCGGATGAGAAGGGATGTTCAGTTTGCTGCTTCCGACGAGAACCAGCTTCACATCCACAGATTCGTCTTTTTTAAACTGCTGGAAATAATTGAAAAGCTGAACACAACCCTTATTCTCATCGATTCTCCCTATGTAGATGACATAGTTCCCATTGAGACCAAATGTTTGACGAAAATTCTCGGAGGAATACGAGAGAGGGATTTCAGTTCCCACGCCCACAACGTCTCCTGTAATATTCTCATTTCGAAACAGCGTGTTGATCATCCTTCTCTCTTCAACAGAATTGTAAACCAAAGCTCGAGGCTTTTTGAACAATTCCTTAAATATGTGGAGATGAATGACCGGATCATGCTCTGCCGTAGGGACCAGAATACTCTTATGAGGCAGTGTTTGGATTCCCCAATAAGAATGATAATACCTGTAGCTGAAAAAGAGAAAATAGTCGTAATCATCTTGGTGGCTGTGGATATAGTCGATCAAAGAGGGAGCTAGAGGGCCTTCTTCCTCAAGCCAATTCAGCTCGTCCTCGAGAAGGTGTTCGTTCTCTAGAATGCTGTTCTGTATTCGTCCGAATCTTTCGGGATTCCTGGGGCGCGCAACAGAAAATCTCTTGACCGGAATCCCATTAAGGAATTCTTCCCCTTCTGGATAGTGGTTCTTCCACGTGACATAATCAAAGGCACGGGTGGTTAACACTTCGACCTCGTGATATTTCTTCATATGTTCGGCGATCCATCGACAGTGCAGTTCAGCCCCTCCGTTGATCTCCAAACCGTATCTCTGGATAACAAAAGCGAGTTTCATTCGAACACTTTTTTCTCCAGGGCTTTTTCCCGCTGTCCTAAAAACTCGAAGTCCTTCTCCAATATCCGCGTGGTGACCTTCAATCTTTCTTCCTCAATCTTCAATTTTGTCAGTTCCACCACCACATTATGGGAAAGGTTATGAAGGAGTTTGACGTATTCTCTGATCCGGTTCAACTCCTTTAGTCTTCTGTTCACGGCTTGAAATTCCTCATGTATTCGAGAAAAATTGCGGTCAATTTTTTTCTCCAAATTATCCAGGCGTTTGTTCGTCTCATACAGATTTTGAATAGTATCCCTCAATTCTTGATGGACGGGCAGCACAAGAAATTTAATAATGGGAAAGAATGGCCGCATGAGTTTCAACGCCAAATTTTTTATTCTCCCTTTTTTCCCCGGAGTTTCCTCATTTCGGGGAACGGCAGCACCGGGCGTTGCTGAATATTCTGAAGGGATAAACTCTTCAGGCTCTGGCTTTTTGGGCTGATCAGCAATTTTTTTTCTGATTTGTTCCATGATCTCAGCTACATCGATATTGTCATAGTCAATGATAATATCGTTATCCCGGGCTTTTTTTTCGTCCGTCATTTGCCCCTCCTGGAAGAAATGGCCTCTGGATCATTCCTCAAACTCAAGTTCTTCATAAACGCTCTGCACATCCTGAATATCCGGCAGCGGTCGCAGCTCCATCTGTTCGATTTCCCTGAGTTCTCTATCTGTGAAAATCCCATCTCGCATCTTGAGTTTGATTCTTTTCTCTATTTCTTCTGATATTTTTTTCTGGTCTTCTTTTTTCATGCACTTGATCTCAAAAAATTCCGGCATCTTTCTTTCCCTCGATTGTTTTTCAGTTCAATATTTTAAAGAAAATGATGAAGTCCGGTCAAACTTCCTTCCATGTAAAAAAATTCTTCGTATCTATCTGATATAGCCCAAGGCCTCCAATTGTTTCCTGAGTTCGTTGCTCAACTTCAGTTTTCCGGTACTCCTTTTTTTTGCTTCCTTGTAAATCTGATCGATGTCTCGGATGATCCGGTTCGCCAGTTCAGATCTCATGCCGGCGATGTTTTTTTTCTCTCCGGGGTCCTGGATCAAATCATAAACCTCCACGGGAATCAGGACAGGAGGTTCGGCGAGAAAAAATTCAAGCTTCTCTTTTCTGAATCTCTGATTGAGGATGAGTTTCTCTCTCCCCTTGTTCATAGAGATTTTTCGGGGAATATGCGAATCAAGAACATTGGAAGCAATATCTGCAAGGAACGTCCTGTCTTCTTTTTCTCGTCCTCTGATAACAGGAAAAAGGCTTTTTCCATCCATCTCCAGGTCATCGCAACGGATTTCCATCTCCTCCAAGATTGTAGGAAAAATGTCCACGAGGGAGACAAAATTGGAGATCTTTTTTCCCCTGTATCTAGACTCCGGGAATTTGATTATCAGGGGAACTTTCAGGGACTCATCAAAAAGGCTATGCCCGTGACCCCAGCCTTGATGCTCATAAAATTCTTCGCCGTGATCGCTGGTGAACACGACCAAGGACTGATCATAGATGCCTAAATTTTTCAATTTCTGAATCAGGGGCCCGATAAACTTCTGGTCAGTATACCGGATCTCGCCGTCATAAAGACCGACCACGTTCCGGCGTTCTTCCTCTGTGAGAGCCTTGAAAATCCCAGCTTTTCCTCCAAGAAAACTCAGGAGATCGAGATGCCTCCACTTCGCGCCTTCTTGTACGAACATCGTTTTGTGAGGGTAAGGACAGGCATAGGGATTATGAGGCTGATAAGTATGCAGAAACAGAAAGAAGCCTTTATCCTTGTGGATATCGAGCCATTCCGAGACGAGATGGAACAGATGCTCAGCGGAATCCTGGCGAAAAACTCCTCCCGCATCATTGCTGTAAGTATCAAATCCTTTGGAGAATCCATAGACTGAACTTACAAATCCCCCTCCTGTCAGAGCCGCGCAATACAACTGGTTCTGCCTCAAAACATCGGCGAGTGTAACCAAGGAAGGATCCATGGATTCATCATCATAGTAAACCTGGTGATGAACCCCATGAAGAGAGGTGAGAAGGGAAACGTGGGAGGGAAGCGTCCACGGGGAGGAAGCATATGTATTCAGGAATGTCACTCCGTCCAGAGCAAGAGCATCGATTTGAGGGCTTGTCTCCCTCCGGTATCCGTAGCAACCCAGATGGTCAGCCCTGAGGGTATCAATAGAAATAAGGATGACATTTTGAGCCTCCGACAGTCTCCTGTACACGACGGGATTCGACCAGAAGGAATGATTTTTCCTATCTCCCTCTGTAACAAACAAGAGATTCGCCGGCTCAAGGATATGTGGCAATTCTATCCTCTGCCAAGAAAAAACTGGTGACTCTTCTTCCTCTGGTGAAGAAAGATATTTTTGAAAAAGTAATTTCCTCTTCTCTCCTGTTTCAAGAGCTACCATAAAGGTTGTACCCCTGTTTTCTTCATCCATGCCATCCCGGTTCTCTTTGGGATCCTCTCCTTTCACCGTGCCAATCCCAAACTCCAGGACCGCTGGTCTTCGAGGCTTGATCCTCCAGCTGATCTCTGTCTTTGGCGGACTAAAAAGGATGTTCCTATCCGTCCCTCCCAACCTGATTTTTCTCTTTATCCCGAAGGGATTTTCTCCAGAACCCAGGTCGTTTAAAGGCTGAGATCGTACGGGAAAGGAGATCCGTGCATCCAGGGACTCCTCCAGGGCATCCTCCAAAGGACTGAGGAGGATATTTTCTTCGGTCAGATTGTCGATCAGCCGTAATATTTTCAGCTCTTGACGAGATTGCCTGGAGCAAACCGATAGGAACAAGGCCAAAAACAGGAAAAAGTACTTCCCTTTCTTCCTCATCGAGCGGTCTCCGAAAGAGATTTTATAGGATTTGGACCGCGGGTTCAACCGTATGGAATCGGATCCGGTCAAGCGGCATCATTGAACAAGAACGATCTCCTGAACCGGAGGGCACTCTTAAGGAACCGAGAGAAAGCATCTTTTCCGAAGAAAGCAAGGAAGCTTTCACAAGAAAAAGAAAACCAAACTTCGTTATTTAAGAGATATGTTAGAATAAGAGAAAATTCGAGTGGATTTTTCGTTTAAACGAGTGAGGAAAGGATGAATCTCGATGGATGAACAAAAAAAATTACGCATAGGAGTGATCGGAGGAGCAACCGCGGACTCAAAATTTCGAAAGATCGCCTACGAGGTGGGAAGGCTCATTGCTGAAAAGCGGGCTATCCTGGTCTGTGGGGGCTTGAGCGGGGTCATGGAAGCCGCTGCCAGGGGAGCAAAAAAAGAAGGCGGCCTGACCATTGGTATCCTTCCAGGAACCTCTCTCCAGGACGCCAATCCATACATCGACATCCCGATCGCAACGGGAATAGGCTACTGCCGGAATTCTCTGGTGGCGATGAACGCCGATGTTCTGATCGCTGTAGATGGACAATTCGGCACCCTGACAGAAATCGCCTATGGGAGCATTTATCAAAAAAGAGTCATCGGAATCGGAACCTGGGACATCCAAGGAGTGATACAGGTCGAAACTGCCGAAAAAGCCGTGGAGGCGGCTCTCAAAGAATTTCACCCTCTCGCTTCATGACAGACAGCGGTTCTTCAGATCGAAAAAGGACTGGACTCAACGTTCGTGTTATTGCCTCAAAATGCGAAGGTTAACCCGGCACGAAGGACAAACAGGTCGGTGGATGATTCATCGATATGATAGATCACACGTTCGTTCACCGTAACGATAGAACCTTCCTTCATGTATTCTGCTTTCCCCCCTTTTAAATAGCGAGCGTTCAGATCAAAAAAAAGGGAAAATATACCGGATTTTTTCTCGCTCCTTCTCTCATAAATAGGCAACATCAAGCCGCCGCCGATCCCAAGGCTCCAGGTCCAATCGCTGAAATTGACATCGCTTGCGATCTCCTGATGGAATCCATCCGTATCATACACACCCGTTTCGGTCCATAGGTAGTTGAATCCCATCAAACCATCCAGATACGGTCTGATCTTTCCTCTTGGAGGTTGAAGGCGTAATAAAAAATGGCTCGAAAAAATATTGTTTCTTGTCGTAACACTGACGGCCACTTCCGGAATATCAGCGCTGAACCATTCCTTTCTCGATTCACTTCCATAGACCATCAAACCGAACGAGGCGCCTACAGAGAAAGGGGAGCCTTTGAGGTTGTAAATGAAATCTCCCGAGCCTCCAAGAGCAACGTTGCTCACGTTCTCTCTGAATTCATTTATGGGAAAAGCGGGATTGAAACTCACATTTACTTGAAACCTCTCCTCAGAGTGCGCCGAAGGCACCAGAACCAAGAGACATAAACATAAAAGAGCGGAATTCTTGCAGACGCCGATCATAGGTTCCTCCTTTTTTTCTCGATTTACAGGAATACATGTTTTGCATGGAACACGCACACAGCACTTCCAGCTTTTGCAAAGTATGTGCCAAATACTAGCTGGGGACACCCCCAGAATCGTAGAGAATTTTGTCCTTCGAAGAGGTCAACTGTTTCTTTCCTGCTCACCCGGTACTAAGAATACGTTGATATTGTCCGGGCAGTGGTCCCCAGTGCGTGCCGTCGATATCCCTTGAATAAAAACACAATATTCTGGATACTAAAAGTGAAGACATGACGCAAAACTACAGAATCACTCTTTGCTATGATGGAACCGATTATTCCGGGTGGCAAAGACAGCCGAATAAAAAAACCATTCAGGGATGCCTGGAAAAAGCCCTCACCCAGATCACCAAGAAGAACCTTCCCGTCATAGGGGCCGGCCGGACAGATGCTGGTGTTCATGCCCTTGCACAGGTGGCTCACTTCAAGGCGGACACCTCATTGAGCGAAAGAGAATTATTGAAAGCGTTCAACTCTCTCCTTCCCAAAGACATCCGTATCCTTTCCATCCACAAGGCCGATCAAAACTTCCATGCAAGAAAAATGGCAGTAACAAAGGTTTACCAGTATAGAATCAACAACACTTCGGATATCAGCCCTTTTATTCTTCGCTATGTTCTGTGTTGGCCCTCACCGTTGGATGCGGATAAAATGAAATCTGCCGCCAGGCTCTTCGTTAGAGAAGCGGATTTTACCCCCTTCTCATCAAACAGGCATCTTTATCCGGTTAGACATGTTCTACGCTCAGAGATCCGTAAGAAAGGGAAGGAAATCATCTACGAGGTCGAGGCAAACGGGTTTCTCAGGTATATGGTGAGGACGATGGTCGGAACTCTTCTAGAAATAGGTAGAGGAAAATGGCCGCCGGAAATCGTCGGCGAACTTTTTAGAGAGGGCAAACGAAGTCTCGCCAGCCCCACAGCGCCTGCTCAAGGCCTATGCTTGATCAGGGTGAATTATTGAGAGAGGCTCAATCCCATGACAATTGCATCTTCAGCAGGATTCCGGTAATATCCTTTTCTCAATCCCAATATCGTGAAACCCAGCTTGCTATACAAAGAACGAGCTGCATGATTCGATGGTCTCACTTCCAGAAAAATAAACTCGGCTCCCTTGAGGCTCACTTCGTGAAGGATCTCTTTCAGCACAGCTTCTCCAACTCCCATCTGTCTGTAGTCAGGGCTTATTGCGATGTTGCTGATCTGAACTTCATTCTGGATATGCCAATAGATCACATAACCAATGATTCTGTTCAGCGGTTTGAAAATGACCACGTAAGGATTAGAGAGGGGTTTATTGTCTATCTCGCCCTTGAATGTCGAGAGCTGCCAAGGATTGGGATAGGAAAGATTTTCAATCTCAAGGACAAAGGGCAAGTCTTCATCCTTCATCCTTCTCAACAAACACAATTCTTGAGGAAGTTTTGAATGTTTAATGTTTTTCCTCCGCCTGTGACCTGCGCAGATACAGCGGCTCAATTTCTCGAAAGTCTTTTCCTTTATTTCTCTTCAACAAATCGAACCCGATCAATCCGATCTCATAAGCAACATAGGGAGATCTTTTAGAAAATCGGGCCTTGTCCCTGAAATATTCTCTGAGAGTGGAGGCGAAAATATCCCTGCCGCTCCCTATGAAATGAATGATCCGGTGGGTGGGAAGAAGGGAAAAAAACGCATCAGGAGAGTAGGCCCCCTGAGAAACTATCTCTCTGAGGACCCCCTGCCTTGATTCAAACAGAGCCGCATAGACTTCTCTTTTTCTTGCGTCGATAAGGGGACAAATCAGCCGACCGGAATGGATGAGCTTCATGGCCAGAGCTGTCAATGTAGAGACGGGGGCAACCGGCTTTCCTGAGGCATAGGCAAAGGATTTTATCGTACTCAGACCTATCCTAATGCCTGTAAAAGAACCAGGGCCGACAGCGACAGCGTAACCATCTATATCCTGTATCGTCATCCCGCTGGACCGAAGCACAAACTGAACAGCAGGAAGAAGCCTTTCGGAAAAAGTGGTCGAGGAATCCTGATTGAATTCTGCAATAAGCCTCGTATTTCTCAAGAGGGCCACACTCCCGGTGGGGGTCGTGGTGTCCACAGCAAGTATAAACCGCTCTCTGTTATTCTTGGCTTCGCGCTTTCCCATAATTAAAAAGGTTCCCTGCGCTATAGATTTCGTATTGGACCTCGCTCATGGGGAATACATGAAAGGAGACATTCTTGTTCATGATCTTTGCATCGCCGGAACGAAGAGAGAGTTTCACCTGATCACCGGTCTCGAGGATACCGCTTTGGACAACCTGTTTGATCTCCGGGCACCTCAGGACCGGAAATCCAGAATTGACAGCATTCCGGAAGTAGATCGCGCCGAAGGAAGGTGAAAGAACGGCGCCTATCTTTAAAGAAATGAAACAGTCCACTGCTTGCTGGCGGGATGAGCCCGCACCAAAATTGCGCCCAGCGACAAGGAGATCTCCAGGACGGGCTTTGCTGGGAAAATCCTGCCATCCCTCCAGGTTGCCCAGGGCATACTTTCCCATCTCTGCGAGATCGGTAATATGAAGATGGGCATTGTGATAAATCTGGTCTGTGTCGATATCCTCGATCAGAGTTCCTTCGTGATTCGATAGGACCCATACGCGGCCTGAAAGAAACGCGTCTGCCATTTTATACATCCTCCGGATTGGCAATAGATCCCACCAAGCAAGATGCTGCCACCACCTCGGGACTCGCAAGATAAGTTTGTCCCTTTCCCTGCTTACCTGCAAAATTTCGGTTTCCGGTGCTGATCTGGACCTCTCCATCACCGGTCAGTCCAATATGCCCCTCGGCACAACCTCCGCATCCCGGATTGCTGATGATGGCACCTGAAGCAAAAAGGGCTTCTAAGACGCCTCGCTCCAGCAATTTTTCATAGACCCGCCGAGTAGAGGGGACGATTTTAAGCATGATTCCTTCTTTTATCCTCTTTCCTTTCAAAATCCGAGCCGCAGCAGCAAAATCCTCTATCCGGCCGTTGGTACAGGAGCCGATAAAACCCGAGTCTATCCGGGTCCCTTTGAGTTCATCTGCCGGGAAAACGTTTTCCGGTGAATAAGGAGCAGAGACCTGAGGAGTGAGACCTCCGATATCTATCTTCACTGAGTCTGTGTATTCGGCATCTAAATCTGGCTCGGTAGGAAAATAAACCTTTTGGGATAAATTTTCGATCTCCTCTCGTAAAAATTCATTAGCTTCAGGGATAAAACCGATGATACCAGCCATTTCAGTTACCATGCTGCAAAGGGTAAAGCGACCTGCCAAAGTAAGATTTTTTATCGCTTCCCCATAAAATTCCACCGCTTTCAGGCAGGCTCTTTTCGTACCCAGTTTTTTCAGGATATAAAGCGTCAAGTCCTTCGAAGTACAGGGCCAAGACATCTCCCCTTCGATCTCTACCTTGAGTGTTCCTGGCACTTCAAACCACGTTTTCCCCGTTCTGAAAGCGAATGTGATATCCACATCTCCCATTCCCTGACCGAAACACCCTACGGCACCGAGAATATTCATATGGCTGTCTGTCCCTACCACGGTTGTTCCAGCGGATGCCAAACCTTCTTCGAACAGCACATGTGACCCGATTCCCCTGTCCACATCAAAGATTTCCAGGCCCTGTTTTCGCGCGAATCCCCGGCATATTTGTTGGTTGTCTGCATATTTCATGGAACAGGCCGGAACGCACAGGTCAAAGGTGAAAAAGGTCTTTTCTTTATCGGCAACAGCAAGATTTCCGTATTCTCTCTCGTAGTTACGCACAACATTCGGCCCGCCAAAATCTCGAGCCGAACGAATATCGAGGTCCATCCAAACGATCTTTCCGGCTTTTACATCCTCCTGTGAGTGAGACTGGATGATTTTCTCTATGGTTGTTTTACCCATTTGTCCTTCTTCTCTATTTACGGCACAAATCTGCGCTCTATCGCATAAAAAAAATCAGATGAATTCTGCTACTGCACGAGCGATATCCAGAGTGGAAGATCTTCCCTTTAAATCGTATGTTCCGACCTTCCCTTCTTTGATCACAGTTGCTATGGCACGCTCCAGACTTTCGGCCGCCTCCCCCTCACCCAGCCACTCCAGCATCATCTTGGTTGCCAGAAGCATGGCCGTGGGATTGACCCTGTACATACCCGTATACTTCGGAGCAGAGCCATGCGTGGGCTCGAACACAGCGTACTCATCCCCTATATTTCCGCTGCAGGCAAAGCCCAGCCCTCCCACCAGCTGAGCAGAGAGGTCGCTTATGATATCTCCAAACAGGTTCTCCGCCACAAGAACGCCATAATCTTGAGGGTTTTTTATCAACCACATGGCCATGGCATCCACATTGGCTTCCCAGAGTTCAACATCGGGATACTCTCTGGACATCTTCCTGGCTATATCGAGGATGAATCCTCCTGTCTCTCTGAGAACATTCGGTTTCTCCACGATGGTGACAGATTTACGTTTTTCTTTCTTTGCATATTCGAATGCTCGGCGAAGAATCCTTGTACAGGCTTTTTTGGTCATGATTCTAGTGGAAAGGGAAATTTCATCGGCGGGTACATCCTGAAATTTTTTCATCTTGGGATGAATGAGCAGAGCCCGTCGGACTTCTTCAGGAAGAGGATAAAACTCCACTCCTGCATACATGCCCTCGGTATTCTCACGAAAAATCACCAGGTCAATGTCGTCACGATAGTTCAGGGGATTTCCCGGATAGGCTTTGCACGGTCTCAAGTTCGTGTACAGATCAAATTCCTGGCGCAGCCGCACAATAGGACTGTAGTAAGAACATCCTTTATCACGCAGTTCGGGTCTGAGCTCCCTGAGCGCATCTTCCTTGGGTTTCGACGTGATGGCTCCGAAAAGGCAGACATCCGTTTCCTTGAGCATTTCAATGGTCCGTTCAGGAAGAGCGTCTCCTTCCTCACACCAGAAATCCCATCCGATCTCCCCCTCCACGTATTCGGCATCCAGATGGATCTTCTCCAAGACGATCATGGCTGCTTCGATCACATCTCTGCCAACCCCATCTCCGGGCAAGACGGCTATCCTGTATCGAGACATCACTCACTCCTTTCAAGATCAAATTCTGCTGAACAGGCCTTTTAGCAAAAAAACCACCCAATCGTTCAGGGCTCCGTGCCTTCTATTCAGCGGTTTTTGTCTCTATTTTTCTGATTTTCTATTTTTTTCTTTATATAAGGAATAAGCCCCCCAGCTTCCAGAATAATCAGGATGGATTCAGGAAGGGGAGCAAAATCGAAAACGCCTTTTTTGGTTTCTATTTTTCCAGCGGAAAAGAGGACAGATATTTCTTCTCCGTTTCTGATGTTATCCACAGCATCGGCACATTGGATAACAGGCAATCCCTGATTGATGGCATTGCGGAAAAAAATTCGTGAAAAAGATTTCGCGATCACAGCCTGTATCCCTGCATATTTCAGACAGGTCGCGGCTTGTTCGCGTGAACTGCCGCATCCGAAGTTTTTCCCGGCAACGATGAAATCACCTGGCTCGACTCTTCGGGAAAAATCCGGGTCCAAATCTTCCAAGGCATGTTGGGCCATCTCTTCGGGCTCGAGAACGGAGTAGGTGTATTTCCCCGGGAAGATGACATCGGTGTTGACATCATCCCCGTATTTCCAGGCCCTGCCGCTCATTAAACAAACCTCCTCGGATCGGTGATCTTTCCTTCGAGAGTAGAAGCAGCGACTGTAGCAGGCGAGGCAAGATAAACCTCCGAATCACGGCTTCCCATCCTTCCCCTGAAATTCCTGTTGGCCGTACTGAGGGCAACTTCTCCTGGTGCCAGCACTCCTTGATGTGCGCCCAGACAGGGGCCGCACCCCGGATTCAGAACCAAACACCCTGAATCAACAAGGTCTCCCAGCACCCCCTCCTTCAGGGCCAGCAGATACTCCTTCCGTGAAGCGGGAATGACCAGAACCCGCAGAGATGGATGGATTTTTCTTCCTCTCAAAATTTGTGCCGCTGCTTTCAAATCTTCGAGCCGCCCGTTGGTGCACGTGCCGATGACTCCCTGATGAAAAGGCACTCCCTCTACTTCCGAAATTCTCTTGACATTATCCACCGTGTGCGGGCAGGCTGCCTGAGGTTCCAAAGACGATACCTCGACCTTCAAGACGGCCTCGTAATCCGCATCCCCATCAGAGGTAACCGGCTCGAATTTGTCTTTAGCTGTTTTCTCCAGCCATGACAGCGTCTTTTCATCAGGGAAAATATAGCTGTTTTTTGCCCCCATTTCTGCAGCCATGTTGGCCAGGACGAGCCGTGATGCCATAGAAAAATCACGAACAGCCTGGCCGGCAAATTCCAATGATTTGTAGTTTGCCCGGTCCGCTCCCTCCTCTCCTATGATCTTCAGGATCACATCCTTGGCATACACCATCGGAGGGAGTGTTCCTTCGATTTCGATCCGAATAGTCTCTGGCACTCTCAGCCATATCTCGTCTGTGGCCCAAACCGAGGCAGCCTCTGAGCGCCCGATTCCCGCTGAAAAAGCCCCAAATGCCCCATAACTGGTGGTATGGGAATCCGCGCCCAGGATCAATTTTCCTGGCATGGCAAAGCCGTTTTCGGAAAACACCTGATGACAGATGCCATTCTGGACATCAAAGAAATAAGGAATCCCCTGTTCCTCGATAAACTCACGGATGATTTTATGATTCTGGGCATGTTTCTCCGTAGAGGCTGGAACCACGTGATCGAGCACGATCACTATTTTTTGGGGATTTTTTACCTTTTTGATTCCAAGCTTCCGGAATTCCTTGATGATGGCAGCGGAATTATCATGAGAAAGGATATAATCCGGACTGACAAAAACGATCTCCCCGGTTTTTACCCGCTTTCCGGCTTTCGCCCCGAGTATCTTTTCCGAAAATGTCTTCCCCAATTTCTCCTCTTTTAGATTCTTAAAACATCGAAATTTACGAAATCGGCATGGTTGACGATGATGGCTTCTACAGTCTTTCGCGCCCCATCTCCTTCCTTGGAATGACAGGCGATGATATGCAGTACTCCCTGAGGCAAATCGAACTTATAAGCAAAAGCCGCACCGGAGATGGGGTGCCTGAGGAGCTTACCCTCCTCGCTTTTCTCGAATCCATCGTCTCTTTTCTGGTATTCGAAAAGTTTCCCCACATCATGAAGGAGGGCTCCTGAAAGCAGGTGATCCCGATCGATCACGATTCTCTCCCTGTATTCCTTTTGCAGAACTTCAGCAATCTGTAAGGAGCACTTTGTTACCGCTCTGGTGTGCGTGATGATATTGACAGGATTCCGGTGGATAAGGAGGGTAAAAGGCATTTCCAAAAGGTCGGAAATATCCCAGCTCTCCTGTCTCATGGCATCCTCCCACACACGAATGGTTTTTTCCTGCAAGTCGGGATCTTGGATAAGCTGGAATTCGGGCATCAAAGACATAAGTTTTTTTCTCATTCAAATTCCCTTTCTTCGAGCCCGTCATACTCGAAGTCCTGAGGATGGATTTTTCTCATGGGTCTCATACGAATCTTTTCCTCGTGAATATGAGCCACGAGTCCGGGCACACGAGCGATGATAAAAAAGGCATTTCCTATCTCTGGAGGAAAGCCCAGATCGCAGAGCACGGCCGCTATGGCACCATCCACATTGACGGGCAGAGATTTCCCCAGCATTTCTTTCAAGCTTTTCTCTACCGCAAGAGCGATTTGAATGTGCTTTCCTGCCAGACCGAGCTCCTGGGCCAGTTTAAAAAGCTTCCTCGTTCTGGGATCTTCCGAGTGAATGCGGTGGCCAAAACCCGATGCCCTTTTTCCCATCTCTCTCATTTCGTTCATAACTTCCCGAACAGCTTCAGTCTCAGACTTTTTCTCCTCCTCCATTCTCCCCGCGATATCCAAAAAGAGATTCATGGCTTCTTCGATAGCCCCACCATGATATTTGGAGATGGCCAGCACTCCAGAAGCAATGGCGGCATTCAGTTCAGCTCCAGTAGAAGTTACGGTGCGGGCAGCCAGTACGGATGGAGGACTGGCGCCGTGGTCAATAGAGGAAACAAAAATCGCATCCACCAGTTTCCCGACTTCCGCCGACGGCATTTCTCCGGTTAACACGAGATAAATCGCCTGGGCAAATGAGATTTTGCCCATGAGTTTGTCTACCGGATATCCTCTGATTGACACTTTATTGGGTTCAATCTTGGTCACGGAAGTCTTCCAATGCAGGTCACTCATCCTATCTCTCCCTTGCTCATTTTTTCAGCGACTTTAGGTATATCGGATACGAGATCGACGACATGGGCGCCAACCTCTTTCAACCGCTTCACTTTATTTTCATAAGATCCCCTCGTTCCTTCCACAATAGCTCCAGCGTGGGAAAAGCGGGTTCCTGACTTGGCCGCTTTCCCTCCTATGAAGGCGATAAGAGGTTTCGTAAACCTCTCCTGTTCGATCATGTCAGCCACTCTCTCCTCCTGAGTCGTACCTATCTCACCGAACAGAGCCACTATCTCTGTTTGTTCGTCTTTTTCGAAAAGCTCCATCACTTCGGGATGAGAAAGCCCCACCACCGCATCCCCGCCCACGTGGATGATCGTACTCTGGCCCAAACCGACTTCAGTCAAATAATAGGAAATGGCAGAGGTCATCCCCCCGCTTCTCGAGCTCACACCGATCTGTCCGGGACGAAACCATTCCCGGGCCGTCTCTGCCCTTCCTCCAATCATTCCCAGCACCGCTTTTCCTGGGCTGAGAAGACCGAGGGTGTTGGGTCCCACAAAGCATGCTCCTTTTTCCTTCGCTAAATGGGAGATCTCTAAAACATCGAAGATGGGCACGCGGTCAGGAACGATCACCAAAAGTGCCACTCCTGCATCGATGGCTTCCAGAGCCGCATTCTTTACCAGAGCAGCGGGCACAAAAATCACGCTGATATCGATAGGTCCTTCCTTTTTCCAGGCTTCTTCGACCGAATCATAAACAGGAACGCCGTAGACATCCCCGCCCCCTTTACCCGGAGTCACTCCTGCAATGACATTCGTCCCATAATCTTTCATCAGCCGGGTCCGGACCATGCCTTCTCTTCCCGTAATTCCTTGTACGAGGACCCGTGAGTCTTTTTCAACCAATATCGACATTTCCTCTCACATTCCCTTCCTAACCATTTCCCTGTATTCCCTCAACCCGGGAATGGGAAGATGGATGGTTATGGCATCCTGTTCATGAAATTTACAGTAGATTTCACAGGCCAGGCACTCCGTACATTTTCCATTCCTTGCTTCATTCTCAGAGACAGCCAGGACCGGTCTTCCTCGATGGATTTTCAAAATTTCGGCTTTACAGGCATCCACACAACCCTTTGTTCGGCAGTGAGGGCATTTCGAATGATCGAAAAAAATCTTTCCGGTGAAGGTCTCAAAAGCATAAGCCCCTTCTGGAATGATTGGATCACGAATCGGCCTGACTTCATGACAGGCAAAATCATTCTCTTCTATCAGCATCTCCATCCTCTCTGCGCAGTGCTCGGGTGAATCATCACGTCCATATCCCTCGACTCGGGCTGGAATATCTTTCAGATATGCGGCAAGAATCTCGATAGCTTTTTCTTCGAAATTACCCCCGAGCCGAATCACCCCTGGAATATCCAAATTTTCCTCATAGAAGGCTTTCACCAAGCCCCTCGCGGAGTGATATTGTTCCTGGCTTGCAACCCCAGAACCGGAAGCAAAATAGCCCTTTATATTCGGTTGAGAAAGGATGATTTTTGCTGCACGGTAGACTTTGCCGGCTGCAGGATTGCCACTGGTATCGCAATAATTGGCCAGTTTGAATCCCCTATTGAGAACGGCATCCATGGACATCATCGACCCTCCGCCGCCAGCGCCGTTGAACCCAATATATTTTTCTTCCTTCGGTATGTCCTCGGCCATCTGCAAAAAATAGAATGTCCCCCGATGATCCTTCTCTTCCACATGGTAGGCAATCTTCTCCAGAAATGTTGGAGGCCGGTCAAACTCCCGGGCGACCTCGATCCCGAGTTCGGGATGCCGAAACACAGCATAGTCATCAATAACCAGGTGGCAATCCGCGGCATAGACAAGGCCGTCTTCAGTCAAAACCAGAGGATTGATCTCCACGGAACGGGCATCATATTTCCGAGCCGTTCTATAGAGTCTGACAAGTGTTTCAGAGAGCTGGATCAGGAGTTTTCCAGAAATTCCTGTTCTCTGCAAGAGATTGCGGGCTTCATAATCTCTTAATCCTCTCACCACATCCACCGGAATCTGCGCTATCTTCTCTGGATGAATCCTGGCAATCTCTTCGATTCCGGTTCCACCGGCTGCACTGAAAATGAGCAGAGGAGCCTTCTGGGCATCGTTTACCAGAAGCCCTGCAAAATATTCGGATTTGATGGCCAGCTTTTCTTCGACCAGGAGCTTATCTACGACAAATGTTTTGATCTTCATTCCGAGCATGCGCGAGGCTTTCCTTTTCGCCTCTTCAGGAGTCTCGGCAAATTGTATTCCGTCCATACCCGCTCTCCCCGTCACCCATACTTGGACCTTAAGAACCACCGGTTTTCCAATCCTCCGGGCTATACGCAGGGCTTCTTCCGGAGATGAAGCGACTTCTCCCTCAGGTACACGAATGCCTTCTTTTTCGAGTAGCTTCTTGCTTTGAAATTCAAACAGCCGGGCCAATGGCGTATCCTTTCGAATCTAATATTATTCAGTGCATCAGGGGATTTGTCAACGAATAAGGAACTCCTCTCCAATGAGAGCGACTGTGAATAAGAGAACTGGATAAAAAGAAGAAGGAGTTTGGATGGAGTGGCTATCCGAAGCTGGCTGTACGGGGAGCAGGTGAAAGAGATGAGATGTGCTCTGCATCCTCCTTGCCCAGCCAGCACAGCAAGGCACATGTATTATATCTCAATTCATCGGATTATTCAAAAAATTTTCAGCCCAATGAAGCATCTCTGTTTCCATGTTACTAGAAGGCTTTCTATCGGCTTCTGGAAATGGTTGCAGCGACAACCTCGACTAGAGCAATGGTCACTGAGCAAAATTCGCGAGTAGATGCACCAGATTATCTGACTGTTAGAGTATCTGGATAAGGAGATGCTCTTTTCGAACCGTTGGAGGAAAACCGATAAGATTTCCGCCTTCTGATCTTACGTACAAGAAATTAAAAAGCGCGATAATCAAAAAAACAGGGAGATGTCCGACTAATACGTATGACAAATATTCAAATTTGAAGTGAGAGAAAAATGCGAAACGAATCAAAGCTCATGAAAGAGATCTTGCAGGAAATAAGAGAGACCAACCGTTTGATCCAAGAAATGAGCCAATCCCTTGCAGTCCTGAAAAAGCGCATGATGCCCGAAAAACATTCCAGCGAGACCATTCAGAAGGGGGAAGCCATCACAGAAATAACGGTCCGTACTCCCGAAAAGCTGGATCAATGGAAAAAACTGTTCGAAAGCAAAGGTCTGAGAGTGGAGTATTACGAACCCTACCAAACAAACGGAGAAGACTATTTCGCAAAGCTCTGGGGATACCTGGACGGACGCCGCAATCTGCGAGGTTGGAAAGAAAATAAGCAAAATCTACAAGAAACATCCATCTAACCCAGATTTGCGGATTGGATAGCCCCTTCCTCCTTCCAAGTTCCTTTCATCACCCATGCCATTTGATAAAAGTTGGAATTCCCTGTAAAAATTCCACCTTTTCCCTCTTCTGAGTTGTGGAAAATAAAGGGAAAGTGCTGGCCGCAAAGGGGGAATCAGTAAAAGGAGGGATTTAAGAAATGCCCATAGCCAGCACTTAAGTTATCCAGAATATAAATCCTCACAGTTAAAATGGCAATCGCCTTTAGGGAGGATTTGAGGGGTGATTTTTGGGCAGAGCTCTATTCGAGCCAAAGTTTCAAAAGACCATCTTCACTCGAGATCTCGATGAGCGACATCGGACCCGCCTCTCTGAGCTCTTTATAAAGCTTTCTGAGATCGAGGTCATAATCATCGCATTCGATCTTCATTTCCTTCTCTTTTATGCAGTTAAAAAAGAGATCGACCAGGGAAAGCGGCACAGTCACTTTTATTTGTTCTTTTCTGTTGTCCTTGCTTGTGAAGATCATTTTAAACCATCGAACTTCTCTGTCAGAATTATGCCGGGGATTTTTCTTGACCGCCTTTTTGATGGTTTGAAGATCGAAATCTTCTGTGCTGAGGAGAAGATTGGCCAAGATAAAGCATGAGATGACCACGACCAAAACAAGAAGGGCTGTTTTTTTCATTCTAGACCTCCTGATTTTATTCAATCCAAATTTTTAAGACCGAATCTTTTGTCTCTATTTCAATGATCCTTTCTCTCTCTATCAACTCCCTGAGAATACGATCCAAATCATATCCCTCCTGACGAAGTTGTCTTTTGGCCTCCTCAGGAATATTTGCCAGCGCCAGATCAGCCAGAGCCCAGGGGATGTTGAGATTGAAAGTGATTTTTTTTGTCCTCTTGTCTGTGGCCCTTATCTTCAACATCATTATTTTTCTTTCGTATCTCTCTTCCTCGAAGTCCTTGAAGGCATCCGGATCGATACGAAGAAGAGCGATTTTTGCTTTGTCTCTGAGCTCTTCGTCCTTTTCCTCTTCCAGTATCTCTTCCAGAACGGGAATGGCCTTTTTGGCTTCCTTCTTGTTTTCTAAGTAACTCAGTTTGACTGCCGCGTAGTAGCGGATGACTCGATCGGGCCGGAAAAGTCTGGTTTTTATTTCGTTCAGGTAGGATTTTCTTCCCTTTTCATACAAAGTAAAGGAAAGATTGATGATGGAGATCTCAGCCTCCTGAATCAGGATCTCGTTACTGTCCCTCCGCAAAATGTATTTTTCAAAAACATCGATGGCCTCTTTCTCTTTTCCCTTTTGGTTTTCGAGTGTCCTTCCCAGGTAAAAAAGAGCCTGAGAATACAGGGGGCTGTCAGGAGAATCTTCGATAAGCTGCTCCAGTTTCTCCTGTGCGCTTTCCCATTCCTTATCAAAAATCAGGATTTTGGCTTCCCGGAAAAGTTCTTCATCGCGTTGAATCCCGGCATATGCTTGGAAGAACACCGAAGCAATCAAAAAAATTCCTATATGTTTGGATAACCTCTTATATCTATTCATTTTATACCTCACTCTTTTCCAACTCTTTTTTAACCAGTTTTATCTTCAACAGGAGCTTTCTGTCTTCGATGAGCGTTTGGATCTTTTTCAGCTCTTCTTCAGACAGCCGTTCGCTTATCTGCATCAACTCGAAGAAGAGGAGTTCGATCTGATCACAGATGAGTTTAGCCTTGGCCAATTTGAACTTGTCTAATTGAGGATCGATGTATTTTTTCTTCGACAGCAAATCCATGGTCTTCTGCGACCCAAATTCACTCTGCCAGAATCCTACGAATTTTTCAGGGGAAGACTGGACAAAATCCAGGAGCAAATATTCGCTTTTTTCGAGATAATCGATGGTCTCCCTCCTGGCCATTTCCAACTCCATCTTGTCGTAGAAGCCCTGCGGAACAATGATTCTCCCGTTTTCTGAAAGCGAGGGGGACTGAGTTCTGATAATCAGAAACGTGATCAACGATCCCAACAGTACGCCCAGCAGAACACCGGCGTAGGCAGGCCTGAATCTGGGCTGGAAGAGAAACCGCCAGAATCCTCTTCGCTGCTGTTTGCGAACAGAGGACATTTCCTTCTCAAGGACGGTGTCGACAATTTCTGCCGGCAGATTCTGCCAATCTATGGATTCTGCGGCCTCCTCGATATCTTGGTTCAGTGCATCAGCCGCTGTATGGATCTTCCTCAATTGCTCGAGTTCCATCCGGCACTTTTTGCACGATTCGAGATGTGCCTTTAGACGCTCTTTTTCGCTTTCCTCCAATTCTCCATAAAGGAAAGCCACCATATTGTTGCCCATTTTTTTGCAGTTCTTCATCCTATTCTCCCCATGTAAGGACTCATGAGAGTCCTTAAATTTCGAACCGCTTTGAAATGAAGAGATTTGACCGTTCCAGATGCGATATTCAGGATTTGAGCGATCTCGTTATACTGGAGCTGGTTGTAGTGTTTCATCAGGAAAACCATCCTCTGTTTTTCACTCAGCTTTTTAAGACACCGGGATAAAATCTCCTTAAGGTCCGATGAAGAATGGTTCTGGTTGTGATCGGAAGAGGGTGCAGATAAATTTTCGATGGCCTCCTCTCTCCTCCATTGGTTATTTTTGCTTTGATATTTCCGGTAGTAATCGATGCAGATATTTTTAGCGATTTGAAGAAGCCAATTTTGAAAATTCTTCCCTTTCTTGTAAAGCCGGGCTTTCTGGTAAAACCTGAGAAAGGTTTCCTGCACGATGTCCAGAGCATCTTCCTTGTTGTGAAAATAGGAATAGGCAAGAACAAAAACCTTCCTTTGATACATTCGAGTTACAGCCATGAAAGCCTCTCGGTCATCATTCTTGACTCTCTCGACGAGTTCGCTGACATTTAACGGATCGAATTGATCTCTTGCTTCCATTCTCTTTTTTTTAGCTTCCGTCCGATATATTTTGGCTCACTCACTCGAGCCGACTCACTGACAGGATCTCTTTTCGTTGGTGACCATTCTAACCTGTGCATCCAAATCTTCAAAGTGTATTACGGAGGAATTTTAGAAAAGGTTCATGCCCGTGTGGAAAGACCAGAGGATGATTTTGTTCTATTTTGTGCGGCTCAGCCACATAAAATGAAAGAGAGGCGGATTATTTCGTGAGAAGAAAGGAGGCCTCTACTACCCGTACCTCATCCACTTGATAATCTCCCCAAAACTTGGCCGTTTGCCGTACATCAGGATTCCGACTCTGTATATCTTGGCTGAAATCCAGATCATCAACACCGTCGTCAGAATGAGGAGCAGGATGGAGGCTGCAATCTGACTAAAAGGCGGAAGAAGCACGCAGATCCGGAGCAGCATCAAAATCGGGGCAAAAAAAGGTATCATCGATAGGGTCACGGAAAGCGAGCTGTTCGGGCTTCTGACCACAAACATCATGAGCAGTATTGGCACAACTAAGAACATAGTTACGGGCATGACCAGCTGCTGGGCCTCTTTTTCATTGTTGACCATCGATCCGATGCCCGCATATATGGTGCCATAGAGGAAGTAGCCCAAAATGAAAAAGACCACGAAATAGATGAAAATATAAGAAGGGATAGTAGGCATATCGAATGCGCTCGCTGCGGGGAAAAACCTCGTTAGGATGCTCTTGCTGTAACGGGTCGCTGCTATTCCAAACAGACCCCAAATTGCATACTGGGTAAATCCCACAGCAGCGATCCCCAAGATTTTCCCGGCCATGAGCTGAAAAGGCCTCAGCGAGGAGAGCACTATCTCTACCACCCTGGAGCTCTTCTCCTCGATCACTCCTCTCAATATGATCTGGCCATAGAAGATGACAGTCATATACAGAATGAAAACCAGGAACCAGGAGATGATAAATGTCCCTCCCATATCTTTCTCCACACCTCTTTTGGTCACCTTTTTGGTCGTCAAACTTACAGGTCTCATGTACTGCCCGATTTTATCCGGATCCAGCCCCACCCTGCTCAGTCTCTTCTCAATGACTATGCTGCTCAGTGCACGGTTGATGTTTCCCTGTTTGTCAAAGTCAGATACATGTTCGGATACATATTCGGCTTCCCCTCCTTCGGATATGTCTTCTGGAATAAATATATAAGCGGTCAATTCCTTGTCTAAGACTTTCTTGTTGAGCTCTTCAAGCTGCTCCTCCACATCGGTCCGTGGTTTATATTCCTCGAGGAGATAACGGCGGCTTCCATCCTTGAGCTTCTGGTCTAATTTTTTATCCAGTTCCTGGAAGATCTCACCGGTGAGGTCCACCACTCCAATTTCTTCCTGCTGGTCGACGGAAACAAACTGGACCAAGATGGGAACCACGATGAACGCTGCCATAAGAACCGGACCGAGGATGGTTCCGATGATGAACCCCTTTGTCCGGATTATCTGTATGTATTCTCTCTTAATGACTGACAGTATCTTGCGCATTCTTCTCTCCTACCTTATCGATGAATATGGCATTCAGAGTCGGTTCCCGGACTTCAAACTTGTTGACTTTTACTTTATCGACCAACCTTTTCAGGAGATCCTGAGGATCGGATTGTTCCTTCATCTTTATCTCCATGAATTTTCCATAGTCATCGGTCTTCTCCACTTCTGGAATACCATCGATGAAAGAGACATCTCCTTCATAATCCAATACAATGGTATTTTTCCCATATTGCTGTTTGATCCAATTCAGGTTTCCTTCCAACACTTTTTCCGCTTTGTTGATCAAGCAGATGTTATCTGAGATCATCTCGACCTGTTCCATGCGATGTGTGGAAAAGATAATGGTGTTTCCCTTTTTTTGCATATCGAGCATGATATCCTTCAACAGCTTGGTGTTCACGGGATCCAATCCACTGAAAGGTTCATCCAGTATGATCAAATCAGGCTGATGGATCACTGTGGCTATGAACTGGATTTTCTGCTGCATTCCTCGGGAAAGCTCCTCTGCTTTTTTAAATTTCCAGGCTGTCAGGTCGAATCTCTCCAGCCAATTATCGATTTTTCTCCGGACATCCTGTCCCTGGAGTCCCTTCAGCTCGGCCAGGAAGAGAAGGAGTTCTCCCACCTTCATCCGGGGATAAAGCCCCCGTTCTTCTGGGAGATAGCCGATCCTTTTCTTCATATTTTCATCCATTTTTCGGTCGAGTATCTTGATCTGGCCATCATCGGGAATAATGATGTTCATCACCATGCGGATGGTTGTGGTTTTCCCCGCACCATTGGGCCCCAGAAGGCTGTAAATGGTCCCCTCCGGGATTTTGAAGGATAGATTTTTGACAGCGTAAAAATCGCCAAAACTTTTGGAAATGTTCTCAACTTCAAGAGCGTTCATGGAATTCCCTTTCTCACCTAAATGAATTTAAATCCTTTTGTTCGGTTTTTCGTATATAAAATCACAAAAATAATAATGGAAATATAAATCAATGACAACTTATATATCGATACGTAGTCAGTGAAAAAAAGTTTTTATTCCCATGATGTCCCCGTTTTTGATATATTTGAGTTTACGTCATTCTGAACAGGAGGACTCATGAAAAGAGGAACCTATGTCTTGATTATATTTTTTATTTTCATTTTTCTGATAATCGTGGCTTTTGCATCTTTCCTCTATTTGGAGTTCGGAAGGCCCCCTGCAGTCAAGGCTCATTCCTATCTGGAGATCAAATTATCAGGAGAGTTGCATGAGAAAGCCGCCGCGGATTTCTTTATGTCATTTTTTGGAATGAGAACTCCTCTTTCGATGTATGATATCTGGCTCAACTTCCAAAAGGCCAAAAGGGACAACCGGATACAAGCCATCCTCTTGAGGTTGGGTTATCTACAATGCGGATGGGCTAAGATCAACGAGATCAGGGATCTTGTTCTCGATTTTCGAAAAACAGGAAAGAAAGTCTATGCGACCATAGAAGAGACCATCGATGCGGATAAAGAGTATTACTTGGCAAGTGCCTGCGATCGAATCATTTTCCATCCCTCGGGTCTGATGTTCTTAAACGGCCTGGGTGGCCATATTCCATTTTTTAAAAAAGGCTTGGACTCCTTGGGCGTAGTATATGAATGGGAGAGGATCGAAAAATACAAAACAGCCATGAACCAATTTACCGAGAAAGGATTCACACCAGCTCACAAGGAGATGATGGAATCACTCTATGGTGAGATTTATTCTCACTATGTAAATGAAGTCGCTGAAGCAAGGGGCAAAAGTGAGGAAGAGATCAAGGCTCTCCTCGACTATGGATTCTTCCAGGGGCCGAAAGCCAAAGAGGCGGGTTTAGCCGATGATTTGCTCTATGAGGATGAACTTCAAGACATTCTCCAAACAAACGGAAGAAAAATATCAAAGATCAGTCACGAGCGGTATTTGGATATAAAGCCTTCTTCTTTAGGGCTCTTCAGAGGGAAAAAAATTGCTCTCATCTATGGAACGGGAACTATTCTCACCGGAGAGGGGACATACCAGATGATGGGCAGCACGACCGTGGCCCGCTGGATCAGGCAGGCACGGAACGATCATTCCATCGAAGCTGTGGTGTTTCGTGTGGACAGCCCTGGGGGTTCCTCTGTCGGTTCGGATGTCATATGGAGAGAAGTGACTTTAACGAAAAAAGAAAAGCCGATCATCGTTTCCATGTCTGATCTGGCTGGTTCAGGAGGGTACTGGGTAGCCATGTCGGCTCACAAGATCGTTGCTCAGCCTCAAACGTGGACCGGGTCTATCGGAGTGTATTTTGGAAAACCTAATCTCATCAATCTCTATGAGAAGCTTGGCGTCACATCAGAAAGACTCACCTTTGGCGATAAAGCAGATATTTTCTCGACTTTTAGAGAATGGACTCCCGAAGAAAGACAAATCATAAAAACTGAAATCGAATGGCTTTACGATCAATTCCTGGCTAAAGTAGCCGAGGGCCGGAACATGACCATAGAAGAAGTGGATAGGATAGCTAAGGGCCGGGTATGGACCGGAAGTCAGGCCCTGGAGCGGGGATTGGTGGATGAACTCGGAGGTCTCTCGAGAGCTCTTGCCCTGGCGAAAGAACTTGCGGGGATTCCTGATGCCGAACAAGTCCAGCTTGTAGTTCAGCCAAAAAAAATTTCATTTTTAGACATGATCTTCGGAAGAAAATATATTCAAACAAATCTGGATTTGAGTCCTCCATTGGAAAAAACTCTATCTGCGCTTAAACTCTTGGAAAATGAGCGTATCTGGGCGATCATGCCTTTCTGGATCACCCCGGAATAAACCTCTCAATAGGCATAGGAATCCGGGCAAATGGTTCTAAAATCGCAAAGTCCGCAGTTATGCCAATCAGGCTTCGCCGGGAAATTTTGATCTCTGATCCCTTTCTCTGCTGTCTTGATTTTCCCTTCCGCTTTCTCCAGTTCGGACTTTCCTTTTTGGGCATGACCGATGATGTCTGATTCAAGAAAATAGAGCTGCGTCTCATTCAGAGGAGCGTTTTGGGTTTTGACGTACGAAAAAGCGTACATATCCATCTGAAGGCTTTCTTTGGTTTTTTTGTCCGCTTCTTTCTGGTCTTTAACCGCACTCGCCTTGAAATCGATGATAACCGCACCTCCCTCATGGTGGTCGATCCTGTCCCAACGACCTGTGAATTTGACGTGATCTAAGATCAATTTGAAACTTTTTTCCAGATATTGGGGCAAGAGGGAGGAAGCCTCCTGCCGTTTATAGAAAAGGCGCAAAGCCCTCTCTCCCGCCTTCTTTTTCATTTCCTCGTGCTCTCGACTCAGGAAACCTTCATTGATCCACCTGTCCTCATAGGCGCTGAGAAGATCTTTCTCAGACATTGCCTTCCCGATCATCCTATTCTTCAGATAGAGATAAATGGTGTTATGGAGGACCCGGCCAAATACAAGATTGTGATGGGGAAGGACAGGAATTCTCATGATGTATCGGAACTTATACCGGAGAGGACAGGTTAGGTAATCGTCTACCTGAGAATAACTCAACTGAAGGATCTCTTTTTCCTTTGCTTTGTAGCGAACAGAACGGATTGAAGGGTAAGCTGCAAATCTCTTGATTTCCTCTAAGGCGGATGTACGTTGCATCTCATCAGGCAAGGAAGGAAGATCCAGAGCTTCCAGTATGAATGGACTGACTTTTTTTAGCCTTTTGAGGCCGTAATCTCTGGCCCAGGTTAGATAAAGCAGTTTTTTTGCCCTGGTCATCCCTACATAAAACAGCCGCCTTTCTTCTTGAAGATAGTTTTCGCCCTCGGGAAGATCTTCCTTTAAAATCGCATCAGGTACAGGAATTTTTTCCCTTCGCTGGCGCCCCGGAAACCGATCCGCTATCAAACTAACCATAAAAACCACCTGGAATTCCAGACCCTTGGCCTTGTGAACGGTCAGTACATTCACCGCATCTTCCTCCAGTTCCGCCTCAGCCGTAGAGGGATTGTCCCCAACTTGTTGAAGAAGATCCAAATGCTGGGCAAAGGAGTAGATGGAATCATCTTCTATCAGTTCGGAAAATTTGCGGATCTTATCGAAAAAAATTCGGATGTTTCTTATCTTCAGCTCCGAAGAAAGATCGGATTTCTCGACTAGAGACTTCAAATAACCAGACTTTTCGAGAAACCTATAGACCACCCGGCCTGCGTTTTGCGAACTGGCGAAGTGGACGAAATACAGCAGATCCTCGACGATCCGCTTTATACTTTTCTTGGCAGATAGAGAGAGGTTGACTGCGCCATTATCCTGATGAACTTTCTTGAAAACACTGTGGAGCGGAGTGTTTTTCTTGTGAGCATAATTGGTGAGGGCAGTCAATTCATAAGGATCGACCTGGTAGACTTCTGACAATGCCAGATAGAACAGGCTCTTGCTGTCTTCAAAATCAGTCAAGGCCTTAATAAACGCTACCAAGATCTTAATCTCATCTTGAACGTACAGTCCACGGCTTCCTGAAAACCGGAATGGAATTCCCTTCATGTTCAGTGCCTTCAGGAACGGATCCGCATCCGCATTGCGCCTGACGAGAACTGCGATGTCGGAGAACCGAAAGCCGCTTTCCTTTTTTTCACTGATCAGTTCGGTCACTCTATCTGCCTCATGGGAAAGTGTGTCGAATGTCAACATATGAATGCTTTTCCCTTTTTCCTCTATCGAAGACTCAAGAGTCTTATCGATTTCCTCCTGAACCTCCAGCCTATGAGGATTGTTGTGCTGGATGAGTTTGTATACTGAGTCGAGAATAGGCTGAGTTGACCGATAATTTTTGGTGAGAACGACTTTTTCGTAATCAGGGTAAATTTTTCGGAAATTGAGGATGTTCGCTAAGGACGCTCCTCTGAACCTGAATATGCTCTGATCATCGTCTCCCACCACCGTAAGGTTTTTGTGTTTGGCAGCTAACAACTTGAGCAACTCGAATTGAATATAATTTGTATCTTGAAACTCGTCCACCAGGATATACCTGTATTTTGTCTGAAACAACTCAAGGATGGATGGTCTTTTTCTAAAAAGGCCGACCACCAAGACCACCTGATCTTCAAAATCAATCTTTCCCTCGGATTCAAGACAATCTTGATAAGCCTTATTCACTCGAGCCATCTCCAGATGTTTAAGCGCCCGCTCCCTTTCGGCATCACCCGAAGCCTCCTCTGCAAGCTTTTCTGCATACTCCAAAAAGTCCTTCGGTTTTATATCTTCCTGCTTCAACCTTTTGATCGCCAAGAGGATATCCTGGATATATCTCGTCGGCGAACTCAGAGGACGGTAATAATCCAGAGGGAATTCGAACAGATGTTCTCTAAAAAAAATAGCCTGCTCCACTTCATCTAATAATTTGAAATCTGGAGGATAGCCGATCTCGATTCCATAATCCCTCAAAACACGCTCGCCAAACGAGTTGAACGTACTGATTTCGACGAAGGAATAACTATAAGGAATGAGAATATCGACTCTTTCTTCCATCTCGCTTGCGGCTTTTTCCGTGAAGGTGACAGCAAGGATCTCTTCGGGTTTTGCCTTCTTAGAAGAAATAAGGTAGGCAATCCTCTGGGTGATGACTTTTGTCTTCCCGGTACCCGCTCCAGCGATGATGATGAGAGGTCCCTCTCCATAAGTCACGGCTTTTTTCTGGTCAGGATTCAAGTTTTTTAGGAGCTGCTCCATTTTCCTACATGCATGCGATGAAGAAAAAGACAATCGACAGGACGACAAGGGATCAGGAGATTACGGATGACTTGACTAACGGTCCTTTTTATCAATGATTACGATTTCACCCTCTTTAACCAAGCCGAGTTTTTTCCGTGCTGTGGCCTCGTATGCTTTTGGGTTCTTCTTCAATTCCTCGATATCCCTTTCCAATTTTGTCTTTTTTGCTTCCAACTGTTCGAGCTTTTGGAGGAGAACATCCTGTTTGCGTTTTGTGCGGTAAATCTCGATCAATCCTCTCTTGCCGAAAAAGGAGGTTATGATCAAAACGAAAAACAAAAATCCTAGACCTCCGAGAACAACTTTTCTCTTGAACGAAGGAGAGGATTTTTCTTTCTTCATCTTCTTTCTAACAATTTTAAACCATGCCCAACCAAGTTTTCCACTTCTTTCTTGGATCCAGCCTCTGCATAGCAGCGAATAACGGGTTCTGTACCTGAAAAACGAAGGAGAACCCAATCATCATCGGAAAAATCCAATTTGATCCCATCGATGGTCTCGATACCGGTGACCTCTCTCTCCCCCAGTCTAGAGGGCGGGTGCTTTCTCAAATTATTCAACATCTCCTCTTTCTCAGGAGTAAGAGGTGTGTTTTTCAATTTGCCCTCTCTTTTGCCGTATGTCCGGAACAGGTCCTGTATCATTTCTGAGAGGCTCTTTCCCACTGTAGCCATCATTTCCACCACCAGCAGTCCTGCGAAAATCCCATCCTTCTCAGGAATATGATCTTTAATCGCCATACAGGCGCTTTCCTCGGCTCCGAACACGATTTTTTTCTTCAAGAAAAGATCTGCCAGATATTTGAATCCCACCGGAGTCTTGAAGAGAGGGAGACTGTGTTTTCGAGCGATTCTATCCACGAGATGAGTGGTTGCCACAGATCGGGCCACTCCTCCCTTCCACTTTTTTACCGTCACCAAATAATCGAGGACAAGAGAAAGAATAAGATTCTGAATCACAAAATTGCCGCTCTCATCGAGGATTCCGAACCGATCTCCATCTGCATCTGTAGCAATCCCTACGTGGCAATTCTTTTCTTTGACCAATTTCATGAGCTCTTGTAAATTCTCCACTGTACAAGACGGTGTGATGCCTCCAAAGTAAGGATCAATATATCCATGGATTTCTTCTACAGGGATATGATTTTCCTCCAATATCTCATCCAGATATTCCCGGCTGGTCCCATATAACAGATCCACAGCAACTTTTATTTTCGATTTGCGGATGGTGTCAAAATCGATTTTATTCTGGATAAAAGAAAGATAATCTTTCTGGAGATCGATCCTTTCGATAAATTCGGTTTTTGGATAGAGGGGACAAAAGGAATAATCCTTGGTTAATAACTCTATTTCTTTCTCAATTTTTTCTGTCAATTCGGAAAGCGCAGGAGCTCCTGTTTCGGAATTCAGCTTTAGGCCGTTATATTCAGGAGGATTAAAGGAAGCCGTAAAATTGATGCCCGCTTGGGCTTTTCTTTGAATAATCTGGAATGCCTGGGCCTGGGAAGGAGCATCTCTATCCGAAAGATAAACATGAATCATGTTGTGAGAGAGGACCTTTGCGGCCTCAAAAGCAAACCTTTCAGAAAGAAAGCGGGTATCATAGTTGACAAGAACCGAGATCTGATCGTCGGGAGACTTTTTTCTCAAATGATTGGCGACGGCTTGGACGACCAGCCTGACATTCTGGAAGGTGAACTCCTCGCCCATTACAGCGCGCCAGCCCGAAGTGCCGAACTTTATCATCCTGTTTGATTGGTAAATTAACACAAGGAGCGATCAAAAGCAACCGTTTGGAGAAGGGATACAAGCATCCTGATTTCTTGGATGGTTTTTAGATATGAGGCAAGGGACGTCCGAAGACAAGTGGCCTGAGAAAATGGGAATTTGACGGATCGAATCGCCCGGGTGCTTCTTTTCCACGGAAATGACCAGGCCTTCTGGAATGGTCTTCTCTCGCGAGTTCGATTGAAGTTTTGAAATATCTGATATATCATCTTTTAAAGAAACCGATGATCTTTGCGAAGTCGGACGTGGTTTGATATGAGATTCCGTTTTTTGGCCGGTATTTTCTTGATATCCTCCGCTACTCTTTGCCTTGAAATCTCCCTCATCCGATTCTTTTCTGTCTCCCAGCAATACCACTTCGCCTTTCTGGTAGTCAGCATCGCGTTCCTTGGCTACGGAGCTTCCGGGTCATACCTCTCCCTCCTCAAAAATATTCAACAAAAAAACCAAGAAAACTTCCTGGCCATCGCAGCGCTTCTTTTTTCAGCCTCCATTCCTCTGAGCACCCTGACCGCCAACACCATTCCTTTTGACCTCATCAAACTATCGTGGAACAGCAACCAGGTTTTTCTCATCTTCCTTTATTATATTGTTTTGAGCATGCCATTCTTTTTTGCCGGAATGATCATATCCTTTGCCATCACGCGAACACCCTCGTCTGTCAACATCATTTATTTCTTCGACCTTCTGGGAGCAGGAGCGGGAACTTTGCTCACTATCTTCATCTTTCTCCCAAGAGGCGATAAGGGAGTGCCTCTCATCCTTTCTTCGCTCGTCCTTTTTGCTGCCTGGCTTTTTAGCTCCAAAATGCCCAGGTGGTTTAAAGCGAGTGTATTTTTGCTCCTGGCGCTTGAGCTGGGTCTCTTCTCTGCCGGGCCATCCTGGCTGGGCTTCCGAATTTCCTCATTCAAAGCTCTTCCGGTAGCCTTGAAATATCCCAACGCAAAGCATCTCTTCACCCGATGGAATGCCATTTCTCGAATAGACATTATCGACTCTCCAGCAGTACGGTACGCACCCGGCCTCAGTCTTCTTTATGCCCGAAATCTCCCCCCTCAGCTCGGGTTATCTGTAGATGGAGGTGAACTCAACGCCATCACGCATTTTGAAACCAAAGAAGATTCTTCCCTCGACTTCCTTCCCTCCGTGCCCTCTTCTCTTCCCTACTTTCTCCTTGACCGCCCTCGTGTTCTCATTCTCGAGCCCAAGGGAGGATTGGATATCTTGTCTGCTTTATACTTCAAGGCTTCATTCATCAAGGTCATTGAAGACAATCCTCTTATCAGCAAAATCGCTCAGGAAGAACTCGCGTCCTTTTCTGGTCAACTCTATGAAAAGGAATGGATACGCTCGGAGACGTCCAACAGCCGGTCAGCTCTGAAAAAGGAAAAAAATCGTTACGATCTGATCGTCTTTTCCTTAGGAGATGTTTTCGGTTCCACCGGGACAGGCCAGTACGGATTTGGAGAAAACTATTTATACACCATCGAATCTTTCTCAAACACTCTTGAACGACTTTCATCTGACGGGATAGCCAGTATGACTTTTTATTTGCTGCCTCCACCGAGACAGGAAATCAGAATTCTAGCAACTTGGATCGAAGCGCTACGGAGAGTGACGGAGCGGCCAAAGGCTCATCTTATCGCCATCCGGAGTTGGGGAACTATCAGCTATTTCATAAAAAAAAGCCCTTTTGACCCAGATGATATCAAAGCATTGAAAGACTTCGCTGACAGAAATCTTTTCGATCTTGTTTATTACCCTGGGATAAAACCAGACGAACCCAATACCTATAACCAATTTGACGAGCCGATCTATTATGACATAGCTCTCAAGCTTCTTTCGCCTTCCGAATCTCAAAAATTTTATAAAAACTATCTTTTCCAGGTGAAACCCGTATCGGATGACAAACCCTTCTTTTACAACTTCTTCAAGTTGAATAATGTCAAAGCCACCTACACCGCACTGGGGCAAAAATTGCTGCCCCTTCTTCAAGGCGAATTCCTGGTGTTTATCATCCTGACCCAGGCCATGGCAGCTGCATCCCTATTGATCCTTTTACCCGTCTTTATCCGCCATAAGCGAAGAATTCACAACAAGACAAGTTCTCTATCCATCTTTTTCTACTTCGGTCTCATCGGAATGAGCTTTATCTTTTTAGAGATCACCTTCATACAGAAATTCATTTTATTCCTCGGACATCCCCTCTACTCTATGGCCTTGATCATTTTCGCTCTGCTTTTTTCTTCTGGAACAGGCAGCCTGATGTCGAAGCGAATCCTCGGTCAGAATATGCTGAAAAACATCAAATTTGTTTTTTTACTTTCTGCTTTTCTCATCATCACCTACAGTATCATTCTGCCGCATCTCTTCGAAGCACTCATCGGTTCGAACTTGACCGTAAAATTCTTGATTTCTCTAACGGTGATTTTTCCTCTCGGATTTTTGATGGGATTCCCTTTCCCGACCGGTATCCGTTTTTTGGAACATGATGGAAAAAAGGTCATTCCGTGGGCATGGGCCACCAATGCTTTCTCATCGGTGGTCAATTCTGTGGCTGCTTTATTGATAGCTTTTTGGGGGGGATACAACCTAGTTATGATTGTCGCTGCTGGGGGCTATCTCATCGCCCCTCTTTTCCTGGGCTTCTCCAATCATAGGAACGAATCTCACGCCTAGAATATGCCTGACTTTAGGCTTCTCCTTGGTCTTGGTTATTAAAGTAAGAGTCTGAAAATAGAGGGTACTGCCCAGAGGTATGATGAGCCGGCCTCCTTCCTTGAGCTGTTCGAGCAAGGGAGGCGGTACATGATTGGCCGCACATGTGACGATAATGGCATCATAGGGAGCATATTCCTTCCAACCATAATAACCATCGTCCCATTTCACCTTGATCTGTGTGTAATCCAACTGTTCGAGTGTCTCAGAGGCTTCCTTCGCCAACTTCTCTCTGATCTCTATCGAGTACACCTTATCGGTAAGATGGGCCAGCACCGCTGCTTGGTATCCTGAACCTGTGCCGATCTCCAAAACCTTCTCTCCGGGCTTGAGTTTGAGGTGCTGAGTCATCAAAGCCACTATGTATGGCTGCGAAATGGTCTGCCCTTCATCGATGGGCAGGGGATGGTCTGCATACGCCTGGCTGCGGTAGCGGGGACTGACAAACAAATGGCGTCGTACTGTGCCCATTATTTCCAGAACTTTAGGATCTTGGATATCACGGGCAGCAAGTTGAGTCTCAACCATCTCCTTCCTCATTCGGGTGTAGATGCTCTCTTCCTGAATAAAAGAAAACAAAGGGAGTGACAAAACCAGAAGAGGAAGGGAAAGGGCAAAAAATGTTCTAACCTTCATTTATCCTTCGGCTTTGCTCTCTTATAAGCTCCTCTGTTAATACTATTATAACGAATACAGAAGTTCAATAGTAGCTCCGAGACTTCAGCAGGCTCTCCGTTCATGATAACAAAACGCGAGTTGAACCGTCTTCACTATCGAGAAAAGAGAAATCTAAAAGGCGGTGGGACAAATGAGGGAACATGAGCGTCCTAACCTTTAGGGGTGAATAAAGCGGAGAAAATATCCCCCAAAATATCCTCTTATACGGTGATTGACGTTCTTGCTGTTATCCTTAAAATGGAGAAAAAGATTGGACGAGGTATTGGATAGAAAAAAATAAGAATTAAAAAAGGGATTTAATTGACAAACCAAACTTTTTTTGATACTAAAGTAAACACCCCAGGTGAAAGAGTCCATAACTTATACATGAAGAAAAAGGCAGTCTATCCTGGCTCGTTCGATCCTATCACGAATGGTCATGTCGATATTATCAAAAGGGGATTGGAAATATTTGAAGAAATTCTGGTAGCTGTTTTAGAAAATCCCAAAAAAAAGTCTCTCTTTTCGACTAAAGAGAGGGTGGCAATGATACAGGAAATTTTTTCCGATTGTGAAAATGTAGAAGTGAAGGCCTTTCACGGACTGCTCGTCGACTTCGCAAAGAAGCACGAAGCCAAGATAATCATCAGAGGATTGAGGGCTATATCGGATTTTGAATACGAATTCCAGATGGCGCTGATGAACAGAAAACTAGATCCTGAAATTGAGACGCTATTCATGACACCCAGCCTCAATTATTCCTTTCTCAGCTCAAGACTGGTCAAAGAGGTCAGTACGCTGGGAGGCTGCCTCGAAGGCCTCGTTCCCTTCGAAGTGGAAAAAAATCTAAAGTCGAAACAAAAGATAGTTCCAAAATAAATTTACTATAAAAGGAAAAGAAAATGTTGGGATTAGGAAGAGAAAGAAATTTTGTCGGCTTGGATATAGGATCTTATGCTGTTAAGGCAGTCGAACTCAAATCAAAAAGAAAAGGATCGGAAGATCTGTACGAAGTGAGAAAGATCGGATATGAACTGCTCCCCCACGACGCCATCGTCGAGGGGACGATCATTGACTCGGCTGCTGTGATCGAAACCATTAAAATGGTTTTCGACGAAAACAAAATCACTAACCGAAATGTGGTGATTTCTGTATCAGGGAACTCGGTGATTATAAAAAAAATCTCTCTTCCTTCAATGGATACGGAAGAATTGGCCGAGTCCATCATCTGGGAAGCGAAACATAACATCCCGTATCCTTATGAAGAAACCAACGTCGATTACGCAATCCTTAAGCCCTCTGTCCTTTCAGAGGAACAAAATCTCGATATACTTCTTGTGGCAGCGAAGAAAGATAAAATCTCCAATTACAGCAACGTGATTAATCAAGCGCGAAAAAACTTGGAAGCGATCGAAGTCGATGTGTTTGCCTTACAGAATGCTCTCGAGGTGAACTATCCTGAGTTATGCAAGGAAAAGACCATCGCGATCATCAATCTTGGAGCCAACATCACAAATGTCATCATTATCGAAAAAGGTATCCCTCAACTCTTTCGTGATCTTTCGCTGGGAGGTTCCTTTTTTACGGAAAATATCAGCAAAGATTTGGGGATCAGTTTCGATGATGCAGAGAAATTGCTCAAAGGCCTTCCGGTGAAAAACGTGGAACCTGAAAGATTCGAGGCCATTCTGAACATGAACGTTCAGAATATCCTCGAAGAGATTGAAAAAACCTTTTCCTTCTACGAAGCCGGAGAAAAGACTGAGAAAAAAATCGATCTCATTTTTCTCAGCGGTGGTCTTTCAAAACTCAAAGATCTGGCCGCAAAATTCGAACAGAAATTCAACATGCGCACGGAACTGCTCAATCCCTTTCGAAGAATCTACTATGATGACAAGAAATTCGACAATATCTATTTCGATGAAATGGCTGCTCTCTTCGGAGTGGCAGCAGGATTGGCCACAAGAAAGATGGAAAAGTAAATGATTAGAATAAACTTATTAAAACCGGAGAAAAAGGAACTCAGAGAGGAACCGACCAGCCTGGTTCCGGAAATCAAGGAAAAGAAAAAAACACCTCTAACAGGATTGATCGTCATCCTTTCTCTCGTCGTTATCGCTGCTCTGTACTATTTCCAGGATAAAGCTATAAAACAGGAAACAAACCTTCTCAACCAAGCCCAGGAAGAGAAAAAAAGCCTGCAGTACGTCCTCACAGCTCTTGAAGAACTGGAAGAACAGAAAACCATCCTGGAGAGAAAGATCATCTTGATCAACCAGCTAAAAGCCCGTCAGGAGATCGCTGTGAGGATTATGGACGAGCTGAGCAAGAATATCCCAGGCTGGGTATGGTTGACTGAAACCTCATATGGCGAAAGAGAAGTCAATATCAAAGGAAGAGCTCTTTCCAATAATCTCATAGCTGATTATGTGTACAATCTGGAGAACAGCCCTCGTCTGAGCAGCGTCAGGATCATATCCATCAATCAGAGGCGGGAACAGACGAACCAGTTTCTCGAGTTCACACTGACTGCGAACTACGATCTTCCGCAGGTTTTAGCCTCTTCCGAAGAAGCCACGCAAGGGGAACAAAAATGAGAGAATGGCCATGGTTTGCTTATGTCCTCGTTGCCGTCATTATCCTTGGGCTTTTCTATTTCATGTATTACAAGCCCAAGAATGACGAGCTAAACAACATAAGGGAAGAGAGAATAAAGGTGGAGGGAGAAGTTGCCCATCTCAGGCAAAAAAAACAGGAATTGGATCAAATCCAAGCAGAACTGGAAAGGATGAAAATTACGCTCAGCAAGCTCGAAGCGATCATGCCCCAGAAAGAGGAAATCAGCGCCATATTGAGGCAAATGCAGCAACTCGCTTACGACACCAGATTGAACATTGTTAAGTTCATGCCCAAAGAAGAGGTTGCCAAGGACTTCTACGCAGAGAAACCCATCTCAGTAGAAATAACCGGATCCTATCACAACCTTGCCATCTTTTTTGACCGTTTGAGCAATTTCCGACGTCTCTTCAACATCGATGATTTCACCATACGGGCTCTCAGAGAACAGACCGAAGCTTCCACTATTTCGGCCGAGTGGACAGCAAAGACCTACCTGTTCCGGCAAGAACCCCCAGAGAAAACCACTGCCCAAAAACCAAGGGGATCCTAAAATGAGAAAAAAAATCTTTCCAATATTAATGATGGGGCTTCTTTGTGTGGGCACTCAACCTCTTCTTTCTCAAAGCCAAGAACAAACATCAGCGCAGGAGTCAGAAACTCAAATTATCCAAACCCGCGGTCCTACTTATGATCCTGCGGACAGAAGGGATCCTTTCAGAAACCTGCTGGTGGGACAAGATGCCACGGAAAAGGAGATGGAGAGAGGAATCCAGAATATATCCATCGATGATGTCGTCCTTATCGGGATTGCCGAAAGCAAAGGAGTGTTAGAAGCCATTATCAACGACTCGCAGGGTTACCCCTACTTCATTAAGAAAGGAGAAACCCTCGAGGACGGATTTGTCCTTTCTGTAGATAACAGTCGAGTGGTTTTCCGCAAAACGCAAGAAAGAGGCATACCCTTGATGAAACCAAAGGACATAGTCAAAGAAATCAAGATAGAGGAGCGATAACATGAAAACGAAAAAATATCTGCAAATCCTTGTTTGTCTTTGCGCTCTTTCTCTGGTCAGCGGATTTGCAAGCCACAACGAGCCCTTAGGCAACATAAGCAACATTTCTGTATCTCCCGGTAATCCGACTACTAGGGTTATACTCGAGTCAGATTCTCCTTTGACTCTTTTCCATTCAAGCTACGCAGATGACCGTCCTTCCACCCTGCTCGTGGATTTCGATGGAGTCGAAACGAATGCCGAACCTGACCTGTCAACCCTCACATCTTCATTGATTAAAGACTTGAGAATCACGAAAATCGATTCAGATACGCTCCGTCTGGAAGTCGATCTTAAAGAACGCGTTCCTTACCAAATTGTTTCGGATAAAAACAACACTATCGTCGCGTTGAACCACATACAAAGATCCGCTGGAAAATACGTCCTTTCTCCTGAAATCAAAGGCCAACTGACACAAACCTCGAACCAGGTGAGCTATCTCACAAACATCGACGTTTCCGAAAAGGCTGACAGAGTCGACGTCAAGGCAACCCTCAGCCACAAGGCTGTATCCAACGTTTTCGTACTGGATCAACCTCTCCGGCTCGTTGTCGACCTTTACAACACCTATTTCTCGACCTCCAAATCTGCGCAATCTGTCAACAAGCTCGGTGTAAAAAAAGTCAGAGCTGCCCAATTCCAAATCGCCAACCCTTATACGGTTTCAAGGATGGTCTTTGACCTCACCGAGCCAAAACTCTATTCCATAAAATCTACTGATAACAGCCTCACTGTCTCCTTTTATAAAGATCGAACAATTCATTCTGTCCCGGCCGCCAGTAGACCTGTTTTCAAACCTGCACCTCCTCCTGTTAAAGAGGATAAACCTTCGGAAAACAAACCAAAGGCGCGGGAGCAAATAGAAAATCCTCCCATTGAGAGAATCACCACATCGAAACCGAAGGCCACCGAGGAAAAAATTGAACTTCCCGAGAAGCTCGCGCCAGAGAAGAATGGATCCCGCATTGAAAGTTTCCAAGAAGAGCAGTTCCAACCCAAAACCATCTCCGAAAGACAGGAGGAATACTCAGGCGAGGTCATGACCCTGAAATTCAAAGATGCCGATCTCCGTGATATCATCACCTATATAGGTGAGCATGTGGGGTTGAATGTTGTTTTCGATCCCGAGGTCAGGGGAGTCGTTACCTGCAACCTTGTGGATGTGCCCTGGGATCAGGCCCTCGATATTCTTCTTAAGACCAATAAGATGGGAAGAACGCTGGAAGGGAACGTTCTCAGGATTGCACCTATCGGAACCATTACCCGTGAACGTGAAGAGCTGCAAAAGCTTGAAGAGAGCGAAGAACTTGCAGGTCCTCTCTCGACAAAATCCTTCACTCTGTCCTATTCCAAAGCCGCCGACGTGGATAGCCTCCTTCGGAACAAACTCTCGGAAAGGGGAGAGATGATCGTTGACAATCGAACGAACACCTTGGTCATCACCGATGTCAGGGATCGTATCGTGCTCATTGAAAGACTTATCGACGTATTTGACACGCCTACTCCTCAGGTCGCCATCGAGGCTCGAATTGTGGAGGCAACAAGCCAATTTGTCAAGAACCTCGGGATCCAGTGGGGAGCAAGAGGCATTGTCGATCCTTTTTACGGGAATCAAACTTCCCTTCAGTTTCCGCACAAAGTGCTTGTTGACGGTGCCTTGATTCCAGCGGGAATTGTGACCAAGGGCATCGGAGGGCCGCTGGGTGGATATGCGGTCAACCTGCCGGCTCCTGCATTCACGACTGCCATGGGAGTATCTTTTGCCAATGTTCTGGATACCTTCAGACTGGATATGGCCATTTCTGCATTGGAAACCTCCGGCAACGGCCGGATCATTTCCAGCCCGTCAGTAACCACTCAGAACAATCAGGAAGCTGAGATCATTCAGGGCAGACAGATCCCGGTGCAGACAGTCGCCAATTTTACAGTAACAACACGCTATATCAACGCAGCCCTCGAGCTGAGAGCCACCCCTCAAATCACAGCCGAAGGTACCATCATCATGCATCTCGAACTCAGAAACAATGCTGCGGATTTCGCCAATCTTGTCAATGGCATCCCTCCTATTATCACCCAGAGCGCCATGACGACGGTCATGATCCCAGACGGAGGAACTACGGTGATAGGAGGTATTTATCGAACAGAAGATTCCATAACTCGAGATCGAGTTCCGTTTTTTCATAAAATTCCGATTCTGGGAAACCTGTTCAAATCGTTCGCACGAACCAAGCAAAGCCGAGAGTTGCTCATCTTCATAACTCCCAGAATTCTTAGATAAGAAGGTGACAAAATGAGAAAAATGAAAAATGTGTTAAAACTGATGGTAATCGTCCCGGTCCTTTTCCTCCTGTTCTCTTGCAATCCCTTGGAGGACGATTCCAAATCTGACACCCTGCTTCTTGTGGTGGAGATTGTAGGAACCGATATCGAAGATTCTGAGGCCAACTTTCTCGAGTCGGACGTCGTCGATACCGACTCCGACGGAAATGCGACCGTTGCAGACGATGCCGCTGTAGTGACATTCACAGCAAAGACTCTTGATCCAAATCCCTTATTCGAAGACCCTTCCGTCTACAGCAGTATTTTTGTCGAAAGATATGTGGTGAGCTACATCCGTTCGGATGGCAAAAGCCAAGAGGGAGTGGATGTCCCTTATTCTTTCGAAGGAGCGATGTCGGCTCTGGTGGAAATTGACTCTGAGGAGAGCGTTTCCTTCATTATCGTCCGGGCTATAGCAAAACTGGAGCCTCCACTAGTTGATATGGCTCAGGGAAGAGGAGAGGGCCAGCTGAACGTTACAGCAAAAATCGATTTTTATGGAAAAGACACTGTTGGCAATGCGGTCAAGGCAACAGGTTATTTGAGCATATTCTTCGCTGACTACGCAGAACAGGAATCCAGCGGAGAAGGAGGTGCATAATGAGAACAAAAAATAAATTTTTACCGATCCTCTGTCTGATTCTGAGTATAGCTGTCATCACCTCCTGTACAAGGGACGCCGTGGAAGAGCCTTCTCCCTTAGGGCCTTCAGGATTCGCCATTTCATTTAAGGTCTCAGCGAGTCCGAATGTCCTTTTTGCCGGATTCCAGCAAAGACAAGCCACGACCATAACCGCGGTATTAAAAAAATTCAACGGGGAACCGCTGTCAGGGCGGACCGTCTTCTTCGAAATCATTAACGCAACGAAATCTCAAAGAGCCGACAGCGTTGGATATTTTGAAGGTGTGCAGGCAGTAGCCACAAGAGTCACCGATGGGAATGGTATCATAACCATCAATTATTATGGACCGACAGCTGAAGAAATTCCAATAATTCTCGATCCAGCCAGAAATACTGCTTTTGACTCTTACTACATCACAGCCAATGTTGCCTGGGAAGGGAATGAAATGATCGAGGAGGCTACCCCGGTCTTTTTCGTTCGGGATTACTCAGATGTCATCTTCAACGTGACGGTCGAACCGAACATCCTGTGGTGCACGAACACAAGGCCTGAGGCTGTCATCAAGGTCTTTTTCGCCGTTCCGGATGGAACACCTATTGCGGGACGGAAAATCTTCTTCGAGATCAACAGCGGTCCCGGCACTTTCAGCGATGGCAAGGTCAAGACATCCAAGGATACAAACGCCAATGGTTATGCCACTATGATCTATAGAGGCCCGACAAGCAGCCAAATGAGCAGCAGCGAACAGAAAGTCAGCATCACCGTCCAGCCACAAACCTGGTGGGAAGGATTTGGGCCCTATGGTGCCCCAGATCCCAATAAATACTGGCTTCATGCCGACTTCAAAATCACACTGAAGAAAGGAAACTAGAGGTCGCTAATCGTAGATAAAGACAGCCTTTCTGGATTTCACACTGGATAAAGACTCTCTGAGGGCTCCGAAGAGGGCCCTCTTTTTTTTCGACTTCAAAACGACCTGGACTCTGTATCTTCCCCTCACCCTGGCTATAGAGGCCAACGCCGGCCCCCAGATCTCGATATCAGCCTCGTTCTCTTTTACATGAACAGAAAAACTTCTGGACTCTCTGGCAAGGATCCTTAAATTCTCTCCGCTGAAAAGCACTTCAGCCACATGGGCGTACGGGGGATAATTCATGATCTGACGGAATTTGATTTCCTGGCGGAAGAAAGATCGGTAGTCCTCCAGAGCCGCAAAGCGGATGCTGTGGTGTTCGGGGACCGATGTTTGCACCACCAACTCAGAATCTTTCTCTTGAGCTAAAAATTTTGCCATTTGACTGACAGCCAGGAAGGTCTTTTGACTCGCTCTGAAATCGGGCAATGTGAGAAGGATTTCAGGATGAAGAATTACGACCAAAGATACAGGGAGGAGCCCTTTTTGGCGAGCGAGAAGTTGGGTGCCGAGGAGAATATCGATCTTTTTATTGTTCAACAAGGAAATCATTCTTTCCTGCTCTTTCTTTGTCTTCACCGCATCTGAATCAAAACTCATCACACATCTATGAGGGAGCCTTTTTTTCAATTCCTCTTCCACCACCTCAATCCCGAAACTCTGAGCAAAGCCAAGCCTGCTCCCGCACTCCGGACAGTAGTCTGGCTTCACTGTGGAATAGCCGCAGTAATGACAGATCAGTTTCCTTTCCTTCTTATGGTATCGCAAGGCCGCGTCGCAACGGGTGCAGCGCGGCATGAACCTGCAGCGTGGACAAATAAGAAAAGACACATAGCCCCTGCGGTTGTAGAAGACAAGTACGGGTTCTTTCCTCTCAACTTTTCTCTCAATTTTCTGGATCAATCTATCCTCAAAGAGACCGTCTCTGGCTTTACCTCCTATGAAGGCAATTTTTCTTTTACTGGATTGCTCCTTCAAGCTTATTAAATATCCTTCTTTTTCCGCCTTATGATATGCTTCCACAGAAGGCATCGACGAGCCATAAACCAAAAGCGAGGGTGCATTTTTTGCTCTCAGCCATGCTCCTTTCCGGGCATCATAGGAGGGACTTTCTCTCTGATAATAGGAATCATCGTGTTCTTCATCCAGTATGATCAATCCCAGATCGGTTAAAGGGGAGAATAGAGCAGAGCGGGGTCCGGCCACCACCTCTGCTTGGCCTTCTTTTATCCTCTTCCACTCCCTTTCTCTTTCTTTCTCGGTCAATTGACTGTGGAGGAGTGCGGCTCTTTTTCCCAGTCTTTTTTCGAATCTTTCCAAAAGCGTTTGGGTCAGAGAAATCTCTGGAACCAGGAAAAGCACTCTCTTCTGGACATCCAGCACTCTTTGAATCAGGCCGAAGTAAACAGCCTCTCTTGTTGTCCGGGCAGCATAAAGATAAAAAGGAGAAAAAACCTTTTTTGGGAGGGGCCTTGATATGGCCTCTACAGCCTCTAGGGATTTCTGATCCAGAGAGAAGTCCATCTCGAGTTGTACTGAGGAAGGCGCACCGGCCAGGCTCCTTCTCTGCACAGATTTCACCACTTCCGTTTTGACCTGGATGAGACCTTTCCTATCAAGCCTCGAAAGCAGGGAGGACAATGATCCAGTTTTAGTTTTTCTCTTTATATACGTCCGGGTATAGGGTCCTTTATGAAGCAGACTCAAGACCCGCTTTTCATCCTCAGAAAGGGAATCGTCCTGAAGGGATGTTTTTCCCTTCTCGGTCAAAAAATACCTCATCCTGCTTTTAGGGAGATAGGAGGGGGGGAGGGAAGCCTGGAGCAGCTCTCCCCAGGAGCAAAAATAATGCTCGCTCAATTTGCGGGTAAAGGAAAGAAAATCAGGAGAAAAAACAGGTTCCTCATCCAGTACAGCTTGTATCTCCTTGAGATCATATTCTCTTGTCTTTCTTCTTTTCCTTAGTTTGACGATAAATCCGGTTAAACTCCTCCTCTGAAAGGGAACGAGAACCCTGGAGCCTAACTGGACGAGGTTTTGGTGGGATTCAGGTATGATATAGGTGAATGTCTGGGTCAGCGGAAGACCAAGGACGACATCAGCATAGAGAGTCATTTTTTGCCCAGGAAGGCCATAACTTTTTTCATATCTTCCCAGACCATCTTTTTCAGCTTTCGATTCCCTTCATTTCTGATCAGATAAGAAGGGTGAAAGGTGGGCATCACCTTGATATGATGGAAGGCGTAAAAGTCACCCCGTAAAGCCGTCATTCCCAGGCTGCTTTGGATAAAAAAATCAGAAGCCACTTTACCCAGCGAGACGATGACTTTCGGTTGAATCCTGTCAATCTGTCTGAGGAGATATGTCTTGCATCGTTCGATTTCGGCACCTTCCGGTGTTCGGTTTCCCGGGGGCCGGCATTTGACCACATTCGTGATGTAGACTTCATCTCTGTCGCACTGCATGGCGTTTATGATCTTCGTCAAGAGCTGCCCTGCCCTTCCGACAAAAGGCTTTCCCTGGATGTCTTCATCTCGCCCCGGAGCTTCTCCTACGAACATAAGATCAGCATTGGGATTCCCTTCCCCGGGAACAGCATTGGACCGCGTCTGAGATAACGGACAGAGTTGGCACTGAAGGATGGATTCCTCGAGAGATAAAAGTGGAGATTCTTCCATGATAAAATCAACTCCGAGAAGGGAAAGAAATTTCAGCTTCTCCTCTACCGCGCTGAGAAGTTTTTCAGCTCCTTCTGCCAATTCTCCCCTCGATTTCATCCAGTATCATCTGGCTGATCTCAGATTTACTCTTCTTCCCCGATCTGCGGATTTTGCCGTCGGAAAAAAGGAGCGTGACCCGGTTATAATCCGAGCCGAATCCGACATCGCCCTTCGAAACATCGTTGGCCACGATCATATCCAGATTCTTCTCTTTGAGTTTACTCAGGGCGTTTTCCTCTATATTCTCTGTCTCGGCCGCGAAGCCAACCAGAAATTGATCCGTCCTCCTCTTTGATGTTTTCTTCAAGATGTCGGCGGTCGCAACCAGGTGGATTGATTCGGATAGAGTTTGTTTCTTTATTTTTTGAGAAGATGAAGATGAAAACCTGAAATCCGAGACAGCCGCCGCCATGATAATGATATCGGATTTTGGAAGATACCGTTCCACCTCTTCGCCCATTTCCTCCGCCGTAAGGATCCGTTTCGCCTGCACTCCAGGAGGAGGGAGGATATGGGTTGGACCGGAAACGAGAATCACCTCAGCTCCGCGCCTCAAGGATTCCCCGGCCAATTCAAAGCCCATTTTGCCCGTGGAAGGATTGGATAGAAAACGTACCGGATCCATATGTTCACGGGTGGGCCCGGCAGTAACCAGCACGGTTTTTCCTTTGAGGCTCTGGCTCTTTCCCATCACCTTGAGCGCTTCGCTGACGATCCTCTCCAGAGAAGCGAGCCTCCCCCAGCCTTCATCCTGACAGGCAAGATACCCCTGTTCAGGCTCGACAAAGCAAACTCCCTGGCTCTTTAATTCCTTGACGTTCCTCTGTGTCTGCTTGTGAAGATACATTGCCTCATTCATAGCAGGAGCAACCAGGACAGGCCCTTTGAAAGCCAAATAAAAGGTGGAGAGAAAATCATCCGCTACACCCGAAGCGAACTTGCCCAAAATATTAGCTGTGGCAGGAGCCACCAGCAAAAGAGAAGCCTCCTTGGCCAGTTCGATATGCCGGATCTCTTCGGATACTTCTTGTTCAAAAAGGTCGACCAGAACTCTCCGGCCCGTGAGTGCGCTGAAAAGCAGTGGTGAGACCAAGCGGGTGGCATTCTCAGTCATTATGACCTGGACTTCAAAGGATTCCTTCTGGAATCTCCTCGCAATCTCGCAAGCCTTGTAAATACTGATCGATGAACATATACCTAACACGATTTTATTCATTCCATCCCCTTAATCGTCGCCAGAGAAACTTCGAAGAATCGGTATGATCTTTTTCTTGCGGACTTCAGTCCGGCATCTCTGATTCAAGATAACCGCTTTCAGTTCTTCAGCGGCCTCATCCAGTTGATCATTGATTATGATGTAGTCGAATTGATAATAATGTCTTATCTCCCTTTTGGCTATCTCCAGCCGCTTCCTTATGGTTTCTTTGGATTCTTGCCCCCTCTGTTCCAGCCTCTTTTTCAATTCTGGAAACAGGGGGGGAAGGACGAAAATAAAAATGGCCTTTTTCACCTTCTCTTTGACCTGCTGGGCTCCCTGTACATCGATGTCCAGCAGTAAATCTCCTCCTGTTTTCTTCTCCAGCTCCCTTTTGGGAGTGCCGTAATAGTTCTCATGCACGACAGCCCATTCTACCAGCTTATCCTCCTGAATCAGCTTCTTAAATTCCTCTGGTGAGACGAAAAAGTAGTCTTTTCCTTCCTTTTCTGTGTCCCTCTTTTCTCGAGTGGTATAAGAAACAGAGAACGCCACTTGATCAAGCGTATCTAACATGTACTTGACCAGGGTCGACTTGCCACATCCAGAAGGACCGCTGATTACAAAGAGCATTTTACTTCATCTCTATAGATCACTCGATGTTTTGCACCTGTTGACGAATGCTCTCCACTTCTGACTTGATAGACAAACTTCCTCTGATCACTTCAATATCCTGTGCTTTTGAATTTATGGTGTTCGCTTCTCGGTAGAGCTCCTGGGCCACAAAGTCCAATTTTTTGCCGACTGGTTCCGGTTCTGTCGAGTTGAGCACTTCACTAAAATATTTCAAGTGAGATCTCAGCCTTACTATTTCTTCGGTCAGGTCATAGCGCTGTGCTAAAAAAGACGCTTCCTCTGCCAATCTGTTCTCAGAAAAAGTCTCTTCCCTGTTCATTTCTTCCAATCTTTCTCTCAATTTCTCTTTAATCAAGAGGGGTTGTTTTTTTGCTCTCTTCTCCATCTCACGAAGGAATGACCTGATATTCTGTATATGAGATTTGAGCTGTCCTTTGATTTCCTTCCCTTCCCTGGCTCTTTCTCTGATCAACTGGTTCAGGGTTTTCTCAAATCCCCCCTCCAAGAATTCTGCTTCTTTCTTGGTAAAATCTTTCCTCTGAAATTCCACGATGTGCGGAATATTGAAGAGATTCTCCAGAGAAAATTTCACTTTATTCTGCGCATCAGGAAAGGCTCTCTCAATGGAAGAGAAGACCTGCCTGAGCAAATCCTTGTTGATCCAAAACTGCCATTTTTCAGGGCTCAAAATGCGGAGTTCCACCGATACTTCGACTCTTCCTCTTCTCAACTTTTTTCGACAAATATTTCTCAGGCTTTCTTCTAAACCGCTGATTGGACTCCCCCGGTAGCTCCAATCCAAAAAACGATGGTTGAGTGTTCTGATGTTGATTCTGGCAGAGAATGTTTTGAAGACAAACGTCCTTTCTGCATAACCGGTCATGCTATGGATCAATTCATTGTCTCCTTTTCTTCGGGAAACTGCAGATCATAAAGTTTTCGGTATATCCCGTTTTTTCTATAAAGCTCCTTGTGCGATCCGACTTCCACGATACGGCCCTTGTCCAGAACCAAAATCTTATCCGTATTCCTTAACGTGGAAAGCCGATGCGCAATGACAAGTGTCGTTCTGCCCTTCATGACGTTGGCTAAAGCGGTTTGAATCAATCTCTCCGATTCAGAATCCAATGCGGAAGTGGCCTCATCCAGAATGAGAACCGGAGGATCCTTGAGCAAGGCCCGGGCAAGGGTTATTCTCTGTCTCTGTCCGCTAGACAGAAGTCCTCCCTTTTCTCCGATTTGGGTTTCATAACCTTGGGGGAGATTCTGGATGAAATCGTGAGCTTTGGCTGCTTTGGCCGCAGCGACGACACGCTCCATAGGCATATCTTCCAGTCCATAGGCAATATTGTTGCGCACTGTATCATCAAAGAGGATGAGTTCCTGGGTGACCAGTCCGATTTGAGCGCGCAGGGAAGAAAGGGTAACCTCCCGAATTTCAATACCATCGATAAATATTCTTCCCCTCGTCGGTTCATAAAAGCGGGTTAAGAGGTTGACTATGGTGGTCTTTCCTCCCCCGCTCAAACCGATCAGAGCGACTCTTTCTCTGGGCAGTATTTCAAAATCCACCCCATAGAGAACATCTATGTTTTCGTTATAGCTGAAAGAAACATTCTGGAATTTCACGTGACCTCTTACCTGTGGAAGCGGATAAGCCCGGGGGTAATCGGCGACCTGGGGCTTTCTTCTCAAGACTTCATCTATCCTTTCATAGCTGGCAACTCCCTGCTGAATCATAACATTCGCCCTGTTCATTTTTTTTATAGGAGTGTACATATAGAATATTGCCATGACAAAAGTCCCGAAGTCCCCTGGACTTATGTAGCCCTGAGTGATCCGAGTCGTTCCAATGACGAGAATGAATGCACCCACTAAACCACCCAGGAATTCCATGAAAGGAGAAGCCAGGCTCCCTGTCCAGGCCAGCCTCATGCTGGATTTCAGGTAGTTTCCCGTTGCCTGGAAGAACTTCTTTTGTTCAAAATCTTCCATGGTAAAGGCTTTTACAATCTTGTTTCCGGTAATCGTCTCGTGGATAAGCCGGTAAATATCAGCCATCCTGATCTGATTGATCCTCCCTCTTTTCTTCAGCTGACGGCTGAAAATGGCAAGCGGTATAACGGCCAGAGGAGTGATGACAAAAGCGGCTAAAGCCAAATGCCAGTCGACCAGGAAAATTCCAACTAGGAGGGCAAAAAGAACAAAAGTCTCTTGGATGAAGTCCCCCATACTGCCTGAAACAGCCTCCTGTACTTTATCTACATCATTGGTTAATCGGGACATCAGCTCACCCGTTGCCATCCGGTCGAAATAATCAGAGGATTGATGAAGCATATGCTCAGAGAGGTTGTCTCTTAATCTCTTGGATACCCTCAGGCCTATGGATTTCATCAAAAAGGAGGATAGGAAGGTGAAGAGTCCTTTGCCGAAGATGACCAAAACAAGCAGCCCCGGTATAATCACGATGAGCTGTTCTTCGCTTATGTAGCGATAGATAAAATCGAGAAAACGGAATTTTTCGACCGGCTCTGCAGGAGCCAAATTGAGCAGTTTATCCATGATAGGCTGGACCAGATTCACGAACACATATGTAAAAAAAGCGACGCATAGGGTAAAAAGGAAGGAGAGGATGAGCTTGTTCTTCTCCTCTAATGTGAGCTTGAGAAGCCGGAATATATCTTTCATTTTTTCGGAGGGATAATCAGAGAGCTTTTCTCCAGGATTTCGAACGCGTTCAAGGCAGAGCCTCGGGTTAAATTGTCGGTAACAGACCAAATCCAAAACCTATTGGGATGGGATTCTTCTTTTTTGATCTGACCTATGAAAATCTCATCTTTCCCCGCTACCAAAACAGACGAGACCGGACAAGAGGCGGATGGGGGAGAGACTTTAAAATAGGGGGATTTCTTGAAGAGGTTTTGAATGGTCTGGATAGCGGGTTTCTCCTCGAGTTCCAGATGTATCATGATCGAATAGGTGTGAAAGACAGGAGCCTGAATAATGGAAAGGGAGAGGGGAAAATCCTTGGCTTCGAAAACGCGGGAAATTTCCGAAATGATCTGCTTTTCCGATGATGAAAAACCATTCTTATCCATAGCTTCGGTGTGAGAAAGAAGGTTGAAGGCTATCTGGGTGTTAAAGATATTTGTCGACACGGACGCACCCCTCAAGACTGCGACGGATTGATCGGCCAGCTCCTGGATCCCGGAATCATCGAAAGCCGATACAGGCTGGAGGACAAAAGCCACGGCTTTCACGAGTTTGTACCTCTCCAGGAGAACATGAAAGAGATGACTGAGAATGATGGTGACCGAATGAGGATTGGCAATCAGCTTGGGCTTTTTCTTTCGAAGGATATCATGGTTAACGCCGGCGACTACAAGAGGAACGTTTCGTTCTTCATTAAAGGCCTCACTGAGGTCGACTGCCAAATAATTGCTTTTTACAGCCATCTTTCCCAATTCCAGGCTTGTCCTCTTATCAGCAGCCAAAAAAACTACATCGGAACACCCCAGGGCCGATCTCTCAAGAGGGAGTATAACACGCGGTTCGCCTCGAAACTCGGTCAGTTTAGAGAATTTTTCCTTGACATCTGAGTCGTAAAACTCGATCTTTTCGAACGGGAACTTTCTCTCCTCCAGAACCTCTTTGATCTCTTTCCCGCGGAAGGTGTCTGTTCCTACCAAAGCCAAACGGATTCCTCTCTGATTTCTCATTACTTTCTCTTGAATTTTTTCTATGGAAGAGATTTCTTGTATTCTGTCATCAAAGAATACATTCTATCCTTTAACCTGAGCTTTTCTTTCTTTAACTGTCTCTCTTCCCATGTTTCTTCATCAGATAGAAAATTCTTGGCCTGAAGTTTGGCCAGCTTTTTCTCCAACTCTTTATGCTGTTCAAATGCCTTCCGGAACTCTTCATTCTCTTTCAGCAAAAGCTCCTTGATTTTCTTCTCTTCCATCCAATCTATCCTCCCGGATGAAAGAATATCACAATGCCTATCCTATTTCAATTTCACCATTTCTCCCCATTGACATTATATACCGAGCTATTTATACTATTGCCCGGACTAGAGAATTTCTCAAACGGCGAGGTAGCTCAGTCGGTAGAGCGAGAGACTGAAAATCTCTGCGTCGGCGGTTCGATTCCGTCCCTCGCCACTCCCCTGAAACCCTCTGAAATTTTATAAAACTAAGAACTTACACTCTTATCTAAAAAATTATAGGCTCTCAAGGAATCCATGTTCCCAGAATCGTCATAAGGGAAATGGCTTGATTACAAGCCCCAGATAAAGTGCCTGAAACTTGAATACGGTTCGATTGTCAGATCCCTTCCTTGACAGCTCAGAAGGGAGAAACTCTTACAGGTCCTTCAGATGATCCTTCAGACTCTGGCTGAATTCGGGCCGTTTGAGCGCCAGTTCAAGAATCGCCTGGATAAATCCCAATTTGTTCCCGGCATCGTAGCGTGTTCCCTCGAAGAGATAGCCGTAAACCGGCTGGTCTTCCAGTAAATGTTTGATCGCGTCGGTAATTTGAACCTCTCCCCTCTTATCGGGTTCGGTCTTCCTGATGGCATCGAATATCATCGGATTGAAGACGTACCTGCCGATAACAGCCAAATCGGAATGTGCTTTCTCAGGACCTGGTTTCTCTACCAAATCCTGGACTTGGAAGACTCTCCCGGAAATTTGTTTGGGCTTGATGATCCCATATTTTTGAGTCCCTTCTTCATCTGTCCGGCCCAGAACAATAACCGAAGCCTCGAACTCTTTATGGATATCGATCAGCTGTTTGATACACGGTGTTTCACAGTCGAAAATATCGTCAGGCAAAAGGACTGCAAAAGGCTCGTGGCCGATAAACTCTTCGGCCATCAAAATAGCATGCCCCAACCCCAAAGCCTCCTTCTGGCGGATGTAACAAAATTCAGCGAGACGCGACACCCTTTTGACCTCTTCCAGGAAATCGAGCTTTCCCTTTTTCTCCAGAAAATTCTCCAGTTCAGGGCTGCTGTCGAAATGATCTTCGATACTAGATTTCCCCCTGCTGATTATGACAGCGATCTTTTCGATCCCTGCTCCGACCGCCTCCTCCACACTGTACTGAATCAAGGGTTTGTCTACAACGTTTAGCATCTCTTTGGGTTGGGCCTTGGTAGCGGGCAGGAAACGCGTTCCGAATCCTGCGGAGGGAATCACCGCTTTTCTTACCATACTCATGTTCATTCCTTTATATTGAATTCCAATTGGTTATTTTATTTTTCGGTTTGTCCTGGGATGAAGGGAAATAAACCGGGATAACCTTTTCTGGTACACAGATCGGCAAACTAGAATTTATAGCTCACAGAAATATTGGGAACGACCACACTCATATCGTATGTTCCTGGCATAGCTGTTTCCCATTCGGGATCTGTGACGGTTTTCAAATAATCGACCTCCCTCTCTTTTCCCATCAAATATTCAATCCCGAAGTCGATCTGAATTCCATCCAGAGAATACCCCATTCCAGCCGTGATCACATTAAAATCGAAGTTGGGAAGAAGAACATTCATGGTTCTGTTAGGTGCTGGGGAAGGGTCCCAATAAAAGCCTCCTCGGAAAGCCCAAACATTGAACACATATTCGGCTCCGAACCGGATCTGCACTGCATTATCCCAGTTCATGGGTCTGTCTGTGTCATCTGCCAAAAGCAGCTGCCAGAAGGCATCTTTATATTCTGTATGAATTTTGTCGATTTCCGACCAATGGGTGTATTGAACATCACCGGTCAAGGTTAACGAATCCATAGGCTTGACGGCTACTCCTACAGCCAACCACATAGGCCAGGTCAAATCTCTGTCTATGTCCGTGGAAGGATTGAGCGCCAGCCCGAGTGCCGCACCTATGAGAGAAAGTCTAGGTATGGAAGCTTCTCCATTGAAAGAAACTTTGCTGGGTGTTCGAAATGTCGCACCGATGCTGAACATCTCGCTGGGTTTCACCAGGATTCCAAATGTCGCACCGAATCCCCAACCGCTCATACTTTCCTCATACTGCGCTAGGTCTATCTCATAAGGAGGTACGGGAACTTCGGCTGCTCCTGCATGAAAGGCCACATCGAACGTGCCGTAATTGATGTTCAAAGCTCCTCCAATGGAAACCTGCTCATTGATCCGGAAAGCCACAACAGGAGCGATGGTCACCAACTCTATCTTGCTCTTCCATTTGAGATTCGGATTATTGGCGGCGATTCCCGCAAAATCCGCTCCATCCCATTCCGCGCCCAAACCAGAAGGGGTATAGACTCCGATACCGGCAACTACTTGCTCACCGATGGGGTGGTAATAAGCAGCCAATCCTCCGAGATAGTGTTTGGTTACAGTCTCGGCATCCACTACCGGTAAAGGGCCAAGACTGAATGAGTAAGTGCTGGATGGGATGATATCCGTTCCATAGAAACCGATATACTTCTTATTGAAGTGTGCAATACCAGCAGGATTCCAAAAGATAGCGCTATGATCATCCGCCAGTCCAACAAAAGCTCCTCCCATGGTCAGGGCTTTCGAACCCAGGCTGTTCAGGTTCAAGCCATTGGCCAAAACACTCACACTTAAAAGGAGCACACACCCGATTACAGAAAGATACGTCTTCGCTTTTTTCATACGGACCTCCTTTATGCTTCTCTGTTTACGATATTCCCGCAATTTTGTCAAATTCCATCCCTCCTCCTTGCGCATCTTCGCTATGGTGCCAGTCCCAACAGCAGCCAATGGAACTGAGGAGAAAGTCCTCCGGAGGCCAGCTGCCCCCAAACAGAGAGAGGCAATCCGCCCCTGAGAGATTGTTTCACCATGAGTATCGGTTCGTATCGATCACGCGAACCGCCCGAGAAATCCGAGCAATGGAGAGTGGACAGACCTGATCGTTCCTATTCTTCCTCATCAACAGACTGGATCTCTTTGACTTCAGGTACTTTCTTTTTTATGAAGCGCGTTATTCCATGGGTCAAGGTCATCTGTCTCATAGGACACCCCACACAGGCCCCTAAGAGACGCACTTTAACCACCCCATCTTCGGTCACATCGACCAATTCCACATCTCCTCCATCTGCTTGAAGGTGGGGCCTTAATTCTTCGATAGCCTTACGGACTTTTTCTTTCATTTCTTCTCCTTAAAAACAAATTCGCCCTTCTCATCCACATCAACCTTCACGATATCCCCTTCAGCATACTTTCCTTCCAATAGATTCAGGGCTAAGGGATTTTGGATATATTTCTGGATGGTCCTCCTCAGAGGCCTGGCCCCATAGGATGGATCATAACCTCTCTCCGCGAGAAGCCTTCGGGCACTTTCAGAGACTTCGATATCGATTTTTTTCTCTTTCAATAAGGCACGCAATTCATCAATTTGAAGCTCGACAATCTTCAGGATGGTGTCTTTGGACAGGGCTTTAAAGATCAGGATCTCATCCACTCTATTGAGAAACTCAGGACGAAAATTCATGTCCAGGATTGCTTTGACTTCTTTCTCCATCTTCTCAAAATCCTGACTGAGCTCTTTGATGAGTTGGCTTCCCAGGTTCGAGGTCATGATGACGATGGTGTTTTTGAAGTCAACGGTGCGTCCTTTTCCATCTGTCAGTCGGCCGTCATCCAAAATCTGAAGAAGTATGTTAAAAACATCGGAATGGGCCTTTTCTATCTCATCCAGAAGAATAATCGAATACGGCCTGCGTTTTACTGCCTCGGTGAGTTGCCCCCCTTCTTCGTAACCGACATAGCCGGGCGGCGCGCCGATAAGCCGTGACACGGTGTGCTTTTCCATATATTCTGACATATCCAGTCTCACCATGGCCCGTTCATCATCGAAAAGAAACTCGGCCAAAGCTCTTGCCAATTCTGTCTTTCCGACGCCTGTCGGGCCGAGAAAAAGAAAAGATCCCAATGGCCGTGAAGCGTCTTGAATTCCTGCCCTTGCCCGCCTTATGGTATCCGCAACTGCACGCAAAGCCTGGTCTTGACCGATCACCCTTCTGGCCAGTTTTTCTTCCATCTTGACTACTTTTTCCACTTCCCCTTCCAGCATTTTTGAGACGGGAATTCCCGTCCATTTGGAAACGATATGAGCCACATCTTCCTCATCCACCTCCTCTTTCAACATCTTGCCTTTATTCTGAACAGTGGCCAACTTCTTGGATACGCTCTCAATTTCTTTTTCTGTCTCGACGATTTTTCCATACCTTATTTCGGCCACTTTTCCCAGTTCACCTCTGCGTTCTGCATTCTGTTCTTCCACCTTCAGGCGGTCTATCGTACCCTTGAGCTCATTCATTTTATCAATGAGCTCCTTTTCTTTTTGCCAATGAGCCTTGAGGACATCGCTCCTCTCCCGCAACTCTGCCAATTCCTTGTTCAGATGGTCCAATTTTTCTTTTGCACTCTTTTCTTTCTCCTTTTTCAGAGCCTGCTTTTCTATTTCTAGTTGGATGATACGCCTCTCCAACTCATCGATTTCTTCGGGCATACTATCGATTTCTATCCGGATTCGCGAAGCAGCTTCGTCGATCAAGTCAATAGCTTTATCCGGGAGATAACGGTCTGCGATATATCGATTGGAAAGCGTGGCCGCTGCTATAAGAGCGGAATCTCTAATTTTAACACCGTGGTGTATCTCATATTTTTCTTTGAGCCCTCTCAATATGGATATCGTTTCCTCGACCGACGGCTCCCCCACATAGACCTGTTGGAATCTTCTCTCCAGCGCGGCATCTCGTTCGATGTACTTTTTGTACTCATTCAGAGTGGTGGCACCGACACAACGAAGCTCTCCCCTTGCCAGCGGAGGCTTGAGCATGTTCGAAGCATCCACAGCCCCTTCGGAAGCACCGGCTCCGATGATGGTATGCAATTCATCGATAAAGAGAATAATTTCCCCTTCAGCTTCTCTCACTTCTTTCAACACAGCCTTCAGCCTTTCTTCAAATTCCCCCCGATATTTTGCCCCCGCGATTAAAGCTGCGATGTCCAGGGCAATGAGTCTTTTATCCTTCAAGGATTGAGGAACATCTCCGTTGGCAATACGTTGGGCCAGGCCTTCTACTATGGCTGTCTTCCCCACCCCAGCTTCACCGATCAAGACGGGATTATTTTTTGTCCGGCGGGATAGAACCTGGATAACTCTTCGGATCTCATCCTCTCGTCCGATCACAGGATCCAGCTTCCCCTGTCCAGCTAAGCTTGTGATATCCCTGGCATAACGTTCCAAGACTTGATATTTTCCCTCCGGTTCTGGATCAGTGATCCTGTGTGTCCCTCTGATGTCCATCAGGGCCTTGAGCACAGTTTCTTCATCTAATCCATTTTCCTTAAGGATACGGCCGGATTCACTCTCAGTTTCTTTCACCAGAGCAAGGAAAAGGTGTTCCGTTGATAGATACTCGTCTTTCAGCTTTTGGGCTTCCTTCTCCGCTTTGCTGATTATCCGCCGGAGAGAGGAAGATAGATAAATTTCTCCTCCCCCTTCAACTTTAGGGATTTTTTCCAACGATGCTTCCACTTCATTTTTCACCTTTTGAGCATTCACTCCAATCTTAGCAAATATGGCATTTACGATATTTTCCTCTTGATCCAAAAACGCCCAGAGAAGATGCAGAGGTCTCAGCTCCTGATGAGACAATTCTTGCGCTCTGGATTGTGCAACCTGGAAGGCCTCCTGAGATTTCACAGTAAATCGATCCCATTTCATTTTCTTCTCTCTCCTATTTGTCCAAAACGATCATATAATAGACGCACCAAAAGTTCAATTTCCTTCTGCCTACCCCCTTTTCTTCACAGGAATCTTTTATTTATCTGTCTTCTTCAAGCTAATCGAAAAGACCATATTCCGAAAAAAACCGCTTATTTTCAATTTCTTCTTGACAATTTGATAAAAACTGATATTTTTTTGATGGGAGCTTGAGATGGAAGAAATTGAAGTCATGAGCTGGTTAACACTCGATGCCATAAAAAAGGCTGCAACTATTGAGGAAAGTGTCGGGGATCTCCAAACAGGTCACTGCATGTCTGTATTCTGTAAAATTGAAGAAGATTTCTTAGAGCTGTGCTACAGCGACACCGTATCCAACTACTTGAGAAGATATGAAGACAGCGACGAATTTCAGCTCGCATTGGAGAAGCGCAAGGAGGAAGTGGGAGAAAGGCCTTATGATGAAGACAAGGGATTCGACGAAAATTTTGCAGAAGAAGACCTGGACGAAGATTTCGGCTCTGAAGAGGACTCCGAAAACTTCTGACGTCTGCCTCCATCGACCCGCCTGCACAAAAAGTCTAGCCAGTTCCTCACAATTCTCACCTTCGCTCTGAATTCGCTAAAAGGCCGGGCTAATACGCCCCTAAGATCCTTTCTTGAGGCTTTCCATCTTTTCTTTCAATCTGCTGATAATATTCAAGGCTTCGAGGGGCGAAAGTGAGTCGATAGCTAAATTCTGGATCTCTTCTCTCATCTCTTCCAACTTTTCTCTCTCTTTATCCTCTTGGAACAAGAGAAGCTGGGATTTGTCGCGTTTTTGAGTAGAGCCGTAAGCAATCCTGGGTTGTCCCGAATCATCTAATTCTTTTTTTTCCAAGTTGAACAGTATCTCTTTAGCTCTTTCAATAACCGTTCGTGGTATACCCGCTAGCCGAGCGACATGAATGCCATAACTTTGGTCCGAAGGACCAGACACGATCTTGCGTAAAAAAATGATATCTTCTTTCCATTCCTTTACGGAAACATGATAATTTTTTATCCTCTCTAAAGTTAAAGCAAGTTCTGTCAATTCATGATAATGGGTTGCAAACAGAGTCTTGGCTTTCACGTCCTCTCTTTCATGGAGATACTCGGCTACAGCCCAGGCAATGCTGAGCCCATCAAAGGTGCTCGTCCCTCTTCCGATCTCATCTAAAAGAATCAAACTTTTAGCCGTAGCATTATTGAGTATATTGGCTGTTTCTAACATTTCCACCATGAATGTCGACTGCCCAACACTTAAAAAATCCATGGCACCTATTCGAGTGAAAATGCGGTCGAGCAGGCCGATCTCAGCCTCTCGAGCGGGCACGAAGGAGCCTATCTGAGCTAATATACAGATCAGAGCGACCTGCCTCAAGTAGGTGGATTTCCCTCCCATGTTGGGACCCGTAACAATGAGAATCTGGTCCGCATCTCGGTCCATATACGTATCGTTGGGGATAAAAGGTTCTTCATTGGTGACCTCGATAACAGGATGTCTTCCTTCGACAATCTTGATTTTTCCTTCAAGATTGATTACTGGACGGCGATAATTTCGCTGAGAGGCCAATTCTGCCAGGGATGAAAGAGCATCCAGAATGGCCAGATATGAAGCCAGCTTTTGGAGCCTTCCAGATTCTCTTGAAATTTTTTCCCTAATCTCGCAAAAGAGACTATATTCCAGCTCTCCGATTCGTTGTTCGGCATTCAGGACTTTTTCCTCATATTCCTTGAGCTCTGGCGTGACGAAACGCTCCGAGTTTACCAGAGTCTGCTTGCGGATGTAATCGGATGGAACCAGGTGCAAATTGGGCTTTGTCACCTCGATGTAATAGCCGAAGACCTTATTGTATCGGATTTTTAAAGAGGTGATCCTTGTTCGCTCCCGTTCTTTCCTCTCCATCTGTGTGATGAAAGTCTTCCCAGATCGGCTTATCTCTCTCAATTCATCCAGCTCTCTGTCGTGGCCTTCTTTGATCAAACCTCCTTCGGTAAGCAAAAAGACCGGCTCTTCTAATATTGCCTCCTCGATCCATTCCACCATATCCAGGGCATTATCCCAATTTTTCTGTATGTCCTTCATCATTCCGGAGGTGAATGGTTCGATCAGTCTCTGGATTCGAGGAAGAGGCAGAAGCGATTTTTTCAACGCAATCAAATCTTTTGCATTAGCTGCTGCCAAGGAAATCTTTCCAGCTAATCGCTCCAAATCAAAAATATCCTCGAAGACCGCTCTCAACTCCTGCCGTTCTATGGTGTGATGGAAAAACTCATCCACAGCTTCCAACCTCTGCTCTATTTTTGAACAATCTAATAAAGGCTGAAGAAGCCATGACCGCAGAAGTCTCCCTCCCATAGATGTGATGGTGAAATCGATGATATGAAGGAGAGAGCCTTGTAAGCGCCCGTCCCTCAAGTTTTTTATGAGCTCAAGATTCTTAATAGTCGTCGAATCAAGAACCAAATACTGGCCGGACTCGACACAGGAAAGTCCTCGCACCAAGGAGAGGGAGCCTTTCCTCAAATTCTTCAAATAGAACAACAAGGCTCCTGCGGCAGAGACAGCGAAGTTCTTGCCACCCAGGCCAAATCCATCTAAGGATTGCACGCGAAAATGATCGATCAGAAAATTTTTTGCTTGCGTGAAATCGAAAATCCACTCCTCCTGAGGACTCCTTACTACTGCATCCATTTCGTTGCGGGCAAGAACTTCTTCGATCTTTTCCTCTTGTTCCTCGGGATAAATGATCTCTTTAGGGAATACCTTGAAAAGCTCGTCTGAGAGCAGATCGAGGTTTTTGCCCTGTCTCGTCTGGATTTCTCCCGTAACCAGATCGACAAGAGCCAACCCCCAATCCCCATCCTCTATGGTCAGGCTGCTGACGAACGTGCTCTCCTTGGCCTCCTCAAGCTCTAACTCAACGGCAGTCCCTGGCGTTAAAACTTTAACCACGTCCCTTTTGACCACACCTCGAGCATGTTTAGCATCTTCCACCTGTTCGCAAATCGCCACCTTGAATCCTCTCCGGAGAAGTTTCGCTAGGTAGGATTCTGCTGAGTGATAGGGCACCCCGCACATGGGTACTTTTTGGCGGGATGTGAGTGCAATCTCTAAAACAGAAGATGCGGTCTTTGCGTCCTCGTAAAACATTTCATAAAAATCACCAAGGCGAAAAAACAACAGAGTATCCCGATAATTTTTTTTGATCTTGTGATATTGATCCATCATAGGAGTGGCGGAATTTTTCTTGACCATCGGCTTTCATTCACTATACTTACTGGTGCTCTTTTTTTCAAGATCAGGTTATTTTGTATTCAGCCCGTTTTTTTTTTGGTTTTTATTCTGTATAATTCAATCAAGATTTTTCCTATGAAACCGTACAGCAAGGCCGATAAAACAAAAAAAAGAGGGTCGGGTTACATTCTCGTTCAATCGATGACTCTCATTAGAATCCCTATCTCCATTTTTTTTCTGATCGTTTGGATTTATTGGAAAAACGTTGATCTGAAGATGGCCTTTTGCCTCATTCTTCTGGCGATCATTGAATTTACAGATGCGTTCGATGGAAAAATCGCCAGGCGTTATGGACTGACCTCCGAGTACGGAGCGACTCTCGATCCTTTTGCAGACAGCATTTCACGACTTATTGTCTATTGGGCTCTTGCCTTAACGGGCAACGTAATCTTTCTTGTGCCCCTTGTCATGGCGGTGCGTGATATCACGGTTGCTTATTCAAGAATCGTTTTAGCCCAAAACAACCAGACAGTATCAGCCAAACTGAGCGGCAAGATCAAAGCCTCTGTTCAAGCGGCGGGCTCCTTCTTTGCTCTGCTGGGCCCGTTATACTGGGACCACATCGGCAAATGGAGTTTTTACGCTCTCTCCTGGCTCATTATAGTCGCAACATTCCTGTCTGCAGTCGAATACGTCAAGGATGCCTTGATAAATTTAAGAAAAGATAAGTTCTGATGGCCACGTTTGATCGGATATTCAGGAACAAGAAGATTGTTTTTCTGGACCTGGATGGAACGGTGTATATCGGAGATTCGCTTCTCCCAGGAGCCAGGGATTTTATCGATCGCTTGAATGAAAAAAACATCTTTTTCTACTTCCTTTCCAATAATTCCTCTCGATCCAAGAAGGATTATGTGAAAAAGCTGGCTAACTTGGGCATCGCTTCAAACCAGGAAGAAATCATTCTTTCGACAGATGGGGCTATAGAATATCTTCTTGAAAGGGAAATAAGGCGTGTCTTTGTCATCGGCACTGAGTCTATGAGAGAAATGTTCGTTCAAGCTGGACTGGAAGTCGACTCTCCCGCTCCCGATTACATTGTTCTCGGATTCGATACCGAACTGACTTATGAAAAACTCAGAAAAGCCGCTCTTTTTATCCAGAATGGAGTCCGGCTGATCGCCACCCATCCTGACCTGGTTTGTCCCTCGCCTGAAGGCTTCATTCCCGACGCAGGTTCCATGCTTGCTCTCCTAGAAAAAGCGACTCAAAAAACCCCAGAAAAAATTTTCGGGAAACCCAGTCCAGAAATGGTTGCACATATTCTGAAGAAACACGGGGCTCGTTCTCGAGAAGTCGTGGTGATCGGCGACCGTATTTATACCGATATGGCGCTCGCTCGAAACATCCCTTGTGATTTCATCCTGGTCCTCAGCGGAGAGACAAAGAAAAGTGACATCTCGAGCTTGAAAGAGCTTCCCATTCTTGTGGTTGAGAATATCGGCAGCCTCCTCAGCTAACCTGGATTATTCTTCAACACGCTCGCTTCACGTTTTCGAGGCTTTCCATGTCCTGCACATTCACGACTTCTGTATCGAAGGGCCAATCTCTGCCAATTCTCTTTATCAATCCCGACAAGACTTTTCCCCAACCCAATTCAACAAAACATGTAACTCCCTGGTCAGCCATAACTTTCATGGATTCAAACCAAAGGACGGATCTGGTCACCTGCCTCTTCAATGCATCCCTGGCTTCCTCTCCTCTGTGAATCATCCGGGCATCCACATTGGTTATAATGGGAAAAGCCAAATCCTTGAATTCCACTGCATCCAGATCTTTCGCCAGCTTCTCTTCAGCGCTTTTCATCAGTTTGCAGTGAAATGGAGCGCTGACAGGGAGAAGGACCGAACGGGGAGGCTTCAACAGGGATAGGGCGTGTTTTACAGCCGATTCATGTCCGGCGATTACGATCTGCTCTTTGCTGTTCCAGTTTGCTATCTCTACCGTTCCTTCTTCGATCTCTGCCAAAATCTTCTCCACACTCTCGTAAGGAGTTCCTAACACGGCAGCCATGGCACCCACACCAACAGGCACTGCTTCCTGCATATATCTTCCTCTCTTGTGAACCAGAAGAACCGCATCTTCGAAAGACAGGGAACCGGAAGCGACAAGAGCCGAATATTCTCCCAGGCTATGTCCGGCAGCAATGAAGGGGACCTCCTCCATCAGGGAGTAAGCGACAGTGCTGACGATCAGCAGCGCCGGCTGGGTGTTTTGGGTCAGACGGAGTTCTTCATCGGGCCCCTCAAAGCAGAGATGGGATAGAGAATAGCCCAAGATTTTGTCGGCTTTATGAAAAATTTCCTGAGCAACGGTCGAACTTTCAAAAAAGTCCCTGCCCATTCCGACTGCTTGGGAACCTTGGCCCGGAAACAAAAATGCCTTTTTTTTCATTTTCGATCCTCAATTTCCAATTTGATGCAAAAAGGTCTTACGAGAGCTTTATCTGAATATTTGCTTCTTTCTTCAAGTTATTTATCCATTCCTGGACCTGAGTTTCTATCTTTTCCCGTTTAATTTCTCTTTCGATCTGATCCAGCATCTCTGTCAAAGGCTCTGGTTCGATTCCCTTAGTCCGTTGGCTTGGGATATAGATCTGTTCATAATAGACTTCTATTTCTTCCAGCTTAACGATGACGCCTTGGTCAAATCTCTCCGATATGATTTTTTGATACAAAAGCCTTTCGCGGAGGTAGCTTTTCAAATCGTCCCAGTCTAAACCGAATCGAAGAAGCGCCCTTTCTGCCTCCCCTGGCTCCATTCCCTGGATGACTCTACTGAGAGCTAATTCTATCTCTTCTTCCTCAATCGGGATGCCCTCGCTTGTTAACTGAATGACCAACTTTCGGCTGATGAGCTGATCAAGAATATGCCTTTGAATATCCGTCGTCTGTTCCTCCTCAGGACTTTCATAAAGTCCAAATGCTCTGACCAGATTGAGATCGGTAAGGGTAATGACATCGTCATTGACAACGGCAACGATGCGATCGACGACTTCCTGCCAGCTATAGACATTCTTCATTGAGGAAAAAGCTGAAACGAAGAGAAAACAAAAAAGTATAGGTTTGTTTAAAGCTTTGGTGGATTTAAAACACATTGCCTATGGTAATGAATCCCAGGATATTCTTTTCCCCTGGAGCAGCGTCCAGGTTCCATGCAATTTCTAATCGAACAGGCCCGAGAGGGGTTCTGTATCTCAGCCCGACCCCGAGAGCATCCTGAAGTCCAGCCAAACTCATCTGTTTTCTGGTAGAAAACACATTGCCTTTGTCATAAAAAACCGATCCATACAGTTCTCTGAGTGTTGAGACAATCGGAAAAGTCAGCTCAAAGTTAAACAAAAGAAGAGCCTTGCCACCGACTGGCTTGCCGGATTCAGAATCCTTCGGTCCCAGCTCGTCAAATTCTGCTCCACGATAAGAGCTGCTGCCTCCGGCAAAAAATCTTTCATAAATGGGGACTCTCCCCTTGGCCAATCCTAACCGGATGGTTGAGCCCAGCGTCAGGCCAGGAATAAGAGAAGCATAATACTGAAATTTGTTAAATGTTTTCAAAAAATCTGACTCGGTCTTGAAATAAGGAAAGGCCCATTCGAGTGCGGAACTGAAAAAGAATCCTTGAGTGGGATTGAATGGATCGTCCCGCTTTTCCCAAATATAGCTCCCTGAGATCGATGTGGTCGAGAAAGGATAGAATCGTCTGTCTATCTCCGATTCGTCCATAAAACCCAGTTCGGTAATCGTTCTTTCTGCATATTTCAAGGTCGTTAGGAAATCCATGTTTTCTTTTTCCGATATCGATTTCACCGTGGTCAAACTGATACCGCTTCCCTCATAGGTGAAACTTGTGCGAGCTTCTCGCTCCACCCAGATGTTCAGGTAGGTTTCCAAAGGCAGGCCAAAAAAGTAGGGCTGCCTCCAGGAAAATACGCCTCTTGTTTCTCTTAAACTTATCTGCCCGACAAGGCTTGCCTGGGCGGCCGAGCCAAAGACATTGTAGCGGATATATTCTGCGGTTCCCCGCAGTCTGTAATCATTGTTCCAAACATCAAAAGTGCGAGGCTTGTTTTTGGATTCCAGCCCCAAGCCCAAACTGGCATAATTTCGAGCTCCTTCTCTGACATTAACCAGCAAATTGGCACCCTCTGAAGAAGTGGGGATTTCATCGATCCTCACTTCTGTGAAAATGCCCAGCCTTTCCAAATTTCTTTTGGTTCTGAGGATTGCATCATATCGAGCGTAATCCCCCTCTTTCAGCAAAAGTTCTCTCGAGATTGTCGTCTTTTTGGTCGCCTCATATCCTGTGATAATCACATTTTCAACTTGAATCCTCCGGCCCTCTTCAACCTCAAAGCGCACAGAATATTGACTCCCGTTGGTCGGCTGAACAACAGCGTTAATCTCAGTTCCTCTGAATCCCTGATTCAAATAATATCTCCTCAGCTCTTCGATATCCTTCTGAATGTCAGGTTGGAAAAAAGGCCCGCCTGGAACGCAGTTGATTTGTTCGAGAAGATCTTCCTCTTGGAAAAAGCGTATTCCCGTTATGGAAATTCTATCGATCTTTTCCTGCCTTCCCTCCTGGATAGAAAGGACGGGCCTGATCTTCTGGTTTTCTTTTTGCAGATACAGTTCCACCTTTGTCTCAGGAAATCCATGCGATTCGTAAAGGAGCTCGATTTCTCGAGGCAACTCAAAGAGCCTTGCTCCGTCTATTTTTTTGAACAGAGAAAATCCCTGTTTCATCAGAAGCTCTTCCTGGATCTCTTCAGGAGTAAAATAATCCAGACCTTCGAAAGATAATCCCTGAATATTGTATCGTCTCCCAGGCTTCACATGGTGGATTATGCGCATGAGATTGTCTTCGTACTGGACCGATGAATCAACAACCGGAAAAAGATATCCCTTTTTTCTCATGTGATTGATAATCTTGGCCTCGCCCTCCGAAAGGCCCCACTCTTCGAAAATCTGAGCTTCCCAAATCGGCCTTATAAGGTCAAGAGGCACGTCGGCACCAGTCACATTGAACTCTATCTTCTGTTGGGGGAGCACTTTGATGAGAAGAAAAACCAGTTCTCGAGACTCATCAAAATTCTGTTCTTCCAAAAGGACTTCTGCCCTTCTGTAATCCATGGAATTGTAGATCTCTCTCAATCGATCGAGGTCCTCTTGAAGCCGGGAAGGGACAAATTCCTGTCCCTCTTCGGTGTGCATTCTCTTCTTCAACTCCTTCTTGGGCAAAACAAGATTCCCCGTGAAATCAATGCTCCCGACGGTATACCTTTTTGCAGCCTGAATCACAAACGAAACATTAACCCGAGGAGACGCGGGATCTTTTTCAACGATCGTCTTGATATCTGGCCGGAAAAATCCTTCTTCTCTCAAGATCTCTTTAATTTCCTGGACACCCTTATCAAGACTTTCCTCCGAATAAGCTCCCTCTTCTCTCAACGAATATAAATTCTCCTTTATTTTATTTTGAGGAATCTCGTTATTCCCGGTAAAATCAATCCTATTTATGAAGAGCTTTCTGGTGAGATGGAAAGTTAAGTCCATTCCCTGGCCCGGTTTTCTCAAGACCTCGATATCAGAAAAGAGGCCTGTCTGATAAAGTTGTTTGATGCTTTCACTGATCCTCTTTAAAGAAAAGGCCTCTCCTTCTTCCAACGGAATGAGATTTTTCATCTCTGTATCTCCGGGCTCTTCATCGATAATCAGGTCAATTCGCTCTATGGTTGGAAGAGATTCATATCCCTGTGGATACGATCGGAAAGGCAGGAACAAGACCACCAGGAATCCGATAAGGGATGTCGCCGCCCTCAGACGCTTCTTAAGAAAATTAGAATCTTCTATGAATCTTAACATCGAAACTTGCTCGTCCTTCCTCATCTCGAGTTCCCACTATCGAGAAATCCCTGGTAAATTTCCATTCGATCCTGATGATTTCCTCCCGCTGGGTGGTTAAGTTCGTTGAGTAGAGAAAGGAAAGGTTTCTTGAAATATTCTTTCCCACCGTCAGCCTGGCCGTCACTTCCGCCGATGAACCGATCACGAATGGATCGATCCTGAAGCGGTCGATAAAAAAGAGCCCTTCGGCTCTCTTTTTCGCCTCTTCGGAAAGCTGGAAAGAAAGGAGAGAAGCCGTGCTGAGCTGCGTGCTGATATCATAGGAGTAGGTCCGTTTGAATGCTTCTCCCAAGGCCAGTAGGGCAAGCACATCCTCTGGGGGAAGCGGAGGCGAAGAGCTGAAATCAGGATTCAGCTGGTCCAAAAGTCCTTCCAGAGAAAAGGTCACCCTGTAATCCTTTACATATGTTTCTCCTTTAAAACTCAGATAAGGCTCGATGGTTTGAGGATTGATAAAGCTTACCCTTCCCCTCAATATCCTGAATTCTCTATCCTGGAAATAAAGCTCTCCATCCAGGGCTTCGATATCCCCCAGAACGATCGGAGAATTTATGCTTCCAGAAACGTTTAAGTCAAACCTGCCCCTTATTCTTCCCAGAGAATTTTCCATCCATGCGTTATTATCGGCCTTAATTCTGAGATCCAGCGTCAGATCATCGAAAAAGTTTGGCTCCCTTCTCTGTTCGAGGGATGCAGCTGTGGAAAAAGCAAATTTTTCAGTGATTTCTCTTCTCCAGGAAAGCCTGTGCACAAAAAACTCCCCTTTCAGGACGAACTGATCAGCATTTTTGATCAAGCTTAGATTTCCATCCGTCAGGGCTCTCGTCCTTTCTAACGGGGAAAGGAGAAGGTTATTCCCGTCGACCTCTACATCAATCTCCTCAACTCCACCTCTGCCCAGCTTTAGGCGGCCAGAGCCCTGAACATCGCCTCCTCCAAATTTCCCCTGGACAGATCGTAGAGAGAACATCCCGTTTTCAAAGAGCACCAGCCCTGAATAATCGCGGAGAGCGTGGGCAAACTGAGGGAAAGGAAACACAGTCCCCTGGAAATCGATGCCTCCTTTCACCTCAGGTGCGATCTTTGTCCCGGTGATGGTGGCGATATAATTTATCCGACCTCTGGCTCCTGTCCATGGAAGGAGAAGATCATAATTGGCAAAGGATCCCCGTATATCGCCAAAGACAACATCTTCTCCAAAAGGGATACCGAGGGAGATGAAAAACTTGTTTTCTCCCGGCTCGAAGTTCCCCTCCATCTCAAGGTCGATCCTTTGTTCGGTAAAGGTGAGCTGCACCTCTCCCTGGGTTTCTGTCTTCTGAAAAGGATACAGATTGAGGTCTTTTATCTCGAAGCTCCCTGATGCGGAATCAGCGCCTAATCTCCCGCTTCCCTCAGTGTGGAAAGAGAGATTCCCTTTAAGAGGAACATAGATTGAAGAGAGGTTGATTCTCTCCCCCCAAACATCTACATCAAAATCGCGATTCAAAAGGCCGAAGTGGACCGATCCTGCTATTTTTCCCCCGTACAAATCAAACTCAAACTCCGGCAAGGAAAAAGTATCCCCCCTCCACTCCAGCTTTCCTCTGACATTGTTCAAGTGCTGACCAGAGAATTCGATCTGAGGACTGAAGAATGCTCCTTCGAGCTGAAGATCTTCTCCTTTCTGTTTGAATTCGAATTTTCCGGATGCTTCACCGCTGAGAGGAATGGCTATGTCAAAACCGGGTAGCAATATTTCCACACGGCCTTTCTCAAGTTCAGAATCGACCTGGAGTTCATCATCCAGGGCATGAACCCGGATCTCTCCCTTAAACGACGGGTCGTCGACGAAAAAGCGGCCATGGAAATCATTCTCTATTATTTCGGCTTCTCCTTCAACAAACTCGATATCAAAATCTCTGAATCCACCAGGACTCATATGGAATTTCGCTTGGACCTGAGGGTACATGAAGTCTCCAAAAATTCGAATGAACGATTCTCCCCTTCCTCTGATTTCTGGAAATTCAAAATTCTTCTCCAGCACGAGCGACGTAAATTCGCGGGCTTGTTTCAGTTCCGTGATTTCACCGTCGATTGTGAAATCGACGGTCTTGCCGACGACCAATCCCCCGTCCAGCTTCACACTGAAAAATCCCGAATCGAGACGTTCAGAGTAGAAAGAAAATCTCTTTTTCCGGTCCCAATTGACTTCTACCAGACCGTTGAAGGAGTATTTTGAATCCTCTGACTCCAGAACCTCATCCCTGAATTCGATTTCAGCCAGAAGTTTGTCTCCCTCGATAGTAAAATCGCCCCAACCAGGGGAAGCAACAGGCCAAGGGATACCAGCAAAGCTCATGATCGGATCCAAATAGAACCCTCGTGCCACTCCCCAAATCCTGTCCTTATTGAAATTAACGCGGACAAATTCCTGCCGGAAGCCTCTCTTTTGAATATTGAGATCGACCCGTCCTGCGGATCGTTCAAAATCAACATTCCCATCTACTTTTCCCATGTCTATCTTATTCAGAACGAGGTCATCGCTTGAAAAACCTGTGTCGATTCGAATTCTCCCCTGGTATCTCCTCACGAGCCCCTCGCCTTCAATCCAACCCTGTGACTCAAACGGTATGTTCAGGACATCGAAAACCAAATCCGCCCGAAGATTATAGCTTGTCTGCAACTGAATCTCAGGATCGTGAGGATCGATCAGATGACCGTTCGCTTTGAGGATTCCTCTTGGACCGCTTATTTTCAGCCTTTTTATGTCGACGTCGTTCCCTTTTCCATCCAGTGAAAAACTGACCTTTCCCTCTATCGGTTCCATATCGGATGATAAAGAAAGAGAATTCTCTTGGGCCTCTCCCATTACCGAGAATTCTTCACCTCTCTGGGTAAAAACTGCATTGATACCCTCCGCGACCATCCGAGTCCCGTCGCCCCAGTAGTATAACGCACCGTCCCTGATCAACCCTTTCTCGACAGCAAAAGGCAAGGCCAGGCTGATCCTTTTCTCCTCCGCCTTCTCATCTTTTTCCGGCATTCCATACATTCTCAAAACAGGATAATCTATTAAAAGAACGAGCGGTCTCTCCTTGGAAAGAAGAGATGAGAAAGATATCCTCACAGAGATTTTCCTTGCAGAAAAAAACGGTGATATGGATTTTGACCTGGCATCCTCGAGAATAAGGGTGGGTGGAAATATGGAGAGGTGAAGATCGGAATACCCGAAGTTCTCTTCGATCCTGTGCCTAAACTGGTTGAGGAGAATATTTTTGACCACCGTGCCCACTCCGATCAACACGAGCAAAACCAAAGAGAGAATCAGCAGTGATTTCAGTGTCTTTTTTCTTCTCATAGCAATCGCAGACGTTCGTCTCTAAATGATAGCATGTTTCGTTTTAAATATGAATCACAGTGCGGTGAACATCTCCACAGTGTGCAGGCCTCTCCAAGATCACAAGGAAAGCCTTACGCCTTGGTTAGATTGGCGCTGTGAGGCTACAGGTAAGGAGTTTTATCCTACGGAAAAAAGGAGAGCTCCGGTTTCAACCGATTCACTGGCCTTGGGTCCGATTTTGATAATTCTTCCTGCCCGGGGGGATTTGATTTCATTCTGCATCTTCATGGCCTCCAGGATCAGAACCGCCTGGCCTTCCTCCACCTCTTCTCCTTCTCTCAGCAGCACTTTCACAATCCTTCCCGGCATAGATGTCTTTACAGTGATGGTTTGCTGCTTCTCATCTTCCTTTCCAAGAATCTGGAGCGCAGATTTCTTTTCGATATGAAAGCGGCTTCCATTCACATATACGAAGTACGAGGTGGTGTTGGAATTGACGATAACCTCATGAATTTTGCCATCGATATTCAACAGGATTTCATCGGGATTTAAAAACTCGGCCGTGACATGATAGGTCTTTTTGCCGAGGGATACCCGGATATCATTCTTTTTCATCTGCACGAGGTTTAATCGGAACTCTTTTCCTTCAATCCAAAAAGATATGTTCATTTTAACGCCTGCTGGTAAAATTGTGGAATCGGCCATGAAGCCGCCATTGACTCATTTTTTTGTGCCGATGAAAGCGCAAACCAGATTGACTGTCGCTATAGCTTTTTATCCCCGCAGCAATCAGGGCAACGACTCGGTTTTCTGTATGAGTTCTGTCCTCTTCTTTTTCCAGGTTAGAAATGAAATGGGTATTGTAATCCCCTTCAATGAATTTCGGATGGAGAAGTATGCGTTTGAAAAAGGGAATCGTCGTTTTGATTCCATATATTTGATATTCGGAGAGGGCCCTGAGCATACGATGGATCGCCTCGGTTCTTGTCCGCCCCCAAGTGACAAGCTTGGAGAGGAGGGGATCATACTCCATCGGTACTTCATATCCTTCATACACCCCATTGTCATCACGAACGCCCAGCCCGCCTGAAGGAGGGCGGAAATGAACGATTTTTCCCGGCGAGGGCAAAAAATCATTATCGGGATCTTCGGCATAGATCCGGCACTGTAAAGAATGCCCGGTGGATAGGATATCCTTTTGAGAGAAAGCTAAAGGCAAGCCAGCAGCGACCTCCATCTGGCATTTCACCAAATCTATTCCTGTCACCATCTCTGTTACAGGATGTTCGACTTGAAGCCGTGTGTTCATCTCCAGAAAATAGAAATTTTTGTTTTTATCTACCACAAACTCCACCGTACCGGCGTTCCTGTATCCAACGGCTTCCGCAGCCTTCACCGCAACTCGTCCCATTTCACGTCGCTTTTTTTCATCTAGAAATGGAGAAGGTGTTTCTTCGAGCACCTTTTGGTAACGCCTTTGAATGGAGCATTCTCTCTCGCCCAAGTATACTGTGTTCCCAAAACTGTCGGAAAGGATCTGAACCTCGATATGATGCGGCTCATCGATGTATTTTTCGATATAAACTGTCGGATCATCAAAGCTAGACTCCGCCTCAGAACGGGCTAAACGGAAGGAAGAGGCGAGATCTTTTTTGTGTTCAACCAGGCGCAATCCCTTTCCGCCTCCTCCTGCGGAAGCTTTGAGCAGGACAGGAAAACCGATTTTCTCGGCTGCCGCCTCCAGCTCTTTTTCTCCCTCTATGGGCTGAAGGGTTCCAGGGATGATTGGGACTCCCGCATCTGCCATCTTAGTACGAGAAGCGGTTTTTTTTCCCATGATCTCCATAGATTCGGAGGGGGGTCCAATAAAGATAATCCCTTCTTCTTCACAGCGTTCGACCAGTCTGGAGTTTTCAGCTAAAAATCCATATCCTGGATGAAGGGCTTCCGCATGACATTTCTTGGCTACTTCGATGATCCGTTCAATATTCAAATAGCTCGAAGAAGGCAGGGCATCCCCTATGTGGTATGCTTCATCCGCTAATCGAACATGCAGGGCCTTTCGATCGACCTCAGAATAAACTGCCGCCGAAGGGATTCCCATTTCCCTGCAAACCCGAATGACACGCACGGCAATTTCCCCTCTGTTTGCCACGAGTACTTTTTGAAAAATTTTTGCCATCTGCAAGCCTTCAGACAAACGGTCAAGCTGTCTTAAAAATTAAAGCGGGATATTGCCGTGTTTTTTGGGGGGATTTTGATCCCTCTTGTTCTCCAGCATCTTTAAAGCTGCAATCAACTTAGGCCTAGTAAATTTTGGCTCTATAACTTCGTCGATATAACCCTTCTCACAGGCGATGTATGGATTGGCGAATTTATCTCTGAACTCCGCTACTTTCGCTTCACGTAAATCCTGTCTATCTTTTGCACTGTTCATCTCGCTTCGATAGACGATATTCACTGCACCTTCTGGGCCCATCACAGCGATTTCTGCTGTGGGGAAGGCATAATTGATGTCTGCCCGGATATGTTTGGAAGCCATGACACAGTAGGCACCACCGTAGGCCTTTCGGGTGATCACGGTAATCTTTGGAACCGTTGCCTCGGAAAAAGCGTAGAGAAGCTTTGCGCCATGACGAATGATCCCCCCGTGTTCTTGTGCCACCCCGGGAAGAAATCCTGGAACATCCTCGAATGTAATCAAAGGAATGTTGAAGGCATCACAAAAGCGGACAAAGCGTGCCCCTTTATCCGAGGAATTGATATCTAAAACCCCAGCCAGATGATCGGGCTGATTGGCGACGACTCCGACCGACTTCCCACCAAGCCGTCCAAAGCCAATCACAATGTTTTTGGCGTAATGTTCATGCACTTCAAAAAAATAACTGTCGTCAAGGACTTCTGTAATAACGTTCCTTATATCATAAGGCAGGTTCGGATCATCAGGGACCATGAAATTCAGTTTTTCGTTTATTCTGTCAGGAGGATCTGATGTTTCTTTGTCAGGAGGATCTTCCATGTTGTTGTCCGGGATGAAAGAAAACAGTTCGCGGATCAACGCTAATGTGTGTTCTTCGTTTTCGGCCGCGACGTGAGCCACACCGCTTACAGTGTTGTGAGTCTCAGCTCCCCCTAATTCTTCCATGGTGACTGTTTCATGGGTCACGGCCTTGATAACCTCGGGCCCGGTTATGAACATGTTGCTGATGTTTTTGGTCATGATGATGAAGTCGGTCATAGCCGGAGAATAAACGGCTCCACCTGCACAGGGCCCCATGATGGCCGATATCTGGGGGATGACCCCCGATGCAAGCACATTCCGCAAAAAAATATCTGCGTATCCTCCGAGACTTTCTACTCCCTCTTGAATCCTTGCTCCCCCGGAATCGTTGAGCCCAATCATAGGAGCGCCCATCTTCATGGCCAAATCCATAATCTTGACGATTTTGGCTGCGTTCGCCGCACTCAGAGATCCCCCGAAAACAGTAAAATCTTGGGCGAAGATGTAAACTGTGCGACCATCTATCGTTCCATATCCAGTTACCACTCCATCTCCATAAATCCGCTTTTTTTCCATGCCGAAATCATGGCACTGATGCACCACAAGTTTGTCCGTCTCTTGAAAGGATCCCTCATCCAGCAGGAGATTTATTCTCTCCCTGGCTGTCAGCTTTCCAGCTCGGTGCTGCCGCTCTATTCTTTCCTTCCCTCCTCCGAGCTCTGCGAGCTTCTCTCTTCGCTTCAGCTCTTCCATTTTTTTTTGAATTGTCATTCTTTTCTCTTCATCCTCAACTTTTCTTGACCTTTTTCCAGTCACTGAGGAACTTTTCCATCCCGATATCAGTCAAAGGATGTTTCACCATTTTTTCGAGAACACCAAATGGAATGGTCGCTATATCGGCGCCTATATAGGAAGCCTCGATCACGTGAAGCGGGTGCCTGATGCTTCCGACAATGACCTCTGTCTCAATTCCATAATTGTCGAATATGGTCACGATCCCCTCTACAAGGTTGATCCCTTCATGGGCGATATCATCCAGCCGGCCGACAAAAGGACTCGCATATCTCGCCCCAGCTTTAGCAGCCAACAAGGCTTGAAGAGGAGAGAAGATTAAAGTCGTGTTGATGTGGATTCCTTCTCTGGATAATACTTTGATGGCTTTGAGGCCTTCAATACAGATGGGAATTTTCACTACCACATTGTCCGCAATTTTCGCCAGATTCCTCGACTCCTCTATTATATCCTCGGCTTTTGTCGACACACTCTCCACACTCACGGGTCCAAGCACGATTTCACAAATTTCCTTGATCAGGTCTTTAAATTTCGCGTTCTCTCTGGAGACGAGGGTGGGATTCGTGGTTACTCCGTCCAAAATCCCCCAGCTCGCTGCTTCTCTTATCTGCTTGATATTAGCCGTATCTAAAAAAATCTTCATTCTCACCTCCTGGGATCATTTCCCGTTGCTAGCGCTTTGTTCGTTCTTACTATTTAATACAATTAGGAAAAAAAGTCTATTTTTGCAAATCCCAAACCCGCATAACCGTATTGGATAGTGTGCCGATCCCTTCAATCTGAACGTCCACTCTGTCCCCAGGAGACATCGGTCCAACACCTGCAGGTGTACCTGTGGTGATGAGATCTCCTGGCCTCAAGGTCATGATATGCGAGATGAAACGCACCAGATAAGAAACCGGAAAAATCATATTCCTGGTGTTCCCCGATTGCCTTAGCTTTCCGTTCAGGAAGGTCTTGATTCTGACTTTAGCGGGATCCACATCGGTGGCGATACATGGGCCTACCGCAGCGAATGTATCAAAGGATTTTGCCCGGGTGAACTGGACGTCTTTTTCCTGAAGATCTCGGGCCGTCACGTCATTGAAACAGGTGTAACCCAAGATGAAATGATCCACTTCCTCTTCCTCCTGAAGCCGGCTTGCTCTCCTTTTCATGACCAAAGCCAGCTCTCCTTCGTAATCCACCCTTCTTGCCATCTCTGGATAGACAATGATATCGTTCGGGCCCACCACTGCCGAAGGCGGCTTGAGGAAAATCAAAGGCTCTTCAGGAAGGGACCTTCCCCTCTCCCTGGCATGGTTCTTGTAGTTCACTCCAACCGCAACAATCTTCGTAGGTTTTACAGGGGGGAGGAGAGACACATCACCTATCGAAATCCCTTTCTTCATGATCTTGAATTCTCTTGTGACCGGGCCTTCTATGGGAAAGAGTCTTTCTTCTTCTAAAACGCCGTAGGAAATTTTGTCCTTATGTTTATAACGATAAATTTTCATGGAAGCCTCTTTCTGGTCGCGTCGGAAATGACCGCTGACATCTGGCTCTCATTGCCCTGATTGTCCACAGCAGTTACCGCATAATAATAGACCTTATCGTTCTCGACTGCGGTATCAGTGTACGAACTTTCTTTTACCTTCTGTGGGGTCAGGAGGCGAAATTCTTTTTCTCTTTCCTCTCTCCTCCATACTCTGTACCCCGCTAAATCCTCCTCGCTGTTCTCATCCCAGCTGATCGCGATCATCCCGGGCGCTCCCACAGAGATCAATCCTTCTGGCGGATGAGGGGCAAAGGAGTCCTCAGCCAGGACCTCCACAGGTTCGGAATCAAGGCTTTCGAAAAAAGGGGCTACATCAGTGGCCGATGTTCTGACAAAATATCTGTAGGTCTGACCGAAACTGAAATTTCGGTCGGCATATTTCTCTTTTTTCACGAGATCCGGATTGATGCGGCGGGCTTCTTTTTCTGCCTCAGAACGATAGATATTGTAGCCTTCGAAGTTGGGAGGCGATGATTGATCGATATTTTTCAAGGGCGCTTTCCATGCGATCTCGATTCTATCCCGAAAAAGCGAAGCCGCGACATCTCTCGGTGGAAGCGAGACAAGAACAGGTTTCAGCGATGCCAAGTCCGAGAAATCCGAATACTTCTTTTTCTCCTTGATACGTATTCCGAAAGTGTACGTATAGGTGAAAGAGTCCGCCGCTGAAAACTCATAGAAATACTGCATCCTCTGTTCCGCTCCGGAATCTTGGACGGTGTATTCAGGAATGTTTTCCTTGTCTATACTGAATGCAAGTTGAGCCTGCTCTTGAAATGTGTCTTCTCCGATCTCTGAAGTATCCTTTTCTGACTCCTCTCGGGTTTTTAAGACCCATATCTCGATTCTCTCTATTTCCGATAACGCACTTCCATCGACGTAAGCACTAGGGTTTCTCCATTCCAATATGATTCTGTTTGCCCTCTGGACAGCGTGAATGTCTTCGGCCGTCTGAGGGAATCTCACCCGAGGAGGAAGAATGTCTCCCTTCTTCCCGCAACAGAGAAAGGACAATGATAAAAGCGAGGAAAGAAAGATGGAGACCGTTTTACTCATCAAAGGATAAAGCGGCTCAGGTCTTCGTCTTTGACGATATCCCTGAGCTGCTCTTGTACGTATTTCTGATCAATTTTAATTTTTTTCTTTTTCAAATCAGACGCAGAAAAGGAAATCTCTTCCATGACCTTCTCCATGACGGTATGGAGTCTTCGAGCACCGATATTTTCCGTGGATTCATTCACCTTTTCGGCTATCTCTGCAATTTCCTCAATGGCATCTTTGGCAAATGCGATATGAAGTCCCTCGGTTTCCATCAGAGCCCTGTATTGTTTGATGAGAGCATTCTCAGGTTCGGTCAATATTCTGATGAAGTCCTTCCTATCCAGAGAGGTCAGTTCCACACGGATAGGAAACCTTCCTTGGAGCTCAGGAATCAGGTCAGAAGGTTTGGCCACATTGAAGGCACCGGCTCCAATAAAAAGAATATGGTCTGTACGGACCAATCCGTAGCGTGTATTCACCGTGGTCCCTTCGATTATCGGAAGTAAATCTCTTTGGACACCCTCACGACTGACCTCTGGCCCCCGGCCGGCTTCCCGTCCAGAGATCTTATCCACTTCATCGAGAAATATGATTCCTGAATGTTCCACTCTTTCTACGGCCAGTCGGGAGACCTGGTCCATATCGATCAGTCTTTTCTGCTCGTCCTCCAGCAAATATTCCCTAGCTTCAGATATTTTCACCTTTCTCTTTTTGGATTTCCCCCCTAAAAATCCGGGGATGATCTCCTGGATATGGATGCCGATCTCTTCGACACCGCTGTTGGAGAAAATTTCAAAAGGAGGTGTCATCTTTTCTTTTGTCTCGATCTCTATCAACCGATCATCCAACAGGCCCGCTCTGAGCTGTGTTCTCAACTTCTCCCTTGTGTCCTTGAATCTCTCGACCTCTTCCTGATCCTGGTCAGACGCCTTTCTTCTCGGTGGGGGGAGCAAAAGGTCCAGGATTTTTTCTTCTACATTTCTTTCTGCCTTTTCCTCGATTTCCTCAACCTGTTCCTGTTTGACCATCTCTACAGATATCCGGACCAAATCTCTGATCATGGATTCTACATCCCGTCCCACATACCCTACTTCAGTGAACTTGCTGGCTTCGATCTTTAGAAAAGGGGAAAAGGTGAGCTTGGCCAGTCTCCTGGAGATTTCAGTTTTTCCCACTCCTGTGGGTCCAATCATGAGGATATTCTTCGGCGCAATCTCATCGGCGAGTTCTGGAGGAAGTTTTCGGCGCCTGTATCTGTTGCGCAGAGCTATGGCCACAGCCTTTTTCGCAGCGTTCTGGCCGATGATGTACTTATCCAGCTCTGAGACGATCTCCTGAGGAGTGAGCTCTGCTTCTTCAGTCTTTCTGTTTTTTTTCTCAAGACTCTGAGGAAGTTCAATGGCCATCTAGAGCTCCTCTGCGGTGATCTGATCGTTGGTGTATATGCAAATATCCGCGCTGATTTTCATCGCCTTCAGGGCTATTTCTCTGGCTGACATCTCAGTATGCTCGATCAGAGCGCGCGCTGCAGCCAGAGCGTAGGCGCCACCCGAACCGATAGCCAGGATTCCGTCATCCGGCTCTACCACATCCCCGGTTCCTGAGATAAGAAAGCTGTGGTCCTTGTCGGCCACAACCAGAAGGGCCTCCAGCCTCCGCAAAGCTTTATCCAGGCGCCAGTCCTTTGCCAGCTCTATAGCAGCACGAGAAATATTTCCATGGTATTCCTCGATTTTCGTTTCGAATCTGGAAAAAAGAGCGAAAGCATCCGAAGTAGCCCCGGAAAAACCAGCCAGGATATTCCCTTTGTACAAGGTCCTGATTTTGCTGGCTTTCTTCTTCAGGACTGTTTGGCCTATGGTCACCTGCCCATCGCCAGCTATGGCTACTTTACCTCTGTGGCGCACACAAATGATAGTTGTTGCTTTTAACATCGGCTCACCGTACTTTTCTTATATTAATGAATAAGAGAAAGAATTTCAATCTTCACCGAAGCTTTGTTGACCTGATTCGGATTCTGTGGTATTCACATATGTTCTTTTTTTCAAAAAAAGAGGAGAAAAATAACAATGCACAAATCAAAAGAAAAAGTTTTTCCCTTTTTGTTGACAGTGCTCTGTTTCTTTCTGACAGTCTCTATCGTCTTTTCTCAACCCGCGGAAAACGATCTCTTGAAAAAACTGGATTACCGTTCGATAGGACCAACGCGTCAGAGCGGAAGGTTTGTCGACTTTGCCGTCCCGGAACAGGAACCTTACACATTTTATGCAGCCACAGCTTCGGGTGGGCTCTGGAAAACCACCAACAACGGAATCACTTTCGAACCGATCTTCGACCACCAAAGCGTATTTTCTATAGGCGATATAGCCGTCGCTCCCTCTGACCCGAACATCGTGTGGGTCGGCACCGGAGAGGCCAACAACTCGCGAAGCTCCTACTGGGGAGACGGCGTTTACAAATCCCTGGATGCAGGAAAAACATGGACAAATATGGGGCTCAAAGAATCTCATCACATCGGCCGAATCGTGATCCATCCGGTGAATCCGGATGTTGTCTATGTCGCGGCTCTGGGACATCTTTACTCGGAAAATCCCGAACGCGGCCTGTACAAAACGTCCGATGGTGGACAGACCTGGAAAAAAATTCTCGGGCCCGTTGTCAGGGAGAAACATATCGGAGTAGTAGATGTAGTGATGCATCCGACCAATTCCGACATTCTTTATGCAGCGACATACGACAAGGAGCGAAAGCCATGGACGTTCAACCTCGGAGGACCGGGAAGCCGTATCTATAAAACTATAGACGCCGGAAAGACTTGGAAAGAACTCAGCGGAGGCCTTCCGGGTGGAATGCTGGGTCGGATCGGAATCGACATCTATCTCAGGAACCCAAACATCCTTTATGCCTGCATCGAAAATGCAAACAAGCCGGATATGCCTGATGAAGAGAGATACCAGGAACTGCGTGCCGGAAAATCCAGCCGAGGCATGATCGACGGCGAAGTCTACCGCTCCGATGACGCAGGTGAAACCTGGAGAAAGGTCAGTCCGGATGACAGGAGCATAGGAGGAGCGCCCGGCTATTATTACGGACAAATCCGTATCGATCCGAATGACGATAGAGTGGTGCATGTTCTGAGTGCAGCCTCTTGGGGAACCAAAGACGGAGGCAAAACATGGCAGAGACGGCCATTAAGATTCGGCGGCGACGATCACGCCTTATGGATCGATCCGGACGACTCGAAACACATCCTGCTGGGTTATGACCATGGCATGGGCATAACTTATAACGGAGGAAAACACTGGTATCATCCTGATTTTCTCCCACTGGCTCAATGTTATGCTGTGGGAATTGACATGTCCTATCCCTATAGGGTTGCCTGTGGCCTTCAAGATAATGGATCCTGGATGGGACCGAGCACCAAGCGAGGAGAAGAACCGATTCGGCTCGAAGACTGGTTAAGAGTCGGTGGGGGAGACGGCATGTACAATGTGTTCGACTCTGACACAAACCGCTATCTTTATAACGAATCCCAATTCGGACCTCTGATCCGGTGGGACCTGGAAACAGGAGAAAGAAAATCCATCGCTTATCAGAGAGAAAAGCCGGAACTCCGATGGAATTGGAATGCTCCGGTTCTGATCTCTCCACACGACAGCGATGTCATCTATCACGGCGCTAACGTCCTGGTGAAATCTCCCTATCGAGGAGAATATTGGGAAGAGATCAGTCCTGACCTGACTACCAGCGATCCAACAAAGCTCACTACAGGAAAAGGCGGCGATGGAAACATCCAGTACTGCACAATAACCACTATCGATGAATCCCCGCTCGAGCAAGGAGTGCTCTGGGCAGGGACTGATGATGGAAACGTTTGGGTCACCAAAGACGGGGGCGGAAAATGGGAAAAACTGAATGATAGGATTCCAGGAAATCCAGGATACTGGGTAAGCAGGGTGGCAGCCTCCCATCATACCCCAGGAACTGCGTACATCTCTTCTACAGGATACAGAAGAGATGATTTCAAGCCATTTCTGTATAAAACAACAGACTATGGAGAAACTTGGGTGTCGATCGCTTCCAACCTTCCAGATGAGCCTATCAATGTTATCCGGGAACACCCCAAGAATCCGCTTCTCTTGTTCGTAGGCACAGAGTTTGGCGTGTACATCTCCATAGACGGCGGAAAGGGCTGGATCAAAATGAAGAATAACATGCCCACACAGCCAGTCCACGACCTTGTCATTCACCCTAGGGAAAATGACCTTGTGGCAGCCACCCATGGGCGGGGAATATTCATTGCAGACATTTCACCTCTGGAAGAATTGGCGCCAGAAATGCTCGAGAAGGATGTCCATTTCTTCGACGTTGAATCCAGGGTCCGCTGGATCAGCGGTTTATCCCGGGCATCCAGCACTTTGAATTACAATGGGAAAAGCGAACCCAATGGCCTCGTGATCTATTACTATCTGAAGGAGGAATCTCAAGGGGAGGTCAAGGTAAAGATTTACAGGGGCACCATGCTCGTAAACGAAATCAAGGGAAGGAAACGTGCAGGGATCAATAAAGTCATCTGGGATATGACTCAACGAAAGGAGCGAACCGAAGAAGATAAAAAGCGGATAAAGGAGCGAATGAAACGTTTTGCTGCCTATGGATTTCCAATGAGAGAGGATCCTAACTTTGCACACGGCCCTGCTCCTTTGGGTGAATACCGGATCGTTCTCTCTGTTGCCGGCCAGGAACTCACCAAATACGCCTCCATCCTCCAGGATCACTGGTATGATAAATGAGAGGGTTTCCATTTATGGGCATGGGACTGTAATGGGAGAGGACCAATAAGAAAGACTTATCGCAGGCTTTAAAAAGAATGGGAATTGAGGATGAATCCGGCTAAGAGGCCCTTTAATGCCTTACCTCGCTGGTGGAAAACAGCAGATGGCAAAATCAGAATAACAACACAGACTACAAAAAACCGAAAAAAAGACCTATAATAGGAATCAACTGTTTTCAGGAAAATGAGAAGCCCCTACTACATTATCGTTAACTTTTTAGTGATCGTTTTCTTCGTGCTGGCCTTCCTTTCGGCGGAACTGAGAAAAAAATTGATCCTTCTGGGAATTGCGGTCCTGCTTTTCGGTCTTCCCTATATCATTTCTTTTGACGGTCTCTCCTGGATCCTTTATGCCGCAAGGATCGTCTTTGGCTTGGCCTGCTATATTTTCATCCGGAGACAGGGCTTTTTATGAGGAGAGGATTTTCCTCCCACAGCGGGGGCAGTAATCATAATCTTCCATCAGAAATCTTCCACAGTTGGGGCACTTCCCCGGTCCATCCCTTGGTTGGACACCGATAGGTGTTCCACTGCCGTCCAAGACCGTATTACAGTTATCGCAGACTGAATAGGGAACACCTTTCTTCACCGGAAAGAGAGGGATGAAAAACAGACTCAAATAATGATCCACCCTTTTGAGATAGACTTCTGGATGACCGCAGACAGGACAGGAGAAGGCCTGTCTCTTCAAACGGACGGTCTTTGGCTGGACACCTCCGATAAAGAAAAACATCCGCTCTATTCAATATTCAAGCACAACGATATTTTACCATCCTGCCAATTTTTTGCACAGCAGTTCCTCCTTTCCAGAACCATATCTATTATGTAACATAAGAATGGTTCATTTTGCGGAAGAAATACAAGTGATCGATTTAGAAAAAAAGTATTTAGGCGGAATGATAGGAAGCGCACTGGGGGATGCTATCGGAGAGATGGCTTTCCGCTATAGAAAAAAGAAGGCTCTCGACTCACGACTGGATGCCTTGGAAGAATTTCATTATACAGATGATACGGCCATGGCCCTTGGTCTTGCCGAATCCCTGATTAACAAAGGAGGCTTGGATCAAACAGACCTTGGAGCAAGATTCCATCAAAATTATCTCAGCCAACCCTGGAGGGGTTACGGTCCTGGTCCTCCGACTCTGTTCAGGATGGTCGAAAACTCAAGGATCAGTTATGTGGAGGCTGCAAAATCTTTGTTTCAAGATCAGGGGTCCTTTGGCAATGGGGCAGCCATGAGAATAGTTTCCTTGGGTCTCTTTTTTTTCGATTCCCCTGATATCTATGAAACAGCCTGTTCATCGGCAGAGGTCACCCATGCCCATCCAATCGGCAAGGATGGTGCAGCCATACAAGCAAAGGCGGTGGCCCTCGCGACCATCTATGATCCCGGAGAATCTTTTCCGCAGGAGAAGTTCTTGGACCGACTGATCCAGGCAGCAAAGACATTCGAAATGAAAGAGAAACTTCTTTTGATTCAACGATCTTTAGCAGACAGATCATCCCCCTCTCAAGCTGTTCGTCTCCTCGGCCGCTCAGTCGCCGCCCATGAATCGGTTCCTTTCGCTCTTTTCTCTTTTCTTCGACATCCCAAATCCTTCACAGATTGCCTCTATTGTGCCGTCCTCAACGGAGGAGACAGGGACACCTTGGGAGCTATGGCCTGTGCGATTTCTGGATCATACTTAGGAATCGCGTCGATACCCTCTGATTGGCGAAACAAACTCGAAAACAGATCCTACATCGAAACTTTGGCCCTGAAATTATCAGAGAAGAAAAGATCTTAACACATTCAGAAGCCTTTTCTGTGAGAAACTCCTAGGACCTTTCGGCAGTTGGAAAAGAAATAATGATATCTTTTACCCAAGAATCCCCGCAGCCCACGGTACGGAATCGACATGAGTGCGGCATCCAAATTCCACCCAGATGCAGCCGCTTATTGACCCTTCAGTTTTCCTGTGGTATACAACAATCCAGGATAAATATTGAAAATCGTCATTGTCTTCAATGGGATACCCCCATTTTCTCCACATCGATCCAAAACAGACAAAGGGAACGAAGATGAAAAAAACGACTGCAATTTCTCTTTTAATCGTGATGTTGTGTCTCTTTTCTTCCAAGCCTGGCTGCAGGTCGAAAAAAGAAAAGGACTCGCCGCCTAAGGAGGCCTCGGCTCAAGCTGGAGAGTTATCCGTTACCTATGTGAGTCCTAAAGGACCTACAGAGGCCGCACATGAAACCGATACTCTGGTGGTCATTTTCGACCATCCCGTGATTCCTCTTGAAGCCCTAAGAGAGGACGGAGGGCCAGGATGGATGCGGCTCGAACCCTCCTTTTCCGGAAGACAGCGCTGGCTAAATCCAAAAACTCTGACCTTCACTCCGGACAAACCTTTCCCTCTCTCGACTGAAATCAAGGTCACCATCCCCGCTGGGACTCGATCGTACGATGGCTTCATGCTGCAAGAAAATTATTCTTGGATGTTCCAAACCGTCCGGCCCCGTCTCCTCCAGCATTTTCCCCGGCACCAACAAAAATCGTTACGGACAGATACTCAGGTTCTGCTTGTGTTCAACCAGCCCGTCCGTAAAGACGAATCTTCTCTCTCTCTAAAAAAAATCAGAATGGGCGAACCTGAAATTCCGATCGAATTTTCACTCAAAACACCCTCTCCAAGACTGTTGGAAGAAAACAGGATCGAATCTCCACCCGAGAACACAGTCCTTCTCCATCCAAGAAAAGAACTCGAACCGGATTCCAAATACGTCGTCGAAATCAAAGAAAGCCTATCGGGTACGCAAGGTCCTTTAGGGATGGAAAATCGACAGACATTCTTTTTCGAAACCTATGAGACATTCCAATTTGTCTCTTTCGCAGCGACTGAAAACCATAATCCATACGACCCACTGAAATTCGTGTTTTCCAACCCTGTATTTTATGAAGAATTTGTACAAAAAATTCGATTGGAACCGGCAGCAGCCATTCCCGACTATTATTCCGATTGGGACTATGAAGATTCCACGTTATGGGTGGCTCTACCCCTTCAACCCGAAACTCACTACCGTTTATGGATAGAAGCCGGCCTCGAAGATGTTTTCGGGAATAAGCTCTCGAAAGACATCCCACTGGAATTCAAGACAGCTCCTTTTCCTGCCTCTGTATCCATGAATACCGGTCACAGAATCATGGAAGCCACCGGCGATCTGAGATTCCCTGTGTATGTCCTCAATACCAAGGAAATATCAGCAGAGGCTGCCTCCCTCAAAAAAGAAGATATCCTTCCTCTGATTACCAAAGAAAAACTTTTCTGGTCGAGCGAAAAATGGGCTGAAAAGAATTTTTTCAGCTTTCGAGAGAGAATAGAACTCAGTTATCCGCGCAACAAGAAAGAAATTTTTCCATTGGACGTGAACAAATTTTTGCCTGAGAAGTTCGGCACAATCTTCATCCAACTGGATACTCATCTCGTGGACAAGTGGAATCGATATCCAAAAGCCTTGATTCAAATCACGAATCTCGGTCTCTCTGCGAAGTTCTCCCCGGAGAACAGCCTCATCTGGGTCACAGAGCTTGAGTCTGGAGATCCGGTACAGGAAGTTTCTATCGAAATAAGAGATGATTCCAACAAAATACTCTGGCGTGGGAAAACAGATGAAAAAGGGATGGTCGAAACCCCAGGATGGAATCCCTTAGGAATCAAAAGCAGAAACAGATGGAGCCAACCTAGGCTATGGATATTCGCAGCCAAGGGGAAAGATTTCGCTTTTATTTCTTCAGAGTGGGAAACCGGTCTCCTGCCCTATCGATTCAATATTCCTTATGAATGGAATCCACAGCCAAAAGAAGTCCATGGATATATCTTTTCAGAAAGAGGGCTCTACAGGGCTGGAGAAGTCGTCCATATCAAGGGAATCCTCAGGAAACGGGAAAAAGGAGATTGGAAAAAACTCTCGATCGAGGAGGTCGAGTGTGAAGTCTTGGATCCTTTCAAGAAGAGAATCCTGAAGAAAAAAGTCGAACTGGACGAGTTCAGTTCGTTCGATCTCGACATCGAAACCACGGAGGAAGCATCGTTAGGCACATATCGGATCCAGGTAAGTATCCCTCCTGCGTCCAAAGACGAAAAGGAATCCCTCCTCTTTTCATCATTCCGAATCGAAGCCTTCAAACCTGCTGAATTCGAAGTGCATCTCCGTTCTTCTCAAGAAGACTATATCTTTGGAGATTCCTATGCAGCCGATGTGAAAGCGAGATATCTTTTTGGCGGCGCGATGGCTTCCCAAAAAATATCCTGGCATCTCAGACTCAATCCCGGTTTTTTCGATCCTCCAGGGTACAAAGATTATATTTTCGGAAATCAAATCGACAGATGGGAAAGATATGGACAAGAGGACAGCCGTCTTCTTTCCTCAGGGGAATCCCTGCTGGATGGAGAGGGAAACTTCAAAATATCGACAAAGCTGTTACCTGAGGAAGAAAGAAATTCAGCCATTGTCGCCCTCGAGGCCACTGTGCAGGGGCCGAGCAGGCGGAGCATATCTAACCGCATCCAGTCAATCGTTCACCGGGGAGAATATTATATCGGCCTCCAGCCGAGCACGACTTTTCTGCCAAAGGGAGAGGAGATCTCTATCGGTGTGATTACAATCAGGCCAGACGGACAGATAGAAACGGACCAAAAGATCCAGGTAAGGCTTCTGAAAAGAGAATGGCATTCGATAAGGAAATCAGGAATCGGAGGGAGGCTCCAATGGGTAAGCGAAAAGGTGGATACGGCAATCGGTTCCCGTGCGATTGAAACAAAAGTCGATCCCCAGCCGGTCAAATTTCTTCCTGATGAAGCGGGTTTTTACCTTGTAGAGGGGGAAGGAAAAGACAGGAGAGGAAACACCATCACGACCAGAACCTATTTTTATGTGACAGGCAAGGATTATGTTCCCTGGAAAAGAGAAGACGAGGATATCGTCGAATTGGTTGCCGACAGCCCCTCCTATCAACCCGGAGATGTGGCGAAAATACTGGTGAAATCACCCTATGAGAGTGCCAATGCCCTGATCACGGTTGAAAGGGAATTTGTCCTGATGAGTGAAATTCGTGAAATAATCGGAAGTTCCAATCAGATCGAGATCCCTATACAGTCCCAATATATTCCGAACGTGTATGTCTCTGTGCTTCTTGTCCAAGGTCGAACAGCCCAGATGGTCGACGACGACCTTCAAGATCTGGGCAAGCCTTCTTTTAAAATAGGGTATACCAAATTGAACATAGACCCCTCGGAAAAGCGCCTGGAGATCGTTATCCAGGAGCAACAACAATCCTATAAACCAGGAGAGGAGGTTTCTTTCACTCTGAATGTAGAGAATGCGGAAGGAGGGGCCGCCAAAGCCTGCCTCAGCCTGGCGGTTGTCGATGCGGGAGTTTTGAACCTCATCGGTTTTCAGACCCCTGATCCTTTCTCGCAGTTTTACAGCCACAAGTCTTTGGCGGTTCACACCTCGGATTCGAGGCCGTTTATTCTGGAACAGTTGGCTTTTGGCGAAAAAGGAGAGGATGTGAGTGGCGGTGTGGGAGAACTGATGGAAAAGGCCTTTGCTCCTACCCTTTCAGAAGTTGAGTTGCGGGGGGACTTCAAGTTTACGGCATACTGGAATCCTTCATTAGTTACCGATGATGACGGGCGTGCCCGGGTGACTTTCACATTACCGGATAATCTGACCACTTTCCGTGTGATGGCAGTCGCCCAAACCGTGGATTCTCGATTCGGCCGTTCAGAGATAAGTTTCAAAGTCTCAAAGCCTCTTCTTCTCCAAGCCTCTCTCCCGCGCTTTGCTCGAGTAGGGGATGAATTTTCCGGCGGAGTGGTGATTCATAACCGGTCGTCTAAGAAAGCGGAGGTCGTCCTCGAGTGCCGAGCCAAAGGAATCCTTATGGATAATGAAGACAGCACTCAAAAACTCTCTCTTAGGACCGGAGAGAGCCAGGAAGTTCTCTTCCCCTTCAAGGTGGAAAAGCCAGGTATGGCCGAGGTAGAATTCCGAGCCCAGATGGGAGAGGAAACCGACGGCCTGTCCGTCTCCTTTCCCCTGAAACTGCCCCGTGCCACCGAAACCACAGCGCTTTTCGGGGAGACGACAGAATCTGTCGTGGAAAATATTGTCATCCCAGAGGATACCTTTCCCGGAGAAAGCCGGATCGAATTTTTAGGCTCTGCGAGTGCGTTATCCGGGTTGAAGGGAACCGTCGACTTCCTCACAGACTATCCCTACCTCTGCCTCGAACAGCGCCTTTCGTCTATTCTTCCCTACATCGTTGCCAGGGATGTCCTTTCTGAGTTTGGACTGAGCAGGTTCAACCGAGAGGAAATACAGAAATATGTCCAAAAAACCCTTAATGAAATCTATGATTACCAAAAAGAAAACGGGGGCTTCGGCCTCTGGCCTGATTCGCCTCACGATTCCCCATTCAATTCCTGCTACACAGCCTTTACTCTGGCTGAAGCTAAGCTCTCAGGCTTTTCCGTCAACCAGAGTTCTTTGGACCAGCTCATTCGTTATCTGAAGAACTTGATGCGCGGACGACTGAACAGACAAGCTTATCCTTATGGACAACAGAGCTGGAAAACCATCCAGGCATTCGCCCTGTACTGCCTGGCCCTTCTCGATCATCCTGAGCCCTCATATGCCGAAAAACTCTATCAAGAGAGAAACTCCTTGTCGCTGTTTGGAAAGACCCTTTTGCTCAAAGCACTCGACAGAGAGAGAGGTTCCAAAGATGCTCAGAATACACTCATCCAGGAATTAATGAACAAGATCAAAGTTTCCCCGACCAGTGCCCATTTTGAAGATGATGAGGGGAGGAAAGGCCGCTGGATTTACAGCTCGAACAACAGAACCACCGCTCTTATCCTCCAGAGCTTGCTTGAAGCGGGATACGACAACCCCTTTGTTCCTTCTCTTGCCCGCTGGCTCGTCGAACGGAGAAAAGCAGGGACATGGGCAAGTACACAAGAAAATTTTTATGTTTTTTACGCCTTGAATGAATTCTATAAAAGCTATGAAAACATCGAGCCCGGCTTCAAAATCGAGGTCTCTCTCAGAGGAAAACAGCTTCTGGAAGAAGCATTTTCAGGAAAAAATCAGACCAGGACGTTCAAGCAGTCTCTCAGCGATAGGCAACCCGGAAAAACGGTTCCTTTGAAAATCGACATGAAAGGAAAAGGAAGGCTTTATTACCAGGTAAGGTTGACCTATGCACCGAAAACGAGATTATATCCTAGAGATGAAGGTTTCAGCGTTGTGAAGGAAATCACGACGCTCGACGGGAGGCCTTTGGAATCCATCGAAGCAGGGACGCTCGCCGTGGTTACACTGCAGGCTATCCTTTCCAAAGAGAGTTTGTTTGTCGTTCTGGAGGATCCTCTTCCCGCGGGTCTGGAAGCCGTTAATCCGTCATTTGTTACAGAGAGTGAAGAACATCAGCACCAAATTGAAGAGCGGACAGGGAACAAACAGCAGAAACCATGGCATGGATTCAGTCATATCGAGATGCATGACGACAGGGTTCTCCTCTTTGCCGATTCCCTGACGCCCGGAATCCATACCCACCGGTATCTTGTAAGGGCCTTGACCTCCGGAACGTTCCATGCGCCAGGGACAGAGATCGAAGAGATGTATGCACCGGAAGTTTTCGGCCGGGGCAGTGAGTTGAAGATCTCCATCGTCGAATAAATGATGAAGCAGAAAATAATTGTCCTGCCGGTCTTCCTGTCTGGACTCATCTTTCTCTCTGCCTCATTATACATTCCCTTCCCTAAAGCAAAGCTGCATCCAGGACCTGTCGTCTCTCTGTCACTCGTCGACCGGAACAGTCTGCTGCTTAGAGAAATCCTTTCAGATGAAGGGGGACGCTGCCGATGGATCAGGTTCAAAGACGTCCCTTCTGATTTAGTGAATGCCACTCTGGTCGCAGAAGACAAATATTTTTTCATTCATCCTGGGATCAATCTCTTCGCGATCATCCGGGCTCTTTATCAAAACATCCGCTGCGGACGGGTCGTTTCTGGTGCCTCTACCATCTCACAGCAGGTCGTACGGAACATCCTGCACAGACGGCGGACAGTTTTTTCGAAAATTCACGAAGCCTGGCTCGCCATCCGGCTCGAAAAGACGATATCAAAGGAGGAAATCCTCACTCAGTATCTGAACCGCATTTGCTATGGGAACCAAGCCTTCGGCATTGCAGCGGCTTCTCAGCTTTACTTCGACAAAGAGCCAGAGGACCTCAGCCTGGCAGAAGCGGCTTTTCTTGCCGCAATCCCCCGCGCACCCTCAATTCTTGATCCCTACCGTCACTTCAAACCAGCCAAGAAAAGGCAGGAAAGCATCCTCTTCCAAATGTATAAGCAGGGCTACATCGAAAAAGATCAGGAGCGAAGGGCAAAATCAGAATCCCTTCAACTGGTTCCAGCAAGGAGAAATTTCCGGAGTCCTCATTTCTGTGATTTCATTCTCCAGCAGATTCCTCCGTCCAAACTGAAAAGGTTGAGCCGGATCCTGACTACCTGCGATTACAGATTACAGGAAAAGATCGAAATGCTTGTCCGTGATCATCTAGATGGGCTGGATGAAAAAGGGATCACCAATGCTGCGGTTATCGTGCTGGATAACTCGAGCGGGGAGATCCTCTCTATGGTTGGATCAAAAGACTTCTTTGATGCCTATCACGACGGACAGGTCAACGGAGCTGTGTCCCTCCGTCAACCCGGATCAACTCTCAAACCCTTCACATATGCTCTGGCTCTGGAGAATGGGATGACCGCTGCAGAAATACTCAAAGATCGCGAGACCCATCTCTCCACTCTGGAGGGAAGCTATTCGCCCCGAAATTACGACAAGAGATTTCATGGGCCCGTGCGTTTGCGTCGCGCTCTAGCTTGTTCCTACAATATCCCAGCCGTTTCTCTCCTGGAGAGACTCGGACCCGACCTTCTCTACCAAAGGCTAAAGCAGTTGGGTTTCGAGAGCCTGGATAAGAGTCCCGGCCACTACGGAGTCGGACTGACCTTGGGCAACGGAGAGGTCACGCTTCTCGAGTTATCGCGTGCTTACTCTACCCTGGCAAGGGGAGGCTTCTACTTGGAAGATCAATCCATACTCAAACAATTCGATAAAAACGGCAGGGAAACAGCTTTGAACAAGCAAAAAGAATCACGAAAAATATTTTCCCCGCAGATCGCTTTTCTCATCACCGACATTCTAGCGGATAGAGATGCCCGTGTTCCTGCTTTTGGCTACACCTCTCCTCTCAATCTTCCTTTCGAATGCGCGGTCAAAACAGGGACTACAAAGGATTTCAGGGACAATTGGACAGTGGGTTTCACTTCCAGATACACAGTGGGGGTCTGGGTAGGAAATTTCGATGCAGCACCCATGCATAACATCTCAGGCGTGACGGGATGCGGACCACTCTTCAAAGATGCGATGCTCCTTTTGGAAAATAAAAATTCTGAAATCGAGTTCCCTGAGCCTCCAGATATGATAAAAATGAAAATCTGCCCGCTCTCCGGGAAGCTCGCATCCGAGTACTGCCCTGGAAGCATGGATGATTTTTTTATCAAGGGAACTGAACCAGATGAATACTGCAGCCTTCATACAGAAGAGGAAAGGCAGAGAGACTTTCCTGCCTTCCACAGAGATGAGATCAGAATCATCTTTCCCCTAGACAAAGACGTGTTCAAGATAGATCCAGTCCTCCGTCAGGAATACCAGAGGATCATGTTCAAAGCATCTTCTCGCGGTGACGTGGAGTTCGACCGGGTCGAATGGTTCGTGGACAAACGCAGCATCGGCAGCGCTTCTTATCCTTACAGCATTTACTGGAGCCTCGATCCCGGCTCGCACTGCATTGAAGCCATCGCCGTCAAAGGAAAGCAGACACTGAAAAGCCCATCCATAACAATAAGGGTTAAAGAATAACTCGACGCTATTCCATAATTTACTGGATCGATGTAAATAACGGAACGCTGCTAAAAGTATGAGGTTGTCCCAAAGTAAGAATCTCATAACCGTTGGGTGGACATCGAAAAAAAACGCCTCGGGAGCAAAGAAGCACTGATTGACTTCTTGTTTTCGGTTCGGTTATCATTCCTGTCGCGGGGAAAAAATCATGCAGCAATGCCCAAAATGCTACACCCTCAATTCCGGAGACCGTCACTTTTGCAGCAAGTGTGGAGCTGCCCTTGAAGAGGACATCGATACCATCTCCTACGGATCTCCTGAAAAGGCTCCAGCAGAAACCGTCATTTGTTTCAAATCTGGGGAGATATTCGACAATCGTTACCGTATTATTGAAGAAATCGGACGCGGCGGAATGGGCTTGGTGTACAAAGCCGAAGATACAGAACTAAATATAACGGTCGCTTTAAAAATCATCCATCCTAAATATTCATCCAATCCCGCCTTTATTCATCGCTTCAAAAAAGAGACTCTTGTCGCAAGGTCGATCTCTCACGAAAATGTCATTCGAATCTATGATCTGGGCGAAGCCGACAAGATCAAATACATCTCTATGGAATTTATAAAGGGACAAAATCTGAGAGACTTCATCCAAGTGTCGGGATCCCTGGCATCCGAAACAGCCCTCAATCTGATCCGGCAGATGTGCGAGGCTCTCAAATCCGCTCATCAAAAGGGAATCGTCCACCAGGACTTGAAGCCTTCGAATATAATGGTAGACAACAGCGGGCACCTGTTTATCATGGACTTCGGTCTGGCAAGGTCCTTTTATCGCGAGGAAGAGGGAATAACCAAGGGGATTTCAGGCACTCCCCGATATATGTCACCAGAGCAGGCGAAGGGAGAAAAAATCGATTCCAGGTCTGACATCTATTCTCTCGGGGCCATCATATATGAAATGCTGACCGGCCAGCCACTTTTTAAATCAGACACAGTGACTGAATATCTCAGAAAGCATATCGAGGAGCCTCCGCTCAATCCTTCAAAGATAAATCCCCAAATTCCTCCACAACTCGAAAAAATCGTTATCAAGTGTATTGAAAAAGATAAATCAGACCGCTATCAAAGCGCGCGCGAAATTCTTGAAGATATCGAAAAGTACGAAGAATCCAAAGTGGAAAAGGTCAAGAGTTGGATAATCAAACACTGGTATTTGCTTCTCGCCCCAATTCTTATAGCCATATTCCTGCTTATTCCTTACGCATGGAAGAAATCGCCCCCTCCGCTTATCTCCAAAAACAAAAGAATTTCTCTGGCCATCGTTCACCTAGACAATAACACTGGCGACAAAAATCTCGATTGGATGGGTAAAACTTTCTGTGAACTCTTGATCGCCGACCTCATACAATCCCAATACATACGGGTGATAACCGGGGACAGCCTTTTCAGTATTTTGAATCAACTCAATCTGCAGGAGGCTCCCTCATACTCCTCTGACGACTTGAAAGAAGTGGCGGCAACGGCCAATGTCGACTACATTTTGAACGGAAATTTCACCAAAGCTCATGAGACTTTCCGAGTTAACACATTCCTTCATAAATCGGCCACTATGGATCTCATCGGAACAGAGAGAGTGGAAGGGCAGGGGGAAGGCAGTATTTTCATCATGGTGGATAGACTGACCAGAAAAATCAAGGAAGATTTCGATCTGACCCCAGAAACCATTGCTCACGATATCGATAAGGACGTGATGCAAATCACCACGAACTCACATGAGGCTTTGAAGCATTATGTCGAAGGCAAAAGACTTTACGCCGAAAGAAAATTCAAAGAGAGCATAAAAGTTCTTGAAAAAGCCATCGGTCTGGACCCGGAATTCGCCCTCGCTTATGTCAAAATTTCCGAAAATTACTATTATCTGCTGAATCCGGATCAGGGAGATAAATATCTCTCGAGGGCTCTGTCTCTTTTGAACCGAGTTTCTGATCGAGAATACTATCTGATCCAAGCTTACGCTTCTTTTTCTCCTGAAACGGCGATAGAAAATTACGAAAAATTACTGGAACTCTACCCCGACGATCCCACAGGAAACGGCTATCTCGCTTCCATATACAGAAACATGGAGGAATGGGACTTGGCATTGGAAAAATTCGAGAGGATAACTGAAATAGATCCCCGAGATTTCCTAGCCCTGGAAAATATTGCCCATATCTATATGGCTAAAGGTCTTTACGAGAAGTCTATCAGAATTCTCAAAGACAGTCAGGATGTATTTCCCGATCCAGTGCCCTATCACGAGAGACTGAGTATCGCCTATCTTTGTAGAGGACAATATGACGCTGCTGTCGAGGAAATCGATAGGGCGCTGTCCTTGGATCAGGATGCCCCTATAGCAACACAGCTGAACGGTCATATCTATCAGCTCAAAGGAGAATTCGATTTGGCTGAAAAGACCTATCAGCAGCTCAACCAAACCTCTGAGTTGGTGTTCCAGTATATGGGACGCTTGTGGCTGAGCCACATGTGTTTGACCCGGGGACAATACGAACGCATAAGAACGGAGATCGAAAAATCCATCGATACTTTTCAAAAGGAAGATTTTCAGACCGGTCTCTTCAACTTCTGGTTGCTGAGTGGATACATCAGCCTTCAAGAAAACCTTCTTTCCGATGCTTTGAATGCGGTATCCAAGGCCCACGAGGCAGCTCTACAGACAGACTACAACGATCATAAAAACTATTCCCTTCATTTTCGCGGATTGGTTTTGGCCAGAATGGAAAAATTCGAGGATGCCAAAGAAGTCGCCGAAAAATTGAAACAGCAGATCGAAAAAAGCGGTCAGAAAAAGCTCATGCGCCACTATCACCACCTGATGGGAGAGATATCCAGGTTAGAAGGAAACCTCCAAAAGGCCATAGATTACCTGGAAATCGCCTCATCCTTACTGCCAAAGCAGTATCAGCAGTATGACGACCACATTTTTTTTCTCGATTCTCTGGCTTCATCTTACTACCACAACAAAGACTGGACAAAAGCACAAAAAGAATATGAAAAAATTGTATCCTTGACTACGGGGAGACTCAGGTGGGGGGACAAATATGCCTTGGGTCTCTATACGATGGGCAAAATTCATCAAATGAATGGCGACAAAGAAAAGGCCAAAGATTCCTACCAAAGATTTCTGGAAATATGGGAAAATGCAGACACCGATCTCACACAAATACAAGATGCGGAAAAACAGCTTGCATCGCTGAAAGACAGCCATCCCAAATGATGTCCTGCCAACTTAGAGAAGGAAAGAGAAGCGGTTCCTCGTAAAAAGCCATTGAGCCTGCTGACCTACCGTTAGAGATGCTACTCACCAGAATCCCATTGTATTTCCTTTTGAAATTGCCTCCTCTCTCTTCTCATTATCTTTCTTATCTGGCAAATTCGATAAGGAATCCTTCTCATCACAGAACCGGCAAAAAGAGCCTCCACAGGACACACCACGCACTCTTCCAATTCATCACAGAATGCACAAAAACCTTCGCGGGTAGAAAAATTTTCCATCCCTAAGCAAGCGTATCTATCTAAGCATGAAGGATAGAGCTCATGATGATTTCTGATAAACGAGTCCAAGTCCCCGAAGCAGTATTTCATGAAGTTTTTAGCATTTTTTCGGCTGTTGAAATAATCCAAAAAAAGACAACACCCCCAGAGTTTTCCGTCCGGAGATAAGGCCATACGGTCTTTTCCGGCAAAGCACCCGAAAACACATCGCTCAGCATTTGGCCTGAATTCCGTGACAGGAATATTTCCTGTTTTTCGGTAAAACGAAACACAAAATTCCCGCAAGAACGACATTTCTTTTTCTAGTTCTCTCAAGGAATGGCCGTTCCATAAGGAAAGAGCAGAAAGAGAGAGATTGGCAGAAGGGACACCCGATTCGACGATGAATCGTATCGATTCGGAGAGGCAGGGAACGGTCTTGTCTGTAAACACACTGTTCGTCTCGAGTGTGACATGAGAGCATTTTAAAATCTTTTGCATGACCGCTAAGGTTGAATCGAAGCTTCCCTCTTTTCTCTCTATCTCCTGAGCCATTCCATCGAAGCTCAGAAGTACAGTAAATTGATTCTCCTCCAGAAATCGAAGCACATCATCGTCAACAAGACTTCCATTCGTCGTTATGGAATACTCGAATTGTTTCTCATCCGATTGATCCTTCAAATACCAGACAATTTCCTTGATCTGGCCGAAGGCAAGCATCGGCTCCCCTCCATAAAAGTTTATGGAACAACCCGGAAGCAGATAAGGGGAGAAAAAATCAACAGCCCTTTTTGCGGTATTGATGTCGAGATATTCATCGGCTTTTTTCTGATAGCAGTATGCACAGTCATAATTGCAGTCGGTTGTCATAGAGAAGGTGAAGCTGGAAAACTTCATATGGATCAACCCACCCTTGCGAACATCCTTTCTTTAAACGAACCAGATGCTTACAGAGTACTCTCCATCATCGATTCATGTTTTGAATTCTCCTCGACTTATGGTCAGCTTTTCTTCGAAGCGGTGCTCCGTTCGACCACCAACCTTATTATTTTACCTTTGCAGGGTTCACGCTGAGGGAGAGGCAGAAGTATCGTTTGCGCGATTTCCATAGCTTGGATCGCGTCAGCTCGATACTGCTCCCATTCCTTATCTTGAATGGGCACCTCTTTTACAAAGGCAAGCACAATGTCCAGGAAACAATGAACACTTTGGATTTTTTCAGGATCTATGCTCATAATCCCTCCTTAAGCGAGATATAGTGGCATCTTATTCAAAATAAATAATCAAAGTCAACAGGAATTCTCGCTGTTCAGTTTCAAGCTCAAACGGTATCTATAGCCTAAATCTTTTACCCGGAATTTCAGTGACTTGATGACTTTGATTTCCGGTGTATTCCACTTGGCGATACAGGCATAGACCTCTTTGTGCCCTTGTCCCTTGGCGTATTCAATGATCTCCCTGTGGAGTCTCTTGGAAATGCCTTGGTTCCTGTAAGGCTTGGAGACGAAGGTGATCTGCAGATAAAACTCGGGTGTAATTCGATCGGAGGAAACAGGCAGAACATCATACATGTTATCCACTTCAGGTGCACCGACAGAGGGATACCCCATGAGATATCCTACAATTTTCTCTCCCACCAAGGCGACAAATATCTTGTACTTGTTTTCCGGTTTCAAGTATCGATTCCTGTAATCCGGTTCTCCGGATTTTATCTTGATGCCCTTGAACTTCTCTGCCATTTCAGCCTCCAGCTCCCGGACAAGTTGCAGTATTTGGGCCATATCTTGAGGCTGATATTCCCGGATTTTCACTTCCAGCGCCATTCTTTTCACCTCCAGCGAACGGTTCGGTTTACCTTAAAATTCGCGAAAGAAAACAAACTCAGGGTTTATTAAGCTCGGCAATCACCTTCTTTTTTTCAGGCTCCATTTCCAGAGCTTCCCACGACCAAAACACCACCCCCTCCGAAGGAGACTTGAGCGCTTCTGTCAAAGAAGCTCGAAACTCATGGACAGTGAGCCGATCCTTCAAATAGGCCTCCCTGACCTGAATGCTGGGGAGGACTTTGCAATCGGCCTGAAGTCGGATATCCTTAACGACAGAGTGAATCCAAGGAGGATCTCTCTTCACCATGTGGGAATAGGTCATCGGCGAAAGCAAGTCGACAGCAGGAGCGATTCTGGCGAAATCCTGACCTGCTACGATTTTTACAGCTCCGTCAAAATCCTTTTGGCGCCAGGGAACAGCGTGGACATTGATCAGAAGCTGAGTCCTGATCTTTCGAACTTCTCCGGCAATCTCTTCGATCATGCTGGTGATGAGTCCGCACTTCCAGCGGGTCCATTCCGGAAGATAATTTTGCCTGATCCAATCGGAAACTTCTTGGGCTGCGCCCAACGAGTCGGGAATAACGATCCCCGTGTCCTGTTGGAACTTTCTCATGCAGTGTTCGTCAAAACATGTATTCACCAGAGATTTGAGGGGCCGTTCCGGGTAAACTTTTTCCCAGAAGACGAAATGCCGGATGAAATCTATACTCAGGCCATCGGGTTTCAGGCTTTTTACCCAATCCTTAGCCAGCTCAACTTTTCGTTTTCGAAAATCCTCCCGTGAGGGACACACAAAGGCGACCCATTCCTCCTTCGCTTGTTCTCCATTATCTGTTATGGCATATAAATCCGGAGACTCTTCTAGAGACTCGGGGTCATAAAAGACAGGAAAAATAATGAAGACAGCGATGTCCTCAACTGCTGCCAGAGACCGGAACTCTTCGTTCGAGGCCAGAGATTCACTCACCAATGCCGTGTTGATACCCATCCTTTTCCACTCCGCGAACAATACGGGGAAATTTCCTTCATATTCATAAACCTTCACTCCAATGATCCGATCACCATCGGGTTTGTACCCTGGGGTTTTCACCTTTTTGCAGGTTCCCAGTAAACCAAATAGGGACAGGCTCATAATAAATATGCTGACCACTCGTTGATCTCTCACCCTATTTTCCATTCGTGCCTTCTCGGAAGCCGGATTCTTTTGCCTTCCCAAACAAGACTTGCTCTTCCCATTCAGGAACGACCTCCCGCAGCGTGAAATCCACCCAAAAGATCCCGCAGTTCTGGCTCACCCGTTCGGCGATGGCCTGTCCCATTTCGCCGGGAGGATTTTCCATTTTCTGCCACCAAAATCTATCCGATGGATACCCTATCTGGAAAAAAACCGTATTCGGCACAAAATAGGCCGCCCAATACTCCGCAAATTCATCCAGCATCTCTTCGAAATTTTGAAATATTTGGGAATCGCTGACAAAGACGATATCTCCTCTGTACCGGGGAGGCATCCAGTTTCTATCCCAGTGCTTAAGAAAAAGCCTGTATTTCTGATCGTGAGATTTGACCTGCTTTTCCCACATCTCTGCTTGTTTATCGGTCACCCTCACTCCCCACTCGGGATTTTCGGCCTCCCTATTCCACTCCACGTCTATGCCGAATCCGATGACGCACTCGTGGTGCTTGTACCTGCTCAAAACGAGATCGATCAGGACAGGAACATCTGCATGGGCTGGCTCGACCTGGAGAAAAACCTTGACGCCCGATTTGTCAAAGAAGCTGAGATAGGATTCGTGTTTGTCGAAGTCGGAAAAGATGATGTTCTCATGGGCACTGCCTTCAGCGGGGAATTCCAGCCTGCAGGACGTTTTATTCTTTACCACGCCGACTATCCAGATCGCACACGGACTCGAACCCTCAAAATAGCTGCTCATTTTCACCATAGAAGAATGCCATTTCCCTGGTTCGGGAAAGGGCTTGATGCCGTAGCTTGAAGATCTTACACCGGCGCAGATAATGTTTCGAGGAGCACGGGAGGCTTCATGTAGCATGCTGGACTGACTGATTTTGTGAAAAGCATATGCCAGAAGGAAGAGGCCCGACATCAGAACGATAATTTTTTTATTTCTCAACAATCCCTCCAAATGAAGATCATTACCTTTCCCCTTGTTGACCACCTCATTTTCTTACGTGATAAGTTTATCTCAGAAAGGAACACAATGAAAGATAAATAATAGGGGTTCTCAAAAAACTGAACCGATCAATCGCTGCCTGGGGGATTCCTCGAAGATTGTATGAAGAAAAATCGGTTTCTTCCCACTGAAAATCCTTATCTTTATTGACTGTGTCTTTTCTGTTTGATACATTCAATCTCTCGTATGATGCTCTTCCGAGGCAGTTTCATGCGATCAGAATTCGTTCAAGAAGGAAGGATCATGAGAACATATGGGTCAATTGCTCTTGGCATTCCCGAAATTCTTCTTCCCAAGGCTGGAATCGACCTGGAAAAATGGGCGGTCATCGCCTGTGACCAATTCACTTCAGAGCCGGAATACTGGCACAAAGTCGAAGAATTGGTGGGAGATGAGCCATCGACTCTGAATCTGATCTATCCTGAAGTTTATCTGGGTGAAAACGACCCAGGCGCAAGGATTCGCCACATCAGGGAGCACATGAACCTCTATTTGGAAGAGGATCTTTTCGATCAATTCGAAGGCTTTGTCTATGTTGAAAGGCAAACCCGAAAGGATACCCGGAAAGGGCTGATGGCCTGTCTGGATTTGGACCACTATGACTACCGCAAAGGATCCTCGAGCCTGATCAGGGCTTCGGAAGGGACCATCTTGGAACGCATCCCTCCCCGGGTGAAAATTCGAGAAGGAGCGCCTTTGGAAGTGCCCCATATCATGGTTTTGATCGATGATCCAGAAAACACGGTAATCGGACCGCTGTCCCAGAAGAGAGAGCGAATGGAAAAGATTTATGATTTCGAATTGATGATGGGATCAGGAAACCTCTCCGGCTACAGAGTGCAGGACCCAAACTTGGAGGAAGGAGTCCTCAAAAGCCTCGAGGCGTTGGCAGATCCCGAGGCTATCACCGAGAAGTACGATTTAAGCCCTAGAACTCCGGTGCTTTTGTTCGCCATGGGAGACGGCAATCATTCTCTGGCCACGGCAAAAACGATATGGGAAAAAGTCAAGGAAAACGCCCAGAATAGAGCGCTGATTTCACATTCCTCGTTACGTTATGCCCTGGTCGAACTTGTCAACCTCCACGATGACGCTTTAGCCTTCGAGCCTATCCATAGAGTATTGTTCGGCCTGGATCCGGAACGAAATATTTTGGATGAGATGAAAACATTCTATCCTGGTCGATGCCAGGCGGTCGAATGTTCGAATGCCGAGGAAATGACAGAGGCTGTCGAATCCCAAGAGAGTAGCCTCCAGAGAATTGGATTCATCAGACCTGATCAATTCTGGGTGATTGAAGTCACGAATCCCGACTTCAACCTTCCGGTGGGCACTCTCCAAAGTTTTCTGGATGTCTTCCTTGAAGACAGCGGAGCCCGAGAAATCGATTATGTCCATGGCAAAGAAACCGCAATCCAGCTCGGCAAAAAAGAAGACAGTGCAGGATTCTACCTTCCAGCCATGGACAAACATGACTTATTCAAGACCGTCATTCTAGATGGTGCACTTTCCCGCAAGACCTTTTCCATGGGCGAGGCATGGGAAAAGCGTTTTTACATGGAAGCGAGAAAACTCTCCTCAGCCTAGATATCTTTAAAAAGAAGAGATGAAAGAATGGCCTCTCCGGATAAAGTTCTAAAGAGGCTGAAAAACAAGACCAGGCCGGACCGGTTGAAAGGGATGGCACGTTACGCCATAGGAGGGGAGGGAAGACTGGGCGTATCGGTCCCGGAGATGCGAAAACTGGCAAAGGAGATGGGAGAAGATCACGGTCTCGCTCTCGAACTCTGGAAAACGGGGGTACCGGAAGCGAGAATCGTGGCAGGTATGACAACCGAGCCCGAAAAATTGACAGAGCAACAGATGGATTCCAAATCTGCCCGATGGATCGCATCCGACGCGATCCGAGAGCTAGAGAGTGAGGGGGTACAGAAACGGCTGAAAAAGAAGTAAAGAAACATATCCTCTCTCTCTTGGAGATAGAGCCTCATCCTCAATCTGTTGACTACGTCCTTAATAAAAAACAATTCCAGCTTCATTCCCTTCTCACCGAACAAAGACATTCTCGAACATGGAATTTGAGTTTCATGGTCAGAAATGATGTGGAGGAAGGCTGGAAGCAGATTATTTCTGTGGATGAGGATATTGCAAAAACGTTCCATTGTCTAGCAAGAGACACAGCCCTGATCGACCAGGCTGTTCAAACCGTGAGCCGAACCATAGAGGAGAGGAAGAAGATCTTCATCTATGGTTGCGGATCCACTGGCCGATTGGCCAAGATGATGGAGAGTGCACTCTGGCGCCCTTTCTGGGACAAGTTGAAGAAGAGCGTATTCTGGGACAGATTGAGGACAGAGTTACCTGACGATATAGAAGACCGCCTTATCGGTGAAATGACGGGGGGAGATCGTGCTCTCATCAGCGCTCTGGAGGGATTCGAGGATTTGCAGATCGTGGGCAGGCTTCAGCTTCAGGAAAGAGGTGTCGAAAATGGCGACATGGTGGTTTGTATCACCGAAGGGGGAGAAACATCCTCTGTGATCGGGGCGATTCTGGCCGCATGCGGGCAATATGGGCATCTCACTGAAGATAAAATCGACGCGGCAAACAAACATCTTTATTTCATTTACAATAATCCTGATGATGTGCTCAAACCTTTTGATAGAAGCCGAGCCGTGATCGAAAATCCGGCCATCACCAAGATCAATCTGACAACAGGACCTCAAGCGGTCGCCGGCTCTACTCGGATGCAGGCCACAACAGCCGATACGTTCCTTATGGGCATCATTCTGGAATTCGGAATTCGCGCACTCCTGGAAGATTACTTATCTGATGAAGAGCTGGCCCAAATCGGATTCACCATGATAGATATGAGTGAACGCTTGCGCTCTTTCGATCGCATCAGGGAACGTCTTGCGCCGGCATCCACTGAAATGGCAGAATTTATCCGACTCGAGTCTGAAACCTATCAACAGGGAAATCTGGCCGTCTACTTTGCTTCGAGGGCATTGCTCACGGTCTTCGTCGACTGCGCAGAAAGAAGCCCCACTTTTCACCTTCATCCGTTGGATATGGCAGAAGAAAAGAGGAGGAAATGCTGGCTGCAGGTTTGGACCGAAGGCGGGGATTACAAACAGGCATGGCACAATTTCTTGGGGAGAGAATTTCGAGGCTTGGACGAGTCGTTCTACAGACCTTATTTTTCAAGCAAGATCGACGACGTTTACCTTAAGGAGGCGGCTCTGAACAGCTTGGCTCTTTCGGGGGGTGAACAGGAGAAGCTCTATGACTTTTCTTTCAACAAAGAAAACATGCGTAAAAGAGGGCCTAAAGAAGATGACCTGGCAGTGCTGGTATGCCTGGACGAGGAAATCGAAGAACTTTGTGCAGAGGGGTCGGCTTTTCATCGATTTGCCGTCCTCTGTAAAAAAGAGAATGCCCGTCTGGCGTTCATCCTGGTGAGCGATAAAAATTCCCGTGAGATCGAACACATCATCAGCAGATTACCCTTGAAGAAGCGGGATTTGGCCATACACATATTCATGGAAAAAAAGGGGGATCCCTTGAACCTCGATAGACAGCTGCTGCTCAAAATCCTCCTGAATTCTCACTCCACTGCAGTGATGGCACGGCTGGGGAGAGTGGTAGGAAACACCATGACCAACGTCATTCCCAGCAATCTTAAGCTCATCGGCCGGGCGACCTACCTGATCATGAGTCATGTGAATGATGTACTCTCAAAGAAGAAATGGATTCAAGAATATGGAAAAATGGATCCTGTGACTTACGAACAGGCCAATGCCATCCTGTTTGAAGCAATGGACTTTGTCACAAAGCGGAATGATCAAATCAGTGAAGTGGAGCTTTCGATCATCCGTGTTCTTGAGGCTCTTAGAACGAACATGTTTATCAGTTGGGAAGATGCTCTTTCGATTTTAATGGACCTGGGCCTCGAAAATTATTTAGAAAATCTCAACCCCTCACTGCGCGGATATATGTGAAATGTGCTTCAAGCGGAGAGACTATCGATAATAAGAGAGGACGGTGGGTTTTACAGCTATTGATTATTTTGTTGTCGTCGTTTATTTGATCGGAACGACCGTATTTGGACTGACCGTCTCCGGCAGGCAGCGGTCCACTGAAGACTATTTTCTCGGGGGTCATCGGATTCCCTGGTGGGCAGTGCTTTTTTCTGTGGTGGCCACAGAAACCAGCACCCTGACGTTCATAAGCATTCCGGCAGTTGCCTATGGCGGCAGTCTGACTTTTCTCCAAATCACTTTTGGCTATATTGTCGGCCGGACAATCGTCAGCCTGCTTTTCTTACCGAAGTATTACAAAAGTCAGCTTGCGACAGCCTACCAGTTTCTCGGTGACCGCTTTGGTCAAAGTATGCGCAATATCACGAGTTCCACTTTCCTAGTGACTCGATTGCTGGCAGATGGAGTGCGCCTTTTTGCTTCTGCCATCCCGATTGCGATTATCCTGAAACTTGCCGGGGTCAAAGCCTCTGACCTGAATATTTATCTGATTTCGATCCTGATTATTTCTGGTGTGACCCTTCTCTATACCTTTTTGGGAGGAATCCGAGCGGTCGTATGGATGGATGTGATCCAGATGTTCATCTATATTGGCGGAGCTTTTCTTGCGGCTGGGATCATAATAATGCGCTTACCCCATGGATTATCAGACGTCATCCAAGCGGCACAGCAGGCAGGAAAACTCCAGATTTTCAATCAGGGATTTGATTTGAGCTTCAGGGAGTTTATCTCCCAGCCTTATACTTTTTTAACTGCCCTGATTGGCGGGGCAATATTCTCTATTGCCTCTCACGGGACAGACCAGCTCATTGTGCAGCGTCTTCTTTCGACCAGAAACCTCCGGTCCAGTCAAAAAGCCCTGATCGGAAGTGGGATTGTGGTGTTCCTGCAGTTTGGCCTGTTTCTGTCTATCGGCCTCTTGCTTTATGGCTTCTACGGCGGGCAGACACCTGAACAGCTTGGACTGTCCACCACGGATGAAATCTTCGCCAAATTCATCGTGCAGGAACTTCCGACGGGTCTCTCCGGCCTGATCATCGCCGCCGTACTTGCAGCTGCCATGAGCACTCTGTCCTCATCCATCAACTCGCTGGCTTCTGCAACCACTATGGATCTTTATAAACCTTATTGGGGCAAATGCAATCCACCTGAGAAGGATTTGAGGATTTCCAGGTCAATCACCATCGCTTGGGGGATCATCCTTACCTGCTCTGCGTTTTTCTTCGCCCTCTTGCAGCTTCGGTCTCCAGGTGAACGTCCGGCAGTTGTGGAACTCGGATTAGGAATCGCCTCCTACACGTACGGAGGACTCCTGGGTGCATTTATGCTCGGGGTCCTGTCAAAAAAACTCGAGCGTATGGATGCGGTTATCGGTTTTTTTTCAGGGCTGATCGCGCTGCTCTTTTTAGTCAAAGGACCGGTCCAGGCCCTTCTTCCCGGACAAGGTTGGGCTATTGCCTGGCCGCTTTACACAATGTTCGGCGGGATTGTTGTCATTTTAACAGGATACATTTCCTACTCAATCCGAAGGCTGAAAACCAGTCCCATCAATCCTTTGGTTTAATCATCCTCAAGAAAAAGAAGAACTTATTATGAAAGAAGAGCTCAGCATGTCCTGCGATAAAGTATTTCTATGATCTGACTGTTTCCTTGAATTAAGGTGGATTATTCACGAGTCAAGATTGCTGCAACGGCAAGGAAGTGGCCCATAAAGCTTGGCAGGTCGGGTCGGGAGTGAACTACCGCGAGCCGACCCAACCTAACCCGGGCTACAACGAAGCTGATGCAGTGAGATTGACTCGCCCGAAGGGTAAAAAATGCAGACGTATACACAAATTCTTTCTTGAAAAAGTACTTTTCAAGATTTCCCGTAAAATCATGATAACTATCTGATTTTACTGGAATAACAAAGGTATCGGCATTTTTTTATGAATAATTCAGGTTAAGTAATTGCGTATCTGTTACCGAATTGATAAACAAAAAAATCTGACAAAAAATAAACCATTTCTACAAGATTCCAGTATATATGAATAAGAGGTGAACGAATCATGGATGATTTGAACATGTTGAGCCGGTGGGAAGAGGTATATCTGTTGTCCATCTTGCAGCTCAAAGACAATGCCTACGGAGTGACCATAAAGAGACAAGTCGTAAAAAAAACCGGCAAGAGGCTTTCCTACGGAGGTCTGTACTTCATGCTCGCTCAACTGGTTAAAAAAGGGCTGGTTTTAAAAACGCCAGGAGAGCCGACTCAAAAAAGAGGCGGACGCAGAAAATTCTATTACACTCTCACTGAAAAGGGAAAAAGAGCCCTCCAAGTCACCTATCTTCACCAAAAAGCCTTATGGAAGGACATCGCTGATTCCCTGTTGGATTAAGCTGCCTATGCTGAAAACAAAAAAGAAAAAGCTTCCTCGCGCAGCCATCTGGCTCCTCCGCCATCTCTCCGACCCCGAAGATGCTCTCTCCATTATCGGAGACTTCGAAGAGGATTTCACGGATGACTGTTCTCAGCGGGGAAAATTCCATGCGAAATGCTGGGTTTGGTTTCAAGTTCTGACATCCATTCCTGCGTTTTGCAAATCTTATGTTTATTGGAGTGTAACGATGATTCGGAATTATCTTAAAGTCGCTCTGCGTGTCATAAAAAAACACAAAGGATACTCCTTTATCAATATAACGGGACTGGCCGTGGGCATCGCCTGCTGCGTGCTCATCCTCCTCTGGGTACAGGATGAGCTGAGCTTCGACACTTTTCATGAGAATTATAAGGAGCTTTACAGGATCAATCTCAACATCGAAGGCCAGTGGACAGACTCAAGCCCTTGGGCTCTTGCTCCGATACTCAAACGCGAGTACCCGGAAGTCCTCCTGGCAACAAGATATCGCTTCAACACCCTGCTTGTCACCCACGCGGAAAAGAGCTTTTACGAACAGTCTGCATTCGTCGATCCCGATTTCTTCGAAATGTTCACCTTCCCCCTGGTTGAAGGCGATCCGAAAAATCCTTTTCCCACTCTGAACTCGGTTGTCATCACAGAAAGAACGGCGATCAAGTATTTCGGCAGGGAAGACCCCATCGGGAAAACTCTCACCATAAGCGATAGAACCAAATTTTCGGTAGCGGGCGTCGTCGAGGATGTCCCTTCCAACTCGAGCCTGGAATTCGACCTCGCCGCTTCTGTCAAAATTTTCGGGGAAGAAACCCTCAGCAGCTGGGCTTTGGAATCCGGGTCATTCATAATGCTTCAAAAAAACGCTTCCCCTCATCTCCTGCAGGAAAAAATCATGAGCATCACCATGGAGTACGATAAAAGAACCAACAAAACAGTGACCACACATATCAATCCTCTTTCCCGCATGCATCTCTATTCTTTAGGAGGAGGCGGGAGTATCACCTACATCTATATTTTCTCGACCATAGCCGTCTTTATCCTTCTAATTGCCTGTATCAACTTCATGAATCTGTCGACAGCTCGAGGGAGCACAAGGGCCAAAGAGGTCGGAATGCGAAAAGTAGTGGGCGCTCGACGCAGCCATGTCATCAAACAATTTTTTGGAGAATCGCTCCTGTTTTCTTCCATTGCCCTGGTGGTTGCAGTTGTCCTGGTCTATATCTTCTTGCCTGGATTCAACACCCTCGCCCAAAAAGATATCAAACTCGATCTCGGTGGCAACCCCCTTATTCCGCTGGGTCTGCTCGGGATAACCCTTCTTACAGGGTTAGTATCGGGAAGTTATCCCGCCATATTTCTATCAGCCTTCCATCCCGTCAAAGTCATCAAAGGAGCTTTCTCATCGAGTGCGGCAGCGCCGCTGCTCCGGAAATCTCTGGTAATCATTCAGTTCACCATTGCCGTTGTTTTGATTGCCGGAACTTTAACCATGGCCAAACAACTTCACTTTATTCGGAACAAGGAACTCGGCTTCAACAGGAAGCATGTCCTTTCCCTGCCCATGAATCCTGGATTGAGGGAGAGTTACGCATCCTTTAAAAACGAACTCCTGCAGCACTCCTCTATCAGCCATGTCACATCAGCCACCAGCCGTCCCACCCAAGTGGGGAACATCAATCCTGTCTATTGGGAAGGCAGAAGCCCTGAGCAGTATGAAGTGATACGATTCGTGGCTTGTGACTACGACTACCTCAAAACCTTTGAGATGGAAATTGTGGATGGGAGGGATTTCTCTCGCGATTATCCCACTGACCGGCAAAATTATATCGTCAACCAGGAAGCCGTGAAATTCATGGGTTTGAAAGATCCGGTGGGGAAAATCTTTTCCATTTGGGAATACGAAGGCCAAATTCTCGGCGTGGTGAAAAATTTTCATTCCCGCTCCCTTCATGACACCATCGAACCACTGGTTATCACCCTGAACCAGACATGGGGACCTAATTATGTTTTTATCCGCATCAGACCGGAAAATATTCCTCAAACATTGAACGAAATAGAAAAAACTTGGAAGAAATTCGCGCCTCATTACCCCTTCAATTATCAGTTTTTGGATGAAGTTTTCGAGCAGCAGTACAGGACAGATCAACGAACCGGAACGGTCTTTAAATATTTCACAATCCTTGCCATATTCATATCCTGTCTCGGTATCTTCGGTCTGGCTGCTTTTACTGCAGAGCAGCGCACCAAAGAGATCGGCATCCGGAAGGTGCTGGGCGCATCAGATACCGGTATCATATCTCTGGTCTCAAAAGAATTTGTAATCCTCCTCACTTTAGCCAATGCTCTGGCTTGGCCGATAGCCTTTCTCCTTATGGACAGGATGCTCGAAGGCTATGCTTACAGAACCGATATAACCGCATGGATTTTTCTCGCAGCAGGGGTATTGGCTTACATCATCGCCCTATTGACTGTCAGTTACCAGGCATTCAAAGCGGCCCGGACAGATCCCGCCCGGGCGCTCAGATATGAATAATCATAAATGATTCCTCTTCTCCTACTTTACGGGAACTCTGAGATCTATCGTTCACTCTTCCCGGGGATTATTTTGAAAGGAAGCGGCGGAAGTTGAGCAGCGAAAGCGAGAGCACAACGCCGGTGATAACACACATGATCGCGAGTTCGCGGCCAAAATAGGCGATGCCGTTACCTTTGAGAAAAATCTCCCTGATGATCTCTATCAGATAGCGGAGCGGGTTGATATCGGCCAGCCAGCGGAAAGCTGGCGGGATGTTCTCCACAGGCGTAAACAGTCCCGAAAGCAGTAGAAAAGTGACCATGGAAAACCACCCGAAAAACAGGGCCTGCTGCTGGCTGGAGGATAGGGTCGATATCAGCAGGGAATAAGACAAGATGGCAAACAGGAAAACCACTGCAGCGATCAACAGATAGAACAGGTTCCCCCTAAGAGGAATGCCGAAAACCAGGATCACCACCACGATGCCGATCCCCATTTCGATCAATCCCAGCAGTGCCATCGGCATGGCCTTGCCGATGTAGATTTCGATCGGCGTCAGCCGGCTCATCAACAGAGTGTCCATGGTCTGCTGCTCCTTTTCCCTCACCAGACCGATCGATGTGAGGAACATGGAAATGATCGTCAGCAGAAGCGCTACGATACCAGGTCCCATGTAGTTTATGCTTTCGAGGTTGGGATTGTAACGGATCAACGTCCGGCTCTCCAGAGGCATCCTCATGCCCTTGCTCCTGACATCCTCGATGATGTACTTTTTGGTGATGCCGTTAAAGTAGCCGGCCGCAATCAGTGCCGTGTTAGAGTCTATGCCGTCCATCAATATCTGGATTTCAGGATAATGCAGCGGTTTCCGCTTCTGTTCGTATCCGTCTCTCAAAATGAGGATCGCCCTCACCTCTCCCCGCTTGAACCTCTCGATATAATCCTCAGGCCGGCTGCTCACCCGCTTCAGATCGAACAGGGGAGAACTGTCTATCCGGTTGATCAGCCTGTGTGCGGCCTTGTTTTCTGAGAGGTTCACGATCTGAACCGGTATGTTTTTGACGTCGGTGGTCACCACATACCCGAGGATGACGGTCTGGATCACAGGAGCAACGAACAGAATAAACAGCATTTCCTTCTGCCTGAAGATTTCGATCAGCTCCTTGCGCAGCATGTAAAAAAGGCGGGGCAACTTCATCGGCTGGCCTTCCTTTCCCGCGAAAACTTGGCAGAGGCCACATTGATCAGCACCAGACTGAATCCCAGCAGAACCAGTCCCTCCAGCACAAAATGGCGGAGTGAAGCACCTTTCAAGACGACCCCTCTGATGATCCTCAAAAAATAGGTGGCCGGCACAACATAGGAAAAGGAGCGCAGCACTGGTCCCAGCGAATCCAGCGGGAAGATAAACCCGGAAAGCAGGATAGAGGGCAGCAGAGTGATCAACAGGGTGGCGATCATTGCCACTTTTTGGGAGCCGGCCGCAGCAGAGATGGTGATCCCCAGCGACAGTCCGGATACGATATACACGAGAGAAAAGAGCAGCAGGATCATCAGATTCCCTCTTATCGGGATCCCGAATCCAAACCGGGCCACCAGCATGATGATGGTGCCCTCCATGAGAGCCACCACCACATAGGGAACGGTCTTGCCTACGATAATCTCCCTCGAACGCAGCGGCGATATGAAAAGCAGAGCGATCGATCCAGACTCCTTTTCCCTGGCCACGCTCAAAGAGGTCAGCAGGGCCGAAACCATGATCATGATCACGGCCACAAGACCGGGAATGATGAAGGTAGAACTCTGGACTTCCGGATTGAAATACATTTTAGTGCTGATATTCAAAAAGTCCTTAAGGTTTTGTCTCCCGGAGAGAAAATCGAGGAAGATCATCTCGTTGTACTGGTGGATGACGTTGGCGATGTTGGAGTCGCTTCCGTCGATAATCATGGCGATCTCGGCTGAGCGCCCGGCCTTTAGGTTGGCCGAAAAATCCGCAGGTATGATCAGATACTGTTTGATCTCCCCCTCCCGGAGCATTTGTTCGGCACGCTCCACAGCACTCCCCTCCATCTCCCCTCCAAAGGCCGGGGATATCAGAACATAGGTGGAGTTGTTGGAAAAAGCGCGCACCAAATTTTTGGAAAGCTCTCCGTGGGCATAATCGATCACCAACGTCTCGATTCGTTTCACATCAAAGGAGAGTGCAGAACCAAAGATAAAAATCATCAGAAGAGGAAGGGCAAAAATTATGACAAGACTCCTCGGGTCCCTGATTATGTGAAAAAATTCTTTAGCGACGACAGCTTTAAGGCGTTTCATGGCTTTCGATCGCTCGCTTGAACAAGCTCTCCATCGACTCGGTGCCCTCTTTCTCCAGGAGGGCAGAAGGTTCGCCCGCACGCACGATGTGCCCCTGGTGGATGATGATGACCCGGTCCGCATACTCAGCCTCGTCCAGGTTGTGAGTGGTCACCAAAACGGTTTTTCCCGCCCTTTTCAATCCGTAGATCTGCATCCAGAAATCCCGGCGGTTCTCCGGGTCAACCCCAGAGGTGGGCTCGTCCAGGAGGACGATTTCTGGGTCGGGCATCAAGCAAGCGGAAAGGGCCACCTTCTGTTTGATCCCCGGCGGAATATCCATTACCTTCTGACGGAGAATCCTGTCAGGGATTTCCTTTGATAAGTCCTTGTTGTGCTTGCGGATCTGTGCGAGGGACAGGCCGGAGATGCCGCCGAAAAATTCCATGTTCTGATAAGAATTCAGCAGTGGATAGAGGGAAAATTTCTGGGACATGTATCCGATCAATGTCTTGATCTTTTTCAGGTTTTTCTTGACGTTCAATCCCATGACATATACATCGCCCGCCGTGATATGTAAAAGTCCTGTGATCATTTTGATGGTGGTGGTCTTTCCGGCGCCGTTCGGTCCGAGAAAACCCAAGATCTCCCCTTCGGCGATCTCGAAGGTGATGTTGTGGACGGCGGTGAAATCACCGAACCTTTTGGTCAGACCGCTGACCTGTATTACGCTGCTGTTAGAGCCGGAAGTCATGACCTTTCCTTTCATAATAGAGATAGATATCTTCCAGAGTGGGAATTTCTTGGTAGACTTCGCGGGCCGGGATCCGGCCGAGCAAAGAACTTTCTTTCTCTTTTTCCAGGTATTTGATGAATCGTCCGCGGATATAAATATCATCTCTGATATCCGGATCTTCCTGGAGGCTCAGCATGATTTCCAGGATATTTCCCTTTGGTCGGATTCGATACAGTCTGCCGGGAAAATCCGCTTTGAGGTCAGAGATCGCTCCCTTCTTAAGAATTTCCCCGTCTTTAATAAAAACGATTTCGTCTCCCTTTTCGGCTTCGTCCAAATAAGGGGTGGCCATGACGATGGTTTTTCCTTCACGCTTCAATTCCTCGATGATGTTGAAAAACTCGATCCTCGAGAGGGGGTCCACCCCAGTGGTCGGCTCGTCGAGGATGAGGACCTCGGGAAAAGCAAGAAGAATGGAAGAAAGGGACAGCTTCTGCTTCATGCCTCCGGATAGAGCTCCTGCCCTTCTCTTTCTAAACGGAAGCATTCCGGTCTTTTCCAGGAGACGTTTTTTCATCTCCTCGCGTCGAGGGGGCGGGACTTGGTGAATATCGGCATAGAAGTTCAGGTTTTCCTCGACGCTGAGATCGGTATAAAGGGAAAAGCTTTCGGGCATGTATCCGCTGATCCTTGTGATCATGTCGAAATTTTTTCCGACAGGTTGACCGTTGAGAAAGATTTCCCCGGCATCTCTTTTGACCAGCCCGAGGATCATCTTGAGGATGGTGGATTTACCAGCCCCGTCGGCACCGGCCAGGATGGTGACGGCTCCCGGTGTGAGGGAAAAGGTGACATCTTTGACCGCCTGGATGGGGCCAAAGGATCTGGAAAGATTCTGGACGCCTATCATATCAGGATGTCCCGAAGGCGACCGTAACCGGCATTCCCAATTTGAACACTTCAAGGTCACGGTCCAGCCTCACCTTGACCCGGTAAAGGAGCGAGCGCCGTTCCTTTTCCGAGATGATGTATTTGGGGCTGAACTCGGCTTTCTGGCCGAATTGGATGATGGTGCCCGAAAAGGTGCGGCCTTCCATGCCGTCCACCAGGATGTCGGCCTGCTGGCCGAGCCTGAGGCGGGATAGCTCGGTCTCTTCGAGGAAGGTCTCCACAAAAAGACTGGAGCGGTCCAGGATATCGGCCACAGGTGTGGCGGGGAAGAGCGTCTCGCCTTCGGAGACGAACTTCTCGAGGACGACACCAGTGACAGGAGAAACGATGAAATGGTCTTGGAGGATCAGGTTCAGGTGATCTTTTTTGTTCTGGATGTTTTCAGACTGGATGGAGAGGGCACGGAGGGACTGCTGGGCATCGAACAGAGAGGCTTCAACTTCTTCGAGCTTCAGCCGGGCCTGTTCCAATTTGTCACCGGATATGGACTCTTTTTCCTGAAGCCGTTCGAAGCGCTCCACCTGCTTTTTCCAGTAAGCGAGGTTGGTTTCGAGCAGGTGGATGCCGCGGTCGAGTTTTTTGCGGTTGACGGCGACTTCCTCCTCCTGGATGGCAAGACCCTGGAGTTGGTTTTCGATTTTGTCCGTATCGACCGCCACAAGCAGGTCGTCTTTGGATACGGAGGCACCTTCATTGATATGTAAGGTTTCGACCTTTCCGGACGTAGCTGCTTTGACCGTGATGACGTCGCCATCAACCACGCCAGCCGAGACGATTCTGTCCGAGGGTTTGTCGGTGCAGGCAGAAAGGACGATCAGAGTGAGAGCCGCTGCAAAAATTTTTTTATCCATCGACATCCTCCTTGGATTTTCCGATAAGCAAGTTGATCTTCACCTTTATGCTTTCGATCTGGATATCTATTTCCTGAAGGATTAGGCCATTTTTTTCTCGATTGAGAAGTGCGGCCAGATAATCGACATTGGGAATCTGCTGTTCCGAATAAAGAGCCTCCTTTAGGGCGGCATCTTCTTTGGAATATTCGATGAGCTGGGAGATATGGGCCTTTTTTTCTTCGAGTTTCCCGACCGAAGAGTAGAGGGCTGAGAGGGTGGCAGAAGTTTCGTTCACAAATTCGTTTTTCTGGTTGATGAGCTTTTGAGCCTCATAATCGAGGAGAGTTTTTTGTGTACGGAGCCGATTCCAGTCGAATACGGGAATGGTAAGGACAATTCCTCCCTGAAAGTACAGGGACCACTTTTTTTCAAAAAAGTCGACCCCGGGTCTGCCGTAGTGCAGCTCTGCAAAAGTCGAGAGATGGGGAAGGTATTTTCCAGAGGCGATATTACGACGGAGGGAGAGCATGTCTGTCTGGTGCTCAAGAGTTTTAAGCACGGGGTGGTGCTGCTTGAAATAGGAGAGGGCCTCGCCGGGGGAGAGAGATTCTTCGGTGTAGGTGGCGTCGATCTGCTCGGGATAATAGCCGCAGAGTCTATGGAAATGGATTCTTTCTCTTTCTATAGCCTGCTCGATATCGGTTTCGCTGGCTTGTATTTCTTCGATTTTGGAAAGGGTCTCCAGAAGGTCGGATTTGCGGACCAGATTCTCACTGAAAAGGTTTCGGATGCGCTGGTGGTGGAGGTCGAGAGTCTTTTCGAGGATGAAGAGGGACTTTTTACGTCGGGACAGGAGCTGGTACTGGAAGAAGGAGGATTTGATCAGCCCTGCGATTTGGTTTTTTTGGAGGATCTTCCGATTGAGGGCAATGGCCCGGCGTACTTCGTTGAGCTTGACGGTGTTGGTGAGAACTCCGCCAGTAAAGAGGGGTTGGGTGAGGCCGAGCTTGAGGTCGTAGCTGTGGTGGACTCCGGCTTCGATTTTACGGCCGGGTATGGTGAGAGCTCCGGGGAGATCGACGGAGGGAAAATCGATCACCATCGTTTCTGACCTGTAGAGATAGCTGGCATCAAAATCGACATGAAACAGCTTGTTTTTAGCAGAAAGCCGCTGTTGCAGGGATGCCCGTTCAATATCTAGTGCGGCATTTTGGTAGGCGTAATCCTTTTTCAACCCTTCTCGTATAGCAGTTGTCAGCGGGATTTTGGCGGATGGAGGCTGGTTTGAGAGGAAGGCTTTCGGGAAAAGAGAAACGGGAAGGCCCGAAGATGACGAAAGAAAGCACACGAAGAGAAGAAAGCACGTTTTTTTCATAGAAGCATTCCTTTTTTCAAAAGATGGGAGATGCTTTGGATGCGTTTCTCCAGAAATTCTGCGTCTTCGGTGATGCGAACCTCCAGGATGCCTTCGACCATCGGCAGGGCAATGATAGGAAACAGACAGAGCGGTACGATATTGAGGATAAAATGGACCGGATCGGATTCGGATATCAGGCCTTCGCGGTACCATTTGGAGATGACTTGGGGCAATGTTTTGGAGGTTGCATGGGGAAACTCGGCTAAGATTTCCCGGATAAGAGGAGCGATGCTGTCCGGAGAGTGGATCAACTCGCGTACGATCATTCGGATGACCTGTCTATGGCTGGAAAAGTAGCGGATGTAGAGGGCAGGGATGGATTCAAAGAGAAGCTCGGGTTTGGGAGATTCCGTGATGGCTGTCTGGACCCTAGGAACGAAATCTTGGAGGGCATCCTCGATGACAGTGCGGTAAAGGCTTTGTTTTGAGGAAAAATAGTAGAAGATCATGGCTTTGTTGATTCCTGCAGATCGTGCGATACGGTCCACCCGCGCGCCTTCATATCCGTGGTCGGCAAAATCTTTGAGAGCCGCATCCAATATTTTTCGTCTTGTGTTTCTTATGTTTGATTTTCTTTCAAGCATAATTTAATCAACCGGTTAGTTTAACTATTTAGTTAAAATAATTCTTTCTTCTTCTTTTGTCAAGTTTCATTTTGAAGAATAGGCTTCTCTCCTTCTATGACCGCATAAAAGCACGTAGCCAAAGATGTGAGAGCATTGGGGAATGGATAGAACGAATCTGGAAAAGAGAGGCTCAGATCAAAAAAATCGATCTAAAGTCTGTATTCGAGACGATCAGGGCTCTCTGGATTCGTATTTTTCCCGAATGAACCTCTGGTCGCACTGCAGACAAATGTATTCGATCTTCTGTTTTTTCCGTTTGTGGCGTTTCCTTGTATCCAGCAGTTTGCTGACGACGGCCACCAGGATGAGTATGAGGATAACGGGATGCAGTTGAAGGAGAAAAAACAACAGGAGGAGAACAACGATCAAGGAAAAAACGATGGCCAGGACTATCCAGAACGGATAATCCTTTGTGAATTCGTGCTCGGCCGGTGAAATATTCTCCGAACCACAGAAGGGACATTTCATCGCTGAGAGCTTCGATCAAATTTCAGAATAGACCTCTCCCTTTTTAAAGAAAAGGCTCGGAAGAAATTACTGATCTATCGTCTATCGTCTCTTCGAGGACGGGCTTCACTGACTCTCAATGCCCGCCCTTTGAGTTCTTTTCCATTCAAATCTGCAATAGCTGCGTTCCCTTCCTCTTTGTTCGGCATTTCGACAAAACCAAATCCTCTGGAGCGCCCAGAGAACTTGTCCACGATAATTTTGGCAGATGTCACTTCTCCGAAGGCTGCAAACGCTTCCTGCAATTCGTCCTCACTCAAATCCCAGGGCAAATTGCCTGCATAAATGTTCATTCTGATCTCCTTTACTTCTCGGACCTCATAAAGGATTAGTGCCGTTCTTCTCGAGGCTGATCCTTCATGAATCCTCGATCATTGGCTTTACTCTATCATAAAAGCCAATAAATGTAAAAAAAAACCCGGCAACGACCTACTCTCCCACTCGGCCCCCCGAGCAGTACCATCGGCACTAAAGGGCTTAACTTCCGTGTTCGGAATGGGAACGGGTGTTTCCCCTTTGTTATGGTTGCCGGGAATTTTAGTATTCAAAACAGTCAATTTAGAAACTATTGGATTTTTTGTCTTAATAAACTTTATGGTCAAGTCTCACGGGCTATTAGTACTGGTTAGCTCAATCCGTCACCGGACTTACACTTCCAGCCTATCAACCTTGTAGTCTACAAGGACCCTTCAGCCCTCGAAAGGGTGGGAGATCTTATCTTGGGGCAAGCTTCCCGCTTATATGCTTTCAGCGGTTATCCCTTCCGAACGTAGCTA